>Ga0315339_1000014_pt1 | contig 560568 bp, 501 predicted proteins | sample ASW17metaG_FD_204514 | JGI IMG/M metagenome (GOLD analysis project Ga0315339, IMG submission 204514) | Ammonia-oxidizing marine archaeal communities from Pacific Ocean, United States - ASW #17 | ecosystem: Environmental > Aquatic > Marine > Oceanic | place: USA: California | collected 2016-12-05
CGATCCCAAATCTCAGACTTCTGCTCACTCGTAAAATACAGTCGACGCCTTTGCTTCATCTAAACACTCCATCTTTTCCTCAAAGATTAAAGTGTTGCGTCGACCTATTGAGACCGCCGTCATTAGCGGACATTCGCCATTGGCTACATCTATTGGATATTGTTGAGCGGGGCGCTGAGCCGGATTAAAAAAATGCCGGGCAGCTCGAAAGCGCCCAGCATTTGAAGGTGTGTCCCTAACAGGGATCAACTCAGATCAGCCAGGTGAGGGTTGACTGATCAAAATTTGCAGAAGACTAAAATGAGGGAGGGAGGGCCCTCTGCAAAAAAACGCGTCGTATTCATCACGTTCGAAGTATATTTGGGGTATGTAGGGCCTTTGAGCAAGACGGGTTTGCGCATATGAGCTATGCATTGAATGCATAGGTAGGTTGTTTAAGAAAGTATTAAAACGACCATTGCCTGGCTTGGGCCACTAAAAAATCCCTGAAAACAGCGATTCGCTTGCTGTCTCTAAGTTCCTCTGGATAGACGAAATAGGTATCAAGACCGGGAAGTGTTAGGTCAGTCAAGATGCGAACGATACCTGGTTCATCACCTACGATATAGTCGGGTAGGGCTGCAATGCCTATGCCGTGGCGCACGGCAAGCTTGATGCCGTGAACATTGTTGATGCGCATGGTCACGGGTAACGGGTTTTGGTCTGTGCGGCCCTCGGTTTCCAGCCAGTTGACCGCGGTCAGGTAAGCTGGAATTTGATGGCCATAGGTGATCACCCAGTGATTTTCCAGGTCTTTTAAATTCTTGGGCGTGCCGTGGCGTTTCAAATATTCCTGTGAAGCATAAACGTGATTGTGCACGATAAACAGCCGTCGCTGGATCAATGAGGACTGGATGGGTTGGCGCATGCGAATAGCGATATCGGCTTCGCGGGTGGCCAGGTCAAGTTCAGTGTCGCTTAACAGAAGTTCAATTGTGATGTCTGGATAAAGCTCTATGAATTCCTTGATCCGCGGGGTCAGCCACATTGAGCCCAAGCCAACGGTTGTTGTAATTTTAATTGATCCAAACGGTTTTTCGCGACTGTCGGTCAGCCGGGTGCGGGCTGCGTCAAACCGCGTCGACATTTCATGAGCCGTGCGATACATCATCTCGCCTTGCTCGGTCATGACCAGGCCGCGGGCATGGCGGTTGAACAATTTGGTTTTAAGCTCGTCTTCAAGAGCGCTTATCTGACGGCTAACGGCTGATTGGCTCAGGCCTAAATCATTGCCGGCAGCGGTGAAGCTGCCCGCTTCCGCTACGGCGTGAAAAATTCTAAGTTTGTCCCAATCCACGGTTGTCCCAATCTGTGGTGTTTGATTTTGCTATTCTGCCGCCTGGACCTGCTGATCTAACTCTGCGATATATTTTTCCGCTTCAAGCGCTGCCATGCATCCCATGCCGGCTGCTGTGACCGCCTGGCGATAGATTTCATCGGTCACGTCACCAGCGGCAAATACCCCTGGTATGTTTGTGGCGGTTGAATCGGGCTTGGTGACAAGATAACCCGATGGACTGGTTTCAAGCTGGCCTGTAAATAATTCGGTTGCAGGTTTATGCCCAATGGCGATGAAAATTCCGTCAACGGGGTGCTCGGTCACAACTCCGGTTTTAACATTCTTGATCATGGCTGAGGTGACAGACAAAGGGTCTCTCTCACCCCGGATATCCTCCAACTGGCTGTCCCATAACACTTCGATCTTGTCGTGATTGAACAGACGATTTTGCAGAATTTTCTCAGAGCGCAGTTCGTCGCGCCGGTGAACAAGGGTTACTTTGGAGGCATGATTGGTCAAATACAGCGCTTCTTCAACGGCGGTATTGCCGCCGCCCACCACAATCACTTCCTTTTCGCGATAGAAAAATCCGTCACACGTGGCGCAAGCTGAAACGCCAAAGCCCTTGTATTCTTCTTCTGATTTAAGTCCCAGCCATTTGGCCTGCGCGCCGGTGCAAATGATGAGACTGTCGCAGGTGTAAACCGTGCCGCTGTCGCCTGTAAGCCTGATTGGCTTTGCGGATAAGTCAACCTCCATGATGTGGTCCTGCACCATATTGGTGCCAACATGTTTGGCTTGCGCTTGCATTTGTTCCATCAGCCAGGGGCCCTGGATGACATCAGCAAAGCCTGGATAATTTTCAACGTCTGTGGTTATGGTCATTTGCCCACCAGGCTGAATGCCGTAAATCAAGGTTGGCTCAAGCATGGCGCGGGCGGCGTAAATTGCGGCGGTATAGCCAGCAGGGCCTGATCCTAGGATCAAAACTTTGGAATGTTGTTCGCTCATTTTTGTTCTCTTGCTTTAGCTTTTTGTTTACGCGTGTCTTTAATCGTAAAACCGGTATCCATTTTTACGAGACACGCAGTCAAAATGCAGCACCCCCGCACAGCACTTGTGTTGATATACACGGGTCGATGGTTGGAGATCAATTTATTCTGTATCTGGTGTCCAGCTTTGTTTTGTGGAAAAAGGCCAAAGAAAAAGGCGGCAAGTGGTGCAGCCTATCCAGTATTTGATTGCACTATCGCCCTGGATAGAGGTTCAAATCAGTATTCATCGGGTTGTCGAGATCAATAACGATGGAGCCTACCCGGCGGCCTTTATAATAAATCCGTTCTGGAATTGAATTGCCGTGACGTTTGACCCGCGGGTCAATGGTTACAATGGAATGGCGCTCCCATTGCTGGCCAGCGCGCCTGTAGGCATGTAGATAGACTTTGCCATGGCCTGCGGGCATTTTTCGAATTATGAATTCATTGCCGCCCAGGACGAAAACCGGGTAGCTTTGGTCGCGTGCCTGGGCATTTGTGCTGATGGCAAGGCTGGTTGCTAACAGACTTGCCGCAAGCACCCCAGATTTCAGCCATTTTGCGGATTGCGAAGTTGAGTGTTTCATGAAGAGGGCCCTTTCATGTGCTGGCGCGTGCTTGCCTAAAAACACACGCGTAATTTACCCCCGAGCTTCTTTAGGATGGGCTTTTGCGTTCAACTTTTCAAGGCATCTATAATCAAAACTTGTAACAAGACCTTGTGATGCCCTGTAGGCTGGTTGCTATCCGAAAGTCACATCAAGTATTTCGTATGATTTGCCGCCACCTGGGGTTACAACTTCAATGCTGTCGCCTGTGGTTTTACCGATCAGACCACGCGACAGAGGCGAAGTGATGGAAATTTTTCCTTCTTTCACATTGGCTTCATCTTCGCCGACAATCTGATAGACTGCTTCGGCGTCGGTTTCCTCATCGACGACGGTGACGGTTGCTCCAAATTTGATGATATCACCGGACAGTTTTGACACATCGATAACCTCGGCCCGGCTGATCGAGTCATCAAGCTCGGCAATACGGGCTTCGTTCAGGCCCTGTTGCTCTTTGGCGGCATGATATTCAGCATTCTCCGACAAGTCACCATGGGCGCGTGCTTCGGCAATCGCACTAATTATGTGCGGGCGCTCAACAGATTTGAGGTGTTTGATTTCAGCTTGAAGGGCTTCATATCCCCCTGCTGTCATCGGGACTTTTTCCATAATTTTTCCAATCAGTTTCACGCCCGGTGTCTCCATGCAGATACACCAGTATCTTGTTCGCTTGTTTGTGTAATTCCGTTTTGAGAAAACGATTAAGTAAATTATCGCTCAGACTGAGCTTTCGTGCAACATCTCAATCGTTGATAGTTAAAAATTGGGTTTTCGTTTCCTGTTTTCGCGTATCTTTATCCCAAACTATCGTACGATAGAAACCGGTCCCCAGTTTTGGGAGATACGCTTTAATTTTTCAGGTAGGATTGCAGCGGTGCGACATTCAGAGTGCCGGCTTTATAGGCAGCAATGCCCTGGGTTACAGCCACAGCACCTGCAAGGGTGGTGTAATAGGGAATGTTGTTGGTCAATGCGGCCCGGCGCAATGAGCGACTGTCGGCCAGGGCCTGAGCACCGTCGGTTGTGTTGATGACGATCTGTACATCACCGTTTTTCATGACATCGACAATATGCGGTCTGCCTTCAAGCACTTTATTGACTTTTTTACACGCTATGCCTTGTGCTTCGAGGAAGCGTTGTGTGCCGCCGGTGGCGATGAGTGAAAAGCCGATTTCGCTGAGCGATGCGGCGGTTTTGGCAATGCGGGTTTTGTCATTATCCTTCACGGAAATAAACGCTGTGCCCGACGTGGGCAGGGCAATGCCGCCGCCAAGCTGGCTTTTGGCAAAGGCTGTGGCAAAGTCTCTATCAAGCCCCATGACTTCTCCTGTTGAGCGCATTTCAGGGCCTAAAATTGTGTCGACACCCGGAAAACGTGCAAACGGGAAGACGGCTTCTTTCACCGCGATATGGTCGTATTTTGGTTCTTTTAGCCCAAAGCTAGCCAATGTTTCGCCGGCCATGATGCGGGCAGCGATTTTTGCAATCGGTAAGCCGATGACCTTTGCAACAAATGGCACGGTGCGGCTGGCGCGCGGGTTTACCTCGATGAGATAGATGACATCGTCTTTGACTGCATATTGCACATTCATCAGGCCAACCACATTGAGTGCCAGGGCCAACATGCGGGTTTGCTCTTTAAGCTGTTCGATTATGTCATCGCTGAGCGAGTGCGGCGGCAGGGAACACGCACTATCACCGGAATGGATGCCGGCTTCTTCGATATGCTCCATGATGCCGCAGACAAATACGTCCTTGCCATCGCACAGCGCATCGACGTCAATTTCCGTGGCGTCCGATAAATAGCTGTCAATCAGCACCGGGCTTGAGCCGGAGACGACCACGGCTTCTGAAATATAGCGCTCAAGTTGGGCTGTATCATGGACGATTTCCATAGCCCGGCCGCCGAGCACATAAGACGGGCGGATGACAACCGGATAGCCGATGTCTTCGGCGATCTGCTTGGCCTCTTGGTCGCTCGAAGCAATGCCATTATTGGGCTGTTTTAATTTGAGCTGTTGCACCAGGGCCTTGAAGCGGTCGCGGTCTTCGGCCAAGTCGATGGCATCGGGCGAGGTGCCCAATATAGGCACGCCGGCATCTTCCAGGGCTTGGGCAAGTTTGAGCGGGGTTTGGCCACCGAACTGTACAATCACGCCTTTGAGCGTGCCTTTGGATTGTTCAACCTTGATCAGCTCGAGCACGTCTTCGGCGGTGAGTGGTTCGAAATACAGCCTGTCTGATGTGTCATAATCGGTTGAGACGGTCTCAGGATTGCAATTGACCATGATCGCTTCCAAATCCGCGTCCGCCAGCGAGAAGGCTGCATGACAACAGCAATAGTCAAACTCAATGCCCTGGCCGATACGATTTGGCCCGCCGCCGAGAATAATCACCTTGTCACGATCAGATGGCTCGGCTTCGCTGCTGTCGCCACCGGCAAACGGGGTTTCATAGGTTGAATACATGTACGCCGTTGGGGAGGCGAATTCTGCGGCACAAGTGTCGATGCGCTTGAAGCTTGGGTGAAGCTCTAAGGCGTGGCGTTTGGCGCGCACGTCCTGCTCGCTGCTGCCCGTTAGCTCGGCCAAGCGCATGTCGGAAAACCCTTGGGCTTTCAGGTTTCTGAAATTATCAACATCCTCCGGCAAGCCATGCTGGCGCACGCGTTCTTCCAGATCGGTCAGGCTTTGGAGTTGATCGATATACCAGGGGTCGATTTTGCACGATGCGAAAATCTGCTCAGGTGATGTGCCAAGCCTCAATGCTTGGGCCACTTTCAGCAATCGATCGGGTGTGGCCATGGCAAGGCTGGCGCGGATGGCGTTTTTATCATCCCCTTCGCCTAGGCCTTCAATTTCCACTTCGTTTATGCCGGTAAGGCCCGTCTCCATGGACCTGAGCGCTTTTTGCAGGCTTTCAGCAAATGTGCGGCCAACGCCCATGGCTTCACCGACCGATTTCATGGCGGTGGTGAGCAGGGGTTCGGCGCCGGGGAATTTCTCAAAGGTAAACCTGGGAATTTTGGTGATGACATAGTCAATGGTCGGCTCAAACGAGGCGGGTGTGGCACCACCTGTTATGTCATTGTCAAGCTCATCAAGCGTGTAGCCCACGGCCAGCTTGGCCGCGATTTTGGCGATGGGAAAGCCGGTGGCTTTGGACGCCAGGGCGGACGAGCGCGATACCCGCGGGTTCATCTCAATCACCACCAGACGGCCGTCTTCCGGATTAACGGCAAATTGCACGTTCGATCCGCCGGTTTCAACGCCGATCTCGCGCAATACGGCAATCGAGGCGTTGCGCATGATCTGATATTCTTTATCCGTCAGCGTGAGGGCCGGGGCAACTGTGATGCTGTCTCCCGTGTGGACGCCCATGGGGTCCACATTTTCGATGGAACAGATGATGATGCAATTGTCCGCATGATCGCGGACGACTTCCATTTCATATTCTTTCCAGCCAAGGACTGATTCTTCCACCAGCACTTCAGTGGTGGGTGAGGCATCAAGCCCGCTTTCAATGATCTGGAAATATTCTTCTCTGTTGTAAGCAATGCCGCCGCCGGTGCCGCCCAGCGTGAAGGAGGGGCGGATGATGGCGGGCAGGCCGATTTCCTTGAGGCCCGCTTCAGCTTCGCCAATAGAATGGGCCAATGTGGAGCGTGGGGTCTCCAGGCCGATTTTGGCCATGGCCTTGCGGAATAATTCGCGGTCTTCGGCCTTGTCTATGGCGTCGGCCTTGGCTCCGATCAGCTCAACGCCGAATTTATCCAGCACACCGTCTTTGCGCAGGGTCAGCGTGGTGTTAAGCGCTGTTTGCCCGCCCATGGTCGGCAATAGCGCGTCGGGGCGTTCTTTTTCGATGATCTTGGCAACAATTTCCGGCGTGATCGGCTCAATGTAGGTGGCATCCGCCAGATCCGGGTCGGTCATAATGGTGGCCGGATTGGAATTGACCAATATGATCCGATAGCCTTCTTCTCTCAGCGCCTTGCACGCTTGTGTGCCCGAATAATCAAATTCGCAGGCTTGCCCAATGACAATGGGACCAGCCCCGATGATCATGATTGATTTTATGTCGTCACGTTTGGGCATCTCGGCTATTGGGCCTTCTCGATGAGGTCTACAAACCGCTCGAACAGGTAATGTGAATCTTGCGGGCCGGGGGAGGCTTCGGGGTGATATTGCACGGAGAAAATGGGCTTGCCTTCAACCGCAAGGCCGCAATTGGTGCCGTCAAACAATGACACATGGGTTTGGGTAACACCTTTGGGCAATGTGTCTGTGTCCACCGTAAAGCCGTGGTTCATGGAGGTGATTTCAACCTTATTGGTGGTGTAATCCTTCACCGGGTGGTTGGCGCCATGGTGGCCCTGGTGCATTTTCATGGTTTTGGCCCCCAGAGCGAGCGCCAGCATCTGGTGGCCAAGGCAAATGCCAAACATGGGCTTTCCAGAGGCAACGAGTTTCTCAATTTCAGGAACGGCATATGTGCCGGTGGCGGCAGGATCACCGGGACCGTTTGACAGGAAGATGCCGTCCGGATTCAGCGCCAATATATCTTGGGCGGATGTTTTGGCGGGCACGACGGTGACTTTACAGCCAACGGAGGCCAGACAGCGCAGGATATTGCGCTTGATGCCGAAATCCATTACCACCACATGAAAGCGCGGACTTGTTTGTCTGCCATAGCCCTTGTTCCACTCCCAGCGGGTTTCATCCCAGGTATAGGTCTGACCGCAGGTGACATCAATTGCGAGGTCCATGCCTTCAAGGCCGGGCCAGTCGTCAGCCTGTTTTGCCAATGTCTCAAGATCGAATTTGCCGTCCGGCGCGTGGGCGATCACTGCGTCGCTCATGCCCTGTTCGCGGATGCGGGCGGTGAGCGCGCGGGTATCCAGGCCGCTAATGGCTACAATATTGCGGGTCTTGAGCCAGTCATCGAGATGTTTTGCCGCGCGATAGTTTGACGGGTCTGTAATATCAGCGCGCAAGACAGCGCCGCGCACGCCAGAGCTTGAAGCGAGGTTAGAAGTCTCTATATCTTCATCATTGGTGCCGATGTTGCCGATGTGCGGAAAGGTAAAAGTGATGATCTGTCCGGCATATGACGGGTCGGTCAGGATTTCCTGATAGCCCGTCATGGCGGTGTTAAAGCAGACCTCGCCGACAGAATGGCCAGTAGCGCCTAATCCTGTGCCCAAAATGGTTGTGCCGTCTGCAAAAACCAAAGCACCGGTTGCCTGCGGCTTTTGCCACGGCGCTGCCGGAGAGATTGATGATTGCTTTGTATCCATTTTGCGGGTTACGCTCACTGCCATATTGTTGCGAACATCGTGATGTTAATTATAACGTATGATTCATTTTGAAGGGCTTGGCTCTTTATGCATTATGCGGTGCATTATAAGCATTTTAGCGCCCAGCCACTGGCCAAATTGTCGCGGAGATTAGGCAAAAGGCGGGACACAGTCAACATGTAGTGATAATTTATTTTTCCATTATATTTCAATCGTTTAGTAAAAAAATAAATCTTTACCCCCAGAAGGTTATCTGGTTTAAGATTTATGTGGCGAAACAATTTACGAGCTTCTTATGAGTTGCGAAATTCGAGAACAGATTAATCAAGACCTGAATAAGGCCGTTAAAGCGCAAGATAAACGATGCGTGTCAACCTTAAGGTTGATTAAAGCAGCGTTGAAAGATCGCGATATTGCGGCCCGCACGAAGGGCAAGGATAATGGGGTTGAGGGCGCTGATGTGCTTGATATTCTTGCCAAAATGGTAAAACAGCGTCGCGAATCCATTAAAATCTACGAAGAAGCCGGGCGAATTGAACTGGCGACCCAAGAGCAAGATGAAATTGATGTCATCTCGGATTATCTGCCCAAACAGCTTAGTGAAGATGACATGAAGGCTGCGTGTGAAGCCGTTGTGGCTGAGCTTGAGGCTTCAGGCCTGAAAGACATGGGCCGGACCATGGGTGTGCTCAAAGAACGCTATGCCGGGCAAATGGATTTCGGTAAGGCCAGTGCGGTTGTTAAGGCGCTTCTGGGCGGCTAAGCCCCCAAAATTATCCACAAACTATCCACAAACTATCCACAAACTATCCACAATTTAGCTTTTGGGCCGAATCAGGTCTTAATAAACACATCTGCATGGTCGCATGTGGTGTGTTGACGGCTTATATTAGCTTAATCTGCAGTGCGGGCTTCCTGCTCCCAATGTTTGGCGGCGGGTACGTGTATAAATGAGGCACATATGAACTTCTCAACGTCGTTTCTCGATGAGATACGCGCGCGTCTGTCTGTTTCAGATGTGGTGGGGCGGCGTGTGAAGCTCACCAAGCGCGGACGTGAATTTGTGGGGCTGAGCCCGTTTAACCCTGAAAAAACACCTTCTTTTACGGTCAATGACCAAAAGGGGTTTTATCATTGTTTCTCCTCAGGCAAGCATGGCGACATATTTCGCTTTGTGATGGAAACAGAAGGCTTGTCGTTTCCTGAAGCGGTTGAGCGGTTGGCGAGCGAGGCGGGTGTTGAGATGCCGGCCCCTGACCCGGAATATCGCGCCCGCGAACAGCGCCGCTCCAGTCTGTATGACGTGATGGAACTTGCCGCGGCTTTTTTTGAAGATCGCCTGCAGACCTCAGACGGCGCCAAGGCGCGCGGCTATTTGCAAGATCGTGGTGTTGAGCCCAATGTCCAAAAGGTTTTCCGCATAGGCACTGCGCCGTCTAGCAAATATGAGCTCAAGCAGTTTTTAACATCACACAATATTTCCCAAGACCAGATGATCGCGGCAGGCCTGTTGATTGCCGGTGAAGATATCTCCGTGCCCTATGACCGGTTTCGCGACCGGCTGATGTTTCCAATTTCAGATCAACGTGGCCGGGTGATTGCGTTTGGCGGCAGGGCGTTATCGCCTGAAGCACGTGCTAAATATCTCAACTCACCTGAGACCGAGCTGTTTCACAAAGGGGCTGTGTTGTTTAATTGGGCACAAGCGCGTGAAGCGGCCCATAAACAAGGTGAGATCATTGCCGTTGAAGGCTATATGGATGTGATAGCGCTTTATGCGGCGGGATTTTCGCATGCCGTAGCTCCTTTGGGCACTGCGCTAACAGAAGATCAAATTCAATTGTTATGGCGGGCTGTGCCCGAACCAATCCTCTGCTTTGACGGGGACAAAGCCGGGCTTAAAGCTGCTTTTAGAGCCGTTGATACGGGATTGGGGCTGTTGAAGCCGGGGTTCTCGCTCAAATTTGCGCTGTTGCCCGGCGGTCAGGATCCTGATGACCTCATTCGCGATGAGGGAGGCGAGGCTATGGCTGATGTACTCAAAAGTGCCAAGCCTTTGGTGGACATGTTGTGGATGCGCGAAGTTGAGGGGGGTGATTGGTCAACGCCCGAGCGCCGCGCGGGGCTTGAAACCCGGATTGACGGGCTGATCAAGGAGATCAAAGATCAGAAAATCAGGCACCATTATGAAACGGCGTTGCGAGAGCGGCTGCGTGCGTTTTGGCGCCAACAGGCTTCTGGCGGGCGATCCCAAGATAAATATGCCTCTGTCCAGCCCTATAAGGGCCGGGGTGGAGAGTATCGCCAAACTGGAAATTGGCAACAGCGGCGTGGGCATCAAGCGCCAACGCAGTCCTTGCGTACAAGTTCTTTGGCGCAAAGCTCAGGAGCTAAAAATATCCGGCGTGAATTGTTGTTATTGCAGACCGTTTTGAACCATCCAGACTTGCTAGAGCAATATGTTGAGGAGTTTGCGGAAATAGAATTTTCGAGAAGCGAGCTTGACAAGTTGCGCAATGGGATTCTAGAAATTGCAGCCCGCAGACACCCCCTTGACAAAGACGTCTTGGGTGACGACTTAAAGACGAAAGCGTTAGGTCCGATTGTTGACGGGGTCGCCAATGGGTTGGGCGTAAGTAAAGAATGGTTTAGTGAGCCTCAGGCAGCCAAAATAGACGCACAAACCGGCTGGCTGCATGTGTTGGCACTTCATAGAAAGTCATTGACGCTTCAAAAAGAACTAAAAGCTGCAGAACGGGCCTTAGCTTTAGAGCAAAGCCAGGAAAATTTCGAGATCATGCAGGATGTTCAGCGTCAATTAGAGAGTGTCGAAGGGACAGAGGCTGTGGTAGAAGGGTTTGGCGAGGCGTCTGATAGATACACCGGCACTGACTTTTAGATACACCGGCACTGACTTTTAACATCAAATGTGCAATAGAATTAAGCGGTGTTTAAGATAGTTTATATATGACCTTTCATTAACCATTCGTATTGTTATATGGCAAGCGTATGGCAATGAAGGGTTTTTTGGGATTTTACGTTGAGATATGCGTGGTCTGCGGCGGCGGGCAGTCCCATATCAACGCACCGCGGAGTGATGGTTTATGGCCACCAAAGCAACCGAACGACAAGAAACACAAAATACAGCAGCTGAAGTAGCAGATCGGCCGCTTTTGGATATGTCTGATCAGGCGGTAAAAACGCTGATCAAAACAGCCAAGCAAAGAGGCTACGTCACCTATGACGAGTTAAATGAAATTTTGCCCTCGTCTGAAGTCTCTTCAGAGAAAATCGAAGACACCATGTCTATGCTCTCTGAAATGGGCATTAATGTGGTTGAAACCGAAGAAGTTGAAGAAGGCGCTGAAGGGGCTGATAAAACCGGCACTGAGGTTGGCAAATCCACCTCGTCTGTGCCTGCCAAAGTGGTCAAAACAGCCTCTGACGGTCATGACCGCACCGATGATCCCGTGCGGATGTACTTGCGTGAGATGGGTTCGGTTGAGCTGTTGTCGCGCGAAGGCGAAATTGCCATTGCCAAGCGCATCGAGGCGGGTCGCGAGGCGATGATTGCCGGTCTGTGTGAAAATCCTTTGACGTTCCTCGCCATTATCATCTGGCGTGATGAGCTCAGTGAAGGCCGGATTTTATTGCGCGATATTATCGATCTTGATGCCACTTATGCCGGGCCTGACGCCAAAAAAATACCAACGCCGCCACCCGCAGAAGGTGAAGAAGGTGCCACTGCCGAAGGTGTCACAACAGAAGGTGCCGCAACAGAAGGTGCGGCGGCAGCCCCCGCGGCCCCGGTTGAAGCTGTGCCAGGTGCTGGTGAAGGTGAGACTTCCTCAGAATCAGATGAAGATCAGGAAGGTGCATCTGAGAACGAAGAAGAAGATGATGAAGATGATGATGCGGAAAATTCATTGTCGCTTGCCGCTATGGAAGCCGAGTTGAAACCCAAAGTGGTTGAAACGTTTGATAATATTGCGGGCAATTACAAAAAACTCAGACGGCTGCAGGACCAACTTGTTGAAAATAAAATGAAAAACAAGTCACTGAGCCCCAGCCAGGAGCGCCGCCATGTCAAGCTGCGCGAAGAGGTGGTTGAGGATGTAAAAAGCCTGTCGCTTAATAATAACCGTATTGAAGCGCTGGTTGAGCAGCTCTATGACATTAACAAGCGCTTGCTTTCCAATGAGGGCCGGTTGATGCGCATGGCGGATTCATATGGTGTGCCGCGTGAAGAATTTCTCAAGCAATATCAAAGCAATGAGCTTGATCCCAATTGGACGCGCCGGGTTGGCCGCCTGAGTGGCAAGGGCTGGAAAGAATTTATTTCAACTGAGCGCGACAGCATTAAAGATTTGCGCAGTGAAATTCATGGGCTTGCAAGTGAAACCGGCCTTGAAATTTCCGAATTCCGTAAGATTGTTCACAAAGTGCAAAAAGGCGAGCGTGAAGCCCGCCAGGCCAAGAAAGAAATGGTCGAGGCCAATCTGCGCTTGGTGATTTCAATTGCCAAAAAATATACCAATCGCGGCTTGCAATTCTTAGACCTCATTCAGGAAGGCAATATTGGCCTGATGAAGGCGGTTGATAAGTTTGAATACCGCCGTGGTTATAAATTCTCAACCTATGCGACTTGGTGGATCAGGCAAGCGATCACACGGTCTATTGCTGACCAGGCGCGGACCATCCGCATTCCGGTACACATGATTGAGACCATCAACAAGCTGGTACGCACGGGCCGGCAGATGCTGCATGAAATCGGCCGTGAGCCGACACCCGAAGAGCTGGCTGAAAAGCTTGCCATGCCTTTGGAAAAAGTGCGCAAGGTGATGAAAATCGCCAAAGAGCCGATTTCGCTGGAAACGCCGATTGGGGATGAAGAAGACTCACACCTTGGCGATTTCATTGAAGATAAAAATGCTGTGCTGCCAATTGATGCAGCGATCCAGTCAAACCTGCGCGAAACCACAACGCGGGTTTTGGCCTCGCTGACGCCTCGTGAAGAGCGCGTGTTGCGCATGCGCTTTGGCATCGGCATGAATACTGACCACACTTTGGAAGAGGTTGGCCAGCAGTTCTCCGTGACCCGCGAGCGTATTCGCCAGATTGAGGCAAAAGCCCTTCGGAAGCTCAAGCATCCGAGCAGGTCGCGGAAGTTGCGGTCGTTCTTGGATAATTAGCGGCTCTGCGCGGCATTTTTCCTAACCCTTAGTTGTCATGCCCCGGTTTAACCGGGGCATCCAGTATCCGCTGACCTCTCGATAAAATAACCAACCGTGCTGTTTACTGGATCCCCCGATCAAGTCGGGGGATGACGGTTGAAGCGTTGGCGTTTGTCGCACCCGGTAATACGGAGAGGGGCTAGCTTGCAGAGAGTCTGCTATTTTCGCTCACGGCTATTCCTCGCTTCGCTCGGGCCTCCGCGGGGGCGTGCCTGACCGGCACGAGGGCCAGTCGGCCCTAGTCGCAGCTAAAGCAGCTCCAGTTATTTCGCTCTCGGCTATTCCAGCCTTCGGCTGGGCCTGCGCGGGCGCGGCGCATTAGCGCCGAGGGCCAGTCGGCCCTAGTCGGCTCGGTGGCGAAGCCTTTGGCTTCGCGGTCGCCTCCATGCTCATCGCAAAACACCATACCAATCCCCCAGCTTGATCTAAATCAAAGCTCTTCAAAGCGGAATTCTCATAATCATGCTCAAGACGGCTGGTTAGATTAATCAGACGACTTATTAATTTGCATCGCTGGGAGGAGGACCAAGCCCCATGAAGCATCACGATATACCGGGAACGACAATTTTTGACAGCGCTGAGGCGCAAAAGGGGTTTGCGCTTAACGCCATGTGTTACTCGTTTAATGACCCGGACAACCGCCAGGCTTTTCTGGATGATGAAGCGGCTTATTGCGGCAAATATAAGCTCACCAATGAACAAATTGAGGCGGTTAAAAGCCGTGATGTTTTGACCATGATCGCTGCGGGCGGGAATGTTTATTACCTTGCCAAGCTTGCCGGCATTTTTGGTCTCACCGTTCAAGATATCGGCGCGCAGCAGACCGGCGTGACGGTCGATGAATTCAAGGAAAAACTAGTTGCGGCAGGGAGATAGACATGGCTGAAATTATTGGTGCGATCACCACATCCCACATTCCGGCAATCGGCAAGGCCATTGCCACAAAACAACAAAACGATCCTTATTGGAAGCCGTTTTTCGATGGTTATGAGGCAGCCCATGCCTGGCTTGATGAGGTTAAGCCAGATGTGGCCGTGGTGTTTTACAATGACCATGGGCTCAATTTCTTCCTCGATAAAATGCCAACCTTTGCGGTGGGCGCTGCGGACGAATATCGCAATGAGGATGAAGGCTGGGGCCTGCCGGTGCTGAACTCGTTTAAGGGGGACGCCAAATTTTCCTGGTCGATCATTGAGCATTTGATTGATCATGAATTTGACATTACCACCTGCCAGCAAATGGCGGTTGATCACGGCGTTACCGTGCCGTTGACCTTGCTGTGGCCTGGCGCACAACCTCAGCCGAAAATCCTGCCGATCTCGATCAACACGGTGCAGCACCCTCTGCCAACCGCTGAGCGCTGTTTCAAGTTGGGCCAAGCTGTCGGCCAGGCGATTGAGGCCTATGACAGTGATGCACGTGTGCTTGTGCTTGGCACGGGCGGCTTGTCGCATCAACTTGACGGTGAGCGTGCCGGCTTCATCAACAAGAAGTTTGATCTTGAATGCATGGACAATATTGTCAACGACCCCCAAGCGCTGACGCGCTATTCGGTGCCTGAACTTGTGGAACTGGCGGGCAGTCAGGGCGTTGAGATTTTAAATTGGGTTGCCATGCGCGGTGTTTTATCTGGGCCTGTTGTCGAGGTGCACAAACACTATCACGTGCCGATTTCCAACACAGCGGGCGCTTTGATGGTGATGGAACCCGAAGCACAGGCCAAGCGCAGGGCTGCTTGATGGAGAAGGGCTAGCCTGCTGCGTCCGGTATACGGTGAGGGGATAGGTATGCCGTCCCTCGGCTATTTCGCTCACGGCTATTCCAAACGCTGCGCGTTTGGGCCTCCGCGGGGGCGTGCCTGACCGGCACGATGGCCAGTCGGCCCTAGTCGCAGCTAGAGCTGCTCCAACTATTTCGCTCACAGCTATTCCAAACGCTGCGCGTTTGGGCCTTCGCGGGGGCGTGCCTGACCGGCACGATGGCCAGTCGGCCCTAGTCGCAGCTAGAGCTGCTCCAACTATTTCGCTCACAGCTATTCCAAACGCTGCGCGTTTGGGCCTGCGCGGGCGCGCCCTGACCGGGCGAGGGCCAGTCGACCCTAGTCGCAGCTTTGCTGCTCCAACTATTTCGCTTCTTTTCGTTCGTCATTCAAGCGTCCAGGTGAGGGTGACGCGCACGGAGGTTTTTTGTTCGCCTGCTTGCACTGGCACGGGGCGTCTTGCAGGTGCGGCCGCCATCGCGCGCGCATAGGTGCGTGGCTGGGGTTGTCTTACCGAACTTTCCCGGATGGATGTGATGATGCCGAGCTTGACGCCTGCCGCTTCAGCATAGAGCTTCGCCTTGTTAATGGCTTCGGCTGTGGCAAGTTTGCGCGCTTCATTCAAAAGCGGCTTTGGATTAGCTATGGAAAACCTGATATTGCCCAATCTGTTGGCGCCCACGGTGACCATTTTGTCCAAAACACCGCCAAGCTTGGTTAAATCGCGCACGGTGACCGTCACCTGGTTTGAGACTTGATAACCGATGATCTCCGGTGGCCTGCGGCGGTTTTTCTTGTCATAGAAATATTGTGGCTGAACGGAAAAACTGGATGTTTGAATATCTTTATCAGCGATGGCTGCATTTTTCAGCGTGGCAATGACTTGCTCCATGGCTTTGGAGTTCTGGTCCATGGCTTCACCGGCTGTTTTGGCCTGGCTGATCACGCCGGAGGATATGTAGGCAATGTCGGGCTTGGCATTTATCTCGCCGGTGCCTGACATGGATATTGTGCGACGTATGGGTTTGTCATCGGCACTTGCCGCGCCAAGCCCGAATACGACAAAACACACAGTTAGAATGATAAATGGAAATCTCATGATGAACCTCTTTCATTATGCCCGCCGGTTCGGGAGCAAACATGTGCATTGATTGCGACAAGATTGAGGCATTGCGCTCACCTTTGTGTGGGTTAAGGCTATTTTGCATTATTTTTTGCGTCCGCGATCTGCGCCTTAAGGGCAATCGCTGCCTGGGCATAGCCGCCATCGGCGCCATCGAGGAAATGCACGTGGTCGTCGGTTTTAGGTGAGGGGACGATACACGTCATCAAAGCTGCCTCCTGGCGATGAAGGCCATAATGTACAATCTTGTCCTCGCGGGCCTTTTTAAGCACGGCTTTGATCATGTTTGCGGTTTTGCGGTCGCAGTCAATCGTCATTCTAAGGCCGTCGTCGAACTTCCTGAAATCTGAATTAAGTGCAACCGTCTGGCGATAATGCTCAGGGTCAAAGCCTGCGATTTTCCATTTGGTTTTAAACAGGGCCCAGGCAAGCATGTGGATGAACAGCACTTTCCATTTGGGCTTTTTTAGCGGGGGCACATTTTCTGGCGTCATTGCTTCAAGCGCTATGCCCCACGGTGTCCAGCTAAAGGTCGGGCCCGATTGCGGCACGGGGTGGGCATCGCGCGATGTGTTGGAAATGATTGCCAGCAGTTTCAGTACTATTTTTTTAAACGCCTTTTCCTGCTCTTGCGTGGCGGGGGCAACCAGCAGGGATATGATGTCGCCTTTCTGGGCCTTGATGGGCGCCCAGCGGCACGACAGGCCCTCAAGGTCGGGTTTTATGCCGGGCGGGGCGGGTTCAACTTCAAATCCGCCATCTTTCATGGCTGTTTCGGCCCAGGCCAGCCCGCCGCCCGAAAACATGGCGTAGCCAACGTCGCCAGTCGCTGCGAACCGCGCCACCAGCACATCGTGGTTAGCTGCTCTGATGTCACTCACCGGCACAAGGGCTGCGCGCAATTCCAGGCCGAGGTCATCACGCACCCAGGCGGAAGTTGCGCTCATCACCTCGCGTGCTGTTTCAACAGCATCGGGCGGTATGGCGAAACTTGCACCATCGCCGCCAAAAACATAAGGGAAGGGTGCTCCTCCAAGAGCATTCATGATGGCTGTGATGATGGAGGCACCCGCCATGTTTACGCGCTTATATTGTCCGGCTTCAATGGCTTTGGTGGACTCAACGACGTCTGTTAGCCCTAAAACCCAATCATCGGGCAGGGGTTGGTAGACCTCATCTGCCACCACCTGGTTGAAATCCGTAAACGGTTCCAAAGCGCTGAAAAAACCGTCGCTCGCCATAAAGCCTTTCTCCTTGCCGCAACTTAACGCTTACAGCTTGGCATGCATTGAGAGTGTTGAATATGGGTTTTATTTGCTGTGGCCAAGCGTCGCTTACCCCAAAGCCTGCTTGACCAGGGGCGTCAAGGGTGTTGCTAATGAAGCTATTGCATTTGTGACGTGAGGTTGGGGACTTATGGCCAGAAAAACTGAAGGCCCTGTGTTGTTTTCAATCGGCTTTCGGCCGTTTTTCATCGGCTGTGGGGCCTGGGCGATCATTGTCATGGTGGCTTGGGTTCTGGCCTTGTTTGGTCATTTGAGCTTGCCGGATCATCTGACGCCCGTTGAGTGGCATTTCAACGAATTGCTGTTTGGTGTGATAGGGGCTGCTATGGCGGGGTTTATTTTAACTGCCATTCCCAACTGGACAGGTCACTTGCCGCTGCGCGGGCGGGCGTTGATGTTGCTGTTTGCGCTTTGGTGCGCCGGGCGGCTGGCGTCGCTGTTTGGCGCAAGCTTGGGGGCAGGTGCTGTTGCAATTGTTGATAGCGCGTTTTTTGTGGGGCTGTTTGCCGTTGTTTTTCGTGAAATCGTGCATGGCAAGAACTGGCGAAATCTGCCCGTTGCCGTAGCCATCGGCCTGTTTGGGGCAGCCCATATTCTGTTTTATCTGGAAGCTCTCGATATGGTTTCAATGAATGATGCCGCACAACGTCTGGGGCTTGGTGTGATAGGTTGTCTGCTCACACTCATTGGCGGACGGATTGTGCCGAGTTTTTCCCGCAACTGGCTCAAGCGCCGCAACCAGGAAGGCACTGTAGGGGCCACACTTGGGCCAATCGACAAGCTTGCCATGCTTGTTACGGTTTTAAGCCTGCTTGCCTGGGTTGTTGTTCCAGACCATCGGGCCGTCGGTTTTGCCCTGATATTGGCCGGGTTGTTAAACGCAGCGCGGCTGACACGCTGGCGTGGCTTGCGCACTCTGTCAGAGCCTTTGTTGTTCATTCTGCATGTCGGTTATGGCTGGCTGGCACTTGCGCTCGCCTTGCTGGGGGTATCAATCCTCCATAATGGCATTACCCAGGCGGATGCTCTGCATGCGCTTTCTGTGGGGGCTGCGGGCACAATGATTATGGCTGTCATGAGCCGGGCGATCCTGGGCCATACCGGTCGCGATTTGCACGCGGATCTTACGATGACGCTGGCTTTCGCCTTGATGAGTGTTGCCGCTTTGGCCCGTCTTGGGGTTGTGGTGCTGCCGGGTTTTGCGATGGAGCTCTATAGTCTTTCCGGTGGTGGCTGGACATTGGCTTTTTGCCTGTTCGTATGGCGTTTTGCCCCGATTGCGTTTGGCAAATAACAGCGCTGGTTTTGCTGGATTATTTGAGCTATTAAATATATTATATTCAACGCTGTGGCGCAATTTTGCTTGGTTTAATACAACATGAAAAGGGAGAAATATGCATTTTCCTGTGGCGATTATTGGGGCCGGGCCTTCGGGTTCATTGCTTGCTCATATTCTGCATTTGCGCGGTATTGAGTGCATTGTTCTTGAAGCAAAAAGCAGGTCTTACGTTGAAGGGCGCATTCGCGCCGGTGTTCTGGAGCAGGGCACGGTTGACCTTTTGGTGCGCGCGGGCGTGGGCGAGCGTCTGTTAGCTGAGCGCATGGTGCATAATGGTATTATTGCCGGATATAAAGGCGAGCAGCACTTTATGGATTTTGAAGATCTGGCAGATGGCAAGACCATTTCGGTCTATGGCCAGAGCGAGATTACCAAGGACTTGCTGGCGCAACTGGAAGCCGACAAACAAAATGTACTTTATGAAGCCGAAGTCACAGGCGTTGAGGACATTAATGGCGAGAAGGTCAGGGTGCTTTACATGCATGAAGGCAAGCAGCTTGAACTAACGGCAGATTATGTTGCGGGGTGTGATGGCTATCATGGCGCGTCGCGCAAAGCCATGCCGGAAGATGTGCTGCAAGTTCACGAGATGATCTATCCGTTTGGCTGGCTGGGCATTATGGCTGATGCGCGGCCGTCAAAAGAGGTTGCCCTGTTCTCGCATCATAAAAACGGCTTTGCCTTGGCCAGCATGCGCTCGCCCAGCGTTGTAAGGCTTTATCTGCAATGTGCGCTTGATGAAGACCTTGATGAATGGCCCGATGACAGGATTTGGGACGAGCTGGATTTACGCCTGGGGGCAAACCCAACCTGGAAGCTCACCCGCGGGCCTGTGACGCAAAAAGATGTTACCCCATTGCGCAGCTTTTTTGCCGAACCGATGCAGCATGGCCGTCTGTTTCTTGCTGGGGATGCCGCCCACATTGTGCCGCCAACTGGCGCCAAGGGGCTGAATTCAGCTGTGGCGGACATCTCCGTTTTGTCGGCAGCTTTGATTGATTTCTATAAAAAGGGTGATGAAACATTGCTCAAGCAATATTCCGACGTGGCGTTGCGGCGCAATTGGCAGACACAAAGGTTTTCATGGTCCAACACCACCATGTTCCATGTGTTTCCCGGCAGCACGTCTTTCCAGTTGCGTATGCAGGAAGCGCAGGTCCATCAAATGGTGACATATAGATCGGCGGGCAAGGTGTATGCTGAAAACCACGTTGGCCTGCCGATTGAATATGGGCCGGATATATAGAGTGTTGTGCATGAGGTCTCTGCTAGACTGCGCATTGCTCTCTCTCTTGTGATTTTTGTGAAAACGCTGTTTTGACTTTTGAATATTGCTGCTATAGCAAGGCCTATGGCCGTTCACTTTGCTGAGGGGTCTTCGGTGGGCCTGTAGCTCAGCTGGTTAGAGCCGTCCGCTCATAACGGACTGGTCGCAGGTTCGAGTCCTGCCGGGCCCACCACTCATTCTCATGCGAACTGACGACCAAACCATCGCGGGTCGAATAGAGCCGCGAGTTCAAAGGGTTGTGCGTGGTTCATGCATCGTACTTGCGCACAGAGACTGCGTTTTGGCACCAAATATAGGCTAATTTGGTAGTTCGTCTCTTTTTGCTATTTTTGCCACCAAACCATCGTTGTGGAATATCGCTAAATATCGGAAGGAATTAGGCTTGACTGCTGAAGCCTAGAGCATGGCGCTGTTCTGACCATGCTGAGGGGAGATTTTGCTGCCGCTTTAACTTCTCAGCAGTGAGCTCAATTGGTTGTCGTCCGTGAACAATTGCCTCAACGATGTCAGGTGCCAAGAAAGCAAAGCCTATCATTCTGCTGACATCACCCTCATCGACTTTCTCTTGGGTGTTGTCACGTTGTTGAATTACAGCCGAGCTAATTTGAGTTGGAGCCCGGATCAAGCAGCAGCGGTCGCCGTCTGCCATACGCTCATTGCTTCGTCGCGAAACTGGCGCAATGTCTTTCGGGAAATCAAATGGTCTTGTCACATTAAAAAGAGTGCGCTCGTTGCAGTGTGCCTTTAGTTTTCTAAGATGACCAAAATCTCCTATGTTCGTCATCGTTTTCCACCAGATGTGATCCGATATGCCGTTTGGCTGTATTTCAGATTTCCGCTTAGCTATCGAGATGTGGAAGATCTACTTGCTGAGCGAGGAGTTGATGCCTCGTACGAAACGGTTCGGCGTTGGGCATTAAAATTTGGCCAGGCGTATGCTCGAAAACTTAGGAAAACACGTCCTCAGCCAGATGCGCGATGGCATCTCGATGAGGTTTTCGTGTCCATCAACGGCAAACGCATGTACCTGTGGCGCGCGGTCGATAATGAAGGCGAAGTGCTGGAAATTCTGGTTCAATCTCGGAGAAACAAGAAAGCAGCGCTCAAATTGATGCGCAAATTATTGAAGAAACAAGGCTTTGTTCCTGATGCCTTCGTCACAGATAAACTGCCATCTTACGGGGCTGCTCTGAGAGAATTAAGCCTTTCCAAACACCATGACTTTGGTGGCAGGAAGAATAACCGGGCAGAGAACTCACATCTCCCGGTACGACAACGAGAGCGACGAATGCAACGGTTCAAGTCCGCTAAATCGGCGCAGATATTCCTCTCCACTCACGCCGCCGTCTACAACATCTTCAACGTCCAACGTCATCTCATTTCTCGAAAATCATTGCGGCTATTCAGAGACGAGGCGATGAGCCTATGGCAGGCCGCGACCGCTGATGCTTGATCAAAACTTACACACTAAATTTACGCGATTACAGTTTGATAACGTGACAAAGCCACGTCCGCTTTACACGCGCAAACGGTCGCAAATCCCGAAAGTTCTCGTTCACCGCCGTAAGACCACCAAGTGCCGACACATAGCGGAAGGTCGTCGCACGTTGCCAATATCGACTTTTCATCTGAGGGATATAGGTTAAACTCATGGTTTGGGAGCCCTGAGGCACTATTTTCTTGTTGGGCAGGCTTGATTGGAAGTTGATCCATGGACGATATCCGAACGTTTCCGCTTAATGCCTGGTATGCCGCTGCCTGGAGCCACGAAGTCGGAAAGCGCGAGCCGTTGCCTCGTACGATTTGCAATAACCGGATCGTGTTTTGGCGTAACGCAGACGGATCTGTAGCGGCATTGGAGGATGCCTGTTGGCATCGGCAACTCCCTCTTTCGATGGGCTGGCTTGAAGGCGACGAGGTGGTTTGCCGTTATCATGGCCTCGCGTTCAACGCTAAAGGTAAGTGCACCCAGATGCCCTCTCAGGACAAGCTGAATCCAAAGGCTGGGGTTCGTTCATATCCGGTCATCGAGCAATATCGTCTGGTCTGGATATGGCCTGGTGATCCTGCGCTTGCCGATTCCGGTCTGATTCCGGATTTACACTGGAACGACGATCCCGAATGGGCGGGTGACGGCGAGACCATGTTCGCCAAATGCGACTACAGGCTGTTCGTCGACAATCTAATGGATCTCACCCACGAAACCTTCGTTCACGCAACCAGCATTGGCAATCCGCACGTCGCTCAAACGCCGATGACGACAACCCACAGCGAAAACAAGGTTACATCCTCACGCTGGATGACGGATATCGACGCACCGCCGTTCTGGCGCGCCCAGTTGGGCAAGTCGGGCAATGTCGACCGCTGGCAAATCATCGCGTTCGAGGCCCCCTGTACGATTGTTCTTGATGTAGGTGTGGCGCCGACCGGCACGGGGGCACCGGAAGGAGATCGCTCTAAGGGCGTCAATGGCCGGGTGCTGAACACGATTACGCCTGAGACCGATACCACATGCATGTATTTCTGGTCGTTGATGCGCAACTACAAGCTTCGTGACCAATCACTTACAACATTATTGCGGGAGGCCAACGCAAAAATTTTCATAGAGGACCAGGTTGTGGTTGAGGCCCAGCAACGCACCTTGAACGAGCAAAGCGACCGCGCGCTGCGCAATCTTACTATCGATGCAGGTTCGATACGGGCGCGCCGCATAATCGAAGATATGATCGCGGTCGAGATTAAAGACTCGGGAAGTTGAACCAGAGTGGGCCGATGTCCGCTTTGGGTCATTAGCAGACCAAACACAGCCCGTCCTGTAACGTCCGCTAAGTGCCATAAGCGGAAACTTGCGCCCCTCCTTCAGCTTCGACCACATTAGTGAAAACCCTCTCTCTGCCAAAACGGTCAACATGATCTATGTCAAAGCGTCTGCTCGTTCTCTGCGTGAGACTGGTACACTTCTCCTGGGATCATAGGAGGTCGAAAATGCGTCTACTTTTATCGCTAGTGATCGGACTTCTGTTGCTTGCGCCAATCCCGGCGCCTGTCGGCGCGCAGACTGACTCTACCGAGGCCACATTCTGGGAGAGTGTGCGCGACAGTAAAACCCCTGCCGAGCTTGAAGCCTATCTTAAGGCCTATCCGCAGGGCAAATTCGCACCCCTGGCGCGCATTCGTCTCAAATCCCTGAAAAGCGGTGCCATTCCTGCAGAAAAAGCCGGAACGGCCTTTAAGCCCCTCGAAAAACAGATCACGGTCAGGCTTGGTTTTGCGAAAAACGATCCGAGCAAAGGGTGGATGGGCGCCAAAATATCCAACCTGACGACAGTCTTCCAAGCTGCCTTCAAGCTTAAGGACCTCACGGGCGTGTTGATAGTCTCAGTCGCGAAGGAAGGCCCTGCGGACAGGGCCGGCATTGCGGCTGGAAATATCGTTGTTGCCGTTGGCGGCACGCCGGTCGCCAACCCGCAAACCCTGGCTCGTCTCGTGGCTGAACGCGGGTCGGACGAGGACTTGACGTTTAAGCTTGTGCAATTGGCTAAGACGCCTGCCGAGCTGATGCAAATACTTCACCGCAAAGCAAGTGAAAGCACCGACGGTGTTTTGGCAAATAGTGTGGCGCAAATCTATGCACGGGGAAATCTGGTTCCCAAGGACGCAAAAGAGGCATTCCGCTTTTACAAACTGGCTGCTCAGAAGGGCCATGCGGGCGCCATGACCGATCTCGGCTTCATGTATGAAAGAGGCAAAGGCGTTGCTAAGGACGAGGCTGAGGCCGTCCGATGGTACCGCAAGGCAGCGGAGAAGGGTCATGTGGTCGCCATGACCAATCTCGGCAACAGATATCGCTCAGGCCAAGGCATCGCTAAAGATATGACGCAAGCCCACCATTGGTGGAAAAAGGCAGCAAGTATGGGCAACGCTGCCGCCATGAATAATCTTGGAGCTATGTATTACTGGGGCAAAGGGGTCGAAAAGAACGCCGTTAAGGCGGGTCAGCTCTTTAAAAAATGTACAAGCAAAGGATCTCCTCAATGTATGCAAGCTCTCGGCTGGCTGCACGATAAAGGAGACGGGGTCGAGAAGGATTCACGCAAGGCAGCCGATCTGATGTTCCGGGCACTGAAGGCCGGAGATATCAAGACGAGACAGAGAATGTTGACTCAATCCGAGAGCTGGAGCCTTGCCTTCCGTCATGCCTTTCAACTCCGGATGAAGCAAGCCGGTATTTATAACGGCACTGTCGATGGCAAATTCGGCCCCGCCACCAAAACGGCGATCAATTCTTTAGTGGCAAATGCAGCTAAGAAAAAACAGGCGCCGAGAACAAAAGCCGCCCCCTCCAGCGTCGTCGACGATGTCCTCAAGGACATGCCGAAACTGGAGAAGCTGGAGAAACTGAAATGATCGGTCCCGGTCTTATTCGAGCTTCACAAAAACAGGAGAGTCTGCGGGCTAAAAAATCACAAAATGGAACCAAGCATCCACCCCAGGCGGATGCGCCAATTAAGGAGATAATGACATGAAATGTCCAATCAATTCCATGCGGACAAGGCGAAACAGGTCTGTCGCAATTCAAGCCCTTGGTTTCTGTCTGGCATTATTGTCTCTGACAGCCGTGTTTGCTCATCAAGACAACGCTAAAGCAACCGATAAAAGGATAGAATTTTCCTGTGCTCCCGGTAAGCACAGCATCACTGTAGCACCAAATTTGATCAGTGTTACTTGGGACCTAATGGATTGCGTTTGTTGGCATTCGATAGCTGATGCAAAGAGAATTATTTTGAATGCAATCACAAATAAGAATTTTTTAACTGAATTTGACAAAAATAAAGTTAAACAAAGTATAAATATAAAATTCCAAGACAAAAACCAACTTAAATATAGTGGATATTGCTATAAGTGGGAAACTATAAAGAAATTACACATAGAACATAACAAATAAATCCATATATACAATTGATATAATTAATATTACACATATTATTAGGATAAATATTTGTGATAATGAGAGCCGTCACAGAAAGTCCGCCGTTAGGGTCTTGGATGACTCCAATCGTCGTTGTTGTTGCCGCTTCATGTGTGTGGGCGCTTGTCGGCTTGATCGCCCTGTCGGATGCATTTGCCGAGGAAACCCAAACAAGGAATATCGCACTCCCGGAGCCTTTCGCCATGACGCTGGAGGCCAAGCGTCCAACATTGCCCGAACCCTTCGCCATGACGCTGGAGGCAAACAAGCCGCCATTGCCCGAACCCTTCGCCATGACCCTGGAAGCAAACAAGCCGCCATTGCCCGAACCCTTCGCCATGACCCTGGAAGCAAACAAGCCGCCATTGCCTGAACCCTTCGCCATGACCCTGGAAGCAAACAAGCTGCCATTGCCCGAACCCTTCGCCATGACCCTGGAGGCTACCCGCCCCAAACCTTGCGAAGGGCCGAACAAAGAATTCACATCTGCCGTTGGGTTAACCGATAAAGGTCAATTCGGCGCTGCAAAACAAGCGCTCGATAAGATCGATACTAAGCCCTGCCCCGGCCTTACACCAAAAATAGCAGCCGAGCGGACAAGAATAGCCGATCTTATTGCGAAAGCAGCCGCCGTCGCCCAAACGGCTCTTGATGCTTGTAAATTCAAAGCCAGCCGGAAATTGATCGATGATCTTCCCGAAGGGCCGGCCAGGGCAGCGCTGGTGGCCAAATGGAACAAGGCCTATGCCACTGAGAGCAAGGCCTTCGAGCTGGTGCATGCGGCTTCCGCACTCAAAAAACAGGGACTGCTGAAACAGGCCATAGAGAAGCTGCGTGAGGCACGCGGCCTCAAACCTTGCGATAAAACCATAGCGTCTATCGACGAGGCCATAAGAAGTGTCCAGAGCCAAATTGCCGAAGCCGAAGCGAATAAGATTGAGGCAGCACTGAGCGCCTGTAAATTCAAAACCAGCCGGCAATTGATCAAGCAGCTTCCCGAAGGGCCGGCCAAGGCCGCACTGGTGGCCAGATGGAATAAGGCCTATGAGACGGAGAGCAAGGCGCGCGACCTGATCGTTCAAGCCAAGGCTTTTGAACAACGCGGCTTGTTCTCCAAGGCGATATTGAAACTGCACCAAGCCAGGGATCTCGGCCCGTGCGAAAGCACGATCTCGGCGATCGACCGGGCGATCGTCCGCATTCTGGAGCGCAGCGAAAAAGCGACACGGGAATGCCGAGCCCAATTCGGCCAACATGCCATCGTCGATCCCAAAGCTCCGCTGGAAAAATGCAGCTGCCGGAGCGGATATAAGATGCGGGAGGTGAATGGTGAAACGCAATGCCGCCGTGTGCGTAGCCGTGAAGATATCATGGCGGGGGGCCACAAGGATTGCCGCACAAAATTCGGCGACGTGGCCTACGCCATCCGGCAGAATAAAGACGGCACATTCAAATGCGGCTGCCGGGGCATATTTTCCATGAAAGTGATCGACGGCAAAACCAGATGTGCCAGCAGAAAAGATATCATGGCGGAGGGCCACAAGGATTGCCGCACGGAATTCGGCAACGCGGCCTATGCCATTCGGCGAAATAGGGACGGCACATTCAAATGTGGCTGCCGCGGAAATTTCTCAATGCTTATTGTCGGCTCTAAAAACAGATGTGTAGGCAATGACAGAATCATGGCGGAAGGACACAAGATTTGCCGAAATAATCACGGCGTTGGCTCATATGCCACTCGTTATCTCGGCAACAATCGCTGGAACTGCCACCTGCCGCAACCAAAGATTACCGGAGGCGGCGAGCGGCGCAAGTGCCCACCAACTCACATTTTGATGAATAATGGCAAGTGTCTCGACCGGAATTGGATGGGCGGTATCGGAAAAGCCATCCAGGGTCTCGGCAAACGACAGCCTACGCCAAGAAGCTGCGGCTTTGCGCGGGATTGCAGATTTGTTTCTAGTTCTAGGAAGTGCAACGCGGGCGAATGGGCCCGTTGGCGCGCCTTCCTTGCCTGCAAGGGCAGATCACGATAGGTGGGGTCTAACATCCGCATCCCAGTGACCGCTCGCTTTTCAAGTCTATGTTTCTCCCATCATCTCTTCGCCTTCGATGTCCGCTTAGGGTCATTAGCGGACGTTTCTCGCTTTGACCCGTTATGTCCGCTTTGCCCCTGAAAGCGGACATAAATCCGCTGTGGCTGTAATATCTGTTTAGTGCTAAAAGCGGTCATGGTGATGATTTCGGGCGGGAAACGATGACGGGCATAGGAGATTTTGTGCATCTCACGACATTAGCGCGCTCGCATCGATCGGTCAGCAAGTTAGAGTGACAAGACCCCGGTTGCGCCCGACGCCCTGCGCGCCCTGATCGAAAATCAGCTCAATTGGCCTTGCTCGATGCCGGAATATCGCGAGACTATCGAGCTGACATGAGCAAGAGAAAAGACGATATGCATTCTGCCACGCCCGGGGAAAATCCGGCAAATGTCCTTAACGCGCGCCGCTTAGGGATAGACACACAGCATGAGATGGTCATCTTCATGCACAAGGACTGTCCGGTGTGCCGCGCGGAAGGCTTTGCCGCTCACGCCCGCGTTCGCGTCAGTCACGGCGCACGATCGGTAATTGCCACCGTCTTTCACGTCACCGACGATCTGTTGCGGCTCAACGAAGCCGGGCTATCGGATGCAGCATGGCACGACCTCGAACTTACCGGCGGCGAGGAAATCGCCATCAGCCACCCCCAGCCCTTGGAATCGCTTGCCAGCCTGCGCGCCAAAATCTACGGCAACCGGCTCGGCCAGCAATCATTTCACGACATTATCGGCGACATTGCCGCCGGGCGCTATTCCGACATTCATCTGTCCTCCTTCATCACCGCCTGTGCCGCCGCCGATCTAGACAAGGACGAGGTGATCGCCCTCACCCATGCCATGATCGATATCGGCGACAGGCTGCAGTGGCAGGGCGCGCATATCATGGACAAGCATTGCGTCGGCGGCCTGCCGGGCAACCGGACAACGCCTTTGGTGGTCGCAATCGCGGCTGCAAACGGCTTGACCATCCCCAAAACTTCCTCGCGCGCCATCACCTCGCCATCGGGCACGGCCGACACCATGGAGACCATGGCGCCGGTCGATCTCGACATTCAGACCCTGCGCATGGTGGTGGAACGTGAAGGCGGCTGCATCGCCTGGGGTGGGGCTATGCGGCTCAGCCCCGCCGACGACCTCCTGATCAGGATCGAACGCGCGCTCGATCTCGACACCGAAGGCCAATTGATCGCCTCGGTGATCTCTAAAAAGGCGGCCGCCGGGGCCACGCATCTGGTTTTGGATATTCCCGTCGGTCCGACCGCTAAGGTGCGCGGAACAAAGGCCGCCGAGCGCTTGACCGAGGGATTTTTGCATGTGTCGGAAATTTTCGGACTGACGATGCGGGTGGTGATCACCGACGGCAGCCAGCCGGTCGGCCGGGGCATCGGGCCCGCGCTTGAAGCCCGCGACGTGCTTGCCGTGCTGCAGGGCACACCCGAAGCGCCGGAAGATTTGCGCGCGCGCTCAGTTCTGCTGGCAGGTGTCGTGCTCGAGCTTGCGGGCAAGGCTGAAGACGGCAAAGGCGAAGCAATGGCCGCCGAGACCCTTGAAGGCGGCCGCGCTTGGGCCAAGTTTCAGCGCATTTGCGAGGCCCAAGGCGGCATGCGCGAGCCCCCTGTGGCAGCGCAAAGGCGGCCCTTTCCGGCAAAACGGACGGGCGTGATTACACAAATCGACAACCGCAAGCTTGCCAAGGCGGCCAAGCTTGCGGGCGCGCCGGACGACAAAGCGGCAGGTCTGGTGCTTACCGTTAGGCTTGGCGATAAGGTAGATCAAGGCCAGCCCTTGTTCGAAATCCACGCCGATACGCCCGGCGAACTCTCCTATGCGCTGGACTATGTCGAGGCCAATCCGGATATGATCGATGTGGCGGAGACATGACCCAGGTAATCTTGTTTTCCTTGTTCGAGACCGACGCGCGGCACCTGTCATTTCAATTGCTTAGATGGCGTTGTCACGTTATCAAACTCTAGTCGCGGGAATTTGGCGTGTAGATTTTAATCAAGCAGGCGCGGTTGCGCTTTGCCAAATGCTCATGGCTTCACCCCTGAATAGGCGCAGTGTTTTTCGGGAAATCAGATGACGTTGAATGTTGAAGATATTGTAGACGGCTGCATGAGTGGAGAGAAACCTCTGTGCTGATTTAGCAGACTTGAACCGCTGCATTCGTCGCTCGCGTTGCCGAACTGGTAGATGCGAATTCTCGGCTCTATTGTTCTTTCTACCACCAAAGTCATGACACCTGGAAAGCCCCAATTCTCTGAGAGCAGCGCCGTAAGATGGCAGTTTGTCAGTGATGAAGGCATCGGGAACAAAGCCTTGGTTCTTCAACAATTTGCGCATCAGTTTTAGCGCAGCTTCCTTGTTTCTCCGGGATTGAACCAGAATTTCCAGCACTTCACCTTCACTATCAACGGCCCGCCAAAGATACATTCGCCTTCCATTTATGGAGACAAACACTTCGTCGAGGTGCCAGTGGTCATTGGGCCGAGGCCGCGTTTGCCTCAATTTACGAGCATAGCTCAGCCCGAACTTCAGTGCCCAACGGCGGACCGTTTCGTAGGAAACATCTATCCCGCGCTCGGCTAGTAGATCTTCCACATCACGATAGCTAAGTGGGAACCTGAAATACAGCCAAACGGCATATCGGATGATATCTGGTGGAAAGCGGTAACGGGCATAAGAGATTTTGATCATCTTCTAATGCTAATTCCTTGCCGATATAAAAGCACTTAGTTTTAATGTGACAATACCCTTGAACGTGTGATCAAAAATTTTTCAAAACAGTAGGCTAAAGGGTATTGTCGCGTTAGTGAGTGCTTTCGTCAATGCGAGGCAAAAACCTTCGCAGGTAATCAAAATCTCCTATGCCCGTCATCGCTTTCCACCGGATATCATTCGCTATGCAGTCTGGCTCATTACACCTAGTTTAATGTGACAGCACCGCCCGGACAAATCGCCTCTGGAGATCGGGTGCGCAACGCACTAATCTGGCCTTTGAAACTTGAGCCGGGCGCGAAAACGTGCGCGCCCGGTCGGATCGAATGCCAGGAGTGACGATGACGCGGCCCGCACTACATCTTGAAACCGACATATTGGTGATTGGTTCCGGCGGAGCGGGGATGTATGCCGGTCTGGAAGCCGCCGGGCGCGGGGCCAAGGTGCTGTTGGCCGACCGTTCCTTGATCGGCCGGGGCGGCGCCACCGTAATGGCGATGATGACGGTCGCGGCCGCCATTGGCGAGGAAACGCCGGACCACTGGAAGCACCATTACAAGGACACGCTGAGCGCGGGCCGCGGGCTGTGCAACGCGGTGCTGGCTAGATTGTTATGCGAGGAAGGCCCGCAGGTCATCCGCCAAATGGACGAATGGGGGATCGGCTGGGCGCGCCGCGATGGGCATATTGCACAGGTTCACGCACCCGGCCATGACCGCGCGCGCTGCGTTTATGTCGATTTCCTCAACACCGGGCCGGCGCTCTCCAAGACATTGCGCACGGTCGTGCACAAACAGTCCGGCGTACGCCGGATCGGCGATCTTCTGATCGTCGATCTGGTCCGTTCCAAAGGCGCGGTGACCGGGGCTGTCGCGCTCGATATGACAACAGGCGATCCCGTGACCATCGCGGCGCGCGCGACCATTGTGGCGACCGGGGGGCTGACAAGGATTTATCGGCGCAACAGCGCGTCCGCCAACATGGGCGGTGACGGCTATGCCTTGGCGTTGCGTGCCGGCGCCCGGCTGATCGATATGGAGTTCGTGCAGTTTTTCCCGATCGGTCATCTCGCGCCGCGCATGATCGGCCTGGATCCGATCATGTGGGACCCGTTCCGCTACAAGCTCGGCGGCCGGCTTCTCAACGGCGATATGGAGGAGTTCACCGAGAACTACGGCACCGTCGAAGACGGCAGTTACGTGATTACCCGCGACAATGCGACTTATGCGATCACCAAGGAGGTCGAAGCCGGACGCGGCTCGCCGCATGGCGGCGCTTACCTGAGTTTCATGCATAATTCCGAAGCCGAGCTCAAATCGGCGTTCGGCCCGGTGGTCGACAAGCTGAAGGCCAGCGGTATCGATCTGACCAGGATGCCGGTTGAAGTCGCCCCCATAGCGCATTATCACATGGGCGGGATTGCCGTGGACGAACGGATGGAGACCGGCGTTTTGGGGCTGCTGGCGGCCGGCGAGGCGGTCGGCGGCGCCAACGGCGCCAACCGGCTGTCGGGCAATGCGATCACCGAGGCGCTGGTGTTCGGCCGTCGTGCCGGCCGCAGCGCGGCCGAGAACCTGGAGCGCGGCCGGGTCGCGCCGGATTTCAAGCTTTCCGACGCGGCCGAGGCGCTCGACCTGGTGTCGGCGAGCGGGGTCGAGTCGGCCGAGTGCAACACCGCCGCCATTTTGGCGGACCTGCAAGCGCTCATGTCAAAGGATGTTGGCCCGTTTCGCACGCAGCACTCGCTCGAACGCGCGCTGTCGGGCATCGCGCGCCTCGAGCAATGCCTGGGGGCTTTGCCGGTGGGCAGTCCGGCGGCGTTCGATCTCGCTCGGCTCGACTGGTTCGATTTGCGCAACATGAGCCTGGTCGCGCGGGTCGTGACCGAATGCGCGCTTGAGCGCGCCGAAAGCCGCGGCGCCCATCAGCGCGAGGATTTTCCGGGCTTGCTCGAAACCTGGCGGTGCAATCAGTTCGTGACGATGGCGCACGGCCGCCCCGTCGTTTCGCGCGGCCCCCGGCTTGCCGACCTGGAGGCCGCGGAATGACCGGCGCTGTGGCCAGCCTCGCGATCGCACGCCGCGATGCCGCCGGCCAAGACATCACCGAGACGTTCGAGGTTCCCTTCGAGCCGGGCCAGTCGGTGCTCGACGGCTTGCGCTGGATCAGGGTCCACCGCGATCCGACGCTGGCGTTTCGTTACGCCTGTCTCAACGCCAATGCATGCAAGGAATGCATGATCCTGGTCGATGACAAGGTGGTCTACGCCTGCCTGGCCAGACTGGAGGCGCGGGAAATGCGGCTAGCGCCTTTGGCGAACAAGCCGTTGTTGCGCGATCTGGTCACTGAGATCGCGCCGCCCTCCGAGCGCCTGTCGCGCGCCGGCTAGTGCGGAATTATCCCGCTCACATATTTCTGCGATCAGAGTGTGGCGTTAGATGGGTGTTGTCACATTAAAACTAAGTGTTTTCGTTTCGGTATGGCAGTAACCTTCGAAGATGATCAAACTCTCCTATGCCCGCTACCGTTTTCCGCCTGATGTGATCCAATATGCTGTTTGGTTGTATTTCAGGTTTCCACTTAGTTATCGTGATGTTGAAGATCTGCTCGCTGAACGTGGTATTGATGCCTCGTACGAAACGGTTCGACGCTGGGCTTCGAAGTTTGGGCGAGCTTATGCCTGGAAACTAAGACGATCACGTCCACGCCCAGATGCCCGATGGCATTTGGATGAAGTTTTCGTCTCCATCAACGGCAAGCGCATGTACCTTTGGCGTGCGGTCGACAGTGAAGGCGAAGTGCTTGAAATTCTAGTTCAATCCCGGCGAAACAAGAGAGCAGCTCTCAAACTGATACGCAAATTGTTGAAGAAACAAGGCTTTATTCCCGATGCTTTTGTTACTGACAAACTGCCATCTTATGGTGCAGCACTGAAGGATTTAAGCCTTACTAATATCCACGATTTCGGTGGCAGGAAGAACAATCGAGCAGAGAACTCACACCTTCCAGTCCGGCAACGCGAGCGACGAATGCAAAGGTTCAAATCTTCAGAATCAGCGCAACAATTTCTTTCCGTTCATGCCGCCGTCTATAATACCTTCAACGTCCAACGCCACCTGATTACCAGAAAAACGCTACGCCAGTTTCGCGATGAAGCGATGAGCGTATGGCAGGCAGCGACTGCTGCTGCTTGATCCGGACTCCAACTCAAATTAGCTCGGCTGTAATTCAACAACGTGACAACGCCCCCCTAATATCCCTGCGGCGTAGAGCGCACCTATTATTAGAGACGCAAGACTGGCCGGACGTGTATTTGCCACCGGTATCATTCAGTGCCCGAGCGCGCGTTGCCAATTGTTCAGTTATCGTCATCGGCAATCAGCTCAAATAGCTCTTCCATGAGCGGGTATTGGCGCGAGTTTTCACTATAAATTTTTCCCAGCATAGTGAATTCCCTATCTGTCGTCGCTGCAAACGTTATCTCCAGTATATAACGCCTGCCGCTTGGTCCCTGCGCCTCAATCTCGATGGGTGCATCGCCGGTTTCGCCTGGCATAACGGATAGTGAATGCGCCAGTTCGGCCATTTCCCTGATGATGATCCGGCGGGCTTCCTTTTTGTCCACATCACCGTGCTCGAATGAAATCTGCGTGTCTACAAGCCCCAGGACGTCATAGTAAACACCCCCGATGGGGGCCTTGCCGGACGTATATTCACCGTCCGGGTCGTTATAGCTGTCCTGGAGTTCGCCTAGGACTACCGCCACTGCCTGGCCATATTCGATTGCCGTCCCTGCAACGGGGACGCGCCTGATCGTGTCTCCGGCAGCGCTGACTGCAAGAATACATACCTTGCGGTCATACTCGCTCTTGCTGGCTTCAATGGCATGTTTTTCAACCACCTTGTTGATGGCGGCATGCATCTGTTTGGCCGTATCAAGTTTGCGTTTTTTCACCGGGCCGGTCATCGCTCAGCCTTTCCCCTGATCATCGCTTTTTATCTCCTTGCGCAAAGGCACACCGCACCAGGGGCAATACTCAATGGCAATGATCGACGATCCGCCATCGCGCACAGGGATACCGTATTCGCATGAGGCCTCATACTGCCAGATGATCACGTCGGGATCATCGAACGGGTCTGGGCTGGTACTGTCGAGCTTGTCGGTCACACGATAGGCAATGTGCACGCAGGGATGATCCTCAACCCTCGCGCCGCGCGCCTCGACCCGTCGCGCCAGTGTCCAATCACAGCAGGCGCGGCATTTGTGAAAATGTTCGGCGTGAGCCTCATACTGCGGCGTATCCCAGACCGCACGCGGCAGCGGCAGCTTCGCGTAGTCTGGATAGAGGCGTTTGTATTCTTCACAGTCCATGGATTTCACATTGGTTAGAAACAAATTTGACAAGCAGGTCAGGGCTTGGTGCCAAGGGCCTCAAGGCGCTTGGCCGCCAGATTGGCATCCGGATTGATCTTGAGTGCTCTGCGATAATCCGCGATTGCTTTTTCATGCTGCCCCAGCTTCTCGTGAGCCACGCCGCGGTTGTTGTGGGCTTCCATATAATATGGATCAAACTTGATGGCCTTGGTGTAATCGGCGATCGCTTTATTGTCCTGGTTCTGGCGCCGGTAGGCGTTGCCGCGATTGTAATAGGTAGGAGCATGGTCAGGACGTATCGAGATCGCTTCAGTAAAATCCTTAATCGCAAGATCAAACTGTTTCATTTCCGCATAAATATTGCCGCGATTGTTGAACACAGCCGCGTAGGTCGGTCGGGCTTTTGCGACCCTGGTGTAATCGGCCAGAGCTTCCTTGAGCATGCCCTTCGCCTCGAAAACCGTCCCCCGGTCGAAATAGACCTGGCTCAGCCCGTAATGGTCGCGCAGGAGTTCGTTGAAATCCAACAGGGCGCGATCCAACTGTCCTGTTTCCTTGTAGGCAATGCCACGGTTGCGTTTCGCATCGGTGTATTTCGGGTTGATTTCGTAGGATTTGGTGAAGTCGGCAATGGCCAGCTCGCTCTGGCCTGATCGGTGATAGGCAATGCCCCGGTTGTTGTAGGCCATGGCCTGCACTTTCCTGTTCGACTTTTCTTTCTCGATCACATGTGTGCAGCCGCGAATTTTCGCACCAAGATCATGGGCAAAATCGCAATCGAGATACGGACCAGCCTGCACGACTGATGGCATCGCAACAAGCACAAGACCGGCCAAAAACATACGCAGCATGTGTTCTTTCTCCCTTTCTACTGAATTCACCCGGCGCCTGGACCCGTTGCATAATTGATCCCGCTTTCAGCGCTTTCGAATTTCCGAGACGAATGCATGAAACTCCACCCATGGGCTCCCGGATTTTATTTGAGCAAATTCTGAATAATAATATCGGCCAATTTTTTTGAGTCTGCGCGGAATTGCGCTGACCGATCGTTCAGACGATCCTTTGCCAGTTTGAGTTCCGCTTTATCCCGACCGTTGACCTCGAATTGCAACGTCTCCGAATCCTTTATCAGTCGTTCCAAATTCTTCCTCTTTCGATTGTCTAACCCCCCGCATTTCAGGACGGTGGCTCGTTTGTCGGTCAAATTAGCTTGTTTTTTTCTGTAGCAATCCAACCCGGATTGTTCCGGCGGGGACCAGACGGCCATCGACTTGATTAGCGAGCGCACCCACTTGGTGTACAATGTTGGAAGGGCTTTACGCGCGTGCGAATTTCCATTTTTATCAGCAAAACGCAGCGCGTCGCGACCACGCTTGTAGTAATGACTTCCACTCCCGGAGCCATAAATTACTCGCATGCCCTCAAAATAGGAAAGTGTGACTTTTTGCTCATGCGCCGGATTGCTGTTCAACCCAAAACCGATGACAATACCGGCTATGCTAAAATCTTTTTTTGATGGAAGAGGAAGATTCAGGATTTTTTCGCTCATATAGAGTGCCGATTTGGTCCAGCCTGCTTTTGAGGCATTGAATATTACCTGATAAGCCTGTTGTTCGAGCTTGGTTCTCGCCTCTTTGTCCTTCGCATTTTTTGCCATACCGAACAGACACAAGCCATATTCGTGCATCGAAGGTGGGTAGCCGAGTGTTGCCGCCTTGCCAAACCAGCCGCATGCTTTTTTGCGGTCAGCCGGTTTACCGGGAAACCCCTTCTGATATAGCCAGCCGATATTATGTGCTGCTGGCGCGTGGCGGAAGGCGGCCTTGTTCACCAAAGTCTGATACGCGCCTGCTTGCCCCGCCTTCGCAGCATCACCCAGGGCGTTCGCTTCTTTTCGGGTCAACGACCAGTTCGGGTCCAGCTTGTCGGCAACGGCCACGCCGGTCATGGCTAAACCGAGAACCAGCACGCCGATTAGTATTTCTTTTAACATTGAAAACCGTACTCCATGTTTTCTCACTGCCGCGCCCGGTAGCGACCTTTCTCGTCCAGAAGGCCCAGTTGCGAGGCAACCCGGCTGATGGCGGGAATCATGCATTGTTGATCGACAAAGCCCTCGCTTGTCGGACGACTGACGGAGAGGTTCGCCAGAAATTCGATCATGCGGTCTCGGGCGCGGTCCTCATAAAACAGCCGAAGAACGACCCACTCGAAGGCTATGCGGTATTTGTTGTAGGACGACGGTGTGACCGTGCAGCCGGTCCGGGCGATGTAGGCGGCCCGCGACACCACAGGGAAGGCGCGCGGATCAATCTTGCCCACGTTGAGAAGCGCCGGATCGTAAGCAAAACCCTGCTTGGGCAAGCGCGTTTTGCCATAACCGCCATCGGCGTCCAGGAGCCTTAGCGCAAAGCCTATCTGGCGCAGCGAGGGGGGAATGCAACGGCTGGCAACCGCCCCGTCGTGCCCAGGGTAGCGATTGAGCAGACTTCGGAATAGCGGCTTCGTGTGACGCCGCGCATATTGCAGGCCATTATTCCGCTTGTCCCCGTTGGACCCGGCAAAAGCCAGAAAATGGATGGCGGACTGTATGGGCAGCAGATAGTCTGATCCGTCACAACCGGTAATGGCCTCATAATCCGCCAACCGCAGAAAATGATATTGTCTGCTGGCTCCGGGATCAGCCAGGGAGGGCCAGACAGAAATCACCATGAGTGTGATGAAAGCGACAATTCTGACTAACACGGTTCGATGCATATTTTTACAATCTGGCTATCACTGTTATCCAAAGCGGATAGCACTGAAACTTCCCTAAATAATCGGGTTTTCACCTACCTAGCAGATTGACGATCATTCTCCCGCTCAAATTTTTGTGACTGGCCGCGAGCTTGCCTTTTGCTAAGGTGGCGGTTCGATTGGATGTTCATTCGGAAAATTCAATATTGCTGTTTCGCATGTCTGGAATACATCTACCGTCACTGCCACTGCGAACAGGTGGATAGCAGAATTGTACTCTTGCCGTTTAACAACAAAAGTTTGCCCTCGTGCATAATACCCGCTTTCTTCCTATCGCCGTAATCGCCCTGTTGCCGTTCCTCGACACATCCGTCGAGGCACAAGGCAACGGCAAGATGACGCCCTATGAAATCAAGCTGCACAAACTTGAAGATAAGTCCTGGGGCGGGTCAGCCACCATCGATATGAAGGGCCGAGTCTGGGTCTCGACCCTAGTTGGCGAGCCGGTGATTGCGTGCAACGCCGAATGGTCGTTCTGGAACGGTGTCGGCAGTGAGCCGGTCATTACCATCAACAATAAGCGAATCTCAGGTATTCCCCGCAAAGTTCTGGACAAGATTACGCTGCACAGCGTGAAGCTGGGGTTCGCAACCAAGCCGCTCGATGAGCGCATGTTCGCCCGAAACACCCGCTACGAACTGAGCTGCGACCCCGGTGCCATGGAAAAACCAGACAGTGGCAAGACCAGCTTCACCGTCCCGGGCAGCTATTCATGGGACAAAACATTTTATGTGCGGGGTAGCTATGACGGCAAAAACAAGTCGTCTGCGACCTTTGCCGATAAGGCGACTGCCAAGCAGATCATGATACATCTGCTGGAAAACGGCTTGTCTAGCGACAGCAGCAGCGCCAAAGTTCTGACGGCCCAACTCAATCTGGGAGCTGTTGTAAATTGGCTGAAGGACAAGGAAAAGCTTGCTGAGAAAAAACTCAAGAAACAGAAGAAAACTAAGGGCGACAAAAGGGCGGTAAAGAAAAAGGATAATTTCTGGAGCACTGTGAAAAACATATGGAACGGCACCAAGAAGGACAAGACCGGGACCGCCAAGACGAATAAGAATTCAGCCGATGACGATTTTTGGTCGGGCAAGAAGCTACCCGGCAAACAGGCAAACAACGAGCAAACTCAAAAGGGTGACGGAGATAAATTCTGGTCCGGCGATACGTCAGACGAGCGCAAGAAGCGACAAGCCGGAATTCAGAAGCAACAGGAACTGGAGCGGAAACAGCTGGCGGCGGCTGCCAAAATAAAAGCGAAGGCCGACGCCAAAGCAGAGGCCAACAAGCTGGTTAGGTTTTCGGTCGGTTCAAACATACACAACCGCAAATACGGCTTCAAAAACAACAATGGCGATATCGTTATCCCCGCCTGGTTTGAGTTTGCGAATGATTTTTCAGAAGGCCTGGCGACAGCGCATCTTTGGAATAAATATTGGGGTGTTATCGACGAGAAGGCGCAGGGTCGCGACAGGGCACTAAAGTGGGTGATCGAACCCAATTACCGTTTTATCGGGAGAAGATTCTCTGAAGGCTTGGTCTGGGCAGAGGGGAGAAAGAAGAGGGGGTATTTAGACAGAAAGGGCGAGTGGGCCATTCCGCCTAAATTTGAGTCCACCCAAACATTTTCAGAAGGGTTGGCTGCGGTCGCAATATCTGGCCGTAACAATTGGGGATTTATAGATTTAAAAGGAAACTGGGTCATTCGTCCGCGTTGGGATACGAAGCCAACACCGTTCAAGAATGGGCGCACAGAGGTGGAGATATACGACAAAAACTCCTTGTCATTCTTCATAGTGATCTTCGATAAGACCGGCCGGGAATTGAGTCGTCGTCCAAAGGAGCCGAGAGTCCATCAAGGTAGGGAATTCAAACTAAGAACATTGAGAAAATAATTAAGTAGGTGTTAAAGCCAATCCATGCACACAGCATCTCACAGTAATAAACCGCTATCGGAACGAAAATTTAAATTCACGGGAGCAAAAACCCTCATGAAATTACACAACGCCTGCATGACAGTTTGCCTGCTCATCGCACTCTCCTTGAACATGAACTTCGCCCACGCCAATGACAGCAAAAAGGCCAAGGCGCTCTACTTTGCCGCCGAACAGGCATATTCGGAAAAGAAATATGATGAGGCGTTGATTGGCATCAAGGCGGTGGAATCGCTGCTGGGTAAAAGCAATGCCTTGCTTCAGGGGCTTCGGGTCAAGACGCTCTACGGCAAGGGCGACTACGCGGGCACCAAACGGGCCCTGGACAAATTCTTCACACTCGATGCTTCGGAACAACTGAGCCGCGAAATAGCGGCCTATTTGCTGAAGGCGGAAAAGGCTATTGAGGCACGCAGAATAGCACGCGAGGCAGCCGCTGCTGCCGCCATGCGTGAAGCACAAAAGAAGGCGGAGGCTGTTCAAATCAAACGCAAAGCAGCCGCTGCCAAAGCCAAACGACAAGCATATAAGAAGGCAGCAATCAGAGCCAGAAATGAGGCGTTAAAGAAGACTGGTCTGCTTGACCTGACCTTTGGCGGCAAAGGGCCCGACTCTGGGCGCAGTATTGCGGCTCTGCCGGATGGCGGGTTCGTTGTTGCTGGGGTGACAAGCTTAAAGGGCGCTGGGAAGATAGATGCATGGGTTTTGCGGCTTGACGCCCTGGGCGTTATCAAGTGGGACAAAACGATTGGCGGCAAAAAGAACGATAGAGCGTCATATGTAGTAGTGCTTCCCGACGGCGGGATCATTGTCGCCGGAAAGAGTTCGGACGGTAAAAAGTCGAGATCATGGGTTTTACGGCTTGACTCAGAGGGACGCCGTGTTTGGAAGAACGACCTGCCTATAAATGTAAGTCACGATGTCAAAGGCCTTGCGATGGTGCCCGGCGGTGGGTTCATCATTGCCACAGAGTACGTGATACGCAGAAGAATTTTTGGTGCAAAAATATTTAGGTTTGACGGCCAGGGAAAGTTGCTATGGCAGAAAACCTTCGCCCCGACAAAAAAATATCCTACCCTTTCTCCAGCAGATATTGTGGCGCTGCCGGGCGGCGGGTACGTTGTTGTGGGGCAAGCTTTAGATATAGAGCCCTTTTACCAACGGGTCGCGTTTGTTATTCGGCTCGACGCTCAGGGGCGATTGCTGTGGAAAAAAGAATTTGCCGGCAAGAAGAAGCATCGGGCGAGCGACATTGCGGCGCTGCCCGACGGGGGATTCATTATCGCGGGGAGGAAGGATGGAAAGGCGCAGCTCTTCCGGCTTGACGCCGAGGGGCGGATGCTCTGGGAGAATACTTTTGGCGCCAATGGAAACGACCACGCGCTTGATGTTGCGGCCCTGCCGAACGGCAAGTTCGTTGTTGCCGGCACGACTAACTCAAAAGGTGCAGGGAGTTATGATGCCTGGGTTTTGCGCTTTGATGACAATGGGCGTTTGCTCGGGGAGAAAACCTTCGGCGGTAAAAAGTCGGATGCTGCATACAGCGTTGTCGCGCGGCCGAACGGCTGGCTGGCTATTGCCGGTATTACGGAATCAAAAGGTGCAGGGGGCCTGGACTTATGGTTTTTCATGACCTGCCAGCTCACATGCCGGTAGCTCAACAGCAATGATCGAGATCGAGAAACGAACCGGCTAAATGCTGATCTTAAGTAGACTCCTCCACCGGCATCGCCATGTGCCAAATTGCGACGTGGTTTGAACAGCTATGAATGTCTCCTATTGGCACTAAGCAGACGTTATATGAATTGGAATCGGACGTCTGCTTATTGTCCAAAACCAGACTCTTTTGTTGGGATTAATCTGCCTGATACGTTTTTCCGATGCATCTATTTAATTCCTTGATAAGAAAATTCTTTTCCCTGTTTTTCAGATTAATTTCCCTGTTCCATTGCGTAGGGAATTTAGTAAAAGTACTAAGTAAATCAGTGCGTTATAGAACGTATTATGGCCTGATTTTGGTGCGATTTGCAGAATTTCCCTGTATTTTCCCGCTTAACAGGGAAAAGGTGAGTGGAGACAGGTTCGCTTGAGACTGCGTCCACCACCACTAAGTCTGTTGTATTTTTTGGTCTCCCCCTGCCTTGGGGAAAGAGTACGATATTTCATAAGGTTAGCACGGGTGCTCGGCCTATCGTGTGGCACAGAGACGCTGATTTCGGCCGATTTTATCGCCAATTCGGCATTCGTCTCTGTTGGGCATTTTCGATGTCCAGACGTTTGCGCAGTGTGGTGGTCGGGTTTGAACTAGATTCGGGTTTCGAAGCCTAGAACTTTGCGCCACGTGAGAAGAACATCCCGGCTAAATCTGCGCGATTGTTGTTCGATAACGTGACAATGCCTTGGCTCCGATAGGTTTCGTAGATCCGAGCGTACTGAGAGCACCCTACAACGCCGTTTGCCGGGTAGCGCTTAGTGTCTTCTTGGCGCTGTCCTGGCGATTGAGCGATGGCAAACTCTCCTCCATAATCATGATTGCTTTTGTAGCAGCGTCTTCGTTGTTTAGCTTGCGGCTTAAAGAGACCACCAGGTGTGCACAATCAAACGCCTCGCCGGAACGCCCACGCGTTGACGCCCCTTCCGCCAGCGCCAAGAGGCGCTGAACCAGCTCATCATCAACATCAATGAGCTTGGCGTCGGTGGCGAGAGGGATTACTTCAACCAATCGTTTCAAGTAAATATTATCAATTTCCTTGATAGACGACACTCGCTGGAACGCATCGTGGGCGGATTTTTTGTCGCCTTTTTGCAAATACGCCATCACAAAAAGCAGATCGACCTCGGTCTGTGTATAGGGCTTTGGCGGCTCACACTTGGCCAGCAGCTTTAGCGCATCGTCAGTTCGATTTGTCTCGATATAGGCGCGGGCTACATACTCCGCCAAAGACCGATAGTAATATTTACCCCGCACGGATGAACCGACGGCAGGCGCTTCTCTAACCGCTGTATCAAAGACATCTACAGCTTCTTCAGCGCGACCAAGGTCTAACAGCACGCCAATTTTTCCAAATGTCAGGCATGAATAACATTCGCGCATGTTGGGTGTGGTCGCCAGAACCTCATTGAGCATTTCTAACCGCTCGCCGGCATAGCCCGCAGCATCAATCGACCCATAGATGCCGTTTAGATCATCAATGGCGCAGATGCGTTGCGGGCAATCCATGGTGTTATCCTTGTGCGCGAAAGCGACAAGATCAAGCGCTTCAGTGACCAGCGGGCGGGGGTCATTGGGTGTGCCGAGGTAAGCCTGTAACCGCCAATGGCGCAGGAATATTTCCAGCCAGGCATTCTCATTTGAGCGCGCATAGGCCAGCAATTCAGGAAAGCTCGCTTCAACGGCCTCCATGTCGCTTGCGAAGGCAGCACTATTAAAGGCTTCAATTTTATACGCCATCTCCCGCTGGTCGTTCGCCAGCATTTCGCGGAACATGTCCATTACCCAATCATGAATGTCGTCATTCATCGGCATCTCCCAGCAGTGTCATAAGATGGGCGTTAAATGTTTGCATTGCCCCGATGAAACCATCAGCCCCAAGGGCCTTGCGCGTGCCCAGCATGCGCGCAGACGCCAGCATAATCTGTGCTGCGGACTTGGCTTTGTTGTCGCCACGCGCGATCAGTAACTGCATAAGAGGAGAGCCCAGGTTTAATACAAGCTGCACTGGACTTTCCGGGTCTATTTTCTTTGTGAACGCGCGCGCGAGCCGCAGCACCCCGGCGTTCATATCGCGATCAGCATCGTCGCTTTCGTAAAAGGCTTTTAATTGCTGTTCTTTATCGACCAGCGCGATGACGCTGAGATAGTCCGGTTCAAATTTCGCATAGCGCAAGGTTGCGCCAGTCTCGCCAAAGATATCCGATAATAAAGCTTGCGTCTCACCAGACACCGTTTGGCTGGGAAACAGACGGGTATGGCCTTCACTGGTGCCAAGCTCGATGATGTCGGTGCCGGTCTCCTCCGCATAGCGCTGAAGCATTGCGGCTGCGCCATAGCGATACCCTAAAATAACGGGCGTGCCGAAAGCCCTTGCCACGACCTCATCGGCGCCGCCATCGGTATGGGTTGTTACCGTGAAGCCGTTCGGGCTGCGCGCATGAATGTCTTCAAGGGTGAGATCGCCTTCTGTCGTTGGCAATTGCAGATCGTCTTTGAGCACCTCATAGAGGGCCGGGTCGGCGATGGCTGCGCCAAGCAGGGCATCATTGTGACGGCGCAAAATTGTCCGCCATGTTTCAGGTTGGGTGCGCGCAATCTCTGCGAGGCCTTTAATCAGGTTATCCGCGACATGCTCTTGTGCGTCGAAATATTCATCATCCGTTTGCAGATCTTCTCTGCTTGCCGTCGGGCTGAGCACACGGCTTTCATAGACGCCTGAAACAAATCCAGCCCAGCTTGGTAAAAATTCGTGCTTGTTCTGGCAAACCATCATGCCGCGCACATAGATTTGCATCCAGCGATTGTCGGCGCCGCCAAATGTCGAACTATTGTGAATCCACATAAGACCGGCGCCCCGGTTGTCATCGTCGGATGAGATCGGAATAGTGCAGAGCGGCTCGAACCGAGACTCCATCAGCTCAGCGAACTCCTTGCGCCGGTCCTGTCGGCGAATAAGGGGTTCATCATCCCTCTCTACACGCCATGGCGGCGCAATATTTATCGGCTCATCATTTTCTTGCAGGTGAATAGGCGCAATCATCAACCGGCAATAACGACTAAGGACCCCCTCCATCTCATCAAAGTCAGACAGATTTTCATGAGAATTTTTCATATGCACTGTCACGCGAGACCCAATCGGACCAGGCTCGGTTTGCGAAACTATGTAGCGCTCGCCATTGTCGCTTACAAAGCAGGAGCCGACCGCCGGATTGTTGACCGAGGTCGTCTCCATCACTACGCGCTTGCCGATCATATAAGCGGTCAAAAACCCGAGACCAAAGGCGCCAATAAAATCATTTTCCGGAGTTTTAATGGTGCGCGTAAACCCCGATCCGATCCGCGCCAGAAATTGCTCAATTTCATCTGCCGTCAGACCAGATCCATTGTCGACGATGGTCAGCGTTTTCTCACTCGAATCAATCGAGACGTCGATACGAGGCGAGAATTCATCAGAACTTTGCAATCGCCGCCGGCCGATGGCGTCGGAAGCGTTTTGAACCAGCTCACGGATTGCTACTTCCGATTGTGAGTACAGGTTCTCACTCAAAACCTTCAGCAGACCAGAAAGATCAACGCTCGTATTCTTAAACTGAGGAGTCGACATGTCTCTCCACTGAAATTTGGGACATGAGGTCTCTAGTGTTCACTGTCCCTCCACAAATGCATCACTAACCTACTTTGCTTAAGCTTTGGTTCTTATTACGTGGCGTTGGGCCGTTAGTAAAGTTCACAATTAGGTGAAAACACCGGTGTAATAATCCATCACTGAAACGGCCAGATTATTTGGTTGTCGGACTATTCGTGTTGACGCTTAAGCGCTATGAGCGTTTGGAGGGGCATTGTCAGAGGAAAATCTCTTGAGCCTGGTTGGCGCGGTTCGTAGGCTCATAGGATGAAAAATCCTTTCCGTTATTTTAAAACTTCGCCTGAGATCATTCGCCTCGCGGTGATGATGTACGTTCGCTGGCGTTGACAAGTTAACTGTCTACAAGCGCAATACTCCATTCGATGTTGGCAACTATCCAGCCATCGACACATAGCGCAACTCCAACATCGCTTCATTACGAAATTGGCGCAGTGTTGTTCGAGAGATCAAGTGGCGCTGTGTATTGAAAAGATTGTAAAAAGAGGCGTGAATAGAGAGAAATCGCTGCGCTGATCCAAGGGATTTGAACCTCTGCATCTTTCGCTCTCGTCGTCGGACTGGTAAGTGGGAATTCTCTGCTCGGTTGTTCTTTCTTCCGCCAAAATCATGGTGCTTGGAAAGCCCCAAATCCCTCAAAGCAGCACCATATGATGGCAATTTATCTGTGACAATTGCAGAAGGTGAAAAGCCTTGCTTCTTCAGTAATTTTCGCATCAGTTTCAATGCAGACGCTTTGTTCCGTCGAGATTGAACAAGAACTTCCAGAACCTCTCCCTCATCATCAACCGCACGCCATAGATAAGCCCGTTTTCCGTTTATTGAGGCAAACACTTCGTCGAGGTGCCAACGACAACTCGGGCGAGGCCTTCGGCAGTTGATTTTACGGGCGTATTCTGACCCAAACTTCAAAACCCAATACCGAATACTCTCATAGGAAACATCTAAGCCGCGTTCTGAAAGGAGATCCTCAACATCACGAAAGCTCAACGTGAAACGGAAATACAACCAGACTGCATGTTGAATGACTTCAGCCGGAAATCTATGACGCTTGTAAGATATTTTGCCCATAAACTCAGGCTAATATGATGAGCCTAGCCGGTCCAGGGAGTTAACTTGTCAATACCTAAAGAGCCCCGGATCGCCAAAAGGATCGTTGATCAGTCGCGGTAAAAACAAAGGGCGCATTAGGCGGCAATCCTTTACTTCAGCTCTGTCGTATTGGCCGGTTTCACTTTTAAATAGCGAAATCCAGCCGACATAGCAGCCACGCTTTGCTACCTGTCGTCGCTGGCGATCAGCAGAGGTGCCGTCAACTTTACGATCTGCTTGTTACCATCGCCGTCCAGGACCTCGACCACGGCCAGTCCCTCATCGGATTCCAGCACGTAGATTTCCGTGGGCCGGCGGATCATGTGATCGAGATTTTCTGTCACGACCTCCAAAACGTCGCTTTTCGGATCAAAAACAAGTCCCTTCAATGCCACTTGGTTCGCCTCGATTTGATCGCCGATGGCAAGGGAACTCACTTCGATCTCAACTTGTTTTCCGCCAAGCGATTTGGATACGTGGTCAAAATAGGATTGCCATTCTGACTTGGCTAATTTCCGTGTTGCCATGTTTGAATCTCCCAGTTTTCTCCCGGCGCACTGCGCTCTCGTTTCCAGCTTTTCCGTGCACTGGTCTTATCTGAGCACTGTCGGCCCGCTGCAACATTGATTCAAGTCAACAAGCTTTGTGCGGGGTAAAGGGTGTTGTTATGTTAATGTGACAAAGCAAAACGTTGAAAACATGAGGGGCTAGGAACTCAAATGGAATTGCACTTCGTTTTTCTTGCGCTGGGCGCTTTGCTGCTCGTTGGTCTGGTTGCCGACGAGGTCGGTCGTCGTACGCGTCTGCCACGGGTGACGCTGCTTATCCTGTTCGGCGTTGCAGCGGGCCCATCGGGCTTTGATGTGTTGCCACGGGCCTTCCTGGACTGGAACGAATTTCTTGTCTCTGCAGCCCTGACGATGGTGGCCTTTCTCCTTGGCGGCAGTCTTTCCCACAAGGCGCTAAGCATGCATGGCAATGGGATTATCCTCATTTCGGTTTCCGTCGTCGTTCTCACCTTGTTTTGCGTCGCTGGCGGTTTGATGATCCTGGGGACTCCGGTCATCATGGCGTTGCTGCTCGCCGGCATCGCCACGGCAACGGCGCCGGCGTCCACACTTGACGTCATCAATCAGACACAGGCTAAGGGGCCTTTCACCGAAGTGCTGCAGGGGGTTGTGGCTGTGGACGACGCTTGGGGTCTCATCGCCTTCAGCCTGTTGCTGGTCGCCGCAAAGGCTGTGGCCGGCGACGGTGGACTTGCGATTGTGACGAAAGGACTGTGGGAACTTGGCGGAGCGCTTGTCGTGGGTACCATGGTCGGCCTGCCGGCGGCTTATCTCACCGGCAGGCTGAAGCCCGGCGAGCCGATCCAGGTCGAGGCGCTTGCCATCGTATTCCTGTGTGCCGGGCTGGCGATCTGGCTCGAGATTTCATTTCTTCTCGTTGGCATGGTTGCCGGTGCTGCCGTTGCCAATCTGGCGAAACATCACAACCGGCCATTTCATGAAATCGAGCATATCGAGTGGCCATTCATGATCCTGTTCTTCGTGCTTGCGGGCGCGTCCCTGCATATTGACAGTCTCAAGACAATTGGCCTTGTCGGCATTGCCTATGTCGTTTTGCGCAGCCTTGCTCGGGTGCTCGGCGGCTGGATCGGCGCGACACTATCCGAGGCACCCGCTCTGCATCGCCGGTGGATCGGTGTCGCACTCACGCCGCAGGCTGGCATTGCGCTTGGCATGGCTCTGGTTGCCGCCAACCATTTCCCCGATCAGGGGGAAGCCCTGCTGGCGATAACCGTCGGCACAACTATCATATTCGAGATCGCCGGTCCCATCCTCACGCAGCAAGCCTTGCGGCAGGTCGGCGAAGCGCGGAAATAATGGCGAGGCGGGAGGTGAAGCTTAGGCGCGATATTAAAGTCCTGTTTTGGGCTATGACTTCACCACAATTCCTCTATTGCCCGCAGGATATCATGGCGGCTGATCAGGCCGACCATCCGGCCATTGCTCATGACCGGGAAGCGGTGATAGGAGGTTTTTAGGAAAAGTTCTGCCACGGCGATGATATTCGCATCGACGTCGATAGTTTGCACATCGGCGCTCATATAGTCCGATACCGGTCCGCCCCAATCCTGGTGATAGCTCGCGGAGAATGCGACCTTAAGGCAATCTTTCTTGGACAAGATGCCAACAAGCTCTCCGCCTTCATTGATCACCGGTACACCGGAAATACGGTTTGTCAGAAGCAGTTTGATGGCTTGGTGGATATCCATGTCTGGCGTCACCGTGACGAGGTCTTTCACCATAAAGTCTTTTATCGTCGACGATTTTGTCACCACGGCCTAGAACCTTCTGTAATCGAAGCAATCGGCCGCGTGCCGTCCCGTCCTTTAGCCCGAAGCATGCCGTCGCGTCCCTCAACGCCGCATGCTCCGCACCCAATCCCGGCGCCGAGGCTGCGGCCCGCACCGCCACAACCGCCTGTTAGCGGCCGTCTTCCCGCTAGCGCACCGATGGCCATACCGATAATGGCCAGGAGAACGATGACAAAGCTTAATAAGAATATTTCCATGGCGTGCTCACTCAGGCTATCAAATATCTGACGAATTCCGGCGAGGCCTTCTCCGTAAAGCCATTTGCCGTCTTGGCGATAAAGAAGGCGGCGATGTTTTCGCGCTTCGCCAGCCTAAAACCGGCTTCAGGGCCAAGCACCATCAACGCCGTCGATAAGGCGTCCGCCTGCATTGCCGTCGGCGCAATGACGGTCACGGATGCAAGCCCATGTTGAACGGGCTGGCCGTCGCGCGGATCGAGAATGTGCGAGTAGCTTATGCCCTTGCGTTCGAAAAGGATTCGATAATCACCAGAAGTAGCAAGCGCCTGGCCGCCAAGGCGAACCACACGCTGCACCGTTCGCCGCGCGCCAAGGGGCCGTTCAATGCCGACCCGCCAAACATCGCCGCGCTGGCTATAGCCGCGGCCGCGCAGTTCGCCGCCGATCTCGGCCAAGTAATATTCAACGCCGGCCCGCTCCAAATACTTGGCTATTTTATCAACGCCGAAACCTTTGGCGATACCGGAAAGATCAATCCGAATTCCGGGCTGGCTCTTGGCAATGGAGGGCGGAGAGCTCATGGTCAGAACGTTGTTGTGACCAATGCGCTTAAGGATTTCGCCGATGTGACGTTTAGAGGGAACGCCCTGGCGGGTGCTGCCCGCCCCGAAGCCCCAAAGATCGACCAGAGGACCGATGGTCGGATCGAAGGCGCCGTCCGTCAACCGGGCGATGCGGAGCGCTTCTTTTACGACAGCCAGCGTATCGGGTGATATTTCGACCCACGACGCCGAACTTTCAGCATTAAATTTTGATAGCTCGGACTCCAGCCGGTAGGTCGACATCTGGGCATTGACGGTCTCAAGAATACGCACGATGGCGTTTTCCATTTCAAAGCGATCGACGTTAGCTGGCATTTTGGAAATCTTGACACTGTACGTGGTGCCCATCGTGGCGCCTGTTAGCACGGTAAGCCTGCGTGCTGCGTTGGCGCCATCATAGGTTATCAAAGAGAGAAATGGCGTTGCCAAGGCCAGTCTTTTACCCTGCCGGATGACATCACGTCTGGTGATTGTGGTATCCATCATCTATTCACCGAAGTCGTCAAAGAAAATATTGTCCTGATCAACGCCAAGCATATCTAGCATATTTCTAACCGCCCGAACCATCAATGGCGGTCCGCATAAATAATATTCACAATCCTCAGGCGCGGGGTGGTCTTTAAGATAATGCTCCAGTAAGGCCTCGTGGATAAAACCCTTCATTCCCTTCCTGTCATCTTGCGGCCGTGGGTCGGAAAGGGCGACGAACCACTGGAAATTGTCGTGCTTCGCCTGTAAATCGTCGAAATCCTCGGCATATAAGATCTCGCGGCGGTTTCTTGCGCCATACCAGAATGTGATCTTGCGTTGGGATTTAAGGCCGATCAGTTGGTGAAAGATGTGGCTGCGCATAGGCGCCATGCCGACCCCGCCGCCGATAAAGACCATCTCTTTGGTGGTGTCCTTGGCGAAGAAACGCCCAAACGGCCCGGTGACCTTCACTTTATCTCCAGGCTTGAGGCCAAAGATGTAAGAGGAGACAATTCCAGGCGGCACGGTGTCGGGCGCACCAGGCGGCGGAATAGCAATTCTGACATCCAACCTGATGAAGCTGTTTTCTCCCGGGTGGCTGGCCATTGAATAGGCGCGGCTTTCCGGCATCTTCGTTGCCACCTCATATTTGCGCAGCCCAAGCCGCTGCCACTCGCCTTGATATTCGGCGTCGATGTCGAAATCGGCAAAGCGGGCCTGATAGGCAGGGCAGCTAATCTGAACGTAACTGCCGGCGCGAAAATCTATGGTTTCGCCAACCGGCAGATCCAGCACCAATTCCTTGATCAAAGTGCCGATGTTCTTGTTCGAGCGCACCGTGCATTGCCACTGTTTGACCCCGAATATTTCGTCGGGCACTTCCACCGCCATGGCCTGCTTGATTGTCACCTGGCAGGCAAGGCGCGCACCCTCATTGGCTTCACGCTTGGTGATGTGCGCTTTTTCCGTGGGTAGGATAGCGCCGCCGCCGCCCTGCACCTTGACCCGGCATTGCCCGCACATGCCGACGCCGAGGCAGGTGGACGGCAGATGGATGCCTGCTTCATCCAGAGCGGTCAGCAGCTTGTCGCCCATCGGTGCTTTAAACTTTCGACTTTCGTTGACGGTAATTTCGGCCTCGCCCGTCGCCACCAGCTTCGAACGGGCAAGCAGGATCACCAGCACCAACACAAGCACTATGGCGGTAAAAACTGCGACGCCTAAGCCGATTTCCAACATGTCATGCTCTCATTTGGGGCTCAGCCCATTTACTCCAGGTGGATGCCGGAGAAGCCTAAAAACCCTAAAGACATCAAACCGACCACGATAAAGGTAATACCCATTCCCTGCAGACCCTCGGGAACATCGCTATATTTCAGCCGCTCGCGGATCCCCGCTAAAGCGCAAATGGCGACGGCCCAGCCGAACCCGGTGCCGGAGCCGTAGACCATGCTTTCGGTAAATGTATAATTGCGCTCGACCATGAACAGCGATCCGCCGAGAATGGCGCAATTCACCGTTACCAGCGGCAAAAATATCCCCAGCCCCTGATGCAGTGCAGGCACATAGCGCTCCAGTATCATTTCCACGATCTGTACCATTGCCGCGATTACGCCAATGAAGCTGATGAGCACCAGGAAACTAAGATCAACGTCGCCAAGACCAGCCCAGGCCAGTGCGCCTTCTTGCAACAGATAGCTGTGGATCAGATTGTTGACCGGGACCGTGATGGTTTGCACGGCGAACACGGCAAGGCCAAGGCCAAGCGCTGTTTCGACTCGTTTGGATACGGCCAGAAACATGCACATGCCGAGGAAGAATGACAGCGCAAGATTTTCAACAAAGGCAGCTTGAACAAAAAGGCTTAGATAAGTGGTCATCTTTATTCTCCCGCCTCCAGTTCAGGCCGGGTCTGGAACTCGCTGGTTTCGACCTGTGCGGGGTGCCAAGACCGGATCGCCCAAATCAAAAACCCGATGATGAAAAACGCGCTTGGCGGCAGCAACAATATGGCCAGCGGCTCGAACCAGCCTTGCTGCGAGGCGGTCGGCAACACCACCAGGCCCAACAGCTTGCCCGTGCCCAATAGCTCGCGGATCGAGCCGACGACAATGAGCACCCAGCTGTAGCCGAGCCCATTGCCCAGTCCGTCCATGGTGCTTAAGTGAACGGGGTTGTTCATGGCGAAACTTTCCGCGCGGGCAAGGATGATGCAATTGGTGACGATCAGGCCAACAAACACCGACAATTGCTTGGCCAAACCATAGGCAAAAGCTTGCAGCACCTGATCCACGACGATGACCAGCGAACAGATGATTGTGATTTGAATGATAAGACGCACATTGCGCGGCATGTGGTGACGGATCGCGCTGATAAAGCTGTTAGACAAGGTCAACACCGCGATGACCGCGGCCGACATGATCAATGCGGTTGCCAGCGTCTTGGTGATGGCAAGTGCTGAACAGATGCCGAGAATTTGCACCGTGATCGGATTGGCTCCGACAAGGGGCGTTATGAGAGCTTTTGTCATTCCATTATCGTTCATGTCTCAGCCTCCTTGCCGTCTCAATTTTCGAAGGTACGGGGCGAAGCCATGTTCACCCAGCCAGTAATGCAGCAGATTGGTGACACCACGTCCGGTCCAGGTAGCACCCGTCAGGCCGTCGACCTGATAGCGCGCTTCTTCTGAACCAGGCTCGATCCGCCCCGATCCAACCCCGAGTTTGAGGACCCCGGCGTCCCAGACCTTCTTGCCGCGCCATTGCATTTTCCAGCCTGGTGCATCGATAAGAGAGCCCAGGCCCGGCGTTTCGCCATGTTCGTAAAAGCTTAATCCCACCACGGTGTTGCCGTCTCCGGCGAGCCCCAAATAGCCATGCAGCATGGACCCAAAACCACGGCCGCGCACGGGAAGGATCATGAGCCGTAATTGCTCCGCTTGCCGGATCAGATATACAATTGCAAATCGTTCCCTATTTCTAAGCCCGGCAATGTCATGCTTTTCGGGGATTTTGACGCTGCGCGCCGGATCTTTGGCGGCGCGGCGTTGATCATAGCGGGTGGGGTCGATTGAGACGGCATATTCCCCGCTTTCAAGATCAACGACCCGTGCTTCCACTTGGATCCGATCCGCAATAAGGACATCATCGGCACCCGGTAATTGCCGGATGATCTCGTCAAAATGCTTGCGCCGCTCCGCCTCCTTGTTGGCGATCTGCAGGGGTTTTAACAGAATGGCTGAACTTGCGACCAGGACGGATCCCACAAAGGCGACGGCCACGGTCATTGCCATGGTTTTGATCGGGTCATCATTTGGCAGGGCCCGAAACCGGCTCCACCACGAACCGCCGCTGTGATCGTCTCTAGCCACTGCGCCGCGCCCTCCGAGTAATATTCGCCCAAACCACCATGTAATCGATTAAGGGGGCGAAAATATTGCCAAACAGAACAGCAAACATGACACCGTCGGGATGGGCGGGATTGGCGACCCGGATAACCACCACCATGGCGCCGATCAGCAGGCCATAAATCCACCGGCCCGTGTCGGTCATGGCCGCGCTCACCGGGTCGGTCGCCAGGAACACCATGCCGAAGGCAAAGCTGCCAAGCGTCAGGTGCCAATGCCACGACAACGTGATAAAGGGATTGTTCGGAATCGAGAACTGGTTCATCACCACGGCCGTTGCAATCATTCCGAACAAGACACCCGCTATGATCCGCCCGGATGCAAGCCTTGTGTAAAGCAAAAAAGCGCCGCCAATCAGACATGCCAGTGTCGATGTCGTCCCCATGGCACCGGGAGTGAGCCCGACAAAGCTCTGCATCCAACTGGTGCCGAGCCAGGTAATGGTTTCCGGCCCCTTACGCGCAGCCAATTCCAGATAGGTCGGGCTGGTGAAGGCGTCGACCATTGTCCATGCGGTCTCGCCGACCATGTCCTTAGGATAGGTGACGTAAAGAAACGCCAGCCCGACAAGCGCGGGATTGAGGAAGTTCTTACCCGTTCCCCCAAAGATTTCCCGGCCCACAACAATGGCGAAGCTAATGCCCAGGGCTGCCTGCCACAGCGGGATGGACGGCGGCAGGGCGAGCGCAAACAACAATGCGATGACGAGAAAACCTTTGGAGACGGGACGGTTGCGCACGCGTGCAAACAGATTTTGCCATAGCCCGCCCACGATAAGCGCAACCAAGAGCACTGGGATAAAGTAAAGCGCGCCGTGCGCGACAGCGGCCCAGAAGCCTGAAAGATCATAACCTACGCCTATCCAATCGAGCACAGCGCCGCGCCAGCCGGGCGCTGACTTAACGCCGGCCACCGCCACATTCACATTGGCCTGGAATCCGGTGTTGTAAAACGCAATGGCAATGCAGGGCGCCAAGGCCACCACCATGGTGCGCATGGCCTTGTCGAAATTGAAGCTGTCACGAATATGAGGGGCATTATCGGTTGCAAGAACGACGGCGCCAGGTGGAATCCGGCCAAGACCGTCATTGGCCCGCCGAAGCCATTGCAGCATCGGATGTGAGCTCGACATCAGCCCTCTTTTTCAATATGGCTGAGAGCGTCCCTCAGCATTGGTCCGTAGTTTAGTTTACTTGAACATACAAAGGTGCAAAGTGCTAGATCTTCCTCATCCAGTTCCAAACAGCCAAGTGCTTGAGCCATGTCGGTGTCACCGACAAGCAAGGCGCGCACCAGCTGTGTTGGCAGGATATCAAGCGGCATGACGCGCTCAAAGGCGCCGAATGCCACCATAGCTGTCGGATATCCGTGCGCAGCACTGGTAAGGGGAAGGTCTCTCTTAGCCGTGGTCGGAAGGCGGTAAACCGAGAAGGCATTACGGTCGCCGCCAAGCCAGGACTTTTGGGCGCCGTTACTTGCCTCGGCAATAACAGACACTTGAAGGTGATAGCGCCCGAGAAAATTTTCAGGGGGACGTGTGGCACGTCCCGACAGGACTGAGCCTGAGATAATCCGGCAATTCGTTTCTTGTAACTCGCTATGGGTTAACGCGTCCGTGTCGGCGCCAAGCCGGGTGCGCACCAGCCGTGGCTTTTTCACCATCGGCCCGCCAAGCGCTACAATCCGTTGTGTCCATAGCCGCCCACTTGTGAACAGTTTTCCAATCGCAATGACGTCCTGGTAATTGAGATGCCAGACGGTTCGCCGTGCTGAAACCGGATCGAGAAAATGGATATGGGTTCCCACCAGGCCACTTGGATGCGGCCCCGCAAACTCAGCCTCTTTAATTTTTTTGGAAGCCCCTTGAGGCAAGTCCACGTAAGGCCCTTTGCACACGAATACTGTCCCTTCGGTGAGGTGGGAAATCACCGTCAGCCCGTTGCTGAAAGCCTCGGGGTTTTCGCCGATGATCACCTCCGGGCGTGCTGCTAGCGGATTGCTGTCGACGGCTGTTACAAAGATGGAATGCGGGATGGTTCCAGGATCAGGTATCTTGCTGTAGGGACGGGTCCGAAACGCGGTCCATAATCCCGAAGCAAGCAGTGTATCCGTTACCTGATTATGCAGCAGTCCTGTTAAGTCCTCGGCAACCCAGGATGGGAATATTTCCTCGTCATCGTCCTCCAGACGAACAATAACAGAAAGCAAGCGCCGCCTCACTCCGCGATTGATTTGTGAGATAATTCCGGAGCCTGGCGATGTGAACATAATTCCGGGACGCTTACGGTCCTCGAACAAAGGCTGGCCCAGTTTGACCCGGTCGCCTTCCTCAACCCTCATGGCGGGGCTTAAGCCGACATAATCGTCACCAACCAGTGCTACGGCAGCGACCTTAGCGCCCGCCGTGATGGTCTGCTTTGAAGCTCCACTGAGGGGAATATCCAGGCCATTGACGCGCATTAGAATCCTTTGCGAACCGGTAAACCTCCCAAATCAACGCAATCTTGCCACTTATTGACGGATTAAAGAAAGGCTATTCTTGTCATTGTCAGAGGAAACTCGCTTGAGCTAAACCAACCCACAGATTTATTACCTGATAAGAAAGTAATTTTTCCTGTTTTCTTAATTAAATTCCCTGTTTCGATTTTTAGGGATTTTGCCTTCGAAGCGGCCTAAAACCGCGTTACTTGGATCAAAAACACTTCATATTTGCTCAAAAATTGCGAAAATTCCCTGTATTTTCCCGCATAACAGGGAAAAGCGCGGGGGAGACAAGTTCGCTTAAGACTGCGTTCACCACCACTCATTTTTATGCGAACTGACGACCAACCCATCGTGAGTTGAATGACGCCGCAAGTTCAAAAGGTTGTGGGATATCTGTGCATCGAATTTGCGCAAGGAGGCGGTGATCTGGTGGCAATATAGGCCATTGAGGCAATAAAATTCGTGCGTTCACGTTTTAATCTGTTGGAAGTGGAGATTCTAAACCACAGGAAAGAAGAGCCCCCAGCTCGTCTTCCGTATTGGCTGTACCAAGAATATATCGATCTGGGCGGACAAGTGCTGCTTTGACGCCTAACTTCTCAAGGCAGAGCCTAATATCCGGTTCGGAATTGGCAGACAGGATTCTAAGGCCAGACGCATTCATGACAGGCTCTTTCGACTGACTGATAGCCGTCAGCAGAACGGGCACATAGCCGCAAACGTCATCCATCAGCCGGGCGTCCGACAATCGAGGCTGCGGGAAAAGATGTCCGCGATGATTTTGGCAACCGGCTGCAAGTCCATCACCTAGAGCTGGCTTACGACTTTCCATGCGAGCAGATCCGTCATTTTGAGGAAATGTCCTACGCAAGGCTTCAGAGCTATCCGTGTAGTTTATCAGTGCTCCCAGGCGAATTGCCGTTTCAATATATTCCCGTGCGTGGGGCTGACGCTCGCTTTGATAGGTGTCCAAAAGAGATTGCGGTGCCTTATCTTTGACGCAAAGAGCGATCTTCCAAGCTAGGTTTGCGGCATCGCGAATACCAGTGCACATTCCCTGGCCCATAAAGGGTGGTGTTAGATGTGCCGCGTCACCAGCAATTAAAATCCTGCCTGCCCGCCACTTTTCTGCAATCGCTGATTGGAATGTATAGACCGCGTTTCTTTCGATTTCAGCTTCATCCGGTGAAAGCCATGGTTTGAGCAATGCCCAGATGCTTTCTGTCTTGGTGATCTCGTTGTCAATTTCGTGATCCAAAACCGTAATTTCCCAACGGCGGCGGTTTCCAGGACTTCTGCAATAAGTTGCGGGACGCTCCGGATTGCAGTACTGAACCGAATAATCTCGAAGTTCCGGTTTTGGCCGCTTGAGAATGACATCGATGACAAGCCAGCGTTCGTGGAACCCCAGATCCTCCATGCCGGTGCCAATGAAACGACGCACAAGAGATCGGGCACCATCGCAACCTATGGCATATTTCGAACGCACCATGCAGCGTTGGCCTGTGGCCAAATCTTCATATTGAACCTCAGCCATATCGCCGTGATCTTTAACAAGGGATACATCTGCACGGCTGCGAACCGCGACATTGTCAAAACGTTCCACCGCTTTGCGCAAAATGTCCTCAAGATCGGGCTGGTGAAAACGATAACTGGCATGCCACCCGTTCGGGCCGATTTCCTGCGGGCGCGGCCAATCAAGCAGCAGGTTTCCATCTGTGTCTACAAACCTCATGCCAGCGTTAACGCGTATGGTTTTGGCCAGATCTTCGGCGATCCCTACAGTTTGGAAGACACGCATAACCTCGTCATCAAAATGTACAGCACGCGGCAAATGATAGGCGGCCGCTTCGCGTTCCAGGACGAGTGTTTTAAGACCGCACAGGCCCAGTAAATTGGCAAGAGTTGCCCCCGTTGGACCGTAACCGACAATGGTGGCGTCGTAATGGCTTGAGCTTTTAGTCCTGGTAGTCATGAACGGTTGTTTCCGCCGTAAGTCCATGGGCAGTCCACGACAAGTGGTGCTTGAATGCTTCGTCCATCCCGGTCATTCTTCACAAAAATTCCCGACGGTCGGGTTACGAGACCGGATATTGGTGGGACCGGGATGATGGCAGCTGACGAAATCATCGGCATTACGGCTCCAAAACACACGCCTGTTCTATCCGTTCGCCCCTGGCAGTGACGAATACGCCGTCTTTGGCGATTGTCGCCATTTCGCAAAACAGTTCAATCTTATAGCCATCCGGATCAAGGACATAGAAGGACTCCAACTCGCCCCATGACCCGTCACCGCGCGGGTCCCAGGGTGAATGGATCACCGGCCCGCGTACGATTTCCAGGCCCAGCGTCTTTGCGTGATCGAGCATTTTCAGCCAGGCGTCCCGGTCCTCGCATTCATATGCAAAATGGTGAGGAAACACCGAGCCGGCAAGATCATCCTCGGTGGTGCGGGGCCGATAGGTCTTGTTGGGATTGTGGGCCAGGACCAGATCGTGATGATTATTGGACAGCCGTAAGAATACCAATTCGACAGGTATCGCTTCAACCTCGCCTGGCTGGTGACGTTCAGTGACGCGCATGCCCAGAAAGTCTCGGTAAAAAGCAATCGAGCGCTCGATATCACAAGCTTCCAGCGCAACATGTTGTAGGCATTTAACCGGTTTAACTGTTGTCATTTGTGGCAACCTCCCATTCCTAAAGTAGAGAAAGAACGCGTGTTTCGGGTGCCGGCCGCTACATGCTCTTTGGCAATACCAGGACCAGCCACGGCACAAGGGTTAAAAGCAGCAGGCGTATGATATCGACCACCCAAAACGGTGTGACGCCCTTGAAGATGGTCGCGGTTGAAACATCCCCGAGCACGCCTTTCAAAACGAACACATTGAGACCAACCGGGGGCGTAATCAGCGAAATTTCGGTGACGACCACAACGATAATGCCGAACCAGACCGGATCGAAGCCGAGGGACACCACCAGCGGGAAAAAGATCGGCACCGTGAGCAGCAGCATGGATAGACTCTCAAACAGGCAGCCGAGCACGATATAGACCAGCAGGATCATAAACATCACCATCATTGGCGAGGCACCCCAGCTTGTTACGAAAGCCAACAAGGCGTCTGGCAGACCGGCGACATTGACGAAATTGGAAAAAATCCAGGCGCCGATCAAGACAGCAAACAGCCGGGCGGCGGTATGAGCGGTCTCGATCAAGACCTCCATGGCACCCCTGAACGAGAGCGATTTTCTGGACAGGGCGATCAAGAAGGCGCCGGTGGCGCCCATGCCGGCGGCTTCGGTTGGCGAGAAGGTTAGGTTGATCGGATAAAAATCAAACACACCATACAGGCCGCCGATAACCACAAAGAATAATAATAACACTGCCCAAACGTCACGTAGGGCAGCAAGGCGCTCACGCCAGGCGGTCCGCTGACCGGCTGGACCGGCTTCGGGCTTGCGGAAAACTGTGTATCTGACCGCCGCCAAATAAAACAGTATACCGATCACGCCGGGAATGATGCCGGCGATAAACAACTGGCCGATGCTGGTTTCGGTCAAGAGCCCGTAAATCACCAAAATGACACTGGGCGGGATCAAAATGCCCAGCGTGCCGCCGGCGGCGATTGAGGCTGTGGAAAGCTGGTCGGAATAGCCGAATTTGCGCATTTGCGGCATGGCAACCTTGGACATGGTCGCAGCTGTTGCCAAGGAGGATCCGCAAATGGCCGAAAACCCGCCGCACGCGACAATCGTCGCCATGGCCAGGCCGCCGCGGAAGTGACCGAGAAAAGCGTGAGAGACCCGGTATAGCTCACGCGACAGCCCGCCTTTGTTGACAAACAGGCCCATCAGAATAAACAGCGGTACCACGGAGAGACCATAATCTTGGGCTGTGTCGATGATCAGACGGCTGGCCATGGAGACGGCGGCATGAAACGAGGTTTGATAGGAATAGCCGACAATGCCGACCAGACCCATCGCAAACACGATCGGCATCCTTAACAGCACTAGGACAAGGACGGCGGCAAAGCCGATGAGGGCCGATGTCATTGAAACCTCATCCTTTCTTTAGGCATCCTTGGAGAAAAAAATATCTTGCCCGGGCTTTGGAAGAAACGAGGGCGCCAGCACAGCCAGCGCGGCCCGCACGATAAGCGCAATTGCGGTTATTAGGGTTGCTGTTGCAATGAAATAGCCAATGTAGAATTGCGGGATATTGAGATATTCAGTCGTGTCGCCGTAATCCATGGCGCGCTGGGCCAGCGCGAACACGCGCCAGGTTGGCCATAGCAAAATAAGTCCGCAAACCAAATCCACCAGAACGTCGCGTATCCTGGCTACCCACGGACTATAAAATGGATCCAGCAGATCGACCACGATCTGCTCGCCTCGCCACGACACGATCGGCAGTGAAGCAAATACGATGATCGCCATGCATATCCGGGTGAGTTCGGTGGCGGCCTCAATCGGGCTGTTGAACGCCGATCGCAACACCACATCAAAAAACGTCAAGATCATCAATAAGAACAAAGCGCCCGCTGCCAGCCACGACGGTGCGTGCGCAAGCATGAACCGGGCCAGCCTTGTGCTGGCCCGGTTCGGACTTTTGGTTTCAGGTCGACTGTTCATTGCGCTTAACTGTTAACTGTCAGGTCCTCCCGGCAGCTGAAGCTATTTGCCCTACTTCGCCATTTGACTGGCGATAAATGCAACCGCAGCTTTGGAGTCGACACCCTTTGCCGCAACCTGTTTGAGCACTTTGGTTTTGATATTGGCACCGATCTTGGCGTAAGCTGCCTGGTCGGCTGATGATGCTACGACAATTTTATTATCTTTCCTGGCCAGGGTTGCCTTGCGTCCTATAGCGTCGATTTCGTCCCAAACGCCGCCTGCCATGCGCGACATGGTTTCGCCGAAAATTTTGTTGAGCGCGGTTTGATATTTTGCCGGCAGGGACTTGAATTTTGCCTCGTTCATAATCAGTGCAAACGAGCCCCGGTAAAAACCGCCGGGCATTTCAAATACGTTCTTTGCCACTTCAACCAGCTTGAAGCCCTTGCGCGATTCAAACGGCATTGTTACACCGTCGGCCGCATTGGACGCTAAAGTTTCATAGACTTTTGGCGCCGGCACCTTAATGCCTTTGACGCCAAGAGCGGCACCTGCATCACTCGCCACACCGCCGGGCAACCGAAGTTTCAGCCCCTTGATGTCGGCCAGCGATTTGATCGCCTTATTGGAGTGGATCTGACCTGGACCATGGGTCATCAGGGCTATCAGTTTGACGCCGCGATGCTCGTTATTTTTGGCCAGGTATTTGGCATGGACGCGCCAATAGGCAACCGAGGCTGCCTGGGCATTACCTTTATAGCCGGGTAATTCAATCAGTTTTGTTAGGGTAAAGCGGCCCGGATTATAGCCATGGAATATCCAGGTAAAATCGGCTGCGCCATCTTGAATCAGGTCGAACTGGGATGGCGGCGAGGCAAGCTTGTACCTGATCTTGGCGCTCACCTTGCCGTCGGTGGCAGCCTCGATCATTTTGATCAGCTTTGGAAACATAATGGCATTCATGCCATGGGTCGGCGGCGCCCAGCTTGAAATAATCAGATTATAATCGGCGGCACGAACCTCACTCATACCAACCGTCAACCCAATCCCGATCACTGCGGTTCCCAAAATTTTTCCTGAAATGTTACGCATAATCCTCCCTTATCCTCCTGTTTTTATAATGAGCGTGTCCAAGATGGATGGTCGCGCATTATAGTGGTACAAAATGGCAAAACACAAATTTCAATGTTTATTTTTTGATCTTAAAAAACATATCATTTGCAATGAATGTTAACTGAATTTTTTGTAATGTCTAGGTAATCCAGTCGTCGTTATCTTCAAACGCCTTGTTCAGACGTTGAACGAGGTTGACCAAGAGCTCCCTTTCGTCTGCGCTGAGGGCGTCGAATACTTGAGCTTCAAAGGCAAGTGCCAAGGGGGCAATTTGATCAAACGTGCGCAAACCCCGATGCGTCAAGGTCAGCTCGACCAGGCGGCGATCCCCCGGATTTGTCTTTTTCATGACGAGTCCATATTGCTCGAGCCGCTGTGACGCACGCGAAACCTTGGATTTGTCCATATCGACGCGCCGGTAAATCTCACGCACCGAAACTTTCCGGTTTTGCTTCAAATGGCACATTATCCGCCACTCGGCGATCGAGATATTAAACCTGGTGTCGTAAATGGCAGCCAGATTTCGGCTCAGCCGGCTTGCCAATACGTTAATCAGATAGGGGGAAAACGTATCGAGATCGAATTTGACAGAATCTAGCATCTTGACAATCATTGCATTTGAAATGATATTCGCACGGGTAACATTATCGTTTTTCAAGGCCAATCCGCAAGCCTAAAACATACCGGATTTCCGGAGCAATGATACGTCCATCTATCCTGGGAGGAGAGCAGATGTCGCATGCCTATATGCCGGGATTCGGCAATGATTTTGAAACCGAGGCGCGCGAGGGCGCTTTGCCGGTCGGCCAGAATTCTCCGCAAAAATGCGCCTTTGGACTTTATGCCGAACAATTATCTGGCTCGCCATTTACGGCGCCGCGCGGCGAAAACGAACGCTCCTGGCTGTACCGTATGCGCCCGTCGATCCGTCATACCTCAACCTTTCAAAACGCCGACATCGGCACTTGGAAAACAGCGCCGCATACCGACGCCCACGACCTGCCGATCGGTCCTTTCCGTTGGGGACCGGTGCCGATACCCAACGAGGAGATTTCCTTCTTATCAGGTATCCGCACCATGACGACGGCGGGTGACGTTAACACGCAGACCGGTATGGCGGCTCATGTCTACCTGATTACCAAATCACAAAGTGACGATTATTTTTATAACGCCGACGGCGAGTTGCTGTTTGTGCCCCAATCGGGCGAATTACGCCTGTTCACCGAGATGGGCGTGCTTGAAATAGGACCCGGTGAGATCGCGGTTATCCCCCGGGGCATAAAATTCAAGACCGAGCTGATTGGCGGCCCGGCGCGTGGTTATCTGTGTGAAAATTACGGCGCCAAGTTTACCCTGCCCAACCGTGGACCGATCGGCGCCAATTGTTTAGCCAATCCGCGCGATTTTCTCACCCCCGTTGCCGCCTATGAGGATAAAGAGAGCCCATGCAGGTTGTTTGTAAAATGGTGCGGCAAGCTCTATTGCAGCAAGATTGCCTCATCCCCGCTCGATGTGGTCGCCTGGCATGGTAATTATGCGCCATATAAATACGATTTGCGGCGCTTCTCGCCGGTCGGCGCGTTATTGTTCGACCACCCAGACCCGTCCATATTCACGGTGCTGACGTCGCCATCGGGTGTGCCCGGTACCGGCAATATTGACTTTGCGATCTTTCCCGAGCGCTGGGCGGTCGCCGAGAACACATTCCGCCCGCCGTGGTACCACCTCAATATCATGTCCGAATTCATGGGACTGATTTACGGCGTTTATGACGCCAAGCCGGAGGGTTTCGTACCCGGCGGCATGAGCTTGCATAACTGCATGCTGCCGCACGGGCCCGACAAGAACGCATTTGAGGAGGCAAGCAACAGCAAACTCAAGCCGAGTAAAATGTCGGGCAGCCTGGCATTCATGTTGGAAACCCGCTTTCCCCAGCACCTGACGGCGTATGCAGCCGGCCTGGAAACGCTCGATGAAGATTATGCGGCCTGCTGGGACGGATTGGATAAACAGCCAGACAACGTTGCGATCTGAGCCGGGGAGAGTTGCACATGAAATTGGCAAGCCTGAAGCAAGGCGGTCGCGATGGCACTTTGGTCGTTGTATCGAGAGATTTATCACACGCCATATGCGCTAAAAGCGTTGCCACCTTACAGGGCGCTCTGGACGACTGGGACAAGCTGTCAGTCTTGCTTGGTGCGGAATATGATGCTCTCAACGCCGGGACGGCAGTGGACAGCTTTGCGTTCGATCAGGCCGCCTGTGCGTCGCCTCTACCACGCGCCTATCAGTGGGCGGACGGCTCGGCCTATGTTAATCATGTCGAGTTGGTGCGCACCGCGCGCGGGGCAACAATGCCGGAAAGTTTTTGGACCGACCCGTTGATGTATCAGGGTGGATCGGATGCATTTCTGGGGCCCCGCGATGATATCGCGATGGCGGATGTATCCTGGGGCATCGACATGGAGGCGGAAGTGGCCGTCATCGTGGATGATGTTGCAATGGGAGCCGACGTCGCCACAACGGCGGACGCCATAGCACTCGTTATGCTGGTCAATGACGTCTCCCTGCGCGGCCTGATACCCGCCGAGCTGGGCAAAGGTTTTGGGTTTTTTCAATCCAAACCGTCAAGTGCGTTTTCCCCGGTTGCGGTAACGCTTGATGAACTGGGCGAGGCCTGGGATGGTGGCAAGGTGAACCTGCCCATTCGGGTTGATTTCAATGACGCGCCGTTCGGCCGCGCAGATGCCGGTGTGGATATGATATTCAACTTTCCGCAGTTGATTGCGCACGCCGCCATGACCAGGCCGCTGGGCGCGGGCGCGATTATCGGATCGGGAACGATTTCCAACAAAGAGCCCGACGGCGGGCCCGGAAAGCCGATCGAACAAGGTGGTGCCGGTTATTCCTGTATTGCCGAACTCCGCATGGTCGAAACTATTCTTCACGGTGCACCTGAAACCGCGTTTTTTGATTTCGGCGACACGGTGCGCATTGAAATGCTCGATCAGACGGGCACATCTATCTTCGGTGCGATTGAGCAGCGGGTCGTAAAATATGAGAGCTGAAGGCGGCACAATCAGAGATGGGTGCACGTGGCGTGATGAATGCAGGGCGATCACCCAATTACACACCGAAAGGTAAGGAAGCGGTCATGATCGTGAGAACACCCGATGAAAAGCAGCACGCCGCCGAGGCTCCGCGCGTTGATGGGTTTGATCTGACGGATCTCCCTGGCGATTTCATCGCCGATCCATACCGTTATTTCGCGGCATTGCGCGAAACCCGGCCAGTTCACCCGATGGCCGACGGTAGCTATCTTTTGACCCGGTACGATGATTTGGTCGGGGTTTACCGCGATCCGGGGCTTTGGAGTTCGGACAAGAAGATCGACTTCAAACCCAAGTTCGGTAATACCCCGCTATATGAGCACCATACCACCAGTTTGGTGTTTCGCGATCCTCCCGACCACACACGCATCCGCAAACTGTTCCAGGCAGCCTTCACTCGCAAGGCACTAGCGGCACTTGAACCACGTATCGTGGAGCTGATCGACGGTTATCTCGACGAGTTGGAAGACCGGGGCGAGATGGAACTGGTCGAGGATTTTTCTTTCAAATTGCCGATCCAGGTGGTCTGCGACATGCTGGGCGTTCCGCATGAAGACCGGCTCTTGATCCGTGACTGGGCGCTGGCGATCCTGAGTGCGCTTGAACCGGCGCTGAGTGATGAACAAATCGATATTGGCTGCCGGGCGGTGGAAGATTTCAAGGCTTATCTGAGGGGGCTGATCGCGTTTCGTAAGAAAAACCCGACCGATGGGCGCTCCGGTGAAATCCTGACCGCTTTGATAGAAGCTGAAGACGGCGGAGAGACACTGAGCGAATTGGAATTGCTCCACCAGTGCATCTTCCTGTTGAATGCGGGCCATGAAACCTCGACCAACATGATTTCACACGGCGTCCACGAGTTGCTGCGCCAACGCGATCAATTGACACGGCTTCATGCCGAGCCCGAACTGATCGACGATTGCGTCGAGGAAATTCTGCGTTATCAGCCCCCCATACAGATAAATAATCGGCGATGCTTGAGAAAAACCGAAATTGGCGGCGTTGATCTGCCCGAAGGCAGCAGGGTTCATCTTATGATCGGTGCTGCCAACCGCGATCCGTCCCTGTTTCCCAATCCGGATGATTTCGACATTGGGCGGCGTCCCAACCGGCACCTTTCGTTCGGCCTGGGCATTCACATTTGCGCGGGAAATTCACTGGCGCGGATCGAAGGACGCATCGCGTTTGCGGCGCTTGCAAACCGTTTTCCTAGCTTGCATCTTACCGCACCGGCCAAGCTGTCGCCGCGTGTGAGATTTCGCGAAATTGAGGAGCTCCACATTGCAATCTGAGGCCAACTGGTCACATTGGAAGTTTCAACGGAGGGGTATATGACAGGGCAATTGACAAACGGCCATGGGTTTCATCCAATGATGCAGTTGGGGATTCCAGGTAAAATCAAGGGAGGGTCCGGCTGATGAAAGATACACTCAAACCAGGGTTGACAGCGAATAGCACGATAAATGTCGATGATGAGCGTGTGATCGGCTTCATGGGTGATGATGCGCGGGTTTATGCAACACCGGCGCTGGTGCGCGACATTGAAATGACCTGCCGCGATCTTTTGCTGGCGCATCTGGACGAGGGTGAGGACTCGGTTGGAACCCGTGTCGAGATCGATCATGTCGCCGCAACGCCGTTCGGCATGGAGGTTGAGATTGTGGTGACAATCGCTGCCGTCGACCGGCGTGCGATTACGTTCGATGTCGAGGCGCACGATAAGATGGACAAAATTTGCAAGGGTCGGCACAACCGGTTCGTGGTCGACGTCAAGCAGACTGTTGAGCGGCTTAAAGCCAAGAGTGAGGCCACAGGCGCATGACCAAACCGACCCAAAAACATGGCGGCGACACCTATGAGAAGCACGCGACTTTTTGTTATCAATGCGTTGCTGGACCGGACCTTTTGACCGTTACGACGAAGAACGGTGTTGCGGTCGAATGCGAGCCTAATTACGAGGCAAAGGACGTGCATCCCGGTGCCGGAAAATGCTGCGTCAAGGCGTTTGGACTGGTGCAGAAGACCTATAATCCCCACCGCATTACCCAGCCGATGAAACGGACCAACCCAAAGAAAGGCCGCAATGAAGATCCGGGCTTCGTGCCGATCAGTTGGGACGAGGCACTCGATAAAATCGCGGGCAGGCTGAGCAAGGTTCGCGCTGAGGGGCTGCACGATGCCTCGGGCTATCCGCGTGTTGCTGCAACATTTGGTGGTGGTGGCACGCCGACCTATTATATGGGCACGTTTCCAGCGTTTCTGTCGGCTTGGGGAGCGATTGATTTAGGCTTTGGTGCGGGCCAAGGGGTCAAGTGCTACCACTCGGAACATCTATATGGCGAGCTCTGGCATCGGGCATTTACGGTGGGCAGCGATACGCCGCGCTGCGAATATGTAATTTCGCTTGGCGCCAATCTTGAAGCCTCTGCCGGTGTGGCGGGCGTTTGGCGCCATGCCGCCGCGCGCAAACGCGGCATGAAACGGGTTCAGGTCGAACCGCATCTGTCGATTACGGGTGCGTGCTCCGCCCAATGGGTGCCGATCAAGCCCAAGACCGATGCAGCCTTTCTTTATGCGCTGATACACGTGCTGCTGCACGACCATGGCACGAATAGGCTTGATGTAGCATTCCTAAAACACCGCACGGCGGCGCCTTATCTGATTGCGCCTAACGGCTTTTACTTGCGCGATCCAAAGTCCGGCGAACCGCTGGTTTGGGACTTAAATGAGAACCGGGCAGTGGTGCACAATGTGTCCGGCATCGATCCCGCCCTTGAGGGCACATTTACCACAAGCGGGATAGAGCGCGGCGCGGATGACAAGATTTGGAAACACACCAAAATTGACGTTTCACCCGCACACGAAGCGCTCAAGGCGCATACCAAGCCGATGACACCCGCGTGGGCGGCCAAGATTTGCGACGTACCGGAAGACACGATCACTACCATAGCAAACGAATTTCTTGCCGCCGCACGGATCGGAGAAACAATAGAAATCGAGGGGTCGGTATTGCCGTTCCGCCCGGTCTCCATCGTGCTGGGCAAATCTGTCACCAATGGCTGGGGCGGTTATGAATGCTGCTGGGCGCGCACCTTGCTCACCTGTCTGGTTGGGGCGCTCGAAGTGCCCGGCGGCACGCTTGGCACTACGGTCAGGCTCAATCGGCCCGCAACCTCGCGCCAAGCGAGTGTCAAGCTGGGTGAAGACGGGTTCATGGCCCAGCCGTTCAATCCGACCGACAAGGAACATTGGAAGATCCAACCCAAGAGCCGCAACGGCTATAATACGCTGGTGCCGATGGTCGGCGACAGCCCCTGGAGCCAGGCCTTGGGACCTACTTATCTCTCCTGGCTGTTTCAGGACGATCCACCAGAGAATTGGCCAACCCCAACCCTGCCTGATATTTGGTTTATCTATCGCTCCAACCCGTCGATTTCCAGCTGGGACGCGCCCAAGGTCGCCGAGCGCATGACGAAGTTTCCGTTTGTCGTCTGCTTTGCCTATACGCGCGACGAGACCAATCATATGGCCGACATTTTGCTGCCCGAGGCGAGTGATCTTGAAAGCAATCAATTGATCCGTATGGGCGGCACCAAATTCATCGAGCAGTTCTGGAATTATCAGGGCTTCGGCTTGAGACAAAGGGTGGTAAAGCCGAAGGGCGAAGCGAAAGACTTCACCGATATTGCGACCGAACTCGCCAAGCGCACAAGCCTGTTGGAACCCTACAACGCGGCAATCAATCGCGGTGCCGCAGGCGTCAGGCTAACTGGTGAGAGTTACGATTTTTCGCTAGAAGAGGATCGGGCCTACGAGGCGGACGAAATCTGGGATGTCGTGTGCCGATCAGCGAGCGCTGAGTTGAGCGATGGTAAGGAGACCGACGGACTGAAGTGGTATCGCGAACACGGGTTCAAATTCAAACCGTTCCCCGAAACCCAATGGTTTTTATATCCGACCATGGTGGAGGAAGGGTTGCGGTTCGAGATGCCCTATCAAGAACGCCTATTGCGCATCGGCCAGGAGTTGGGTAATCGGCTGCATGAACATGACATAAATTGGTGGGACACCCAATTGTCGGAATATCAGGCCTTGCCGCCGTGGAAAGATTTTCCCGGCATTTGGGAGAAGGCCGCCGTCAATGAGGGCGAAACGCTGGAGGATTATCCCTTCTGGCTGTTGACCACGCGCTCGATGCAATATTCCTGGGGGTTGAATGCGGGCATACAACTGATGCACGAAGTGGCAGGCAATGTGGCGGGCCATTCAGGCATGATTATGAATGCCGGTCGCGCTCGGGAAATGGGCCTTAAAGACGGCGACAGGGTGGAAATCCGCTCGTCGGTACGCTCGACCAAGGGCCAAGTGGTGTTGCGCGAGGGCATCCGACCCGACACGGTATTGATCTTGGGCCAGTTCGACCATTGGGTAACGCCGGTCGCCAAAGACTTTGAAATGCCGAGCTTGAACACGGTCTCGACCATGACTATGGACCTGACCGATGCCACCGGGTCGGGTGCGGATTTGGTGCGTGTTGCCATCACCAAGCTTGAAGGAGCAGTGTCATGACCCGCTGGGCGATGATCGCGGATTTGCAGTCTTGCGTCGGCTGTCAGACCTGTACAGCGGCGTGCCGCCACGCCAATGACACGCCGCCCGGGGTGCAATGGCGCAGTGTGCTCGATATGGAAATCGGCGAATACCCCGATGTCTTTCGCGCCTTCGTGCCTACTGGTTGCCAACATTGCGCCGATCCACCCTGTCTCGATGTATGCCCCTCGACCGCGACGCGTAAGCGCGATGACGGCATTGTCACAATCGATTACGATATTTGCATCGGTTGCGGCTATTGTGCGGTGGCGTGTCCTTATGATGCTCGGTTCAAGGTCTCGAAGGCAGAATTCGCCTTTGGCGACGAGCCAACCGAAAGCGAGGCCGAACGATTCGATCCAAGGCGCATCGATGTTGCCACCAAATGCACATTTTGCTCGGACAAGATCGATTTCGGCCTGGAAAACGGGCTCACGCCGGGCATCGATCCCGATGCCACGCCGGCATGCGTCAATTCGTGTATCGGTGATGCACTTCATTTCGGCGATCTCGATGATCCAAACAGCAATGTCTCGCAGATGCTCGAAAAAAACGAGAATTTCCGCATGCATGAGGAATTGGAAACCAATCCCGGCTTTTATTATTTGTGGGACCGGGTGGCGGAACAAGACGAGGCGGATGAAACCCAAGAGGATGTAGCGAAATGAGTGGCGCAGCCCCTTACCGCCAGACCTATTGGGACTGGCGTGCTGCTGCTAATTTTATTTTTGGCGGCTCAGGATCGGGCCTCTTGCTGCTCACACCCTTGATTGCCTATTTTGACGGACCGGTCAGATTGTTTTTGCTTGCGGGGATTGGTCTTGTCGGGATGGGTCTTGGTTTCGTTTGGCTTGAGATCGGCAAACGACTTAGGGCCATGAATGTGTTCCGGCGTCCGAACCTGTCATGGATGACAAGGGAATCCTATGCCGCCACGGCGGTTTTTGTGTTCGGCCTGTCCGCACTTTGGCGCGGCGATTTTTGGTTGGTGCTTGTCACTGCCGTGTTTGCCGCCTTGTTTTTATATTGCCAGGGCTACATTCTGCTAGCCTCCAAAGGCATTCCGGCCTGGCGCGAAAAGACAGCCTTGCCGCTCATAATCGCGACCGGCTTGGTCGAAGGCTTAGGTCTTGTCCTGATTGCCTCTTTTTTACTCCTCGGTCCACTGAATGGCGTTGTGCTGCCTTTAGGTGTTGGAGAGTTTTTCACCCTTTCGAGCTTGCCCGGCAGTCTTGTCAACGGGCTTGGTCTTGCGTTTGCCATAGGCCTGATCGTTCGTTATTTGGTGTGGCGCAAATATTTCTCGAATTTCGGCAAATCGGCACCAGAAGCAGCGCTTAAGGTCTATGACGAGTTTGGGCCGTATTTCCTGATTGGCGGCCATGCTCTGCCATTTGTGTTTACAGCCGCAGCATTGCCTGCGCCGTCATTGGCAGCCCCAGGCTTTGCGATAGCGGGTCTGTTTGCTATCGCCGGTGGTTGGGCGCTTAAGTTTGTGATTATCACGCGGGCCTCCTACACCCAGGGTTTTGCCATTCCTCACCGTCCGGCACGCGGGCCAAGAGGGTCCGGGGGTCCGGGCGTTAAGCCGGGTTGGAAGAAAAATACCTGACAATGTTTGCTCCTGAAATCGAATCCATGGACCGGAGCGATCTTGCGGCGTTGCAGCTTGAGCGTTTGAAGCGAACAATCGCGCATGCAACAACCCGTGTAGGTCATTACGCGCACGCCTTTGCGGCAAGAGGCGTTGGAACCGTCGATACGCTGGAGGACCTGCGTCACTTTCCCTTCACCACAAAGGATGATCTGCGCTCCGCTTACCCCTTCGGCATGTTCGCCGTGCCGCGCGAGCAAGTCTTGCGCATTCATGCCTCGTCAGGCACCACGGGACGGCCCACCGTTGTTGGCTACACCAAGGCCGATCTGCAGCTTTGGTCGGACTTGATGGCGCGCTCGCTGGTTGCCATGGGGGTGCGGCCGAGCGACATTTTTCACAATGCCGCGGGCTATGGTCTGTTCACCGGTGGGCTTGGCTTTCATATGGGTGCGGAGCGGCTCGGCTGTACGGTCGTGCCGATCTCCGGCGGCCAGACACAACGGCAGATCCAATTGCTTATGGATTTCGGCGCAACGGCTATGACCGCGACCCCGTCTTATGCGCTGCACATCGCTGAAATAGCTGAGGCCGAGGGGATCGATCTTAAGTCCGGGCCTTTGCGTGCGTGCGCGTTTGGGGCCGAGCCCTGGAGCGATGGCTTGCGTGATGAGCTTGAGGACAGGCTGGGGATCAGTGCGTGCGATATGTATGGCTTGTCCGAAATTATCGGGCCGGGTGTCGCTTGTGAGTGCGTTGAGGCACAAGACGGGCGTCATGGCTGGGAAGATCATTTTCTGTTCGAGGTGATTGACCCCGAAAGCGGCGCGCGGCTACCGTCTGGAGAGACCGGCGAGCTCGTGATCACGACGCTCACCAAGCAAGCCATGCCCATGATCCGCTATCGCACCCGCGACATGACATCGCTTAACGTGGATCCGTGCGTATGCGGGCGCACGCACGTCAGGCTCGCCCGGATTTCGGGCCGCAGCGATGATATGCTGGTGATCCGTGGGGTCAATATTTATCCCTCGCGAATTGAGGCGCTCTTGATTGGCCAGTCCGGCATTGCACCGCATCATATGCTGGTGGTCGCGCGCGATGGCGCGATGGATACGCTCACCATCGAGGTTGAGGCCGCACCCGATATCGCGGGCAATTTAGACAAATGCGTTAAGACGGCACAGGCCCTAGAACATCATATCAAGGTCATGGCCGGGGTGACGTGTGCCGTCGAGATCAAACAACCCGGTGAGCTACCGCGTTTTGAGGGCAAGGCCGCACGCGTGCGTGACCTTAGAAAATAGTCCTTTTTTAAAGCTCGAAACCACACATAAGTGATATCGAGCCCAGTGATATCCGTGCGGTCGATTTGATCGAGAATTTGTCCGGTTTCGCGCGTCAAAACCTCGAACAATTGGGTTGCTTCAGTAACACCTTCTGCCCCGATTTGTCTTCGCAAGAACTGAAATTCGGTTCCTAATTATAGTTTGACAATGATCGGCGACCTGGCAACAATTGTGGCAAAATAACCCGCACCGGACGGCGAAGGACGGAAAGTATATGGAACGCAGTTTTATCAAAGAGATTGAGCTGTTGCGCGTTGGCCACGGCGAAATTTTCGCTGGCGAGGGCATCCTGGCGATCACCAAAGCGCTGTTGCAATCGGGCGTGTCCTACGTTGGTGGCTATCAAGGCGCACCGGTCTCGCACTTGCTCGATGTTTTGGTCACGGCCAGGGACTTAATGGGCGAACTTGGCGTTCATGTGGAAAGCTGCGCCAATGAGGCGTCGGCAGCGGCCATGCTGGGGGCATCAATCAACTATCCGGTCCGCGGGGCTGTCACCTGGAAATCAATTGTCGGAACCAATGTGGCCTCTGACGCCTTGTCCAACCTTGCCTCTGCCGGGGTGATAGGCGGGGCGGTGATCGTTGTGGGCGAGGATTATGGCGAAGGGGCCGCCGTCATTCAGGAGCGCACTCATGCGTATGCCGTCAAATCGACCGTTTTGTTGCTTGATCCAAGGCCCAACCTCACCACCATGGTAGACATGACCGAGCATGCTTTTGCGCTTTCGGAAGCCTCCAACATGCCCGCCATGATCCAGTTGCGTATTCGTGCGTGCCATGTGCAGGGTGCGTTTAAGGCCAGGGATAATGTCAAGGCGACCCATGGTACCGACAATAAATTCTCCGATCCCGCTGCGTTCGACTATGGCCACTTGAGCCATCCGCCCTCGACCTTTGCTCAGGAGATTTTGAAGTTTTCCAAACGCGTGCCCGCAGCCCAGGCCTATATCACCGAGCATGGGCTGAATGAGCGCTGGACGGGCAAGAAGACAAGCAAGATCGGCATCATTCTGCAAGGCGGGCTCTATAATACGGCACTGAGGCAATTGGCTGAAATGGGTTTGGCAACGCCCGACGGCATGCCCGATATTGACATCATGGCGCTCAACGTGACCTTTCCGCTGGTACCCGATGAGATCGTCGAATTCGCGCGCGGCAAGGACCATGTTCTCGTGCTCGAAGAGGGCTATCCAAAATTTATCGAGCAGCAAATTTTGAAAATTATTACCGATGTCGAGCTTCTGGTCAGGCTGCATGGCGAAAATTATTTCGAGCAGGCCGGTGAATATACCGGCGAAGCGATGGCGCGCGCTTTTGGCCGCTTCATTGAGGACCATGGGCCCAAGATGATTAAACGAGCCCCCGTTAAGGCGCGTGTGGAACGGCTTGAAAGCGCGGTAAAAAAAGCGGCCATGATCATCGATGTGCCATTACCGCCGCGTCCGCCGGGCTTTTGCACCGGCTGTCCTGAACGCCCGGTGTTCGGCGCCATCAAGCTTGCCGAAAAACAGGTGGGCGATGTTCATATCGCCACCGACATCGGGTGTCATTCGTTTGCAACGTTTGCGCCATTTTCAATGGGCAATTCGATCCTGGGCTATGGCATGTCGCTTGCCAGTGCAGCCGCCGTCGCGCCGCTTCAGGAACGCCGCCCCATAGCCATCATGGGCGATGGCGGCTTTTGGCATAATGGGTTGATGTCCGGTGTTGCGAGCAACCTCTACAATAAGGGCGATGGCGTGTTGATCATTATGCAAAACGGCTATTCGTCTGCCACCGGCCAGCAATTGTTGCCGTCTTCGCGGCGCAAAAGCGAGACATTCGGCACCGGTACGGATATTGCCCGCGCGCTTGAGGTCATGGGCATTAAGTGGCTTAAAACCGTGAACACTTATTCGGTCTCCAAAATGGTAAAAACCGTGAAACAGGCGCTCACCACGCCCGAAAAAGGGTTGAAGGTGATTATTGCCGATGGCGAATGCATGCTGGCGCGCCAGCGCCGCGAGAAGGGCGAAAAAGCGGCAGCGCTCGATGCAGGCCGTCGCGTCGAACAGGCCAAATTCGGCGTCGATGAGGAGGTTTGCACGGGTGATCACTCCTGCATCAGACTGTCGGGGTGTCCGACGCTCACGGTGCGTCCCAATCCCGATCCGCTCAAATCGGACCCGATCGCACATATCGAGCAGGGTTGCGTGGCGTGCGGTCTGTGCGGTGAGATGGCGCACGCCGCCGTGCTGTGCCCGTCGTTTTACCGGGCCGCCCGGATTGACAATCCAGGTCCGGTGGAACGCCTGCTTCACCGCGTGCGCGCCAAGGTGATTGCAGTCCTCGCGGAGGCGGCTTGATGGCGATTACCCGGCTGTTGATAACGGCTTTGGGCGGTGAGGGCGGCGGTGTGCTCACCAACTGGATTATCGATGCCGCGAACGCCGAAAACATACCAGCCCAAGCAACTTCGGTGCCCGGCGTGGCGCAACGCACCGGGGCGACCACGTATTATCTCGAATTTGCCGATAAGCCCGGGGCAAAGGCTCCGATCTTCGCGTTGATGCCGGTGGCAGGTGACATCGATGTGGCGGTGGCGAGCGAGTTACTCGAAGCGGTGCGGATCGCCGAGCGCGGCTTCATAACGCCAGAGCGTACATTTCTGTTGGGTTCGACCCACCGTGCATTGACTACATTTGAAAAAACCGCACGGGGCGATGGCACAGCTGATGCGGCAGAGCTTATGAAAGCTGCGGAACAGGCGAGCCGTGCGCGGTTTTTTTTCGAACCGCAAGCAATCAGCCTTGCTTTGGGCGTTCCCGTTAACGCGGTGATGCTCGGCGCTTTGGCGACGTTCGATGTGTTGCCGGTCAAAGCCAAAACTCTGCGCGTAGCGATTGAGCGCGGCGGCATTGCGGTTGCACAAAATCTCAAAGGTTTCGATGCGGGTCTTGCCGCGGCGAAAGCAGACGGCGGACAGGAAAAACAAGACGCTCAGGCCTCAGCTCAGACCAGACTAACTGTGCTTGCAGATGAGATCGCCGCTGTGCCCGAAGCAGCCCGTGAAACCTGCCGTTTGGGGGTGGCACGCCTTGTGGGCTATCAAGACAAGGCCTATGCCAGGCTCTATCTCGACCGGCTGGAACCCTTCGCGGACGATCCCGACCTGATGCGCGAAGTTGCCAGACACCTTGCGGTGCGCATGTCGTTTGAGGATATTATCCGGGTGGCACAGCTTAAAATTCGGCAAAGCAGGCTTGAGCGCGTGCGCAACGATGTGAGGGCGAACAGTGACGATCCCGTCGAGATCGTGGATTTCTTCAAACCAGGCATCCCAGAAGCAGCCGATCTCTTACCGCCCATGATGGGCCGCCGCCTCGTTGCCTGGGCACAACGGCGCGGGATCATGGACACGGCTAATTTCGGCATGAAGGTGCGCACCAACACGATTTTCGGCTTTTTGCGCCTGTGGTGGTTGGCAAAACTTAAGCCGTGGCGACGGCGGTCTTGGCGCTTTGCCAATGAGCAGGCCGATATCGCAGCCTGGCTTGACCTGGTGACCGCCGCGCGCGCCGTCAGCCATGACTTCGCTATGCAGACCGCTGATTTGGCGCGCCTGGTCAAGGGCTATGGCGAGACTTACAGGCGTGGCCAAGCGTCTTACCGCAAATTGGTGGACGAGTTGGTTGCACCCGCCTTGGCGTCCAAGGCCAAGCTGGAGGAACCTGCAGCCCAATTGCGCGGTGCAATCGCAGGCCTTCTCATTGAGCGCTAGAGCATAAGCTGGTTCCGCGTTCTGGCCCATAACATTGGGGCTTTACAGCTGAGCTAAAAGCATCCAGTTTTATACGACAACGTCTACTTAAGTGGTGTTAACTTAGCGGTACCGCGCAAGCGGTCGAATGACAAAAGCGGTAGCGTCGTTGTCTGTAATGAGGACAAGATCGTTCTGCCGAAATGGGAGGGAAGTGTAGGCAATGTCCAAATCGGACGAGGCGAACTTGGCGCCAGCGCGCGATATACTTGAGCCCATAGAGATCGCAAGCCGTGATGAAATCGCGGCCCTTCAACTGGCCCGCATGAAGACCACGCTTAGTCGTGCTTACCAAGACGTCCCCCACTATCGCCGAAAATTCGAGAAGGCCGGTGTCCATCCAGACGATCTCGGATCGCTCGAAGATTTGAGCAAGTTCCCGTACACCGAAAAAGCTGATCTGCGCGAAAATTATCCGTTCGGTATGTTTGCAGTTCCCATGGACGAAATTGTCCGGGTTCACGCGTCAAGCGGCACCACCGGCAAACCGACCGTGGTGGGATACACCAAAAACGATATCGAAATGTGGTCACAGGTGATGGCGCGATCAATCCGTGCTGCGGGTGGCCGGGCTGGGGACATAGTCCAGGTCACCTATGGCTACGGCTTGTTCACTGGCGGTCTTGGAGCCCATTACGGAGCCGAAGCGTTGGGTATGACTGTTATTCCAGTCTCTGGCGGAATGACCGCGCGCCAGGTGCAGCTGATCGAGGATTTTAAGCCCCGCGTCATCATGGTGACGCCGTCATATATGCTGAATATTATCGACGAAATGGAAGCACAAGGGATCGATCCCAAACAAACGAGCCTTGAAATAGGCATGTATGGCGCGGAACCCTGGACCGAGGAAATCAGGACTGCCATCGAAACGCGTGCCGACATGCACGCGGTCGATATCTACGGCTTGTCGGAAGTGATCGGGCCGGGGGTATCATCCGAGTGTATCGAGACCAAAGACGGGCTACATATTTGGGAGGATCATTTTTATCCCGAGGTGATAGATCCTGAAACAGGAGCCGTCTTGCCAGATGGTGAATTCGGTGAACTTGTTTTTACGTCTCTCACCAAGGAGGCTCTTCCCATCATTCGCTACCGGACGCGTGATTTAACGCGTCTTTTGCCTGGTACGGCACGTTCCATGCGTCGGATGGAGAAAGTGACGGGCCGCACAGACGACATGATGATCATTCGAGGGGTTAACGTATTTCCCACGCAGCTGGAAGAACTGATCATCAAGGACAATCGATTAGCGGCGCATTATCAATTGGAATTGTTCAAATCGGGAAATCTCGATGCATTGCGTGCTCATGTCGAGGTCGTTCCCATTGCGGCGGGAGCCCAAGAGGCCGATCGGCAGGCAATTAGCCGTGATATTGCGAATGCCGTGAAACAGACTATCGGCATTTCAGTGGAGGTTGTCGTGCATGGCCCCGGCGAAATTGCCCGTTCCGAGGGCAAAGCTGTACGCGTTGTTGACAATCGCCACTGACCGGTTGCGCGTATCGCATGGTGTATTGACAAGGGTGTTGTCACGTTAAAATATGTGCATTCGTCTAAGCGAGGCAGCCCTGACGCGGCTGTCCTAAAGGAAAAGGGTGCTTAGGAAACAAGGAGCCTTTTTTTCATGCACGAATGTTCGATATTCCATCAACTCATCGCACTGTCGTCGTTGCTGCTTATTCGTCTTCATCATCAATGAGAATGCGCACCGCAGCGCCATCCAAATCTTCAAACTGGCCCGACCGTAAAGCCCATATGAACGCGGCAAGCCCGAGACCACCGAGAAATAAAGCAACAGGTATCAGCAACAACAAATTGGTCATGGCATTTTACCTCTGGCCATAATTCTATTGAGTGGAGCGAGTTTAAGCCGCATGGCATTGCCTACCACAATCAACGATGAAGATGACATGGCAATGGCCGCTATCAAGGGTGAGGCAAAGCCAAGAACAGCTATCGGCACGGCAATGACATTATAGAGTATTGCCAAGCAGAAATTTTGCTTCACCAACTTGTCGCTTCGCCTCGCTATGGAAATGGCGGTAACAACAGGCTCAAGCCTGTCTCCCATGAACACAAAATCAGCGGCCACGCGGCCAATGTCGGTGGCGCTTGCCGGTGCCATGGATGTATAGCCCGCGGCCAGCGCTGGTGCGTCATTTAACCCATCGCCCACCATGAGCACCCGATGGTCCTGTTCGGCAAGTTTATTGATGAAGGCGACCTTATTTTGAGGCGTGCAATTTGCCTTAAAATGCTCAACGCCCAATTGCCCGGCTATATGTGAAACATTTGCCTCGCGATCGCCCGACAAGATGTGTATTCCCAACCCATCTTTTTGCAGTCGCTCGATTACGTCCCGGGCATCAAAGCGTAATTCATCTGCAAACTTAAATGCAATTGGTTTCTCGTCACCTATGCGCAAGCAGACTTCCAGCAGACCCGTCTTTGAGCTTTCTTTCACACCACACCATTTGGCACTGCCCAGTTTGACATGCCTGGTTCCCAGTTTGCCCTCAAGTCCTGAACCAGCCAGCTCTTTGATATCTGTTAATTTTGCAGGCTTAATGCCCAGGTTGTCTGCCTGCTCGCTCAAGGCACGCGATAGCGGGTGCTTGCTCTGGCTTGCAAGGCCTGCTGCAATTGCGAGGAGGTCGGGCTTAATGCCATTAGCACCGATGAGCTTTGGTGTTCCCAATGTCAATGTGCCGGTTTTATCAAACACGATCGTGTCAATCGTGCTGAGTTTCTCAAGTCCTGCGCCGTCCTTCATCAATATACCGGAATTAAATAATCTTCCTGAAGCAATGATCTGCACAACGGGGACTGCCAAGCCCAGCGCGCACGGGCAGGTTATAATCAACACAGCGATGGCGGTGAAAAGCGATGTTTGCCAATCAGCGCCTGCCAAAAGCCAACCAGCAAATGTCAGGCCAGCCAGGCTATGCACCATGGGTGCATAAAATTGAGCTGCTTTATCTGCCAATCTGACGTAGCGCGCCTTGCCTTGTTCGGCAGCCTCCATCAGGCGGATGATCTCGCCCAAAAATGTGCTCTTGCCAATGGCTGTTACGGTCATTTGAAGTGGACCTGTTAGATTGATCATGCCAGCAAAAAGCTTGTCACCGGGTTGAACGGTTCTGGGCATTGCCTCGCCTGTTACCAGCGATTGATCTACATCGCTTTTGCCAAGAGCAATCGTGCCGTCAGCCGCCAGGCTTTCACCGGCTGCAACAAGAATTTCATCGCCAACGGCCAGCTTTGATGCGGCAATAATTTGCGTCTTGCCATCAGGCATAATTCGACTGGCCGTTTTACCCGCCAGGCTCACAAGATGGGCTATGGCAGAATGCGCCTTTGCCCGCATCAAATGATCAAGCGTGCGGCCGACAAGCAGGAAGAATAACAACATGACCGCTGCGTCAAAGTAAGCCTGATCTGTGTGCGTCATCGTTTGATAAAAGCTCATGGCCGTCGCTAATAAAACGCCCAGAGAGATCGGTACGTCCATGTTCACGTGGCCAGCACGTAAAACAGCCCATGCACTTTTAAAAAAGGGACGTCCGGCATATACCACTGCTGGCAAGGCAATGAGTGCTGATATCCAGTGAAACATATCACGTGTGGCAGCTTCAGCCCCAGACCAGACAGCGACCGATAACAACATGATATTGGATGCCGCAAACCCTGCCACAGCCAAGGCACGGAGGAGTTCATTTTTCTGCTTATCACTGGCAGTTTGAGCTATCGCGTCGGCATCAATGGGATGGACTTCAAAACCAAGCGCTTTGATATGATTGATCAGATCTTGAGATTGAGCTTTAGCTTCATGCCAATCAATCGCCACCCGTTTGGTTGAGAGTGAAACGCGCGCGTGGGCAATTGCAGGATGTTTGTTCAGGCTTTTTTCAATCTTGGAAATGCAGCCAGCACAATGCATGTCCGGCACATGCACATCCATATGCAAAAGCCCCGGCGTAAGACGGGTTATGCCTGTTTCCAGAAAATCTGCCTGGTCGGCATATATGCTGGCATCTGTCATTTGCTCTTTGGCTCCTTGACCAAAAGCCTGAAGGTCTGGCGGTAAGTGACATTTTGCCGGCCCTTCGCCAACACTTCCGCCTGCCAGAGGCCAGGGGCCAGCACTGAATTTGCGCCATAAATGCCTGTGGTTTCTTCTTTCAAGATAATGGTGCTGTCGGCATTTTCATGAATGGTGCGGCCAATTTTTATTTTCGCATTCAAACCTGAAAACGGTGTGCCCTCTTTATGCTGCAGTGTGAGCTTCAGGATGCCATCATGATATTTAAGGGTGCTTGTAATGCCTAGGCGCTGTTGACGTTCGGCACGCTCAAGCCGTTTATTGAAATTCTGACTTGCCACATAGCTGTTTTTCACCACAAGCCCGGTCCAACTGCCAAGAGCAAAATACGCCAAAATTGCATTGGCGATGATGATGGCGCCGAAAAATCCCAACACTATAAGCAACATATGCTTACCAGTGAATTGTTTGCTTACTGTGTGACTTTCACTCACGGCCTAATTTCCTGCATCTTTTGCAGGGCTTTGGAAATGTGCATCGTAAATCGCACGCTCACCATTTTGCCTGTTTTCAATAATGAAGCGGAAGGGTGTGCGCTGCGCTGTTAAATCCTCAGGCCGCATTCTAATATGCAATCTCATCGTTCTTAATTTGTCAGGTGCGACTGTAATATCATATTGCGACAGGGCTGACGCTGGAGCGCCTAACATTGTGAGCACAGAATTTGGCAGGCCCTCCATGGTCAATCGGAATGTTTGCTGTTTTCCCTGCATGTTTAAAATCTTGACTGTATAGCCATTGCGCAAACCACCGTCTGAAAGCTGTACAAACACCGGGTTGCGATCGTGCAGCACATTGATATCAAGCCGGTCGCGCGTTAGCAGCGCATATAGCATGACAAAGCCCACCAGAGACCAGAGTGTCGTGTAAATGATGCTGCGCGGGCGCACGATGGAACGCCATGTGGTTGGCGTCTTAATCCCAGCAGTATTTTGGGCATATTCATCCAGAGTTGCATAGGAGATCAGCCCGCGTGGCCTGTCGATCTTGTCCATAACACCATCGCAGGCATCAATGCATAAGGCGCAGGTGATACATTCCAATTGCTGACCATCACGTATGTCGATGCCCATTGGGCAGACCGCCACACATTGATTGCAATCAATGCAATCACCGCCCTTGGTGTTTGATTTTAGATGCTTGGACCGGGGCTCACCACGCCAGTCATTATAGGTCACCACCAAAGAGTTCTCATCTAGCATGGCAGCTTGAATGCGCGGCCAGGGACACATGTAAGTGCAAACCTGCTCGCGCATGAAACCGGCAAAAATATATGTGGTCGCGGTTAAAACGCCCACTGTCGTGTAAGCAATAATGGGAGCTTCAAAACGCAAAAAATTCACTGCCAACGTCGGTGCATCAGCAAAATAGAAAATCCAGGCACCCCCGGTGCCTATGGCAATCACTATCCACAGCGCATGTTTCGATATCAGCTTGGTTAATTTGGGCATGCTCCATTGTGCTTTATCAAGCTTGATACGGGCATTGCGATCACCCTCGACCCAACGCTCAACAACCAAAAATAAATCAACCCAAACCGTTTGCGGACAGCTATAGCCGCACCACGCGCGGCCAACAATGGAGGTCACAAGGAAAAGCCCGAAGCCTGCCATGATCAACAGACCTGCGATATAGAAAAATTCCTGGGGCCAAATTTCAATAGAGAAAAAATAAAAGCGGCGATTAGCAATATCAACCAGCACGGCCTGATCGGGGGCGTGGGGGCCGCGGTCCCACCTCAGCCATGGCGTGACATAATATATGCCAAGCGTTAGGGCCATAATCCACCATTTCAGGGTTCGGAAAAATCCATATGCCCGTTTTGGAAAAATTTTCTCCCGGGCCTTATATAAAGAGCGCTGTGTTTTGGCATTGACGGCGGCAACGTCAATATTCTCAACAGGCTTGGGGACAATTTTATTCATAAGCTTGAGATTAACTGCCTATTCACCGCCACCCAGTGCGTGCACATAAATGGCGAGCTGTTTCATGGTTGCGTCATCCAATCTTGGTTGCCATGCAGGCATAACAGAATTACGCGCATTGGAGATGACATCAACAATAGTTGCCTTGTCTTTGCCATAGAGCCAAATCGCATCGTTCAAAAGCGCAGCCCCTAGTTCCCTGTCGCCTTTCCCGCGAGGGCCATGGCATGGGGCACAATTTTCCACAAAAAGCGGCTGGCCTTGCTTGGCTTTTGCAGCATCATGGGGCAGGCCTGACAATGATAAAACAAAATCGGCGACCACATCTATCTGATCTGGCTTTAAAATATCGTCCTTGCCAAAAGCCGGCATGGCTGAGAGCCTGGTGTTTTCATCCGCTTCAAAGCGTATGCCATGTGCGATTGTTTTATATATTTCGGGTAGCGTGCCCTCCCAAAGCCAATCATCATCATTGAGATTTGGATAGCCTTTGGCGCCCACGCCATTTGTGCCATGACATTGCGAGCAATTGACCGCAAAGGCCGACCTGCCGCCCGCAATAGCAAATTGCATGAGACCCTGGTCTTTGCGGATGTCGCCCAGTGACATTGCGCTGATTTTGGTAAGAAATTGCGATTGGGCAGCTTTGGCTTTAACCATTTCAGCGGCCACTTCAGCTCGGCTTGAATAGCCGAGCACACCTTTTGTGGCGGATGTCACCAGAGGCCACGCCGGATACAACACACAATAGACCGCAGCCCAGATGATGCAGGCGTAATATGTCCATAACCACCAGCGCGGCAAGGGCGTGTTGAGTTCACGAATGCCATCCCACTCATGCCCTGTGGTTTCCATTCCGCTTAGCTCATCAATCTCTGACTTTGCCATTTGATCAATCCTCTCTTAGCGGAATTTCAGCATTTTTTTTATATTTGCGTTTTGACCCAGGCCGAAACACAAACAAAACAACGCCCACAAAAACTGCGACCAGATAAACCAGGCCCCAACTGTCTGCTAATTGGCGAAGCGTTTCATAATCCATGGGCGCATCTACCTTAAATTGTCTTTTGCCTTATAGGCTTTGAAATCAACCAATGTGCCAAGCATTTGCAGATAGGCGACCAAAGCATCCATTTCGGTCAGCTTGTTTGGATTGCCATCAAAATCGCGCACCTGTGCTTTGGGATATCGTTTTTGCAAAGCTTCGGCGTCGTCACTTTCTGGATTTGCCTGAGCTTCCAGGTCGGCCTTGGCATTTTTGATCATGTCATCGCTATATGGCACGCCAACAATTTTATTGGCTTTTAAATGGGCGGCTATGTCTGAGGTTTTAACAAGGGTTTTCGCCAGGAACGGATAGCCCGGCATGACGGATTCCGGCACTACAGAACGCGGTGCTATCATATGCTGTACGTGCCATTGATCAGAGTATCGCCCACCGACACGCGCCACATCAGGTCCCGTGCGCTTTGAGCCCCATTGGAAGGGATGGTCGTACATGCTTTCAGCAGCAAGGCTGTAGTGACCATAGCGCTCGACCTCGTCGCGGAAGGGACGGATCATCTGAGAATGGCAAAGATAACATCCTTCACGCACATAGATATTGCGCCCGACCAGCTCAAGCGGCGTATAAGGCCGCATGCCCTTCACTTTCTCGATGGTATTTTCGAGATAAAACAAAGGTGCTATTTCAATAATACCACCAATGGACACAACCAGCAGGCTCAAGACCATCAGCAAAGTTGCGTTTTTTTCAATTATTGCATGCTTCATCATAACGCTGTCCTCTGGATCAAGCCTGTGCTGCTATCGGGGCGCCACCTATTGGCACCTCTTTTCGCTTATGACCAAGCGCTGTGCGCCATAGGTTATATGCCATAACAAGTGCACCCAAGAGATAGAGCCCACCGCCAAGAGCTCGAATGACATAGAAGGGATGCATGGCTGCTACCGTTTCAGCAAAGCTGTAAACCAGGAAGCCCTGAGCGTCATATTCGCGCCACATCAGGCCTTGCATGACGCCGGAAACCCACATCACAGCCGTATAGACCACGATGCCAAGGGTGGCGAGCCAGAAGTGCCAATTCACCAGGCGATCAGAATAGAGTCCGTCACGATGCCATAATTTCGGTACTAGGATATACATGGCCCCAAAGCTCACCATGCCGACCCAGCCAAGTGCACCTGAGTGGACATGTCCAATGGTCCAGTCTGTATAATGGCTAAGAGAGTTAATTGCCTTGATTGACATCATCGGACCTTCAAAAGTCGACATGCCGTAAAAAGCGAGCGACAAAACCATGATGCGCAATACGGGGTCTGTCCTCAGCTTGTCCCAGGCACCTGATAAGGTCATCAACCCATTAATCATACCGCCCCAGGATGGCATCCAAAGCATTATGGAAAATACCATGCCCAATGTCTGCGCCCAATCGGGCAGGGCTGTGTAGTGGAGATGGTGAGGACCCGCCCAGATATAAAGGAAAATCAACGACCAGAAATGGATGATCGACAGCCGGTAACTATAGACCGGGCGATTGGCCCTCTTGGGCACGAAGTAATACATCATACCCAAAAAGCCGGCTGTGAGAAAAAAACCAACGGCATTATGCGCATACCACCATTGGGTCAACGCATCCTGTACGCCCGAAAATAGCGAATAACTTTTTGTGCCCAACCATGACACCGGCATTGAGAGGCCGTTTACCAAATGCAGCATGGCAACCGTGACGATGAAGGCCAGATAAAACCAGTTGGCGACGTAAATATGAGGTTCTTTCCGTTTGATCAACGTGCCCATAAACACAGCCAAGTAAGACACCCAAACAATGGTTAGCCATATATCGACATACCATTCAGGCTCGGCATATTCCTTCGATTGGGTAACGCCCATTAAATAACCGGTGGCGGCCAGAACGATAAACAGCTGATAGCCCCAGAACACAAACCAAGCCAAATTGCCAAAGGCCAGCCTTGCGCCACAGGTGCGCTGAACCACATAAAAACTGGTGCAGATTAGTGCATTGCCGCCAAAGGCAAACACGACGGCTGATGTGTGCAGAGGCCTCAGCCTGCCATAATTGGTGAAGGAGATATCAAAATTAAGTTCGGGGAATGAGAGCTGCAAAGCGATAACTAAGCCTACCAAGAAACCCGCAAGACCCCAAAAAACGGTAGCGATAACGCCAGCACGTATCACACCATCCAAATATTTCCCCTGTGCGCCGGACGCTTTGGCGGTGCCATCGTCAAACTTAAACGTTGCCATGCGATAGATCATGGCAATTGCGCAGGCTGCAACCACCACCCAGGCATGGGCTGCAAACAGTGGGTCTTGCGTGCGCGCAATAAGCCCCAGCGCGAACAGCGAAGCCATACCAAAGCTTATGAAATAAGCAACCGTCTGCATTTGTGCCCCCTTTAGTGATTCGAATGCTTTAAGTAGCACACAATACAACAGTGCAATCAAGGATGGTATAGCCGCCCGCGAATAGGTATTTTTTGACCATTAACAACCGGTGTCGCATTGATTTAAGTCAATGCCAGCGCTTGAGTTGGCTTGCATTTATTGCATTTTGTTTGATGATAGACAGTCTTTACAATTCAGGGAAAAGCAGCGCTGAGAACCAGCCGGCTGGGTGATGTGCTGGCCACGTTGAATTAGAGCTTGCGGTGCCCAAGAGATGTCGATCGCCTGGGGTTTTAAGAGCTTTGCCGCATGTCATAAGAAATGCGCCTATTCGTTCCGCCCGTTATGGGTCAGAAGCGGACCTCAAACAGTGTGCGGCTGAACGTCTGCTAAGTGCCGTAAACGGTCATTGGAAGTGTCTTGATACTAAGCTTGTAACGAGGCACCCTTAAGTGACAACCTTCTGCGCCAAACTTATGTATCACCAGATAGTACCAAATCATGGCTTTTACAAAAAGGTCTCCTAAAACGTTCCTTTATAGGATCCCCCATCGAGTTGCAGGTTTTGTCCCGATACGTAGCCAGCATTATCGCTGCAAAAATAGGCGCAAGCCGCACCAAATTCCTCGGGCCTGCCCATTCGGTTGGCGGCAATGCTTTCGACAATTTCTTGGCGTGCTTCTTCATATGTCATGCCAGAGGATTTCGCGCGCTGTTTGGCCATATAGACCTGACGTTCAGTATCGATGCGTTCGGGAAGCAGGTTGTTGATCGTCACATTGTCCTTGGCGACGTCCTTCGATAGTGCCTTGCACGCTGCCGTCAGGCCCGTTCGGGCAGCAGCAGATAACGCCATAACTGAAAACGGGGATTTAACCATTTGTGAGGTGATATTCACTATGCGGCCAAATTTACGCGCACGCATGTGGCCGACAACGCCTTTGATCATCATGATTGGCGCCAGCATATTGGACTCAACTGCCTTGAGCCAATCTTCATATTCGAAATCTTCCCAGTTCCCAGGTGGCGGGCCCCAATTGTTGTTGACGAGAATGTCCGGGTCAGGGCAGGCATCAAGAAGCTTCTGTCTACCATTTTGAGTGTTTATGTCTGCTGCAATAGCCACAACCTCCACACCGGTGTTGTCGCGAATTTCTTGTGCGCTGGCCTCAAGAATGCTTTCGTCCAGCCCGTTGATTGTGACATGGACGCCCTCTTGAGCAAGGGCTACGGCACACGCCTTACCAAGCCCGCGGCTTGAGGCCGTCAGCAGGGCGCGCCTGCCTGAAATTCCTAAATCCATAACTTTCTCCATCGTTCTAACATAAATGCCAGGTAAGCAGGGCTGTGCTATTTTGGTGCCCGGAACATCGCGATCGAGAGATTGATCATTTGCCGGAGCGCTTCATCAGTGTCTTCGGGATCATAAACATCTTTCTGGTGGGTCAGTTGACCAAGCTGAAGCTTCCAGGGGCCGCCCATGGTGAATGTCAATGCGCCAATCATGATGTGATAACGCCACTGTAACTCGCTGAGGGTCAGTTCTGGTAAGGCAACGCCTAGAGCTTCTAGGAACTTTTCACCGGTTATTGTAAAATGACGTTTAAGCAGGTCAGACATGAAACTATGATGAGACTGGACAAGGTGCGCGCGAATTTGAGCAAAACGCCATCTGTTTTCTGGAGTTTCAAATCCATCTTCAAGAGCGGGTGTGAGATAAGCCGATAAAATTTGCTCAAGCATATCAGGCCGCGCCGGATCATCGCGACATTCCGCAAGCCTGAGTAATCTTTCGGCAACCAGTGGCTCTGCAAGCCTGTCAAACACGGCTTCGAATAGGGCCTGTTTGGTGCCAAAATAATAGAAAACGGCACCGCTATTGGCATTGGCTGCGCGTTGGATGTCGCGCAAAGACGTGCCGTCATATCCGGCTTCTGCAAATTGCTGCTCTGCAACATCAAGGATCGTCTCGCGTGTTGATCCACCCGTATTGTTCTTTGAACTGGATGCTTCCGCTTTGGCTGCTGCGCGCGACATAATATCTCCGTTCAAGTTTTCTATGCTAAGTCCGGCTCGGCACGGTCATGGTAAAGTTCTGACAACTTATGGGTTTGTGACAGACGTGCTCCTGGATACATCGCCACACTGTAAGATGGTCGTGCCTGGATGCGCTCAAACCAGTCACTCACCAGTGGAAAATCCGTTTCCCAAATGTCGGACATGCCCATATCAAAAGTCCGGTCGATTAGCGGCGCTGCGACGATATCAGCTAAAGTGAATTGGTCACCAGCAAGCCAGGGACCTTTCTCAAGGGCGGCCTGCATACGTTTGGAGGTCAATGTTAATTGTTCGATCGAGTCACAGACTGCATCGCTGCCAAAGCCGTTTTCAGACATCTTCAAATAAAATTGTTTACGAAGCGGGCGTGGTCCAGCTTGTTCCTCAACAAATTGTTCATGGGTCAGGTCTTTGAAACGCGGCAGGAATGCGCGATTGAAAGAAGGAATGCGCACGGCATAGGTGGGCACTTCTTCCAGAAACCGCATCCAGGCGCGCATCCGTGCCTTGCCGACGGCGGATGATGAAGACAAAGCCGGCTCTGGAAAGACCTCATCGAGATATTCCACAATAACACTAGAATCGATGATGATATTGCCATCGTGAACAATGGTCGGCACAACACCATTGGGATTGATTTTGAGGTAGTCCTCGCTCAAATGGCCTTTGTTGGCGAGATCAACAAGACGACCCTCATATTCAAGCCCCTTCTCAGCAAGAGCCAAACGAACTTTCTGACTGCAAGTCGAATGATGGGCATGGTAAAGTGTGATCATCGTCGCTTTTCCGGTTAATTTTTTTCTATGTTAAGTCAGTCGACTGAGTTAGTCTATCTATGTTATACAAAAATATCATATGAAAAAAATAATCAGTTTCAGCTTTAGCTTCAGGGGAGTAACAGGGATGAAAATATTGAAATTAAAGACGGCATTGGCTGCTTTAGCCGGAGTTGTCGCACTTGGTGTGAGCGCCAATGCTCAGGAATTACGGATCGGGACGGCTAGCCAGGGCGGTGCGTTTTATCCGGTAGGTCAAGCGATTTCCAGCCTGGTCAACAAACACTCCGGTGGCCTTAAAATGGTGCCGATTGTAACGGGCGGTGGGGTTCAAAACCCGCGTCTGATTGCAAAGGGTGAAGTTGATGTTGCTATCACCAACAATAATTTGGCTGTGTTCGCCAGCAAGGGCATCGCCATGTACAAGAAAAGCGGCAAGATAGGCCTGCGCGCCATTGGTGCCTTGCATTTCAGCGTGCTGCACATGATGACTTTGAAGGGCTCGCCCATTAACACGGTTGCTGATCTCAAAGGCAAACGGGTTGCTATGGGGCCTGCAGGTGGCGGCACGACGCCATTCCTGAAACAGGTTTTGGGCCTTCACGGCATGACGATCAAGGATATAACGCCAAGCTTTCTGTCATATGGTGACGGCTTTAGCCAACTTGCTGACGGTAATGTTGATGCAGCCTTTGCCTTAAGTGGATATCCGGCAGGTGCCGTAACACAAGCTCGTGTCACCAAGGAGCTGAAATTCATTAAAATGGCGCCGGGCAAGATGAAAGCAGCGCTGGCAAAATATAAAAACTACAACCACGTCATTGTGCCCAAAAGCGTTTATAAAACCGCCGAGGACGGCAATGTTTTGGGCGCTAACAATATGCTGATTGTTGATCCGAAGATGGATGCAGATAAAGTTTTTAAAATTACCAAGGCAATCTATGACCATTTGGATGAGTTCCGTAAAAATAACGCACATGCCAGGCAAATTGTACCTGCAAACAGTTTGAAGCTCAGGATTCCTTTGCATCCCGGCGCTGAAAAATACTGGAAGAAATAGGTTGTTCTCAGCACTATAGATCTCAGGCAAGGCCTCATTGTGAGGCCTTGCTTCTTCCGGAGTTTCAGACATGAAGGCCAGCATCAATAAAGCTCTGGACTGGGCGGTTACCTTTATTGCTTTTTCGATCGGCTCATTTCACCTCCTGAATGTTTCAGGCGTGATTGTGCTGTCCACACGCGATATCCGCATAACACACTTGCTCATGATGCTGGCCTTGCTGTTTTTAACGAGGCCTACTTTAAAGCGGTTGCAGGGATGTTTAACCGACCGGCTGGTTGGGCTGGGCTTGATGATTGTATCTGTTGCCAGCGGTCTTTATGTTTTAAGCCGGTGGAAGGAGATTGCCCTTAGTGGGGGGGAGACCGTACCGCTTGATGTCTGGGTAGGCATTGTCATCTTGGCCCTTGTTCTTGAAGCTGCCCGGCGTGGTGTCGGATTGTTTCTGGCCTTAATCTGCTTAGTGTTTTTCACTTATCCGTTTTACAGCTCGTATCTTCCTGGCATTTTAAACAGCCGTGGATACAGTCTCGAGCGGATGTCCGAGTTTCTGACAACCACGTCTGAAGGTGTTTACGGCATCCCGCTGGGTGTGTCTGCGACCTATATTATTTTGTTCACCATCTATGGTGCTTTTTTGAGTGAATTTGGTGCAGGCGATTTCTTTTTCAAAGTGGCAAACCGGGTGACACGTAATATGCGCGCTGCCGGTGCCAAGACGGCTGTTATTTTTTCAACACTGCTTGGGATGATTTCAGGCTCTGCTGCCGGTAATGTTGCTGTGACAGGCACGCTAACAATTCCAATGATGAAGCGCGAAGGCTATGCCAGCCATCATGCGGGTGCGATTGAAGCTGTGGTCTCAACCGGTGGCCAGATCATGCCGCCGGTTATGGGAGCCGCGGCGTTTATTATGGCTGAAATCGTTGGCATCCCATATGCCAATATCATGAAGGCTGGACTGATACCGGCTTTACTGTTTTTCGGATCATTATTTTTCGTTGTTCACTTGCAGGCCGTCAAAGCTGATATTAAGCCCGGTGCAAGAGCGGTTGATGGAGATGATGAAGAATCCATTTGGCTGATCCTGCTTAAAGGTGGGCAATATATCATCCCATTCGTCTCCCTAGTGGGTATGATGGTCAATGGATATTCACCATTCAAGGCCTCCTACATTTCAATCCTTCTGCTATTGGCATCCCATATTGTCTGGAACCGGAAGATCGACTTTGACCTGTTTGCCAAATCAGCACGGGCCATAACCAATGGGGCCAAAAGCGTCATTCCTATTGCAGCAGCTTGTGCGGCAGCTGGCATCATTGCTGGAACATTGGGGTTTACGGGGCTGGGCTCTAAAATCTCTGGACTAATCATAACAGCTTCTGGCGGTATTGTATTCTTCGCTTTGCTGCTAACCATGATCACAGCGATTGTTTTGGGCATGGGACTGCCGACAACGGCAGCCTATCTGGTGCTGGCTACTGTGGTGGCGCCAGCGCTTGCCGAATTGGGCGTTCCGATGCTGACGGCGCATATGTTTGTGTTTTTCTATGGCTGTGTTTCGACCATAACGCCGCCCGTGGCGCTGGCGTCCTATGTGGCGGCAGGGATTGCCAATGCTGATATCAACAAGGTTGGCTGGACGGCGTTCTTCTTTGGTATCACGAGTTATATTCTGCCATTTATGTTTCTCTATGGTCCCGGTCTGTTGATGCAGGGCGGCTGGGGTGAAATTGTTCTGGCAGTGATCAGTGGCTTTATTGGTGTTTATTGTATTGCGATTTTCGTTGTTGGCTACATGAAGCACGCCTTACCGCTATGGCAAAGAGGCATTATGGCGACCGCAGGCATAGCTTTGCTCTATCAGGATTTGCTGACAGATGTGGTCGGTCTGGTTCTCGTTCTGGGCATAGTCGTGATCGGGAAAATAAAAACTCAAAGTAAGGCTGCCTAATGGGGCCAAGAACAAAAACGTGAAGGAGCACAGGAATGGCTAGAAAAATCAGGCGGGTTGTGACAGGCCATGACGAAAACGGTGTTGCAACAGTCATTATGGATGGTGAGGCTGAATGTGTTCTGGAACGGCCAAACCGTCCAGGTGTTGCGCTGACCAACCTGTGGCAAAATGATAAATCGCCAGCGAATATGGAGACCCACGAAGACCCGGTCGAAGGGCCGCTGGTTTTGCACCCCCCAAAGAACGGGTCTGTTTTTCGCATCGTTCAATTTGATCCTGAAGATCCTGAAGTGCTTGCAAAGCTTGACGGCAAGGCAGCTTTTGCCGAAATGGGAGCAAGCGCAAATGTTGTTGAAGGCGCACGGCATCCGTTCATGCACCGCACGGATTCGCTTGATTATTCAGTTGTGCTGTCCGGTGAGATTTACATGATGATGGATGAAGAAGAATATTTTCTGAAGGCGGGCGATACCGTCATTCAACAGGGCACCAATCATGCCTGGTCAAACCGCGGCACTGAGCCTTGTCTGATCGCCTTTATACTAACGCACGCCGTTAAAACCTAGCCAGGCTGGCGCTGCCAGACCGGTCGCCTCAGATTTCCTAAAAGTAGGCTTGGTGTCTTCTATATACGTCCTAATAGGTATTTGTCCTAAGTCGCAAAACGTCCACTTCGGATCATTAGCTGACGTGCTGAACATCTGTTGGACATTTCTGCTACGTGCCATTAGCAGTCATTATAGCGCCGCCAGTCGGGTAATACTAATTATGAAAATTATCAATTGGACAACTCGCTATCCTCCAAGAAATCATCTGTCACGAGTTAAAAGTAAATTTCTTGTAGAGGCCGCTTGAGGTGCCAAATATCGTCTATCGAAAAACACGGAATAGGTTGAGCTCCAAATCTGTTATCGGCATTGACACAGGTCAAGATAGTGTTTTCGGAAGAGTTTTATCATTGATGTTAACAGGGCTCTGAAATCTTGATTGTTGATCTATGTCATTCTCATTTCTGCAACCGTGCGTTTGACTTTTAAGTCACAGGCAAAACCTGAGCCTAAGACCATCAAGAAGCACATAGGTTGAAAGCGATGTTTTCAGACTGACCAATATTCCAGATTGAACCGGTGGAGGAGAAAACCATGGCATGCGAGTTTGGACCACACACGTATAAGATTGTTATTGAAGGCATTACCGCTAATTATATGCTTTATCCGCATTTTCGTGCATTTATTGAAACGGGCTCAAACAGTCCCACAGTTATGATGACGATAAATCATGTATCGGAAGCCCAAAAAGTTGATTTTCAAAATGCCATGGGCGGCACCAGAAAAGATGATGGTCGCAGCGGTATTTTTGTCTATATGCGGTGGTCGGATACGCTGGAGATGGGAGATTCTGTTACTGTCACTGTCTGTCAGCGCGGTGCTGAGAACTATGGTGAACCCGAACCCCTTCCAGAGGATGGGTTTGATCCTAAAAAGCCTACAAAAATTTTTGAAGAAGGGCCGATCAAATCTTGATTTGATCCTTACTGTTATGTTGGCATATTTATGCGCCGTTGTTTCTCTCAGTGATAGCTGTAGATTCACATTTCCAGAAAAACACTGCGTCTATTCAGAGGTGACGCGATGAGCCTATGGCAGACCGCAACCGCTGCTGTTTGATCAAAATATACACACCAAATTTATTCGACTAGAGTTTGATAACGTGTCAACGCCCTGATTATCCTTTAATGCACACGATTGGTTTTAAGCGCGCTACTTTATTGGCAAGGCCCGCTGTCTGTGCGGCATCGACCACGGCGGTAACGTCTTTATAAGCGCCGGGCGCTTCTTCGGCGACACCCCGGCCGGTCGGGCTGCGGATGATAATACCTTGTTGTGCCAATTCGTCGATCACCTGCCGGCCTCTCCACTTTTTATAAGCTTGCCTGCGGCTCATGGCCCGGCCCGCCCCATGACAGGCGGAGGAAAAGGCTTTTTGTTCGCTTGTTTTGGTGCCGGTCAAAACATATGAGCCCGTACCCATGGAGCCGCCGATTAGGACCGGCTGGCCGATTTCCATTAATCCGCGTGGCAGGTCAGGGTGGCCTGGACCATAAGCCCGGGTGGCGCCCTTGCGATGAATATAGAGTTGACGCTCTTTGCCATTGGTGCGGTGGGTTTCGGCTTTACATGTATTGTGCGAAACATCGTAGAGCAGGTCGAGTTTTGAGCCAGGAAATATTTGGGCGAACACCTCGCGGGTTAAATGGCCGATGATCTCGCGGTTTGCCAGAGCGCAATTAACGCCTGCGCGCATCGCACCCAGGTAGCGCTGACCAATATCAGATTTAAGCCGGGCGCAGGCCAATTCCCGGTCGGGCAGGCTTATGCCTTGCCCCGGGGCTGTTATTGCCATGTCTTTTAAGAATTCGGTGCCAATCTGATGGCCAAGACCGCGCGATCCGCAATGAATACACACCACCACCCAGCCTTGCTTGAGGCCGAAGCCTTTGGCTGTTTCGGCGTCGAAAATTTCGGAGATCTCCTGAACTTCAAGATAATGATTGCCGGAGCCGAGCGTGCCCATTTCCTTGCGCTGGCGTTTGCGTGCCCGGGCTGAAATTTGTTCGGGGTCAGCACCCGCCATGCGCCCGTGTTCCTCGATGCGCTCAAGATCGGCTTCATCGCCCCATCCTTGGCGCACCGCCCACTCAGCACCGCCTGCCAGCATGCCATCCATCTCCTGGGGATTAAGCCTTATATCGCCCTTGCTACCAACGCCTGCGGGCACTTTGGCGAAGAGGGCATCGGCCAGCTGTTTTTTGAGCGGTTCGATTTGCTCGCGGGTGAGGTTTGTGAGCATGGCGCGCACCCCGCAGGATATATCGAACCCGACACCGCCGGCCGAGATAACGCCGTCTTGTTCGGCGTCGAACGCAGCCACGCCGCCGATCGGGAAACCATAGCCCCAATGGGCATCGGGCATGGCATAAGACGCCTTCACAATGCCGGGCAGGGTTGCCACATTGGTCACTTGTTCGAAGACTTTTTCGTCCATGTCTTCGACCAAGTCTTGGTCGGCGTAAATCACTGCGGGCACATTCATCTTGCCAAACGGGGCGATCTGCCATTCGCAGGGACCGGTTTGTTCGAGTTTGCTGATCTCCATAGCAATTTCCTTACGGTTTGCATCAGAGCTTATACGTCAACCACGCATTGCGCCGTCCATTGGCCATCCGGTTCTTGGCTGATGCGCAGTTCCGTCAAAGTTGCTCCTTTAATTTCAACAGCGGGTTGATGGCGGTCGATATCCACCGGCTCGCCCCAGGCACGACCCGTTAATGTGTTGTCCTGGATGTCGACTGCATAGCGGCTGAACAGCATGCCCCGGGTTGCCATCTCATAAACCAAGGCATTGAGCCATTCATACAACAACAATGCATCGTCCGGACCTTCGCACGATATATCGACGCTCTTTAGGGGTGTGATTTTTTCCGGATCGGTCATTACTCCCGTCATCGCATAGGCGGCCTGTTCGAAGGCAATTTCCTTGGTTTCGCCATAGCCGCGCACACCGATATCGGCATCATGACTGAACAAATCCCACGCTGTTTGGCGATGGTCGCGTGGAGGTGTTTTCGGCAGCATAACCAGCGTTTTGTTCATGATCTGCTATCCAAATTCATCCGAGACTTTGAGCTTAAATGCGAGGCGTGGGTCCAGGAATGATCCAGGTCAAACTTCCATTATTTTGGCGGTTGCGGCTTGATGTATGTCAACGCTCCAAGCAAGATTTGATGGATTATGGAGATATTGTGTACAGGCAACGCTATAGCGTTCTGTGCAAGGGTTTTAACTTAAGCGATGGGACATTTGGCTCAGCAGACAAAAGCTCAGAACAAAAAGGACAAAACGCCGCGCAAACAGATGGAATTTGCACGGCGTGTGGTCGATATTGTCCGGGATGTCGCGGTTGAACTGCATCCGGGCAAGCGCCATGTGGATGTTGCTTTGGACAGCGATCTTGATCGCGATCTCGGATTTGACAGCCTAGGACGGGCCGAGCTGATTTTGCGGATCAATCGCGCCTTCAAAGTGGAATTGGCCGAAGATTTGCTGGCCGAAGCACGAACGCCGGATGATTTATTGCAAGCCGTACTAAAGGAGGGCCCCGCCAGTGTGCCCGCCTTGAAAACCATCCGAAAAAGACCGGCGAAGACGGTGGCCGAACCACGCACGGCTCAAACCCTGCTGGACGTGTTGGCATTTCATGTGCGCAACCATCGAGAACGCACGCACATTATCCTGACGCATGGCAAGGACAAGGATGAACAGATAACCTATGGCATGTTGGATAAAGCGGCGCGCGCGGTGGCGCGCGGCGTACTTGACCAAGGACGGAACGCGGGCGATCGTATCGCCATTATGCTGCCGACCGGCGCTGATTTTTTCACGGCGTTTTTCGGTATTCTCTATGCAGGCTGCGTGCCGGTGCCGATCTATCCACCGACGCGGTTGTCACAGGTTGAGGATCATTTGCGCCGCCAAGGCGGCATTTTACGCAATGCCCAGACCTCTTTATTGATCACCGATAGCAAAATCCGGCCCTTGGGCGCTTTTTTGCGCGGGCTGGTGCCGGATTTAAAGGCGGTCGAGACCGTTGAAGAGTTGAGCCGAGGTGGCGAACTGGAGCAATTGGTAAAAACAGCACCCGGTTCCACAGCGCTCATCCAATATACCTCGGGCAGCACGGGCGACCCCAAGGGGGTTGTTTTGAGCCATGCCAACCTTTTGGCCAATATCCGCGCCATGGGGGCTGCAATGAATGCCTCCTCGCGCGATGTGTTTGTCAGCTGGCTACCGCTTTATCACGATATGGGCCTGATCGGCGCGTGGCTTGGCTCACTTTATTATGGTGCTGAGGCCATCATCATGTCGCCGTTTGCATTTCTTGCAACGCCCGCCCGATGGCTTCGCACGATCCATAATTATCGCGCAACTTTGTCGGCTGCACCCAATTTCGCTTTTGAGCTGTGTTTGAAGAATATCACTGATGAAGATATTGAAGGGCTTGATCTGTCTTCGCTGCGCATGGTGGCAAATGGCGCGGAACCAGTTAGCCCTGATACGATTACGCGATTTATTGACCGGTTTGAAAAATATGGCTTTAAGCCGGGGGCGATGGCGCCGGTCTATGGCCTTGCGGAAGCTTCGGTCGGTTTGGCATTTCCGCCGCCCGACCGCGCGCCGATTATCGACCGTGTTCGGCGCGATACCATGTCTCGTCATGGTAAAGCAGCCCCCGCCGATCCGGCAGATGCATCAGCTTTGCAATTTGTCACCAGCGGCAGCCCTTTGCCTGGCCATGAAGTTCGCATTGTCGATCCAGCCTACCATGAAGTGCCGGACAGGCAGGAAGGCCGGCTTGAGTTTCGCGGGCCTTCCACGACCAAAGGGTATTTTCGAAACGAGGTGAAAACCAAAGATCTGATACGAGATGGCTGGCTCGACAGCGGCGATAAGGCCTATATCGCAGATGGCGAGATTTATATCACCGACCGGATCAAGGACATCATCATCCGGGCGGGCCGCAATATCTATCCACATGAATTGGAAGAACATGTCGGTAATGTGCCTGGGGTGCGTAAAGGCTGTGTGGCGGCGTTCCCGGATAAGGCACAGGGTGGGGCTGTGGAACGGTTGGTTGTTCTGGCTGAAACCCGTGAAACTGAGGCACAGAAGCTGGAGAATATTCGTGCGGCTATTGTCGATGCATCGCTTGATTTGTTGAATATGCCGCCAGATGAGGTGGTGATGGTGCCGCCGCATACCGTGCCGAAAACATCAAGCGGGAAAATCAGACGCGCAGCGGCAGGCGCACTTTACCGCTCAGGTGTGCTTATACGTCCGGCCAAAGCACTATGGTGGCAATTGACAAGGCTTTCGCTTGCCACGGCCACAGGAAGGGTTTTTGGCCTTTGGCGCAGGGCGGTGGAGTATGGCTATGGTGCTTTTTGGTGGCTCACTGTGGTCTTATTAGCGCTCATATTATGGCCGGTGGTGCTGATTTTGCCGAAACGTTCTTGGCGCTATGCCACAATTCGCGGTTTTGCCAAAGTGTTCTTGCGCCTCATGGGGCTGAGCCTCGATATATCCGGGGCGGTGGGAGTTCCGGAGCGGCGCGTTATCATGGTTTCAAATCACGCGAGTTATTTAGACAGCTTGGTGTTATTGGCTGTGTTTCCTGGAGAGTTCAGCTTCGTCGCCAAACAGGAACTTGCGCCGCAAATCATTGCCGGGCCGTTTTTGCGCCGTCTTGGCACGCTGTTCGTTCGCCGCGTTGATCCGAAAGGCGGGATCGCGGACCTTGCGGCGACAATGGATGCCGCCCGCCGTGGCGAGCGGATCGTAACTTTTCCAGAAGGCGGAATTAGCCGCAGGCCCGGTTTGATGGAGTTTCGCCTTGGGGCCTTCGAACTTGCGGCTAAAACAGGCCTTGAGGTTGTGCCTGTTACAATTACGGGCACACGCTCTATTTTAAGAGGTGGGACATGGTTTCCGCGCCGGGGTTCAATCGCGGTTCATATCGGCAAACCCGTTAAGGCCAAGGGAAACGATTTTTCCGCCGCTGTGACCGTACGGGATCGGGTGCGCAGTGAGATTTTGGCGCATTGCGGCGAGCCGGATCTTGCGGGCATGCCTTAGCGGCCAACATGAGAGGTGTTAAAGCCGGCCGAGGTCGACCTCTTCACAAGAAAAGCCCAGTTGCGAATAGCCTTCCTCGATATAATCACCGAGGATCGGCATGCCGAGCAGATAGGTGGCTGTGTGCTCATTGTGCGCATCAGCGGCTTGCGCGCGAACCTCGAGCCAATCCTTTGCCGTGTAATCACCGCGCCCGAGCCAGGCAAGGGCGACCAGATCGATTTGCTGGTCTTCGCTCATCGCGTTGATGAAGGCGGTTAATTCATCCACCACCGGATCGTCGATGGTATCTTCCAGGACATCGGTCATGCCATCATCGGCGGCATTCGAGCCTGAGTCCGGATCTGACACCGCTTCCTTCACATCGAATTCTTTTGCCTTGATCACGACGAAGCGGACCTGCTCCGGCAGCAAGGACAGGGGTTGTGTGTCTTCGATGTCTGCTAAAATTTTTTCATCCATAATCCGCTCTCTTTCCTTCAGCTTTGCGTTGAGCGCGTTTGATTGGTCTGTTTGAGGCTTAGTGTGTGACAAAAACGACGATCATGATTTGAGCTAGGTCAAACATTTTGATGATTTTGAACGGGCAGGTGCATGCAATTTGTTCCATAAAGTGCGCTTACTTGATTTGAATCAAAGCCGCCGGGGTCTAAATATTGTTTTATGTGGGTACTGTTACGCGGAGGTGATGCAAGAGAAGCGAGATAGAGAAACGTTCTCAAGAGCGCGGATCTGATCAAGCGAAGGACTTGCCCGCCAGCGAAACGTAACAGGGGGATCCGTAGCCGGATGTCTAAGCGCCTCTGAGGAGACTCAAAGGTAGAAGGTGGTCGGCGCGGATCCTTCTGTTTAAGAAGCTCTTTAAGGGGAGTTTCCATTGATTTCAGCTCTAAGCGAATATGGGTAAGGGGGGCTGGGAATGGTGACGTGGGTAGCATACGATATAAAAGATATTGGCTGGTTTTTATTGCCCTTACAGTGATGCTGTGCAGCAGCTTGTTGCTGTCATTGAGTTTTCGGGTTGCAGCCCAGAAAATCAAACAGGGTCCGTCAAAAACTGTCTTGTTATTGCAACTAGATGGTCCGATTGGGCCTGCGGCAAGCGACTATGTGGTCCGTGGGCTTAAGCTTGCTGGTGAAAAACAAGCACAACTCGTTATTTTACAGATTGATACGCCAGGCGGGCTTGATACTTCAATGCGTGTCATCATCCAGGATATTTTAGCCTCGCGCGTGCCGGTGGTCGGGTATGTTGCCCCAAGCGGGGCGCGGGCGGCGAGTGCGGGTACATATATTCTCTATGCAACTCATGTCGCCGCCATGGCGCCGGGCACCAATCTAGGTGCGGCAACGCCGGTTAGGATCGGCGGCGGCTTTCCGAAATTGCCTACGCCGGGCCAGCCTGAAAAAAAAGATAAAGAGACCGAAGCCACAAAGCCCGCGCATCCGACCATTGCGGATAAATCGGTCAGTGATGCGGTGGCTTTTATTCGCAGCCTTGCCCAATTGCGCGGCCGCAATGTCGAATGGGCTGAACAGGCTGTGCGCAAGGCCGCAAGCCTGAGTGCTGCCGATGCTCATGCCAAAGGCGTGATAGATATTGTTGCCGGCGATGTTTCGCAGCTGCTGGAGCAATTGAACGGGCGCATGATAACAATGCCAAGCGGCCCTGAGCAGCTTGTGACCAAGGGCTTGATTATTGAACGCTACGAGCGCGATTGGCGCACGCAACTTCTCAGCGTTATTACCAATCCCAATCTTGCCTATATTCTCATGTTGATCGGCCTTTATGGGTTGTTGTTTGAATTTTACAGCCCGGGCATGATTGTTCCCGGCGTAACCGGCGCTGTGTGCCTGTTATTGGCACTTTATGCGTTTCATATTCTGCCCATAAATTATGCCGGCCTGGCTTTGATCATTCTGGGCATGGCGCTCATGATAAGCGAAGCCTTCGTGCCGAGTTTCGGAGCACTTGGGCTTGGCGGGGCGGCTGCTTTCGTGTTCGGATCAATCATGCTGTTTGATGTTGAGGCGCCGGGTTTCAAAGTGTCGCCCATGCTGATCGGTTCGGTCGCAACGGTGAGTTCGGGGCTGTTCTTATTCGTCATGGTAATGTTGTTGCGGGCCCGCCAAAGGGCTGTGGTGACCGGACAAGAGGAACTCATAAATGCCCGCGCTAAGGTCATAGACTGGTCGGGTCTTCAAGGCCATGTGCGCGCCCATGGCGAAATCTGGAAAGCGCGCGCGACAAGCAAAATCAAATCAGGACAAGTTGTCAGGGTGAGTGGCGTTGACGGTCTCACTCTGGTCGTCTCTCCAGAAGGAAAGGAAGGTCAGCCATGACCGAAATTATCAACCAATCATGGATACTCATTGTCCTTGTTCCCCTGTTTATTGTTCTGTCCGCAATCAAGATCCTACGTGAATATGAGCGCGGCGTGGTGTTTTTGCTCGGCCGGTTCTGGAAGGTTAAAGGACCTGGTCTGGTCATCATCATCCCCGTTATTCAGCAGATGGTGCGCGTGGATCTGCGCACCCGCGTGCACGATGTGCCCGAACAAGACGTCATCTCGCGCGATAATGTCTCAGTGAAGGTCAATGCTGTTGTTTATTTTCGCGTTCTGGATGCGCAAAAAGCCATCATTCAGGTCGAAGACTTTATGATGGCGACCAGCCAGCTAGCGCAGACCACTTTGCGTTCAGTGTTGGGACAGCACGAGCTCGACGAGATGTTGGCGTCGCGCGAACAACTCAATGCGGATATCCAACGCGTATTGGACGAGCAAACCGATGCGTGGGGTATCAAGGTTTCCAATGTCGAACTCAAGCATGTCGATCTTGATGATCGTATGATCCGGGCGATTGCCAAGCAGGCAGAAGCGGAACGGCTGCGCCGCGCCAAGGTGATCGATGCGGAAGGCGAGTTTCAGGCCTCTGAAAAGTTTCTTGAGGCGGCTAAAGTCCTGTCCGGCAAGCCTCAAGCCATGCAGTTGAGATATCTTACAACACTGCAGACCATAGCAAGTGACAGAAGCAATACGATCGTATTTCCTTTTGATATGATAAGTGACTTGGTGCCCAAGAAAAAATAACGATGAGTTAGAGCATATTTCGACCATATTGAACCATTTGATGGAGCCAAATCAGTTCACTCGGCCGGGCGCAAAACGTAGCGCGATCTGGTTGATCGGGCAAGTTTTGCAACAACGCCGATGGGCTGATTTGGCCCACCGAAGGCCGGATTTTCGCGCTTCCTGGACTTCGTTATGCTTTTCTTATGGTCGGCTTGACCAGGGCGGAAAGCATGCCTCGCCAGAAAACGCGAAAATCCGGTCAAATGATTCAATATGGTCGAAATATGCTCTAGCTGGTTTCAGAGGGCCAGTTTATTCAGAAAGGCCTCAATGAGGGGGCTTAGGTTTTTGCTTTCTGTTTCAGCAAACTCATAGCGCGCTCTGAGGATTGGCTGGTTTATCTCGATCAAGTCCGACAGATCACACGGTGTGGCGGAAACAACAAAGTCCGCAGTGCTGGCGTTTATAGTATCACGCAAATCGTTGAGTTGATCTTGGTGATAGCCCAGCGCCGGTAAGACATGGCCGATATGGGGATGTTTTAAATAAATATCAGCGATCTGGCCCGTTGCAAATTGGCGTGGGTTCAAGATTTCACTTGCTTCAGCCTCAGTGGCTGCGACATAGCCCGCGCCATAAGCCATGCCGCCATGGGTTATGGTCGGCCCGTCCTCGACAACCAGCACTTTAGCTCCATGAATTTTCTCCGCCTGCTCCAGCTCCACCAAAGAAGCACCGCGCACGATTTCGGCATCGGGATTGATCCGGTGGGCGGCGTCGCTCACGTGTTGCACATCCGCCTGGGAGGCTGCGTTCGATTTGGCGATCAGCACGATATCGGCCATGCGCAAGACAGCTTCGCCTGGATGATAGCCTTTCTCGTGTCCCGGCCTTAAAGGATCCACCAAAACGATATGAAGGTCGGGCTGGTAAAACGAAAAATCATTATTGCCGCCATCCCAGAGAATAATGTCGGCTTCCGCTTCGGCCTGGGCCAGGATTTCGGCATAATCGACCCCGGCATAAACAACATTTCCGATTTCCAGATGCGGTTCATATTCCTCGCGTTCCTCGACGGTGCAGTCCGCAGCATCGAGGTCGGTGTCGGTTGCAAAGCGTTGGACGGCCTGTTTCACCAAATCGCCATAGGGCATAGGGTGGCGTACAATGGCGGATTTAAGGCCGTGTTGTTTTAACAGCCGTGAGAGAAAGCGTGTGACTTGCGATTTGCCACAACCGGTGCGTACGGCACAGACTGCTATCACCGGCACTTGTGACTGCAACATGGTGCGGTCCGGGCCGAGCAGGACAAAATCAGCGCCCGTGCCGAGCACGATCGAGGCCTGGGTCATCACTTGGGCATAGTTCACATCGGAATAGGCGAAGACGGCTTGGGTGATTTTTTCATCGCGGCATAATTGCGCCAATTCGATCTCGTCGAGGATCGGTATGCCGTCGGGATAGTTCTTGCCCGCAAGTGATGGCGGATAGTGCCGCCCGACAATGCCTGGAATTTGCGTGGCGGTAAAAGCAACCACCTCAACATTAGGGTTGCTGCGATAGACCACGTTGAAATTGTGAAAATCGCGGCCGGCTGCCCCCATGATCACGATGCGTTCGAGTTTCCGGTCATCATGCATATAAAGGCCTCCAATAAACCCGCTTAGCCAAAATCCCGAATTAAATAGCCCGGAAAATGAGCATTGCATGCCATGACATGGGTGATGGCGTCACGGTCATAATCGTCATAAGAGCGATAATTGTCGAAATAACTGTTGAGCTGTGCGACCCGCTCGGGCCAAGCATCGACCGCTTGCAGCCCGATGGCGACGCCATAATTGGTGAAAGCGAATTTGGTTTCCGGCAGATAAGGCTCGCGGCAGAAAAAGCCGTCCTTACGCCACATCGTCTCAAGCATTTCGAGCGCGCGTGCCGTTTGCAGCTTGGCCCAATCTTCGTCTGGGAAAAAATGCGCAAGCCACAACATAATGCCGAGGCCGAGATCTTGGGTAATGTTGAGATCGCGATAGGTTTGGTCGATCAGTAGTTTCATATCCGCGATTTCACGCGCAAGTGCCTGTTCATCTAGGCAGCGATAAGACACATAACCGTCAAAGGCATCAAGCGCGCCCAAGCCGTAGCCCGGATAAGGCTCGCTTAAATCCTCCCGCATTTTCCAATAAACGCCCCGGCCTGGCACCAGAAACGGGTCATGGATTTGGCGGACGAGTTCTATGCTCTGTTCGGTATAGTCCGGTCTATGCCGCCCAAGCACATCGAGTGCATAGAGCCAGATGGCGAGATAATGAAAATATTGGCCATCGCGGTCTGCCGCTTGCCCGATGCGGATGCCCAGCTTACGGCCCAGTACGCGGTTGACCTCGGAGACAACCCATTCGGCCTGTTCTAGAAACTTATCCTCGCCGGTTTCTTTATGCAGCGATGCCAAAAGAATGACGCCAAAAGCATCGGTCCAAAGGTAACGCAAGCCATTGGGCCAGATTTGCTCGGCCTGCATCCAATCGAGTTTGCGCAAAACATAATCGATTTCCAGCAACGCGGGCATGTCTGCCTCATACCCCAAAAGGATAGGTTTCAGGCAAGCCTTCAAGCTCGGAAGTCTCAAATGGTGTTACGGCCTTGGTCTCGTCGAACCAGATATATTCATCAAACTGGCTTGGCAGGTTTGCCTGGAAATAGTGGCTGGCAAGCTCGGTTTGGGGCCGGTAGATCACGCCGATGGCGCGCTCAAGGCGCGGTTCGGCTAGCTTCGCGCGCAGTTCGGCAGGCGCTGATCGCAAGCCCAGCATGAAGTTGGCGTGGCCGGTTTCATGGGCCAGCCGCTCATAGCTTTTTTCGATCGCAGGGTTCACGGTCTTGATCTCCATTTCTCCACCCCAATCGGAAGCCGCTGCCACCGTGCCTTTATTGGTGCCGAGCCCGATGGCATAGGCTTTATCACCGAATTCCTTGCGGCATAATTCGCCGATATTATATTCGCCGCGCGCGGACATTTCGGTGGCCGAGGCATCGCCGATATGAGAATTATGCGCCCAGATGATCGCCTTGCTGTTGGCCCCATGATGTTCACGCAGGGTTTGGAGCGTATCGAACATGTGCTTGTCACGCAGGTTCCATGAGTCACGCGAGCCATAATACATGATGCGGTAATAGCGTTCGGCATTGGTGATCAGGCGGGCGTTTTGGGCAGCATCAAAAAACCGCTCGCCATCGGCTATTTGGTAATCTTCACTCTTTTCGAGAAGGTCTTTGAGCATTTTGGCAACATCTTCCTCGCAGGTCTTGAACGTGCCAATCAATGCGGCATGGCCGTAAGTTGCGGGGTCGGTCTGCCACGGGGTCAGGCAGCCATAACGTTGGCGTGCAATTTGGGCGGCTTGAGGGTCGACCTCGTCGAGATATTTCAGTATCGATCGGATTGAGCTATAGAGGCTATAGAGATCAAGGCCGTGAAACGCCACGCGGTCTTGGCGGTCAACATCGCCATTATGATCGCGCAGCCAATCGACGAAAGCGCGCACTTCGTTATTACGCCACATCCATGTTGGGAAGCGGGCAAAGGCTTCCCATTCTGCGGCAGGGTATTCGGCATGGCGGACATAATGATCGATCCGGGCGGCATCGGGCCAATCGCCTTCTATGCCTATGAAGTTAAATCCTTTTTTGAGGATAAGCTCTTGCGAGATGCGCTCGCGCATGCGGTAGAATTCGGACGTGCCATGGCTGGCTTCGCCCAACAACACCACTTGGGCATCGCCAATGCGCTCAAGCAGGGGAGAGAGATCGGCGGTTTCGATATCACTGAACGGTTCGCAGGACGCAGCGATCATCTCTGCCACCGTGCCGTCCGGCATTTTGGATGGTTTGCCGCGTTTTTGCAACGGTTCAGGCAGTTCGCCTTCGGGCGTCCAACCTTCTTCGCCCACCAATGGCACGAAGCGGACATCCGCGATATTTTCCTGTTTGTATTCAGTCTTCGAGATGCGGGTGACACGGACCAATTCCTGGGTGCGTGGGTCGGTGCCTACGGGTATGACCAGCCGACCGCCGATCTTTAGTTGATCTTTCAGCGATTTCGGCACGTCCGGTCCGCCGGCAGCAACCACAATGGCATCGAAGGGCGCATGTTCCTGCCAGCCGCGTGTGCCGTCGGCATGGCGGACATGAACATTGTCGTAGCCCAAATCGCTAAGCACTTGGGCTGCTTTTTCGGCCAAGGCGCCATGGCGTTCGACGGTATAGACATCGCCCGCTATTTCGCCGAGCACCGCGGCGGCATAGCCCGATCCCGCGCCGATTTCGAGCACCGTCTCGCCGCCTTCGAGCAACAGTGCCTCGGTCATAAAAGCAACGATATAGGGTTGGGAAATGGTTTGGTTTTCGGCAATTGGCAGAGGTGAATCTTCATAGGCGAATTCGCGCAGATTCTCTGGCAAAAACGCCTCTCGCTGCACTTTGCGCATGGCGGCCAGCACCAAATCGGAGCGCACGCCCCGGCTTGCTATTTGATAATCCACCATGCTTTCGCGACGGCTTGCGTAGTCGGTCATGTTACTCGCGCCTTGGATCATTTTGCCATGATCTACTCTCGCATGAGGGCATGAATGTGCCTTTGATCGATGTCAAAACGGGGCGTTGACAAGTTAACTCGGCATTGTCGTTAATTTGCTTGGTAGGCTTTTACAAAGTTTAAGACTTTAATCTCTGATGAGGAAATAATTTTCCCTGTTTTGCTTATTACCTTCCCTGTTATGATTTTTAGGGAATTTGCCACCTAAGCAATTGAAATTACTTCTGTAATTAGATCATGAATGTGTCCTATCGGCCCAAAGCTGTGAAATTTCCCTGTATTCTCCCGTTTAACAGGGAAAGAGTAGGGGAGGCTAGTTCGCTTGAGACTGCGTACACCACCACTAAGTCTCCCTTATATTGAGGTGTCTCGGACCTTCGTGGAAAGTGTGCGACATTTCCGAGTGCCCTTCTTGATTGATCGCTACACCACCCACTCCCCGATGGGAGAAAGTTTTATCACAGCCGGCTGCTTTCATGGCATCCGTTTGCGTGCCTAAGTTTTGATCATCACTAGAGCATCTGCATGGCCGATTTCCATCCAATTATTTTTCTCACCCTTTTGCCCCAATCCAGTACGAATGATTCCAAATGCTTAGGGCTGGGTGGATAAGTTGGGAGAAAGGGTCTGCTTTAATAAGATAATAGTGATACGCGAATAGCTATTTCCTCAAATTTAGTTGTGATAATATAGTGGCATGATGAAAAATAGGTACTCGAGTGCTATAGGAGCGAGGTTGTGAAACATCAGTTGTCGATTCGCAAACAATTGCCGGTGTTACTGGTGTTTTTGGCGGTCGCCGTTCTGGTGTGGTTCGGTCATGAACACGTAAGCAAGGGGTTTGCGAGGTTCATCGGATCAGAACACGATAACACCCAAAGGCAGGCGCGCACTAAACGCAAAGTGCTGGTGGTCGTTGAGCGTGTCGGTATGATGAGCAACAACGCCGAGATTGAGGCCCTCTCTACAGCGCGTGCAAACCGATTTGTAACCATTTTTCCCGAAGCCGCCGGCGAAGTCATCTTTATCGGTGTTAAGACCGGAGATCGGGTGAAACGTGGAGACGTCATTTTGCGCCTCGAAGCCCGTGCTGCAACACTTGCCGTCAATATTGCTAAAGTCAGGCTGGCTGATGCTAAGCGCAAATTCAACCGGTCCGAACAACTCTTACGGCAAAATGTAAATGCCCGTGCAACCGTCGATGATGATCGTGCTGCTGTGGAACGAGCGCAGCTAGCGCTCGAGCTGGCCGTGGACGTCCTTGCAAAGCGGACAATTCGTGCCCCGTTCGAAGGGGTGGTCGGCATTCCGAAGGTAGAGGCGGGAGACAGAGTGACCACCACCAAGGCGATTGTTACATTGGATGATCGCCGTGAGCTGCAGGTTGAAGTTGAAGTGCCGGAACAGTTTTTGACGCGGCTCAAGCGTGGCCAGAAGGTTTATGCTCGCACACCAAGTCATGCCGCTTTGCGTTTTGAAGGGGCTGTGTCTCAAATCGATAGCAGGATAGATCCCGCCTCGCGAAATGTGATGGTGCGGGTCAAGTTTTCCAACCGGGACGATCTGTTACGACCAGGCATGTCATTTGCGGTTGCAATCAATGTGCCTGGCAAGTCCTATCCGTCGGTCTCTGAACTGGCTTTGCAATGGGGTGTCGGCAAATCGTATGTGTGGCGGGTCAGGAATGACACGGTTGATAAGGTGACCGTGCGAACCGTACGCCGTTTCAACAGCCAGATTCTTGTTGAGGGTGATATTTCTGCAGGTGACATGGTGGTTGTTGAAGGTGTGCAACGCTTGCGGCCGGGACGGAAGGTTCAATTGATTGGGGCCGAGTCCAAGCCCAAGCCTAAGCCTAAGTCCAAGCCGAGTTCGTAGGTTAAATAATTATGGCGAAATCGAAAACACAGGTGAACGATCTCCCAGGATTGAGTGTCCGGCGGCCTTATCTCGCGGTTGTTCTTAACTTGCTAATTATTATAGCCGGGATAAGTGCAGTCTTAGGGGTCGAAGTGCGGGAACTCCCTGATGTCGACCGTCCTATAGTCTCAGTGCGTGGCAATTTACCCAACGGCTCACCCGAAACCATCGACGCTGAAGTGACAAAGACAATTGAAGGCGCTGTGGCCAGGGTCAATGGCGTCAAACGGGTGCGTTCATCAAGCGAGGAAAACAATTTCCGTATTCACATCGAATTTTCGCCATCGGTCAATTTAATAGATGCCGCAGCTGATGTGCGCGAAGCGGTCAGCCGAGTTGAAAGGGAACTGCCCGAAGGCGTTGAGAACGTGTTTGTTGTAAAGGCAGATGCCGATGCGAGTTCGATCATTAAGCTCGCAGTGTTCGGTGAACGATTAAGCATTGAGCAGATCACACGGCGTGTTGAAAACCAGATTATTCCTGAATTGATTTCGGTCAATGGCGTCGCAGATGTCCGTTTGTTTGGCAATCGCAAACGCGTTTTGCGTGTCGTGGTCGACCCTTTGAAACTCGCGAGTTACAAATTGTCGATCACAGATCTTTCTACTGTTCTCAAGAATGCCCGTTATGACGTGCCTGCCGGCAGCTTTCAATCGCAGCACCAGGAAGTTATGGTGCGCGCCAACGCCTCTGTTACTGATCCCAAAAAAATTGAAAAGCTGATCATCCGCGATCAAGTCGTCATAGGCGACGTGGCAAATGTTTTCTTCAGTCCAGCTGATGCTGAAAACTATGTCAGGTTGAATGGTCGAACCGTTCTCAGGCTGGGCATTGTCCGACAGGCGCGTTCGAACACGATTGCGATTTCAGATGGCGTCAAGCACGCCATCGAAAAACTAAATACAAGGTTTTCCGATCTTGAGGTCATAACCATCTCGGATGATTCCAAGTTTATCGAAGGGGCGATCCGCGAAGTGCTGATTTCTCTGAGCCTTGCAATTTTGATCGTAATCTCTGTAATTACCGTGTTTATCGGCCAGTGGCGTGCAGCCCTGATACCAGCGGTAACAATTCCCATTGCCCTCACCGGTACGGTAGCGGCAATCTGGGTGCTTGGTTTTTCCATTAATCTCGTCACGCTTTTAGCCCTGGTGCTTGCGGCTGGATTGGTGGTTGATGACGCAATCGTGGTATTGGAGAATATTCAACGCAACCGTGCCGAAGGCATGGCCCCGCGTGCCGCTGCTGTCATCGGTGCACGGCAGGTGTTTTTTGCCGTCATTGCGACCACTGTCACGCTGGTTTCGGTTTTTATCCCGATTTCGTTTATGCCATCCGCTGCGGGACGGTTGTTTGCCGAATTTGGATTTGTACTCGCAGTGACGGTTGCGATTTCGTCTTTCGTGGCGCTGACCTTGTGCCCTATGTTGTCGTCCCGTCTGCTGACAACGGCAAGTGTTCCCAAGAAAGCTAAATCCCCCGGGATTGTATTTCAGGTTGTGGACAATGTTTTACGCAAGATGGGACGTGCACTTAATGTCTTGTATGCTCGGCTGCTTGATCGCGTTCTGGCAGCACCTCTGGTGATCATTGGCCTTTGTCCCATTGTCGCTGTTAGCGGTTTTGTGGTGTTTAATTCGCTTGAAGAGGAGTTGGTGCCAAAAGAAGACCGTGGTGTCATCACTGTGCGCATGACCGGTCCTGATGGTACCGGGCTTGATTATGCCGACCGTCAGCTGGAACAGGTTGAAGAGCTGTTCAGGACTTGGGTTGACAAGGGTGTGGTTACCGATCTTTTCACCATCACAGGGCGATTTGACCCCAATAGGGTATGGATTGATGCGCCGCTGGTCGATTGGTCCAAACGAAATATAAGCCAGGGCGATATTGCAAAATCGTTGAGGGGGCCGGTAAGCCGCATACCGGGGGCTCGTGCGCGCATCGTAAGGGCCAATTCACTTGGGCTCAGAAACGCTCAAGGCGGCATTAAGTTCGCGCTGACCGGTAATGAATACAGCCGGATATTTGCCGCCGCTAACGCATTTGTTCTCGCCATGGAGCGAGACATTCCGCAAATCAGAAATGTCCGCATTGAATTTCGCGCTACACAGCCCGAACTCTCTTTGAGTATAAACCGCAGACGGGCGGCAGACCTTGGGGTGTCGATTGAAGGCCTGGCTGCCACTCTCCAGGCATTGGTCGACAATCAGGAGGTTGCGGAATTCACTATCAAGGACCAAGTGGTGCCGGTCATTCTTCAAGCGAGTGAGGGGGCCATTGATGACCCATCGGATTTACGCAACCTTTATGTGCGCGGTACACAAGGTCGGATGATCGCATTGTCACAACTGGTGGCGTTCAAGGAAGGTGCGGTAGCAGCCGAACTCGATCGTCATGGCCAGCGCCGTGCAATAGAAATTGACGGTGATCCTGTTGACGGCTTTTCGTTGCGCAAGTCGGTGGATATGGTGCGCGCCTTGGCGAAAACCGAGCTGCCTGATGATCTGGGATTGATTTTTTTAGGCCAGGCTGCGGAACTTGACGAGACCTCACGTGGTGTATTCTGGACTTTCCTGGTTGCGTTTCTGGTTGTGTTCTTGGTTTTAGTCGCCCAATTCGAAAGCATCACAAGCGCGCTCGTCGTATTGTTGACAGTGCCATTTGGCATCTGTGCCGCAATTTTTGCGCTCGCTTTGACCGGGACTTCGATTAACATTTACAGCCAGATCGGTGTGTTGATGCTAATCGGAATCATGGCCAAGAACAGCATTCTTGTTGTTGAATTTGCGGACCAACTTCGAGAGCGCGGCGCCGCCGTTCATGACGCTGTTAGAGAGGCGTCAAACGTTCGTTTGCGGCCTATTGCCATGACCATGATCTCAACGGTGCTGGCCGGTTTGCCCCTCATTTTAGGCAGTGGCCCTGGGGCTGAATCGCGCGCGGCGATTGGGTGGGTCATCTTTGGTGGTCTAGGTCTAGCGGCCGTGTTTACGCTTTTCCTGACGCCTGCGATTTACGTTCTGATTGCGCCCTTGGCCAAACCACGCCACATGTCGAGCACCACTCTCAGCGACGAACTTACCGAGGCACAATCCGGTCCGGGACCTGCCGAATGATGCAACCGCGATGTTGTAACATTAAAACTAAGGGCGTTTGTTTTAGCAAGGCATTGGCTTTAGAAGCTGAACTGGAACTCCTATGCCCGCCATCGCCCCTAATTCAGTTTGAGCAATTTGAGCGCATTACCTGAGAAGATTTGCTCTCGTTCTGCGTTCCGTAATATTCAAACCTTCAATCGCCTTAATTGTGCCGCCAATCAAATGCGTCCCTCCTAGTGGGTCAAACGGGGCGGCGGAAATGTTCGTCCAGCTCCCAAAGCGCTGGAATGCTCTTGAACAGTTTTGCAACCTGATGCCCAGGGGCCCAAACTTCAAGCTGGTCGTAAATTTCTTTAGGCCTCATGTGGTTAATTGGTTTGCGCGTGCTCGGCGGTTATGCCGCTAATAGCACCTTTAAGCGGATGTGTCTGGCAGCATGGCCGTTGCTTCGAGTTCGATCTTGCCTGGGGTGTCCAAAAGGTCGGCCACGAAAATCATGCTCATAACAGGATAATGAGTACCCATATGTTTGCGCCAGATTTTGCCAAGTTCAGGGCGTGCTTTAAGATAAGCGGGTTTATCAATACAAAAAGCGGTCATGCGGCAGATATGGTGCGCAGCGCCTCCGGCTTCAGCCAGAATGGCCAGAATATTTTGCAATGCTTGATCGAATTGCACCGCAAGGTCTTCGCTCTCAAATTCTTGGGCTTCATTCCACCCCACCTGACCGGCGATAAAAACCGTCTTGCCTGAAGCAACTAGAATGCCGTTGGAATATCCCTGTGGTGGAGCCCATCCATCTGGATGCAAAATTTCCATGGTACCTATTCTCCTTTTTGCCTCAATCAGCCCTGTAAATTCGGCGGGTCTGGATCTTCCGACCAACTACCCGAAGGTTTTGGATATCTCTCAAGCAATTGTTCGACCATCTCGACATGCTCGGCTTCCTCATCTCTGAACTCTTCTGCCCAGCGTTTGAGTTCTTCGTCATCAACGTTTGCAACAATCCCTTCAAAAAACTCAAACGCACGCTGTTCCGCTTTCAGCGCCATTTGCAGCGCATGCCACGACGTCATCATATAATGCGCTTCATCCAGCTCGGCTGCCTCTGGGCTATCAGTGCCCGGCCATTTAAGCTTTGATAATTTGAGGTGCGGTAATTCTATGTCACCCGCCCGGTCGCGAATTTCCTGGGCATGATGTTCTTCATGTGAGGCCAGTTTCAAAAACAATCCGCATAATTCGCTATTATTATGCTGCTCCATCTGATCTGCCAGCATCATATAGCGCTCATGGGCATCGAGCTCGATGGCCAGTGCATAGGCCAGCAATTCAGCAAGGTTTGAAATCGCCATGCCATGCTTGTTCTCAGCTGTCATATCGCAAACCCCGTATCCAATTGATCCAAGGCTTTCGGGTTCTGGTTACTCTTGGTGTCATAAGGGCGGCGTGTCCCACGATATAGAATGCCAATATTAAAATTATCATCCGTCATGATGCGTCGCGCAGCTCTGCCGGGATCATCGGTCTCACCAACGGGGGCAGGGTGGATCATATCTTTCCAATTGCGCTGTTCCGGCCGGAACGTCACGCATGGGCTTAAGATTTGAACGAAGGAAAAGCCCGGATGTTCAATCGCTTCAACCAAAATCTCTGCTGTGCGATTGACCTCGCCGGAAAAGGCGCGGGCAACAAAATTAGCCCCCGATGCCAAAGCGATCACCAGTGGATGAAACGGGCTAAGACCCGTACCGCCTGGCGATAAGGCGCTATCCCAATCAGGTTCGGTTGTCGGTGAGGGTTGGCCTTTGGTCATGCCGTAGACCCTATTGTCCATGACGATATAGGTGAGATCGATATTGCGCCTACAGGCATGGAGAAAATGATTGCCGCCGATCGAAAACCCATCACCATCGCCGCCTGCCACCAGAACGGTCAGATCCGGCCTGGCTACTTTAAGGCCGGTGGCAAGCGGTAGTGCTCGGCCATGCACACCGTGAAAGCCATAGCAATTTAAGTAAGCCGGCATGCGTGACGAACAGCCAATGCCTGAGACTACTGCCACCTCTTCGGGTTTACGCTGCAGCTCGGCCAAGGCTTTAGACATGGATAATAGAACGTGATAATCGCCGCAACCGGGACACCAAACGGGCTTCAGGTCGGACTTATACGCGCTCGCTTTATACGGAATTTCAGCTTGAACATTCATGCGCCCAACCCCTTTTTAATCTCAGCGTAAATTTCACTAGCATCAATCGCCAGCGGTCCCGCTCGATGCAATGTGGCAACCTTCGTTGGCAGATCGTAATGAGCTTTTAAATATTTCAGGAATTGACCGGAATGGCTTTGCTCAACGACCAGCAGCTTATCCACCCCCTCAAGAGCTTCTGCCATTTGCTCAGGCTGGCAAGGGGCAAGTAATCTAACCGCAATCGTGCGCACATCGATGCCCTCTGCGCGCACCATTTTGGCTGCTTCCACAACTGTGCTTGTGGATGAGCCCCAGGTGAGAATGGCAACATCACCCTCGCCGTCAATATCGGCCCAATGCTGGCCGAAATCAAAGTCATCGAGCTTTTTTTGACGCTTATCAAGTTGGCTCAAATGATCCTCGGCCCGGGTTGAGGGTGAGCCACGTGGAGAATGTTCAAGTCCATCGGCGGTATATTGACAATCTTCCATGCCCGGCAGCGCCATGGGCGAGACACCATTGGCTGTCAAAGCATAGCGATTATAGTCTTTTGCCGATTTTGTGACCGTTTGCCGCTTGGCAAAGAAGGCCAGATTATCGGGGCGATCGACCACCGCACGAGCCTGACCGAGGAACTGGTCAGACAAGACAACCGCCGGCACTTGCATGGCTTCGGCCAGATGAACTGCCCATTGCGCGGTAAACAGGCAATCGGCAATCGAGATGGGCGCCACCACCACGTGCGGCGCATCGCCATGCAGCCCGTAAACCGCAATATTAAGGTCGGATTGCTCGGACTTTGTGGGAATGCCGGTTGAGGGCCCACCGCGCATCACATCAACAACGACGATCGGCACTTCAGCGGCGGTGGCCAGACCAATCGATTCCGTCATCAGCGCAAAACCCGGCCCCGACGTTGCGGTGAGAGCCGGGACACCGCCGTAAGATGCGCCAATGATCATGTTAATCGAGGCCAGCTCATCTTCAGCTTGCACCAAGGTGCCGCCAATATCACTGAAAACCGATGACAACCACTCCAATATTTCAGTGGCCGGGGTAATTGGGTATGCGGCAGCAAACTTGATGCCGCCACGCACGGCCCCCAGTCCAACAGCCTCATTGCCAGTGATAATCCAATGTTTGTCACCAGTCCGGCTGGAGGGCGTAAGGGGCATCTTGATCCCAGGCGCTTCAACACTCTTATACCCGGTCATCGTGCAGGCGAGGCTTGCTGAAACAGCCTTTTCACCCTTTGAGCCAAGTCGTTCGTCTATCAGCGCCGCCATAATTTCCTGCGACAACCCCAATATTCCAGCAGCAATCCCCAGGGCAACCATATTAATCCGGCCTCCTTCGGTTTCAGCCGCAAGCGCCTTGATCGGTAAATCCACAATCTTAGCGCCTGAGGCCACAACTGCTTCGGGCAGGTCGCCTGAGGCCGGGTCGCGAATAACAATACTTTGCGGGGTCAGCCTGATTTCGGCGGCAAAGCTTTTAAAATTCAACCAGTCAAGCGCCACCAGCAAATCAAAAAACGTGCCATGGATCTCTACCGGTTGAGTTGAGAACCGTAGCAGTGCTGCAGCCTCACCACCTCGAATTTGCGGGCCTACAGAGCGGGTTTGCAAGCCATACCATCCAGCCTTGGCAGCGGTATCAAGCAATAGCCCGCCTGTTGTCATAGCGCCTGCGCCACCACTTCCGGTGATAGCAACAGAGAGTGTGTCATATGTCTTTTTCGGCTCTGCCATGAGGCTTTTCCCTTTTTAAAAACTTCTGTGCCAATCGGTCGCAGGTAAATACATTTGACTTACAATAGTAATTAGGTACGATAATACGATATTAACAGAATGAAAGCCTGTCAAGCTGGATTAGAGGCCTGCGACAAAGCATCCCAAGGGCACACAGGCACAGAGTAAAAAGCCGACTGACCAAGGAACAAGACGATGGACACCGAAATTGCAAAAGTGAGCAAAGCCACAGCGCCAGGCGAATTGATTGATCACCGCCCAAGCTCGGATGTCATCGCAGACGGCGTTAAATATGAGTTGCGTCCGGCTAAAGCGCCGGACGGAACCGTCGCCGACGGGCTGTTTAATGCCTGGATCATTCTGGACAACCCAAAGCAGTTCAATTCCTACACCACTGAAATGGTCAAAGGCGTTATTCACGCCTTCCGCAATGCATCCGTATCGCGCGCCGTTAATGCAGTTGTGTTCACCGGAACAGGTGATAGGGCGTTTTGCACCGGTGGCAACACCAAGGAATATGCCGAATATTATGCGGGGAACCCCCAGGAATACCGGCAATATATGCGGCTGTTCAATGATATGGTTTCCTCCATCCTGGCTTGCGACAAACCGGTCATCTGCCGCATCAACGGCATGCGCATTGGCGGTGGCCAGGAAATCGGCATGGCGTGCGATTTTTCCATTGCCCAGGATTTAGCGCGCATTGGCCAGGCTGGCCCGAAACATGGATCGGCTGCCATTGGCGGTGCGACAGATTTCCTGCCGGTCATGATCGGGTGTGAGCAGGCCATGGTCTCAGGCCTGTTATGTGAACCATACTCTGCACACCAGGCATACCGGCTCGGTATTTTGAGCGACATTACACCGGCCCTAAAAGTTGATGGCGAATATGTCTCCAACCCAACGGTCATCACCGATCAGATGCTCGATGACTTTGGCCGCATTATTTATGGTACATCAAAAACAGGTGACGCTTTCAACCAAGGCAAAGCGCTCCTGAAATCCGGCGAGGTTGATCTCTCCCTCCTCGACGAGAAGGTGGAAGAGCTTTGTGCCAAGCTTCTTCTTACCTTCCCGGATTGCATCACCAAATCTCTGGAAGAACTGCGCAAGCCAAAGCTTGAAGCCTGGAACCGCAACAAGGAAGGCGCGCGCGCCTGGCTCGCCCTCAATATGATGACCGAGGCACGCGCAGGGTTCAGGGCCTTTAATGAAGGTACACAAGAAACTGGCCGCGAAATCGATTTCATCGGATTGCGCCAGGCGCTTGCCATAGGCACGCCATGGTCACCTGAACTGACCGAAAGCCTCATGCCACATGTTAGCGAGGCTGCAGAATGACCACGCCGCTTAAAACCTGGATTGACCGCGACGGACGCTTGTTGCGCCTGCGCCTCAACCGGCCCAAAGCCAATATTATCGATGCAGAAATGATCTCAGCCCTTGATACCTCCCTGAGCAAGCACGCAGATAACTCGGGCCTTCTTGCAATCTTGATTGATGCAGAAGGCCCACACTTTTCTTTTGGTGCCAGTGTTGAAGAACATATGCCCGATCAATGCGCCGACATGTTGAAAGCCTTGCATGGCCTGGTGCTGCGCATGGTCAACAGCGAAATCCCAATTCTGGTGGCAGTTCACGGCCAATGCCTGGGCGGCGGGCTGGAAGTTGCCATGGCCGGCCATCTGCTATTTGCCGCATCCGACGCCATGCTCGGCCAGCCTGAAATCAAGCTTGGTGTGTTTGCCCCGGCAGCTTCATGCCTCATGCCCGAGCGTATGCCACGCGTTTTGGCAGAAGACCTGCTGTATTCCGGCCGCTCAATCACCGGTGTTGAAGCCAAAGCCGCAGGCCTTGCAAACAGAGCAGGAGAAGACCCGCAAGCAGACGCCCTTGCCTGGTTTGATGATCACATTGCCAGCCTGTCGGGCGCCAGCCTGCGCCATGCCGTAAAGGCTGCCCGCATTGGTTATGCGCAGCGCATCGCTGAACGCATCCAAGCTGTCGAAAAACTTTATTTGGAAGGCCTTATGTCAACCCGCGATGCGGTTGAAGGGCTTGAAGCCTTTGTCGCCAAACGGCCTGTGAAATGGGAGCACCGGTAATATGTCAGCTGCTGATAAAATCATCCAAACCTGCCTTGAACTTCACGAAGATCTGGATTTCACGGCAGCCCGTAAGTGGAAGGACGCTGGCAAGAACCGCAAAGTGGTCGGCTACATGCCGATTTATGTGCCACGCGAAATCATTCATGCCGCAGGCATGCTGCCGCTTGGTATTGTCGGCGGCGGCGATCAGCTCGAAGTCATCCATGGTGACGCCTATTACCAAAGCTATATTTGCCGAATCCCCCGCTCGACCATTGAACTTGGCGTATCAGGCAAGCTTGATTTTGTCGATGGCATGTTGTTCCCCTCAATCTGCGATGTTATTCGTAATCTGTCAGGCATGTGGAAGCTTATGTTTCCGGATGTTTACGTGCGTTATTTCGATGTGCCGCAAAATTATGTTGATCATATTGGGGGCAATTACTACCGCCAGGAACTGGTCGAGCTGATGGAAGGCCTCGAAGAGATGGGCCAGTGCAAGGTTACCGACGAGGCCCTGAAAACGTCAATCGCAGCTTATAATGACAACCGCAAGGCGATCCGCGACGTTTATGATTTCCGCGCTAAGACCCCTTGGAAAGCACCCGCCGGCGACGTTTACCTGCTGACCCGTGCAGGATTGGTCTTGCCTGTTGATGACCACACCAAACTGATGCGCGATTGGCTAAAGGCGGCCGAAAATGAAGACAAACCATTGCGCGACAATTGCCGTGTTGTGCTCACCGGGCTGTTTTGCGAACAACCACCACTCAACCTCATCAAATCGATCGAATTATCGGGCTGCTATGTGGTGGATGATGATCTGCTACTGGTCACCCGCTGGTTGAAAGGTGATGTGTCAACGAAAGGCGATCCATTGACAAACTTGGCACTAGCCTTCCTGCATAATTCTGAAAGCACATCAGCCAAATATGAGCCGGACCTGAAAGAAAAAGGACAATTTCTGGTGCGCGCTGTCAAAGATAGACAGGCTGAAGGTGTGATTTTTGCCTCCCCCAGCTTCTGCGACCCGGCCCTGCTTGACCGGCCCATGTTGCAGCACACATTAGCCGACGCCAACATCCCCTATATCGCTTTTAAATACGCAGAAAACTCCGGCCAAATGCAGCCGATCCGCGAACAAGCCGGCACATTTGCCGACACCATTAAATTATGGAGCGAAGCATCATGACCCAGATCATTGAAGGACGCACGAAAGTTGCCCCCGCCAAACCAGCCCCTGAGGCCCTTAAAGATGACTCAATGCTGAAACAAAAAACCATGATGGCACAACATTATGACCGGCTTACCAGTGCCACGCAAAACAACGAAAAAGTATGCGCCACATTTGTGCCGGGCAATCTCAACGAATTGATCATGTGTTTTGACATGGTCAATAATCTGCCAGAGGTCAATGCCATTCAAAACGGCCTGCGCAAAAAAAGCGGTGGCTTCGTGATGGAAGCAGAGAGACTTGGCCATTCAGAAGACGTCTGCACCTATGTGAAATCAGATATAGGCATGATCGCCAAAGGTAATATTGCACCAAACGGCAAACCTTTCCCAGACCCTGATCTGCTACTGTTGTCTTACACCGGTTGTTTCACCTTCATGAAGTGGTTCGAGCTGCTCAGAGAACAATATAAGTGTGAGACCATCATGTTGCACACGCCTTATGAGGGCGATGGCAAAATTACCCAGAACATGCGCGAATATATGGTCAAGCAGTTCAAGGAAGAGGTGATCCCAAAACTCGAAAAAGTATCAGGCGTTAAATTCGATATTGATCGTCTGCGCGAGTACCTTAAAGCCTCAGCCAAGGCCGAAGATGATCTGGTCTACGTGCTGCAATCAGCCAAAAACAAGCCCTCGCCAATCGATGCCTACTTTGGCGGCATCTATTACATCGGCCCAATTTTCGGCGCCTTCCGCGGCACACAAGATGCCATTGATTATTACAAAGCCTTGCGCGAAGAAGTTGAGGCCAGGGTCAAAGCAGGCCAGGGCCCGGTGACGCCTGAAGGCAATATGGGTAAGGAGAAATACCGGCTCGTGGTGGAAGGCCCGCCCAATTACACCAGCTTTAGAGAATTCTGGAAGATGTTTTATGACGAGGGTGCCGTTGTCGTTGCCTCCAGCTACACAAAGGTTGGCGGGGTTTATGATTTTGGCTTCAGGCATGATCCCGACAACCCGATTGAATCGCTCGCTGACTATTGTCTTGGGGTTTATACCAATCGCAATCTACCCCAGCGCGTCGACATGCTTGAAAACTACATCAACGAGTATCAAGCTGACGGGCTCTTGGTCAATTCGATCAAAAGCTGCAACAGTTTTTCAGCCGGCCAACTCTTGATTATGCGTGAAGTTGAAAAACGCACCGGCAAACCGGCTGCCTTCATTGAAAGTGATTTGGTCGATCCAAGATATTTCTCTGCCGCCAATATCAAAAACCGGCTTGAGAGCTATTTCCAAATGGTTGACCAGAAACGTGGACCTTCGGGAGTAGCGGCATGAAGAACTTTATTGGAATTGATTTAGGCTCAACCACCACCAAGGCCGTGCTGATGGACGAAAATCAGGAGGTTTTGGGCCGTGGGATTACCAACTCAAGATCAAATTATGAAACTGCCGCGCGCGTTGCCAAGCTTGAAGCTGTTATCGACACCAGGCTGACATTGTGCCGCCGTAATCTCAGACAAGAAGCACCCGAAATCGGCGGTCAGCTAGACGACCTCATAACCCGGCTTGAATTGGGTTTTCGCCTTGAGCAATTTCTCGAACAGTTAGACGATTTGGAACAAACTTGCATGAGCCAAATAGAAGGTGAACGCTTTGCTGGCAAGGAAAAGGCGGTAACTGAAGCTTTGCAAAGCGTGTTCAATGATTTGCGCACCGAAGCACCTCCAATGTTTGCGCCGGGGGCCGAGCGCAAATCAGACTTCTTTCGCGATATTGCCGGCTCCCGCTATCTAACGATTGCTGAAGAAAAAGCCTTGGAAGCCGGACTGGCCTTCAATCTCTTGCTCAATGTTTATGACAAATCGATTATCGAGGTCGAAAACCGGCCACCATCGGAAGATATGAGCGGCAAGTTTCTCAAGACCCTCACGCATGTGGTCAAAGAGGCCGAGAAGCTCGGTGTCGATAAAACCAGTGTTGAGAAGGCCGTAAAACAAGCGCTCGATGTCGAACTTGAAGAGACCTATCTGGTCGGCACCGGCTATGGCCGGGTGACCCTGCCGTTCTCTAAGGAACATATTCGTTCGGAAATCCTGTGCCACGGCCTTGGCGCCCACATGATGTATCCATCGACCCGCACCGTGCTCGACATTGGCGGCCAGGACACCAAGGGCATTCAGGTGGATGCGCAAGGCATTGTCGAAAACTTCCAGATGAATGACCGCTGTGCTGCCGGGTGCGGGCGGTATCTGGGGTATATCGCCGACGAGATGAATATGGGCCTGCATGAACTTGGGCCTTTGGCGATGAAATCGACACGCAGCGTGCGCATCAACTCAACGTGTACGGTATTTGCCGGTGCTGAATTGCGCGACCGGCTGTCTCTGGGCGAAAAACGCGAAGACATTCTCGCTGGCCTGCACCGCGCCATCATCTTGCGGGCCATGTCGATCATCTCGCGTTCCGGCGGCATAAAGGACCAATTCACTTTCACCGGCGGCGTTGCCAAAAATGAGGCAGCCGTGCGCGAACTCAGAAAGCTGGTCAAAGAAAATTACGGCGAAGTGACGATCAACATTGACCCGGATTCGATTTATACCGGCGCGCTGGGGGCAGCAAGTTTCGCCCATACAGCCGTTGCCGGTAATGCGTAAAGGAGGACCCACATGACCATTACAGCAGGCGTTGACGTTGGCACAGGTGCAGTGAAAGTTGCCCTGTTCGATGTCACGGACAAGGATACCAAATGGCTTGCCAAGCAAACCTTGCGCATTCGCCAGCGCGACCCGTTGGAACTGGCGGGCGTGGCATATGATGATTGCCTCAAACAGGCAGGTTTGACCCGGGACGATGTCGGCTATGTTGCGACAACGGGCGAGGGCGAAACCGTGCCGTTTCACACGGGTCATTTTTACTCGATGACGACACATGCCCGCGGCGCTATTTACTTTGATCCCGAAACAGCTGCCGTGTTAGATGTCGGCGCGCTGCATGGCCGTGCCATCAAGGTCGATGAGCGCGGCAAGGTCATCACCTATAAGATGACCAGCCAATGCGCCTCGGGCTCAGGGCAGTTCCTTGAAAACATCGCGCGTTATCTTGGTATCGCCCAAGATGAAATTGGCCCGCTATCTGTCAAGGCCGATGATCCAGAAGACGTCTCCAGCATCTGCGCGGTTTTGGCTGAAACCGATGTGATCAACATGGTGTCGCGCGGCATCACATCGTCGAACATTCTCAAAGGTATCCATCTTTCCATGGCCGGCAGGCTGGCACGCTTGCTCAAAAACGTCAAAGCCAATGAAGGAACCATCATGGTCACCGGCGGTTTGGCACTCGACAGCGGTTTGGTTGCAGCCCTTGCAGAAGGACTTCAAGGCCAGAAAATGGATGTGACGGTAAAAACGCATCCTGAATCTATTTATGCCGGTGCCATTGGGGCGGCCCTTTGGGGTGCATTCCGCTATGACAAACTGGCGCAGCTGGACGCTTTGCCCAAGGCATCGTGAGTTATTGAAAGAAAGGAAGACATCATGGCGTTAATGATTGTAGAAGCTTGCACAGCCTGCGACGCGTGCCTGCCGGTCTGCCCCAATGAGGCAATCACCGAGGGCGACCCGATCTATACGATAGATGCGTTCAAATGCACCGAATGTGTCGGCGCCGAGGATGAGCCGCAATGCCGTCTGGTTTGCCCGGAACCGCTTGCTTGCATCGTCCCCAACCCGGAGTTTGAAGAAACGGAAGACGAATTGCAGGCAAAATACGAGCAATTGCAAGGGTGAGAGCAGGTCTCGCAAGATCGAATGATCCAGTGAAACATTCGAAAGCTCGAACGCCCGAAGACCCTGCCTGAGAGTACGCCAGCACCTGTGCCGATTTGACCGAGATCAAAGCGCGACCGTGTTCAACGCTCCATCATATCACTGTCTTGATGGCATAAAAGAAGGGGTATGTTCGATGATCCGGTCATTGCAATATTTCGCGTTTCAGGTGCCTGACCCGGTGGTGGGCCAGGCGTTTTATGAGGATTTTGGGTTGATTGGAGAAGCGCGCGGCAATGTGGCGTTGCTGCGGTGCAAGGGCCGTGATCAAGATCAGATCAAATTGCTGGACGGGGCTAAAAAGAAACGCCTGTTTAATATCGGGTTTGGCGTCGGCGCCGATGAGATCGCCGCCATGGCGCAGCGTCTGGAAGCAAGCGGCGTTAGATTGACCGACCCGCCATATGATGGCGCGGGCGAGGGATTGTGGTTTCATGACCCTGACGGTGTCATGGTTCACCTGGCCGTGGCCGATGATGTGCCGGCAAGACCGGAACCTGAATTTCTGGCCAATACACGAGGGCATAATAACCGGCTGAATGAGCGCGGCTGCGCGGAAGAAGTCACCCGCGCCCGGCCGCGCCGCTTGGGCCATATGTTGCTGTTTACGCCCGATGTGCCGGCCAAGGTTGCGTTTTACACCGATATTTTAGGCATGCATGTGTCGGATACCATGGGCGGCGATGTGGTCGCCTTCATGCGTGCCGGCAATGGCGGCGATCATCACATGATCGCCCTGGCGAAATCGGAACAGTCGGGTTTCCACCATGGCAGTTTCGAATTCGGCACGGTTGACGATATCGGTGTTGCCTCGGCCTATATGGTAGACAAGGGGCACAAGCACAATTGGGGCTTTGGCCGCCATGTGGTGGGGTCTAATTATTTCCACTATTTCCGTGACCCCTGGGGCTCGCTGATCGAACATTTCGCCGATATCGACGTCATTGACGAGGATCAGGACTGGACACCAAAGGATTGGGAACTGGAGGGCAATTTCTGCCGATGGGCAAGCGATGGCCCGCCGCCAGAAGATTTCCTAGTCAATGCGGATGCCTGACTCATGCTATAACGCTAATGCGTTCAAGCTGGCCTGTTGATATTTGTCGACAACCTTAAGGATCGCTAATAGCACTGAGCGAACATTCTAGTCCTCACCACTGGCTAGGCATACGAGAAATTTAATGCCCGCCATACCTTGGAATACGTAGAGGGGCTAGCCTGCTGCTACGCTAGCCTAAAGCCGTCGCTGCCAGGAACGCCTGTTTGAGGGAGCAAAGCCGCAACCTTCAAGGAAGGATAATAACGGATATTGGTTCCATTGAACCTCGGTGCGGACCCGGTCAATATTGAGGGCTGAAAGATTCACGAGCAGTTGCGACATCATGGCAGTGCCCACATCCATATGTGTGTAAAGCGGCTCAACGCCGATCGTGTCAATCACAGCTTCCGGTTCAGCTCTGCCGAACTCGCCAAAATCAAAGCGCGCCATGATGAAGCCAATAGGGCTTCCATTATTTTCAGCAACAAGAGAGACCCGAATGGCTGATTCATCTAACGTTTCTGCAAGCTTGCGTTCGTAATAAGCCCGCCTGTTTTGACCGGTGATTTTTTCATCAATGGCAATTAATTGATCTAAATCCCCAGCCTCCATCGATCTAATCGGAACCCTGTCACGCGATAAGTCTTCAAAATCATCACTCAACGGCGAGCTGTAATCAATTTCAAGCGCTTCATCCGCACGGGTTGGAATGTTTAATGCTGGCGGTCTCGACATAATCTCTAATCTCCTCTTGCGCATATTTCTCAAGCATTCAAAGCACCAACGTCACGCGCCAGAACAAGCCGTGGTGCCGGCACAAAACCGATCCCTTCCAAAAATCGCAACATGTTACTGTGCGGAGTGGTGGTTTGTGTGTGCATATCGGTAATGTTCTTGGCCTTCATCACCTCATCTACATGGGCCATTAAAGCACTGCCAAACCCGTGGCTTTGCGTCTTGGGATCAACGCCTATGGCATCAAGAACAGCAACAGTATGGTCACCGCCAAATTCACCTGTCAGCAAACGCACAAAGGCAAAGCCCTTCAGGGCACCATCGTGTTCAGCGCCGACATAGATGAAATTTTTTGGATTTTTGGTGGCCGCTCTCAAACGGCGTTCGAAAAACCCGCGGCGAACACGCCCGACAATGGCTTCATCTATGGCAATCACTGCTTCCAGGTCACTCGCCACAAGTGGCCGAACCGTGATTTTATTTTTGGATTTTGACTTCGTGGATTTTTTGGTTTTGCTTGCCATCTACATAACCTTTCAAATATCGCTATTTCAGCGGCTTGAAGCATATTTATTCGTGAGATCCCGGTCGATATCCTCATCAAGAATTTCATCGATCAAAGGCACGAGGCCGGTCTCCTCTTTGTGAATATGTGAGCTCAAACGTTCAATAAACTCAGTCACTAGCTGACGAAATTCCTTCCAGCTCTCCTTTGAAAAACCATCTCGCGTTGCCTGTTTTGTTTGTGCCACAAGCTGGTTGCCAAGAGGTGTGATGATGCGATGCTCCTCTATGAGTAGCTTACTAATGCTTGCTTCTCCGGCGTCTTCCAGAAGGGGAAATAGATCTTCTTCTTCAAAGTCAAAATGCCCTGAAATTTCCGTGCTGATAGCCCCGCCAACATCACTGAGAAGATTGCGGGTTGATATGTCGTCAATGTCAGGCGGGGCGTGATGGCTGCGCGACAGAAAAACATCATTCATCCGATTTAGCAGACCCATGGCAGCCAGATGCTCGTCATGAAGCATGCGGGCGACATTGTGAACGAATTCCATCAAACCACCTCCTGCTTTTGTTGATTGATAAACATAAATAACTATTTAAGTACGATAATACTAATTTAAGATCATATCAAGTCAAAACACATATGAACCTGCATATTGAAACCAACTTAATCGAAGCTATGAATTTACAGCGGTGGTGGTGTTCAGCTGTATTGATCTAACCGTTCATTGTCAGACCACCGGACACTGAAAGCACTTGGCCGGTAATGTAAGCGGCATCATCGCTGGAAAGAAAACAAATAGCTCCCGGCAAATCTTCGGGAACGCCAATACGACCAATCGGAATGGCGCGGCGATAGGCTTCGCGCAGCTTTTCAGGATCCTTTGCTCCTTCAAGAAATTCGTCAAACATGGCCGTTTCGGTCAGCCCCGGGCATACCACATTAAAGGTGATGGCGTGTCTGGCATGCTCGCGTGCAAGGGTTTTAGAAAGCGCTATCAGTCCGGCTTTACAGGCTGAATAAACGGCTTCACCGGAAGACCCGACACGCCCGGAATCAGAGGAGACCGTTACAACGCGGCCTTGTTTGCGCTCTACCATGCCGGGCAATGTTGCATGCAACATGTTCAAAGCGCCTTTAAGATTAATGGCAATCAGCTTTTCCCAATGTTCCGGCGCCGTTTTCAAAAATGGCACAAACATATCCCAACCGGCATTGTTGACGAGAATGTCGATAGGTCCCAAATCGCTCTGCGCTTTGCCGACCCCAGCTTTAACGGCATCATAATCAGTCAGATCAACCCGATAAGCTTTGGCCTCACCGCCATCATTGGTAATAGCTTGAGCTGTGGCGAGGGCAGCGGATTCGTTAATATCGAAAACCGCAATTTTTGCCTGTTCTTGGGCAAAACGTTGACATGTAGCTGTTCCAATGCCACCGCCGCCGCCGGTAACGATTGCAATTTTATCTTTTAATCCGAGCACTGAATTGCCTCACATGTTTGATCTTCACCAGGCACAAACATAGCGGTGCGATAGACTCTAACCTTGATCCATATCAATCTGAAAAGGATACGAATAAGTGGCCAAAAACGGGTTTAGGTAGAATATCGTACTAAAATACCATTATAATAAGAACGAAGACCGATTTGCTTAAGCGTTCAAACCAGTATCGCAATGGCAAAGCATTACTAATGCATATGAAAGGCAATAAAACCCATGCTGGCCGACCCCCAAGCTTTTCAAATCAGAGCAGCGGACGCCACTGACCTTGAACAGGTGATTGCTCTTGATGAGCGTGTAACCGGCACGGCTAAAGAGCCGTATTGGAATGAACTCTATACGCGATACCAGACCCGGCGGCCCAAGGAACGCTTCTTCTTTGTGGCCGAGGAAGAGAAAGATGATAACAGCGAATCCATAGTCGGGTTCATCATCGGCGAAGTGCGGGCCTGGGAGTTTGGTTCAACACCTTGCGGTTGGGTATTTGCCATTTCAGTTGACCCTGCGACCCGGCTGACAGGCATTGGGACAGCTCTTTTCGATGTGATTTCTGAGAGCTTCAAAAAAGTGGGCGTGCACACGATACGTACAATGATTTCGCACAAAAACCACGAGCTTTTATCGTTCTTCCGCAGCGAAGGCCTAACCGCGGGCCCTTATCTTCAACTTGAAAAAGAGCTAAATTGACAGCGATTTTCAACAACATAACTTTGGCTGAACAATGAAACTTCAAACCGCAAGCCGCTTGGCAATTTATGCTGTTCTTGAACTTGCCGGCAATCCTGATCGTCAACTATCTGCTGCCGAGATTAGCGATAAATACGATATCTCCACCCATCACCTGGCAAAGGTCTTGCACACATTGGGACGCGCAGGCTTAGTTCGCTCCGTGCGTGGTGCTAGCGGTGGTTATACTTTTTCAGGCAATGCCAAACGAACAACATTGCTGGATATCATTTCACTTTTCGAGCCAGTTGACGCCATGCAAATGGATGGCATGGAACCGGGCGAGCATACATCCGAGGGACTTGCTTTGCGCAGCGTATTGACTGAAATCGATGAAATTACCCAGGCAACGCTAAATTCAATTACAGTTTCAACATTACTCAAGCAAGCAGCAAGCAAAACCGCAGTAGCGCAAGAGTAAGGCACACGCGAGTGTGTCTTGTCTGGATGGCCTAGTTTGGCACTGACAATCTAGCGTTCGAATTTCCCAGTTCAGAAAAATCTATTCCCTGATATGTCAACTGAATTCCCTGTTATACGGAAAAATACAGGGAATTTGGAGAAGAGACAGGTTCGCTTAAGACTGCGTCCACCACCACTCATTTTCACACAAACCAAGCTCCAAGCCATCGTGGGTTGAATAGTGCGGCAAGTTCATAGCGTTGTGGATGGTTCATGCATTGAATTTATGCAGAGAGACGGCGATCTGGCCTCAGTCGAGTGGTTTCATTTTCGATATCTTGTCAGTTTGACGAAAAAGTGAGATCGCCGCTTTGCCAATCTGACCGGATAGGACTGGCACGACGCTCATGGTGATGATCAGCGCCCAGCCGGATCGGTCGGGCGGCACGAGATGAAGGATATCCGCCAGGGCCGGCAGATAGGTCGCTCCCAGCAGAAGGCTTGTGCATAAAATCAAGGCGCCCCAAACAAATTTGTTTCGGGTGATGTCGTTTAATATCAAACCAGCGTTTGCTTCGCGCATGTTGAACACATGCCAGAGTTGGGCAAATGCCAAGGTTAGGAAGGATATCGTCACAGCACTATCGCCTTCAAGGCCAAGCCAAAGATGGGCTGCCATCAAGGCGCCCAAAGTGGCAAGCGTGATGACAAAACCATGGGTGATGATCGTTGCCCAACGCCCCTGGGTCAGGATTGGCTGCTTGGGATTGCGCGGCGGGCGACCAAGAATATCTTCTTCACCTTCACCTGCGCCTAAGGCGAAAGCCGGGAAAACATCCGTAACGAGATTTAAGAACAGAATTTGCAATGGCAGCAGTGGCAAAGGCAGGCCTACGATGATGGCAAGACCGATCACCAGGATTTCTGCAAGATTGCACGACAGCAAATAGGTGACGAAACGCTGGATGTTTCTGAAAATGATGCGGCCCTCGCGGATCGCTTCGACAATCGTCGGGAAGGCATCGTCTTGCAGCACCATGGCGGCTGCTTCGCGCGCGATTTGGGTGCCCCGCAGCCCCATGGCAATACCGATATCGGCTTTTTTAAGGGCTGGCGCGTCATTGACGCCATCGCCCGTCATGGCGACGATTTCGCCGGCTGATTGAAACACGGTGATCAGATCAAGCTTTTGGCTGGGACTGACGCGGGCAAACACATCGGTCTCAATCAGTTTGCGGCGTTCGTCTTCGGTGAGATCTTTTGGTGCCGAGAGATGTCGGCCTTCTATCACCGTCACATTTTCGCCAGTCAGACCGATACGCTCGGCGATATTGCGGGCGGTAACCGCATGATCCCCGGTGATCATGACAACGCGCATGCCCGCCCGGTGGCAATCGCGGATCGCTTCGGGGACATCGGTGCGGGCCGGGTCATGTAGCCCCAACAGGCCTAGGAACACCAGGTTTTGGTAGGGTAGGACGGTATTGTCTTTGACTTGTTTCATCGCCACGGCCAGCACGCGCAAGCCACGCCTGGCCAATTCATCGGTGCGTTTGTGCCAGAGGCTGAGCTGTTCTTGATCCAGTTTTTTCGGCCCGCCTTCGCTGAAAATATGGGTTGCGTGATCAAGCACGGCTTCCGGGGCGCCTTTGACGAACACTGAAAACTGGTTTTTGGCCTTATGGATCGTGGCCATCATTTTGATTTCCGCATCGAACGCCACTTCACCCGTTTTGGGCAATTGTTTGAGCAGAGAGCTGTGCTCCATTCCAGCAACTCGGCCGGCTAGAAGTAAGGCGATTTCCATGGGATCGCCGGTGCCGTCTTGGCCAGCATCATAAAGCTCGGCGTTATTGCACAACACGCAACTCATCAAAGCTTGGCGCAAGCCTAAATTTTTTTCAGGATCAAGCGTATCAATGCCAGCTAGAAATTGGCCTGCATCGCGGTCAACATGCACTTCGCCCAAGGGCAGCCATAACTGGTCCAACATCATACGGTTTTCGGTGAGCGTGCCGGTTTTATCAGTAAAGATGACGGTTGTTGCGCCTAAGGTTTCCACCGCTGAGAGTTGATCAATCAAGGCGTTGTGCTTAGCCATGCGCCACATGCCGCGTGCCAGAGCCATGGTGGCGACAATCGGCAAGCCTTCGGGAATGGCGGCAACGGCAAGGGCAATAGCGGCTTCGATCATTAAGTAAGGATCTTTTCCGGTGGCGATGCCGGCGGCTGCGATCATCACGGTGATCACCAGTGTGGCCTGGATCAGCTGACCACTCAGTTTGCCGATTTGCTTCTCCAGCGGCGATTTTTCCGGGGCTGCTTCTTCGACCAGTTTGGAAATCCGGCCAAGCTCGGTGTCCATGCCCGTGGCACACACAACACCAAGCCCGCTGCCGCGGGTTATGGCCGTTCCCTTAAACGCCATGGAGGCCATATCGGCCACGGCAATATGGATGGCTGTTGGCCGCGTGGTTTTGGTGACGGGGGTGGATTCTCCGGTCAGGGTCGATTCATCACATGATAAGTTCGAAGCTTCGATCAATCTGAGATCGGCTGTGACGATATCACCGCCTTCCAAAACGACAATATCGCCGGGCACGATATCCTGGGCTTCGATCATGACATCGTGGCCGCTCCGCCTAACCCGGGTGGTCAGCGCGCCCAAGGCTCGTAGCGCCTCCATGGAGCGGATTGCTTTTAATTCCGTGGCAAAGCCAATCAAGGTATTAATGACCAGCACGACTGCGACCGCTAGGCCTTCTTTCCACTGACCCGAGATGAAAGCCACGCAGGCAGCCGCCGATAACAACAGCACGACCGCACTTTGGAATTGATTAAGCAGGATGCGCCAGGCTTCCGCTTTTTTACGCATGCGAAGCATGTTGGGTCCATAACGCGCCCTGCGCTGGACGGCCTCTTGTTCGCTTAGGCCTGATGCAGGGTCGGTCTTAAGCACGTCTAAAACCTGTTCGGCCTGCTTGGCGTGAGCTGCCTTTATAATGTGCCCGGTATCGCTGTTTTTTGTCATAAAGGCCCTATACACAGGTGAGTTTGCGCTTGCTCTAACCCCCGTCCTCCAGCCGGGCAAGGGTGCACAAGCCTAACTATAATCGTTGCATTTGCCGTAGACGTAAAGTTTGACACGGATCAACACCGGGAAGCTTAAAAATCTTTATGATTAAAATGTAAGCACTGCCTGTAATGGTAGAAAGGGGCCGGTAAGTTGATTTATAAGGAGTAACTCATGTCTATGTTGAAGGTTATCGAAGTTCTTGCCGAATCCGATAAGAGCTGGGAGGATGCCGCCCAAAATGCAGTAAAAGACGCCGGCAAAACGGTCCACAATATTAAGTCTATCTACATTAAAAATCATGAAGCGAGCGTTGAGGGCGGCAAGATCGCGAAATATCGCATCAATGCAAAAATCGCGTTTTTGTTGGATTAGAATTGATGAGGGCGCGGCAGGCCTTGAACATTGCTGCGCCCTGATTATCCTTTAATGCACACGATTGGTTTTAAGCGCGCTACTTTATTGGCAAGGCCCGCTGTCTGTGTGGCATCGACCACGGCGGTAACGTCTTTATAAGCGCCGGGCGCTTCTTCGGCGACACCCCGGCCAGCACCATGACAGGTGGAGCTGAAGGATTTTTTCAAAGGACAAGTATACAGCCCCAGTTTTGAATGCTGCTAAAAAGGAAGGACACGGGCACTAAATTCGACAATGCTAAATGACTGACCAGTACAACAAAGTTATTGGGCTGTTATATGCGGCTCGTAGATCTGGATGATGAAAAATTCTATCTCTATTTTAAAACTTCTATTGAGGTTATTTGGCTTGCCGGTCTTTGGTTTTAGTCGCCATGGAAAACACCGCTACCAGCCCAAGGGTGATCAGAGCACCACTTACTGCCAGGGCCATGTCCTTTTGGCTGTCGAATTCATCGCCTTGCGTGCCGAGGTAGGCTGCACCTGCTTTTGGGTCGACAATTCTTGCTATGATCCATTCGATGATTTCGAAACTGCCTGAATATGTGAACACCAGCGTTAGAGCAAACAGGGAGGAGAGCAAGCTGTTGTTTGTAGCGATGCGCCAAACCACCTCTTTGAAGGGGTAGGCGAGGAGCAGGCCGAAGGAAAAGTGCACGATCCGGTCATAGTGGTTTCGACTAAGCTCGAAGGTGTCTTTGAGCCATGAGCCAAGCGGCACCTCAGAATAGGTGTAATGCGCGCCTACGGCATGCAGCACCATGAAGATGAAGATTAGGGTGTAGGAAACATCGGATAGGGGGAAGCGGCGATAGGTTGCTGTCAGGGCAATAATAACGAGAATGGTCAAGATGTTCTCTAAAAACCAATCGAACCGATAAACAGGGTTGATTGCAGCCCAAATCCAGATCCCCGCATAGGCAACAAGCAATATCTGCAAGAGCGGATTGCTCGCAATATTGGGCTGGATTTTCGAAGAGGCTTTCGTAATCATTACCACGGCCTCCTTGCCGAACTAAAGGTATTTGCAGTTAAGCTGTGCCGGGTTGATTGGCAATTGATTTCAATCAATGATGCCATTTCATCCCAAGCCGTATTATTCATCATAGGGAATATACGTTGCGTTAATAGAAAGTACACTCGGAAGCGATGAGTTTGCGCCCTGCACAGCTTAACAGACCTCAAAATTTTTGCTTTGGGTAATGAGAGGAAATTACATGCCGTTTAAAACAATCTTTTGCGTCACCGGCGTTGATGAGGGTGACGATGCGCTCGAAGAAGCCATTCTGCTTTGCCAAAATACCAACATTCATCTGTCGGTATTGGTCGTGGGTATCACGCCCACACCGCCGGTTTATACCTATGGCGTGGTGCCGGATAACAATTGGGCAAAAGAATTAACTGCAGTAGAAGTGCGTGCGGCGGAAAGGGGAAAGGCGGTCGAAAGTCAAATTCAACGAGCCGGTATTTCTGCCGATGTCAGCATTGGCCAGTGCGAATATGCCCTGATCGATGAGGTCATAGGCGAGCGTGCCCGCTATGCCGATGTGATGTTGATTAAGACGAACATGAGCAATGTGGGCTATTTGCGGGACAAGGCCATTTATGGCGCATTATATCATTCCATGAAGCCGGCCCTTCTGTCGCCTGCCTCCCGGATACAGTCAATTGACGCCAAAAAAATTATGATTGCATGGGATTCAGGACTGATGGCGACGCGCGCTGTTGGACATGCATTGGGGCGAATGCAAAACGCCGATGAGGTGCATATTGTCATGGTTGATCCGATTGCCACAGAGGTTGCGAATGGCCGTGAACCAGGCGCGGACCTTGCCCAATATCTGGCACGGCACGGCATTAACATTGAAGTTGAGCGATTGGCGAGTGGCGGGCAACCGATTGCAAAGGTTTTGCAGCAGCACGCAATCGATATGGGTGCGGATTTGATTGTCATGGGAGCTTTTGGCCATTCCAGACTGCGGCAAATGGTATTCGGTGGCACCACATCCGCCATGCTGGAAAACCTCACCGTACCGACATTAATGGCTCATTAGAGCAAGTATTACCTGAAGTTAGGCCGGCTTTTTGCGGGCATTATTGTCGGCTATGCCCTTACCTAAGTTGATAGAAGATGATGAGCGTGGCGCCATAGAGACACAATACGACAAGGCTATCTATTCCCATGCCTAATACGCGCCGTTTTGATCTTACCAGAAGACCTATCAGATAGACGATTGTCACTAATATCCCTGCGATAAGGGCGAATTCAGCAGTTCTATCAACAGAACGTAAAATAGCGCCTTTGAAATAAAGCAGGTCGGCAGGCAGCAATAACATCAGCATAATCAAATTGCTGCCGAATATGTTTGATATTGCCATCGTATAGGCGCCAAGCCGTACAGCTGAAATAGTGGTTGAGAGTTCCGGCAGGGAGGTGGCACCTGCTAGCAGCGTTACCCCAATAAAGCTTGAGCCTAGCCCGCTTTGAGTTGCGATAGTTTCAGCAGCCCCCACCAGCAACACACCACAGATAAGGATCACAAAACTGGCTGCACCAAAGCGGAAAACCAACTGGGCATAAGACAGATTTTCCAATGAGCTTATTTTTATATGATCAATTTGTTTTTTGCTTTCTTCAGGAATTTCAACAGGAACCCAGCCGTCCGTCCTATCAAAACGTCGAAGGAGATAAATTGATAATAAATAGGCAAAGGCGACCGCTGTTGATCCAATACCTACGTGCCAGATAAATTCCACTTCGCCAACCAGAGTGATTGCAAGCAGGAATGTCAGCAAGAGTGCTAATAAGGCTGCTTCTAGAGCAGAGGTTGATTTGCGGGGGTAAAACGTTAAAGCGGAGCCGACCGCAACAACGTCTGCGACAACAAGTATGGCGGTTTGCAGGGTTATGCCGCCAAACATATTATTGAGGACGAGGGCAGCATTGCCTTCCAAGGCTGCGGTGAATGTCGTGACCATTTCGGGCAATTCAGTTGCCGCCGCCAAAAACACCAAGCCCATAATGGCCTTGCCTATGCGTTTGCGGTCTGAAATTTCATCGGCATATGCAGAGAGTTTAGCGCCAGCAATCCACACGCCAATAGCGGCAGCTGCAAACAATAAAATATTGTGCAGCAAAGAGATGTTTTTAAATAGGGCTTCTAACATGTCTTATACTAGCTCAAAGGCCTTCAATATCGATATTTAAGAATGGACAGGCCTTGAATTGATTCAAGTCAACGTATTTATACAATAAGCAAAGCACGCTCCTTGTGTCTTGATAGCATTGGAACGGTTATGATCCGACGACGAAATCAAAAATCATCACCACGCCATGAACCGCTAGCAGCACAGCAGCTGCGCCACTGCTGTGATTCCAAAAGGCTTGGCTTTAAGACAACCAAGGAGTTGGAGCCGCCGGCACAACTTGTGGGGCAAGAACGCGCGCTGGGCGCCATTCATTTTGGTGCGAGCATTAAACAGCCGGGGTTTAATTTATTTGCTCATGGTGAAGCTGGATTAGGCAAACATACAGCGGTAAGTGAATTTCTTCGCGATAAAGCGGCAAGTGAAGCTACACCGGACGATTGGGTTTACGTCAATAATTTCGAGCATCCTCACCGTCCCAAGGCCATGGCGTTGCCGCCAGGAATAGCGATTATGCTGCGCGATGCGATGCATGAATTGATAGATGATTTGCGATCTGCGGTTCCGGCCTTGTTTGACTCAGAGGAATACCAAACCCGTCACCGTGCTATTGATGAAGCCGTTGAAAAAGAACAGGCGTCCTCTTTCGAAGAGTTGCAGAAAAAAGCGGATGTCGTGAATATTGCCATATTGCGCACGCCAATGGGTTTTGCGTTAGCACCTAAGCAAGATGGCAAGGTCATCAAGCCGGACGTGTTTCATGCGCTTCCTGAAGAACAAAGGGCTGAGATTGAAGCCACGGTCCAAATACTCCAGAAAGATCTGGAGAATATCCTGCGCAGCATTCCAGCGCTAGAGAAACAACGCCGCGAACGCATTAACGATCTTAATGCTGAATTGGCTGAAATGGCCGTGAGCGCAGCGATTGCGGAGATTGCACCGCCTTTTACCGAAATTGAAGCTATCCAGGATTATCTGGCTGATGTGCATAAAGATCTGGTGGCGAATGCTCATATATTCCTCGAAGGACCACCGTCTGAGAGCGGCGATAGCCCGTTTAACCAGCGGGGGCTTAATCACGAAGATCCGCGGTTTTACCGCTATGCCGTGAATGTGATCATCGCCAATGGGCAAAGTAAAGAAAATGGCCAGGTGGCAGAGGGTGCGCCAGTTGTTTTTGAAGAACACCCAACATTGGCAAACCTTGTTGGCCGGATTGAACACATTTCACAATTTGGCACTTTGATGACCAATTTTACCCTGATTAAAGCAGGCGCGCTTCATCGGGCCAATGGCGGGTATTTAATTGTTGATGCTCGCAAGATTCTCACCGAGCCGTTTGCCTGGGAAGCCTTGAAACGGAGCATTAAAAGCGGCTGTATTACAATAGAATCCGCTGCTGAACAGTTGTCATTGGTGTCAACAACTTCGCTTCAACCCGACCCTATTTCCTTGTCGGTCAAAATTGTCTTGATCGGCGATGGGCTGCTGTATTATCTGCTTGTCACCTACGATCCTGATTTCAAAGACCTGTTCAAGGTTGAAGTGGATTTCAATGATCAGATTGAGCGTTCTGACGAGACAATGGGTCTATATGCCCGAATTATTGCCGCGATCGTGAATAAGGAGAACCTTCGGCCGTTTAAGGCAGATGGTGTTGCGCGGGTTATAGATGAAGCCAGCCGCAGGCTTGCTGATAGAGAGCGCTTGTCCATAAAAATGGGTGCGCTTGCAGACCTGTTGCGTGAGGCAGACTTCTGGGCGCAGGAGGTGGGTGCCAAGCAAGTGGCAAAGGTACATGTTGAGCGCGCCATACATGAAGCGATTATGCGTGCTGATCGTCTGCGCGAGCGTTCTTATGAGATGATCGAGCGCGATATTGTGCTCGTTGACACCCAGGGTGAAACAATCGGCCAGGCAAATGCCTTGTCTGTCTTGAGCCTTGGCGAGTTTTCGTTTGGTAAGCCGTCGCGGATCACGGCCAGGGTGCGTATGGGAACCGGCAAGCTGATTGATATTGAGCGTGAGGTTGAACTTGGCGGGCCATTGCATTCAAAAGGTGTGTTGATCTTGTCGAGCTTTCTATCTTCACGATATGCGCTGGATGTACCGATGTCACTTTGGGCTAGCCTGGTGTTTGAGCAGTCCTATGGTGGCGTGGAAGGTGATAGTGCGTCTTCTGCCGAGCTTTATTGTTTGCTGTCAGCCCTTGGGGAGGTTCCCATAAAACAATCTTTGGCAATCACAGGCTCGGTCAATCAGCTCGGCGAGGTGCAGGCGATTGGCGGGGTGAATGAAAAAATCGAAGGGTTTTTTGACATTTGCCAATCGCGTGGGCTCAAGAAAGGTCAGGGTGTTCTCATCCCGGCTTCCAATATCAAACATCTGATGTTACGCGATGATGTTGTGAAAGCGGCTTCCAAAGGAATTTTCAATATTTATCCGGTTGAAAATATCGACCAGGGCCTGGAGATTTTAACAGGCCTGCCGGCTGGAATGCGTGATTCAAAAGGTGAATATCCAGAAGGGTCGGTTAATGCCCGAATAGAAGCGCGCCTTAGAGGGTTTGCGCATATGCGCCGGGAATTTGCCGGCAAAAACAATGATAGCGACAACGATAAAAGCGAGAATGAGACATGAGCGGCCGTCTTGAGTTTCGCAGGGTTATTATCGGTCATGGCGCTGTGCCGGGAGCAGAGGCACTTCTTGATGTCGCAGCCAACCTGGCAGACGTGGCACAGGCTGATTTGTTTGGTCTATTTGTTGAGGAGACCGCCTTGCTGGATTTGGCGGATCTGCCATTTTCTCAGGCCGTACATGCGGGCAGCGGGATTTCGCGCAATCTTAGCCGGGCCGCTGTTCAAGATGCTTTTTCTGCCCAAGCCATAGCCTTCAAAGAGGCGCTGCTGTTACGTACGAAACATCTAAAGATAACTTGTGATTTTGGCACCGCACGCGGCGATTTATTGGGTGAGCTGTGTTCCATTTGTGAACGTGGCGATATTGCTGTTATTTCAGCTCCTGCTGCCGGTGTCACTGCCAGAGATGCCATTGCCATGGCGCGCCAGGTGATGGACCAAGTTAATGCTGTTATTATTGCGCCTTTTGACAGCCCGAAACAGACCGGGCCGGTTGTGGTGATTGACGAGGGCAGCGACACGGGCCGATCGGCGGTTGTGTTGAGTGCGCAAATTGCAGCGCGTGCAAACAGGGCTGTTATGGTTTTCATAATCGCTGAGAGTGAGGCTGAGGCGGATATGATTGAGCAGCGCAATCGTGAGGTATTGAGTGAGACAGCTGTGCATTATCAACGATGTGTTGGTCTGAGAGTGCATGAAGTTGCTGATGGTATTGGTCGTGCCAAACCATGGCTGATGGTGGCTGACCAAGCAGCCGGTCTGTTTAGCAGCGATGATGCAGCCATAAGCTTGATAGCAGCAAGCCGTGCGCCTGTTTTATTGTTACATGATATCTAGGTCATGAACTCATAAACAGGATCAAAATGGCGATGAAACCACAACAATATGCAAGGAAAAGGTCGCAGGACGGGCTGGTTGCCCGTTCAAGACCTTTGACGCGGCAGATTGCAGTGGTTTCATCGTCCTTGGGATATGGTCAATTTTCCTGGCAACAGCGTTGCAAGCCTTTGAAAACCAAAAGGTTTCCTGCAGGCTTGCGCCTCGTATCCAGAAAAATTGCTCCATACCATTTTGACCCTGTTTATGAGTTCATGACCTAGGGTCTCAAAGAATTGTCGATCTGATATGAGATGTAAACTATGAACCAGGCGCGTGAACCTCTTTCCAGCCCAGCGGAACATTCCGTAACACTTAAGCGAAGTTTGAATTTGCCGCTGCTAACGCTTTATGGGCTGGGTGTTACAATCGGGGCGGGTATCTATGTTTTGGTTGGGGTTACAGCAGCTAAGGCCGGGCTCTATGCGCCTGTCTCCTTTTTTATTGCAGCCTGTGTGGTGGCCTTTACCGGGTTTTCCTATTCTGAACTTGCAACGCGTTACCCTGTCAGTGCTGGTGAGGCTGCCTATATCCGCCAGGGCTTCAAATCCAACACTTTGGCATTGATCGTCGGGTTAATGGTGGTTGCTTCAGGTGTTGTTTCCTCAGCAGCAATTTCAATTGGGGCGGCAGCCTATCTCAAACATTTTATTCCGCTCTCAACGGAAATGCTCACAGCACTTGTCATTTTGCTTCTAGGTCTTGTTGCTATTTGGGGCATTATGGAATCGGTCTTGATGGCCGCATTGTTCACCCTGATCGAAATCGGCGGCCTGGGCCTGGTGGTTTATTACGGTGTTTCCCAAAAACCGGATTTGATCGGTGAGTTGGGAACAATCATTCCACCATTTGAGATGCAGGCCTGGACAGGTGTTATATCAGCCAGTCTGCTTGCGTTTTTTGCCTTTGTTGGTTTTGAAGATATTGCCAATGTCGCAGAAGAGGTTAAAAACCCCAGAAAAACAATGCCATGGGCCATCATTCTAACGTTGGTGATCGCAACATTAATTTATATTTTTGTGGTTTCTATTGTGGTTCTGGTTGTGCCTATGGACGAGCTTATTGTCTCTGATGCACCGCTCGCTTTGGTGTTTTCCAAGGCTGGCAGCGGACCCAGTAACCTGTTCAACATCATCGGATGTTTTGCGACTGTTAATGGTGTTCTCGTTCAAATAATCATGTCTTCCAGGGTGCTTTACGGCTTAGGATCACAAGGCAGTCTTCCGGCCCAAATGGCTTACGTCAATCCCCTGACCCGCACACCGATAGTTGCCACCGTACTGGTTGTGGCGATTATCTTTTTGCTGGCGTTTTTCTTTCCCATTGCCAAGCTTGCCGAAATGGCTTCATCAATCATTCTTCTGGTTTTCATATTCGTCAACATCGCATTGCTGCGGCTGAAATGGTCCGGCGAACCACCCCAGGGCGATGTCTTTCAGGTGCCCACCCTGGTTCCGATTATGGGCCTTATCACCAGTGTCATGTTGCTTCTGGCAGGGCTGATATGATTTTTGAGTTTTGCTGATTAAAGCCAGCTTGATCAGTTAGCTTGTTTTAACTTTCTCGGGAGCAATATCCAAAGGCTCAAAATGCAGGCGCATATCAGGATCGACGCCAAATACGGTGCCATTTGGAACCTGGAGCCATTCTTCATTATGGGTTATTGGCTCGGAGGCTATCTCAACCGCCCTGTAGGGCTGTTTTGGATCATGATGTACGTGGGATTTGCCACAAATTTCACATTCGAAAATGTGATCACGCTCCAACGACCACAGGGTTCGACCCAGACGCGATCCGACCATCTGTTCGCCATCGGTTAAAATTATATTGAGAGAGACAGGAGCTTGCGCATCTATTTCGCCACACCAGGAAATTATTTGTTCCAGGCCATAGCGTAAGGTCTCACGCAGATTTATCTGGGGTTCATGAGACCACAGGCTCAAAAGATAGCGGAAAATATGTTCGCTGTCGGTATCACCGTGGATCTCATTGCGGTGCAGGGAGCTTGTGGCTTCTAGCAAGCGCTCACGCACCTGTTCGAAATTCGGTATGGTGCCGTTGTGCGCAAATAACCAATGGCCATGCACGAAGGGATGGGTGTTTTCCGGTTTGGCCGGACCCACCGTTGCGCGGCGCACATGGGCAACCACTGTTTTGGCATAAACGCGTGCTGCGGTTTTTTTGAAATGCTCGCCATGATAGGCCGCCCATGTGTTTTTCTCAACATATGGGACACCGTTTGGATAGCCTGCAACGCCCCAGCCATGACCATGGACCATGCCTTGTTCATCACCGCGGCTTTGCTCCATCAAAGCGTTTTGCGCATATACCAGTGCGCATTCGACTTTGGTTTGCTCATTGGATTTAAACGCGTAAAGCCGACACATGTTCTGCAAACCTCTCTTGCTTATTCCCCTTTTACTTAACTATCATTTCAAAAAACAAAATGATCTCGATCAATGTCGATGAATATCAATAGTCATAAGAATGAGCGACATGGAGACTTTACAAGTTCAATCCGGGCGAGGGTCCAACCCTATTCTCGCCAAAAATACCGTCAGTATTTCAGAGGCTGAACGGGGTCGCCTGAGTACTTTAGCTCATCGGTTGCTAAGAGATGAACCAGCGTTGTCATCGACGGAAGCTTTTGGGGACAATGTATCTGCAGGTCTGTTTCAAGCACCTGCCGTATTGATTGGGGATCACAGTGAAATCCCTCTTGCTGACCAAACCGGGACCTCTGTTCTAGGATATCGAATATCGCATTTGGCTGAACAAGGCGATTTGCTTATTCTCAATAGTGAGAGAAGCCCTGCCTTTGAAGCTTATCGCGATAGATATTTGGGCCTTGGGCAGCTTGATGTGCTCGTATTGCCGTCTGGCAATGATGCGGCGGAAACAAGCATTGCTCGCAGATGTGTCGAACAGGCTGATGTCTTTCAAATCATCAAAGATTTGGCACAACGTGAAAGACGATTAAATATTATTCCCCATATCGGAACAGGCAGCGTGTGGCGATTGGGGGCGGCAATTGCAGCCAATAATGATATTGAGATTAAGATATGCGCCCCGCCGCCGCGTTTGACAAAACGGGTCAATGATAAATTATGGTTCACCCAACAGGTCTCGGAGATTTTGGGCAGCGAAGCCTTGCCGCTGACATTCTCCGCCTTTGGTCCAGAAGCGCTGGCGCATGAGGTTAGCTTGCTTAGCCGCCGCTGGCCGAATGTTGTGATCAAGGTGCCAGACAGCGCTGGTTCCGCGGGGAATGTCAGGCTTAACTCGGATGAGATCAAGACTTTAGATGTCGATAGATTACGCAGCCAATTGCTTGAGTGGTTGAGGTCATTGGGATGGCATGACCGCTATCCCATTATGGTTGAGGTTTGGGATCACCCGATCGTTTCCAGCCCGTCGGTGCAAGTTTGGGTGCCTGAGCGAGAGCAGGGCATGCCTATAGTTGAAGGTGTATTTGAGCAAGTGGTTGCGGGTCTGGAGGGTAAGTTTATTGGGGCCGTTCCAGCCGCGCTGCCAAACTCATGGGAAGAGCGGCTTGCAAACGACGCCACACGGATTGCTTATCTGTTTCAACAGCTGGGCTATTTCGGCCGCTGTAGTTTTGATGCTGTCATAGCTGGTGAAGACTATGCAACAGGTGAGCTTCACTGGATAGAATGTAACGGCAGGTGGGGCGGGGTTTCAGTTCCCATGACCCTTATGGTCCGTTTGATCGGTGATTGGAGCAAGCATCCTTTTGTCATTGTTCAGCGTGAAAATATGAACATTCCGCCACGTGATTTTGCAGAAGTCCTAAAGCTGCTGGAAGGGCAACTTTATAAGCATGGGAGAGACAAACGGGGTGTTGTGCTTCTAACACCGGGGGCTGTTGAACGGGGTTCTGGTGTTCATTTTCTAAGCCTTGGTGATACATTAGACGAGGCAAAGGCTACAGCTATGAATGTTATTGAAATACTCAGCGAATAGGGTGCCCATGCGTATTGCAACATTCAATTTGGAAGATCTTGGGGGCGACAAACAATCGCTTGATGAGATCAATGCGCGCATCGAGGTTTTGCGTCCGCAATTGCTTCGGCTAGATGCTGATATCATCTGTTTGCAAGAGGTCAACGCCAAGCGGCAAAAACCTGATGTAAAACGCGGGCTATATGCTTTTGATAAATTGATTGAGGGGACGCCATATGCCGCTTTTTCATGGGTCGCAACAACTTTTGGCAAAGAGAGACAATTTGCGGATAAACATAATCTTGTCATTGTAAGCCGGTGGCAGATTGTAGAGACACAACAACTCAGCAATGATTTAATTTCAGCGCCTTCATATCGCAGCGTTATGGCTGATTCTCGCCCAAGCAAACCAACCCCTGTGATATGGGACCGGCCTTTGTTGCACGCAGTCATTGAGATGGATGATGGCCGCTTGCTTCATCTTATCAATCTTCATTTACGTGCGCCGCTGGCGGTGCCTGTCGAGGGTCAAAAAATCGGGGCATTTTCCTGGAAGACCACTTCCGGCTGGGCGGAGGGGTTTTATCTGGCCAGCATGAAGCGGTCGGGTCAGGCGCTTGAAACACGGCTTTTAATCGATAAGATATTCGATCAGGAAAAAGACGCTCTGATTATGGTGTGCGGTGATTTCAATGCTGATGAGCGCGAAACACCAACGCGAATTTTATGTGGTGATATTGAAGATACCGGCAATGGGAATTTGGCGACGCGTATGCTTGTTCCTCTTGAGCGCGCGGTTGCGGAAAGCCGCCGATATAGTGTCATTCACAGGGGTCGAAAACATATGTTAGACCACATGCTGGTCTCACGTGCGCTGCTTGCAAATTTTGAAAAGCTGGATGTGCAAAATGAGGCTCTTGGGGATGAATTGGTCGCTTATGCTGCTATAGGAAATAGCCCTGAATCTTACCACGCTCCAATTGTCGCTGAATTTAATTTTGACCGTTCGAGCACGGCAAACTCTGATTGATGCAGGTCAATGCTCATTGTCTGCGGGCAGAAGAGAATTGGTTGAGCAAAGCATTTCAAAGGTGAAAACAGATGAGTAATGATAATCCCCAAATACAGCCGCAAATGACGCGCCAAGATATCCTTGATATCGTCGATAATGTTGATGATGATTTGGTCATTCAGATCATTGATACGGGTGCAACAAAACAAGAGTTGCTTGAAGCGATTACCTGGTTGTCGGGTGATGAGGAGGTTCTTGCCACAGCGCTTGATCGCGAGCCAAGTGGCCGGGTTGCACAATTATGCGATATCCTTTCCACCAGCGCCCTCGGTGAGGAAGAACGTTAAAAGTGCCTCGTTTAGCAGGCTCAAATTCTTGTAAACCACTGAAAGTTTAGCCTCATGTTTAAATATAAAATCACGCTGTTTAAACTGCTGGGTTTTAAAGTTGACGTGGATGCAAGCTGGCTTTTGCTGGCTGCATTGATCAGCTGGACTTTGTCAGTTCATTATTTTCCCATTATGCATAAGGGGCTGACACCGATTGCCTATTGGCAAATGGGTATTACCGGAATGATTGGATTGTTCATCTCATTGATCTTGCATGAGCTGTCGCATTCTTTGGTTGCACGACAATTTGGTATCCCGATTAAAGGCATCACGTTATTTGTGTTTGGCGGTGTGGCCCAACTTGAAGATGAGCCTGCCAATCCGCGTGCTGAATTCTGGACCGCGATTGCAGGACCCATTGCAAGCTTGATGCTGTCAATATTGTTCTGGATGCTGAGCGCTTTAATGCAGGGCCTCGGTGTCCCCGGGCCGATAGGGATTGTATTTGAATACCTTGCTTTGGTGAATCTTGTCTTGATGATCTTTAATCTTGTGCCAGGGTTTCCGCTGGATGGTGGCCGGGTTTTTCGTGCTTTTTTATGGTGGTGGAAAAATGATCTTCGTTGGGCCACAAGAGTTGCCTGTAATGTTGGTGATATTTTTGGCATCACCCTCATTGCATTTGGTATTTTTAACCTGTTAACGGGCCATGTGATCGCGGGTATTTGGCAATGCCTTATCGGCATGTTTTTACGCAATGCGGCCTCTTCTTCCTATAATCAACTTGTCACACAGGGCATACTCGTGGGCCAGACGGTTGCTCAATTGATGACGCCCAAGCCAATTGTGGTTTCACCCGATATTTCGCTCACGCATTTGGTCGATGATTATGTGATGCGATATAATCACAGCTGGTTTCCGGTGTGCGATGCAGCAGGTGTTTATGGGTTTGTGAATATGGCACGCGTACGCACGGTGCCGCGCGAACAATGGTCTCAAAAAACGGTTAGGGATATTTGTATTCCAGCTGGTGAGGGCAATGTTGTGGGCACAAATACAACAGCTCTTGAGGCGCTAAAACAGATGAGCCAGGCAGGCACAAGAAAATTACTGGTTATATCTGACGATAAGCTATCGGGCATTCTCGCCTTGAGCGATTTGATGAAGTTCATTGCGATTAGGATGGAGTTTCAGCCACAGGACTAAACTGTACAACTTGTTTTAAAGCAGATTGACCGTGCGGGCATATGGTCCTTTATCGCCATCTGCTTCTATGAATCTTACCTGCATTCCTATGTCCAGCGCATCCCATCCGCCTTTGGCAACACAATCCATGCCGAAGTAGATCTCGCGGGCATCTTCGGTTTCGATAAAGCCATAGCCTTCATCAACAAACAGACGCACGATTGTGCCATGGCCCGGTGTTGGATGGTGTTTTGTTCTATGAACGCTGTGTTTGCGTACATGATCTTCCAACTTGCGTTTGGCTGCATTAAAGGCATCACGAATGGCGACATATATGTCTTCATGCGCGTGGTTTTGGCCAGGCTCCTTGTTGATGATGATTTCGCCGCCAGGTATGAGCACATCAATCCTGATGTCGTAGATGTTGCCCTTTTTCTGATGTTTGTGAGGGGCATCAATCACAACCCGGCAGCCTGTTATACGGTCATGAAATTGATCTAATTTTTCAATGTGATCCAGCACATCCTGCTTGATCGCATCGGAATTGCCAATGTTGTGAAAAGTGATGTTTGGTTCGTAATTCACGGTATTCCACTTTCTAAAATACATGTTTAAGCTTAGGCACTTTTGCGCCAACCTTAATCCAACAATACAGTTCTCCTGTCCTTGTCGTATTGATCGAGGTCAAAGCGTGTGAAAAGCGGGGGATGCAGAATGAAACATAGCCTGTGTTTCTAAACACTTAGGCAAGGAGATGAATGCTATGACAGCAGCTCTCAGTTATGTGCATGGCGTCAGTAAGAAGCAGCTTTTGGGAGAAACTGTTGGGGCCTGTTTTGATCGTGTTGTGCGATCTTTTCCCGACAGTGACGCCCTCATTGTACCCTATCAGGACATTCGCTGGAGCTACCAGGAGCTTAAAGAGAAAGTCGATGCATTTGCCGCGGGCCTTATAGCGCTTGGCCTTGAACCGGGGCAGCGGGTCGGCATTTGGGCGCCCAATTGTGCTGAGTGGGTGATCACACAATTTGCCACTGCAAAAGCCGGGCTTATTCTGGTCAATATTAATCCCGCTTACCGTTTGCCAGAGCTTGACTATGCGCTCACCAAAGTCGGGTGTAGTGCGCTGATCACAGCCCCTGAGCTTAAAACCAGCAATTATATCGAGATGCTCAATGAATTGCTGCCCGAGCTTGCGGGGGCAAAACCTGGCAAGCTTGAGAGCGCGAAACTGCCTGATCTCAAGACAATTATCCGGCTTGGGGAAGAGAAAACGCCGGGCATGCTCAATTTTACCGATATTGCGAAACGCGCTAAGCCTAAGCATTTCCAAAGGCTTGAAGGGCTTGAGAGCGAACTTCAGTTCGATGATCCGATCAATATTCAATTTACCAGCGGCACCACCGGTGCGCCAAAAGCGGCAACGCTAACCCACCACAACATCGTAAATAATGCATTTTTTGTTGGCCGCCAGATGAAATTGACCGAGCAAGATCGCATGTGTATCCCGGTGCCGATGTATCATTGTTTCGGCATGGTTCTGGGCACGCTCACATGTGTTGCCCATGGCTCAACCATGGTGTTTTCGTCAGCTGGGTTTGATGCTCATGAAGTGCTTGAAACCGTGAGGGATGAAAAATGCACCGTGTTGCATGGCGTGCCCACCATGTTCATTGCCGAACTCGACCGCCCTGATTTTGCAACATTCGACCTTACCTCACTACGTACCGGCATCATGGCGGGAGCACCTTGCCCGGTCGAGCTGATGAAGCGCGTCCAGAACGAGATGAATCTTGATCAAATTACCATCGCCTATGGCATGACCGAAACGGGGCCGGTGAGTTTCGAGACATCGGTTGATGATCCGCTGGAACGCCGGGTTGAGACGGTGGGTCGGGTATTGCCGCATATCGAGATCAAGATTGTCGATGACGAGGGCCGGATCGTGCCAAGAGGGGCCACAGGCGAACTTTTAACCCGTGGCTATTGCGTCATGCCGTCATATTGGAATGATCCAGACCGCACAGCAAAGGCGATAGATGAGGCACACTGGATTGCGAGCGGAGATATCGCACTGCTTGATGATGAAGGCTATTGCCAGATTGTGGGTAGGATCAAAGACATGTTGATCCGGGGCGGCGAAAATATTTTCCCGCGTGAAATTGAAGAGTTTCTCTATCAACATCCCAAGATTGAACAGGCAGAAGTGATCGGCGTGCCTGATCCTAAATATGGCGAGGAAGTCTGTGCCTGGATTAAATTGCGCGAGGGTGAGACGGCAAATCCTCAGGAAATTCGCGATTTCTGCAAAGAGAAAATCGCTCATTTCAAAATTCCGAAACACATCAAATTCGTCGGCGAATTTCCCATGACGGTGACCGGCAAGGTGCAGAAATATATCATGCGTGACATGATGGCTGAAGAGCTTGAGGGTAAGGTGCGCAAACATGCCTGAAGATGACACGCAAAAACAGGTTGCTGCGTTTGAAATATTTTATAAGCGCTTCTTGGCCCCTAATGGCAAACCGAGCGCTAAGCTGCCGGACTGGGCAAAAGATGCAGAGGCTTTGATCCCGCTCTATAAGGCCATGGTTTTAACGCGCACATTTGATGAAAAGGCCATAGCTTTACAGCGCACTGGTCGGCTTGGCACATATGCTTCATCTTTAGGCCAGGAGGCGGTTGGCGTGGGCGTTGCCAGCGCTATGGCAAAAGAAGATGTGTTGCTGCCATCATTTCGTGAGCAAGCCGCCCAAATGTGGCGCGGGGTGTCCTTGCTGGAATTGCTGCTTTATTGGGGTGGGGATGAGCGCGGCAGTAATTTTAAGGACGTGCGCGAAGATTTCCCTGTCTGTATTCCCGTGGCAAGCCAATTTCCACATGCGGCAGGTGTGGCCTTGGCTTTTAAAACACGCAAGCAGCTCCGTGTTGCCGTTGCCATTGGTGGTGATGGGGCCACATCAAAGGGTGATTTTTACGAAGCGCTTAATCTGGCAGGTGCGTGGAACTTGCCTCTGGTGTTTGTCGTCAACAATAATCAATGGGCTATCTCCGTACCACGTCCGGCACAGACGGCCGCTGAAACCCTGGCGCAAAAAGCCATTGCTGCGGGCATTCCGGGCGAACAAGTTGATGGCAATGACATTATAGCCGTTAAAGAGGCCGCCCAGCAGGCTTTGGCGCGGGCGCGCAGCGGCGAGGGGCCTTCGCTCATTGAAGCTGTCACCTACCGGCTGGGTGATCACACAACGGCTGATGATGCCAGCCGTTATCGCGACGATGCAGAGGTTTCAGCGCATTGGAAAGAAGAACCAATTGCCCGCTTGCGCGACTATCTTGTTGAGCAAAAAGCCTGGTCGAAAAAAGATGAAGAAGCTTTGCTGGCTGAGTGTGCCTCTCAGATCAATCAGGCAACAGAAGACTATCTGGCAACACCTGCAGAACCGCCGCAGGCCATGTTCGAGCATTTGTTTGCGCAATTGCCAACAGCCCTTACCACCCAGGTTGAGGCGTTGAAACAAGCCGAGGGCCAAGACCATGGCTGAGATGGACATGCTCCAAGCTGTCAATGCAGCCCTTGCCCACGCCATGTCTGCAGATGACCGTGTCATGGTGCTCGGCGAGGATGTCGGCGTTGATGGCGGTGTGTTCAGGGCAACGGATGGATTGCTTGAAAAATTTGGTGAATCCCGCGTGCTTGATACACCACTTGCTGAAACCGTGATTGTCGGGGTGTCTGTGGGTCTGGCTGCCCAGGGATTTTTGCCAATTGCTGAAATTCAATTCATGGGTTTCATCTATTCAACAATCGATCAGATGATCAATCATGCCTCGCGCCTTAGAAACCGCACGCGCGGTCGGCTTTCCTGCCCGATGGTGCTGCGTGCACCTTATGGCGGTGGCATTCACGCACCGGAGCATCATTCTGAAAGCACAGAGGCGATGTTTACCCATATTCCAGGCCTTAGAGTGGTGATCCCATCCTCACCAGCCAAAGCTTATGGCCTGTTGTTGGCGGCCATACAAGACCCTGACCCAGTGATCTTTTTAGAGCCCAAGCGCATCTATCATCTCGTCAAGCAAGAGGTTGTTGATGATGGCAAGCCTTTACCGCTCGATCACCCTTTCATTTTGCGCGAAGGCGAGGACATAACCTTCATAACCTGGGGGGCGAGCGTTACCGAAGCTTTGGCCGCAGCCGATGTGCTGGCAGGTGAGGGAGGCAGTGTTGAGGTCATTGATGTTGCAACCCTGAGCCCGCTTAATGAAGAGTTGATCCTCTCATCCGTCGAGAAAACCGGCCGGTGCGTTATTATCCATGAAGCGGCCTATACCGGAGGTTATGGAGCTGAGATTGCCGCGAGACTTTCTGAGCGCGGGCTTATGTCGTTATTGGCGCCTGTTGCGCGCGTGACCGGCTATGACACGGTGGTTCCCATGCCCAAGCTTGAACATTACGCTTTACCGACCACTGAGCGCATTGTGGCAGAGGCGCGTAGATTGATGGATTATTCATGAAGACATTCAAACTGCCAGATTTAGGAGAGGGTTTGCAGGATGCCGAGATCGTCACCTGGCATGTGGCACCGGGTGATCATGTCGTTGCTGATCAACCGCTGGTGTCAGTTGAAACTGCTAAAGCGGTTGTTGAAATCCCATCGCCGCAATCAGGGCTCATCGCAGAGCTTTTTGGTAAGCCCGGTGATGTTGTGCCAATCGGTTCGCCCCTGGTTGAGTTTGAAGATGGCAAAGACAAGGTGGATAAGGGGACGGTTGTTGGCGAGTTGCCACAAGTCCAAGACATCAAATCGTCAAAAACTCGGCCTGAAAAACCAGCTTTGGGCAAAGCAACCCCTGCGATCCGCGCACAGGCGAAAAAACTTGGTGTTGCGTTAGACGAAATCTCAGGCACTGGGCCAAACGGTGCCATCACCTCTGATGATGTCAAACAGGCAGCACAGGCCCAGGCAAGCGGCGCCAAGGTGGAAAGGCTACATGGTGTCCGGCGCGCCATGGCACAGAACCTGGCCCGTTCAGGGGCGGAAATCGTGCCCGCAACCGTCATGGATGATGCCAATGTTGATCATTGGCCCAAAAAAGCTGACCCGACCATCCGGCTTATTCATGCAATTGTTAAGGCCTGTCAGGCCGAGCCCGCGCTTAATGCCTGGTATGATGCCTCATCGGCTGAGCGCTGGTTGCATTCCAAGATCGACCTTGGCCTGGCCATGGATACGCCAGAAGGGCTGTTTGTTCCGGTGTTGCGCGATGTTGCCAGCCGCAATGAGGGTGATTTGCGTGACGGGCTTGACGCCATGAAGAAAGATGTGCGCGCGCGCTCGGTGCCGCCTGAAGAATTGACCGGTCAGACCATTACCCTGTCAAATTTTGGCATGTTTGGCGGACGCCATGTGGCGCTGGTTATCTTGCCGCCGCAAGTGGCCATTCTTGGCGCTGGTCGGATGGAAGACCGTGTGGTGCCGGTCGATGGCAAAGCTAAAATCTGCCGCATCCTACCATTGTCTCTAACGTTTGATCATCGCGTGGTGACAGGGGGTGAAGCGGCTCGTTTCATGGCTGCTGTGATTGCAAGTTTGGAACATTTGGACAAATCCTAAATCAAAGATTGGAGACCGCTGATGGAAGATATATTCCGGTTTGCCGATGAATTCGGACCCGTTAAAATCGTCCATATCACTCAACCATCCGTTGGTCTTAAGGCAATTGTGGTGGTTGATAATATCGCTTGTGGTCCAGCCATTGGCGGTGTGCGCATGGCACCGGATGTGTCGGTTAAAGAATGTGTGCGGCTGGCGCGCGCCATGACGTTTAAAAATGCAGCTGCAAGCTTGCCGCATGGCGGTGGTAAATCAGTGATTTTTGCCGATCCGTATATGGCAGATGATGATAAAGAGCTCCTGATCCGTGCCTATGCCTGCGCCATTGGGGACATTAAGGACTATATCGTTGGTCCGGATATGGGCACGAATGAACGCTGCATGGCGTGGGTTCAAGATGAAATTGGGCGCTCAGTTGGCCTGCCGCTAGAGATTGGTGGTATTCCACTCGATGATATTGGCGCTACCGGTTTTGGTGTGGCGATTGCAGCTGAAGTGGCGCAAGACTTTTGCGATGTTGAGCTTCAGGGCGCGCGTGTTGCGATCCAGGGGTTCGGCGCTGTTGGAAAACATGCCGCACGATTTTTGAGCGAAAAAGGCTGTGTGCTGGTGGCAGCCTCTGACAGCAAGGGCACGCTGGTTGATGAGAGCGGCATTAATGTGCAAAAGCTGATTGACCTTAAAGAGGCCGGCAAAAAGGTGTGCGATGCGCCCGGAGGTGACAAGCGCGATGTTGATGCGATCATCAGCGTCGATTGCGATATTTGGATCCCGGCGGCCCGGCCTGATGTTCTCAACGCTGTTAATGCCGGTGACATACGAGCCAAAATGGTTGTTCAGGGGGCCAATATTCCATCCACGTTGGAGGCTGAGCGCATCATGCATGAGCGCGGTATTCTTTCAATTCCTGATTTTATTGCAAATGCCGGTGGTGTGATCTGCGCCTCGGTGGAATATCACGGTGGTACGGAAAGTGTGGCACTTGGCAATATTGAAGAAAAGCTTAGACGCAATACACGGCAGATATTAGAAGCCGCCAGCCAGCGCGGGCAATTGCCACGCGAGGCGGCTATGTCATTTGCGGTCGAACGGGTCAAACGTGCGATGGGTTTGCGCCGCTGGTCATAACTTGCATTGTGGTTAGTTGTTGAGGATATGTCTTCTGCGGACAAGCAGAAATTTATTGTAAAACCAGGCAATCATCACACCAAAGATGAGGCCATCAACGAACCCCCATACCGCGCCTGAAATGGCTCCAATGACAGTGGGTCCATAGCCAACATAGAGGCTTTGAAGAATAATGACGAGATTTGTGCCCCAGTTGAACAAGCCCGATATGATGGCAAGAAACAAAACCGACAATCCCCATGTGACCCCAATTGCCATGCCTAAGCTGATGACACCAAGAGTGGCATGATGCTGATTTTGTGCCATTAAGTTACCCTTTCTGATGATCTCTCTTTAGGTTTCTTTGGCTGAAAGCCACGCGGCATAACCGCCTGCTAGTGATGCTACGTCGTCAAACCCCATTTCCTTGAGAGTTTTGGCTGCCAGCGCCGACCTGCCGCCTGTGCCGCAATAGAGAATAACTCTCTGGTCCGTGGTCAGCACCTCACAATAGGTCGTGCTTTCAGGGTCGGCCTGAAATTCAAGCAACCCACGTGAGATATGTATGGAGCCTGGAATAAAGCCATCGCTCTCGCGTTCGACCGTTTCGCGCACATCGATCAGAAGCGCCATATTATCCTCAAGGTGATATGGCAGGTCTTGCACAGAGATTGTTTCGATCACCGCATTTGCTTCAGCAAGCATCGTTTTGAAACCATGTTTCAGCATGTCACACCCCGGTAAGATGATTGTTATAACTATCCAATGACATAATCTTAGCTCTCTTGACGTATATTAAACTTGATTTCGATCAAGGTTGAGCGTTCTCCTTCAGGTAAATTCATAGTGTCGATAACAAGCACTATATTCGGGCGTTTGTTTAGATCTCAAACAAGACTCTTTTTCAGACATTAATTTGCTTGATACGCTTCTCTGAAGCGTCTGTATTATTCCCGCCGACATTTTCGAAGTCAGAAAGTGGGGCAATTTGCGTTCGTTTGTTATTGCCTAATGCCTGCGTTAAAGTTCTAGTTCGCTGAGACCTGGGTGATCATCTGGCCGCCTGCCAAGTGGCCATAGGACTTTCTGTCTGTTTCAGAAATTGCGAGGGCATGAATGCTGGCGATACGGTGTTTATGGCGATACTCTTAAAGAACTCATTCAGGAAAAGGGCGGCGACGGCATTATGAGCGCTATTGATTTTGACATGAGCGTTGAAAAAATACCCAATTCAAAAGGCGACCGCATTGAAATCAAAATGAGCGGTAAGTTCTTGCCATATAATCAATGGTAGGAACGGTGTTGTCACATTCTCCTATATATTGTGGCCACTGCTGGCCTTAGGAATAGCGCGTCATTTCCAGGGGTGAGCGGTGGTGTTCGGCGCTCAAACAACAATAGACTTGGAAAAGCGAGTGGCTGATGCCATTCTCCTGCCTCGAAATAAATCCATCCTGGGGTATCTGTTAAGACAGGCTTATCGGGTTTTGAATTACCGGGAAGTGGCGCCGGTAAGGGGCAGGGGGAGCACAACAGGATGACATTACGCAGTACTGAACGGTTTTTAACCACGCACACGGGCAGCCTGCCACGGCCTGATGATCTGGTCCGCCTTATGTATGCCAAGGAGGATGGCGTTCCGGTGGAGCAGTCCGCGCTTGATGAGCAGCTGCGTGCGGCGGTTGAACAGGTCGTGAAAAAACAGGCTGATGCGGGCGTTGATATCATAAATGATGGTGAATTTTCCAAGCCGAGTTACGCAACCTACATCAAGGATCGGCTGAGCGGCTTTGGCGGCACGGGCAACACTTTTGTCTATCAGGATCTTGCCGAATTTCCCAATTTGCACAAGCGTGTGTTCTCCGATCCCGGCCGCTCGCGCCGCAAAACGCCAGCCTGCAACGGGCCGATTAGTGTTGCTGACGAACAGGCGGTTAAAACCGACATTGATAATCTGAAACAAGCTTTTGGGAAGGTCGATGCTGTCCAGCCCTTTATGAGTGCTGCATCACCTGGCGTCGTGTCACTGTTTTTTCGCAATGATCACTACAAAACGCAGGATGATTATCTGTTCGCGATCGCGGATGCGATGAAGCATGAATATGAGGCTGTCACAAACGCCGGTTTTTTGCTGCAACTCGATTGCCCTGATCTTGCCATGGGCCGGCACATTCAATATGCTGATCTCAGCTTAAAGGAGTTTCGCAAGCGCACTGAAAAACATGTCGAGGCGATCAATTATGCCCTAAGCAATGTGTCTGCTGACAAGGTGCGTATTCATTTATGCTGGGGTAATTATGAAGGCCCGCACCATTGCGATGTGCCGTTGGCCGACATCATCGATATTGCGTTTAAGGCAGACGTCAATACGATTTCATTCGAGGCTGCCAACCCGCGTCATGCACATGAATGGGAAGTGTTCGAAACCGTTAAATTGCCCGACGGCAAGGTGCTGGTGCCTGGTGTGTTGGAATCGAAATCGAACTTTATCGAACATCCCGAGCTGATCGCCCAGCGCATTGGCCGCTATGCATCTTTGGTGGGCCGGGAAAATGTCATCGCAGGGTCTGATTGCGGCTATGGCACCTGGGTCGGGCAAGCGGCGGTCGACCCGGACGTGGTTTGGGCCAAACTTGCGGCGATGGCTGAGGGTGCCCGGCTTGCTTCGGCAAAGTTCTGGTAATTTCTAGATCAAGACAATGGATCGAAGCCTTTGATCATTGTTGTACCGGCAGGTAACGGCAAGTGCCAGGTACGTTTGGTTACGTGCGCAAATGAATTGACATAAAGATATCTTTATATTAGTAGAAAACGACAGGAAAACAGCTGGTTTTTCTCGGGTTTTCGTCTTCTTGTGAGCGGGAGGCTCCAACCGACAGCTGAAAATCTCATGTTTTGGGGCTCTTAAAAGGTCGGTAATGAAGGATTTGCTAGAAGGATTGCGCGCTGCCGGTGAGACGACCAGGCTTCGCTTGCTGGCGCTGTTGTTGCCCGGCGAGCTTAATGTCAGCGACATAACGTCAATCCTCGGGCAAAGTCAGCCGCGCGTTTCGCGTCATCTCAAGCTGTTGTGCGATGCGGGCTTGCTAAGCCGGTATACCGAGAGCCAATGGGTGGTCTATAGAATAGCCGAAACAGGAGCGGGGAGTGCACTTGCCCATGCAATTGTCGCCCAGATCCCCAAGGGTGATCCGCTTGTTGCCCGTGATCGTGAGCGGGTGGAACACTTGCGCCGCAAGCGCGCAGAAGAAGCAGAACGGTATTTTCGTGCGAGCGCTGCCAGTTGGGATCGCATCCGTGAACTCCATGTGGCTCAGGAGCGTATCGAGCAACTCATTTTCGAAGCGCTTGGGGATGATGAGATCGACACGCTGCTTGATCTTGGCACCGGCACGGGCCGTGTGCTCGAATTACTGGCCAACAGGTGCCGGATTGGCATCGGCGTTGATTATGCCCAGGAAATGCTTAACTACGCGCGCGCCAAACTCGACCATCCCAAATTTTCACATCTTCAGGTGCGCCACGGCGATATAACAAAACTGCCTTATGAAGATGGCCTTGCTGATCTTGCCATTTGTCATCAGGTGCTGCACTACTTGTCAGATCCCGGTGCTGCAATTCATGAAGCGGCACGTCTGTTAAAACCGGGCGGCCGTCTTTTAATGGTCGATTTTGCGCCTCATGATCTTGATTATCTGCGCGAATTCTACGCCCATCGAAGGCTCGGTATTTCTGCCGATCAGATGGATGGTTGGCTGGCAGAAGCGGGCCTAAATATTAGCCTTTTTGCCGAGTTCCCCCCGATTGACGGTGATGAGGCAGATGGGTTGACGGTTTCTTTGTGGCTTGCGGACAAGCCCGAAATTGACGTTGAGAAAGGGAGCACTCGCGCGGCTTCCAAATTGGAGCTTGCGTGATGTTACATAATTCGCAAAACAATGCACGTGATCAATCAGCGCGGCCTGTACCGCAGGTCTCGTTTGAGTTTTTTCCACCTAAAACGCCAGAGATGGAGAAGATTTTGCGCGCCTCAATCGCGCGGCTTGCCCCTATCAATCCCAATTTTGTCTCTGTGACATATGGCGCAGACGGCACCACGCGTGAACGCACGCACAAGGTGGTCGAGCATATTTTGCGCGAGACTGACCTTACCCCAGCGGCGCATCTGACATGTGTGGATGCACCGAGGGATGCTGTGAATGAGGTGATCCGGTCTTATTGGGCGCTTGGTGTGCGCCACGTTGTAGCGCTCAGAGGCGATCCAGCCGGTGGCGTTGGCACAAATTATCAACCCCATCCCAATGGTTATGAGAATGGTGCGGATTTGGTGGCAGGCCTCAAAGCGATCGCGGATTTTGAAATCACCGTGTCGGCCTATCCCGAAAAACATCCGGAATCTGCAAACTTTCACGTCGATTTCGACATGTTGCAGGCAAAGATCGATAATGGGGCAAGCCGTGCGATTACCCAGTTTTTCTTCTCCAATGATGTCTATTTTCGCTATCTGGACAAAGTGCGCGCCCGTGGGATTGATATCCCGATCGTGCCGGGCCTGATCCCTATCGTGAATTTTGAACAAACAGCACGGTTTGCCAAACGCTGTGGGGCCAGCCTGCCGCCCAGCCTGGTGGCGCGCTTTGAAGGTCTTGAAAACGAACCCGAAATCCAGCGCCTGGTGGCTGCTGCTGTTGCTGCCGAGCAGGTCAACGCCTTGCGCGAACAGGGTATTGAGACCTACCACTTTTATACGCTCAACCGCTCCAATCTGGTTTATGCGATCTGCCGGATCCTTGGTTTGGGCGCGATTGAAGCAGATGCGCCGCGGGAGGATGTCCCCCATGCCTCGTAACACCTATGCAAATACATCATCGGTTTCCAATGAGGCTGAGCACAGGCTTAAAGCGTTAGCGGACGAGCGAATTTTGGTTATTGACGGGGCGACCGGCACACAATTGCAGGCTTGCGGGTTCGATGAAACCGCGTTCCGGGGCGAGCGGTTTGTTGATCATGGCTGTGATCTTCAGGGAAATTTGGACATATTGAGCTTGACCCAGCCGGATACTGTATCGAGGTTGCACCGCGCTTATTTCGAAGCCGGCGCGGACATTGTTAAAACCAACACTTTTTCATCCACCAGCATCGCTCAAACTGACTACGGTCTTGAGGGACTTGCTTACGAGCTAAATGTTACCGGTGCCAGGCTGGCGCGTGAGGCGTGCGATGTTTTTATGGCTGAATTTCCCGAGCGTGACGTTTTTGTAGCAGGGGCTATTGGTCCTACAAACAGGACCGCTTCGATTTCGCCCGATGTTGAACGGCCGGGCTTTCGCGCGATTGATTTTGATCGGCTGCAGCAGACCTATGCTGAAGCTACGCGTGGGTTGATGGATGGCGGGGCGGATTTAATCCTGCTCGAAACCATCTTCGACACGCTAAATGCAAAAGCAGCATTGTATGCAATTGAAGAAACCTTTGCTGCGTTGGGCCGGCGCATACCGCTTATCGTTTCGGGCACGATCACGGACAAATCAGGCCGCACGCTTTCCGGGCAAACACCAACGGCGTTTTGGCATTCGTTGCGCCATGCCCGCCCGTTTGCAGTGGGCTTTAATTGCGCGCTTGGCGCCAAAGCGCTCAGGCCGCATTTGAACGAAATCGCGGGTGTGGCCGACACACTTATCTGCCTTTATCCCAATGCGGGCCTGCCCAACGAATTTGGCGAATATGATGAAAGCCCCGAAGACATGGCCGCTCAAATTGCCGAGTTTGCCCGCGAAGGCTTGATCAATATTGCTGGTGGATGCTGTGGCTCAACGCCTGACCATATCCGCGCGATCGTGCAGGCGGTATCACCTTATGCACCCCGCACAGTTCCAGATATTGACCCTCACATGCGCCTGTCGGGTCTTGAACCCTTCTTTCACGCCTAAATAATTGTGCTTGAGCTGTACCAATGACCAATGCCGCCCAGAGTTTCATCAATATCGGTGAGCGCACCAATGTTACGGGCTCTGCGCGGTTTCGCAAGCTGATTGAAGCAGATGATTATCCCGCTGCTCTCGATGTTGCGCGCCAGCAGGTTGAAAACGGCGCTCAGATCATCGACGTCAATATGGATGAGGGCCTGCTTGATTCCGAGCACGCTATGACCACGTTCCTCAATCTGATCGCGGCTGAACCGGATATAGCCCGGGTGCCGATCATGATCGATTCCTCCAAGTGGTCGGTGATCGAAGCCGGGCTTAAATGCGTGCAGGGCAAAGCGATCGTCAATTCGATTTCGCTCAAAGAGGGCGAGGCCCCGTTTCTTGAACAAGCTCGGCAAATCAAACGTTATGGCGCTGCCGCTGTTGTCATGGCGTTCGACGAGGATGGCCAGGCTGAAACAGCGGGGCGTAAATATGAAATTTCAAAACGCGCTTATGATCTGTTGACCGGCGAGATTCAGTTTTTCCCCGAAGATATTATTTTTGATCCGAACATATTCGCGGTCGCAACCGGTCTTGAAGAGCACAATGACTATGCCAACGCCTTCATTGAGGCTACACGTCGCATCAAGCAAAACTTGCCGCACGTTCATGTGTCGGGCGGGATTTCCAATCTGTCGTTCGCGTTTCGCGGCCAAAATGAGGTGCGCGAGGCCATGCACTCGGTGTTTTTGTACCATGCCATCCAGGCGGGGCTCGACATGGCGATCGTCAATGCAGGTCAACTCAAGGTTTATGACGATATTGAGCCGCGCCTGCGGGGGCTTGTTGAAGACGTTATTTTAAACCGCAAGGAGGACGCAGCAGGGCGCTTGCTGGAAGCAGCCCAGGACTATCGTGGCGAGGGTGCTGCCAAGCGTAAAACCGATTTGGCTTGGCGCGAATGGCCAGTTGAGCGAAGGCTTTCGCATGCGCTGGTGAATGGCATTACCGAATATATTATTGACGATACCGAAGAGGTGAGGGCTCAAGTAGCACGACCGCTTGATGTTATCGAAGGGCCGTTAATGGATGGCATGAATGTTGTTGGTGACCTGTTTGGTGAAGGGAAAATGTTTTTACCCCAAGTTGTTAAAAGCGCGCGGGTGATGAAACAGGCGGTAACTTACCTGGAGCCTTATCTTGAGCAAGACAAGCAGGCAGGCGACGAAACTGAGAACAGTGGGGCCGGCACGGTCGTGATGGCAACCGTCAAGGGTGATGTGCACGATATTGGCAAGAATATTGTGGGCATTGTGCTCCAATGCAACAATTATAATGTCATTGATCTTGGCGTTATGGTGCCTGCTGAGAAAATCCTTGAAACAGCACGCGAAACCAAGGCTGATGTGATCGGTCTTTCCGGCCTGATCACGCCGAGCCTTGATCAAATGTGCCATGTTGCACGTGAGCTTGAGCGCGAAGGTTTCGCTATTCCATTATTGATCGGGGGGGCTACCACCAGCAAGCTTCACACGGCGGTTAAAATCAATCCCAACTATAATCTGGGTCAGGCAATTTATGTAACCGATGCTAGCCGCGCGGTTGCCGTTGTGAGCCGCCTTATGAGCGATGCGCACCGAGGGGCATATATACAAGATGTGGCAAAGGATTATGTAACAGTGGCTAGCCGCCATGCTCGTGGTTCAAAAAAGAATACCAGGGTTGTGGTTGAAGAGGCGCGCGCCAACAGGTTTTACACCAAATGGTCTGATTATGTGCCGCCGAAACCCACATTTAACGGCACCAAGATTATTGACGACTGGGGGGTGGAGGACCTGGTGGATTATATCGATTGGACACCGTTTTTCTCAGCTTGGGAATTGAAGGGTAAATTCCCCGCGATATTGGACCATGCGCGTTATGGTGAGGCGGCGCGCGAGCTGTTTAATGATGCTCAAGCTATGCTGGAGAAAATAATTTCTGAAAACTGGCTAACGCCAAAGGCGGTTGTGGGGTTTTGGCCCGCCAATTCACAAGGCGACGATATTGAACTCTATGACAATGACGCGGGCGGTGCCCTGATCGCCACTCTGCATACCTTGCGCCAGCAAATGCGGCGTGACGGCAAAAAGCCCAATCTGGCGCTCGCGGATTTCATCGCTCCGAAAGAGGCGGGGTGTGCCGACTTTATCGGTGGTTTTGCCGTATCAGCCGGCAGTGACCAAAACAAAATTGCGCAACGGTTTGAGCGCGCCAATGACGATTTCAATGCCATTTTGTTCAAGGCACTTGCCGACCGGTTGGCGGAAGCGCTAGCGGAAGCTTTGCATAAACGTGTGCGCCGCGAGTTTTGGGGATATGCGCCCGATGAAGCCTTGGATAATTTAGATCTGATAGCTGAGCGTTATCGCGGCATTCGCCCAGCACCTGGATACCCCGCTCAGCCTGATCACACTGAAAAGCAAACCTTATTTGAGCTTCTTAATGTTGAGGAGGCGATCAGGGTTGAGCTTACTGAAAGCTATGCAATGTGGCCGGGGGCGGCTGTGTGCGGGCTTTATTTTTCGCATCCCGAATGCCGGTATTTTGGGTTGGGTAAGATCGAACGCGATCAGGTGGCGGATTATGCCGAACGTAAAGGTATTGGCGTGGTTGAAGTCGAAAAATGGCTGAGGCCAAATCTGGGTTACGATCCCGGGCATTGACAGGCCAATTTGCACATCTGGCAGGGGCCCCCAAGTCTTTCTAGTTGTTTTAATCCAGCATAGACTTCATCTTCGATATGTTACGTCAATCAGCACAAGGGCCTCACTGTTGAACTTTAAAGCCACGCCTCAGACATCAATCCTCATCGGCTGCTTTATGGCCATTGGGATTGCCGCTGTATCATTTTTAACGTTGGATGCCGTCACAGCTGCGTTTTCTTGTGTGCTGGGGTGGACAATGTTGGCGATCGCGTTGATTGACGCGCGCCATATGATTATACCCGACATATTATCCCTGCCTGCCTTACCTGCAGGGCTTGGGGCCGTTTGGATTTTGACCCCTAAAGCAAATTCCAGCTTGGTCGTGTTGGAACATTTGGCTGCAGCATTTTTTGCGGCTGGGGCGTTCTATCTCATAGCTCTTATTTATCGGATGTTGAGAAAACGCGAAGGCCTCGGGCTGGGTGACGTTAAGCTGGTTGCCGTTGCAGGTGCTTGGACCGGCTTTCAGGGCATTTCTTACGTTATCTTGCTGTCGTGTTTAGCTGCATTTTGTTTCGCCATTCTTCTCCACGTCCTCGGGCGCAAGCATATGACAGGCACAACGGCTTTGCCTTTTGGTGCGTTTATCGCCCCAGCCATTTGGCTGGTTTGGGCTCTTGGTGTCATGAGAATTTTGCCTGGAATGATGTAATCTTACTTCCAGGTTTTGCCTGAACGGGACTTTTTGTAAGGGGCATAACCTCTTTGTTGCGTCGGCGACAACAATTGAAGTCGAGATCTAACCTCACGGGCAATGAGGCTTGCGTCCGATCCATCCCGGATGACTTTCGGGCGCAGGAAAATGACAAGCTCAGTGCGTGTGTTGGCGTTATTAGTGTTACCAATAAGGTCACCAATGATTGGAATATGTTCTATTATTGGCACGCCATTTTTGGTGTTGTCTTCGCGCTCACTAATAAGCCCGCCAAGAACGACCATCTGGCCACTGTAAACAGCGATCACACTAGATATCTTGCGTTGTGAGATCGTCGGCGTTAGTGAGCCCTGCGTTCCAGTTGGGGTTGAACTTACCACCCGGCTAATTTCCTGTTGGATTTCCATGGTAACCAGACCGCTTGAATTGACCCGCGGGGTTACTTTAAGGATCACGCCTGTGTCACGGAATTGAACGGTATTAACAACAGGTGCCAGAGGATCGGTCACGCTGATGGCTGAACGGGTTGTTACCGGCACCTCATCACCAACTTGCAAAGTCGCCGCTTGATTGTTGAGCACAACAAGTGATGGTGAAGAGACGACCTTAACATTGGTCACACCTGACAGAGCGTCCAGTATCACTTTGGGGCTGTCTCTTGTGCCTCCATACAGGAGGTTCAAACCTGGAAAGCTTGGTTGAATAACCAGGCTGTTATCATTGGTAAAGCCGAGAGCTTTGGTGGGGTTACTATTTTGTTTGTTTCTTAAGAACACTTGAACGCCATAACGTAAATTATCGTTCAAAGTGACTTCTGCAATGGTTGCGTTGATATGAACTTGCAAGGGTGGTTGATCAATGCGCCTTAGAATACGCAGGACTTTTTGATAATCACGTCCCGTTGCCCTGATCAGAAGCTTGTTATTGATTTCATCTGCAGTGATGCGCACATTTGATGCGGGTGAAGACTTACTGCTCGATTTGCTTGTTTGCGTCCGGGGCGGCTGGGGGCTGACACTCTCATTTGCAGGGTTTTCCACCTGGTTGTTTGCAGCTCCCTCTTGTCTGTCTGACCTAATTGCACTTACACGTCGATCGGGACTTACTTCCGCTGCAGCACTCCGGCGTTCGGGGGCATTATTTGAAAAAGTTTCGGTTAGAACAGCCGCCAAATCCTTAGCTTTTCCGTTCTCAACACTATAGACATAAAGATTAAGCCCGGTAGCATTGGTTCTGTCTAACCGGCGAACCCATGTGGCAACTTTGTTGAGCATGCTTGCGCGTCGCGCCAGCACGAGGACAGCATTTAACCGTTCAATCGGCTGAAACTTGACTAGCCCTGCGCCCAACCCGCCTTGTTCTGTTTGAAAAACGCGCTTTAGTTCAGTGATCATCTCATCAGGTGTTGCATGCGCAATAGGATATATGGCGGCAGATTGACCACGCAACCAGTCGACATCAAATGATGAGGCAATTTCCATCAAGGAATTGCGCTCGCGGTCAGTTCCGCGCATCAACAGAAGGTTTTGGCTGGCTTCAGCGCGCAATGTTCCGGATTTGGCAATAAAAGCATTCAGCATACGCAACATTGCAGCAGATGAAATATGTTTCAGAGGAAACACCGTGACCCCATAGCCGGGCCCCGCACGTTTACGCTCAGCGGCATAATTAACTTCTCCAACGCCGCCGCGTTGAGCTGCGGCTAAAGGAATAATTCTATATTGCCCATTATCGCGAATAAGCGCGCCATTGTTCATTTGCAAAACCGATGCGAGGACTGACAGAAGTTCGTCGCGCGATACAGCTTTTCCAGTTGACAAGGTTACACGGCCTTGCACGCGTGAATCGAAAGTGTAAGGAATTTGCAAGGTGTCGCGCAGGATGACTTGTGCCAGTTCTGCCAGCGGCGCGTTGGAAAAGTTCAGTTCATAACCATTGCCAACATCTTTTGCGCCTCGGATGGGTATACGTTTGATGCGTACCCGTTCATCGCCAGGATATTTTTCAAACCTGCCGGCGCCAAGTTGTGCGCCTGCCAGGTCTTGTTGGCGTGGATTAATTGTTCGTGGCCCACGCGCTGAAAGATCAGCGGTGGATAATTTCTCAAGCTCGGTGGGTTCTTGTTCTTGGGTTGTAAACGTATCGCTAAATGATCCGCATGAAGACAGCACCAACAAGGCGGCACACAAAAACGCATATGGACTCCATTTGCCAATGGTACTCACTTGGACACAACTCCTGTACGCAACACCCTAACGCTCTTTGGCGCTTTCAACACATTTACTTTACACGCAGAACATCAAATTCGTTTTTCTTTTGCAACTCAGGAAAGCGTGACTAGAATTCTAAGTGTCTTTCCTCCTTAAGTTGCTGAGTTACATTAGCCTGATTATCGATAAGAGGACAATATCAATACAATTGGTATGGTTAGCAAGGGTTTTTCAGAATACTATAATTCTCAAAGACCTCGATATTTGAATTATTATGGATTTATCGTAAAATAAAAAAACGTTTTGTATTAATGGTTCAAATTATGTAGTGGCCATGGGTTAGTAATATGAGTGAACTTGAAGACTTTCTTTTAGAGCGCAAACTTATAAGCAAGAGCGATCTTGAAAAGGTCAAACACGTTCAAAATGAAACCGGCCAACCTTTGTGCTCGGCTTTGCGGCACTCTTCTGTTTTACAAGGTAGCGCCCTTGCCAATGCCATTGCCGAGTTTTACGAAATTCCCATAATCAGCTCTGAGGAATGGCCTGTAACGCCACTCTTTAGCGGCAAGTTTTCCAATGCCTTTTTGCGTGACAGCAAAGTATTCCCAATAGCTGATACCGAAGATGGATTGTTGCTTGCGATGGCGGATCCAAGTAATACTTACGCATCAAATGCCGTGGGCATGGCGATCAACAAGCCTATCATTCCAAAAATTGCGTCGGCTGAAGATATTGATGCTGCCATTGAACGCTCTATGCGCGATCAAGATCAAGGCGATGGTATGGTGGAAACTGTTCCCAGCGATGATATGGCTGAGGATGTTGAACATCTCAGAGATATAGCGCTTGGAACACCGGTTGTGCGTTTGGTCAATCAGCTTCTCCAAGATGCTGTTCATTCGCGCGCGACAGATATTCACATCGAGCCGTTCAATGGCAGGCTTGCCATTCGCATGCGCGTTGACGGCATGTTGCGCGATGTCCGCTCGCCTCCAGCGCACATGGGCAAGGCTGTCGTCTCGCGCCTTAAAATTCTATCGGGTCTAAACATTGCCGAGCGGCGTTTGCCGCAAGATGGGCGTGCGCGGATTAAAATTGATGGACGGCCACTCGACCTGCGGGTTGCCACAATGCCGGCCATTCACGGCGAGACAATGGTGATTAGGCTATTGGACAATGTCCGGCGTGCCCTCGATTTGAGCAAATTAGGGTTTTGCGACAAGGACGAAGAGGTTTTGTTAAAATGCCTGTCATCCTCACATGGTCTTATCATTGTGACGGGGCCAACCGGTTCGGGCAAGACGACCACATTGGCAACCGCTTTAAGTTTGTTGAATGAATCACATCGCAAAATCCTCACCGTTGAAGACCCGATTGAGTATGAGCTAGACGGCATCAACCAAACCCAGACCAAACCATCCATTGGGCTTTCCTTTGCAACGGTATTGCGCAGCTTTTTAAGGCACGACCCGGATGTTATTATGGTTGGCGAGATGCGTGATAACGAAACTGCTGGTATTGGTGTTCACGCAGCGCTTACCGGCCACCTTGTGCTGACAACATTGCACACAAATACCGCGGCTGGCGCTGTCACAAGACTTCTCGACATGGGGGTGGATGCTTATCTTTTGGCCTCCTCGTTGCGGTGCGTGATTGGCCAAAGGCTTGTCAGGTTGGTTTGTCAGGACTGTAGTGAAACCTATAATGGTACGCCGGATTTTCCACAGAAAATACTTGATGAAGCAGGTCTTAGCCCAAAGGCCAAACAAAAATTACAGCGTGCAAAGGGCTGTGATCGTTGCTTTGGAACAGGGTATAGCGACCGGGTTGTGATTTCAGAGGTTTTGGATGTTAATGAAGATATTCGTGCGTTAATTCAGCCGGGGGTTGCTGCGGGGCAAATTGAACAAATTGCTCGTGAGAATGGCATGACGACTATGCTGAGTGATGGTTTGCAAAAATGTCTTGATGGTCTCACCACGCCTGAAGAAATCAACCGTGTTGCATTGGATATGTAAGGCTATAGCTTGACACTTTATCATTATACCGCAATCGGCCAGAACGGGGCCAAAATTGAAGGCGAGATGGAAGCGCTCGGCCGCAAAACCGTGTTTGATCAATTGCACGATCAAGGCCATCTGCCGGTTGACGTTACTGAGGCCGGCAACCGCGGACAACAAATCGCAGGGCAGGGTTCATTTTTTAGCCGGGCGCCATCGGCTGCTCAAATTACATTGTTTACGCGCGAGTTGGCCATGTTGCTTAAAGCCGGGCAATCCCTGGACCAGGCGCTTGGGTTGCTGGCCTCTGATACCGGCTCTGCAAAGCTCAACAAATTGATCGGTCAGGTCAGGGCAAAAATTAATGAGGGCCGAAGTTTTCATGAAGCGCTCGAAGCGCAAGGCCGGGCCTTTGAGCAAGTCTATATTTCCATGGTTCAAGTTGCTGAAGCGAGCGGTACACTAGATACTGTTTTGGAGCGCATAGCAGATGCTCGCGAACGTGACCAAAAGCTGCGCTCAAAAGCGTTGTCCGCGATGTTGTATCCTGCACTTTTGGTCGCAACAGCCATTGGGGCCGTCATTGTTATGTTGATTTTTGTCGTGCCTAAATTCAAGGACATGCTTGTAAACACCGGCGCTCAATCAGCTGATACATCACTCATCGCCATTACAGCTTCCGATTGGCTGATTGAAAATGGCATGACATTCCTGGTCGTTTTATTGGTGGCTTTGATTGCCCTGACATTGCTGTTGCGCCAGCGTGGCTTTCGCCAGAATTTTGATGGCATATTGCTCAAATTGCCGCTTGCGGGACATTTGCTCCGTCTTAATCTCACCATACATTTTTGCCGAACATTGGGCACCTTGCTTGAAAACGGAGTTGACCTGCCAGCAGCCTTGTCTCTGACGCAAAATGTTATGGGAAATAAAGTCGCTGCCAAAGTTATTGGGGATGCCCAAGAGGCGCTTAGAAAAGGACAAAATTTTACCAAGCCTTTGATTGCAGCTAATTTGTTTCCGCCTGTTGTTGTAAACCTGCTTAAAGTTGGTGAGGAAACCGGAGGACTGTCTGCCAGCACGCTATATTTGGCACGCATGTTTGAAGACAAACTTGAATTGGCGATCCAACGTCTGTTTACAATACTTGAGCCTGCGATCATTATTCTGGTGAGCCTGTTTGTGGCTGGCATTATTATTTCGATCATCGGCGCTGTGATCAGCGTTAATGATCTTGCACTTTAAAACACTGTGGAGAATTGGCTCTGCTGAAATTGAGCTGGTTGGATTTGAGAATGAATATGTATCTGCTGTCTATCGTTTCCGCGTTTCGAGCTAAGGCAATTCGGGCGAACAAATCAAAAAGCCTGGATAAGCAAGCAGGGTTCACTTTAGTCGAATTGCTGGTTGTTATGGTCATTTTGGTTCTGCTCGCAAGCCTGGTTGCCCCACGGGTCATAGGGTATTTGGGGTCCTCACGCACCAAAACCGCCAAAGTACAAATCGAAAATCTGCTAACCACACTTGAACTCTACAAACTGGATGCTGGACGATATCCCTCAGATAGTGAGGGTTTGAATGCTCTGGTCAAAAAGCCGGCGAATGCCAAAGCCTGGAATGGACCTTATTTAAAAGGTGGCACTGTGCCAAAGGACCCTTGGGGTTATGACTATCATTATAAAATTCCTGGTGAGCATGGCGAATTTGATATTGTCTCTTTAGGGGCGGATAATCAGCAAGGCGGCGTGGATGAAAATCAAGACGTGACGAGCTGGTAGGACAAATGCGCCAAAATCAAAATGGCTTTACCTTAATTGAACTACTTGCGGTGATGGTCATTTTAGTTCTGGCAGCTAGTGCTATTACGCTAGCGACACGACCCGGCGAGGGTGCCACAGGGCTTAAGGCTATGGCGCAGCAAGCCGCAGCGCTTTTCAGGACGGCGCGTGCGCGTGCCATTAACAAGCGGGCCGAGCGGGTTGTTGTTATCGATACCTCACGCCGGCAAATCCGCTATGACAACGGATCCAAGCCATTGGAGATTAGCTCGTCTATCAATGTGCTGATAACGGCTGCTGACAATGAACGCCGCGCGAGCGACATAGCAGGTATACGGTTTTTTCCAAATGGCAGCTCCACAGGAGGCACGCTAAGGCTTGAGCGGGATCAACAAGCTTATGAAGTTCGCGTCAATTGGCTTACCGGTCATGTATCCGTCAAACCGCAATCATAAGAAGCATACCCTTAAGGGGCAGCAAGGGTTCACGCTGTTAGAGACCCTCACAGCACTCACTATTGCAGCCTTTGCTTTAACAGCGCTGTTTCAAAACTTTTCAACCGGTTTGCGAGCGGTCAGCATAACAGATGATCACACCCAAGCCCGCTTGCTGGCGCGCGCCTTGCTCAGCGAACACACCCAAGGTTGGACCAAAGCGCCTAAGTCTGAGCGTGGAAAATATAACAATTTTGCCTGGGAAGTATCCATCAATCAAGCTGACGCTTCTTTGTTGGTGCAGCCTGCCAAAAGCAAATGGAAGCTCTATCATGTTGCTGTGCGCGTCTCCTGGCAAAACAATCGCGAAATCCACCTCGATACCCTTAAGCTAGGACCCGGAAATGAATGATCTGTTTAAACATTGCGCTCGCCGGGAGCAGGGGTTCACCCTGATTGAGTTGCTCGTGTCGATAACCCTCATGGCCCTCATTTTGGGGGTTTTGGCCGCAGGCATATCTGTGGTTGCCAAAGGGTGGGACAAAAATACGGCACAACTATCTGCACAAGACATGTTCTCTAGAGGATACAGCCTCCTTGTGCGTGATATTGAGGGCCTGCAACGCTTGGTTTGGCAGAGAGATGCAGGGCCTGAATTTATATTTCAAGGCCAGGGTGACAGCTTGAAATTTGTGGTCATAGAGCCGCCTTATCCAACCAGACCGGGGCCTTATATTGTCAGTTTTTTCATCAAAAAGAGTGCCTCTGACAATATTTTAATGCGCGCGCGCACACCTTTTCATCCCGACATTCAAGACTTTGCTTCACTTGAGATGAAAGATGAAGTGCCCCTTCTGGAAGGTCCTTATAAATATCGCTTTTCTTATGGCGAAACACGATCTGGCCGCCATAACTGGTTTAAAAGCTGGCCGCATAAAAACCGGCTGCCCGATCTGATTAAGCTGGAAATCACAGAAAGAAACTCAGGCCAACCTGTGTTTGCGCCTTTTATAGCCAGCACCAAAATTGACGCTGAACTTGGGTGTCTTGAGAAAAAACCCATAGCTTGCACCACACGCACACGAGGTGAGCTTGTGGTCAACAATGATAATACAAAGCCATGATTGTGACGGATAAAAATCAAAGTGGATTGGCCCTGGTTGTCGTGCTGTGGGTGGTGGCGTCATTGGCCTTGCTTGTTGCAGCCTTCAATGCTTCGGTTAAAGGCAGCGCTGTTTTGGTGGCAAGCGAAGCAAGTCTTGCTCAAGAACATGCTCTGATAAATGCCGGAGTTGAACTTGCCGTGGCCCAGTTAACACTGGTTGGAAAAGACGTTCGCTGGCAAGCTGATGGCAAGGCGCATGAAATTGATTTTGCCGGTACACGACTTAAAATAAGAATATCGGATGCAAATGGACGTATTGACCTCAACAAGTCCAATAGTGCGCTGTTATTGTCCTTTTTAACGCGGCATGCCGACACACCAATACAAGCTGAAGAGATCCGCGACCGTATTCTTGATTGGCGCGATGATGACCAAGAACGCCGAGGAAAAGGTGCTGAAGACCTGGAATATCAAAAAGCCGGGCGGACATATGGCGCCGGTGACACCAAATTTAACAATGTCACCCAACTGCGTGATGTTTTGGGAGTGAGTTACAATTTATACAAAAGGTTGAGGCCCCTCATCACAGTACATAATAGCAATGGTCTGATAAATCCTTTGTCGGCCTCGCGCGAAGTCTTATTATCTTTGCCTCTTATTGCCGAATCCGAGGTGAGTGAGGTGATTAGTTTGCGCGAGCAGGGAGCAAATAATAAAACGGAAATTTTCAAACTATTGGCAAAGAGTAGAAAATGGCTCAATATTTCAGCTGGCCCGGCATATGTTATAAGCATTGAAGTGAGAGCCAAAGACGGTAAATATGGTTTGCCTGCTGAGATAACCATTTTAAGAAGTGCCGATAATCAAGCGCCATATCGGGTTTTAGACTGGCGGATATAAGTAATAGCTTCAATAACTTAGAGAGATTGTAGGTTGAGTAATATTGATACAGCTGTTGGAGAAAACCGTCCAAATATGGCGGCTAAATTTTTTTCCTGGTGGATCGGCGAATTGGCTTCTCTCGTTTCAACGCCCCTTGCCAAGCAGCGGGGGTGGCGGGTTTTATTGTTGAAGACGACCGAAGGGCTGGATGTTTTCATCCGTGATTCCAAGGGTATAAAAAATCTAGGGTCGTTAACGCCGGATACCCCATATGATCAAATTCAGCTGTTGCAAAAGGCCTGTCAGCGCCGCCAATCAGGCCCGGCCAGCGTTATCCTCCGGCTTTCATCCAAAACCGCCCTGCAAAAAAACCTCACTTTCCCAAAGGCCACACAAGATGTGATCGAACCCGTCTTGCACAATCAGATGGAGCGGATAGCGCCTTGGCCGCAGGCTGAAACCCGATTTGGCTATGAAATTCTTGAAGACGGTGAAGCCACTAGCGATCAACTTAACGTCGCGGTGATTATCACCAGCCAAACAATTCTCGATGAGGCATTGGATCAAGCAAAACAGATCGGCTTGGCACCGGGCCGGATCGATTTTGGCGAAGATGCCAAAGCACCTTCAGGCATTCGGCTGGTAACCATGGAAGACAAAGGACGGCGTAAAACCCAAAATATCATCGGGTCTATGCTGGGTGCTTTGCTGGTTTTATCGCTCGTCATTTGCGGGTGGGGCTTATCAGACGTAATGACCGGTCAAGAAACGCTCGTAACGCTCGATAAAAAAATTGCGCACTCCCGCCAGCGTGCCGGACAAGTGCGAAAACTTGCTGCGGAAAACACCGAATTACGCCGAAGGCGGTTAAAATTAATCAAACGCAAGCAGGAAGAAATCTCAACCGCTGTGGCGCTGGAAATGCTCAGCAGGGCCTTGCCGGACACCGCCTGGCTGACCGGGTTTGGCATTAATAAATCAGACGTTCAACTTTCTGGCATGGCAGACAATGCTGCCGCTTTAATAACGAATTTGGAAAATACGCCCTTTTTCAGCAATGTACGATTTTCGGCATCGACCACACGCCGATCGAGCGACAAGAAAGAGATTTTTTCAATCAAAGCTCAAGCCGTCATCACCAAGTTTCCGGAGGACTGATGGCAGCACAATCGAACATGGTGTTACGTTTGGCTGCAGTGGGGTTGCTGCTTGCTAGCCTTGCCGTTATGGCAGGCTTGGCGGTGGCGCCCCAGATATATCTATCCTCGATCGATGAGCAGATCACAGCAAGCCGTCCTCTGCTGGTTGCGTTGCGCGAGCAAGTTGCTGCGGGCCCCAAATTGCGTCGCGAAAATAAATTGCTGATATCCTCGGGCAAAAAAAACACGCTGCTCTTGCCAGGTACAGCCACCGGCGTTGCAGGGGCGAATTTGCAAAGGCTGGTGGTCGATTTGGTCAAAAAACATGGCGGTCAGGCTACAAGCTTCCAGGTTTTGCCCCCTAAGCAAGATGGCAACCTTGTGCAAATCTCCATGAGCTTGAGAATTCAAGCCGACATCCAAGGGCTGAGAGATATCCTGTTTACCCTGGAAACCGGCGCGCCATTGATTTTCGTCGATGATTTGCGCATTCGTGCCAGAAGGTTCTCCATTAATCAACGTAAACGTTTGGCACCACTCAATGTAACCCTGCAAGTCAGTGGTTTTATCGCACAGAAAGAGGCGTCTTGAGTTATGGCGAAATTCCGTATGCCAGTGTTGATTGTTTTGGGCCTTGCTCTGGCACTCCTGGTTTGGCTGGACAACCAGCGCGAAGACCAAGCAGCCAACGATACAAGCAGGGACAGTCAGCAAACGACCGCCACAAAGCCGGTTGAGCCAAGCAAGGTTGGCACCGAGACCGTGACCATTGTGCAAAGACGCAATCCGCTTGCGGTACTGCAACGCCAGCAATTTCATGACACTGTCGCTCGCCCGCTGTTCTCGCCAACCAGAAAGCCGCCGCCAAAACCGGCGCAACCAGTGGCCCAACCCAACCGGCCGCAAACCATAAGGGGGCCAAACCTGAATGAATTTGCCTTGCTGGGTGTTGTTTACAGCGAAGACAAAACAGCCATAGCCCTGTTGCGCGAAACAAAAAGCGGGCGCAATTTTCGTGTGGAGCAAGGCGATATGCTGGGTGGCTGGCAGGTTGTAAAGGTTGATGCGACCCATGTGAAATTGACCAAGGACGGTGTGAGTGTAGACCTACCTCTGTTCAAAAAATAAGCGTTTTCGCCGCCGTTTTCCCCTATTTCCTGCCAAAAATTGCATGTTTGCGAGACTTTATCTGTAAGTCTTATTTACTGCCTTGTGTGCTCGCCATTAATTCACCTAAATGATATGGTTAATCATCAGACGGCAGATTGTTGCTGGTCTGATCAATAAATAATATTTTTGATTTTAATAAATCACGTAGAATAGAGGGGAGAGTTATTATGCGTATATCTAAACGATCTATCGCCAGATGTTTGTTTGGCTCGGTGGCAGCTCTTGGTCTTGCGGCTGTCATGTTTGGTGCCACAGCTGAAGCGAAAGATGCTTGTTTTGGAAAAAGCAATATTGCCTTGGTGAACGGCAAAATCCACACCATGAACAAACACAACTCGATTGTTTCTTCGGCTGTTATCGAAAATGGACGTTTTACGTCCGTCGGGAAGCATGCAAAAGGCCACGCTCCATGCACCAAGGTGATTAATTTGCGTGGGCGTACCGTGGTGCCGGGCCTCATCGATAATCACAATCACATCGTGCTTTTAGGTCTGCGTCCGGGCCATGACACCCGCCTTGAAAACATATCATCCATTGGTGAAGTGCTTGATGCTTTACAAAAGCGTGCCAATGGAGTTGCCAATGGCCAATGGATTACGGCAATTGGTGGCTGGAATATTGCCCAATTTTCAGAAAATCGACTGCCGACATTAACGGAGTTGGATTCAGCTTCTTCTGATCATCCGATTTATATCCAGCAATCTTTTACAGGACCTGGAGCCACCAATTCTCTTGGCAAAGCATTCTTCGAAAGCAAAGGCATTACAATTGGTGCTGATGGTTTTGTCGCCCCAGCGCCCTTCTTCTCTTCGGGTCCGGCCACCGAAGCCTTATTCGAGTTGCGGAAATTACAAACCTTTGAAGACAAAAAGAGAGGCACCAAGGATGCGATTGCATATGGTTTAAGCGTTGGTATCACGACCCACGGGGAAATGGGGGCGTTTACGGCAACCGGCACAACGAGCGACGGTGCTGCTCATTTTGATCCTAAAGTTGCGTTTGATCCAATGCTTGCACTTAACCGGGCGGGAGAATTAAAAGGGCGCGTGCGGATCTTTTTCTTAACGGAAGACACCACAGCGGATCTTACTACTCTAAAGGCCAAGGTTGAGAATGCATTTCGTGAATTCGGCGATGATATGTTGCGGGTCACAGGCCTTGGTGAATTTATCGTCGGCAATTGGTTCTTCCCAGGTCCGGCACCGTTTTATGTTGAAGCTGCCACTTTGGCTGCCCAAAAAGGCTGGGTCCATCAACAACACACGCTAAGCCTGGACGAAGACATTGAAGTTGCTGATACCTTTGAAGCGGTCAACACGGCAATGCTTTCGCTTAATCCAAACTTCAAGTTTTCCGATCTTCATTGGTCGATTGCGCACGTGCCATTTATCGATCAACCAACCATCGACCGGCTTAAGGCCTTGGGTGTTGGTGCATCGGTGACAAGTTGGCGTTATCTTGCGGGAACTCCTACCCAAAACGGACCACCGTTTCGCATGCTTGTGGACAGTGGCATTAGAGTTGGCATGAGTTCAGATGGTATGCAGATCGCGCCGATGAACCCATGGCTCAATATTTTCTATATTGTCACGGGTAAAAACAGCAGCGGCGAGTTGATCAATGAGAGAGATGGTGTGCTACAAACTCTTACCAGGACAGAAGCCATGCGGCTTTATACGTCGAATAATGGTTGGTTCCTAAAAGAAGAGAAAAAGTTAGGATCCATCGAAAAAGGTAAGTTCGCCGATCTCGTTGTCCTGAATAAGGATTATTTCAACAAAAACAGAGTTTCTGATGAAGGCATTAAAGACCTTCATTCAGTTCTCACGATCGTAGGGGGAAAGATCGTACACGATTCCAGACGGCGCTATGGACATCATCCACATCATCATTAGTGTTGTCGGGTTTTAAAATTGGGCGAATGTGTGGCGCGGAAGCTTAAGCTTCCGTGCCATTATTTTTATGCAGAGAGGCATTGAGGTGTGTTCTGTCTTGCTGTTCTCAGGCCATCGTATCCCAATCGGATCGATCGCCGAAACTCGTCTTCATGAACTCTGTGAACAATTGTATCTTGGTGGATAGATGCCTATTGGGGGGATAAATCACGAACATAAAAACGTCCGGGCTGGTAAAATCCTTAAGTACAGGTACAAGCTGGCCAGCTTGAAGTTGCTGGCGTGCAGAAAATACCGGTAATTGAACCAGGCCAAGATCTTTTAGGGCTGCCTCGCGTAAGGCTTCTGCATTATTGGCACTAAAAACACCTTTGACGCGGATGGCATAATCTTCGCCACCCTTCGAGAATTTCCAGATATTACCGCTCGTCAAGCTGCCGTAATGCAGACAGTTATGGTCGTGTAGGTCGGCGGGGGTAAGTGGTATGCCGTGGTCTTTAAGATATGCCGGGGTGGCGCAAACCACACGCTGCACCTGAGTGATGGTTTGAACCGTCAAGCTTGTTGCCTCCAACGGTTCGGTGATTCTGATTGTTAGGTCAAAACCTTCCTGTAGCGGATCCACCATGCGGTCGGTCAGCGTCAACTCAACCGACAGGTCGGGATAACGCGTCATGAAATCAGCAAGAACCGGACTTAGATATTGCATGCCGAACGACATGGGCGCATTGACCTTCAACGTGCCTTTGGGTTCCGCTTGCAGTTTGGAGACGGCAAGCTCGGCTTCTTCAAGGTCGCTTAGAATTGTCAGGCAGCGGTCGTAAAAGGCTCTGCCGGTCTCGGTCGGCGCCACTTTGCGGGTGCTGCGATTGAGCAATTGCACGCCAAGCTCAGCCTCGAGTTTGATCACATATTTGTTAACAACCGAGCGCGACAGGCCCATCTCGCGGGCTGCGGCAGCAAAGCCGCCAGCTTCAACCACTTTGGTGAAGGCTTTGATATATGTGAATTTATCCATGAAGTTTCTTGGTCAAATTGCTTAATCACCGTGTCTTTGTCCGAATGTAGTTAAATTGAGGACAATACGTAGACAATAAGGAATATTGTCTTCAATTGCTCCCTAATGTAAAGAATTTTAAGGTGAGCCGATGGTTTCGGCGTCCGAGTTTGCTTGGATGGCGGTGCGTATCAGTCGCAAAATAAGCGGCAACAAGCCCCACAAGCGCATATCGTCCGAAGTATTCGGACATGAGGAAGGGGAGTTCTCGATGTTTTTTCACAACAAGATAAGATTTGTTTTATTGAGTGCGGCGTTGTTGTTTGCCGGATTGCTGCTGATAGCGCCGGCAACCGCCATTGCACAAGCACCGCCGGAACCAGTACCACCGGTAGACGGCATTAAAGTGGCGCCGGCATTATCGCCAGAGACGTTTCCCACAACATCGGAAATCCCAACTGACATATCAAGCCAGTTTGCGCTCGACCGCAACTCAGACGGTGTTTCCGAAGGCATGGCCATTGGGAAGGTCAGGTCTGACCTGGATGATGTTTACTATCTTACCGATGGCAATTATCAGACCTTAGCGATCCTACATAGCTACGGCCAGGGCATCATTCTGGTCGATGCGCCCGAGCCGCTGCCATTTTCCAATCCTAGTCCTGATCCTAACTTCAACGTACCACCTTATGATATTGTAACGGTTCTTGAGGATAAGTTTCCTGGTGTACCGGTTACGCATATGATCTACAGCCATGGGCATACCGATCATATTGGTGGTGCTAAGAAGATCAAAGACAGGTGGCCGAGTGCCAAAATCATCAGCCACATACTCACGAGAAAATTGCTCAAAAAAATCAATGATCCGCGCCGTCCAGCACCGAGACTGCGCAACACGTTTCTTAACAAACGGACTTTGCGCATTGGTGGCCAGAAAATCGAGCTGCATTATTTCGGCAATATCCATCAGGCTGGCAACACCTATATCTACTTGCCCCGCAAGAAAGTGCTGATGGTGGTTGACGTGGTCTATCCGGGCTGGGTGCCGTTCCGCCGTTTGGCCCTGTCAGAAAACATTCGCGGTTGGCTTAAAGGCCATGACACCATTTTGAAGTTTGACTTCAAGACGCTGGTACCAGGCCACCTCACAATTTTGGGGGATGATGAAGCCCCCTCAGGCATCTCAGCCAAGCAACATGTCATATGGGCAAAGCAATATAATGACGAAATTGCTGCCGCGATCAATGCCGGTTATCGTGACATCTCCACCCTGTTTGAAGGCGTTGGTGTCGTCGGTGGGGTGCTTGGTAATCCCTTCGCTACAGCCGCGAAATGGGCTTTGTTCAGTGCATTTTACGATGCATCCACCCAACGTTGTGTCGAAGCACTTAAAAACTCGACCTCGGACTGGAAAGGCAAACTTGCTGGCGAGGAAACGTTTAACTTCTCGAACTGCGAAGCCTATTTCGTAGCAGCAAGGCTGGGTGATGTTGAGGTGCCACCGGCACCCTAAATACATGGGGAGCGTCAATAATAATGATAACAATTCGGGGCGGGCCATAGGCTCGCCCCGGACGCTTTTTGAACTCATGTTAAAGTCTTAATGGCTCTGGGCCATATAACATAGGGAAGAAGTTCTGTCGGCGCATGTCAGCGTCATAACTGATAGTTATTTGAGTATATTAAAATGACTAATTCTAAATATATCAGACCTCTTGGTTTTTTGCTGTTCGCTCAGATCTTGTTTGCTGGCCTGATATGGCAAGCAACAGCCAATGAGGCAGAGCTGCCCACAAGGCCGTCCATATCCTATAAGGCAAATGTCAGCCTATCTGTCGGCACAATCACCCTATTGGGAACGACCTGGTACACGCCCGATAAAGAACGCAGCGAATTGGGCTTTGGGGGCGCTAAATTCAAGGGCAAGCCCTCCATTCATCGTCGGGATAAAGGGCTTTTATTCATACTCAATGAGGCCAATAAGACCTATTTTACGCAAACGCTTAAACCAGGGTCCGCGCAGTCAAGTTTGATCAATCATAAATTCACTGAGCAAACCAAAATCGGTACGGACACTATTGAGGGCATAAAAGCCACAAAATACAGGGTCAAATCCGACAAACGTAAGAACAGGCAACTCATAGGTCATGTTTGGATAAGCAAAGATAATGTTCTGTTGCGCGTTGATGCGCAGATCACGGCCAAAGGCAAGACCAATTCGTTTAAATATGCCCTCACCAACCTTGTTATCGGACCACAACCGGCCGCGCTATTTGAACTGCCCAAAGGCTATAGATTTGCAAAGCCGACAGTCTCAGAATTGGGTCTTGAAAGGCGCACACCCAAGGCGCAAAATCCAGAATCACACAAGCATTAGGGTCGCGACCCAAGAACGCAAGCGCTCGATCCGATTGGCGGCGGCCAGCCAACCTAAATTATAAGTGATGCGTTATCGTGCTTTATTACGCCGTTTAAGCGCTTTATCCCTCAAGGCATGCCATGTCATGAGCTTTTCCCGCTTGGTTTGCTTTTGGTGTTCTTGTCGGACGGACGGTGCTAGCTGTGTTGGGGTCCTGCTGCGCATTTCAGTGGCTGGTGCTTGCCTATTATTGGCTCCATTGAGCATGACGATCTTGCTGATTTTGGCATTTGTGCCATGGCTGCGGATAATCATGTGGTTGCGATTGCGTAATAGACGCTGCAAAACGACATTCAACGTGCCGGAAAATTCACCGGAAATGTTATTTTTTGAGTTTGTTTTTTCAAAACCACTCACTGTAAAGGAAAATGTCTTGCCTAACTTGCGTAATACATCCTCAAGGGGTGCTTCTTTAATATGCACTGAGAAGGGTTTGCTGGCTACATTGCCCTCAATTATCACAGTTCCAGCATGTGCTGCCGTGTAAGGCAGCACGAAGAGTGTTAAAACCATGATGATCCGGGATAAAAACAAAACCATTTCGAGAGCCCTTTAGCGATTTCTGCGGGCATTCGCTATTAATGCCGGTACGACCTTCAGAAAACAGGTCTCCATCATATTAGTGAAGATCATTTCGCCATAAAGAGTCAATCGTCTAGCAAAAATTAAATGGTGAAGATGCGTTTTCGGTTGTCAGATTGATGCGGTCTTGTGGTTTTTTTTGCACTTGCAATATCCCAGGCCACCAGTGCTATGCCCAGTGCCGCACCGGCTGCGTTTATCCAGATCATGTAGCTTGTAATCTCATTGGGGATCATCAACATAGCCCCCAAGACGAAATAACCCAGCCTGGTGACAATGGCCATGGGCCGGCAGAAATAACCGATCAGGCAGGCGGAAATCAGCCAGACACCGGCGAGTGCGGTTACAACATCGACCACCAAATCAAAGGCATTTCCTTGCAATAGCAAGCTTGGCGAAAATACGAATAAAAACGGCACCACATAAGCTGTCCAGCCAAATCGCATTGAGGTCCAGCCGGTCGCCATTGGTGGCGCTTTGGCAATTGAGGCGGCGAAAAATGCTGCGATTGCAACCGGCGGGGTAATCAGCGACATCATGCCGAGATAAAGAATAAACATGTGTGCTGCTAGCGGGTCGATACCGACTTCAACGAGGGAAGGGGCGAGCAATACCGCCAGCAAAATATAGACCCCGATCGTCGGCATGCCCATGCCGAGCAGAATGCATAAAGCTGCTGTGATCGCCAGCATGGCGACCAGGTTTGAATTGCCGAAATCCACCACAAATAAGGTAAAGGCAAAGCCCAGGCCGGTGACCTGCAACACACCGATGATGAAGCCCGCTCCTGTTACGATCATTATGATGTCGAGCACGGACGTGCCGGTGTCTTGTAATGCATACCAGATCTCGTGCAAGCTGATCCGCTGGCCCTTGTGGCCGAATATGATACCGATTGCCAACACCACGACACTGGCCAATAGAGCCGCGGTTTCAGCTTCCCAGTTGAGCCAGAATAGCGCATAAATCAAGGCCGCGAACGGCAGTAGAAACATCCAACCAGCGGCCAAAACACGGCTAGCTTGTGGAATTACGCTAGCGTCTACTGGAGATATCTTGTCTTTGGCCGCTTCAAGGTCGGCCTGCATAAACAAGGAGACATAATAAAGTAAAGAGGGCACCAAGGCGGCGATCACTATGTCCTGATAGGGTCTTTGCAGAAAATCCGCCATCAGGAATGCCACCGCTCCCATGACAGGCGGCATCAACTGGCCGCCTGTGGAGGCGACCGCTTCAATGGCAGCTGCCATGCGCGCAGGATAGCCTGCGCGTTTCATCATCGGGATGGTGATGATCCCGGTTGCGACAATATTGGAGACCGCAACACCTGAAACTGATCCAAACAAGCTGGAGGCGGTGATGGCAATCTTGGCCGAGCCGCCACGGTAACGCCCCATCAGGGCCATGGAAATATCATTGAAGAAATCAGCTCCGCCGGATCTGAGCAACAATTGGCCGAAAAACACGAAGGTGATAACGATGGTGGTGGCGATCACCAAGGGCAGGCCCATTAAGGCGTTGGTATCGAGCGAGAGATAATTGACAAGAGGTATGAGGCCGACTTTGCGGGTCTCTAAATCCCCCGGCACGAGATGGCCTAAAAGCGCGTAAAACACAAAAAACAACACAATGGCAACAAGCGCATAACCGGTAGAGCGTCTTAGCCCCTCAATCGATAGAAAAAAGAAGATAAAGGCAACGATTATGCCATCGAGTGGGGCGTCCGCGAGCCGTTCGGTTAAGTTCGGGAAAACGATGGCGACATAAGCTCCCGCGCTAAACCCGGCGAGACCCAAAAGCAGGTCATACCAGGGCACAATTCTGCGTTCAGCGCCGCGTCTTGCCGGGTAGTGAATGAACACCAGTGCCAAGGCCAGGGCCAGCATGGCGGATAGAAATTGCTCGGTAAACAGGACGAGGCCAACTTTGCGAAATGAATCGCTTGCCCAGGCCAGAGAGCCCAAGGTTAGGGTGGTCGCTAAAACCGGGCGCAAAAATTTCAGCGCCAGATCATCTGGCGCTGAAGCAAATTTGTCTTTGTTATCCAAAACGAGGGCAATCTATGTGTCGTGCCGGTATTTGCATTTACAAACGCGGCTCATTTCCCTTTCCAGAGACCTTTTTCTTTCAATAATTTGATCGCACCGGGATGATATTGAGCGGTTTGGAACTGCTTGCCCATCAAGGCCGGTACATGGGCGCGGAAAGTAGGATGACCTTTAACCAGGGCAGATTTCTGGCCGATCACGCTCTTGAGGAAATTATAAACCGTGTCATCAGATACCTTGGCATTGGCATAAATAATAAGGTCGGAGCCCAAAACGTTGGTTGGCCCAAGAATGCCTGCAAAGGGAGGAGCTGGTTTGAGTGGAATGATGAAATAATCCGAACGGATTGCTTTGACCTTTTTCGTCGCGGCTGGTATGTCGCCGACCGACAAGGCACGCACGCCGCCAACCGCAGAATTGATCTCGGCGACTTTCGGTGCGCCAACGGCAAACAAAAACGAATCCAACTTGCCGGATTTAAAGTCATTCGCAGCGCTGATAATATTGGTAACGGGAACACTCGACAGGTCCTTCCAGCCAAGATCGGCCGTGTTTAATATGGCTTCTGACATAGGAATGCCGTTGGAAAAAGCCACCCATTTGGTTGGATAGCGTTTGCCTTTAAGATCAGCGATTGTCTTGATTGGCGAATCCTTACGGACAAAAACTGTAACCGGGAATGCGAGAATGCGAAATACCACACGTAGGTCCGGATGTTTTCGGCCCTTGAAAGCCCCAACACCGGTTAAAGCATCGGTCAGATCAACAACATCGGTAATGCCGAATTCCGATTGTTGCTTTTGCACCGCGGCTGCAACGGCGGTTGTGCCCCTGTAAGGGGTTACACGAACCTTGAGTTTGGAATTTTGCTGAACGACCTTGGCTATCACCTGGGCCTGGACGTTATTGATGGCACCCGCCGGTAGGGTTGCAAAACCGACGGTTTGGGCCTGGGCAATTGTGCTGGCTGCAACCAGCCCCATGGCCAATGCAAAAGCGTATTTCAACAGTCTCATTTTATATCCTCCCATGAACAACGCGTTTATTATATTATTTCCGCATAACTCTAGAGAACTCAACAAAATTTGGAAGAAAAATCAGACATCGGTGTAATATTAACCAAACGGGGTGATCTCAAATTTTGTCGATTTCTCTTTGGTTTGACAAAAACACCTTACCAAAACCCGATTTTGCCGATTAAACTGGTCCATCGCTTGACGTCATTGATCTCAGCAGCAAGTGCGGCTTGAAGGTCAACTGCGCAAAAGCAAAAAAAGGAGACATGACGCCTGATGAAATTTGCACATTTTTCCCATATCTGGGGCAAACCCGGTATGAGCCCCCATCAGCGCTATGAGCAATTGTGGCGTGAATTACAACTCTGCGATGAGCTCGGTTTTGATTTTGGCTTTTGCGTGGAGCATCATTTCAGACCGGATGAAAGCTGGATGTCATCGCCGAGCCTTTATGCGGTGGCTGCAGGAGCGCGGACTAAAAACCTGAGAATAGGTGCGATGGGATATATTGTGCCGTTAAACGATCCCATCAGGATGGCAGAAGAGATCGCCATTATCGACCAGATGCTGGATGGCCGGTTTGAAGTGGGATTGGTGTCGGGCATTGATCCTGCCTATTTTGAGCCGTTCAAAGTAGATTATGAAAGCCGCAAGCCACCAACGCTTGAATATGTTGCGTTCTTAAAAGCAGCTTACGGTGAACAGCAACCGTTTACCTATAAGGGTGAGTGTTTTGACGTTGAGGACATTGAGCTTGCCGTCCTGCCAGCACAAAAACCGCTGCCGCCAATTTGGATGCAAAGCCGCGATCCTGAGACTTTGGATTTATGCGTCAAAGAAGGCATGAATACCGGTTATTTCTTTGTGTTTCCTAGAAGTGATGCCGCCCCAATTTATCGCAAATTTCTGGATGATTGGGCCAAGGCCGGTTGGCAACACAAGCCCGACATTGCTTATACCACCCTGGTCTATGTGGATGAGAGCGATGAAAAGGCCCTTGAGACTGCTTTGTCCTGTGCTGAGCGGGCTTATGAAGGCTTTTTACCGCGGCCCAAGCCTGGCGAAAGTTTTCAAGAGCGGGTCAACACCTATGCGGAACGCTTTGTCGGCCGCGGGGAATCCGGTGCGGCCGTTATTATGCGCAATGTGTTCAACCCGGATTATCTGCTGGAGAACGACCTGATCTTTATAGGCTCTCCGGAAACGGTTGCAACCAAGCTCAAGAAGGCGGCATCTGAAGGCTTGTTCAATGCGTTTTTGGGCGAATTTAATTTCTCCGACCTGGCAGAAGAAGATGTGTTGCGCTCAATCAGGTTGTTTGGCGAGCAGGTTTTGCCGGAACTGCGTGATTTCGAACCTTTTTAGGGGCTGGAGAATAATCATTATGCATCTGATACCCACCACGGTCGTTGGAAGCTATGTTCAACCTGACTGGCTCATTAATCGCGATATGCTCAAAACTGCCGTACCCCCGCGCATACGGATGCGCGAAATCTGGAAAATTGCCGAAGATGATCTGGAAGAAGCACAGGATGCGGCCACTCTTGCCGCAATCCGCGATATGGAAAATGCCGGCATTGATATTATCACGGATGGCGAAATCAGGCGTGAAAGCTATTCCAATCACTTCACCACAGCCCTTTCCGGCATAGTTTCAGACCCGCCGGGCATGGTGACGGGCCGTTCCGGCAGGCAGCTTCCTGTGCCGCGGATCACCGGACCAATTAAGCGTAAGGCGTCAATCGAGACACGCGATGGACGGTTTCTCAAATCAAATACGTCACATCCGGTCAAGTTCACCTTGCCGGGGCCATTTACCATGGCGCAACAGGCAATTGATGAATATTACGATGACGAGGATGCCTGCATTATGGCGTTTGCCGAGGCTGTTAATGCAGAGGTCCTGGATTTGTTCGCGGCAGGCGTGGATGTGGTGCAGCTTGATGAGCCCTGGATGCAGGCGCGGCCTGAAGCTGCCGGTGGGATTGCGATCAGAGCCATTAATAGTGCTTTGGAAGGGGCTGTGGGGACGACATCGGTTCATTTGTGTTTTGGCTATGCTCATGCGGTCAAAGACAAGCCAGCGGGTTATTCATTTTTGCCGGAACTTGAAAAATGCACTGCGGACCAGATTTCGATTGAAGCTGCGCAACCCAATCTGGACCTTGCCGTGCTGGACACATTAGGAGATAAAACCATCATTTTAGGCGTGATCGACCTTGGCGACGACATAGTGGAAACAGCGCAAGTGGTTGCAGGCCGGATACGCCACGCGCTTGACTATCTTCCAGCTGAACGGCTGATCGCAGCGCCTGACTGCGGCATGAAATACCTCTCCCGCCAAACCGCCTTCGGCAAGCTCATGGCGCTGGCTGAAGGGGCTGCCATAGTTCGGGCCGAAATCAGTTAAATTCCAAGCCCGCCATCGGCCATGAATACGCTGCCGGTTGAAAAGCTACTTTGATCGCTCGCCAGAAATAAAGCCATGTGAGCGATCTCTTGTGCTTGTCCATGACGGCCCAAAGGGATGCGTTGATTGATCATTGCGGTTGCATCAATACCGGTCATGTCTGAGATTTTGCTTTCGACGTCCGCCTGGAATGTATTTTCAATCGGGCCAGGGGCCAGGGCATTGACCCTGTACAAGCCTTGGTGCCTCGTCTTCTGATAACAGCCCGTCAAAATCATGATAGCCGATGGGTCCCAAAAACATGGCGTATTGGTTGCCTAATATCAGCCCCTGTTATTGCATTGCTATGGCGGTGCCTGCCTTGCTGGGCAGATGGACGACACATTTGGCATCAGGCATTCCATCTAAAATGGCTCTGTGTGCGGGAAAGGCAAATGAATGAGCTGGTTGATCGCTGGGGATGACGTGTTGGCACTCTCTATCCAGCTTGAGAAGTTTGGATGCGGTAATCTCTTCAAACAGCATGCTGGCAGGGTGCATTAAGATGTTGTCAGGCTCGCCTGGTACTTCAGCTGATATATGGGCAAATAGTAGCTCGTCCCAACCTTTAAGTGCGCATAGGCGAAAGGCTGCTGCCAGTTCGACCCGGGTTTGCCACTCTTCCGGGCTTACGTCAGCCTTTAGCGAGGCCGCAGTGGTGGTGGCGCGCGACATTAAACATCCCCCTTGTGTCTCAATGCACAACCAGTTTATGAGACAGTTTTTACCCGCTGTCTTGTTTTATTGGTTACCTGAGCGTCTTTTTTTATGACAGTCCCAAGACGTCACAAAACAAGTATATCACACCCAATCCTAGGGTTCAGATCAGTTCAGCAAAAATGAAGAATTTCGATTAAATCGATTGATACCATCGATACCACAGCTTCGGGTGGCAATGTTTATTGCGTTATCACACCGAAGCTTTTGGCCACTTGTTTAACGTGCTCAAGTGTTTTGGGCTCATCGGCGAAAACCTTCTGAGCTTCCGCCAGTGCAGCCCGGGCCGCATCGGGTTCCTTTAGCACCATGCGCGAGCGGATCAGCATGATCCATCCATTAGCATCTTTTGGCGATTTCTTCAATCTGGCGTCAAGCCCGCTCACCATGCTCCGGATCATAGCGTAGCGGTCTTGCGGCTTCATTTTGTTGGATGCTTTTATGTCCTGTGCACTTGGGCCTTTTTTGCCGTGGATAGATTTTACAGCTTGAACCGCAGCGGTTTGTTGTTTCCTTTTTGCTTCATCCGATTGTTTTAGCCCAAGCTGGGCCTCTGTCACTTGCACACCGGTTTTTTGAGCAAGTTGCCTGATGCGGACGCGCAAATCGCCAGCCCATTGCGCTTTGGCTGGGGCAAGTTTGAGAAGAGCGATATAATCGTTTACCGCGGCCTTGGGGTCGTTGTTTTGTTCTTTATGCAAGCCGGAAAAATAGCGCGCGCGCACGTCATTGGGTTTTTTCACCAAAGCTGACTTGAACACTTCCAAAGCTTCATTTGTCACTTTACCTTTTGCCACTTTCACCATGGCTTCACCCTGGAGAGATTTCAGTATGGGGTTGTCTTGTTTAAGCGCCACAGCGCGTTTGTAGGCGGCAACAGCATCCTGATAACGGCCGGAATTATAATAAGACCAGCCAAGCACGCGCCAGCCATCGGCATATTCAGGATTAGCTTTAAGCTTTGCCTCAAGACGCTGCACCATGATTTTGACTTGCTCAGGCTTGGTTTGTTGGCCAGAGGGTTGGGTTTGCTGTTTGGCCTTTGCTTGCTGCATAAACGCGGCTGAGGGGAGGTCGGGTCTGGCGTTAAGTGCGTAAAGCCCAACTGAGCCTGCAATGACAAGTGCAGCAATAGCGATAACCGCTTTTTGCTGCCAATAGGGACTAATCCCGTCTGTTTGCGTGTTGCCTGTTTTACGCATGTTCAAAATTCTCCGTTCGATTTCGATGCGGGCGAGGTCCGCCTCTGCTTTATCAATCAGGTCTTGCTCGAGTTCTTTTTCGATTTCCGCCAGTTGGTCCTTATAGACCTCAAGTCCTGTTATGTTTTTTGCTTGAGCATCATCGAATTTGCGCAGCAAGGGGGCAGCTACAAGAACAGATGCCATTGATGTCAGAATTGTTAAAATAACCCACAAAGTCATGAGGCTTCCTCGTCTCTTAAAATTCTTTGAAGTTGTTTTTGTTCTGCCTTAGTCAGTTTTTTGGGCTTACTGGCATCAAGCCTTGCGGGCTTACGCAAAAAGGCGCCAAACCCAAATAAGGTGATTAACAAGAGCAAGGCTGGGCCAAACCACAGCATGATCGTATTGGCCTGCACGGGTGGCTTGAGCAAAACAAAATTGCCATACCGCGCAACAATATAATCAACCGCCTGATTATCCGTATCACCAGCACTTAGGCGTTCGCGCAACAGTACGCGCAGATCACGCGCAAGTGGTGCATTGGAATCATCAATCGATTGGTTTTGACACACCACGCAGCGCAAGGTTTGGCTAAGAGAGCGGGCGCGCGCTTCAAGCGCTGGATCTTTTAAAACTTCATTGGGTTCAACCGCCAATACAGGTGAGGCCAGAGCGATAAGCGCAAGCACCATACCAAGCGTGTTTAGTCCAAAAAATCCTCTCCAGAGAAACCTATTGATCATATTGTCCCTCATTCAGCCGGTGCGAGTGCGATCTCGCGTTTGGGCTTCAATCGCGCTCTTTGTGGTGCGCCCACGCGCAAGCGGCGATCAGATAAGGAAATCAAACCGCCAAAAGCCATGATCATCGGGCCGAACCATATCCAGGGGGCCAAAGGATGGTAATAAGCGCGCACAGTCCATTTTCCCGCATCATTTCGCTCGCCTAATGCAAGATAAATATTGCTGAAGAAATTGGTGTGGATGCCAGCTTCGGTGGTTTGAAAGTTGCGAATGGAATAATGCCGCTTCTCCGGGAATAATGTCGCCACGGGTTTGTCATTGTAGGTGATATCAAGCGTTGCGCGTAGCGCCTCGTAATTTGGTCCCTTGGCTCTCGAGATGTCTTTTAGCGTCACCTGATAGCTACCAACTTGCAAATGATCCGAGACCCCAAGGGCTTGGAATTCTTCCTGGCTCCAGGCCGTCATGGCGGCAATGCCTGCAACGGCAATGCCCATGCCGGCATGTGCGAACACCAGACCATAAACGGCCCGCGGCGTTGTGCGGGCAAGTTGCAGGGTCTTTGCAATTGGCACACGCCCAAGCCGGATGCGATGGGCCAGGACTGCAATGGATCCCGCCACAAGCCAAACAGCTAGTCCTAGTCCAAGGGCAGCGGCTACATGGCGACCCCATGTCAGAAGAACTATGGTCAAAACAGCAAGCAGGGTGATGCCAAGGGCGACACGCAGTTTGGTAAAGGCTTTTTTGATATTGCAACGCTTCCATTTCAGCATCGGGCCGATGGCCATCACAATCAGCAGTGGCACCATGATCGGCACAAAGGTCAAATTGTAAAACGGTGGTCCAACGGAGATTTTATCATCGCCAATGGCACTGATAATCAGCGGATAAAACGTGCCTAGAAAAACCGTGCCAGTGGCTGTCATGAGCAAGGCATTGTTGAGCACCAAAGCGCCCTCGCGGCTGACAGGTGAAAATGGCGCACCATATTTGAGTGTCGGTATTCTGAGCGCATATAAGGTGAGCGCACCGCCAGTAGCTAACACCAGAAGAGCTAAAACAAAAACGCCGCGATCTGGATCCTGGGTAAAAGCGTGAACGCTGGTCAACACGCCCGAGCGCACCAAGAAGGTGCCAACCAGGCTGAGGGAAAAAGCCAGAATGCCGAGCAGGATTGTCCAATTGACCAGTGCCTGTCGTCTTTCCATCACCAATGCCGAATGCAACAGCGCTGTGCCGACCAGCCAGGGCATGAAAGAAGCATTTTCAACCGGGTCCCAAAACCACCAGCCACCCCAACCAAGCTCGTAATAAGCCCAATAGCTTCCAAGGGTTATGCCAATGGTGAGAAAACACCAGGCCGCGAGAACCCAGGGCCGGACCCAGCGCGCCCAAGAGGCATCGATGCGGCCTTCAATCAGGGCTGCCACAGAGAAAGAAAATGCCATGGAGAAACCGACGTAGCCGAGATAAAGGAAGGGCGGATGAATGGCCAGGCCGAAGTCTTGTAAGAGAGGATTAAGAGCCTGGCCGTCGGCTGGTATGACGCTAAGCCTGTCGAACGGGTTCGATGTGAACAGGACAAATGCCAGAAAGCCTGTGCCAATCATGCCTTGTATGGCAAGCACGCGGGCTTTCAATGGAGCGGGTAGGTTTTGACCATAGATGGCAACGAAGTAACCAAACAGGGCAAGGATCATCACCCACAACAGCATGGAGCCTTCATGGTTCCCCCACACAGCAGAAACTTTATATATTAGGGGCATGGCCAGGTTTGAATGATTAGCAACCAGAGCCACCGAAAAATCCGATGTCACGAACCCATAGGTTAAACAGGCGAAGGCCAGGATAATAAATCCAAACTGGCCGCTTGCGGCACTGGCGCCAAAGGCCATGAATTTAGGGTCCTGATACTGTGCGCCGAGCATGGGAATGATCGACTGGGCAATCGCCAGCATGAACGCCACAATCACGGCGAAATGACCAATCTCTGCTACCAACTCAATACTCTCAACACAATAGAAATAAGATATGCGTCGCCTGTAACCGGTGCGCATCCCACCCTTAATAGTTCTTAACTTATGCGACCAGAGAGAGGCGAGAGGCTGTCAAGTTTATGGTTTTTTGATGATCTGAATTCATGTTGACCTTGGTATTAAGAGAATCGTGTAAAGCGTGCTCATTTCTACGATGAATGTTCTTAATCCCTGAAATTCTTGTATTTTTGCCACTATCACTTCTGTATTTTTGTCACTATCGCCCTCCTAGTATGGCAAGTTTGTGACCACGGGGCCGATTTCCTGGTTTCGATCTCACGATTGCCTTATTTCGTCACCACTTGGCCATTTGCCGGGCAAGCTGTCACCATTTTCAAATGTTGAATTAGAGGGGTAAGCACGCGTAGTGAGAGTAAGTAGGGGTGTGTTGAGTAATGCGTATCATAGGTATCTTCCCTTGCACTTGCCTGGTTTTCGGTGTGGCAATCTTTTTTCATGATTTGCAAAATGTTCCATCTGTCGACGCTGCTCGGGCAGATGTTCAGGCAAGCAGTGCGTCAAAAGATGAACCTCTGAAAAGCACGATCTCAAAAACAGACACCCAACTTGCTCTCGCCAGAGGCAACCGGCTGCCTATGCCAGAGAAAAAGGCTGTCGAGCAACCACCATCTGCTCCACAATTTCAAAAATCCCAGCCAAAAGATGAGCTGCTGGAAGGCTCTGTAAAAACTCAAAAAGCCAAGCGCAATGACGACACACAGCTGGCCCCCAGCAAAAAACGGGCAGACCAAACTGACGATCTTCTGCTCGGCGATGGCGGACCACCTAAAACAAACGATGCTAAGCCTGCACGCCAAACCCGGAAAGTTCGTGTTAAAGATGAACTGCTGGGCGAGCCTTTAAAAGCTCAGGAAAATGCGCCGAGAAATATGTATGCAAAAGCAAGCCAAGATGACGATCTGCTGCTTGGCGATGGCGGCCCGCCAAAAGTTGATGGCGTAAAACCCCAACGTCAAATCCGTCAGGCTCGTGCAAATGACGACCTGTTGGGGTCCGATAAAGGGCCTAAAAAGAGTAGGGGTACATTGCTCGGCAAACCCGAACCGCGTATGGATGAAAGCGGCTATAAGAAAAAAACCGCTTCTGTATCGCCTGATGCCGACACTGAATCTGAGAAGAAAAAGAAAAAACTTACAGCCGATGAAGAGCACGTAAAGCTGTTTGTTGAAAACCGTTACCCTTCCGCGAATGCCTGCGGTACGTGCCATCCCAAGCACTATAAAGAGTGGTCGGTGTCTCAACATGCCTATGCCCAGCTCAGCCCGATTTATCTTTCGCTCAGCAATAAAATCAACGCTCTGAGCAATGGCTCGAACGGTGATTTTTGTCTGCGTTGCCATACGCCGGTTGGCGCCAATTTAGGGGAGAGTTCTTTCGCCTCCAATTTGGACCGTCACCCGACTTCGCGCGAAGGTATTACGTGTGTGGTCTGTCATCGTATCAACAAAGCTTACAATAAGGTCAGTGGCCGTTTGGCTCTGGTCGAAGGCGGCTTGACGGATGTGGTGTTTGGCCCCAAGGGCAATAAGGGTGTTAAGCAAACTTTAGCGAACCCAAAGAAATTCCGCGTTGTGACTGATCCAAAAGAACCCGGTCGCCAGATTCACAAAGAAGCCAAACTGTTTAACGCCATTTCAACGCCAACATTCTGCGGCTCTTGCCATGATGTAACGCTGTTTAATGGTTTCAGGCTCGAGGAAGCCTTTAGCGAATATCGCATGTCACCGGCAGCCGCCAAAGGTGTTACCTGCAATGACTGCCACATGGGCAAGATTCAAGGCAAGGTTTCCGGCTATGATCGCGGCCCAGCCGCTGTTGTTGGCGATGTGCCGACCAAGCCCAGAAAGCTGACCAGCCATCTGTTCTCGGGCCCGGATTATTCGGTGATCCACCCCGGCATATTCCCGCACAACCAGGAAGCTGCAGCGTTTAAAACCATGCGCGAATGGTTGCAGTTCAAGCATAAAGCAGGCTGGGGCACAGACAGGTTCGAAAACAAAGTGCCTGCAAATTATAAGTTTCCGAAAGCCTGGGCTTCGATCGATGACAGATATGATGCCCGCGCCATTATCAACAAGCAGCTGAAGCTTTTAAAATACGCCAAGAAAAAGCGTAGGGAAGTTTTGCGCAACGGTTTTGTGCTGTCTAAGGCAATTATTGACCGGGCTGATAAGAATGGGCTCGCCTTCCGCGTGAAGGTCAAGAACGGTACCGATGGTCATAATGTGCCGACAGGCTTTACTGGCGAACGGCTGGTATGGCTGGAGGTCACGGTTAGGGACCGGAAAGGCAAAGTGGTGTTCCGCTCGGGTGATAGGGATGCCAATGGTGATGTCAGAGATGGCCACTCATCCTACGTCCATGCAGGCAAGGTAGATCAGGACCCATATCTGTTCAGTTTGCAGTCCATCTTCCTTACCCAAAATGGCCGTGGTGGCGAAATCGAGCACGTGATCCCAATCCCGTTCCCAAGTTTCGCTTTGCCACGGGTGTTGCCGTCAACCTCATCGCTGGTGTTTACCGGCGAGCCAGCCACCGAGCGCGTGCATAAAAAGGGCATCGAACCCAATGGTCACAGGTGGGCTAAATATAAGGTGAGTGGCAGCGCATTGACAGGTCATGGGCCTTACAAAGCGACGATTAAACTCAAAGCGCAAGCGGTGCCGATCAACCTTATTTCCGCCATTCAAGATGTCGGTTTCGACTTTGGCATGACACCGCGCGAGGTTGGCGATGCATTGATCGCGGGGACCCAAACATTGTGGAACAAAAAGCTGGTCTTTGACGTTAAGAAAGTTCAGTAGGGGACATAGTACTGGTGAATAAAATAAGCCTTCAATTATGCTGGCATGGTGCAGCACTCGCACTCACCTTGACCACGGCAGCATCCTTTGCCTTTCCCTGCGTTGCACAGGCAAAGGATGAGAGTAAAAAATGGTATAGCAAGATTGAACCCGTCAGCGGCCATAAGCCTGCCAGGAAAACAAACTATGCCAAAAAGGGGGCTATGAGGCGCAAACCTGCGGCAAAAAAGACCGATGCCAAAAAGCTAAAAGCCAGCAAAGCGGAAAATGATAATTGGTATAGCTGGTTTTGGCCGCTCGGTGACAGAGTGGTTGTGAAAGCTCTGAAGCATGAATATGTTCCGTTCAAAACGGAAAAAGACATCGTTCAAAGCAGGAAGCAAGTCTACAACCCAGATGCAAAGTCAGCGAACCCTGCTACTGAGAGTCGAAGAAAAAGCGATAAATTACTGCCTGCCAGGCCAAAGCTTCTGGTTGAATCAAGCGATGGTTTCCTTGATACCGGCAAGCTTGATGCTGGTTTTACAATCCCCATTATCGGTGCTGTCTGGCAACCAAGGCTTTGGGCTTATCTTATCAATCGCACAACCGCGCAAACTTTTGACAGCGGGCGCGGCAATGCCAAGCGGGAAACTGAAATTGCCAACCGGCTGGATTTGTTCTTCAATCTTCAGCTCACTGGAACCGAAAAGATCCTGCTTGGTCTGCGCCCAGTTGACAAGAACCGTCCGGACAAGTTCACACGCTATACGTTCTCAGGTGCGGATAAAGGGTTTAATGAGAATTTCAGATTTGGTCTTGAAACCCTGTTCTTCGAAGGCGATTTGGGCAGCCTGTTTCCCGTGCTCGACAAAGCGGGTGTTCTCCCGATTGATCTTGGTTTCACGGTCGGACGCCAACCGGTCGTGTTCCAGGAAGGTATCTTGATCAACGATACGATTGATGCCGTAGGTTTCATTCGCAACAATATTGCGTTCCCCGGTACGTCGAACCTTCGGGTGTCGGGCATGTGGGGATGGAACAGGCTTGACCGCAATGATGATGCGCGCAATGCCAAAGAAAACATGTTTGGCCTGTTCATTGCGGCTGATGCGCATCTCAGCACGTATAATCTTGATACAATTTACGTCAATGATAGCCGCAATGGCGATGGCCTATATGTAGGCGCTTCGGCCATCCAGCGCCTGCCCTGGTTAGGGGGGCTTTCAACGGCGTTTCGTATCAACAGTTCTTTTGCGCTGGACCAAGAAATCCCCGGCAATGTTGTCGGTGATGGCGTTTTGCTCACATCTGAATTGTCGAAAAACGTCAAGGGATCAGATGACATCGTCTATTTCAATTCATTTCTGGGGCTTGGCAATTTCACACAGGCCGGGAGAGAGGCTGTCGTCGGCGGACCATTAGCGAATACCGGTATCTTATTTGCTTCACCAAACCTGAGCACATACGGGGCTGAAATCAATCCGTTCACGCCTGATGACGTGGTCGGGGGTGCTATTGGTTATCAGGCATTTTGGGATGATAAGCGCCGCAATTTGATCCTGGAAATGGCGGGTCGTCACGATCTCAGCGGCAATGGCTTTGATAGCTTGGGCTTTGGCTTCCAGATGCAACAGGCGGTGGGACGGCATGTGCAGCTCACCTTTGAAGGCTTCTACACCATTAACGAAAACAATGATGATGGTCTTGGTGCCCGCGCGGAAATCCAGGTCATCTACTAAGTATTGAGGTTCAGGGACATGCAAACTTTAACAATCATCGAAGCATGCGTCGTGCTGATCATGACCGTTATATCCGTTCGCGCGTTGATCAGTGTTTATTCATTTGCCCATCGGGCCTTGTATTTTGCCCGGGTAGACAAGGAATATCTCAAGCGGTTCGAGTTCCATGCCACTCGTGTTTTTAAAAAAATCAAAGCAAAGCATGAGGTCTTAGAGCCTTCATGGAACGGCAAAAGAAAATTTCAAATTGCTCGACGGATCCTTGAAAACCAAACCGGGGATATTTGTTCATTTTACCTGGTGCCCGTCGATAAGCGGCCATTGCCGCGGTTTCGTCCTGGCCAGTTTTTGACTTTTGAAATACCCGCCTCCAATGAAGCACAATCAATTGTGCGCTGTTATTCGCTGTCAGAAAGTCCCATTGAGCAACGCTATTACCGAATTTCTGTGAAGCGGCTTTTAGCGCCGCCTCATGCGCCGCCTGAAACATCACCGGGTCTGTCTTCCAATTATTTTCACGACGTTTTGCAGGAAGGCGACATTATTGATATATCCGCACCTGCAGGTGAGTTTTATCTGCGCCAACAATCGCAGCGACCCGTGGTGCTGATTGCCGGCGGTGTTGGCATAACGCCTCTGCTCAGCATGTTGAACTGGCTGGTTGCAACTAAAAGCCAGCGTGAGATTTGGCTGTTTTACGGCGTTTGCAACAGGGCTGATCATGCCATGTATGATCATTTGAAAAATCTGCAAAGAGATTGTCCTAATCTGCGCCTCATTACATTTTATAGCGAGCCAACTGAAAAGTGCCGGCAGGGTGTTGATTATGATGTTGAAGGGTTTGTCAGCGTTGACATCATGAAGGCTGTGCTTAGGGCACGCAATTACGAATTTTATGTTTGCGGACCGCCACCCATGATGACGATGGTAATGGAAGGCTTGGCGCAGTGGGGTGTTCCCGAAAAAGATATCATGTCCGAAGCGTTTGGACCGGCCTCCGTTAAAAAGCCCGTCCTGGTAGTGTCGAATGATCCGACAGTTCCGCAAAAAGCCGCTGAAGCCTTTAACATCGTATTTTCGCGCTCCAATAAAACGCTGCAATGGACCCCTGAGGCAGGCACCATACTTGAGCTTGCCGAAGAAAACGGTGTTCAACTGCGCAGTGGCTGCCGGGTTGGCAATTGTGGCACATGCGTCTCAAAGATTGCCAAAGGCGATGTCGACTATGTCCGCAAGCCGGGCAAGCAACTTAAAGCGAATGCGTGCATGGCGTGCATAGCAAAACCTAAAAGCGATCTGGTGCTCGACTTATAATCTTTGATGTCTAACTTTATTTTGGCAGCTTGGTGGACATGATGGGAGAGGCGACACCATTCACATGATAATTGTGGCACAGCAGGCAATCTTGGCGCGCTGCCTTGCTCTTATGGCATGTGGCACATTGTTGTTTTTCAACCGGCTTGAAGTTTGATGCAAACGACTTGGGGTTAAACCCTTTATAGGTTTTTTGGTATTCTGCTTTTTTGTCCAGGGCATGACAGGTCAGGCAGCCTTGTTTGCCAATAACACCGAAATGCGGCTCATGGATAAATGACGTAAACCGCGGTGTCTTTGCAGCGATTGTGGAGGGCTTCCATTGGACCTTCCGGCCCTTTCCTTCGACGACATCAATGCTATGGCATTTCGCACATTGGCCCTGGGCTTCTTTATCAGTCAGGTGATCAAATACCGGTTTTGCGAGATTGCCTGGATCATCGTCATAAAGGCGGCCTGTGAAATTAAGCCAGGCTTTGAACAGTGGATCCTTGTGGCCCTTAGGCCGATATAGAATTGAAAAGTCCTGTCGATACCAGCCGCCCAATTCAGCCCAGCTTTCCGCATCAACTTTAGGTTCTTTGCTTTGAGGAGAGGGGCTGGCGATTGTGGGAATATTTGTACCGCGTTTGTGTCGCGTAATTTCTGCTTCAAGTTTGGGCAACCATTGTTGCCTTGCCCCCATCAACACATCTCTTGGCAGGCTGGCTGTAAGCTTGGCGATAAGTCCGGGCTTGATGTTCTTACCGGTTGCAGCGCCAATTCTTTTCATGACATCGGACGTCTTGGCGGTGGAGAGCTCATAAATCAGTGTTTTAACTTCCCAGACAAGGTTTTTAACATTGGCAATATCGCCTTTTGAAGCCTTGGATAAATCCAGCAGATCCAGCTCGCTGACTTTCTTCAAAAGCTGTTTGCGGGCATCATCCCGGCCAATTAAAAGTTTCATAAAGGGCGTGATTTCTGCTTCGGATGCTTCCGGCCATTGTCCGATTGAAGTTTTTTTCTCCTTTAGTGTCGCAACATCAAGGCCCGGCAAAGTGAACAGGGCGACACCCTTGGGACCGGTTGCCCGGTCTGTGCCGACAATCTGGCCCGTGTGACATGCAGCGCAAACCTGGTCAAAAGGCTTAACCGCCATATGTTTTTTATCCGCTGTGGGCTGGTGACAATTGGCGCAGGCGCCGGGGACTGATTTCGACGGATTGTTCTCTTTGGCCGTTTCGGGAAAATGTTTGCTGAAATGGCTGACATGGTCGAAGAAAATCCGGGTGCGGCGCCGAAAGGGATATTTGTTGAACTTTGGGTGGTCTTTATCAAAACTGGTAAATTGCACCGCATGACACGTGTGGCACCGGGCATTGGGCACTTGTTTCATATTGAAGGCTTCGCCCTTGTGCTCCTTGTGGCAGGTTGCACAAAACACGCCTTTCGACATTGCCTTTTCGAAGGGAAAAATAGTGTTTTGAACACGCGCGGCGGCGGGCTTTGAGGTTGAGGTAAGATGAGATTTCAACCGATCGGTAATTGCTTCGAGCTTTTCGCCTTCAAGCCCGTGTGGGTTTAAGGCTGCCGGGGTCATTTTGTGACATGTCAGGCAGGCTGAGCTGTCTTTCCGGGGGTTTGCTGGGGCAAAAATGCTGTGCACCCAGCCAAATCGTCCTTGCATAACGTTGCTGTGGCAGCTTTTGCATTGACCTATGGAACTATGTGCGCTTGTCATCGGTCCAGGTCTTAACAACATGGCGCTGCCGGCATAGGTTATGGCCAGAGCAAGCAAGCCAAAGACAAGTGCTGCAACCCATTTTGCAACCGCTTCGCGCTGGGTGCGTATAGAGCGAACCGGCGCACAAGGTGGGATGGCACGACAACATGTGCCGTCTGGTCCGGGACCTCTTTTGCACGGGCCGCCCTCTGATGTAGGGAGTCCACAATTCCACTTGCCGCTGCTTTGCGACGGCACACATGCAAACAAGGTTTGGCATTTACCAAGCCTGTCCGGTCCCAGGCTGCAGGCTTTGCCGGATGTAAAACGACCGCAAGTCCATTTTGGCTCGGCTTTGTCCTGGGCTGGCTTCCAAAGACCTAAATTTTGCAACAGTTTCACGTTAAGGCGTCCCGGAAGAATAGGCATAAACAATTGCCATATGGAGACCTGTCAGGACAATCAGGCCATAGGTTGCCGGGATGTGGATAAACAGCCAAATTTGCAAAGCCCCTTGATGAGCATATTGAAAATCTAGCTTGTCCTTTCTAACGACGAGCCTTTTCATCGTGCTTAATGTTTCCTTGCCGGCCTCGTCAACGTATCGATCCAAACTGTCAATCTTATCGCACATTCGTTGCAAGGGACGCTGGGATGAGCGCAAATGTGCCAGAAGATTTTGCGGTCGCTTAAAAAAGTCGCGCAAATTACTCATATAGAAATCTGAAATGGTGCGCGAGCCGACGCGCGCCACTGATTGTGCCGCCAAGCCTTCAACTTCCCGTGCCAGCTGGAACTGGAAAGGTGGAATCCGTTCGAAAATTATTTGTTCGGAAACATGGCCTATTTTAACCGGTATTGTGCGTGTGAGATATGTGCCAAAAAGCCCGCTTATGGCGACCGTTACAAAAAGTGACCACAAGGCCCAATCCAACGGGCTGTCGGGCAATGAGAAACCGGTATGCAAGGCAAATGCGCCAATGACAAAATAGCCGATATAAATATGTGCCTGCATCCAGCCGGCTGCGTTGCCCAATGGCAAATGTGGAAGTTTTTTTCTGATATGGAAAAGAAATTGCAAGCCCATGGCGGAGAATAATATCCAGCCGTCGAAGAATCTGGGATCACGCAGTGAGGTGTCATAAAGCCCCGTTAGCCAATAAAAAATCACAATTGCGGCGATGGTGAATGATGTGTTGAAAAACAAGGTTCGCATAAGCTAGGGCGCTAACTTTAGCCAATCAGACAATTTGTCTGTATCGTGAAAATCAATGCGCAAAAGAGCATCATGCGGGCAGGCCTGTTGACAGGCGGGCCCGTTGCGCTGGCCGATGCAAAGATCGCATTTTGTTGCTCTTAGGACCTTGGCACCTTCTTCATCCACCAGAAATTCATTGCCGGCATCCTTTACCTCCTCCATACGAATATTATTGTAAGGACAGGCCGTGGCACAACCACCACAACCGATGCAGGTGGCATCATCAATGACGACCACACCACTCACAATGTCACGGTGAATAGCGTTGGTCGGGCAATCAATCAGACAGACCGGATCTGTGCAATGCATGCAGGCATTGGCAATCATCAGATTTTGGTGGCTTGTTCCTTGCCTGACAAACCTGGGAATATTGTCATGGGTGGCCGCACAGGCGCGCACGCAATCATCGCAATTGACGCAACGATCCGTATTGATTGCCATAGCCTTGGTTCCATTGACAAACCGGTTATCGATGACAAAGTCGAGCATGGATTGCGGCAAACCTGCGTCCTTGGCAAGCGGTGAGGCAATCCGGGGCATGGGCTTATCAGATAAACCGGCTTTGAGCTTGGCACGCGTAGCCTGCGGCAAATGTTTTTCAAGGACATGAGCTGGGATGCGGATCAGATCGACATATCCCATCGCGCGTAAACTGTGCTGCACTGTGCGTGAAGTATCGCCATCCAGACTGCTCAACATTTCGCTGAGGCCAAAAACTTCACCGGCGTTCAAAAAACCTGTTGTCCTTTCACCTTCGCCATATTTTTCGCTCACCCGGGCAAGCCCCGCGCGTATGACAAGCAGGTCATCGAGATAATCCCCTTGGTGGGTGATGATGGGCTCATGATCGATAATTTGCTCGATGCCATGCTCACGGGCCATTTCGCGCTGATAACGGTGAGCCCAGCTGAAATCACCATGGGTCTCAAAACGGCAATGTCGGGTGATGGTTTCGAGAGTTTTTTCGTCAATATTTTCGAATAAGGAACAGCCACGCAAACCGGTCTCAAGGCCGCGTTTGCGATATAGTTCGTCAATATGCGCACGGAAGGCCTTCGACCATGACCTGATGTCGCGCACACCGGGCCAGCGCAGCTCAAACAACAATGTTTCTTCTGTGTCGGCAAAAACCGTATTGCCTCTGGGCGTTCTTGTCAGTGTTTCAAATTCACCAAATACTTGACCTTGCGCCATGGAGGAGGTCGGAAATTTGATCGCCAGTTCATCAACATCTTCAATATGCAAGGGCGGCATTTTGTCATCAGAAAACTGATTGAAGCGTTGCTTAAAATTGCCGACATAGCTGGATAAGCGATCTAGCGCCCGGCTTGGCAATTGCTGAAATGCATCAAGACAAGCGGTTACGATCTCAGACGGGTTGCGGAGCTTGCGTGAAGACTTGCGAGGCCTGGTAGCTGCGTACTCACCTTGCTGTGTCAATAAGCTGCGGACGGAACCGCGCAGCACAATATACAGCGCGTTGTCGTAATCGCCTTTGCTGTAGATAATGTCGCCGCGGGTATATTTAACGATGCGTCCATCATTGGCAATAATATCGGCCAGGGCTAGGTCTTCCGGGAATTCTCGAGACTCAATTTCAACAAATGCCGGCAGGGAAAGGAGGTGCTCAATCAGTTGGGTCGGTATTGGTGAATGCCCAAATGGCTTGTCCCAGCGACGCGGTTTTATATGTTGCTCAATCTGCTTGGCGTCTTGTTGCTGGTGGTGCGCACGGTTAATGGGGACCTCACTGTATTGCAGCGTTTTGGCTTGCGGCGGTGCGCTCAAAACTTGAGGTTGCACAAGCGCATGGCCGTGCGGCCTAGATTTACGACGCGACCTTCTTTCGATGTGAAGTGCTAGGCTCAAAAATTCCTCCGTATATACTCAATAACTAACGCCCCGAGCCCTATTTGGCAGGTTTGCCTTTATATTTGCTCGAGCCTGGGATCATCCGGTCTAAGGCTGCAAATTTGCTGCCATTAAACCTTACGATCAAACTCAATATCTGTTTTGCGATTTGGTCGGCTGCCGCTGTCAAAGCCGCATTATTGTTTAATTTTAGTCCTGCGCTATGGCTCAATGTGACCATATTGGCAAGTTCTTGAACGTGTGGCAGGGCTTTGGCGACCGCGGCTATTTTTTTGCGCGCGGCATCGGCACGGCGCGCCATTTTGACGGCATAGGATTTTCTTTTTGTTGCCACGCCGACAGCGCGAAGCGCTGTTTCTAGTTCAACAGCCATCCCCACTAGATACATCATGCGTTTGCGCGCCGGGCTCGCCTTCACATTTTTCTTGCCCTTTGAATACCAAAGATTATGCCGCACTTCGCCTTGCGACCATGACACCAGTTCAAACTTGCTGCCTGCGGGATGGCCACCAATATTGACCAGTTTTTCTTGCGGCACGACATGGCAGCCATAGCAATTCTTTGCCAATTTATACAAAGCGTGCGGCCGGATCATGCCAAGCTTTTCTGATTTTCTCCAGCGCGCGGCAGCTTTCGCTTTTGGTTCTTCTTGTTTGTTCTTATGACCGCTGAACTCGGCGTGAAGTTTTTCCCAATCCTTGCCTGCTGAATGGCATGATTCACACGAAATGCCCGCTGTTACACGCGGTCTTTTCTTTACTATCTGCGTGGTGAAATGACAGTTGAGACAAAGGCTGTTGGCTTTTATCCGTTTGATCCCCATTTTATTGGCAATCTTGCGTGCTTTGCTGTTGCGCGGCATGTCCTTGAATGTGGTGAAATGATGGGTCTTCTTCCAAGCCACAGCTTCATGCTTGTGACACTCGGCACAGGCATTGGGGCCGGTCATTTTCTTAGGATCCAGATTGCTTGTGGCTGCTTGCGCAAGAGCTGCTTGTGTCAAGCCCAGCGACATGGCAGCGCCAAGTAGTACTGCGGCAATTTTCGATTGTATCAAGCCAAAGGTGCTTTTTTTTGTTTTGGTTAGACTTTCCTGAGTGAGATGCGTCTGCCTTATTTCAAGGAAAAAATCTAATTTTGCACCCCGATATAGCCTGCGTTCCCCGTTTAGGGCCATACAACTCAACTCCATTACTCTTTGCATTTCCAGAAGATCAATCTGCGATAAACGAACCGGTCTAATGCCACCCGAACAATATTTAAGGGTTGTCAGACATTCGTTTCGCTTTTTCTGGAAACATAACTAAATGTTTACTTCACCACCCGGAAGGAAAAAAGTTGTAAAAACAAAGACATGAACACGCTGCAAAACCAGAGCGTATAACCCGTATTCCTAAATTCCTCACTTCTAATTTTTTTACTCATCCAAAACTTAGCAGCATGCCTCAAGACTAAATATTGCTTTGCCTAACTGCTGGGATATTTGTCCGTTCTTCCAACATTCAGTCCAAATGCCCTATTATGGTTAATTACTTTTTAGGCGATTCATTGACCGAATTTAGGCGTAAAGACGTTCAGCCACGCTAAGCTGCAAGTGGCATAAGTTGCTGTTACTATTTAAAAATGGAGGAAAGGCACAAGGTTTGAGGGCAAAAGCGGTAAGGCCCGGCTCTCAACATCTGTTATGCAATAGTGGATATCTGTGGGAGTACAAAGGGGGCAACAAACGGCCCCCTTTGTTGAGATTAAACTTAGTCAGCTGCAAAGCAGTAGAAATAGCCATTGCCGCCAGATTTCGGCAGATCGGCCGCGCCGCAGCCGCGCGATCCATGCGCTGCGTTCCAGGACAGATTGCCGCCGCCATGGCGGTCGTGATGGCCGACTGTGGCCGAGCCCTTATCCGAGTTGTTGGTCCAGTTGGAGCAGGTCTTATCGCCTTTTTCCCATGGGAAATAGGCTGTGCCGTCAGCCTTGGTGCCGGTCAGAATATCGTGCTGGTTTGGCTTGTCGCCGCGCCCTTTGATGCGGTCGCCTTTTTCGTCCAAGGCGGTCCGTATCGTGATATTCGGGTTTAAATGAAGCTGATCGACATTTACGGCGATCAATTCGCCCCTGGAATTGTACCAGGGACCGGAACCGATCCGGCCGCGGGCGGAAATGCCGCGTCCTTTTTCGACCTGGGTTGAGAGATAGGCGCGCCATGTGCGGCCTTTGGAACCTGCGGCTTCGGCGAGTTTTTTGCAATGAGCGTCAGCTCCGGCAAGGCCGCCCAGATTGGCGCCATCGCCAAGGCCGACGCTGGTAACGAAAAAGCCCATGGGTTGATCCGCGGCCGTAGCGAGCGGCGCGCTCATCAAAAATAGTGCCCCTGCTGCCGCTATTGTTTTGATTATGTTCATTTCGAATTCCCTTCCTCACTATACTAATCATCGCTGTTAATATGAGAACTGAGTTAGTTGTTGTATGATTCAGTTTCAACTCAGATATTATTGCGTGATGCCTGGCCATAATGGCAGATTTAAGTGCGGTAAGCCGATAACATCTTCGTGTTATGTGCAATGGAAATATTTACATATTGTATTGTGGGCAAACATTAATGCACAGCTAGATATCGGTCACTAAGCGTTGTGTGATACGCAATCCCTAAATTAAAGACGGTCAGAATAGCGTTAACCTGATTGGTTATTTAAATTCTGTGCTAGGAACTGATTTGACGAAGGTGAGGGCTGATCCATGGAAATTGCGAGCAAGGTACCGATTTCGATTAAGGGCAAATGCGTTTCGGGTGAGCGCACCGATGTTGAGGCCCGGGGTAAAACGATTATCATCGATGAGCCGACCCAGCGTGGCGGCTCCGATCTTGGCATGAGCCCACTTGAGACGTTTTTTTCGTCTTATGTCGGCTGCATCAATGTGGTTGCCAATCTCATCATCAGGGAAATGGGCCTGGATATTCAGATTTCATCGGTCGACATTCAAGGCCGCTTCCTATCCGCCGCTTTTACCGGTGACGATAATATCGGTGTGCCATTTGAGAGGATGAAACTAATCATCACGGCAGAAGCGAAATGCACTGATGATGAATTGGCGAAGGTCAAGGAACAGCTTGCCTGGCGTTGCCCTGTTTCAGCGACTTTCTATGCCGCCGGCATGGATTTGACAGAAGAATGGGTGCTGACGTAAGGCTGAAAACCTGACCCCTTAAGAGACGCATAATTTTACCCGAAACTATCGCGATAGAACTATCCTAGGATAGAAACCGGTTCCCACTTTTCGGGATTATGCTTTTTCCACGCGATTTCTTACCTGAAAAGTCTGCAACTTTTTAGGAAAACGCTTTAGTCCCACTTTCGGCCTGGCAAATGGTTCATGACGCTGGCTGCTAGTCCGCCATCGATCAAGAGCCCGGTTGAGGTGACATAATCGGCCTCATCCGACAGTAAAAACAATATGCCATTGGCGATATCGACCGGCTGCCCGACGCGTTGTAGGGGAGTGACCTCAGAGCGGCCTTTTTTGATCTCAGGATCTTGCAAATAAGATGTCAGCGGTGTTTCGGTATGTCCCGGCATGACCGCGTTTACCCTTATGCCTTTGGGCGCCCATTCGATCCCCATATGTTTGCTCAACATAATGAGCGCGCCTTTGACTGTCGAATATGCTCCCGACATGCCATAGGGTGCTACCCCGCCGATCGAGGACAGGTTCACCATCGCGCCCGGCTTGTTATTGTCTATCATCCAGTTAGCGGCGGCCTGGCACATCAAAAACGTGCCGGTAAGCCCGACATTGATAACGGTGTTCCAATCTTCAAGCGATAAATCCTTGAGCAGACCCGGTGCCATGCGGATCGCCGAATTGACCACGCAATCGACGCTGCCGAATTCTGCAACCGCGAAATCAACAGCTTCCTGGCATGAGGCAGGGTCGGTCGTGTCCATCTCCAAAAACCTGGCTTGTGTGCCGATTTTGTCAGCGAGTGCCTGGCCCAGCTCAACATTTGTGTCGCAAATGATGACACTGCCGCCTTGGTTTGCAAACATTTCAGAGGTTGTCTCACCGATCCCGCGCGCGCCGCCGGTGATGACCAAAACCTTGCCGTCAAATCGTGCCATAGACTTCGTCCCTTGATTTCTTGCCCCATAATCTTATCCGAAACTATCCTAGGATAGAAACCGGTTCCCACATTTCGGGATTATGCTCTTAACTCGCCTTATAATTCATTTTCTTGCCGCCCCAATTGCGGCCCGGGGTGTGCATCATCTTGCTTTCCGCCTGGCCGCCATCAACCTGGAGGCAGGCTGCATTGACATAGCTTGACCTGTCCGACAAAAGCCAGACGCAGGCTTCGGCAATTTCTTCCGCTTCACCCACGCGGCCCATGGGCACCACCGCCGCACGGCCTGCCGCGATTTCAGGATCGGCGAACATCGCCGCTGTCATGGGCGTTGGGATTTGGCCAGGGGCTACGGTGTTGCCGCGCACGCCGCGTCCGCCCCATTCAACGCCGACCAGATTGCCGAGCATGATTGCACCCGCCTTGGCGATTGAATAAGCGCCCGCGCCATTATAGGCCTGTACACCACCGACCGAGGAGATGAAGACAACAGAGCCCGCGCCTTTTTCCAGCATGACCTTGCCGGCCGCCTGGGCGCAGAGAAAATAACCCTTCAACCCGATATCGATCACCATGTCCCAGTCTTCTTCCGCCAATTCTTCGAGCTTGGCGGGCTTGAGCTTGATTGCCGAACAGACAATGCCGTCAATTGTGCCGAACGCTGCAACTGTCTCTTGCACCATGCGCGTGGCGTCAGCCGCCTTTGAGGTATCCATTTCGATCACGACAGCTTTGCCGCCTTGCACCTCAACCAAGGCTTTGGTTTCTTCGGCCATATCCGGGTTGATATCGGCGATTGCCACATTAGCGCCTTCCTTGGCGGCCAATACGCAGGTCGCACGGCCAATGCCGCTGGCACCTCCGGTGACGACGATGGTTTTTTTTGTCAACATCATTGCTCTTCTTCCTCTCCGCTTTCAGGTGTGGTGCGCCAAGCCTCGCGCACGGCACCGACAATGCCGTTTGGGGCCAGTAAAATGGTGACGATGAAAATCAGGCCGATGATCAACACATAGCGCTCGGTGAATTCTCCGAGATAATCGGTCAGATAATACACAAAACCCGCTCCGATGAATGGTCCGACAAGCGTGCCGAGACCGCTCACAACCGACCACATCACGACCTCACCGGAATGGAACACGTCCATCTGCTCGGTGCCGATAATGCCGTTTTTAAGCAGGAGCAGCACGCCCGCAACGGAGGTAAAAAAGCCGGAAATGGTAGTATTGATGATCTTATATTTGATGCTAATTATTTTTGAAAAATTATTCAAGATTTTATTTGAATGATTGCTCAAAAACAGCTTCAATAAAGTTTGCGATCCTTTGCGGTCATTGTTGGGGGACAATAAGCCAAATAAATAGGCGCAAAAAATATCAATAATCCTTGGAAAAGGCCAAATGAGGACCGCTAAACAGGCTTTGTAATATATGATTGTCGGCCAAGAGGGAGGTGATTGAGGGAGTATGGCCACGCAATTAAACAAGGCGGACACATTGCCGGTCGACGGTGGTGAGGCATTGCTGGTAGGACGGGTCTGGTTGCCGGGGGCGGAGGGCGGTCCCACGCCTTGCTTGGTTACCAGTGGATGTGTCTATGACCTGTCGCAAATTGAATCCACGGTAAGCTGGCTGTTTGAGCGGGATGATCTCAGTGGTGAACTTGATCACGTTAAAGATCTTCCCAAGCTGGGTGATTTTGCGGAAGTTTTGCAAAACACGTATTTTGGCAAGGCAACATCAGATAAGGTGCATTTTCTAAGCCCCAATGATCTCCAAGCGGTCAAGGCCGCCGGGGTGACTTTTGTTACAAGCCTGCTTGAGCGCGTCATTGAAGAACAGGCGCGCGGTGACAAGGACCGTGCTGCAAGTTTGCGTGATGAACTTGTTGCTATCGTCGGCGACGATCTTGCCAAAGTCAGGCCAGGCTCGCTTGAAGCTCAAAACCTCAAACAGGTGTTGATCGACAAAGGTGCTTGGTCGCAATATCTTGAAGTCGGTATTGGGCCGGATGCGGAGATTTTTACCAAATGCCCGCCCATGGCAGCGGTCGGCACCGGGGCTGAGATAGGTATCCGTGCAGATTCTTCATGGAACAATCCCGAACCTGAGATTGTGCTCGCGGTCAACTCAACGGGTAAAGTTGTTGGTGCAACATTGGGCAATGATGTCAATTTAAGAGATTTCGAAGGCCGCTCGGCCTTGCTTCTGGGCGAGGCCAAGGACAATGTTGCCTCTGCAGCCATTGGTCCTTTCATCAGGTTGTTTGACAAGCATTTCACCATGGATGATATCCGCAAAGCGGAGCTTAAGCTAATTGTCAGCGGTGAGGATGGTTATGTCCTTGAGGGTGCAAGTTCCATGTCCAAGATTGCCCGCGATCCACTTGAGCTTGTCGGCCAAGCGTGCGGCATCAACCATCAATATCCTGACGGTTTCATGCTTTACCTCGGCACGATGTTCGCGCCTGTCGATGATCGTGGAGAAAAAGGTCAAGGCTTCACTCATAAGCTGGGCGATAAAGTTGAGATCACAACACCTCGGCTTGGCGCGTTGGTTAATTGGGTCAATCACACGAATAATGTGCAACCCTGGACTTTTGGCACAGGTGCGCTGATGAGCAACCTTGCCAAACGCGGTCTGTTGCTATGAGAAGGGGTATTTGACAGCGAAGTTTTCAGACCGTAACATTTTTATTTTTATAAAAAAATATGGTTCAAGGTTAAGCCTTACCGCCAATCGAATAACTAAGAAATTAGTATCGGTATTCGAACCATAGATTTGAAATAATTGGACTATTTCAAATGTTGCCGGACCATATGGGAGTAAGAAAACCGGCAGTATCCAGGGGAAGTAAAATGTCTATTTATGCAGTGCGTCACGGTGTATTCGGCAAAGCCGTCATCATGGATTTGAGCCGGCCGGTTGTGAAACATATTCATCTTGATTACCATTTGTTTATACCGCTTGGTGGTGGTGCGGCCCGGTTTAAAGTTGGCCGCGAAACGCATTTGCTATCGTCCAGCCAGTGCATTGGCGTTAATCCCTGGCAACCCCATTCCTATCAATTAATCGACGGTTGCGATCCTGTGCTGGCTCTTGTCATGTATCTTGATCCGGTTTGGTTGAGTAAAATTTTCGAGGATATGAATTTCAAATGGCATCAGAGGCTTAACTGCGTGGTGATGGGCCCGCAAATTGAACGCGCAGGTGCAAAGCTAGCGGCTAAAATGATGGGGCTATTTGACAAGGTAGATGAGGCGCATCAGTTCAATACGCTGGTGCAAAACCTGTGCTTTGAATTTGTCGACCAAGACTATCGCATGGAAAATGCCGCCACCCCTTCAAGCTGCTTGCAGTTTAAGGTTCCAGCTGATTTCCGTTTACGTAAATCATTGGCCTATATGCAAGAGAATATGGATAGCCGCTGCAGCTTGGATATGGTGGCCAGACAATCGGGCATGTCCAGGCCCTGGTTCTTTCACCGCTTTCGTGAGCAGACCGGTGTTACGCCGAATATGTACTGGGACAGCTTGCGCATGGATGCGGCGTTCAGCAAGCTGAGCGGCGAGGATACGTCGATCTGCAATGTTTCGTTCGATCTGGGTTTTAGCTCGCAAAGCAATTTTACCCGGTTTTTCGTCAATCATTTTAATGCTGCCCCCAGTGAGTTTCGCATCGCGTCCGCCCAGATGTGAAGGTGGGATTGAGGGTAAATACTCCTGTCGGTGACGTGAAACCGGTCTTATACCACCGAAAAAAAAGAGACCCCCCGATAAATCTTGTCCTGGCGTGTTGGTGTAACCTGTTGGCGGGCGATTAGTTCAGGCTATCGCATCCAGGTGTTGTAAGCTTATGGGAGGCGTTAATGGCTTTCAAAAATATCGAACTCAATCATCAAAAAATTCTCGAACTGATCGATGAGAATGCCGAGGTTGAGCAAATTCTGACGGGTTGCGAATTTACCGAAGGCCCGATTTGGAGTCCTAAAGAGAAATGTTTGTATTTCAGCGACATGCCCGGCGATAAGCGGCGGCGCTGGAGTGAAGCGGACGGAGTTAGCATCGTTAAGGACCCCAGCAATAAGTGCAATGGCATGACTTATGATGCGGATGGCAATCTTTATGTGTGCGAGCATGTCACCAGCACGCTTGTTAAAGAGACGCCGGATGGTGAACGTGTGACGATTGCCAGCCATTGGGACGGCAAGGAACTCAACAGCCCAAATGACGTGGTGTTACGCAATGACGGTGTGATCTATTTTTCCGATCCGTGGTATGGCCGCATGCCGGTGTTTGGTGAAGAGCGCGAACGCGAATTGGGCTTCCAGGGCCTTTACCGCATCACAGCAGATGGCGAATTGCATCTTGAGGCGGATGATTTCGAACAAACCAATGGGTTGTGCTTCTCGCCTGATGAAAAGCTGCTTTATGTTAATGACAGCCCGCGCGGCCATATTCGTGTGTTCGATGTGTCGGCTGACGGATCGCTGAGCAATAGCCGGATGTTTGCTGATGATATTGGCGATGGTGAACTCGACAGCGGCATTGTTGACGGGATGAAAACCGATGAAAAAGGCAATATCTACGTTACCGGCCCGCGCGGCATGTGGGTGTTCGATGCTGAAGGCCATCATCTCGGCATAATCAAAATGCCTGAACATGCGGGCAATCTCAACTGGGGCGGTGATAATTGGGACGTGCTTTATTGCTGTTGTGCGACCTCGGTTTACCGGGTGCAACTGAAAGTGCGCGGCAATCACTCGTCTTACATGGATATGAAATAGGGGAGGGCCGATCATGGCTGACGAAGATCTCAAATTAAACGCCAAAACGACCGCGCTCATCATTCAGGATTTGCAAAACGATGTCATCACCGAAGGGGGTGCGTTTGCCGATTCAGGTGCGCCGGCACATGCGATAAAGCAAAATGTGGTTGAAAACGTGAAAAACCTCGCCGATGCTTTTCGCAAGAAAGGCTCGCCGGTGATCCATGTGCATTACATCGTCGAAGACGGCTCGCCCGGGTTAAGGCGCAATGCGCCCTTGTTTGATGGGTTGGCTGAAGCAAATGCTGTGGTCAGGGGTTCATGGGGTGCTGCCCCCGTTGATGGCCTTGAGGTGCAGGACGGTGATGTGCTGGTTGAAAAAATGCGCATGAACGGCTTTTACGATACCAAGCTCGACACCATTCTCAAGGGCTTTGGCATTGATAATGTCGTGGTCACGGGGGCGTGGACCAATTTCTCGGTTGAGCATACCTGCCGCCATGGCGCGGATGCCGGCTATAATATGGTGGTGGCGACCGACGGCACCTCAACCATTGATGATGAGTGGCAGAATGCGGGCATTAATTTCGCCCTGCAAAATATTGCAGACCGGGTTACTTGCGGTGAAATTACCGCCGCTTTGAAGTAGACGGGCAGAGGTGAGCTTTTAACTTCTGGTTGGCCGTGTTTATTCGCCGGGTTTGGCGTATCCCATGAAGTGCGCTTTTACGAGCACCAGACCATTCTGCCGTAAGATATTATAGGCGGTGGTGACGTGGAAAAACACATTGGGCAGACAATGGCCAAGCAGAAGCGTTTGGCCTTCAAAGGCCCGTGGTGCGCCGGCAACGATATAGTCAATCTGGGCGCTCTCCTTGCCGTCTATGTCGCTAGCGTCAAGTGTTTGCAGAAAGTCTATTGATGCTGTGATGCGTTGTTTTAGGGCTGCAAAACTCGTGAAATCATCGCCAAGGTCAGGTGGTATCTTGCCTGCAAGCGCTGCGGGGCAATGGGTTGCATGATAGGTTGCCTGGCGCACTTGTTCGGCGAATGTGTACATGTCGGGGAACAGGCGTGTATTCAGAATAACGGTTTCTTCTACATTGCGTGCGGCAAATTCCTTATCAGCATAGTCAATGATGGCGGAGAGATTGCTCAGGAAGTTTGTAAAGACCGGCACGGATGCCTGATACATCGACAAAGACATAAAACTTTGCTCCCATTGCGTGCTCAACTTTCGAGGAAATTGCGCAGAACTTTATTGAATTTTTCTGGTTGTTCCAGATTGATCAAATATGCACCATCGCCGATTATTTCTAGCCTCGAGTTTGGTATTTGTTCGACAATCTCTTTTGTCTTTGCCATGTTAACCAGGTTGTCCTCAGGTCCAGGAATGCACAGGGTTGGTGTGTTAATCTTGTGCAGGTCGGCTTTAAAATCGGCGGCTACTATCGCTTCGCAGCACGCAATGTAGCCTTCTTGCGTCGCTGCAATTGTCACGTGTCGTAATTGATCAGGCTGACATGAGGAAGCTTTTTGAAAGTTTCGGCTAAACCATAGGTCGGCCATACTATCAGTAATATCAACAATTCCTTTTTCACGAATGGCTTTAATCTTGTCTTCAAAAGTCGACTCGGGAACACTTGCTGCTGTCGACACTAATATCAATTTATCAAGTTTGTGACTGGCGTTGATCCCAAGCCATTGACCCACCATTCCGCCTACGGCCGTCCCGCAAAAATTTATTTTATCAAAGCCCAAATGTTTGATCAGCGCGAGCACATCACGACTCAACAGTTCAACCGTATAAGGGCCTTGAGGGCTTGCCGATGCACCATGGCCGCGCATATCATAGCGCAAGACACGGAACTCATTCTTGAAAGCTTCCGCCTGCGGCTCCCACATAACCAGATCGGTGCCTAAGGCATTGGCAAAGACAAGTACCGGGCCTGTTTCCCCAACAAGGTCATAATGAATATCTACACCATTCACGTTTGCAATAGACATTTGTTCCTCCTTTTTTAAGGGAACAATGAGCGAAAGGAACCAGCCCTTGTGAAATGGCTGATTAGTTCTGCTAATGACTAAAAAGGGACAAGGAAGCATTTCCGAAATGCTTCATGCGAATCCCAAAACAAGCCGCACTATGCTCGATTATACTATATGTGCGAAAACGATACCTCTATTCAAGTAGACTTTGTATATATGTGCTATGCGTTGGGCGCACAGCACAGGGGTGATTTAATCCTCAGCACGGCTTGATTGTGTTGCTGGGTTTAAATGAGGTGGCGCATTGTTTGCCAGCCTGTCATGATCTCAAACGAATTTGATCACGATTCGTTTGGACACCCTCCATGAGCCAGCAAGCTGCCCAGTTGCTTCACGATGTGTTTGGCTATGCAGCCTTCCGCCCCGGGCAGGAGGAGATTGTTGATCTCCTGGTCTCGGGAAAAAATGTGCTTGCTGTCATGCCGACCGGGGCTGGCAAGTCGTTGTGTTATCAACTGCCAGCACTGCTATCGGACCGGCTGACAATTGTGGTGTCACCCCTTGTGGCGTTGATGGATGATCAGGTGGCAGCCCTGCGCGCCAATGGGGTTTCTGCTGTGTGCATTCATTCAGGACTTATGCGCGATGAGCAGGTGGCGAACTGGCGCGCGGTTGCGGCAGGTGATTGCAAACTGCTCTATCTCTCGCCGGAGCGTCTTATGACGCAACGCATGCTTGATGCTATCGCAAAGCTTGAGCCCGCCTTGTTTGTTGTTGATGAGGCGCATTGCATCTCCAAATGGGGGGTTAGCTTTCGACCCGAATATGAGAAGCTCTCGGGTCTGCGTGAGCGTTTTCCGCAGGCTGCGATCGCTGGCTTTACTGCAACCGCTGATGAGGCGACGAGGGCTGATATTGCACAAAAACTTTTCCGTAATGAGGGCCGCACCATTGTACATGGTTTTGATAGGCCTAATCTCAAGCTAGCGGTTTTGCCCAAAAGCGACTGGAAGGCACAGCTTTTAAGCTTTCTTGAAGACAAGCGCGATGATGCAGGCATTGTCTATTGTCTGTCGCGAAAGTTTACCGAGGAGGTTGCGGAATTCCTGAGCGATGAAGGCTTTAACGCCATTGCCTATCATGCGGGCCGGGGTGCCGAAGAACGCAGGGCGAACCAGGATCGTTTTATGAGCGAGCAAGCGGTTGTTATGGTGGCAACCATCGCGTTCGGCATGGGCGTGGACAAGCCTGACATTCGCTATGTATGTCATTTGAACCTGCCAGGCTCCATGGAAGCTTATTATCAAGAGATCGGGCGTGCGGGCCGCGACGGGTTGCCTGCTGAAACGCTTTTGCTTTACGGCCTTGCTGACATGGGCCAGCGCCGCCAGTTCATTGAGCAGGACGGCGCGGATGAGGCACACAAGATGCGCGAGCACAAACGGCTTGATGCGCTGCTTGCCTATTGCGAGGCAGCCTCATGCCGGCGCACAGCGCTGTTGTCTTATTTTGACGAGGAAATACGCGCTTGCGGTAATTGCGACAATTGCCTTAACCCGCCAAAGATGGTGGATGGTACAGACAAAGCCCAGATGTTGTTTAGCGTGATCAAAGACACGGGCCAGATGTTTGGTGCGGCACATATTATTGATGTGTTGCGGGGGGCTGAGACCGCCAAGATCCGCGAGCGCGGCCACGAGCGGCTTGCGGGCTATGGGGCAGGGGCTGAGCATGCAAAAGCCTATTGGCAGGCTTTTATTCGCCAAGCGGTTGCGGGTAATTATCTCACTATCAATATTCAGAAGTACGGTGCGCTTCAAATCGCCCGCTTGGGCCAAGCTGTTGTTACCGGTGAAGAGGCGTTTGCCTTTCGTGAGATCGACATAACCAAGCGGCCAAGCAAGGCCAAGAAACGCAAGGCCGAAAAGTTGCCCGTGGCGGAAGGTGACCAGGATCTACTGGCTGCGCTTAAGTCGCTCAGGCTTGATCTTGCGCGGGAGAGAAAAGTGCCAGCTTACGTGGTGTTTCCCGATACAACATTGATGGAAATGGCCCGTGCGCGTCCGGCAACGCTTGATGAGATGGCCGATATTAATGGTGTTGGCCCCCGCAAACTGGAAGATTTCGGCGAGATTTTTCTCGAAGCTGTGTCACGTTGTTGATCGGGTGTGATGCAAGAGTGTCTGATGGCAGAGGTGTTTGCGTTTGTTTGGCGCTGCTATTATCCTGAGGCATGATATGCCAAAACAGCTTTAGGGATGGATTTCCAAATGTCTGATGTTGAGATCATTTCCGCCACCTCGTGCCCGTTTGCCCAACGCACGCGCATGGTGCTTATCGAGAAAAACATTGACCACAGCCTTTCTGAAATCGATTTGGAGGATAAACCCGGCTGGTTTTGGGAGATATCACCTTATGGCAAAGTTCCGGTGATCCGTCATAACGACACAACATTTTACGAATCTGCTGTGATCAATGAATATCTCGAAGAGGCCTTTCCCGAGCATAATCTGATGCCGAAAACGCCCGAGGAGCGTGCGCAGGCACGCGTGTGGATTGATTTTGCAAATGTCCGCTTTGTTCCGCATATTTACAAGGTTCTTCTGGCGCAAGATGCCGAAGGCCAGGCGCTGCACGAGCGTAAAATTTATGAAGCGCTTGAGGTGATGGAATTTGAAGGCCTGCGTAAATTGAGCGACGGTCCGTTTTGGTTAGGTGCTGACATCTCGCTGGTTGATTTGACCTTCTTTCCCCATCTTGAGCGATTTGTGGCGTTGGAGCATTATCGCGGCATAAAAATCCCAAAAGATTACAGCCGCTTACACGCCTGGCTTGATCATATGAAACAGCGCCCGAGTGTTTTGCAGACCACACGCGATGACGAAGGCTATATAAAAAGCTGGTATAAATACGCCAGCAACAGCTCAACGGGCACAACGGCGCGCGATATGCGTGAATCCTAGGTCTGGGCAGGCACCGGTTTATATATACCCACTGACATATGTCTGAACCAAAACTGGCGTGACAAAACCAGATCGCCCCTTGAGCACAAAAAACATGAACTTCAGGCAATTGAAATATTTTGTGTCCGCTTTTGAAGAGGGAGGTTTTAGCGCTGCTGCGTCAAAAGAAAATTGCAGCCAGCCTGCGTTGAGTGCGCAGATCAAGGGCCTTGAAGAGCATCTCGGCAGTTCATTGTTTCGGCGTACAGCATCAGGTGTGGTGCCGACAATTGCCGGAGAAAAATTCTATGACATGGCGGTGAATATCTTAAAGTCGGTTGCTACGGCTGAAATTAAAATGCGAGAAACTGCCGAGACCATCACAGGTGTTGTCCGTGCCGGTCTTGTGCCATCGGTGACACGCGGTCTTGTGCCTGATTTACTTGCAAGTTTTCTGGGCGACTATCCGGAAATCCGTTTGTCCGTGGTGCAGGGATATAGCGCTACGCTGACAAGTTCCGTTGCTTCGCGGGAGCTTGATTTTGCCGTTGTTATTGAACCGCCGAAAATCGCGGGTCTGGAAATGACAACGATTTCTCATGAAGAGATCGTTCTGGTTTCAGGCAAAACAAGTGCCATGCCTCGTTGGAAACCGGTGGATTTGGAAAAGCTGGAACCTCTAAAGCTCGTTATTCCAACCGCCCATAACAGCCTTGGGCAGAATGTTCGCCAACATGTTCAATTGGGCCAGATAAGGGCTGCGCAAATTCTGGAAATTGACGCGCTGGGCGCCACAATTGATTTTGTCCGCAACAACAATTGGGCGACGATTTTGCCGGCGACAGCAATTTTACGAGACATTGAACATGAAGACCTCATATTCAATCCAATATCAAATCCGGTCATCCGTTCAAATTTCTTCTTAATACACCGAACGCGGCAACCATTGTCTCCAGCTTCGCAAATTTTCATGGCGGAATTGCTGGAAGCGATTGAGAATTCAAAGAAAAGATGGCGCAAAATGGTCCGTAAACCTCGCAGATAGCCTGCCTCATTACCAGTAATTCTTATGATCTACGCTTGTTGACATCAGATATTCCTATATCCCTTATAAGAATTTACGGCTTGCTCGTATCCCCATATTGATACATTTCTTGCGCTTGGCGGTTCAGATGATGCAGAAACGACGCATTGACGGCGGATGCCATAAGCGGTGTTCTGGGCGGTATTTTTACAGGGAGACAACCAATGAACTTGACGAAAGTTAAGGTGACGGTAGGCGAGAGCAAGGTTGAGACGCGTGATTTGCCGCTGCTGGATTTAGGGGACTATCTTAGCGGTGATGAGAGTGCAAAACTTGCCCTAGTTGATGAACTTCGTTATGCAAGTGAAACGGTAGGCTTTCTGGCTTTGAAGAACCATGGGATTCCCCAATCATTGCTTGATCGTGCCATTGCTGAAAATGAGCGTTTTTGCGCGCTGCCGCTTGAAGAAAAGCTTAAAATCCAAATCGACCAGCATCAACGGGGCTATATTCAACCTCGAGCAACCCGCATCAAACATTCAACTTATCATGACAATACCAAATTCGATCTCAATGAGACGACCGTATTTGCCACCGAATATGCGCCAGATAATCCTCATGTTATGGCGGGCAAGCAGTTTTATGCCCAAAACCAATGGCCTGAGAATCTGCCAGGATTTCGCGAAGTTGTTGAAGAATATATGGGAGCAATGGAGACGCTTGGAAAAAAACTGCTCCCTTTGTGGGCCTTGGCACTTGAGTTGCCTGAAGATTTTTTCCAACCTTACTTCCAAAACAATTACTCTTATTACCGAATGGCTCACTATCCTCCTAAGCCGGATGTTGCCGAAAATGAATTTGCGCTCGGTGCTCATGCCGACACGGGGTTCATGACACTATTGCCCTCGGCTGACGTTGAGGGGTTGGAAATTTTGGACGCCGATGATGTTTGGTTCCGACCGAGTAAAGTAGCAGGGGCCATTCACGTAAATATTGGGCAGTTCCTAGAGCGCTGGAGCAATGAACGGTTCAGAGCCACGCCCCATCGGGTTGCTATCCCTAAGAAAGATCACCGCTATACGGTGCCGGTGTTCGTTAATCCTGATTTTGAGTTGGTTGCCGAATGCCTGCCGACATGCCAGGGGCCTGATAATCCTCCAAAATATGCCGCCCAATCCTATTGGGAGTTTTTCAAATGGTATATGGAGAACAGCTACACGCATTATGAAGAGTTTCATGCAGAAGACTGATCCAACGCTGTACCTTCCAACTTTGTGATGTGATTTACTGACAGTTCACCAGCGTGCTTTGCAGCAAAGCGCCCCTCGTTTTTCTGATAGAGCGGGGGCGCACCCTTTTCAGCTTGATTTTTTGGCGTCATAATCGGGTCTCTTTAGGTTATGAGCTCATGACCTGGGCTGCCGCGATCTTTTCTGAACGGATGAACATATGCGTAAAATTTTGGTGACAGGTGCGCTTGGGCAAATCGGCACGGAACTTGTGCAAGCACTACGCGAGCACTATGGCTTTGACCAGGTGATTGCCTCTGACATCCGTATGACGGCCGCAAGCTCTGAAAATGGACCCCATGAACTGCTTGATTGCACCGAATTGCAGAAAATTAGCGACATTGTGCGGCGTTATGACGTCGGTATGATTTTTCATATGGCGGCGTTGCTGTCGGCGATCGCGGAAGAAAAACCGCAAATCGCCTGGGACGTCAACATGAGCGGGCTTTACAATGTGCTTGAAGTTGCCCGCGAACATAAATGTGCCGTGTTTTTCCCAAGCTCAATTGGTGCGTTTGGTGCGTCAACGCCGCGTGATAAAACACCTCAGATCACCATTCAGCGCCCCAATACCATGTATGGCGTCACTAAGGTTGCTGGTGAATTGCTGTGTGATTATTACGCCCACCGGTTTGGCGTGGATACTAGAGGCGCGCGGTTTCCGGGCCTGATTTCTTATATGGCCCATCCGGGTGGGGGAACGACGGACTATGCAGTTGAGATATTTTACTCAGCGATCCGCTATCAGCATTACACGTGTTTTCTTGAGCCCGACACATGCTTGGACATGATGTATATGCCTGATGCCATCCGCGCCATAATCGAGTTGATGAACGCCAATGGCGCGTTGCTTGAGCACCGTAATGCCTTTAACATTACTGCCATGAGTTTCACGCCGGAGATGCTGGCCGCTGAAATCCGTAAACATATTCCCGATTTCATCATCGAATACGAGGTCGATCCGGTCCGGCAAGCGATTGCTGACACCTGGCCGCGGTCATTGGATGACAGTGCCGCGCGCGAAGAATGGGGCTGGCAGCCAGAATATGATATTGAGACAATGACGAAAGATATGATTGATCGGCTGGGGGCAACGCTCAAAGCCGCAAGATAAGCAGGTGGTGACTATGCCCCATGACAGATTGGCGAAGATTTTAGCAGCCGATGTGCGCGAACGTGCCAAGGCGGGGCCGCTTAAAGGCAGCGAAAACGTCATTGCGGGCACAATCCCGCCAAGCGGGGATAGTGGTCCACGGGTTTTGCTTGAAGATGAGGGCGACAAGCCTTTTATCCGCATGAATTCCAACGGCTATTTGGGATTATCATTTAACGCACAAGTGGTCGGTGCCAGCGAGGCTGCGGTAGCTCTTTTTGGCACTGGGCCGGGGGCTGTCCGATTTATTTCCGGCACTTGGGTGGCGCATGTTGCCCTTGAAGAGAGGCTGGGGGAATTTCACGACCGTGAAGCTGCTATGATTTTCTCCTCGGCCTATGCAACCGTGATGGGCATTTTGCAGCCTTTGATAGATGAACATACCAGCGTTATTTCAGACGAGCTCAATCATAACAGTATTATCAATGCGGTTCGGCTGGCGAAATCCGCTGAGCGGCGAATATATGGTCATCTCGATATGGCAGCGTTAGAGCAAGGATTGCAAGAGACTGCCAAAACATCGCGCCGGGCGGTGATTGTGACCGATGGGATATTTTCCATGCGCGGGGATCATGCGCCATTGGATGAAATTGTTGCGTTGGCTGAGAAATATGACGGTGATTTTGCCGAGAACGTGCTTGTGGTGGTTGATGACAGCCACGGCGTGGGGGCGTTTGGTGACACCGGGCGTGGCACGGAAGAGTATTGCAATGTGAAGGCTGATCTTTTGATCGGCACGCTTGGCAAAGCGTTTGGCGTCAATGGCGGTTATGTGGCAGGCGCGCAAGCATTTATCGATTATTTGCGTGAAACCTCGCCGTTTTATATTTACTCCAACCCGATTACGCCAGGCGAGGCTGCAGCTGCTGCCCAGGCTATTAACATTGTCGACAGCCCGTCGGGCCATACTTTGCTGGCGCATTTACGAGCGATGACGGCCAAGTTCGAACAAGGGCTTGTTGATTTGGGCTTTGAGACGATCTCTGGCGATCATCCCGTTGTGCCGCTGATGGTGCGTGATACGGATCGAACGGCAGCGCTGGTGGCGCATTTGCTGGACCATGGCGTTTTGGCAACCGGGCTTAATTTTCCGGTCGTGCCTAAGGGGGACGAAGAAATCCGGTTTCAAATTTCAGCGGACCACACAGAGGCTGACATAGACGATGTGCTTGATATTCTCAGTCTGTTTGAAAATTAAACGCTCTAGGGCTTGTTGAGAGTGTTGATTGTTGTGCCGTCGAGCCAGGATGCAATATTTTCAACCGCGGCTTTAAAGGAAACCCTGTAGTTTTCTTGTGTCACATATCCGATGTGCGGTGTAATGACTGTGTTTGGCATTTTGCGCAACGGATGGTCTAGGGGCAAAGGTTCACTATCGAAAACGTCTATTCCGGCACCGGCAATCTGGTGGTTTTGCAAGGCTTCCACCAGGGCTGCCTCCTCGATGATCGGACCCCTTGACGTGTTGATCAGATAGGCTGTTTTCTTCATCAATGCGAAATCTTCTGGACCTATTAATCCTTGCGTTCTTTCGGAAAGCTTAAGGTGTATGGTCACAAAGTCTGATTGTTTCAGCAGGTCTTGTTTCGATGTATATTCAACACCAACCTCATCACATGTCTCCTTAGTGAGGTTCTCGCTCCAGGCCAATACATTCATATCGAACGCCAGGGCGTAGCGTGCCACAAGCTTGCCAAGACGGCCTAGCCCAATAATGCCAAGGGTTTTTCCATTAAGCCCCTGTCCAAGGGTTATTTCCCAATTACCGGCGCGGGTTTCCCTATCTTCCAAGGTAATGTTTCTGGCCAAGTCCAAGATTAGACCCCAGGTCAATTCGGCCGTTGGGTAGCCCAACATGGGTGACCCTGTCACGACAATGCCGTTATCGGATGCAGCCTCAAGGTCTATTGAGGAATTATACATGCCGTTGGTGAAGAGGTGCTCAAGCTTGGGGAGCTTATCAAGCAGGGAACGCAGAAAAGGGGTCCGCTCACGCATCATGCAGATAATCTGAAAATCCTTCAAGCGGTCAGCCACGACTTGTTCATCATCAAGATGATCGTTAAAGACGGTGATCTCGACTTTACCCTCAAGCTTGGACCAGTCGGCCATGGTGAGCGCTACATTTTGATAATCATCAAGGATGGCAAGACGTTTCATAGTTGCTTCCGGAATGTCTGAAACATTGTTGCAGACACATCGCCTGGTTGTGCGGAAGAGTCAAGTTGGTGGGGGAGGGGGGATACGGAGAGGGGATAGGTTTGCCGCACCGCTGCTATTTCGCTCACGGTTATTCCAAATGCTAACGCATTTGGGCCTGCGCGGGCGCGGCGCTAGCGCCGGGGCGCAGTCGCGCCCAGTCCTCGCAGGAGTGAAGCCTATGGCTTCACGTGCTCGTCCGCTATTTCCCTCGCGGCTGTTCTGGCCACTCGGCCCTAGTCGCAGCTATGCTGCTCCGCCTGCAATACGGAGAGGGGATAGGTCTGCCGCACCGCTGCCTATCTCGCTCACGGCCGCACCGCGCTATGCGCTGGCCTGCGCGGGCGCGGCCCTGACCGGGCCGAGGGCCAGTCGGCCCTAGTCGCAGCTAAAGCTGCTCCATGAATAACACTGACTGCATTTTTTGGTCAGGCGGGTTTGGTGACTTCTGATAGGCCGGTGGCGCCGTAGAGCCATTCGAGGCTGTCGCAATGTTGGGTCTGGGTTTTCGCTCCCATCACCGCATTGCGGATCAGGCGCTCAGCTCCATCGGGGTGGTAGATGTGGGTGCCTAACAACCGCGATGATAATACAACCCGGTAGGCGCGTGGCAGGCGGTTTGTCTGATAGGCTGCGAACGTTGCTTCGATGTCGCCCTCATGGCGTTCAAGCTGATCGGCAAGCATGACAGCATCCTCCAAAGCCATGCACGCGCCTTGCGCAAAATATTGCAATGTGAGGTGAGCGGCATCTCCCAGCAAGGTTACGCGCCCATCAGTCCAATTCTCAATCGGATCACGGTCTGCAAGTGCCCAGCGCCGCCAGTTCTTTGGCACTTCCAGAAGCTTGCGGGCGCGCGGCACGACACGTGAGAAGTGATCTAGAACCTCCTCGCGTGTGCCCGGTTCGTTTACACCCACATTGTCTTCATCGCTCACGAAGGTTGCTACCAGATTAAAGGTTTTCCAGCCCTGTAAGGGATAATGTACCATGTGGCAGTTTGGTGCCGCCCACAATGTGGCGGCATTCCAGCGCAGATCTTCAGGCATTTGTTCAAGGTCGAGGACCGCTCGATAGGCCACATGCCCTGTTTGACGAAGCGCGTCGCCACCGGTCATTTGCTCGCGAATTGCCGAGCGCCCGCCGTCGGCGCCAATCACAGCGTCCGCTTCGAAGGTGTCGCCTGAAGCTGTGCGTACTGATGCGCCGTTTGCTGTGTTCTCGTAACCAACAGCACGTTGATTGTTAATGAGTGTTACGTTTTCGTGGTCACGGCAGGCATCCAGAAACACGCCGTGCAGGTCGGCGCGATGAACAACCGCATAGGGGTTGTTGAAGCGTTTGCGAAATGGTTCATCAACATCAATATGGGCGATCTCTTCTCCGGAAAGGCCGTCCATCATGATGAGTTTGTCAACATAGACAGCCTCTGAGCGGCCGGCATCGCCAACGCCGAGATAATCCATGGCATGAAAGGCATTTGGTCCAAGCTGGATGCCCGCACCGATTTCGCCGAATTCAGCACTTTGTTCAAGGACGGTAACTTCACACCCCTTGTTGGCCAGGCCCATGGCAGTTGATATGCCGCCAATTCCGCCGCCGGCTATGACGATCTTTTGTTTAACCTTGCTCATTTCCATTCCCTCCTCAAATACGGATATCATTGATAAGGACCACCCGCAAAGTTTGGAGGTCATATTAATATGCATACTAATCATATGTATACTTGTCAATTAATCGGTTTCGTGATTTGTTTGCCGTTGTGTGGCAATTGGAATGAAACTTTTGATGTTGAAAATCTGCGACATGCCGGGACATATGATCCGCCGCCTTAATCAGGTGTCGACATCAATATTTCAGGAAGAAGCCTCAAAGGCTGGCTACAATCTGACGCCGGTGCAATATGCAGCACTTGATGCTGTGCATTCGCACCCTGCAGTAGACCAGGCGACCTTGGCAAGTTTGATCGTTTATGATCGCGCGACTATCGGAGGGGTGGTTGACCGGCTTGTTCAAAAGAAACTTATGCGCCGCAAAATTAATCCCCGTGACCGCCGCGCACGAGAGCTTTATCTGACACCTGAAGGTGAGCGCGTCTATGAGGGGGTGACCCCCATTGTCAGGAATTTGCAGGTGAGGATTGTCAAAGGGCTTGATGCTCAGGAACGTAAAATTTTCCTCAAGCTATTGGGCAAAGCCGTTGCTGCGGCTAATGAGCAAAGCCGCATGTCATAGCGCCAATTACTTGATCTCGACCCATTGATTTGTTTTTGCCGATTCAATCACCGCTTCGAACACCGCCACGCCGTGAACGACCTCATCGACTGGCACAGGATAGTCAGCCTTGCCACCAATGGCATCGGCGAAGGCCTCAAGCTCGGCTTGAACCGTTTTATCAGGCCCGAACTTGGTTGTTTCAATCTCGCCGTCTCGTGGCCGGAACGTAAACTCGTCAACCGGATTGTTTCTCATTTCCGCCCAGCCGTCTTCCCCAAACACCCGAAAGTCGAAACACCATGAAGTTGCCAGAGCGGTTGCGACATAGGCATGCATGCCATTTTCCATCGTCATTAAGACTGATGTCATAATATCAAGGCCTTCATTGCGGTGGACGCGCGAGCTTTGAGCTACAAGGCGCTCGATGCGGCCAAACATGGAAATGATACCATCAATCATGTGAAGGCCCATTCCGGCAAGCCCTCCGGCGGGTGTTTCTTCAGAACTTTGGCGCCAACTGTCAGGTTGATAGAGCCAGATGCCGGGGCCTGACATATTACATTCGACATGAAGCACGTCGCCAAATGCGCCATCGGTCACCATCTGGCGCATTTTGGCGAATGCCGGGTGAAAACGGCGATTGTGCCCAGCGGCCAGAATAACCACGGCTTTTTGCGCCGCTGTGGCTGCTTTTTGTGCATCCACTCCGGTAAGGGCCAATGGCTTTTCGCAAAATATTTGTTTGCCGGCCTCAGCAGCAGCTTCGATCTGGCTCAGGTGAAGCGTGTGCGGTGTGGCCAAAACCACGGCCTCAATCGAGGGATCAGCAAGCAGGTCTTCATATGATGCGGACAGTTCCAAACCAAGCTGTTTGGCCACATCGCCATATTGGTCAGGTCTGCGGACACAGCCCTTGGTAAATGTGATTTTATCGGTTTTTCCCTGAACGGATTTAACAAGTGTTTGCCCCCACCAGCCAAGTCCAACAATTGCTGCCTGAATCATAAATGACCTCTCATTATTCTCAAAAACATCAATTAGTTATAGGGCCTTCATAGACGAAAAATTTCTACGAATAAAATAAAAATCGACTTTTAGAAAATATGCGCCGATCTGCTCGAACGCAGCCGTCAGTGCTGCACAATGGCAAATGCTTCGGGCATCACGTCGCCTGCCTGCAGGCTGTCATCCACAATTGTACCTGTCTCAAGATTGATTTTCGGCAAGCGGCCGTCCGATAAGGCAACATAGATATGGTCACCATCGGGGGTGGCGATTGCATGGAATGGTTCGGCCTCAAACTCTATAATCGCGTGAGGGACCAGATCGGGTGCAAAAAACAGTTCGACATAGCCTTTGTTCGCGGGTTCATCGAGCGTTGTTACAACAAGAAATCGCCCATCGGGCGTAGGATAAGGCCAGCCCGGCACGGCTTGTAGTGGAATGGTCTGGATCAACTCCTCGCTTGCGCAATCAAAAACATGCACGAGCGGCATGTTAAAATCGCCGACATAAAGGCGGGTGCCATCGGGTGAAACACGGACTGCTTGTGCGCCCCTTGGCAAGGGAATTTTTGAAGACAGTGTTCGACTTGCAACATCGACCACTGAGATGAACGGGTATTCCTTGTGCGAACAATATATCTTCGCACCGTCAGTTGATTGCGCCAGGAAGTGAACCGGTACTTGCAGCCAGACCGTCTGTTCAATTTGAAACGTTTCGGGATCGATTACCAAAACCGATTGGTTTTCTTCAACGGTGACCCAGATATTTCCATCATGATCGGTGATCAGTCCGTGTGGTCCGCGGTAAAGATCAAGATTGATCCTGTGCCGTTCTGTCATGGTGTCGAGATCGATGACACCTATTTCATTATTGGGTTGGTTGCGGCCATAATCCGCTGTGCCGTAGATCGAGATAAAAGCGGTTTTCTGATCCTTTGACAAAGTGATTTCATGGGGCTTTGTGCCGGTTGTGGCAACGCCCAATTTTGCGCCGGTGGCCAGATCGAACGCTGTCAGGCTGGTGTTGCCTTTCACGGTAACGAGGAGTGTATCTTTGCCGTTGGTTGTTGCCATGTTGTTATTTCCTGTAGCGCCAACACTTCAAGGTTGAATTTATATTTAGCAGGCCGGTCTCGTGGCCGACAGTCTTATCTTATAGTCTTATTTATGGCTCCAGCATGGATTTGATGGCTGCGCGATCGTTACATACGCCAGCTGTGAATTGCATCTGTCGAAAAATTTAGTAATACTATTAATATTATCACGATAATAAAAAAGTATAGATTTAGGAGGGTGTTATGAAGTTTTTGAAATATATAATTCTGACGCTTATGGCGATTGTCATGAGTGTGAATTTACAAACAGCATCAGCCAAGGAATTCAAGCTGACGATGAGCTCGAGCCATCCACCGGTTGTGCCCTGGGTTGCGCTGCTTAAGAATTTTGTTGTTCCTGAAAGCAATAAGCGGCTTAAAGCCATGGGCAGCAAACATACGATCAAGTGGACCGAGGCTTATGCCGGAACACTTTACAACTTTAAAAACACACTGGAAGGCATTCAGGACGGTCTCGGTGATGTCGGTTGGGTTGGCACCTTGTGGGAGCCCAATAAAATGCCTCTCTCGAATGTGACCTATTTCGCTCCTTTTGCCGAAGAGAGCGCTTTTGTGATGCGTGACATCGCAGAAGATATGTACAAGACCATGCCGGTGTTCAAGAAACAATGGACAAAATATAATCAGGTCTATCTAGGTGCTACCACGGGTGGCGGCTATGTTCTTATGACCAAAAAGCCGATCAAATCCGTTGCCGATGTTAAGGGACTTAAAATTTACTCGCCTGGAGCGGTTGCGCGATGGGTTGATGGTACAGGCGCCATTGGCGTTAACGGCGGCTTGCCGGTTTATTACAACGGCATGAAGACAGGGGTGACTGATGGCGCCATCGTGCCGAACAGTGCTGTTTTACCGTTCAAGCTTCATGAAGTCGCGCCCTATATCACTGAGTTAAAACTGGGTGGCTCAATTTTCGGCGCTTTGACTATAAACCTTGATAAGTGGAAAACTTTCCCGCCTGAAATGAAAGAAATGTTTATCAAATTAGGTCAGGAATATAGCAAAAAGAATGCTGAATTAGGCACTGCTAGTGCAAAAAAGCATTTTAAAATTATGGCAACTAAGGGTGCTAAAATTTCAAGACTTTCTCCTGCTGAGGAAAAGAAGTGGGCACAAATGGTGCCTGATATTGCAGGCCAATGGGTTGCGAACACTAAGAAAAAAGGACTGCCAGCAGACAAAGTGTTGAAGGCCTATATGGATGGTGTGCGTAAGCGTGGCGGTACACCACTAAGAGACTGGGATAAATAGGACTGCACTTTAAACAGGCTGTTTGATAAAGCTGCGGAAGGGCCGATTTAATCGGTTTTTCCGCAGCTTTTTTTAGCTCCGGATCGCTTTCAAACGGCGGGCTAAGCCGCGGTACAGGTTTACAACGTGGTAAGCCAGTTTAAAAAGCGGCAAGACAATTGCAATGCCGCCGCCAAACGGTCTGAATACATCTCCTGACAGCAACATAACGATGTATTTGCGCATGTTGAGTGGATTGATCGGCGCCAGGAACAGGTCCTGGATGGCACGGTCGTTAAACCTATATGTGAACCAGGCGAGGCGGTCCAATCCGCGGTCAATTATTCGAGCGTAATCAGAAAGATAGGTCTTTTTGTTCGCAGGATCTTTCAGGCAGGCGTCAATAGCTTCCGCTCCCTGCATGCCGGTTTCCATGGCCAGGAAAACGCCGGTTGAAAATATCGGATCAAGGAAAGCATAGGCATCGCCGATCAGCAAAAACTGATCGCCATACATTGCTTTGGAAGAATAGGAGTAGTTACCGGCGGCATAGGTTTCTGTTACCGGTTTTGCGTGTGTCATTCGCGTGGCAACCTGTGGACACGCCTCGATTGTATCCATAAGAAAACGTTCTAAGGACGTTTTTCGGGTGCGCAGATATTCGGGGCTGCAGACGACGCCGACACTGTCATTGCCATTGGGCTGGGCGATCACCCAAAGCCAGCCATGATCAAACCAGATAACGCTGGTATTGCCTTCGTCTATGCCTTTGCGCCGCTCAACGCCTTTGAAGTGTGCATAGATTGCAGCACTTGTGTGGTGTGGGTCTCTGACCTTAAGCTTTAAGCGGCTGGATAATATGGCATCGCGGCCGGTGGCATCCACAAGGAATTTTGCCTGCCATGTGGTCGCATTCCCTTTGTCATTGACGGTTGTGACCGCAACACCTTTATCGGCATCAAACGAGATGTCTGTGGCCGTTGTTCCCTGCAACACATTGGCACCTTTGGCCTGGGCATTATTGAGCAAGAGTTCGTCAAATTCTGCCCGGCTCACCTGAAGCGATGTGGGCAGGTTGGGATTGACTTCCTTAAACTCAAACCTGCGATAGCCGTCACCATCGGCGCGAGAGATGTCGGCGCCATATTTGGTGAACGATATGCGCTTGATTTCGTCAGCTACCCCAAGCCTTTCAAATATGGGCATGATGCATGGCACAAGGGACTCACCAATATGAAAGCGGGGGTGATGATCTTTCTCAATGACAGTAACGTTCCAGCCTTTTTCGCTGAGCAGGGCAGAAATTGTGGAGCCTGCCGGTCCGCCGCCGATCACCAGAACGTCACAGGTTTGAGATTTGGCTGAACCGCGAGCCATCTGTGATCCTCCTTGTGGCGTGAACTTGATGAATTAATTTATCAGTGCCGCAAATATAACGGAACTTATTTTGACGCGGACATTAGCGCAATAATAGAACAAGTTCCGATAATTTGTGTGCACGGATGCGGGGCTCGACCGGCAAAAGAAGGCCTGATAGATCGGCTATGTGTACAAAATTACATGCGCTGATATCAAGAGGATGTCTGCGCCTTTATTTTGCGCTATAGTCCACCTTTGCGGCGGAGGGGAGGCACATGCGTATCTTTTATATTGGATTGCTCGTCTTATTTTGGGGGAGCGTCGTAACCGATGCTCGCTCTGATGAAGCGGCTGATTGTTTCAACCAAGAGCCTGATAAAAAGTTCAAGGCTTGTTCCATGATCATCAAGTCCGGTCGTCTATTTGGAGAATCGGTCGACGAAAAAAACCTCTCGATCGCCCATCATAACCGGGGCCATATTTTTATTCACAAGAAACAATATCACCTTGCTATTGCCGATTTCAGCCGTGCGATCGAGCTTAACCCGAAATATGCCGGTGCTTATGCCGGTCGTGGCAACGCCTACATTGAAAAGAAGCAATACGATAGCGCTATCGCCGATATTACCCATGCGCTTAAGCTCGACCCGAAATTAATCGATGCCTATGCCGACCGGGGTCATATTTTTATTCAGGAAAAACAATATGACCTTGCCATTGCCGATTTCAGCCGTGCGATTGAACTCAATCCAAAATATGCCGATGCTTATGCCGGACGCGGCAATGCCTATGTGCAAAAAAAGCAATATGATAACGCTGTTTCTGATTTTACCCGCGCGCTTAAGCTCAACCCGAAATTAACCGATGCCTATGCCGACCGAGGTCATATTTTTATTCAGGAAAAACAATATCACCTTGCCATTGCCGATTTCAGCCGCGCGATCGAGCTCAATCCAAAATATGCCGGTGCTTATGCCGGTCGCGGCAATGCCTATTCCGAAAACAAGCAATATGACAGGGCTATTGCCGATATCACCTACGCGCTTAAGCTCGACCCGAAATTAATCGATGCCTATGCCGACCGAGGTCATCTCTTTATTCAGGAAAAACAATATGACAGCGCCATTGCCGATTTCAGCCGCGCTGTTGAACTTAACCCGAAATATGCCAATGCATACATCAACCGTGCATATGCCTTCGAACTCTTGGGCCGACAGCAAGAGGCGATTGAGGATTACCGCATGGCGATCAAGCTTGACCCTTCTTTGACGGAGTTGAAAGACAGTCTAAAATTGCTTGGTGCTATCCCTTAAGGCCCTAGAATTTCCGTTTCTGAGCTAAGCGGACATCGCAATCAATCCATCACCAGGACGGGCTTGACCGTTGTGCCGGCATGGCTGTCGTGGAAGGCTTGTTCGATGTCATCGAAGGGGTAGTAATTTATCATTTTGTCGAGCGGGAATTTGCCATCCATGTAAAAATCGACCAATTGGGGCAAGAACACATCCGGATTGCTGTTGCCTTCAATAATGCCGACAATTTTGCGGCCCTTCATGAGCGGTTTCATGGGAATTGACAATTCGCTACCATCTGGGGGCGGGGCGGCAAATCCAAAGGTGCCACGGTGCGCCAAAGTGTCGATTGCATCACGCATCACAGGTTTGACGCCTGTGGTATCAAACGTGAAATCAGCGCCGTCTGGCAGAATTTCCAGAATGCGATCGCTAACAGAAGTGCCATCTGAGTGAATGACTTCATGCGCCCCCAGCTCTGATGCCAGAGCGAGCCTGTTTTCATGAAGATCAACGGCGATAATTTTGCCCGCTTTTGCGATTTTTGCCGCCATCACCGCTGCCAGACCAAGAGAACCAGTACCAAAAACCACGAGCGTCTGGCCGGGCTGCATTTTGAAAACGTTCAACACAGCACCTGCGCCCGTTTGCATGCCACAGCCTAGCGGGGCCAGTGTTTTCAGCGGAGCATCTTGCCTGACTTTCACAATGCCGCGCTGCTTGCCCAGAGCGTAGGTTGCAAATGAGGACTGATTGAAAAAGTCACCATGGACAGGGCCATCCTTGCCTTGGAGATAGTGTGATCCATCGGGCCGGGTGCAGGCAAAATGGTCGGCTATGGAGCAATATGCCGGTTCGCCATCTTGGCAACTTGGGCAATGGCCACACGATGTAAACGTCATGACCACGTGGTCGCCCTTGGCGAGATCGGTAACGTCTCTTCCTACCGCTTCGACCACACCGGCCCCTTCATGACCGAGCACAACGGGCCGTGGTGACCAGCCATGGGGGCCTGCTATCATAAGATCGGTATGGCACACACCAGTTGCAACAATACGCACCAGAACTTCGCCCTCTCCGGGGCCGTCCAGTTCCAAATCCTCTATTGAAGGTTTCAGGCTTTGGTCGCGAAACACTGCCGCTCTGATTTTGACCATCCTATTTGCTCCGCCCGTGGAAATACTTACTCAATCACGCAATTGCAGCACGTATTCTCTTAGGGCCACAAGCTGTTTGGTGATCAGATCGCGTGCCATGTCGTCGGTCAATTTGCCGTCGTCGTCATATTTTTTAGGCGCAAACCCGATGATGACTTCCGGTTTGAACGTAGGCCTCATGTCCAAAAACACAGCGGTTTGGCGAAAGCTCAATTGCGATCTGACACCGCCCATGGGGCCGGGGGATGAACTCATAATGGCAAACGGCTTGCCCGTAAGCGGGGTATCGGGCAGTCGTGACAGCCAGTCGATGGCGTTTTTAAAGCCGCCCGGCATGGAGTGATTATATTCCGACATTGAGATGTACAAAGCGTCAGCTTGGGCAACTCTTTTGCCAAGTTCGACAACGGGTGCAGGAAAGTCATCGCCGCGCTCGTCTTCATTATATAATGGAATATCTGCCATGATGTTTTTTGGTGGCGTTGAGCCAAGTTCAGCCAGATCAAGATTGATATTGTCTGGTGCGAGCTCAACGGCGTTGCGCAATGCTTTGGTGGCGAATGAGCCTTTGCGCAGGCTGGCGGATAATCCAAGAATATTGATGGTTTCATTGTCGGACATGGTTTTCCCTCTAAATGTCTCTTAAATATTGTTGCAGACACATTGCCCGCCTGTACTGAAGAGTCAAGCTGGTGGGGAGCTGATTGTTAAACAATACTTCCGTTAGGGGGGAGGGCACGCTAAAATGCAATGCGGCAACTTCCTCTCTTAATAAAAATAACAGGTGAATATATGGAAACCCCGGTTGAAATCAGTTCGGATGGCCTCAAACTATCCGGTGTTCTGCACGTGCCTGATGATAGGCCCAAGGACAAACGCCTGCCGGCGTTTCTTATTTTGCACGGGTTTGGCGGATCGAAAGACAATAGCCACGCTGAAATTCAGGCAAAGATGTTTTGTGATTGGGGCTATGCTGCGCTTCGGTTTGATTTTCGCGGGTGTGGGGAGAGTGAAGGCGAGTGCGGACGCATATTATGTTTTGATCAGGTGGCTGACACCAAAAACGCGTTTACGTTTCTGGCGGGGCGCGACGAAATTGATCCTGACCGAATTGGTGTTTTAGGTCACAGCTTCGGAGCTGCGGTTGCGGTTTACACAACGGGTATTGATGAGCGGATTGCGGTGTGTATTTCGTCTTGTGGCTGGGGCGATGGCGCGCGCAAATTTCGCGGCCAGCATCCCGGCGAAGAAGCCTGGACGAAATTTACCAATATGCTTGAAGAAGGCCGCCGCCATCGTGAAGAAACAGGCAAATCGCTGATGGTTTCTCGCTGGGACATTGTGCCGATCCCCGAACATTTGCGCAAAAACTTATCACCCAATGCCTTGCTTGAGTTTCCCGCTGAAACCGCCCAGAGCATGTATGATTTTCGCGCTGACGATGTGGTCGCCAATATTGCGCCAAGGCCGTTATTGCTCATCCATGCCTCACGCGACACAGTCACCCCCACAGAGCAATCTATTGAGTTGTTTAATCGGGCCGGTAAAGCAAGCACGGATATGGTTTTGCTTACCAATGTCGATCATTTTCCGTTTTCCGGCGAGAACCAGCGAACCCTTGATGCGGCCCAAGGCTGGCTCAAGATGCACTTTCCGCTTGAAGTCTAAAGAGAACTACCGGATATGACGGATTTCCCCAAGCAAGTGAGCGCTGTCGATCTCACAGGTTTTTGTATCGATATTTTTACAGCCGCAGGTCTTAGCAATGATCATGCGCGCCAATGGGCGGATATGCTGGTGTGGGCAAATCTGCGCGGGGTTGATTCCCATGGTGTGTTGCGCATTCCGCGTTATATGGACCTGCTGGCGGAAGGCAGCATTAAGCCCAAGCCTGAGATGACAGTTGCGACAAGTGCCGGGGCAACCTGTGTGCTTGATGCTGACCGCGCACCCGGCGCTGTTGGCATGAACCGGGCCCTGGATGAAGCTATTGCACGTGCCAAGCAAGTTCACATCGGTTGGTGCGTTGCGCGCGATATTACGCATGCGGGCGCGGTTGGGTTTTTCGCAGAGAAAGCAGCGCGCGCGGGCATGATCGGCATGGTCATGACGGCATCGCGCCCCATGATGGCTTATTATGGTGCTGCGGACGCGGGGGTCTCTACCAATCCGCTGGCAATGGCTTTGCCACGCACAGGGCACGATCCAATTGTATTTGATATGTCGACGGCCAAAATCCCGTTTGGCAAAATATTGAGTGCGCGTGATAAGGGCGAGATGATCCCGGATGATTGGGGACTGGATGCAGCAGGTCAGCCTACAAATGATCCAGCCAAGGTTAAGACCGTGCTGCCGCTTGGTGGTCCCAAAGGGTCGGGTCTTTCGCTGATGATTGAGTGCTTAACGAGCCTTGCTGCCAGCAATCCTGTGCTTGAACCCATATTGACAGGCAAACCACCAGACCGGTTGATGCATATGAACGGTCTGGCAGTGGTGATTGATCTTGCGGCCTTTGGTGGGCTGGAAACATTCGGCCTCAATGTTGACGCTTTGGCTGAGGCCCTTACAGGCTTGCCGAAAATGGCCGGTGTCGAGCGGCTTTATATGCCCGGGGAACGTGGCGGGGAGGTGGCTGTTAAGCGCTTGGCTGAGGGCATACCCATGCCCAAGGGCACATGGGATCGGCTGGGTGAGGTTGCCTCAAAATATAATATTGCTATGCCGCAAACGGCCTGAAATTATTCGGTGGCGGTATCGCGGAACTCCTGGGGTGCATTTGTGCCCCATTGCGAGCCGAAGCCTTTTGAGGCGGGCACTTTATTGGAGCCGCTGGCGACATTAAACACATCTGAATCAGTCCAGTGTTCATGCATGCGGCCCCAGGGATCTTTCCAATAATCAAACACCTGGCTGCCCAATTTGTGCCGGCCCATGCCCCAGATGTGACGATATTTCTCAAAGGATTGAAGATGTTTTTGACCAATGGCCACATCGTCAATGTCCTGCACCTCATAACCAAGGTGATTTAGTCCTGCGACTTCGGTCAAGGCATACATGCAAATGTGATGGTCGACAAATTCAGGACCGCAATCGGTGCGGTTAAAGCTTGCCAATAATTTGTCCGGGTCATCTTCCGCATGCACATCATCGGAAACAATAAAGCCCAAAGTGTCATGCAGCCATGCCACAGAGGCATCGACATGAGGGGTTGAGATGACACCATGGCCGATGCGTTTCACTTGGGCCGGGCCGTCGGCCAAGCGGTTGATGCGATCAACACGGGCCTGCTTGTCACTGCCTTTATTAAGTTTTTCCGTGCGTACGGGCAGAGGATCGAGCGTTTCTACGCCCCAGACGATCTCGAAATCGAACCCGTTATAATCCTTGACCACAACGCGCTTGCCACCGCCCGGTTCGTCAATATCTTCAACGGGCGTGGCACCTTGTGCGTTTGCTGATAATTTATGCAGGTCTTCTTCGCTCGCTGCCCAAAACGCGAGCCCCAGAAAGGCCGGATCGCCAAGTTCGGTGATATGAATATGGTGATCCGGGTCTGTGCCACGCATATAAAGCGCTTTATCTGTGCGGGTGGTACGCTGCAGGCCAAAGGCTGTCAGAAAGTCTTCTTGTGCGTCGAGATCAGGTGATCTCAACCTTGCCCAGGCAATATCTTTGACCTTGATAATCGATTCGCTCATTATGGCTTTCTCCCTTATGGTTCTTGGGATTTTTCACCATGTTTATAGTGCTTTACAAACACTTGCGCCATATGACAAATCACCTCAATCGTAGGGCGTTTTTTCCTGTTGACCGAAGCTTGAGATGAAGACCCGCTCATTGGGGGCGGGCTTGTCGTCAATGCGGTCGCGGCACCAATCCGCCAGCATGGTGAACCAGTGCTCGCCAAACAGATTGGCGGGTGATCCTGTGCCAAGTGCATGGCGGTCGCCTTCATAGATCACCAGCTTTTTGGGGCCTGATATGGCATCTGCGAAATTTTCCGAATGTTCCAAAGGCGACAACTCATCATCTTCACCTGCCTGGATCAGCACCGGGCATTTGATGGCTTTGGCGGCTGGCATGGCGGAGAAATCGGAGATGAATTTGTCAAACTCATCTTCATCATCATAATTTGCCATGAACATGAAGCGCAACTTGAACGAGGGGGCGGCCATGTTGAAAATGGAAAAACAGCCCGGCTCGTGATTAACAAATGTGAGGGCGCAGCCCTTAATTCTGTCACCCAGTTGAGCCGCGGCCTGGGCGCCAAAAAAGCTGCCGAAGCTCACACCCCAGACGATCATGTTTTCTTCGTCGATATGCTCGTGGGCTGCCAGCCATTCATAAACTGCTTCAGCAGCGCCCATATGGTTGTCTTTGGTGACATAAAGACCGTTGACCGGACATTCCCCCTGGCCGGGTCCGTCATAGACAAAATGCGCCATGCCGCGCTCAAGCATTTTGTCGCCATACATGGAGCACATGATTTCTTTAGAGCCGTCCATTCCGTCAATGCCGATGGCGCAGGGGAATTTTTCACCTTTGGCGGGTTTATGCGGCAGGGCTAAAAATCCAGGGATCACGCCACCTTCAAAAGGGATTTCTACTCGTTCGACAGGGTGGGGGGCATATTCAATATATTTATTATAGCAATCGACCATGCGGGTGTTGTAGTCGATGTGCAATTTGTCGGCCTCGAAGATTGGCCAGCGGGCTGCTGAATAAAGCAAGGAGGCTATGAAATAGCTTTCGCGGGCCGCTACCATGCGGCCTTCTTTTTCAAACGCCTCAGCCTTCGATTGGCGTCTGTGTCCGCCGGCGGCAAATTCGCGGTGCATATCGTTGAATTTTTTGACCCGCATGCCGATCATGCGGAAATCTCCCAGCGCATCCGGCCCGCAGGGAAACATTGTATAACCCAGCCGAGGTTGGTCCCATTCCATACCAACGCTTTGAATAATAGAATCCAATATCCAACGTTGTTCGGCCCAGCGTTTCATTTTCTGTTCGGTGAAGGCGCGCATGATGTGAAATCCCCCAAGTCAATCAGGCTATGTTTATGGCAGAGTTTATTGTTGCATTAGACAAGGCTCAAGCCAATGCATCATGCTGACGGCGGGAATTATATCTGTGGGTCCAATCAATGCGCATCTGGAACGACACCAACCTGGGGCATGTTGGCAAGACCACTCTCGCGGGCGTGCTCCTGAAAGCCCTTGTTCTTCCAAAAGAAAGCGCCGGGCATGGTTGTCGGGATCACGAGGATATATAACAACGCGCGTCCTATGAGGGCAGAGGCGAAGATTGCTGTGGCACATCCGGCCCAAAGTGCCAGTCCCAGCCAACCTGTGGGTGTTAAGACAGCAAGGGCAATTGCCGCCGTAATGGCGAGGCCCAGCAAGGCATTGCGAGCAAGATAGGTGTAACCAAAGCGGGTTGTCTGTTCATGATGGGCGGCCGCTCCTTCGCCTCCAATTTGCTTCATGTTGCGGGCATGGAAGATGAGACCTACGGCTTCGATAAGCAGACCAATGGTAATTATGCCGCCCAGAATTGTTGCAAGTGTTGTTGTGCCGCCTGTGTCCAGCAGAACGAAGGGGAGCCAGACGCAAGCGATGGCCAAGCTGCCGAGGCTCAACATCGATCCTAAAAATGAGGACGCCACCTGCCAGTGGTCCCAAAAGGGACGCGCCTTGATGCGGTAGATCCGGTTTTTGAAATAGAGGCCCGCCAGGCCAGTCAGCACGGCAATCCACCCCAGACCGGTTGCAGCCGGGATTGCTATCCATTCAGGTATCCAGGTCAGCCAGCCTTGCGCAAACAATGTTGCGATCCAGTGCGCGCCAGCCGCGTTGAGGAATAGTGATATGCCAAGTGCCTCACGGCTGAGCGGGGAATGTCGCAAATTGTAGAAACCACGATAAAACCTCAGAGGTTTACCCAGATGCAGGGTGGAATAAACCAGCACACCTGCTTGCAGGGTGAGCAAGACAAACACAAATACCGGGTAGAGGGCTGAACTTGTCAGTGCACCAAAACTTTCAATGCCAAACTGGGAGCCGAGAAATAATAGTGTAAAGGCACCCATCACAGCCTGTGTCCCCAATGTGAAGGTAACCAGAGGATTTTCGCGCGAGCTGAGCTTGGCTAAGTTCCAGGCGCGGTTTTTTTTCACCTTGCCGGGATCGACCTCGGGCAGGTAGCGGCTAATTTCATCGTTGCGATGATATTGCAAGGGTTCGCTATCGGGCCGGGTAAAGCTGTTGGGCATGCTTTTGGTTTGCTGAAAGCGGATGTTCGGCTGGGTCATGCTAGTATCGGGAAAACCTGGAATGGCTGTCTTCGCCTGCTCTCTGTTCTCAGGTATGTCTTCGATCACGCCGAAATCAAGCGCATTGCCGAGACAGGCATCGACGCAGGCTGGTTGAAGGCCGTCTTCAAGCCGGTCGACGCACATATTGCATTTTTGCACATGGCCTTCGATGGGATCGAGCTGTGGTGCGTTATAGGGGCACACCCAGGTGCAATAGCCGCAGCCAAAGCAGATATCGGGGTCCTGGATTACGGCGCCATATTCGGCGTATTTTGTGTAAGCGCGGGTTGGACACCCTTTGAGGCATACCGGGTCGTCGCAATGGTTACACGCCATGGAAATGTTCATCCGGGTGTAATCGGGATAGGAGCCGCCTTCGACGTAGCCTACCGAGCGGAAACTTAAATGTGCCGGCAGGCCGTTTTTTTCGCTGCAAGCGGCCTCGCAGGCATGGCAGCCGATGCAGTTGTCTGCTGTGAAGTGAAAGCCGTGCTGCTTGTTGCGGTCCGGGTTGTCACTGACGCCGGTATCGCCATTGATCGCGAGGGTTTCACCTTTGGGCAATCTGCTTAGTGATATGAGATCAATCTGGTTGCCATAAGTGTTCAGCTCGTCAGGGGCAGGGGTTTCATCGTGAATATAGGCCTGAACCATTTCGTCGTTTATTTTAAGCATCTCTCATTTGGTTCCTAAAAGGCGCGCATTTCGGCGTTGATTGTGGCAGCGGCATGTTGGTCGATTGGTTCGATTTGCACTGCGCATTGCTTATAGGCTGGTTGGCGCGAATGCGGGTCGAGCAGGCCAAGCGTTAGCCGGTTTACGCAGTCGTGAAAGTGAAACGGGATGAACACCATGTCGCGCGGCACACGGTGGGTGAGTTGCACCATCACCACGCCGTCGCCACGGCGCGAGACAAGGCGCACATAGCTCATATGCTCCACGCCTATTTCACGCGCGGCATCGGGGTTCATTTCCATGTAGGGGGTCGGGCTGAATTTGTTCAGATTGCCTATTTTACCGGTCTTAGTGCGGGTGTGGAAATGTTCGACCACACGGCCTGAATTGAGCCAGAAGGGATAGTCATCATCGGGCTGTTCGTTGTTTTCCACATAAGGCAGGGCGAGCAATTTGGCTTTGCCGTCTGAATGCTGGAACACACCATCGGTATAGAGGCGCTGTGATCCGGTGTTCTCGCCTTCGGGGCAAGGCCATTGTATGCCTTTTTGTGCCAGGATTTTTTCATGGCTCATGCCGGAGATATCACACAGGCGGCCTTTTGAGAGCTCGCGCATTTCATCGAAAATCTCTGATGTGGTCTCGGGAAACTTTATGCGGCGGCCTTGTTCCCAGCGTTTGGCCAGCTCGGAGAAAATCCAATGGTCCGATTTTGCGTCACCCGGTGGCGGCGTAATATTGCTGACATAATTTACCCGGCGCTCGGTGTTGGTGAAACAACCATGTTTTTCTCCCCAGATAGCGCCGGGCAGAAAGACATGGGCATATTCGTTTGTCTCAACATCTGAGTACACGTCCTGCACCACCAGGAACTCCAGCTTCTCCAGGATTTTACGGATGCGTGGGGTGTTGGCCATGGATGTCATGGGGTTTGTTGCCACCAACCAAAGGCCTTTTATCTGGCCGGTCTCGATGGCTGGGAAGATGTCTGTCTCGGTAAGGCCGCGTGCCGTTGGGAAAAAATCTTCGTCAATGCCCCAGAAATCGGCAATCTCCTTGCGGTGTCCCCCATTTTCAAGAGCCCTATAGCCGGGCAGGCCGGAACACGACGACCATTCGCGCGTTCCCATGGCGTTGCACTGGCCTGTGATTGACAGACCGCCACCGCCGGGCTGGCCGACATTGCCTGTGATCAGGTTGAGATTGTTAATCGCTGCCACACCATCGGACCCGTGGGTCGATTGATTGATGCCCATGGTCCAGATGCTCATGGCAGCACCCGCCTTGGCATAGGTGCGCGCAACAAGTCTTATGGTGTCTTCATCGATGCCGCAAATCTTTGCTGCTGACACGGGATCGTAATCGTCGAGTGTGTCCATGAAGTCGTTCGCAGGTGTGGTATAGGCGTCGATAAAATCCTGATCTTCCAGACCTTCATCAAAAATCACATGCGCCATGGCGTTGAGTAACACCAGATCGGTTCCCGGCTTTATCGGCAGGTGGATGTCGGCGAATTGGGCGAACATGGTGACGCGTGGGTCAACCACAATTACCGGGAATTTGCGTTTCTCCAATGCCTCTTTCAAGCGCCAATAAATGATCGGGTGTTGCTCCGGCAGGTTGGAGCCAAACGCCATCAGGCATTCGGTGTGCTCGAAATCATCATAGCAACCGGGAGGACCATCGGAGCCAAATGAGCGCTTGTAGCCGGAAACAGCAGACGCCATGCACAGGGTTGTGTTGCCATCATAATTATTGGTGCCGATGACGCCGCGTACCAGCTTGCCGAGCGTATAGAACTCTTCGGTTAGGAGCTGGCCGGTGGAGACAATTGCAAAGGCATCGCGGCCATGGATTTGCTGGATCCGCTTGATCTCATCAGCCGTGTGGTCAAGGGCTGTATCCCAGGTGGTTTCTTTGAAGTCCTTAAACAACTTATCGCGCATAAGAGGTGAGGTGCCGCGCCCGGCTGACGTAAACAGCTCATGTTCAAAAATGCCCTTGATGCAGGCTTTCCCGCGGTTAACGTCGGCGCCTTGTGCTCCTCGTGTCGCCACGGGTTTGCCACCCTTGTCCAGCCCGATTTCAAGCGCGCACCCGGTTGAGCAATAGCCGCAGGTGGCATATTTCCAGTCCTGCACCTGCTTGTCGTTTATTTTGATGGGGTTCTTGTGTTTGCGGCCAAATAGCATGGGTTATGCAAGCTCCTTGTTCGCCATCATTTCAGCGGGCTTTAACTGGAGGAGAACCTTGCCGTCTTCTATGCGCACTGGAAGGGTCGTCACCTTGCCTTCATCGGCTCCTTGCGCCTCGCCTGTTTTTAGGGAAATCACCCAGTTGTGCAGCGGGCAGGTGACCGCATCGCCATGCACGATGCCCTGGCTCAGCGGGCCGCCTGAATGCGGGCAATGGTCTTCTATGGCGAAGATTTGGTCGTTTGCCGTGCGAAACACGGCGACCTTACCGGCAGGTGTGTTGATGCAGCGCGCACCGCGTTGAGGGATATCGTTGAGCGTTCCGATTTTTGTCCATTGCATGGGGTTACGTCCTTACTCGGCAGCTTGTGAAATGCTGATTGTGGCCATCGGTTTGAATTCATGTTTGTCTTTGCCCGAGGCGCGTTGTGACCAGGGGTCTTGTTGTGAAAATTTTTGACTGAAGATAAAACGGTCATAAAGTGCTGCGCGGTTTTCATTGTCTTCGATCATCGCAGCCTGGATGGTTTCAACACCCACACGCTTGGCCCATTTATAAATGCGCTCGAGGTAATAACCCTGCTCGCGGTAGAGCTGGACGAGAGCTGCTATGATCTCGATGGTTTCATCTTCGCTTTGTGCGTGTCCGAGGATTTCGGTGCCTTTAATGTCGAGCCCGGCAGCACCTGCGAAATGGATCTCATAGCCTGAGTCAATGCAGATGACACCGACATCTTTGCAGGTGGCCTCTGAACAGTTGCGCGGGCAGCCCGAGATCGCCATTTTCACTTTTGCAGGCGTCCAGGACCCCCACATGAATTTTTCGATTTTGACACCAAGCCCGGTTGAGTCCTGCGTGCCAAAGCGGCACCAGTCTGTGCCGACGCAGGTTTTAACCGTCCTGAGACCTTTGGCATAAGCATGACCTGAGACCATGCCTGCTGCATTGAGGTCGCCCCAAACGGCGGGCAGGTCTTCTTTTTTAACACCCAGCATGTCAATGCGTTGGCCGCCGGTGCATTTGACTGTTGGAATGTCGAATTTGTCGACCACGTCGGCAATGGCGCGTAATTCGCCCGATGATGTTATCCCGCCCCACATGCGCGGTACTACCGAGTAGGTGCCGTCCTTTTGGATGTTGGCGTGCACGCGTTCGTTGATGAGGCGGGATTGGCTATCATCTTCATATTCGCCAGGCCAGTCGGCGAGAAGATAATAGTTGAGTGCTGGGCGGCATTTGGCACAACCACCAGCGCTTTTCCATTCCAGTTCCTGCATAAGGGCCGGGATGGATTTGAGTTTTTTGGTTTGAATGAGGCGGCGCACATCGCCGTGGCCCAGATCGGTGCAGCCGCACATGGCGGGGATGGCTGTGGGATCATAGGCGTCGCCCAGGGTGAGTGTTAAGAGCTGTTCGACCAACCCTGTGCAGGTGCCGCAAGAGGCAGATGCCTTGGTATGAGACCGGACATCATCGAGTGAAGACAGGTTCTGATCGGTGATGGCACTAGTAATTGTGGATTTGCAGATGCCATTACAGCCGCAAATTTCCGCATCATCGGGCAGGGCTGCCACGAGCGCTGTTGGGTCCTGTGCTGCACCGCCAGCAAAGGCGGGGCCGAAAATCAACGTGTCACGCATTTCGGATATGTCCGTGCCGTCTTTAATCATCTGGAAGAACCAGACACCATCAGCTGTGTCGCCATAAAGCACGGCACCGATGATCTTATTGTCTTTGAGAACAAGCCGCTTATAGATGCCGTTTGCCGCATCGCGCAGCACAATTTCTTGGCGGTCTTCATCGTCGGCAAAGTCGCCTGCGGAATAAAGATCAATGCCTGTCACTTTAAGCTTGGTTGCCAAAGCCTTGTCGATAAAGCCATCGGTTTCTTCGCCGATCAGCGATTTAGCGACCATATCGGCCATCTCATAAAGCGGCGCTACAAGACCGTAAACATTGCCATCGAACTCAACGCATTCGCCAAGCGCCATGATGTCGGGGTCTGAGGTGCGCATAAACTTGTCAACCAAGATGCCGCGATTGGTCTCAAGGCCTGCATCCTTGGCGATCCCTGCATTGGGTTTGATGCCGGCTGCCATGATCACCAGGCCTGCGGGAATTTCGGTGCCGTCATCCAGTTTGACCGCTTTAATGCCCCTGCCGTCGTCGGTTGCGATAATCTCTTTTGTATTGGCCTGGGTGATGACCTTGATGCCGCGCTGCTCGATTGCTTTTTGCAGCATGTAGCCAGCAGTTGGATCAAGTTGGCGTTCCATGAGGCTTGGCATAAGATGCAGCACTGTGACATCCATGCCCTGATCGCTCAGTCCGGCGGCTGCTTCAAGGCCCAGAAGCCCGCCGCCGATGACGACGGCATTTCCGCCTGATCGGGCTGCTATCAACATAGCATTCACATCATCAAGATCGCGGTAGGTGAGCACGCCTGGAAGATTGTGGCCGGGGACAGGGATGATGAAGGGGACAGAGCCGGTAGCGATGATCAGCTTGTCATATTCAGCTGTTGTGCCGTCTTCGGCGGTGACTATTTTGGCATCGCGATCAATCTTGGTGACCTTGAAACCTTTATACAACATCACATTATGTTTGATGTACCAGCCATCGCCATGGATGACGATTTCCTCGAATTTTTTCTCGCCGGATAACACGGGTGACAGCATGATGCGGTCGTAATTGACGCGCGATTCCGCATTGAAGATAGTGATCTCATAGCGATCTGGCGCGGCTTCAAGCAGGCGCTCCAAAGCCCGGCCCGGCGCCATGCCATTGCCGATGACCACCAGTTTTTCTGCCATTGTTTTTGCCTTTCGTAACCGCGCCTATTAGGTCGCCGGTTAGCTTTGAACAGGCCCGTATTAGGGTAAGAAACCTTGCCTTCACACGTTCCCTCGAAAATTTTCACTGAATACATAGCAAGCAACATGCCAAAATTGATCAATCTTTTAATTGTTTGTTTTTATTGACTAAAACTTCATATCGCAGGGCATTTGTTAAGAACGTGGGTGCACTTTTTCTGAGCATTAACCGCTGGTAATGATTAAAAAATAGGCAATACATACTATTGCTTAAAATTTAACCATTTAAGGAAATGCGTTTGATTTCAGGTGGTTATTTGAATGGGGGCAATTGGCACGTTTGTTGCGGATACGATTGTTGCGAAAGAGGGAGAGGTTCGTGGCCGCTGAGGCGGTTTGTTTAAATTCATATACGGGAACATAAGCATGGCTATGCAAATTGGGGTTCTTAATCCGCTACATCTTAAAGATCCAAAAATCAGAACCCTGCACTTCACATGGGTCGCCTTCTTCATTTCGTTTTTGGTGTGGTTTAACCATGCACCGCTGATGAGTTCAATCCGCACAACGCTTAACCTTTCGGATCAGGAGGTCAAGACGCTTTTGATCCTCAATGTTGCGCTGACGATCCCCGCGCGCATCATCATTGGTATGGCGGTCGATAAATTTGGTCCCCGGATCATGTTTTCAAGCCTGCTGGTTGTCTCCGGTGTGCTGTGTTTAGGCTTTGCCACCGCCACTGACTTTCAGACACTGGCTTTGACACGTTTCCTGCTCGGGTTTGTCGGTGCGGGCTTTGTTATTGGCATCAGGCTGGTTGGGGAATGGTTCCCGGCACGCCAGGTGGGGCTTGCAGAAGGTATTTATGGTGGATGGGGTAATTTTGGATCAGCCGCTGCGGCCATAATCCTGCCGACGTTAGCACTTTGGTTTGGAGGGGAGGAAGGCTGGCGTTATGCTGTTGGTGTGACTGGTGTCATAGCGATGGTTTATGGCGTGGCTTATTATTTCAGGGTGAGCAATACGCCAAAGGGGTCGACCTATTTCAAGCCGAAAAAGACAGGGGCATTGGAGGTCAGCAGTCCCGGTGATTTCGTTCTCTATGCCATTATGAATGCTCCCATGGTTCTGGCGCTCGGCGTGCTGGCCTGGAAGGTCGGGCCGGCAAATTTAGGCCTTCTCTCAAGCGGTGTTACATATATTATCTACGCCGTTTTGACTCTTATTTACATTTTCCAGATTGTACAAGCCTATCGGATTAACAGGCATGTGTTTTGCGAAAAAGTACCGGAGATTGATCGTTATAAATTTCGGCAGGTCGCAGTTTTAGACTTGGCTTACATGGTGACATTCGGATCGGAACTGGCTGTTGTTTCAATGTTACCTTTGTTTTTCATGGATACGTTTGGTTTGTCTCTTCCTATGGCTGGACTGTTGGCGGCAAGCTTTGCTTTTACAAATTTTTTCGCCCGCCCGGGTGGTGGCTGGATGTCCGATAAGTTTGGGCGTAAACGCACCTTGATTATTTTACTGTCAGGAGTGATAGCTGGTTATTTTACAATGTCCCTGATTACAACTGATACCTTGCTGATCCTTGCTGTACTCGCAACAATTATCTGTTCTGTTTTCGTGAATGCAGGCAATGGTGCTATCTACGCCGTGGTGCCGTTGATCAAGCGGCGGCTTACGGGTCAGGTTGCTGGCATGGTCGGTGCATACGGAAATGTCGGTGGCGTGGTATTCTTGACCGTATTATCGTTTGCGACACCGCAGATTTTCTTTTTAGTGATCGCAGCGGCGGCAATAGCTACGCTGGTTGCTGCATATTTTTTCCTGGACGAGCCGCAAGGCACTATGGCTGAGGTCCTGCCAGACGGTACGGTGCAGATGATTGAGGTCGGATGACGCCAACCAATCCACATAGCAATAATGATCCTGACGGTCTTGCAGTAACGATCGGCCAACATTCCCAAGTCGGCCGCAAGGAGCGTAATGACGATTCCTATGGCGTGCTGGTGCCCGATATGCCCTTGCTAGAAACCAAGGGCATCGCCATGGCGATTGCTGACGGCATGTCGTCTAGCGAGGCGGCCAAGGAAGCCAGCGAGAGCTGCGTTAAAACATTCCTCACCGATTATTACTGCACGCATGAGAGTTGGACGGTGAAAACATCCGTTGCCCGGGTACTCACGGCGGTTAATCGATGGCTCTATGGGCAGGGGCAAATGCAATATCTCTCCAACCGGGGTATGGTCTCGACCTTTTCCGGATTGGTGCTGAAATCAGGGGCCGCCTATATTTTTCATGCTGGTGATAGCCGAATTTACCTGTTGCGCGATGGTGATATGGAGCCGCTAACGACGGATCATCGTGTGCGGGCGTCCCGCGATAGTGAATATCTCTCACGTGCTTTCGGTATAGATGCAAATCTGGAGGTTGATTATCGCACCCTGCCTGTATCCACCGGGGACATGTTTGTTTTTACCACTGACGGTGTGCATGAGTTTATCCGCGACGGGGCCATGGTGGCGCATATTGAGGCCCATGGCGATGACATGGATGGTGCCGCACGGGCAATTGTTGATGCCGCTTATGAGAATGGCAGCAATGATAATCTCACCTGCCAGGTCGTGCGGGTGGATGATGCAGGAGAGGCGGACAGGGATACGTATTACAAGCAGCTTACTTCATTGCCGTTTCCGCCTGATCTGGCGCCGGGCATGGTGCTTGATGGCTATCGCATTGAACGAGAGATGCATGCGAGTAAACGTACGCAGGTTTATCTTGCAACCGACACGGAAAACGACAAGACGGTTGTGATTAAAACACCATCGGTCAATTTTGAGGATGATCCAGCGTATTTGGAAATGTTCACGCGTGAGGAATGGGTGGGCAAGCTCATTTCAAACCCGCATGTACTGAAAGTCGTTGAGCCGGTGCGAAAGCGAAATTTCCTTTATTATGTTACCGAGCATATTGACGGACAGACATTGCGGCAGTGGATGCATGACAATCCGCGCCCGAGTTTGCAGGCGGTGCGTGACATTATCGAGCAGCTCGTGATTGGACTGCGCGCGTTTCACCGCAAGGAAATGATCCATCAGGATTTAAAGCCGGAAAATATCGTCATCGACAAATTGGGGACTGTCACGATCATCGATTTCGGCTCGGCCAGGGTTGCCGGGCTTGATGAGAGCGGTACGCCGGTAAGCCTGCCTGATCTTTTAGGCACTGTTGGTTATGCTGCTCCTGAATATCGAACAGGGGATAAACCAACAAACCGCTCTGACATATATTCTCTTGGCGTGATCGCCTATGAGATGCTCACCGGTAAACTGCCTTATGGCGAAGGGTTTACCAATGCCCGGTCTGTTACTCGTTTGCAATATACACCTGCAACACAGCACAGTCCGGAAATCCCGAGCTGGATTGCTGGCGCGCTTGCCAAAGCGCTGCGCAAGGATGCTGCTCAGCGGTACGAAGCTTTGTCGGCGTTCATAACTGATTTGACCCAGCCAAGTCCTGAGTTTGATGAGGCCAGAACTCGGCCCTTACTCGACCGTAATCCCCTGGCTTTCTGGAAGTGGTTTGCTGCCATATCCCTGGTGGTAAACCTGTTGTTGCTGTTTTCTCTCGGGTCGAAATAGCCACTGCCGGGGAGGCGAGGCGTTTTTCCTGAAATCACTGCCTAAACTTCGCACAGCCTTGCGCATGATTTGTGCAAGGGCTTTTTTTGCTTGAAAAACACAGCAAATAATCGTGATTAAATTTTAAGCACACTTATAAATATGCACAAATTTTGTGCATATGAGGTTTATGTTATGCCTGGACATTTGATCTTTCAATTGAAAAAAACCATATAAATAAATAACTTAGCTGTCTTTTTAGGGAATATTTAACTGTTGGCACGTCGCTTGCTCTTAACAAGGATGTTTACAAATGAATCCCTAGGGAGAGCAGAAATGATGAATGAATTTAATTTTAAAAAGCCACTGCTTGGGCTGGTGACTGGCGCTGCCATTATGGCGTCTACAGCTCTGGCAACGGCACAAGAAACAATCAAGGTGGGCATCCTGCACTCCTTGTCGGGCACCATGGCGATTTCCGAGACCACGTTGAAAGACGCTATGTTGATGCTGATCGCAGAACAAAACAAAAAGGGCGGCTTGCTTGGCAAAAAGCTTGAAGCTGTTGTTGTTGACCCTGCTTCAAACTGGCCGTTATTTGCTGAAAAAGCACGCGAGCTTCTGGCTCAAAAGAAGGTTGCTGCCGTATTTGGTAACTGGACATCTGTTTCGCGCAAGTCCGTTTTGCCGGTATTTGAAGAGCTGAACGGTCTGTTGTTCTATCCTGTTCAATATGAGGGCGAAGAAAGCTCGAAGAATGTTTTTTATACAGGTGCTGCCCCTAACCAACAGGCTATTCCTGCCGTTGACTATTTGATGCGGGAAGAAAAAGTTAAACGCTGGGTGCTGGCGGGCACTGACTATGTGTATCCACGCACAACGAACAAAATTCTTGAAGCCTATCTGATTGCCAAGGGTGTCAAGAAAGAAGACATTATGATCAACTACACACCGTTTGGTCATTCTGACTGGCAAACAATTGTTTCCAACATTAAGAAGTTTGGCTCAGCAGGCAAAAAGACTGCTGTTGTGTCCACCATTAATGGTGATGCCAATGTGCCATTCTATAAAGAACTCGCCAACAAAGGCATTAAAGCTGAAGACATTCCAGTTGTTGCGTTTTCTGTTGGTGAAGAAGAGCTTGCCGGTCTTGATACCAAGCCGCTGGTTGGCCACCTGGCTGCCTGGAACTATTTCCAGAGCGTTGAAAGCCCGGTAAATGCTAAATTTATTAAGACCTGGAAAGCGTTCATTAAAAACGACAAGCGGGTGACCAATGACCCGATGGAAGCGCATTTCATTGGCTTTAACATGTGGGTGAAGGCTGTGCAAAAAGCCGGCACGACAGACCCTGATAAAGTTGGTGCTGCCATTATCGGTGTTTCGGTGCCAAACCTGTCTGGTGGTCATTCAACAATGCTGCCGAACCATCACATCACCAAGCCTGTTTTAATAGGCGAAGTGCAGGCTGATGGCCAGTTCGAAATCGTGTTTTCAACGGCTGGTCTTGTTGCTGGTGATGCATGGTCAGATTATCTGCCTAAGTCAAAGGATCTTATCTCTGACTGGCGTGCACCACTGTCCTGCGGCAATTTCAACGTTAAAACCGGGAAATGCGGTGGTACAGGCAAATAATAGCTGATTGAAACGCCGGGGCGGTATATATCTTTCCCGAGGCCGGACCGCCCCGGCGTTTATTTTAAGAGGCTATGTTGATTTTTATGAAAACCCCTAAAAATATACTCTGCCTCGGTTTATTGTTTTTGATTGGACTTATGGCCTCAAGTCCGGTCACCACAGCTTTCGCCCAGGATTTTTCAACGCTCGTTGACGGGCTTAATCAAAAGAGCTTTTCCAAGAAAATTAAAGCTGTTGAAGTCATTGCCGCTAGCGGGCACGAGCGGGTTGTGCCGGTGCTGACAGCGCTTTCGGAAAACCGGCTTTATTTTCGCAGACATGATAAAAAAATCTTCATCGTTAAATCAAGCGATAGTGGTTTTGCCTTAACCGATGCGGTGACAGGTGAGGGTGCGGGTGAGGCCCCTAAAGCTACGTTCAAAAAAATCAGAACGAACAACAGGCTCAGGCGAACCATACGTGCAACGCTTGGTGGACTGACGTTGTTGAGCAAGGATGATGCGATCCGCCTGAATGCCGCTAAATCCGTGTTCAAATCAGGTGATCAGGGCGCGCTGGCAACACTTGAAAAAGCGCTCAAGGCAGAGAAATCTGATGAGATCAAGCAGGCAATGCTCGATGCACGTGCCGCTATCATCATCAAGTCCGATGCGGATGAAGCTGCTAAAATTACAGCCATCCAACATTTGCATAAAGTGGGCGGCGCTGATGTGATGTCTATGCTGAGCCCACTTGCCTCTGACAAAAATCCAAAAATTGCGCAAGCTGCAAACACTGCGATCAAGGAGATCAAAGACAGGCAGGCGCTTTGGAACGGGGTTCAAAATGCTATTTATGGTTTGAGCCTGGGATCTGTGTTGTTACTTGCGGCCATCGGTCTGGCCATCACTTTCGGCGTCATGGGCGTGATCAATATGGCGCATGGTGAAATGGTGATGATCGGGGCTTATTCGACCTATATTGTGCAGGACCTGATCAGAACATCTGCGCCGGGATTGTTCGAGTATTCTTTGTTTATCGCTTTGCCGGTGGCTTTCATGATTGCCGGGGCAATCGGTATAGCCATGGAACGCGGTATTATCCGTTTTCTCTACGGTCGCCCACTAGAGACGCTTTTGGCGACATGGGGCATATCGCTTGTTTTGCAACAGGCTGTGAGAACGATTTTTGGCCCCAATAATCAAAAAGTTGGCACGCCGTCCTGGATGTCGGGTTCAGTTGAACTTGGCGAGGTCGCCATTACCTTGAACCGGCTTTACATCATCCTTTTTGCGCTGGCCGTATTTGCAGCGCTTTATATCATTATCAGGCAGACAACCTTTGGCCTGCAGATGCGTGCTGTTGTGCAAAACCGGCAGATGGCGGGCTCCATGGGTATTCGGACCAAATGGGTCGACGCACTGACCTTTGGTGTTGGCTCCGGCATTGCCGGAATTGCCGGGGTGGCCTTGAGCCAGATTGATAATGTCAGTCCTAATCTGGGCCAGGCTTATATTGTTGACAGTTTTATGGTTGTTGTGTTTGGCGGTGTTGGCAATTTATGGGGCACGCTGGTGGGAGCTTTTTCTTTAGGCATCGCCAATAAGTTTCTTGAGCCTTATGCGGGGGCTGTGCTCGGCAAAATTTTCGTCCTGGTTTTCATCATACTGTTCATTCAGAAACGTCCGCGCGGCTTGTTTGCCCTTAAGGGCAGGGCGGTTGAGACATGATTACCTCAATGTTTTTGCGTTCGCTTGACCGCACGTCTGTGGTAGTCCTAGCGGTTTTGGCACTGATAGCCATTGCCGTGCCAGCCCTTAATATCTTTGTACCTGCTGACAGTATGTTCCATGTGCCGTCATATGCTGTGCAGTTATGGGGCAAATACATGTGTTATGCATTGTTGGCCCTGTCTGTAGATCTGATCTGGGGTTTTTGCGGGATCTTGTCGCTTGGGCATGGCGCGTTTTTTGCGCTCGGCGGATATGCCATGGGCATGTATCTGATGCGCCAGATCGGCACGCGCGGGGTTTATGGTGACCCGGTCCTGCCTGACTTCATGGTGTTTTTGAACTGGAAAGAGCTGCCTTGGTACTGGTCAGGTTTTGATAATTTCTTCTTTGCCGCTTTCATGGTGGCTTTGGTGCCTGCTGCCTTGGCCTTTGTGTTTGGCTGGTTTGCCTTCAGGTCGCGTGTCACCGGGGTTTATCTGTCAATCATCACGCAGGCCATGACCTATGCTTTGATGCTGGCTTTCTTCCGTAATGATATGGGCTTTGGCGGCAATAACGGGCTGACCGATTTTAAAGATATTCTGGGCTTTTCCATACAGGACAATGGCACGAAACTGGCTTTGTTCTCGGCCTCAACTTTCGCTGTGGGCCTTGGCTATATGGTGTGCCGCTTCATTGTAACCTCCAGGCTTGGCAATGTGTTGATTGCCATTCGTGATGCTGAAAGCCGGACGAGGTTTTTGGGCTATAGGGTTGAAAACTATCAACTCTTTATCTTTGTGGTCTCTGCCATTATGGCGGGCATTGCGGGCGCGCTTTATGTTCCGCAGGTCGGCATTATTAATCCGAGTGAATTTACCCCTGCAATCTCTATTGAAATCGTCATCTGGGTGGCTGTCGGCGGACGGGGGACTTTGATGGGCGCGATTATTGGCGCCATTCTGGTCAATTACGGCAAGACCTGGTTTACCGGTGCCTTGCCGGAATATTGGCTGTTTGCGTTGGGCGGCCTGTTTGTGGCTACCACCTTGTTCCTGCCCAAGGGTATTGTCGGGGTTTTTGGGCAGCTGCGAGACCGGATCAAAATAATGCGCCGCGAGACGTCCACTCCTGAAGTTCAGGAGCCGTCATGACCAGAAAAGTAATTCCTATTCTCTATATGGATGGTGTCAGCGTTTCGTTTGACGGCTTCAAGGCGATTAATACTTTGTCGCTAATCATCGAACCGGGTGAAATGCGCGCTATCATTGGACCCAATGGGGCAGGTAAAACAACTATGATGGATATCATCACCGGCAAGACCAGGCCGGATGAGGGTGAGGTTGTTTACAATGGCGAGGTTGATCTGCTGAAGCTCGATGAAGCTGAAATTGCTGAACTCGGCATTGGCCGCAAGTTTCAAAAGCCTACCGTGTTTGAAGGCCAGACGGTTTATTCAAATATTGAACTGGCTCTGGCGATGAACCGCTCGGTGCGCACCAGCCTGTTCTGGGCGGCCTCAAAAGATCAAAAAGAGCGCATTGAAGCCATTCTTGAGCGCATCAGGCTGACGGCTGTGCGTGATGAAATGGCGGCAAACTTGTCTCATGGTCAAAAGCAATGGCTCGAGATCGGCATGTTGCTGGCACAAGATCCAAAACTCCTGCTGGTGGATGAGCCGGTGGCTGGCATGACGGATGCCGAGACTGAAGAAACAGCCCGTCTGCTGAAAGATATTGCCCAGGATCATTCTGTTGTTGTGGTTGAACACGACATGGATTTTGTGCGTGAGCTTGATGTCAGGGTTTCGGTTTTACACGAAGGTTCTGTTCTAACATCGGGCACGCTTGATCACGTTAGTGCTGACCAGCGCGTTATTGACGTTTATCTGGGGAGGTAGCGTTTAAATGTTGAGTGTCAGTCATGTTGATCAGTTTTATGGCGCTGCCCAGGCGTTGCGCGATGTGTCGTTTGAAGCCCCTGTTGGCAAGGTTACCACGCTGTTGGGCCGCAATGGGGTTGGCAAAACCACCATGCTGAAAGCCATTACAGGTAATCTGCCCATCGCTAAAGGGGAGATTATCTGGGACGGAAATAATCTGGCTGGCAAGACACCGGCTGAGCGGGCACGACTTGGCATTGGCTATGTGCCGCAGGGGCGCGAGATATTTCCACTGCTCACCGTTAAAGAAAACCTTGAGACGGGTCTTGCGGCACTGCCACGTAAGGCGCGCACAATTTCTGATGAGATTTTTGATCTGTTTCCTGTGCTCAAAGACATGCTGTCCAGGCGCGGTGGTGATTTGTCCGGCGGGCAGCAGCAGCAATTGGCCATTGCCCGCGCTCTGGTGATGCAGCCAAAATTGCTGGTGCTTGATGAGCCGACCGAAGGTATTCAGCCGTCGATCATCAAGGATATTTCGAAAGTCATCTCGTATTTGAGTGACAAGGGCGATATGGCGATTCTTCTGGTTGAACAATATTTTGACTTTGCGCATGAACTTGCAGATTATTTTGTTGTGATGGACCGGGGGGCGGTCATTCTGGATCAGGCGTTTGAAGACGCCGATGCTGCGGAAGTCAAAAAACATCTCACCGTATAGGTTGTGACTTAGGGTAAATTCTCATGCTGGCACCTTTGCAACGCGCGACTGGAAAGGCGGAAGTTAGCTTCCGGCAGCGCGATGGCAAAACCGTGCTGGACAATCTCTATCAGGAAGGCAGCGCTAAAGTGAAGCTGGCGCGACCTGAACCAGGCCGTTTGACAGAAGCTGTGTTGATCAACACGTCGGGCGGGTTGACGGATGGTGATGAATTCACGTCTCGTCTTGGATGGGGCAGAGATACGACAGCCATTGTCACCACACAGGCGTCTGAGCGGCTTTACAAGACCCGTTCGGGTCACGCTTCCATCATATCAAATGTAGAGATTGGCGAGGAAGCTTGCGCCCTGTGGTTGCCGCAGGAAACCATTATGTTTGATGGTGGGGCTTATGAGCGCACGACCATGATTGATATGCCATCGAGTGCCACACTAGTCGCGATTGAAAGCACAATGTTTGGCCGCAAGGCGATGGGTGAAGTGGTTGCGCAAGGCTGGTTGCGAGAGCAATGGCAGGTGCGGATTGATGGCAGGCTGGCGTTTGCGGATGCTTTTGAATTGGGCGGCGGAATTGATCAACAGCTTGGCAGGCGTGCGATTGCCAATGGGGCGAAAGCTGTGTCCACCATTGTATTTGCCGGGCCTAATGTTGAAATTATGCGAGACAGGGCGAATGAAATTATAGAGTCAAAACAGGGCCTTGGGCGGGCAAGCAGTCTTGGCGTTTTAATGGTGGTGAGATTGTTTGCTGATGATAGTCAATCGTTGCGCGCGCTCACTGTACCCATTCTTGATGAGTTATTGATACATGCCACACGGGCAAAAGGCAGCGCATCCTTGCTGCCGCGTGTGTGGTTGCTTTAGGAGGAAGTAGATGAACCTGACCCCGAGAGAAAAAGATAAACTGCTGGTCTCAGTTGCCGCCATGGTGGCGCGTGGCCGGCTGGAGCGCGGCGTTAAGCTGAATTATCCTGAAACGATTGCCTTGATCACCGATTTTGTGGTTGAGGGTGCGCGTGATGGTAAAACCGTTGCCGAGCTGATGTCGGAAGGCGCCAAGGTTATAACACGCGACAGTGTTATGGCGGGCATTGCCGAGATGATCCACGATGTGCAAGTGGAGGCAACTTTCCCCGACGGCACCAAGCTTGTCACCGTTCACGAACCGGTCAGATAGGAGTGCTCAACATGATACCTGGAGAAGTCATTGCCGCTGACGGTGAGATTGAACTCAACGCTGGCCAGAAAGCCATAACCCTGACCGTTGCCAACACCGGTGACAGGCCGGTGCAGGTGGGGTCGCACTATCATTTTGCTGAAACCAATGAGGGTCTTGAATTTGATCGTGAGGCTGCGCGCGGGCACAGGCTGGATATTGCCGCGGGCACGGCGGTGCGTTTTGAACCGGGCCAGTCTCGCGATGTCACGCTGGTGCCTCTGCTCGGCAAGCGTGAGGTCTATGGGTTTAATCAAAAAATAATGGGAGGGCTTGACTGATGCCTGCAAAAATTTCCCGATCTGCCTATGCCGCCATGTATGGCCCAACGACCGGCGACAAGGTGCGGCTTGCTGACACAGAGCTTTTTATTGAAGTTGAAAAAGACCTCACCACCTATGGCGAAGAGGTCAAATTTGGCGGCGGCAAGGTGATCCGCGACGGCATGGGGCAAAGCCAGGTCACGCGCGCTGACGGCGCTGTAGACACGGTGATTACCAATGCGCTGATTGTTGATCACACCGGCATCTACAAAGCTGACGTGGGTCTTAAAGACGGCCGTATTGCGGGTATTGGCAAGGCAGGGAACCCTGACACCCAGCCGGTCGTTGATATTATTATCGGACCATCGACCGAAGCAATTGCGGGCGAGGGAAAAATCCTGACTGCTGGCGGGTTTGACGCGCATATTCATTTCATTGCCCCACAGCAGATTGAAGAAGCCTTGATGTCTGGGGTCACCACCATGCTGGGCGGCGGCACGGGGCCGGCAACTGGCACCAATGCCACAACCTGCACGCCGGGCGAATGGCATATTGGGCGCATGTTACAGGCCGCTGAGGCTTTCCCCATGAACCTGGCTTTTGCTGGCAAGGGCAATGCGTCTTTGCCACAGGCACTTGTTGAACAGGTGGAAGGGGGCGCGTGCGCGCTGAAGCTTCATGAAGACTGGGGCACGACGCCTGCAGCGATTGATTGCTGCCTGTCTGTGGCTGATGACATGGACGTGCAGGTGATGATCCACACTGACACGCTGAATGAATCCGGTTTTGTTGAAAACACCACCGATGCCTTCAAGGGCCGCACCATCCATGCGTTCCACACTGAAGGTGCTGGCGGGGGACACGCGCCAGATATCATCAAAGTATGTGGCGAGATGAATGTGATCCCATCATCAACCAATCCGACGCGGCCTTACACGGTCAATACGATTGATGAGCATCTCGATATGTTGATGGTGTGTCACCATCTTGATCCGTCAATCCCGGAAGATATCGCCTTTGCTGAAAGCCGTATTCGCAAGGAGACGATTGCAGCTGAAGACATTCTGCATGATATGGGCGCGTTTTCGATCATTGCCTCTGACAGTCAGGCGATGGGACGTGTTGGAGAGGTGATCATTCGCACCTGGCAGACAGCAGACAAAATGAAAAAACAACGTGGACGTTTGCCGGAAGAGACGGGTGATAATGATAATTTCCGCGTTCGGCGCTATATTGCCAAATACTCCATTAATCCGGCGATAGCGCACGGCATGTCAAAAGATATTGGCTCAATTGAAGTGGGCAAGCTGGCTGATCTTGTGTTGTGGTCGCCAGCATTTTTTGGTGTTAAGCCAGACATGATCCTGAAAATGGGTTCGATTGCAGCAGCCCTCATGGGGGACCCCAATGCATCCATCCCGACCCCGCAGCCGGTGCATTACCGGCCGATGTTTGCGAGCTTTGGCAAATCTCTAACGGAAAGCTCGGTGAGTTTCGTTTCCAAGGCAGCTTTGGCTGCCGGCATTGGCGATAGGCTTGGGCTGGCGAAAGAACTGGTGGCAGTTGAAAACACCCGTGGCGGCATTACCAAGAAGAGCATGGTGCTGAACGGGGAAACGCCTGAGATTGAGGTGCATCCTGAAACCTATGAAGTGCGCGCCAATGGCGAGTTGTTGACCTGCGAGCCGGCGGACGTGTTGCCGATGGCGCAGCGGTATTTTTTGTATTGAGATGGTGTAATGATCCAAGCCAATGAAATCAAAACTGCAGATGACTGGTCCGGCGTGGCCTTGGACACAGTGACGCTTGATTTTGATGCGCGGTTCAGGCGGCGGGTGGTTTTGACGTGTGACTCAGGCCGTAAGGTGTTGCTTGATCTGGCGGAGACCACTGTGCTCAACGAGGGCGATGGGCTGGTGACGGGTGAAGGGATTATCAAGGTTAAGGCCGCGCCTGAAAAACTTGCAGAAATTCGCACGAAAGACGCACCGCACCTGATGCGCATTGCCTGGCATCTTGGAAACCGGCACCTGCCCACAGAGCTTCATGATGATTGCATCCGCATTCGCGATGACCATGTGATTGTCGATATGGTCAAAAAGCTTGGCGCCGAGGTTGAAATTATAGATGCGCCGTTTAACCCCGAAGGCGGGGCCTATGGCCATGGGCGTACGCACGGCCATAGTCATGGCGGTGACCTCGGTCACGACCACAGCCATGACGATGGCCATGGACACACACATGACCATCACCACTGAACAGGCGCTTTATAAATTACAGACATGGTTTTCGCCGTCCTTTCCGGTCGGTGCCTATACCTATAGTCACGGGCTGGAGAATGCTTTTGAAGCGTGGCTGGTGGGCACGGTTGACGAGGCGTGTGACTGGATTGGTGATATTGTTTCAAGCGGTAACGGGTTTGCCGACACGGTGTTTCTAGCTCTTGCACATGAGGCCGCAGCGGCGGGAGATTCCAAGCAATTGGCAGCTATCGCCGAATATGCAGCAGCCTTTGCTGGCACGGCGGAGCTGCGGCTTGAAAGCGAGGCGCAAGGCGCTGCCTTCATTGATGTGATTGATAAGGTTGAGCCTGTTAACGCATTGGAAGAGCTTATGAAAATCTGGTCCGGTCCCTATGCCTATTGTGTGGTGGTAGGGGCTTGTGCAGGAGGTGTTGGCATTGATAAGCGTGCGACCTGCACGGTTTATTTACATGGATTTGTCGCCAATCTTTCTTCAGCCCTTGTGCGCATTGTGCCGCTTGGCCAGACAGATGGGCAGCGGATTATTGCGCGGCTTGGCGAGACAGTGGAACGGGCTGTCAGCAAAGCACTTGAAACATCGCTGGAGGACTTATCGACTTCGACCCTGATGGTCGATCTTTCTTCCATGAAACATGAAACACAATATACGAGGTTATTTAGATCATGAGTACAAACGGACCTTTGCGCGTTGGCATAGGCGGGCCGGTCGGCTCTGGCAAAACAGCACTGACAGATGCGCTGTGCAAAGCCATGCGCGATGATTATTCAATTGCTGCCATCACCAATGATATTTACACGCGCGAAGATGCCGAATTCCTTACACGCTCCGGTGCCTTGCCGCCTGAGCGCATTATGGGCGTTGAGACTGGTGGCTGCCCGCATACGGCAATCCGAGAGGATGCGTCGATTAATCTTGCCGCGATCAAGGATATGCAGAGCAAGTTTGAGGATCTCGATCTGGTGTTTATTGAATCGGGTGGGGATAATCTGGCGGCGACATTTTCGCCGGAACTGGCTGATCTCACGATCTATGTGATTGACGTATCCGCAGGCGATAAAATCCCGCGCAAGGGTGGGCCGGGCATTACGCGGTCTGACATTTTGGTGATCAACAAGACCGACCTTGCGCCACTGGTGGGGGCTGATCTTGGTGTGATGGATCGTGATTCCAAGAAAATGCGTGGTGAGAAACCGTTTGTCTTTACCAACATAAAGGCGGGTGAGGGAGTGGAAGGCATTGTTTCCTTTGTTAAGGAAACAGGCGGTTTGTAACGTGGGCGGTTAATTTCCTCCTGTTTTCCTGTCCCCACTCATTGCTTGTTTGATGGTCTGTGCCGGTTATTATGGGCGAAACAGAATTACGGACCATATTAATGACAGATACAGAATTTAGTTCGCCGGGCGGTGTGGAAGATGATGACCTGCGAGAAATCAGGCGCTCGGTTCAGGCCTTGTGTGCGCAATTTCCAGGTGAATACTGGCGCGAGAAAGATCGCGACCGGGCTTATCCGACCGAATTTGTTGCAGCTTTAACTGAGGCTGGTTTTCTTTCGGTTCTCATCCCCGAAGAATATGGCGGCAGTGGGCTTGGGATAAGGGCGGCTGCAGCAATTATGGAAGAAATCCACAAAAGCGGGTGCAATGGGGCAGCTTGTCATGCGCAGATGTATACGATGGGCACGGTGTTGCGCCATGGCACGGACGCCCAAAAGCAAAAGTGGTTGCCGAAAATAGCAAGTGGGGAATTACGCCTTCAGGCGTTTGGCGTCACGGAACCCACCAGCGGCACCGACACGCTTTCACTGAGCACCACGGCTGTCAGACAGGGCGAGGACTATGTTGTAAATGGCCAAAAGGTCTGGACTTCGCGGGCGGAGCATTCAGACTTGATGGTGTTATTGGCGCGCACGACGCCGAAAGATCAGGTGAAGAGGCGCTCTGAAGGGCTGTCGGTGTTTTTGGTTGATATGCGTGAGACGCTTGGTAATGGGCTTGAGATCAAGCCGATCCGCGCCATGATCAATCATGCGACAACTGAAGTGTTTTTCGACAACATGAAAATCCCGGCAGACAGTCTCATTGGCGAAGAAGGCCGAGGTCTTAAATATGTGCTTGATGGCATGAATGCGGAGCGCACTTTAATTGCTGCCGAATGCATTGGGGACGCCCGCTGGTTTATTGAAAAGGCTGTTGGCTATGCCAAGGAACGCGTGGTGTTTGACCGCCCGATCGGGCAAAATCAGGGCATACAATTTCCAATCTCCCAATGTTATGCCGCAACTGAAGCTGCTGCTTTAATGGTGGAGCGTGCCGTTCAATTGTTTGATGAGGGCAAGCCTTCGGGAGAGCAAGCCAATATGGCAAAGCTTCTAGCGGCAGATGCCTCCTGGGCTGCCGCTGACATGTGTATGCAAACCCATGGCGGATTTGGATTTGCAGAAGAATATGACATTGAGCGCAAGTTTAGGGAAACCAGGCTTTACCGCACAGCACCGATCTCGACCAATATGATCTTGTCTTATCTGGCCGAGCATGTGCTTGGGCTGCCACGGTCATATTAGGAGGCGTACTTTATGAGCGGTCCCTTGGATAATATTCTTGTTGTGTCAATTGAACAGGCGGTGGCCGCCCCGTTTGTGACCTCCAGACTGGCGGACGGTGGGGCGCGCGTTATTAAAATTGAACGGGAAGCGGGCGATTTTGCCCGCGACTATGACACAGCCGCCAAGGGTGAGAGTGCTTATTTTGTCTGGCTCAACCGGGGCAAGCAATCTCTGGTTTTGGATTTTAAAGCGCCTGAGGATGCAGCGCTTTTGGAGAATATCATCGGGCAAGCCGACGTGTTTGTACAAAACCTGGCTCCGGGCGCTCTGGAGCGTGCGGGCTTTGGCTCAAAAGAGCTGCACAAGCGCTATCCCAAACTGATTGTCTGTGACATTTCCGGGTATGGTGATGAGGGTCCTTATAAAGACATGAAAGCTTATGATCTGCTTATTCAGGCAGAGACGGGTTTGGCGGATGTGACCGGAACGCCCGATGCGCCGGGCAGGGTTGGGGTCTCGGTGGCTGACATTGCCACCGGCATGTACGCGCATTCTGCGATTGTTGAAGCTTTATATGATCGTACCAACACGGGGACAGGTAAATGGATCAAACTTTCCTTGTTTGATGCGCTGGCAGACTGGATGACCGTGCCGTTCATTCATGCTGAATATGCCGGCAAGGCGCCTAAGCGCATCGGGCTGAACCACCCGAGTCTTGCACCCTATGGGGCGTACGCTGCAAAAGACGGGCTAGTGCTCATCTCAATTCAAAACGAGCGTGAATGGGTGCGCTTGTGTGATGAGGTGTTGGGCAAGCCTGAGCTGGCGCGTGACGAAAAATTTGATAGCAATGTTAAACGCGTCAAAAATAGACCAGCGCTTGATGAGCAGATAAATAGCGTGCTTTCGCAGTTGAGGAGGGCTGATCTGATTGAGCGTCTGCAAAATGCCAGGATTGCTTATGGGGCACTTAATTCTGTTGAAGATTTTGCAGCTCATCCGCAGTTGCGCCGTGTTGCCATTGACCTTCCGCATGGGTCCAGCATTGACATTCCAGCACCGCCCGCCAGGACCGATGGCAAAATTTTCAAGCCCGGCCCTGTGCCGTCTCTTGGTCAGCATAGCAAGGCTTTACGTGCAGAATTTGCCGTTAAATCAAAAGAAAATACTGACGAAGAATAATATTTAAGGGTTTTGCAGGCTGGCTCAAAACGCTGTTAACAGCTTTGCAATCACACGCTAACTCGGCAGATCAACCTTGCTAATTTTGTCCCGATACTATCGTTAGTCATACCAATATTAAGAATTTTCCACAGAGCGCCGGTTGAAAAAACGAGGTGTTTCTATATATAGTCATGAAAGCCGTAAGTGGCACGGTGGGGATACTATAAAGCTTGTGCCTGATATTTTTTGTATTTGAATAAATAAAAATCAGAATTTGATATGAGCTTTAAAAACCCACTTTCAAATGTTTCCTCAAGTGATTTAAACAATCAATTTGCGCATGTGCGCGGGGGGAGTGTTGATCTGGCAAGTGATTTGTCGGATGGGGATGCAACAGCCCAATCCATGGATGATGCCAGCCCTGCAAAATGGCATTTGGCGCATACCACATGGTTTTTCGAAACTTTTGTCCTCAAGCAACATGGTGCCGGATACGCTGTGTTTGACGAGGACTATAACTTTCTTTTCAATTCATATTATGATGCGATTGGGGCTAGGCATCCCCGGCCTCAACGGGGGTTGTTAACGCGGCCGGGCCTTGCTGAAATTTTGGATTACCGGGCGTATGTTGATGAAGCGATGGGGCGGATGCTTGAAAAAGAGAGCCCCAAATCTGTCATAGATCTCATTGTGTTAGGCCTTCATCACGAACAACAACATCAAGAGCTTTTGCTCACGGATATTCTTCATCTATTTGCACGAAACCCCCTAAACCCTGCGTTTAGATCACCAGAACCGCTTGAAGTGGGGCTGGACGAAAAACCGGACAATAGCTGGTGTTCATATGACGGTGGTCTGGTTGAAATCGGTTTTGAGGGGGATGGATTTGCGTTTGATTGTGAGGGCCCAAAACATCAAACCATGCTCAGGCCTTATAAAATGGCCCGCTTGGCTGTGACCAATGCTGACTGGTTAAATTTTATAGATGATGGTGGCTATGAGACTTCAACTTTATGGCTGTCTGATGGTTGGGCGACGGTTCAGGAGAGAGGTTGGTCAGCTCCGCTTTATTGGCAAAAGCGTGACGATGAATGGTGGTCGATGACCTTGCGCGGCCTGCAGCCGGTTGATCGCGCAGCGCCAGTTACACACGTCAGTTTTTATGAGGCGGATGCTTATGCCCAATGGGCGGGCAAGCGGTTGCCAAGCGAAGCTGAATGGGAAATTGCTGCAAGGGAGTATCCGATTGAAGGCAATTTTGCTGGCACGGGACGGTTGCGTCCAAAGCCACAAAGGCTTGCCTCCAATACGCAGGCATCGCTTGTTGGGCTTTATGGTGATGTTTGGGAATGGACACAAAGCCCATTTGCGCCATATCCCGGTTATAAAGCTGCTGAGGGCGCGGTTGGCGAATATAACGGTAAATTTATGAGCGGCCAATATGTGCTGCGCGGTGGGTCTTGTGCAACCTTTGACGGTCATATGCGTCCGACCTATCGCAATTTTTTCCATCCTGATAAGCGCTGGCAGTTTTCCGGACTAAGATTGGCTCAAGATCAATGAACATAGAATATGTAAACACTAACAGTGCCGTCGCCAAAGATAGTGCTGAGGTTTTAGCTTTTAGACGTTCGGTTGAAGCTGGTCTGTCGGGCACACAAAAAACGCTGGAAGCCAAATATTTTTATGATGCGGCAGGGTCCGATCTGTTTGATGATATTTGCGAGCTCGAAGAATATTATCCGACACGGACTGAGACGAAAATCTTGCAAGGTCGATTGGGTGAGCTGGCTGCACTTGCCGGCCCAAGTGTTGAGGTGGTTGAGCTTGGCTCAGGCTCCAGCTTGAAGACGCATCATCTGCTTTCAGCCCTTGATCGCCCTGCGCGCTATATCCCCCTTGATATTTCAGCAAGTTATTTGGATGGTGCCGCCAAGCGGCTTAAAGATTTTTTCCCCGATCTTGTGATAGCTCCGCTAGAAGCGGATTTTTCAACAAATCTGGAACTGCCGGAACAAAAGGGTGGTGGCAAGCGCCTGTTGTTTTTTCCGGGTTCGACCATTGGGAATTTTCACCGCGAAGATGCACGGATTTTTCTTGAGCGTATGTATCATGAAACTCAGGCTGATTTGTTCCTCATTGGGGTTGATCTCAAAAAGGACAAGGCAATTTTAGAGGCCGCCTATGATGATCGCGAAGGGGTAACGGCGGCCTTTAATCTGAACCTGTTGACGCGCATTAATCGTGAGCTTGGCGGTGATTTCGATCTGTCGAATTTTGAGCATATGGCGCGTTATGAGGAGGTGCTTGGGCGCGTTGAAATGCATATTGTGAGCAGCAAGGCTCAGCAGGTGCGCATTGGAAATTTTACCGTTGATTTTACAGCGGGTGAGACGATCCATACTGAAAATTCCAATAAATATACTCCTGAGGAATTTAAGGCTTTGGCCTCGGGAACAGGATGGGTGCCCGTTAAGCTGTGGATGGATGAAAAAGAGTTATTTTCCATCCATTTGCTTGAGGCGCAAAGACCCTAGTTCTCTGATCTTATTCACCCTTTATGTTGTTACGTCTTATGCTCAAGCAAAGGTGAGTTTAGCGCTATGCAAAATTTGCTTAGGCTAAGGCGTGATTTATTTTGGTGAGGGATATGGCGGATCAAACAGATAAGAATTTGCGCTATGAAGCGCTTGGCCTTTTGATTTTGCGCATTGGCCTTGCGTGGTTTTTATTTGTTTGGGCGGTCAATAAGCTTTTGGCGCCAGTTCAATATCAAAAGATCTGGGGTTATTTCCACGGTATCGAAATCGGCTCAACAATGCCCTATGTCATGGGTGGTGCACAGATCGTCATTTGTTTGGCGATGGTGTTAGGGTTATGGCGCATTGTTAGCTATGGGCTGGCTTTTGCCATGCATGCGGTGACGGTTGTTGTGATTTCATCAAGAATCGCAGCACCCTTTGTCATTAATGCGAACGGCTATCCGCTAAATCGTAATGCTTCCATAGCTGTTGCAGCGTTGGCAGGGTTTGCGGCATTGTGGTTGTTGCGCCATCGTGATCACTGGTCGCTTGATCAATGGATCAAGCTGAGACAAAAGACCGGACTTTAAAATGTCGAGGACTATACGCAGATATAAGCTTTGCGGTTACGTGTTGGCGTTTGTTGTTCTGGCTTTTATAGCGCCAAGGGCGTTGTTGGCCGCTGACAAGCTCGTGTCGCTGGCCAGTATTGGTCCGTGGCCCGCCATATCAGGCTTGATTGGTTATGGTGAGCGCATTTGGTTTGTGAATAGTGTAAAATTTGAAGACCATAATTCGGCTGACGTCTACAGCCTTGATCCTAAAACCGGCTGGCTTAGATATGAACGTCATTTGTTCAGCCAGGATGCGGGTCGTCCAACGCTGAGCAACGGGTTGCTGTATTGGCCGTTTGAAGATGGCCGGTTTTCCATGGGGCGCGGCGAATTTATGATGACCAATGGCCAAGATTGGCATTGGCAAGTCATTCCCAAGGGCCAAGCCTTTCATGTTCATGCCATGCATCAGCATAAACAAAGCCTGTTTGCGGCAACTGGGGCGTTTCATGCAGGTTTGTACCGCTCTGATGATCGCGGCCTTAGCTGGAAAATGATTTTTGAGAGCGCAGATGGTGAAGGTTCATTCAGCCGTTTGCTCTCTCTGGCGAGCTTGGGCTCTGATCTCTATGCGGGGCTTTATTCTTCAGATGAAAACGGCATTAAGCTACTGCGGCTCGCCGGGGCCGCGCTGAAGCCCGTCAAAGGCTGGCCTGTTGGTGATACGGCAGATGGTCTGGCTGTGTTTAGAAATAAGCTTTATGCCCTTCACACAAATGCTGGAACCAGTGAAGTTTGGCGCACCGATGGGACACAGTCTGAAATTGTGGCAGGGCTAAAAGATGTCAGTGTTAAGGCACTTTGCGCGGGTGTAAATGCTCTCTGGGCGATTGGCGTTGATGGTAAGGGTGGGACCTTATGGAAGAGCCTGGATGGTTCTGCCTGGCATGAGGTGCAGCGTTTTGAAGGCGACCGGCCTATTGATCTCACTGTTTTCAAAGATAAGCCATATGTCGGCATGATTGGGGCTAATGGCCGCGGTGCGTTGTGGGGACCACCGCTTGAGATGCCGGTTGAAATCAGGTTGCAGAGAAGAGTTGAACCGGGCCCTAAATTGCCGGTGCATAAGTCCGGTACGGGCGATTTGCCGAAGCTTCTCAATGATCTCGATAGCACTTTGGTGTCATCTGAACGCTTAAAGCCACGCGGGGCCTTGCGTGATATCACTGAGCCGATTGTGGCTTTACGTACGCCTAAGGCGGGCGCGGCACTTGCACAAAGGTTAGGCCGGGTGGTTAAGGGGCTGGGGCGCGCCCGGTTTGCCGGTGGCTCTGCTGCTCTTGATCAAAGGTCAAATTGGAATTTGTTGTGGGCTCTTGCACGGATCGGCCATGGTGCTGTGCCGCTTCACTTGTTGTCTAAACCCTGGCAAGAAAAATCCCATCGCTCTCAGAAATATGCGGCCTTACCTCCTGCGGCTGCCTGGACGATAGGCATAAATGAGCAAAATGATGCTGCCAGCATAAAGGCACTTATCGCCCGGCTTGATTTTGCCGGTGATCCGCTTTGGCTCAAGGGCGATATTATTGGTGCGCTTACAGCCATAACCGGGCAGCGGTTTGGCTATGATTTCGCCGGGTGGAAAGTCTGGCACAAAAAACGAAAATCAAAGCAATGACTTATCTAAGCAAGCTAATGCATATGGTGATCCTTAGCGCCGCATCATTGTTGCTCATCTTTGCTTCAGCTTATGCGGCATCCTCCTCTAAAGCACTTGTTTTGATCCCCGGCGGCACATTCACCATGGGGGATGCGAAGGGTGAGCCTGATGAAGTGCTGCGCAGAGTTACGGTCAAATCTTTTCGGCTCATGCGGTTTGAAGTCTCCAATCGCGACTTTGCAAAGTTCGTTGCGGCCAGAGCACATGTGAGTGATGCCGAACGCTCAGGCATTGGATATGTTTGGAGAGATAAATGGCGCGCTGTGAAGAATGCCGATTGGCGCCATCCTCAAGGGCCCGGCAGCACAATTTTGGGATTGGAGGATCATCCGGTGGTTCAAGTCTCTGCCCGTGATGCTGCAGCATATTGTCGTTGGTCAAGGTTGCGGCTGCCAAATGAGCAGGAATGGGAGTTTGCAGCCCGCGGGCCGGAGGCTCGGAAATATCCTTGGGGCAATGCACCACCTGAGGCAGGTGGCGAAAGGCTGGCAAAGTTTGGCACGCTCGCTTGTTGTGCGCCCCATTTGCAAGATGGATTTGAGCGCACGGCACCGGTTGGCCATTTTGCCAAAGGACGCACAGACCACGGCTTGTTTGACCTGGCCGGTAATGTATGGGAATGGACAGTGAGTTTATATAAGACCGGGCGAAATTGGCAGGCAATTCGTGGTGGCGGCTGGGGCAATAATCCCTATTGTTTGCGTGCCAGTTATCGCCATGGCAACCCGCCGGATATTGGTCTTGATATGGTAGGCTTTCGCTGTGCGGGGGATCTATAATTACTTTATTTAATATTATTCAGTAACCAATCTGAAACCGATCAGAATATGTTTTAAAATGGTGGGTCTTGTGTGCCGGGCTGATGGCCGGCAGATGCCGCAGCCTTTATCGTCCCAACTGCCACCTTTCACAATCACCCGGCCTTTGATATAGGGTGTTGCTGTCCATTCATAAACCTGTCCGGCAGCATCCAACATACCGTAGGGGCTGGCACCCTTTGGGAATTGGCCAACGGGCGTTGTATCTATAGGACCTTTATCGGCACTGTTGAGCAGGTTTGGATCGAATATATTGCCCCAGGGATATTGAGAACCTTCTGTTCCACGGGCAGCTTTTTCCCATTCTTGTTCAGCAGGCAGCCGCCAGGTCTTATTTGTGGTCTTTGAAAGCCAACCGGCATAGGCATAGGCATCGTCGTGGGACACCAGCACCACGGGGTGATCTTCGCGGCCTTTCGGCGGTTTGCCGTTAACCCAGGCATGGCGTCTGGTTTTTTTATAGGGATGAATTAAGCGATAAGTTTGCCAAGTCTGTTCATCAACATCAGGCGCTGGGTGGCCGGTGGCGGCAATAAAGGCTGCATATTGCCGATTGGTGATGGGTGTTTTCGTGATCGAAAAGCTTGCTAGTGTTACCACACGGCGCGTTTTTTCCGCTTTATACCAAGCTTGTTGACGGGTGATGTCTGACCCATAGGCGGTTTTGTCGAGATTATAAGCCGCATGGCGCTCAAAGTTATTGGACCCAAAAAAGAACCGTCCGGCTGGAATTTTAATGAGCTCGGGGATAGGAGCTGCTTGTTGAGCAACAGCTGATACAGCCCCAATCGGCATGCCAAGCAGCGCGCTTAAAATAAGGATTATTGTGCCGAGCTGTACTGATTTAAGGTAATGTGGTAAATCGGTAATGGCGGCTTTGTGCCTTGTTATTTTTAATATTACCATTTTATGAATATCCTATTGGCCCCTAATGGTATTCTCTCTAGTAATACACTAAAACTTTATACTATTTCTTATGATATATGCAAAAAATTGAACTAAAAAAGTTACCTTTAGCAAACTTAAAGCAAATGCAAGCAGCTGCTTTAGAGGTGGTTGACTGTATTCGGGTTCTCACCAAAAGTGGTGGAAACCTTGTCGGCGAGGTGTTGCAAGGCCATGGCGAATTTACGCAATGGGAGCATTATCCGCCTGACGATGTGCTTGATGCAGAAAGCCATGGCCAATATTATTTCCATGCTCATGCACCAGAAGGTCGTGAAGAGCCCGATTACGGCCATTTTCATACATTTGTGCGCGCTGAAGGCATGCCTGAGGGCATTGTGCCAGCCCCTTTGCCCAAAGGGTGGGCAACAAGCGATGAGGACAATGTTTTATGTCATTTAATCGCTATTTCCATGACACAAGAGGGGCTGCCCGAGCGCTTGTTTACCACCAATCGATGGGTGACGGCTGAAACCTGGTATAAGGTGGAAGATGCGATCGCAGCCCTTGATCGTTTTACGATTGATTTAGCATATCCTTCCTGGCCGCTTAATCGATGGATTAGCGCCATGTTTGTGCTTTATCGCCCTCAAATTGAGCAATTGTTGATTGAGCGCGATGCCCAAATTGAGCAATGGCGCGCTAAATATCCCGATAAAGATGTATTTGAAGACCGTGATTTGGAAATCACGTCCAAGATCGATATTTCACTGTTTGATCAAATTGAACAGCTTGATTTAGCCTTGGAAAGCAAAGGGGTTTTGTAGATAGGGCTATGCGGCAGCACCCATATGCCGCCAGGTAAGGACCCGTTTACCATAGGTTCCGGCTATTGCTGAAATCAGGAACACGCTGCCCAATTGCCAGAATAACACCATGAGGCTGGCATCCTGCATATGGAAAAAACGCAACCCGAAATTGCCGAGTGCTGCAGCAGCCAAAGCGCCGAGACCCAAGGTTAAATGCGGGGTGAGCGGCGCGCCCCGGCGCAACATAACAACCATGGCAATGGCCGGCACGGTGCCCGCCAATAAGATTGAGGGAAAGCAAATCCAATCAGGCTTAAACGTTAGACCTGAATTACCAAATTGCAACCATGTCTGTATGCAGCCTTGGCCTAGGCTTGCCAGCCAAAGTGCCAGCGGTGCTGCGGGCGCAAACAGCCATTTTCGGTTGTGTCCCGGAATGGTTGAGACGAAGGCTGCAACTGCCGCTGTCAAGGCGGTGGTGATAGCTGCAAATTGTTCAATCAAATAGCGGTATTCAAAAATCTTATCGCCAATATCAGCCCGGGGCTGAACCACAATAACGACCATGGCGATATAGGGCAGGGCAATGGCCAGCCACAATATGACGCGCCGCCAGGGTGAGGGCAGGCGCGCAATAGGTGCGGCTCTTTTGCCGAGTGTCCCTATGAGATCATTGGTTTTCATGTTCATGCCTCTATCTTTTAAATCACGCCCCGGTCTTTAGAATATTACGCAAAGTGATTATAGCCCTGTGGACGGATACTTTTAGAGAGCTAATGCTCTTGCCGCTGAGGGCTGACGCCTCCTTTAGCGTCATTTCGCGCAGTTTTAACATTTCAACCGCATTTCGCTGCCCTGACGGCAGTTTACCGATAGCTTGTTTCAATGCTTCGGGGTCACGATAAGTCTCTCCAAGTATATTCGTTTCATCTTCCAAAAAGGTTTCAGGTAAAAATTCAACAAGGGTTTCATTCGCGGCCCGTCTGATATCGCGCCGGGCGGCATCGGCCATACGATGCCGGGTGATGGCCATGAGCCAGGGCAAAAACGGGCGCTTGGGATCATAGGTTGCGCGCACAGTGTGCAATGAGAGCAAAATATCCTGGGTGATGTCTTCAATATCTTGGTTTTGCAGAAATCTGCGGCGCGCACGTACGGTATTTCGCACAAGGGGCGTGATCTCAGTCAGTAATTGGATATAGGCTTGCTGATCGCCATCTTGAGCCGCGCACATAAGATCTGCAAGCTGGCGCGCCTGATCGATTTGCAAATTCATCCTTAATACGACCCAATAATTTTCAGCTCATCAAGAAAATGTTATCAGAGGTGATCACTCAACACCGTAACCTTTTGATGCCTGCATACGAATTTAACACCAAATGATTTGAAAAGCTCAACCGAAATCCAATAAGGATGGCACATTTGTGACAATAAAATCCTGTTGGAGAGTTTGTTTTTTGAATCTTTTACGGTGAGGGATGAAGTGTTTTTTCAAGAAAAACAATATCTTACCGGTTCTGCTTATTTGGCAGAATTAACCAGATGGTCGCCCTGCCTGGAGGGTCGGCGAACTTGAAGGCGCGCTATGTTGTGGCGTCTAATATTAACTTGTCATTGGAGAAAACCCCTTATGAGCACCTTGAAAAAATCCTTACTTGCACTTTCTGCCGCTGCTGCTGTAACCAGCATGGTTGCTGCAACACCTGTTATGGCTACAAGCCACGCAAAAAACCCGTGCGCTGCAAAAGCCAACCCTTGCAAAGCAAAGGCTAATCCTTGTGCGGCAAAGAATCCGTGTGCGGCTAAGAATCCTTGTGCAGCCAAGAATCCATGTGCTGCGAAGAAAAAATAAAGAATAGTCGAACCTGACTTAAACAACCGGCGATCAGCCTTAGGGAGAGTTTTATTATGAAGAACAAGCAAACCGGTCGGCGCGTTTTAGCACCGGCTTTGGCAATGGTCGCCGGTCTTGGTTTAGCAGGTGCCGTCGGCACAGCTGCCATGGCTATGAGCCATGCGAAAAACCCGTGTGCGGCAAAAGCAGCTAATCCTTGTGCGGCCAAAAACCCATGTGCCGCTAATCCATGTGCGGCCAAGAACCCATGTGCAGCCAATCCATGTGCGGCCAAAAACCCATGTGCAGCTAATCCATGTGCGGCCAAGAACCCATGTGCAGCCAATCCATGTGCGGCCAAAAACCCATGTGCAGCTAATCCATGTGCGGCCAAAAACCCATGTGCAGCCAATCCGTGTGCCGCCAAGAACCCATGTGCAGCCAATCCGTGTGCTGCAAGCAATCCGTGCGCTGCCAATCCTTGTGCACCGGCAAAGAAGGCTGCCACGCTCACAGATAAACAAGCAACGGCGGCTTATAAGAGTTTAGCGAAAGCCTTGCAGGCTGGTTATGCTAAATCCGGCGTGTCGGCTGCTAAAGCTTATAGTGGTTGGAAAAAGTACAACACCGTGCCTTATGCTTCGGCCACTCACGGTGGACGCTATGTCAATAATTTCGCTAATGCCAAGGCCAAGAGTTACAATAAATATGACGGCAAATTAGTCTTGCCCGTTGGATCCGTCATTGCGAAGGATTCAATTTCAGCTTTGCCGGGTGGCAAAGGTGCTCCGGGTCCGTTCTTCCTTATGGAAAAAATGGCGGTAGGCTGGAATAAAGCCAGTGCTGATTGGAAATATACGTTGATTATGCCCACAGGTGCTGTGATTGGTGTAACGAAAGGCAAGGGCGACGCATCGGTTAAATTCTGTGCCGAATGCCACCAGGCAGCTGGTGTCAGCCAATTGTTCTTCTTGCCGGAGAACTACCGGGTTAAATAGACGGCCGGGTTTTTCCTGAAGTTTTTAGGAACGCATAATCTAATCCGAAACTATCGGGGATAGAAACCGGTACCCACTTTTCGGGATCATGCTTTTAATATTAGGCGTCCGCCATATGCGCGGGCGCCTTTTTTTGTCGTCCTATTCGCATAGGCAGGTATGGATTGCATAATATGACAATGAAGCTATCTTGGGGTGTGACTAAATTTTGCCTCAATTCAACGTTGTTATCTAAGCACAAACCCGAGGGCAAAAATATTGGTGTTTTGATACGGTTCCGCCAACCCGGAGGATTTGCATAACATGACCCGTCCTTTTGCTTTGCTGGCAGGCTTTCTGCTGGCAATTATTTTATCTGTTGCTCACACATCTGCTCAAACTGGATCTGGCTCAGTTCGGCTGGCCCAGGTTAAAAAGGCAGAGGAACCGCCAAAAGTTGATCCTAAAGCAGCCGCTCAAAAAAAATTAGAAGAAGCGCGAAAGCTGCGGGAAGAGGCGCGCGCCAAAGATGCTGAAAAGCGCAAGAAAAAAGCCAAAGAACTTTCACAAAAGCGCAAACAGCAATTAGAGAAACGCAAAGCGAAGGCAAAGGTGGATGCCGAGAAGCGCAAAGCAGAAGCCGAGAAGCGCAGAGCTGAGGAAGGGAAGCGGAAATCAGAGGCTAAAAAACGTAAAGAACGGGCTGAACAACGCAGAGAGCGGGCTGAGAAGCTCAAAGAGCAAGCCGAGAAGCGGAAAGAACGCGCTGAAAGACGCAGGCGTGCCTATGAGGGGCGAGCTGAAGCTGAAAAACGCAAAGAGCAAGCCGAGAAGCGCAAAAGACGCGCTGATGAGGGCCGGGCACAGTCTGACAGACGCAAAGAGCGTGCTGAGCGGCTCAAAAAGCGTTTAGATGAAGATAAAGCCCGCGCTGAAAGGCGCAGGCGTGCTGATCAAGGTCGAGCTGAAGCTGAAAAGCGCAAAGAGCAAGCCGAGAAGCGCAAAAGACGCGCTGATGAAGACAAGGCTGAGGATAAGAAACGCAGAGAACGTGCCGAAAGGCGCAGAGAGCGGCCCGATGAGCGAAGAGAAAGAGCAGGCAGAGACAGGCCTGGTGCCGGTAACGCGGCTGTCGCCCGCGCTTTGTTGCGAGATAAACGGCCGGCCCGTTCGCTGAAAGATAAGGCTTTGCGCAAGCGGTTGCAGGCCATTAGGGCTGCTTTAAAATCGCGCGATTTACCACGAGATTTATCTAAGCAATTACGCCGCAGGTTGGCTCAAGATCGCACTGAGTTGCGCGACAGGGTTGCTGCACGCAATGCACCACCTGATGCGCGCGATCGCCGCGACAGAGATAGAGATAGAGATAGAGATCGTGCAGAACGCAGACGTGACCGCGACAGAGATAGAGATCGCGCAGAACGCAGACGTGATCGCGACAGAGATAGAGATCGCGCACGCCCTAGAGGTCGTGGGCTTACTTTAGCTGATTTGCTGCGAGATAGGCGGCCGAGCAGAGTGCTTGGCCAACGCGAACTTGCCTTGCGGATCAGGGCTGCTCGCGATGTGTTATTGCGCCGCAATTTGCCGCCGCGTGACAGGGTCTATGTCTCTCGTTTGCTGCGTCGCGACAGAGCGGAATTTAGAAACCGCTTGCGTGCCAGGCGGGCGCGCCGGCAACGTGAATTGGCGCGTAACCGCGCGCGATTGCGCCGCAGGTTTGATAGACCACCGCCCGTTCGTTTTGAGCGCCGGCCGGATATTGCCGCAGCTGAAGCTGGTGGTGATAGCATCGAGCGTCAGCTTTTGGCGCCCCCTGTTCGCCGTTTGCGGCGGCGGTATTCGATGGGTGAGATCAGGCGCAGTCCTGATCTGCGTCTTGCGATGCCCGCAGTTGAGATTGACACCGTTCGATTTGGTTTTGATTCAGCCCGGATAGCACCCGAAGAGGTTGCCAAGCTTGAGCGGGTAGGGGCTATTATCGAGCGCATTTTGATCGGCAGGCCAGGTGAGGTTTATCTGATTGAAGGCCATACGGATGCGCCGGGCTCTTTTGGTTATAATCAGGAGTTGTCCCAGCGCAGGGCTGAAGCTGTGCGTGCGGCTCTGCTGGAATTTTTTGTTATTCCACCAGAAGCACTGCAAGTGGCAGGGTTTGGGGAAGAATACCTCAGAATTCAAACCCAGGATCAAGAACCTGAAAACCGCCGCGTTACCGTGCGCCGCATGACCCCAATGTTGCGTAGTGCTGATGGGGGCGGACGTTAGTCTGTCTTTGAGTGCTTTTATTTAACAAATCTCAGCACCTCGTGATGGAAATCACGGGGTGCTGTATTCGTTTTTACCGCCGTAATTTAACAGCCTTAAAGCCTTTGGTTGCTCGCGGCACAGCCTCTTCGATCGGAAATCTCTCAGCGGAAGACCCTCCGACATAGCCATCAAGCCTTGGTTCCTTTTTGAGGAAATCTGCGAAATCTTCCGGTGTTTCGATGGCACCGCCATGACAGGTGACAATGCGGTCCGAATATTTTGCGGCCAGGGCATCCAGAATGATTGTTGTTCGTTCATTTGCCTGATCTATCGGTATAACGGTTTGTGAGCCGATGGAGCCGCCTGAGGAATTGCCGAAATGGACGATGATATTATCAACGCCGGCATCTGCCATGGCGAGCGCTTCATCCGGACTTGTGCAAAAGGCTTTGGTGAAAATATCGTTTGAAGACGCATTGCCCAAAACTTCGACCTCGAGCGCAAACCCCATGCCGGTTTCTTCGAGATCTTGGCGAAACTTGCCGTCTATCAAAGCGACCGTTGGACAGTTCATCAGGCCATCATAACCTGCTGTCATAAGACGGTCTGTGAAGCTGTCCATATCGCGGGTGGGATCAACGCACAGGATGCCTGCTATCACCGGGCATTCTTTAACCACATTGATGATCGCGCGTTCACCTAGTTCCAGCGTGATGGCATTGGCATCACCAATTGGCAAATAGCCTGCCATGGAGCTTAATCCCTGCATGCGAAAATAGGCGAGGTCGTGTGTGGTTACCATATCTGCGCCACCGCGTGCCGCCATTTTTGCCGTTAAGCCGCTGCCGCACAGAGCGTCATAAACAGCGCGGCCCGCATCGCGTTCGGCTTTCAGTCTTGCGTTAATTTCCTGGCGGCTGAATTTTCCCATTGCACTCTCCTTCACCTGGATTATTAGGTATATTGTATATTATTTTGTGCTGTTGGTGGTCGTTCTTAATAATTCAGATCAAGCTTAGATCATCTTTTCATCAGACGATATGGCGATACGGGCTGCATGTGATATTGTTGGCACTGCATTTGTCTAACACTTACTCTCGCACAAGGAATATGTCACATGCCGGGTCCTCTGGAAGGATTTAAGATTGTTGATCTCACAGCCATGGTGTCAGGACCATTGGCCACGATGATATTGGCGGACCAAGGCGCTGATGTGATCAAGATTGAGAACCCAAATGGGGGCGACCATACCCGCCAGGTGTCCAACCGCCGGAATGATTTGACCGCTTCGTTTTTGAACAATAACCGCAACAAGCAATCCATCGCGCTTAATCTCAAAGAGGAGAGGGGGCGGGAGGTTTTGAAAAAACTTGTTGAGGGGGCTGATGTCTTTATTCAAAACTTTAGACCGGGTGTGATTGAGCGTATGGGCTTGGGTGAAGATGTTATTCGTGAAATCACACCTGATATTATTTACGTCTCAATCAGCGGGTTTGGTGATAAAGGCCCATATGCGCAAAAGCCGGTTTATGATCCGCTGGTGCAGGCGCTCTCGGGCCTTACAACTATTCAGGCCGGTTCAGATGATTTGCGCCCAAAGCTGGTACGCACGATTTTACCTGATAAATTGACCGGGTTCACAGCAGCCCAGGCGATAACGGCTGCGTTGTTGTCTCGCGCAAAAACCGGCAAAGGCCAGCACATCAGACTTTCCATGCTTGATACAATCGTGTCGTTTTTGTGGAGCTCGGACATGGAACATCAAACCTTTGTCGAAGATGAGATACCAACACAAAAAGCGCAAAGCTTCATCGATCTGATTTATGAAACCAGCGATGGCTATATCAGTGTTGCGGTGCAATCAGACAAGCAATGGGCGGGGTTGGTTTCAGCGCTCGATAAGCCTGAATGGCTGGGCGATGAGCGGTTTAAGACGGTCGCCTTGCGACAGTTGAATATTGATGAGCGCCTGACATTAACCCAGGAGGCTTTGCTAGGCCAAAGCTCGGCCCATTGGCTTAAGCTGCTTGAGGCGGCTGATGTGCCTTGCGCACCCGTGTTGCAGCGGCGTGATGTGATAGCTCACCCGCAAATTATCGCTAATGAAACATTGATGGAAAATGTGCACCCTCATGCGGGAGCTTTGCGCCAAGCACGGCCAGCAGCGCAGTTTTCTCAAACGCCTGCAACCTTTCGTCATGGCGCGCCGCTTTTGGGGGAACACACTCAAGATGTTCTGGCAGGGCTTGGCTATGATGAAGCCGAGATTGAAGCGCTGGTTGACGCCGGTGTTGTTGGCCAGATTGCCGAGGGGTTGCGCAATGATTGATTTTTATTTTTGGCCCACGCCCAATGGCTGGAAAGCTTCGATCATGCTGGAAGAATGCGGGCTTGAGTATAATCTCATCCCGGTCAATATTTCCAAGGGCGATCAGTTCAAGCCTGAATTTCTGGAAATCAGCCCGAATAATAGGATGCCTGCTATTGTGGATCATGATGTGGAGGGGCCTCCAGTCCCGGTGTTTGAATCGGGTGCGATCTTATTTTACCTCGCGGAAAAGCTGGGCAAGTTCATTCCAAGTGATCCTGTAGGCCGTAAGGAAGCTTTGGAGTGGTTGTTTTGGCAGGTGGGCAATCAGGGGCCGATGGCAGGGCAGCTTAGCCATTTTGTCAATTATGCGCCTGAGCCACAGCCATACTCGCAAACGCGTTATGCCAATGAATATGGCCGCTGCTTAGGCGTGCTGGAGCGCAGGCTGGAAGATCGTGCGTATATTTTAGGCGATTATTCAATCGCTGACATTATCTGCTGGCCCTGGGCGTTCATTGCCAAACCGCTTGGGCAACCATTGGATGAGTTTCCTAATGTTGCCCGCTGGCGCAATGACATAAAACAACGTCCTGCGGTTCAGCGCGGTGTTGATTTAGGCAAGGAATTTCGCCGCACAGCACCGCCTGATGACGAGGAGCGCAAACTTCTGTTCAGCCAATCGGCGCAATCGGTCAAAGAACAAATCGAATAGATTTAGAGAAGCTTTTTCAGGTACTGCTTGCCAGTGCTGTTTTATCTGTGCCAAATTTTGCCTTTCGTGTGGGAGAGAACAAAAATGCTGCAAGTTGTTGAAAATATGAACCGTTTGGGCACAGAGACCGCCTTTGAAGTTTTAGCGCGGGCAGCAGCTCTTGAGCGCGAGGGGCTTGATGTTATCAATCTAGGCATTGGCCAGCCTGATTTTGCAACGCCTGATCATATAGTTGAAGCGGCCATAAAAGCCCTTAAGGATGGCCAACATGGCTACACGCCCGCTCAAGGCATTTTACCGTTGCGCGAGGCGGTTTCCGCCGATCTCAATAAACGCCATGGGGTTGATGTTAATCCCGATAATGTTGTGATTATGCCCGGTGGCAAGCCGACCATGTTTTTTTCAATCCTGATGTTTGGCGAACCGGGTGCAGAAATTCTTTATCCCGATCCGGGCTTTCCGATCTACCGCTCAATGATTGAATATACCGGTGCCAAGCCTGTGCCGATTGCGCTTTTGGAAGAAAATGATTTTTCCTTTAGTGCTGAAACTGTGCTGTCTCAAATTACACCCAAGACGCGGCTGATGATCATCAACACGCCCGGCAATCCCACGGGTGGGGCTGTTCCCAAACCGGAGATTGAACGCCTGATTGCCGGGTTGGCGGATCACCCTCATGTCGCCATTTTGTCGGATGAGATATACAGCCAGATGCTCTATGACGGGCGCGAACATGAAAGCTTTTTGCGTTACCCCGAAATTGCTGACCGGTTGATTATGCTGGATGGCTGGTCCAAGACCTATGCCATGACGGGTTGGCGGCTTGGTTATGGTGTGTGGCCGGATGGGCTGGTTGAAAAAGCAGTTAGGCTTGCTGTCAATTGTCATTCTTGTGTGAATGCACCAACGCAATTTGCCGGGATTGCCGCTCTTGAAGGGCCGCAGGATGAGGCGGTTAAAATGGTTGAAGCGTTTGATGGCCGCCGCCGTGTGATTGTCCCGCTGCTCAATCAATTGCCTGGCTTTACCTGTGTTGAACCGGGCGGTGCGTTTTATGCCTTTCCCAATATCACCGGCACGGGGCTTTCGGCTAAAGAATTGCAAAACAAGATGTTGGAAGAGGTGGGGGTGGCCACGGTTGCGGGCACGAGCTTTGGCGAATATGGCGAAGGTTATGTCAGATTTTCTTATGCAAACTCAACCGAAAATATCAAGAAGGCTATTGAACGTATCGGTAATTTGTTGATGGAGCTTGGTGTAAATTGATGTTCGATATTTATATTTAAATATACTTCTTTTTTACACGAATTATTATTTCGACTTTTTGGCGTTTACTTGACAATATATGGGTTGTTGGGGTCATGCGCTGGGATGTCATATGGTAGTGCCGGTTATTCTGGCAGGGGGGAAGGGTTTGAGGTTATGGCCTTTGTCCCGGCAAACCTATCCCAAGCCGCTTATCTCTCTCATCAGCGATCAATCCTTGCTGCAAGATACGCTAAGCCGTCTTAAGCCCTTGGAGGAAAGTACGGCCCCTGTCATCATTTGTAATGTGGATCATCGCCACCTCATTGAAGGTCAATTGCATGAGGCGGGGGTGGATGACTTCACCTTGTTGCTCGAACCTCAAGGCCGCAACACGGCACCGGCTATTGCAGCAGCCGCTTTGTGGCTGGAACAACAGGACCGCCTGGACCCGATGCTGGTTTTGTCCGCTGATCATTCGATTTCTGATGAGGCGGCGTTTGCTGGTGCCGTGCAAACAGCGGGTGCTGTAGCCAGATGTGGGCATCTTGTAACTTTTGGCATTACTCCAAACCATCCTGCGACCGGCTATGGCTATTTGCAACGCGGTGTGGCCCTGGATGAAACACAACAGGCCTTCAAGCTTGGGGCCTTTATTGAAAAACCAGACAGCACCAGGGCCAAGACTTTGCTGGAAGCGGGAGATTGTTTCTGGAACAGTGGCATGTTCATGTTTACAGCCGAGGCGATCATTGCGGAATTTGAGCATTTAAAGCCGGATATTTTGCAAGCGTGCTGGGCAGCCCTGCTGGAGAGTGATGGCACTCAACCGGTTCTGCTTGATGCGCAAGCTTTTGGGTCGGCTGAAGCTATTTCGATTGATTACGCCATTATGGAACAAACAGACAAAGCGGTGATGGTGCCGTGCGGTTTTGGGTGGAGCGACATTGGCGATTGGGATGCGGTGTGGGAAGGCTCTCAAGGCGATGGAGCAGGCAATCGTGTTTCAGGCGATGTTTTGGCACATGACGTTAAGGATTCGTTGTTGCATTCCACCGGCCCGCTGCTGGTCGGCTTGGGGCTTGAGAACATGATGGCAATTGCCATGGAGGATGCCGTGTTGGTGGCGCCTAGAGCGCGCGCGCAAGATGTTAAATCAGTTGTTGAGGCCTTGCGTGAGAAGGCCGATGTGCGGGCTGATGCACATAATCGTATTCACAGGCCTTGGGGATATTTTGAAAGCCTGCTGATATTGGAGGGTTTTCAGGTTAAGCAGATTGTCATCAAGCCGGGGGCCAGATTATCGCTGCAAAAACACCGCCACCGTGGCGAACATTGGGTGGTTGTTAAAGGCACAGCAATTGTTACACGTGATGATGAGCGCCTTACATTGGGTGTCAATGAAACTATTTTCATTCCGCTTGGCGCCGTGCACCGGCTGGAAAATCCGGGCACACAGCCCATGCACCTCATAGAGGTAGAAATTGGCGATTACCTGGGCGAAGACGACATTGTGCGATTTGAAGATGATTATGGCCGGGTGGAAGAAAGTTTCCCTGACGGGTCTTAGCGTTCACCATCGTTACCGTTTTACGCGCTCACAACTTCTAGTTTTTGCGGCAGCACGGTGGGCCGGCCAATACTATGATAGATAAATGGTGTGCCGGCAATTTCATCCAGGGCATATACGCTTCTTAAATCGATTAACAGTGGTTGGTTCATAGCCTCTGCGATTTTGGTAAGGTCCAGTGCTTTGAATTCATTCCATTCGGTTAAAATGACCATCGCATCGGTCTCTTGCGCAACTGCGTAGGCATCGTTAAGCCATTCAACATCAGGTAAAAGCAGAGCTGCTTCTGTCATGGCAACTGGATCATAAGCTTGAATATCAGCACCGGCTTTTTGCAGGAGCGGGATGATGTCCAGTGAAGCTGCTTCGCGCATATCATCTGTATCAGGCTTAAAGCTGACGCCAAGAATACCAATTCTTTTGCCTTTCACGTCATTGCCCATGATCTCGATTATACGGGCTGCCATTGATTGCTTTCTGGCATTATTAGCGGCAACAACCGTGTCGATAATGCTAATTGGCTTGCCAGCTTGGCGGGCAATGGCGGTGAGGGCTTGTGTGTCTTTTGGAAAACATGATCCGCCAATGCCGGGGCCGGGCTTGAGGAAACGCTGGCCAATCCTGTCGTCCAGGCCAATGCCTTTGGCAACATCATGGGCATTTGCCCCAAGCACTTCGCACAAATCGGCAATTTGGTTGATAAACGTTACTTTCATGGCCAAAAACGAATTAGCGGCATATTTGGTCAGTTCGGAACTCTCAATATCCGTGAATAAAATTGGCGTATCGCGATGAGACAATGGTTTGTAAAGCTCACGCATATGGTGTTCGGCTCGCCGATTTTGCATGCCGATTACAATTCGATCAGGCTGCATAAAATCTTCAATAGCTGAGCCTTCCCGCAAAAACTCCGGATTGGACACAATCTCAAAATCAGCTTGTGGATTAACTTCTTCTATCAGTTTTTTAAGACGCCTGCCTGAGCCAACCGGCACGGTCGACTTTGTTATAATGACGGTAAAACCTTTGAGACTTTTTGCGATTTCACTGGCTGCAGCCTCAACATAAGTCATGTCAGCGGCACCGTCATGCTCACCGGTCGGTGTGCCAACCGCAATAATAACAATGGCTGAAGCTTCGACTGTGGCGGGCAAGTTGTCTGTAAAGGTCAAGCGGCCCGCTTCCTGGTTCCTGCGCAACATGGCGTCAAGTCCCGGTTCGTAAATCGGCACTTCACCCTCTAAGAGAAGTGCGATCTTGTCTTTATCCTTGTCGACACAGCTAACAGTGAACCCGAACTCTGAAAAACAAGCACCAGATACAAGGCCTACATAACCCGCCCCAATTACGCAGATACGCACGATAATGATCCTCTTTTTTAGGGAACAACAAACCCATCCATTTGCAGTAGGCAATTATTGAACAGTTCTGCGCGATTAGCAAAAAATAATTGCATCACTACATATATTTAAAGCGCATGCTTTTCTGGGTCATCGAGAAATTCCATTGGAAATTCCGGGCCCCATTGGTTTGATAAGCCTTCTTCCATCGGCACCAGACTTGCCTTGTGGTCATTGTTGACCATATCGCTATCGGTCCAGTGCTCGTGAATACGTCCCCAGGGATCGCGCCAATAGTCAAACACCTGACTGCCCAGATAATGCCGGCCAATGCCCCAGACATGGGTCCATTTTTCCTTTTTCTTGAGATAGTCATGGCCCGCTTGAACATCGTCAAAATCGTGCACTTCGAACGACAGGTGGTTGAAGCCCGGTTGCTCGCCATGGACACACAAAAATGTATGGTGGTCGACATATTCCTCGCCAGCATCAACATGATTAAAAATGGCGAGCAGGTTTTCTTTATCTTCAACATAGACTTCGTCTGTGGTTTTCAAACCCAGAAGTTTTTGATACCAGTCGTTTGAGCCGCGCACATCGGGTGTTTTGATAACACAATGAGCCGAGCGTTTGATCTGGGATGCCTGCATGGGCACGCGCTGTAAGTCTCCGGTGCGGTTATAGCGGTTAAAGCCGGTATTATAGGCCAGCTTGCGAACCTTGAGAGGTTCAAGTTCCTTAAGCCCATGGACGATCTCAATCTGAAGCCCGTTGGGATCGGTCAGTGTCACCCGCTTGCCCCCGCCAGGTTCATCAAGCTCGTGCACCTCTGAAGCACCCTCTGCCTTGGCAATTTTGTTAAGGTCGTCTTCGCTGGCAGCATGAAAGGCCAAGCCAATAAAGCTTGGGTCACCAAGTTCAGTGACGTGGATATGGTGGTCTCCATCTGTGCCTCGCATGAACAGGGCTTTGTCAGTCCGTTCAGACCGCACCAAGCCAAAATCAGTGAGAAATTCTTCCGCCAGGTCCAGATCAGGACTGCGTAAGCGGCCATAGGCCAGATCAGTTACTTTTATCATTTGGTGAACCTTTCTCGTGTCTGCTTTCTCGTTCAAAATAATGATATGCTGTGGCCGAAAACGCAAAGTGAACCATCACACAGTCCGACTGGGGTTCAAACAATATTAGTGACAAGTGTACCGCAATTTTCAATCTCAATGCGAACCTGATCGCCTTGTGAGAGAAATGTCTCCTGCGGATAGCCAACACCAGCCGGCGTGCCGGTGGCAATAATATCGCCCGGTCTTAGCGTTATATGACGTGTAAGATAGACAATCTGCTCGGCGATTGAATGGATCATGAGCTTGGCATTTGAATCCTGTTTGAGCTCATCACCGACCCAGGTCTTGATCGACAGGTTTTGTGGGTCACCGGCAAATTCAAGCGGCGTGATCCACGGGCCCATGGGCGCTGAACCGTCAAAACATTTATGTGGTGTCCAGTCGAACTTGAACGCGCTGTCATGGCGAATAACATAATCGCGCGCAGACAGGTCATTGAGGATCGTGCAGCCGGCAATAATATCCAGCACATTGTCCGCCGAAATATCACGGGCTTCGCGTCCAACAACCAGGGCCAATTCGGCTTCCCAATCAAGCATTTTGGTTTTGGCAGGGTGGGGCACATCCGCATTCGGACCAACGATGGAATGTTCCGTGGTTTTCAGGAAGAAAAACGGATCGGCACTTTTAACCCGCTCAGGACGGGGATTGCCCTGGGACACCATATAATCAGCCATCTCATCGAAGTGATCCCAATAATTTGCCCCGGCACAAAATATAGCGCCTGGGTAAAGAATTGGCGCACAAAGCTGGACATCACCCAACGGTGTGCCTTGAGCGGGATCAATGTTTTCAGCCGCTGATTTGAGCGCCTCATGCGTCTTGTCCCAATCAGCCAACAGGCCGCGCACGGAAGACGTGTCAGTCCCTGCCTGTTCTCCCAGCAGGGTTGCACAGTCATATACTCGATCGTTTACAAGAATGCCCGCTTTAGCCTGCGCGCCATCTTGATATGTCAGCAAGCGATAATTTTGAGTGCCCATAGTGTCTCCCACACATTTTGTGTTGGTTAAATTTAAAAGGAAGGTTGCCGCCATTCCCTGTCATAATCGTGTTGTGGTGTTTCACCGCGCACGACACTATCCATATGGATAATAGGAGCTTGCCCTTTTCCAATAGTGAGCGCAATTCATTTCTGAATGTTATTCATTTGCAGCGTGATTGCAAAGCATTAGTGAAGCTCGCTCTGGCAAGTGAAGTCTGAAATTCGGAATGTTTTTCAGAAGAAAGAGCTGATCGCCAATCAGAAGCGGATCATGGGAGGGCGCACTTCGGGCAGATCAACCTTGGCAGCTTTTCGGGCGGCTTCCGGTGGCAATCCAATGGCCCGCATAATCGTCTGGATTAAAACGGCTTCCGATTTCTCCCTCTCGACTTTGCCGTCAAGAATGTCCTTGATACCGCCAACAATGAGCCAAACCTGTTGCGCCCATATTTCTTCCACATCACGAAGCGGCACATCATACACGCCAGCTTCAATCGCCGCCTTAATGTCTCGGGTGCCAATTTGATAGGCTGCTTTTCTCAGCAGGTCTGCGAGCAAGTCCGGTCTTTTGAACCACCATTTCCACATAGGGTTGGCTAGCATTTCCTGTAAAGCCAGCCGAATAGCTGTGGCATGACCGGCTGCCGGATCCTTTTGTCTCAGGCTTGCTGTCGCAACATCATTGCGATCACACAGATCACGTATGATGCAATCAAGAACCTCGATGACCAGATCTTCTTTACGCGCAAAATAGTTGTAGAACGTCCCAAGCCCGACATCAGCCGCGCTGGTTATGTCAGATACGGTTGTCGCATCTATCCCCTTCATCGACATGATCCGATAAGCCGTCTCGAGCAAAACAAACCGGGTTTGAGATTTCTTGCGCTGGTTGCGATCAGACTTTGGTTTGCTTTGCAAAGGACTGGTAACGCTATGCCTTGGTGTTTTCTTGGTAGCTAGTTGGTTCATTTCTTCCAGTTCACATGATCGAGCATAAACTAAGTAATCCTATTAGAGCGTGGAATGGACCACTTTACCAAGTCGAATCTCAGTAAGTGCATTGTTAACTGACCTGTTGCGAACAGGCCGCACGAAAGATCATCTAAAAAATTGAAGGTGACACCGGCTTCTTAAGTGACCTTGATACATCTTAGAAATATAACTATTGCTTTCCTCTTATGGTTTTGTTTTTTCTTGTTTTCGTATGTCTTCAACCAGCTCTATGGCTCGCTCGGTTGGCACATGAAGAGTTGTCGCAATTTCATTGATCCTTTGTTTTTCCTCTTTTGAAGCTTCGCCATCAGCAACCATGACCAAATAACAGGCGCGAATGATGTTTTCCTTCATGGCGGCGCTAATTTCCGCCTGGGTGAGGCCCAGATCGTCATGAATGGAATAGTTTTTGCCTCCCATGGTTTCGCTGACTTTGGTCACCATGCCCAGTTTTAGGGGATGGCCCATCAGTTCTTCATAGATATGAGATATGGAGTTGACTTCGGCAACTTCCAATTTGCCATCCGCTGCGGCTATGGCCACCATGGCGCGAACCAAGGCGCGCAGTTCAATTTCTGCATGGTAGCTTGCTTTATTGTCCGAGCTTTTCATCTCATAAGCGATGAATTGCCAAAGACCGATGGCAAATGGAATGATGCCAACCAATATAATGCCTATGGTAAAGAAAGAATATGCGCCTGCCAGCAAACCAAAGCTGAGGGCTGTTAAAATGCCGCCTGTGGCGAACCAGGCTAACCCTACCATCATTGCGATATGACCTGGTCGCGACATGTGTGCCCCCAATTGTTGCAGCCTTAGCGGCCCTCTTTAAGGTATACGCTGGCAAAAGCAGGATCAACCTTGCTGGCAGCGTTGTGTGTTTTGTCACGCCACATAATCACTGTTTACGGTTGCCATATTGGCCACATGATCTATACAGACTTCGGGCTTATCTAGAGCGCGTCAGCATATCTGTGAAACGCTTTTGCGCTCTAGTTTTTTGTTTAAGCGTATCTCTCAAAACCGGTTTCCACTTTTGAGAGATACGCTGTAAATGGATTTCTAAGGAGAATTGAACGCGTATGGCGTCGTACCAATATGTTTATGTGATGAACCGCCTGACGAAGGTTTTTCCGGGCGGCAAGACCATTTTACAGGATATCCAACTGTCGTTTTTTCCTGGTGCCAAAATTGGCGTGATCGGTGTTAATGGCGCTGGTAAATCAACCTTGCTCAAGATTATGGCCGGCCTGGATACCGAATATCAAGGCGAGGCTTGGGTGGCAGAGGGAGCCAAGGTTGGCTATTTGCCCCAAGAGCCTGAGCTTGATCCTTCCAAGGATGTGCTGGGCAATGTGCGTGACGGGGTTGCGGATATCCAGGCTTTGGTCGATCGTTATAATGAGAATTGGGTCAAGCTTGGCGAAGCCGCAAACGCTGAAGAAGAAGAGGCGATAAATAACGAGCAGGCCGAATTGCAAGACAAGATTGAAGCCGCGAACGCCTGGGATCTTGATGCGCAATTGGACATGGCGATGGAGACTTTGCGGTGCCCAGAACCGGATGCCGATATTTCTACGCTTTCGGGCGGCGAAAAGCGGCGGGTGGCTTTGTGCCGCTTGTTGCTTGAGAAGCCTGATTTGCTGTTGCTTGATGAGCCCACCAACCATCTTGATGCTGAATCAGTCGCCTGGCTTGAACATCATTTGCAAGAATATGAGGGCACGGTAGTGTTGATCACCCATGACCGGTATTTCCTCGATAATGTGACCGGCTGGATTCTCGAACTTGATCGGGGCCAAGGCATTCCCTATGAAGGTAATTATTCTTTCTGGGCTGGGCAAAAACAGATACGTCTTTCACAGGAAGGCAGAGATGAAGAGGCCCGCCAGCGCACATTGGAGCGCGAGCTTGAGTGGATTCAGGCAAGCCCGCGTGCCCGTCAGGCAAAGTCCAAAGCTCGTATAACGTCTTATGAAGAGCTTTTGGCTGATGCCGGTAAGGCCCAGGAAGGCCAAGCACAGATTGTTATTCCACCAGGGCCAAGATTGGGCAATGTGGTGATTGAAGCTGAACATCTCAGCAAGGGCTTTGGCGAACAATTGCTGATTGATGACCTTTCTTTCCGGCTGCCGCCTGGTGGTATTGTTGGGGTCATTGGACCTAATGGTGCGGGTAAAACAACTCTGTTTAAGATGCTGACGGGCATGGAGCAACCTGACCAAGGCACACTTAAAGTGGGTGAAACTGTGGTGCTTGGATATGTGGATCAATCGCGTGATGCGCTTGATGGTGACAAGAACGTGTGGGAAGAGATTTCCGATGGGCTTGATGTGATCCAGCTTGGCAAACAGACACGCAACAGCCGGGCCTATGTATCCGCCTTTAATTTCAAAGGGGGGGATCAGCAAAAGAAAGTGGGTAAACTTTCAGGTGGTGAACGCAACCGGGTGCATTTGGCCAAAATGCTTAAAAGCGGTGCCAATTTGCTATTGCTGGATGAGCCGACCAATGATCTTGATGTTGATACGCTGCGCGCGCTTGAAGATGGTTTGACAGGTTTTGCCGGTTGTGCCGTTGTGATAAGCCACGACCGCTGGTTTCTTGATCGTATTGCCACACATATGCTGGCCTTTGAAGGTGACAGCCATGTTGAGTGGTTTGAGGGCAATTATGAAGCCTATGTGGCTGATCGCAAGCGGCGGCTAGGCAATGAGGCTGAGGTGCCCAAGAGGATTAAATATAAGCGGTTTAGCAGGGCATAAAGCTGGCTGTGGCAATAAAAAAGCCCGGGTTTAATGCCGGGCTTTTTTTTAGTGTTTTTTGGGTACGGTTTATGACCCTGCAAGTTGCTGGCGTAGATGTTTTAGCAATGCGCCAATATCATTGTTATTGCGCTTAATGATCGACACAAAAACCGACCTTTGCTCAAGAGTGAGCCAGACTCCTGAAATGTTGAGGTCAAATAACCTGTATCCGCCAGAGGTGGTGAGGCGCCATTTAACCGGCAAAACCCTGCCATTGTTGAATTTGACACTGCTGGAGACAATGACTTCCTTGCCGCGAGACTTACTGCCAAGCACTTCCACCTTGCCACCGCCTTTGCCAAATTCCAGAAGGCGTCTGTAATAAACCTGGAGGACAAATTGTTTTACCAATTTATTATATTCGCTGCGTTGGCTTCCGTTAATTTTTCGGGCATATGGTCCAAGTGCAAATATGCCAATACGCCGCATGTCAGCCTTGCGGCCCAAGACAGCACTAAACTTGCGTGATTTTTGGCTGTCTGAAAGAGCTTTATCCGCAACCACTTTCAAAACAGCGTTGCCGGTTGTGTTAACAAAATTTTCTGCAGCACCCGCCAGTGCCGGCCTGTGGCTGATGAACAGGGCCATTAATATTATGGTTGTAAGGATGAGGACGTTTGAAATTTTTTGCGCGAATTTCTGCGCTAAATAGGACTCAGATATTACATACATGGTTTTTCCTGCTCGTAAGGACACTCTGCCATTAAAACCCATTATATGGTGCTTTTGTTATCGAGGGCTAGTTTGGAATTTCAGGCAATTCTTCAATCAAAATGCGACCATTGGCAATTTCACTCTTACGATTTTGCCAATAAATGCTTTTGATTGAACCATAATAATCACTTGTTGTGTTACGAATAGCATCAAGCGCTTCAAGGTTATCTGCGCGGGTATTCACAAATTCTACAGCTGTTGGGATGATGGAAATGTAAAATTTTTCATCCCAGAGGATGTAGGTCCACGGATTAACAAAGATATCAGCGACCCTACCGACAATGTGGCGTGGTGTTGCCGGACCTATGATTGGCAGAACAACATAAGGCCCAGATGGCAGGCCATGAACCGCGAGGGTTTGGCCGAAATCTTCATAGTGTTGAGGATAGCCTGCTTCGGCGGCAACATCTATAAGTCCGCCAAAGCCCGCGGTTGAGTTAACCAGGAAGCGTACAAAGGTGGTCTCCGCGCGGTCCCACTCGCCTTGCAGTAAATCATTGGTCAGGGTGATGGGTGTTGCGACATTAGAGAGGAAATTACCAATCGCGTTGCGCAGAAATTCCGGCAAAATTGTTTTGTAAACAAAGGCAATTGGGCGGATCAGGATAATATCGAGACCATCATTAATGGCAAACATGAGCCTGTTGAACGGTTCAATGGGATCAGCCAGGTCAGTGCGGGCAATTTCAGTGAAATCGTCGCTATTGTCTTTCGCAGCTGCAAAATTCACCACCACTTGGGGCGCTAAAGCAGGCTTTACGGTTTGAACCACCTTTTTGTCAGCCAGCGCTACATTAGACGTCATAAGCATAAAAGCGATGCCGAGCACGGCAAACAGGCCCCATGACAAACTCATTCCGGCGTGGTGAGTTGCTTTTAACGCCTGTTTCATTCCCTTAAGCCCCATGAGCATTGTTGTCCGCTCTTTACTCTTTAGTCCGAATCGACAGTGATACCCTAAATATACTATTGATCGTCTAAAACATAATCTTATCACGTTGTTGCCACATACAACCTCCCACGATGTCTAAATGTTAAACATCATGGATGAATCATCTTAGCCCCGCTATCAATAACATGAGCATGCCTAAAAAACTCTATAAGAACCGCTCAAAAATTGGCAGATAGTGTCATTAACACGCTTGGTGTCACCAATTTGTCACGGAAATTTGCCGTAATATGTTTATTTAACGCTTTTTGGGCCCAAAAAATCACTTACCACCTCCGCTCATTGCGCAGTGATTAGCAATGCAGCCCTTAAGGCTTGGTTACTAAAATTTTAAGGCCGAGGGTATTTGGTTTTGTTCTGCCTCAGACCGATGCCACCTTTTATCAGCTGATTAAATCATGCCGATAATGATTGCGGTTAAGAAAACAAAAGTACCAACTGTAGCAAGTAAGGTGACTTTGTATGTCAGGTCCATGGCGAGACCTCCCTTTGTGCGCATCGTTCACACCTTAAGTGTAAGGTATTCATTGGCTTGAGAGAATAAAAAATTGCGTTGCAAAACAGCAACATAGAATAAGTTTTGCGGCATCAGACGGTCTTAAAATTAATACAGATCAATTGGTTATCCTTATTTCGTCAATTCTTTCGATATACGTAAAATACGGGTATTTATATTGATGACACCTGTTTTGAGGGCATTTTGCACAGCCTTCACCGGGGCGTGTGAATCACCATTTCGACATTGCTGAGATCACCATTTATCTGCATTCTTTTTAGGGGTATTTATCGTTTTCCGCCGGCTAGTTTTGCTGCTTCAGGCATGTTGCGCAATCGGGCCATCGCAATAATACCAAACAGGGGCCCGGCTGCTAAAATGATAAAGGCATAGCGCCAGCTTAACAGTTCAACCGCATAGGGCATGAGGTGAATGGTGCTGAGTGTTAAGAGAAAGCCCGCGCAAGTTTGTACGGTGAGCATGGTGCCGATGCGCTCTGGTGGGGATAGCTCGACAATTGTCGCAGAAAATTGGGGGCTGTCGGCAACGATCGATGCGCCCCAAATCATCGCTATTGCAAATAATATCCAGGGGGGGCCGGCGAAGAAAAATCCTATGCTTACAGCGCAAAGCCCCGAGATAGTCATGGCGGTTATGGTCACAGTTGTTCGACCCAGCCGGTCGGCCAGAATGCCGCCGGCCAGGCATCCCAGGCCGCCTGCTAGGCCGATAATGGCAAAACTGGCAAGTTTTGCTAGGGTTTGCGCGTCACCGTTAGAGGAAAGTTTGAAGCTTTCATTGAGAAAAATTAAGATCCAGGCCCACATGGCATAGAGCTCCCACATATGGCCCAAATAGCCGAAGTTGGCACGCCTGAGTGCTTTGTTTTTGAAACCATAGAGGGCGGCTTTTGGATTAAAGGGAGCGGTGGGTTTAAGGTTGGGTCCGAGCTTCACCAGGGTGATGAGCCCCGCAGCACCAAGGGCTGCGATGGAGGTTGCGGCAATGGTGAAGCGCCAGTCAACACCCCCAAAAGCGTTCACCAAATGAGGCATGCCTGAGCCCAGGGTCACCGCTGCCACTGTTGCGCCCACCAGTAAGCCCATGTCCCCTTTGGCCCAGGTGGTGGCGATTTTCATGCCGACGGGGTAGATGCCCGCCATGCAGGCACCGGTTATAAAGCGCATGGCGATTACGACAGGTGAGGTGGCGTCGAACCCTAAGATGGCGGCGTTCGCTGTAGCTGCCATGAGTGCTGAGGCTGCAAAAAACCAGCGTGGATCAAGCCGGTCGGCAAGGCTTAAATATGCACTTGTCAATGTGCCTGCCACAAAACCTATTTGCACCGCACTTGTGAAGAGCGATTTGTGCCACAAGGTGAGATTTGTTTCAGCTTCAATGGATGGTATGACAGCTGTTGCTGAAAACCACAAAGCCAACGTTACAACCATGCAAAGTGCTAGGATTGTCAATGAATGCGTTTTTGCATGCATATTCTCGTGCCCACCATGGTCATAGGTTTTCGCTGCTTGAAACCAAAGCCCAGTTGGGCGGACTAGGCAAGTCTCTTGGTGTATGTCAGACTTGGAGCATGGCAGGTTTCGAACATTATATTCGAACGGGATTAGCTGTGGGGGCTTTGGTGTGGCTTACACAAACCGCCATAGCGCAAGACGTGACGGTTGATTTAGAGTTGGTGCTGGCGGTTGATGTGTCGCTCTCCATGGATATTGACGAACAGCGCCTGCAGCGCGATGGTTATGCTGGTGCGTTTCGCCATAGGGATGTGATCGATGCGATCAAACTTGGGGGCTGGGGGAAGATTGCTGTCACTTATGTTGAATGGGCCGGCCAAGGCTTGCAGCGCGTGGTGGTACCCTGGACTGTGGTTGACGGCGCACAAACCGCTTCTGCATTTGCTTCAAAGCTTGGCCAGGCTGAGCCTGCGCACATGTTTCGCACCTCAATCAGTGATGGCGTTTTGTTTGCCTCAAAATTGTTTGATAACAATGGTTTCAAAGGTTTGCGACGGGTTATTGATGTTTCAGGCGACGGTCCGAACAATCAAGGCATCGGGGTTACATCTGCACGCGATGAGGTGGTTGCCAAGCGCATTACCATTAATGGCCTGCCGATCATGTTGAAGCGTTCCAGCAGATTTGGGTTTTTCGATTTGCCCAATCTCGATCAATATTACGAAGATTGCGTGATAGGTGGCTTTGGGGCGTTCATCATCTCTGTGCGTGATAAAAAAGAATTTGCCCAGGCGATCAGACGGAAACTGGTTTTGGAAATTGCGGGGGCTCAACCCCGTGTGATCAAAGCGCAGGCCAAGCCAGGCGACAAATTGCTGAAGCGGCCTCGTGTTGATTGTTTTATCGGTGAAAAACTCTGGCAACGCTGGCGCAGCAATCGCGATGATTTTTAAACTTACCGACATTCAAGCCCGCAGCTATGTGCTGGTCGGGCTGAGCCTCATTGTTATGGCAGCGGTTGTTTTGTTGCTGATGGGCCGCGTGCCGATTTGCGAATGCGGCACGGTCAAGCTGTGGCATGGCGATACGATGAGTTCTGAAAACTCGCAACATATTGCTGATTGGTATACGCCGTCTCATATGATCCACGGGGTGTTGCTCTATGCGGTGATGTGGTGGTTTATACCATTGCAGCCATTAGGCGCGCGCGTTTGTCTGGCGATTTTCCTAGAGGCTGCTTGGGAGGTTTTTGAGAATACCGATTTTATTATCAACCGCTATCGGGAAGCGACCATCTCACTCGATTATTATGGCGACAGCGTGATAAATTCCGTGAGCGATATCTCCTTCATGTTACTTGGCTTCATGCTGGCGGCCCGTCTGCCGGTTCGTATGACCATTTGGGCTGCCGTTGTGGCCGAACTTGTTGTGGGTGTCATCATAAAGGATAATCTGACGCTTAATGTCCTGATGCTGGTTTATCCGATTGAGACTGTTAAAGCCTGGCAGGGTGGGTGATACGGAGAGGAGCTAGCTTGCCGCGGCTCTGCTTTTTTCGCTCACGGCTATTCCTCGCTATGCTCGGGCCTCCGCGGGGGCGTGCCTGACCGGCACGAGGGCCAGTCGCCCTAATCGGCGCTTTGCGCCTCCGGGTGTGATACTGCAAGGCTTCTCTTAGGTTTCTAAATTTCCATTTTTGTTATAAAAAAGATGTGAATGAACGGGTCGAAAACAGGCCCTGAAGGGGAGAAATCATGAAAATTGGAATTTGTGGCACGGGCAGTATGGGGTCGTGCATGGCGGAGCGGCTGATGGAAGTTGGTCGTGACATTGTTGTCTGGAACAGAACGGCTGAGAAAACAAAACCGCTTGTTGATCAGGGGGCGAGTTTAGCTGAAAACCCAGCCGACTTGGTGGCTAAATGCGATGTTGTTTTGTCCATGCTGATTGATGATGAAGCTTTGGATGAAGTTTACACCGGTGAAAATGGTCTGCTGTCGGCAGAACTCAAAGACAAATTGATCATAGAAATGAGCACAGTCTCCCCTGGCACGGATATCCGTCTGGGCAAGGCCGTGATTGATCAGGGCGGGTCGTTTGTTGAATGCCCAGTGGGTGGTTCGGTTGGGCCTGCGCGTCAGGGCCAGTTGCTGGGCCTTGCTGGTGGCGCGCCAGCAGATTTTGAGAAGGCCTCGCCGATATTGGAACAATTGTGCCGCCGGTTTGAACATGTCGGTGGTTTGGGTGCCGGTGCCGCCATGAAGCTTGCCGTCAATCTGCCGCTCGGCGTTTATTGGGAAGCGCTTGGTGAGGCTCTGTCTCTCGCCAAAGCTGCCGGCATTGATACTGATCTTGCCGGATCAATTATGGCTGACACTTCGGGCACTATTAAGGTTGGTCCCATGCGTATTCCCTGGGTGGTTGATGAGCTGAACGGAACAGAACGACCAGAGGCAGGGTTTCACGTTGGCGGGGCTGCCAAGGATTTGCGCCTGATGATGGAATATGGCGCTGAGAATGGCATTGATATGCCTGCTACCAAAGCTGCCAGGGATACCTATGATGCAGCTGCTGCTGACGGTTGGGAGAGCAGGGATTTTGCGCTCGCTGCTGCCTGGCGGGTGATGCAGATGGGGAAAGGGAAATAGCGCGGCGCCAGGGACGCCGCGCCAATATTGTTTTAAGTATCAACGCCGCCCCAGATGGCTTCGGCGGTGGCGATTACCAGCTCCATTTTGCGGCGCTGGTCATCAAAAGTGATCTCATTGCCTTCCTGGGTTGAGGAAAAGCCGCATTGCGGAGCAATGCCGAGTTGGTCGATGTCGGCATATTTGGAAGCCTCATCAAATTTCGCTTTCAGCTCGTCAATGGTTTCAAGATCACCGGTCTTGGTGGTGATGAAACCTGGCAAGACGCGTTGGTTGCCTTTGGCAAGTAGACGCAGCGGTTCAAGCCCGCCGGCGCGGTCTGAATCATATTCCATGAAGAATATGTCGATGCCGGTTTTGTTAAACACAGCATCAGCTGCGGCATCATATGCGCCTTGTGCTGCCCAGGTTGATTTGAAATTGCCACGGCATAAATGCATGCCGATTTTCATGTCTGCTGGGCGATCTTTAATCGCGTCATTCATGATCTTGGCATATTGATCAATCAACCAGTCTGGGTCGAGGCCTTCGGCCTTTTTTTGCTCACGAATTTTCGGGTCACACAGATAGGCAAAGAAAATATCATCCATTTGCAGGTACCTGCAGCCGATATCGTAAAAGGCTTGCGTTGCTTTGGCATAGGTCTTGGCAAGGTCGGCAAATAGCACCTCCAAATCTTCATATTCAGGCGGAGCTATATCATCTTTGGCAACGCGGAAATGACAGCAGCTTGGGCCGGGAATGGAAATTTTTGGCTGGGCTTTGGTGTTGTCGGCAACAAACTTATAATGCGCCAGCATGGGGTGATCATCCGGGAAATCCATTTTACCTGTAATCGTTGGATGCACCGGAGGTATTTGTGTGCCGTGAAATTGAACGCCCTCATCGCGCGTCTCAAGCTCCATGCCGGTCAACATGCCCATAAAGTCAAAGTGCCAGAATGAGCGCCTGATTTCGCCGTCGGTGACAGCTTTGAACCCTACATCTTCCTGCAGTTTAATGGCATCTTTAATCGCCTCGTCTTCGGCTGCGGCCAGGGCTGCAGCATCAATAGTTTTGTCTTCATAATAGGCTTTGCGGGCCTGTTTGACCGCGTCCGGACGCAATATGCTGCCCACGTGATCGGCTCTATAAGGTGCGCCGGTTTTCGGTTCTGTCATAATACTTGCCTCGTCTGTCTAATCTAATTTACTAAAAATGTTCCCCGCCGTTTTGCGACGTGTGAAGAGTTATTATCAGACATCTGACGGATAGATACAACGGGACATTTTGACTTGGTGGCGAAGGTGTTAAACTTTGCCATATCCCCCTCCGGATGGGGTTTGGATGATGATGGTGTCACCTTCGTTCATTACCGTTTGATCGCAGCCTTCCAGCGGGTCAATCGTGCCATCGGCGCGGCTAACGCTGTTTTCACCGCACTGTCCGTCTTCGCCGCCTTGAAGCCCGAAGGGCGGGATGTGGCGGTGGCCTGACAGGATGGAGAGGTCCATGTTTTGCAAGAATTTTATTTTGCGCAATGTACCGTCACCGCCGTGCCATTTGCCTTTACCGCCCGAGCCGCGCCTGATCTCGAAACTTTCCAGGAGCACGGGAAAGCGCCATTCAAGGATTTCAGGGTCTGTCAGCCGGGTATTTGTCATGTGCGTGTGTACGCCCGATGTGCCATTATAGCCGGGGCCAGCGCCAGAGCCGCCGCAAATGGTTTCATAATATTGGTAGGTGTCATCACCAAAGGTGAGGTTGTTCATGGTGCCTTGCGCTGCGGCCATTGCCCCCAGAGCACCAAATAATGTGTCGGTGACAGCCTGGCTGGTTTCCACATTGCCTGCCACAACGGCTGCGGGATATTTGGGGGCCAGCATGCAATCATCGGGAATGATGATGTGAATGGGGCGCAGGCAGCCCGCATTCATGGGGATTTCATCATCCACCATGCAGCGGAAAACATAGAGTACGGCAGCGCGGGTTACGGGGCGGGGTGCGTTGAAATTGGTGTTTTGCTGCGCGCTGGTGCCGGTGAAATCAACTGTTGCTTCGCGTTTTTTCTTATCAACCGTGATCTTGACCTTGATGACAGCGCCCTGGTCCATCTCGTAAGTAAATTCGCCCGGCGTCAACCGATCGATGAAACGGGCGACACTTTCAGCCGCATTGTCTTGTACGTGCCCCATATAGGCTTCCACCACATTGAGGCCAAAATGGTTGATCATTTTTTTAAGCTCGCTGACGCCTTTTTCATTGGCGGCGACTTGCGCTTTTAGATCAGCAATATTGTCTGAGGGATTGCGGGCCGGATAAGGACCCGAGGTCAAAACCTGATTGAGCTCTGCTTCGCGAAACTGGCCTTGGTCGACGAGTTTGAAATTATCGATCACAATGCCTTCTTCATTCACATTTGTGGCATTTGGCGTCATGGAGCCGGGGGCGATACCGCCGACATCGGCATGGTGGCCGCGGCTGGCCACGAAAAATAAAATGTCTTTGTCCTGCTCGTCAAACACCGGGGTGACGACGGTAATATCGGGTAAATGCGTGCCGCCATTATAGGGGGCGTTGAGCACAAAAACGTCGCCGGGATTAATGTCGTCCTTGTTTAATTCAATGATGGTTTCAACAGAACGGTCCATTGAGCCCAGGTGGACCGGCATGTGAGGGGCATTGGCAACCAGCGTTCCCTTGGCGTCGAAAATGGCGCAGGAAAAATCGAGCCGCTCTTTGATGTTTACCGAGTATGCCGTGTTTTGCAGGGTGACGCCCATTTGCTCGGCAATGGACATGAACAGATTGTTGAAAATTTCCAGCATGACGGGGTCCGCATTGGTGCCAATCGCCAGACCCTGCACTTTAGCTTCAATGCGGGTGAGCACCACATGGTCTTTGGCTGTCACTTCTGCCTGCCAGCCGGGCTCGACCACAATGGTCTGATGATCTTCCATGATGAGGGCCGGGCCTGTGATTTTATGGCCGGGGCGGAAGCCAGCGCGCCGGACAATTGGCGCCTCGCGCCATTTATGCTCCATAAAGACCTGGGTTGTTTCGGCAATTTCGGGTGCGCTTGAGACAAGAGGGAGTTCAGGCTCATTGATTTTTGTGCCTCCACCAAGGGTTTCAACGGAGAATGCCTCGATAATAATATCGCGGGACTTGTCGATGAACCCAAAGCGTTGTTTGTGATCATGCTCGAACTGCTCACGCATTGCAAAGAGACCAGCCAAATCAATATCAAGGGTTGTGTCTGTGCCAGCATAGCGCAAATGTGCCGTTGCTCGTGTTTGTGAGTCTTTAGGTTCGATGCCCTGGCTTGCAAGTTCCGTGCGATTCTCAGTTGCCAGTTCATCGAGCATAAGCCCGAGCCGGTCTAATGTGTCATGCTCCAAGGGGGCTTCAATGGCGCGCTCGCGGTTGGCGCGAATATCAGCTAACCCCATGCCATAGGCAGAGAGCAGGCCGGATAAGGGATGTAACATAACACGCGTCATGCCCAATGCGTCCGCCACCAAGCAGGCGTGCTGGCCGCCGGCACCGCCAAAACAGGTCAGCACATATTCTGTGACGTCATAGCCGCGCTCTACCGAGATTTTTTTAATGGCGCTGGCCATGTTCTGAACCGCGATAGCTAGGAAACCCTCTGCGACTTCTTCAGGTGTGCGGCCATCGCCAATGTCTTGTGCAAGTTTGGCAAATTGTGTTTTTACGATCTTTGCATCAAGCGGTTCATTGCCATCGGGGCCAAATATTTTGGGGAAATGATCAACCACCAGCTTGCCGGTCATGAGGTTGGCATCGGTGACCGCCAAAGGCCCGCCTTTGCGGTAACAGGCAGGGCCGGGGTCAGCACCTGCTGAATCAGGACCCACGCGTAATCTTGCGCCATCAAAATGTAGTTTTGAGCCACCTCCTGCCGCTACGGTGTGGATCAACATCATGGGGGCACGCATGCGCACGCCAGCCACTTGCGTCTCGAAGGTGCGTTCCAGTGAGCCATTGTAATGGCAGACGTCGGTTGAGGTGCCGCCCATGTCAAAACCGATGATTTTATCAAACCCCGCCATGGCCGCTGTTTCAACAGCGCCAACGACACCGCCCGCGGGACCAGACAAAATGGCATCCTTGCCGCGGAACAGATCGGCAGAAGTCAGCCCGCCATTGGATTGCATGAACAGCAAGCCAGGCTTGCCTGGCGATTTGTCTGTGTTCTTTGTGCTCGGCTTGAGAGCTTTTGCAACCTGATCTACATACCGTTTGAGAATGGGTGAGAGATAAGCGTCAACGACCGTTGTGTCACCTCTGCCGACAAGTTTCATGAGTGGGCTTGCCTGGTGGCTGACAGAAATTTGGGTAAAACCTATGTCTTTTGCCAAAGCTGCCATGGCCAGTTCATGATCGTGAAAGCGGTAGCCATGCATGAAAACAATGGCTATGGCGCGCAGGCCTTTTTCATAGGCCTGTTTAAGACCAAGGCGTGCAGCATCTTGATCAATAGGTGTTATGATTTCGCCGCGGGCCCCAACGCGCTCAGACACTTCGAGCACATTTTTATAAAGCATTTCGGGGAGAATTATTTCACGGTCAAAAATGCGCGGGCGGGCCTGATATCCGAGCCGCAAGGCATCGTGGAAACCTTTGGTGATGGCAAGCAGCACGTCTTCACCTTGGCGCTCCAGCAAAGCGTTGGTGGCAACAGTTGTGCCCATTTTAATGGCGCCAATCTGGTCAGATGGAATGGCATCATTCTGCCCAATGCCCAATAGATCGCGGATGCCCTGGATGGCAGCATCGCGATATTGTTCGGGATTTTCCGACAGTAATTTATGAGACTTTATCTCGCCTGTTGGCGTGCGCCCCAAAACGTCGGTGAAGGTGCCGCCACGGTCGATCCAAAATTGCCAGGCCATAGTTTTCTCTCACACTACTTTGGCTCTGCCGCATAAGTGCCCGCGGTGTCGGGGAACATGGATTTAACGATTTTGAAGCGGGAGATATCGACCGTTGCATCCATATGCAAAAAAATGGCTGCATCGCGAAACAGTTTTTCAATGCCAGCTTCCAGCATGACGCCTGTGCCGCCGTGCAGTTCCATGGCGTGCTTGGCAACTTCCAGAATGTTTTCAGAGGCAAAAACTTTGACCATATTGCACAGCTTATCAGCATCGGCAGCTTTGGTGTCAACCGCACGGGCGGCATAGCGCACAAAGGCGCGCACGGCATCAACCCGAGTTGCCATATCGCCCAGGTGTGAGGCTACTGCCTGGTGTTTGATCAATATTTGGCCGCCTTGAACATAGTTTTGAACATATTCAGCGGTGCGTTCAAAAGCGGCCACGCCGATGCCGAGATTTTTGGAGGCTTGAATGATTTTACCCGGGGCGAAATAAATACCCGCCTTGCCCATGGCGTCGTCTTTTGACAACAGGTGATCTTCGGGTATGCGGCAATCTTCAAAGACGATCTCGCCATTGTTCATATAGCGACAGCCCATGGTTTCATTGCAGCGTGCTATGGTCATGCCTGGTGTGTCTCGCGGCACCAGAAAGCTGGATGTGCCCTGCAGCATGCCGACCTTTTTGTTGGTGTTGGCATAGACCACATAGAGGCTTGCGTCATAGCCGTTTGAAATGAACTGCTTGGTGCCATTAAGCACCCATTCGCCGCCTTTAAGCTCGGCGGTGGTGTCCATATTGGCTTGCACCACATTATAGGGCAGCCAGCGGTCGGACGCGCCGCGCGGTTCTGTGAGACAATGGGCCATGAGGAAGTTCGGGTCTTCCATCAATCTTGTGAACCATTTCTGCTGGAGTTCTTTGGAGGCCAGATTGCGCAGCAAGACCGACACTTTCCAGTTTTGCACAAGCTTGTCTGCCATGCCAGAATCACCTCGGGCGATTTCTTCGGCTATCAGGGCGAAGGTTTGAACCTCGGTGCCATCGTCAAATTGCATGCCGCCATATTCTTCCGGCACGCCCAATGTGCGGATGCCGATTTCATCTGCTGCTTTGAGAATTTCAGGGGGCATGCGCTCTTCGGGCACCATGGACCATTCCTGCTGCCAGTTCTTGGCGATGAACGGGCTTACCACATCGTCAATATAAGCGCGGCAGGTGTCACGCATTAAACGCTGTTCTTCGGAGAGTTCCTGGGTTTGCATGTCCATTGGTTTTATCCCCCTGTTTTTGTGAGTTGTCTGATTGCCGCAAGCTTAGCACGCAGCGGGCTATCCGTATGCGGCAAAGTTTATGCTTAAGTCTGTTCCACGCGGGCTTTTTGACCGAAGGCTACAATGATTGCGACCAGCACCGCAAAGACAATGGTGGTTGTGTCGATCGTCTCGCCAATCAGGATGGCGGCGCTGAGAATGGTGACAAAGGGCTGAAACAATTGCAATTGACCGGTTCGGGCAACGCCGATCATCGCCATGGCCGGATACCAGACAAAGAAGCCTAAAAATTGGCTGAAAAGGGCAACGTATAAAAAGCCTATCCATGCTTGGGGGCTCGCGCTCCAATTGACGCCGGTTGTGAGCCAAACGACAGGCCCCATGATGGGGGCAGAAAACACCAGGCCCCAGGAGATGACGTCTGAGCCTTTCATGTCGCGCGCCAAAACGCCGCCCCAGGCATAGCCAAATGCGGCACTTACGACGGCCAGTAACAGCCAGATATCTGCCGGGTGGAGTGCTATGCCGCCTTGGCGCAGGGCAAAGCCTATGACAGCGGCAGCTCCTGCGATATTAGCCACCCAAAAGCTTGATGAGGGACGTTCGCCTGCGACCAAAATGGCGGCAAGGGTTGTTGTGAGCGGTAAAATGCCAAGCATTACCGCGCCATGGCTGGCCGGGGCTGAAGTCATGGCCAGGGCGGATAAATAAGGAAAGCCCACAATGACACCAAGGCACATTAAAAATAATCGTGGCCAATGGCGACGGGCAGGAAGTGGGGAGCGCGTTACAAAAAGGTAGATGGCAGCGGGCACGGCGGCCAGAACAGCACGACCTGGACCAACCAGCATGGCGCCAAATTCGGGTACGGCAACGCGGGCTGCTGTGAGTGTTAGGCCAAAGCATGTAACGCCCAGGAGGCCGAGCAGGAGACCCAGTGTATTTTTAGATAATTGTGGCATTATATGTGATGACTGCCGTTTTCAGGTAATAGGAGTTTAAAGTCTGAGATAAGAAGCACAATTTAATCTGACTTTAAACCTTTCACAATGTAGATTTCAGACATGACGATTTGGGGAAAATTTGCCGGCGCTGCCGCAGGCCTTGCCATAGGCGGGCCATTGGGCGCACTGGTGGGTGCCATTGCAGGTCATTTTGCCATTGACCGCGGCTCAAGTGACGCTCCGCCGCAGCATCATATTGCCTTTACCATTGGGGTGATTGCTCTTGGTGCCAAAATGGCCAAAGCCGATGGCGTGGTCACGCGCGACGAGGTGGCAGCCTTTCGTCAAGTGTTTCAGGTGCCGCGCGATGAGGTGAAAAATGTTGCGCGCGTGTTTGATCTCGCAAAGCAAGATGTGGCCGGGTTTGAGGCCTATGCCAAACAATTGGAAACATTGTTTTCCGGCAATAAGGAAGTTTTGGAAGATGTGATTGATGGCCTATTTCACATTGCCAAGGCTGATGGGGTGATCCACCCTGCCGAGGCGGCTTATTTGGAAGATGTCGCTCGGATTTTCGGGTTTGGAACGCTGGAGTTTGCACGGATCAAAGCCCGTCATTTAGGGCCGGACAAGGGCGATCCTTATTTGGTGTTGGGCGTTGGCCATGATGCGAGCGATGATGAGGTTAAGCGGGCTTATCGCAAGCTGGTGGCGGAAAATCATCCTGACAAGGCGATGGCGCGCGGTGTGCCCGAAGAGTTTATTGCCATTGCCACCGAAAAGCTGGCAGCGATTAATGCAGCCTATGATCAGATTTCTAAGGAGCGTGGTCTGTGAGCGTGGATACTGAGCTTGAGTGCCGGTGGCGCACATCGCCAAATTTTGGGCCAAGGGCTGCGGGCTTTAAGGCTGATATATTGCTGTTGCACTACACCGCCATGGCGTCCGGTGAGGCGGCGATTGATTGGCTGTGCAATCCGGATGCCGGCGTGTCTTGTCATTACCTGGTTGATGATGACGGTACCATCACGCAGATGGTGGCGGAAGACCAACGCGCTTGGCACGCGGGGGCTGCGTCCTGGAAGGGCGTTACTGATATTAATTCGTGTTCGATCGGCATTGAAATTCAAAATGCTGGGCCGGATGCAGGGCTGCCAGATTTTCCTGATGTTCAAATGACTGCGGTTGAAGCTTTATCGCGTGACATTATTGGCCGCCACAAGATTGCACCCGAGCGCGTGCTGGCGCATTCTGACGTTGCCCCTGGACGCAAGATTGACCCGGGTGAGAAATTTAATTGGGCGGGGTTACACAGGGCAGGGATTGGTCATTGGGTTGGGCCTATGGTGATTAGCGATGGGCCTGTGCTGACGCCGGGCGATCAGGGCGGGGAGGTTGAGCGCTTGCAAAGCCTGCTTAAGTCTTATGGTTATGGTGTTGAAATAACAGGGCTTTATGACTTGACGATGCAGCGGGCAATTGAAGCGTTTCAGCTTCATTTTCGGCAGGAAAAAGTGGATGGATTGGCGGATCTATCAACCAAGCTCACGCTTGAGCGGCTGGTGGCGGAGATTTAACACTGTTCAGCACGGTGTGAAATATAGCCGCCGCACGGCCTGCCGAAGCCCTACGCGAATTCTCAAGACGTCAGGCTGAAAAAACTTTTCATTATACGGGTATTAAGTTCCCCCCGCATACGCGGTTGACATCCCGTGCGGCGGCCTCAGCATCCGCTTGGGCTCGCTTCATGGCGCCTTCCTCATCTTTGCAGGGTTGTACTTGCGGTGGCGCAAACGGGCCCTCATCTTCGTCCGGTCCAAAAATAATAGTACCCGCCAGACATGCGTAATAAGCCGCCTGTGCCTCAGCCAACTGCTTCACACGGCTGCCAAGTTTTAAGAGCGCATCCTTGCAGCTGAGCGGGGTTGATCCGTCCGGATCATGTATCACGCTTTCAACGACATAGGATGCGAACGTATCGGGGGTTTTCTGAACGAATAGATCAAAGCTTTCGGTCTTGCGTAGCTTTCTGAAATATTTTGGTGATTTTTCCTTAATTTCGCCAAGATGAACGGACGCGGTGAGAATGGCTTCCGAGATGTCCTGATAAAATTTCTTATCTTCTCCGGACCAGTTTTTTGCCTGCCGCTGGTATGTCTTTCCCAGAATTATTCCCAATGCATTCATCGCATTTTTCTTGGCATGATTGAGCATGGCGCTGCCGGCTTCCGGGTTTGCGATCGCATGTTTTATTACTGAACGGATATGGCGTGATAGCTGTAAAATTTTACGTTTACTCATTTCAGTTCTCCCCCTGACTGGATATGACCACGTGTATTTATACCTCAGCCGCAATATAGTTTGAATTTGTAATATATTTAAACATATATGGCATATTAAATATATTGAATAAAAACATGGCACCGTGATTGCCGTCACGATCAATAAAAGCAATATGGTACGCCACATCTTCCAACTATCGATGCGTTGGCCTAAGCTGTCAAACCTGGGTTGAATGTGCCGGGAAAAATCTGCTAAACCGCCGTGTAGCCACCATCAATCACCAGATCGGCGCCGGTCATAAATGAGCTTTCATCGCTGGCGAGGAACACCGCACCGGGGGCGATTTCTTCTGGTTTCCCCAAGCGGTCAAACAGCGTGAAATTGTTCTGGCGCGCTTCTTCAACACTCTCAAAATTTTTAACGTAACGCCCGGTTTCAACCGGACCCGGCGATAGGGAGTTGACCCTGATGTTTTGTTTGGCATGATCAACCGCCATGGCGCGCGCCATGGAAATGAGTGCGCCTTTTTGGGCGCAATACCACGGCCTGCCGGGCCGCGCCACTTGGCCCAATTGGGAGGCCACCAGAATGATGGAACCGCCGCTTGCCTCAGCCATCACGGGAATGGCGTGTTTGGAGAGGAAAAACGCTGCGTTGAGATTAACATCCATGGTGGCTTGCCATTCATCGGCTGAAATTTCAGTCACCGGTTTAAACGGCAGATCATAGACCGCGTTTGACACCAGCACATTGAGGGAGCCATAGGTTTTTGTGGCCAGCGCCACGGCTTGCTGGGCGGCTGCCTCTGTGCCGATGTCTGCTTCTAGTCCCTTGGCCTTGCCGCCGTCTGTTTCAATCTTATCGACGATTTGTTCTAGGGCTTCACCGTTAATATCAACGCAAACCACGTTGGCGCCTTCCCTGGCAAAAGCTTGTGCTATGGCAGCGCCTATGCCGCCTGCTGCTCCTGTGATAATCGCTGTATTATTTTCAAGTCTCACGTGACGTCTCCTGTTATCGGGTGTGCCATTATATCGCTGTTTTAAAGTCTCGCGTGGTTTCTTGGAGTATGATTCGCAAACTTGCGCTAACGCATTGAAATGCCTATATTAGTCATGTGCCAGTTGGCCGGATGGCTGCTCTACTCGTTTCCGCGTATTTGGAAAGTGGAGAGGAAAGTCCGGGCTCCATGGAAACACGGTGCCGGGTAACGCCCGGCGGGGGTAACCCTAGGGAAAGTGCCACAGAAAGCAAACCGCCTTGGTTTTCCAAGGTAAGGGTGAAAGGGTGTGGTAAGAGCACACCGCGCGGCTGGTAACAGACGCGGCACGGTAAACCCCACCGGGAGCAAGACCAAATAGGGACGGTGGAGCGCAAGCTCAAGCCCGTTTTCAGGCTACCGTCCGGGTTGGTTGCATGAGGCGTTTGGCAACAGACGTCCTAGATGAATGGCCATCCATCGCGCTTGTCTTCGGATGCGCGCGAGGACAGAACCCGGCTTACAGGCCAGGTGGCATTATATCGTTAAGGCTGAGGCCTTTTGACGGGCGCGTGCGGGGAAATCCGCCGCGCCCGAAGCCTTTTATATCGCTCACGGCCGCACCGCGCTATGCGCTGGCCTCCGCGGGGGCGGCGCATTAGCGCCGAGGGCCAGTCGGCCCTAGTCGGCTCGGTTGCGAAGCCGAAGGCTTTGCGGTCGCCTCCGGGAGTGATACGGCTATTGTGGCTTTCGACCGGTCTTGCGTGGGTGCGCCCTGACCGGGTCGAGGCGAGGGCCAGTCGGTCCTGGTCGCAGCTAAAGCTGCTTCATCATCATTACGTGTCACAATAATTTAAAAATAAGGCTTAGGCGGTCCCGGCTCGCCCGCAAGCCAGGCTGCGCCGCGGTTATAGACTTCCTCAACTTCGGGGCCTTTGACGCCGGGGATTTTGCGGCTGACATTATAGCCGATCTGTGATTGCAGATAGCCCAGGTGGCGATATCCTTCCGGAAACTCGGCCAGCAGGGCTTTGTCAAACGGGATTGTGCCACCAGGGTCTACGGTGGTGACCCAATCTTTTTCAAAAATTGACTGGCGCAATACTATCGCCCAACGGCCATCGCGTTTTTCAAAAAAATCATAATGCCGGCCCTGGCAGGTGACATCGCACAGAATGTCGTGAATGGGCGCACGCTGCAAAACGGTGGTTTTTGTCTGCGAGATGGCGCGTGTGCCTGCCAGATCAATCGAGTTCGCGCCCAGCATATGCAGAATATTAAGACCCTTATCGAAGCCTATCTTGTTGGTCTCGATAAATTTCGTCCAATGGTCCTGAAACCAGGTGGCGATCATCATGCCTTCTTCGTGCCAACACTCGGGGAAACGGTCCCACAGACCTGCATCGCGCCAGATGACCCAGTTTTCAATCACTTCTTTGATGGCGAGTTTTTCACTTTGATCTTCTGTCAATTTCAACTCCTGTCGGGATTTCGTCTGGAAGAGGACAGGGTAGCACTTGTGCTTATTGCCCGGCAGCGGTTTTTTCAACATGTGCCAGCAGATCCTTGCTGGGATAACAATTAAGAGCGAAGCCGTGCTGCTTTTGATATTGACCGATTGTAGCTCGGGTGCGTGTGCCCACCAGGCCGTCGGGTTGGCCTACGGCAAAGCCGAGCGTTGTGAGGTTTTGTTGAAGCTTTTTAATATCCGTCCTGGAAAAGCTTGAAACTTTTTGCCATTTGCCCGAAAAGCTCGAGCCGTTGGCAATGCGGTCTGCCAAATGGCCAACAAACAGCGCATAGACATCTGACTTATTATATTCCTTCAGGACGGAGAAATTTTTGAGTGCCAAGAACGTTGGGCCATTAAGGCCTGCTGGCAGCACCAGAAAGCCGTTCTCGGTCAATCTGTGTGCAGGAAAGGCACGGCCTTTGGTGCGTTTAACACCTTGTTTGAGCCATTCGGCGACACTGCGTGACTGGTGTGGGCCTTCTAATGAACAGTCGAACCCAAGCGATAGTTTTACTTCATAAAACCACGGCTTGCCCTTTTCCCAACCTTTGGATTTGAGGTAATTGGCAGTGGTTGCCAGCGCGTCATCTAATGAGCCCCAGATATTGCGCTTGCCATCGCCATCAAAATCAACGCCGTGGATTAAAAATTTGCTCGGCAAAAATTGTGTGTGGCCCATGGCACCTGCCCATGAGCTTTTGAGTTCTTCGCGACTCACATGGCCTTGTTCCAGCACTTGTAAGGCTGCCAGCAATTCGGCATGAAACAGTTCTTTGCGCCGGCCAATATAGGACAGAGTGGCAAGCGATCTTATCGCGTCATAGGGAATTTTTGCGCGGCTAAAGGAGGTTTCCCGCCCCCAGATTGAGAGTAAAATCTGGCTGGGAACACCATAGCGCTGCTCAATTTGTGTGAGAATTTTGCGGTGTTCCTGGCGTTTTTCCTGGCCGAATTTAGTGATACGCTCAAGGTAGTCTGGAGGGAAATAGGCTTTAGGTGCGCGAAACTCTGCCTGTTGGGGCCTTTTGGCAGCTTTTGCACCTTCCAAGGGCATAAGATCGGGCAAAGCCCAATCGATGGTCAGGTTGGCCACGGCCTGATCAAAAACAGCGCGACTAACACCGGCTTTTTGTGCGTCAGGCCATAAGTTTTGCAACCATGGCTGAAAGCCTTTTTCCAAAGCGGCCTTGGTGTTGAGTGTTGGGGTCGTTTGCTGTGTTAGCGCCGGTGGCGGTGTTGCAATCAGGCCAAAACCCGCCATGCAGGCTGCAAGCAGGTGCTTTTTATGCCTATTGATTACAGGTCTAAACTCCATAGCTAGACAGCGATATCTGATTTTCAGAGATTCTTAAAGCCTCGAAATGCGCTGTTGTCAATGTTGTGAACAAGGGCGTGGGTAAAGAAAAAAGGGCACATGCTTTGATGCATGTGCCCCCGCTTTAAAGGAAGACCGTTTTGCCGAGATCAGGCGAGGTCGAAGCGATCCGCGTTCATCACCTTGTTCCAGGCCGCTACAAAGTCGGCTACGAACTTCTCTTGTGCATCGCCCTGCCCATAAACCTCGGCAAGTGCACGCAGTTGGGAGTTCGACCCGAAGATGAGATCGACACGGGTGCCGGTCCACTTCACATCGCCGCTGTCGCGGTCATGTCCCTCGAACACGTCTTCGTCCTTGGTCGCTTTCCACTGAGTGCCCATATCGAGCAGATTGACGAAGAAGTCGTTGCTGAGCGTCTCGGGCTTGTCCGTGAAGACGCCATGTTGGGACTGTCCGAAGTTAGCGTTCAAGACGCGCATGCCGCCAACCAGAACCGTCATCTCCGGTGCTGTCAGGGTCATGAGTTGCGCCCTATCGACCAGCAATTCCTCGGCTGTTACGGCATATTTGGTCTTTTGATAGTTGCGGAAGCCGTCTGCGACCGGCTCAAGCACGGCAAAGCTATCCACATCGGTCTGCTCATTGGTTGCGTCGGTGCGGCCCGGCGTGAAGGGAACCTTCACGTTTTGCCCTGCGTCCTTCGCGGCCTTTTCGACGGCAGCACTTCCGCCCAGCACGATCAGATCGGCGAGCGAGATCTTTTTCCCGCCCGAGGCTTTGTCGTTGAACGCTTGCTGGATGCCTTCAAGGGCTTCGAGCGCCTTCGCCAGTTGGGCAGGCTGGTTGACCTCCCAATCCTTCTGGGGGGCAAGACGGATACGCGCCCCGTTCGCCCCGCCGCGCATGTCGGAGCCGCGGAAGGTTGATGCTGAGGCCCAAGCGGTCGAGACCAGCTCGGAAATCGACAATCCCGAGGCGAGGCACTCTTTCTTGAGGGCAGCGATGTCCTTGTCGTCGATCAGCTTGTGATCGACTTTGGGGACGGGGTCTTGCCAGATCAGTTCTTCTTGCGGGACTTCTGAGCCCAGATAGCGCGCGCAGGGCCCCATGTCGCGGTGGGTCAGCTTGAACCACGCCCGGGCAAACGCGTCGGCGAATGCGTCGGGATCATCATTGAAACGCAATGAGATTTTTTTGTATTCGGGATCGAACCGTAAGGACAGGTCGGTGGTCAGCATGGCCGGAGCGTTGCGTTTATCGGGAATATGCGCATCCGGCACGGTTTCCGCGCCCATGCCGCCCTTCGGCGTCCATTGTTGCGCGCCCGCCGGGCTTTTGGTCAGTTCCCATTCAAAGCCGAACAGGTTCCAGAAGAAATTATTGCTCCATTTGGTTGGCGTCGTGGTCCATGTGACTTCCGGGCCGCCGCTGATCGTGTCCGCGCCCATGCCCGAACCATGACTGCTCTTCCAGCCGAAGCCTTGCTCCTCAATGCCCGCGGCTTCGGGTTCGGCACCGACAAGTGCTGCATCGCCTGCGCCATGGCATTTGCCGAAGGTGTGTCCACCGGCGATGAGGGCTACGGTTTCCTCGTCGTTCATGGCCATGCGGGCAAAGGTCTCACGGATGTCCTTGGCGGCAAGCAGCGGGTCCGGGTTGCCGTTCGGTCCTTCCGGGTTCACATAGATCAGACCCATCTGCACGGCGGCGAGGGGATTTTCGAGGTCTCGGTCGCCGCTATAGCGCTCATCTTCAAGCCAGACGCCCTCAGCACCCCAATTGGTGTCCTCTTCAGGTTCCCAAACATCGGCGCGACCACCGCCAAAGCCGAAGGTCTTAAAGCCCATCGATTCCAGGGCGGCATTGCCCGCCAGGATCATCAGATCGGCCCAGGAAATCTTATTGCCGTATTTTTGCTTGATCGGCCAAAGCAGACGGCGCGCCTTATCGAGGTTCACATTGTCCGGCCAGCTGTTGAGGGGCGCGAAGCGTTGCTGGCCGGTGCCGCCGCCGCCGCGGCCGTCGCTAATGCGGTAGGTGCCCGCGCTGTGCCATGTCATCCGGACGAAGAACGGTCCGTAATGGCCGAAATCAGCCGGCCACCAGTCTTGGCTGTCCGTCATCAGCGCGTAGAGGTCTTCCTTCAGGGCCGCCAAGTCGAGCTTTTTGAACTCTTCGGCGTAGTTGAATGCCTTGCCCATGGGATCAGATAGGGCAGAATTCTGGTGAAGAATTTTGAGGTTTAGTTGGTTTGGCCACCAGTCGCGGTTCGATCTGCCCTCGAATGTCGTGGCCCCGTGCATGACCGGGCATTTGCCCGCGTTATCTACTTTTGCATCCATTTTTCTCTCCGATCGTGTTCTGCTATTAGAGCGTTTCCTGCGTTTATTGAAGCATTTGACCTAGCCTTTGGTGGGCCAAATCAGCCCATCGGCGTCGTTACGAACTTTGTACGATGCACCGCATCGTACTGCCTTTCGTGCCTAGCCGAGTGAACTGATTTGACTCCATCAAATGGTTCAATAAAGGCAGGAAACGCTCTAAGCCAGATGTGTCCTGATGAAACTATGACGCTTATATCTGATAATTTCTAATCGCATTTTCTTAGAATTATGATAAGTTTAAATTATGAGCAATATTTCCATACGGCAATTGCGATATTTAGAGGCGTTGGCGCAGTGCCGCCATTTCGGCAAGGCCGCAAAACGTTGCAATATATCCCAGCCAGCGCTTTCCATGCAGATCAAAGCTTTGGAAGACGAACTGGGCTTAATGCTCATTGAGCGCAAGCCGGGTGAAGTAGGGCTAACACGCAGAGGGCAAGAAGTGGTGGCAAGGGCTGAGGATATTCTCACCAGGATTGAGGATTTATCCGAATATGCCCAAGCCCATGAACTCCCATTAACAGGGGCGTTGAAGCTTGGCGTCATTCCAACAATTGGGCCCTATATATTGCCGCAATTACTCTCTGGGCTTGCGGGCAAGTATCCCGCTTTGCAGCTTATGGTGCGTGAAAGCCAGACAGCACATCTGGTGGCAGATCTGCTGGAGTACAAACTTGACCTTGCCTTGCTGGCTTTGCCGCTTGGCGAGGGCCGATTGGATGAGATGTCTCTGGGGGTGGATGAATTTGTTTTGGCAGCGCCATATGATCACCCTTTGGCAAAGCTGAAATCCATTGGGCAACAAGAGCTTGCAGGAACCAATATGCTTCTTCTGGAAGAAGGCCATTGTTTGCGTGATCAAGCACTTTCGTTTTGCTCGATGATTGGCAAAGACGGCATTAGCGAATTTGGCGCAACCAGCCTGGCCACATTGGTTGAACTGGTTGTTGGTGGTCATGGGGTCACCTTGTTGCCGAAAATGGCTGTGGCGGCTGAAATTTCAACGCGGAAGGATATTACAGCCATTGCGTTTACAGATCCCAGGCCTGAGCGCCTTATTGGGCTTGTTTGGCGCAAGAATTCACCACGCGCCCAAGAGTTTGAATTGTTTGGCGAGACCGTGCGCGACGTTTTGTGATGGCAAGGCCTTTTGGCAACGAAATGTTAAGGCTAGCGCGGTCAAATGGCACCAATGGCTAATGATTTGAGTATAAACCGCCTCAAAGTGTCTGAGTGCGGTGTTTGGTCATGGTGTTATGGTTTCGAAAGTTAGGCGTTGATGAACCATCCCAGCAATCATACTGACGAGCGCCACGTGCCTGTTATGTGTGCGCAAGTACTTGAGGCTTTGCGGCCAAAAGACGGCGGCATATATGTCGACGGCACCTTTGGGGCAGGCGGTTATTCCCGTGCCATTCTCAACGCGGCTGATTGCATCGTCATCGGCATAGATCGTGATCCCGACGCGATTGAAGGAGCCAAATCCCTTGTAGCTGAATTCTCCGGTCGGCTTCGCCTCTGTCATGGCCGGTTTTCGCAAATGGAAGCTCTGGTTGCCGAGCATGCAAGCGATGGTGTTGATGGTATAGCGCTTGATCTGGGGGTCTCTTCCATGCAAATCGACGATGAGCAACGTGGCTTTTCCTTTCAGGGTGACGGGCCGTTGGATATGCGCATGGGCCAAGTTGGGGTGAGTGCTGCTGATGTTGTAAATTCGCTGCCAGAGAGTGATTTGTCCAAGATTTTTAAGTTTTTGGGCGAAGAAAAGCGCTCCAGAGCGATTGCGCAAGCCATTGTTGAGGCACGCGTAGACAAGCCTTTTACCCGCACGGGCGAATTGGCAGAGCTTATAAAACGCGTTTTGGGGCCACAAGCGGCAGGCAAAAAAATTCATCCGGCAACGCGGAGCTTTCAAGGTCTTAGGCTTTATGTGAACGGTGAATTGCACGAGTTAGCCCACGGTCTGATGGCGGCTGAAAGACTGCTTAAAGCCGAAGGACGGCTGGCTGTGGTGTCATTTCATTCGCTGGAAGACCGCATTGTGAAGCGGTTTATAGCTGCTCGCGCTCACCCGCCAGCGCGGCCTTCGCGGCATTTGCCCGAGCCCGACGCAGCCCAAAGCTTGCCATCATTTAAAGATATTCTCAAAGGCGGGCTTAAACCCCAGGCAAATGAAATTGAGCTTAATCCGCGTGCGCGTTCTGCCCGGCTAAGAGCCGCTGAGCGCACGCAAGCCCCTGCCATGGCTGCCAGCACAGACGGACTGGGGTTGCCGCAAATCGGTCAACAGGATTTTACATCATGATCAAGGTCGTGAATATTTTTCTGCTCGCAGCAACAGGCTTTGTGTGTTTTTGGCTTTATCAGGTCAAGGAAGACGCCAGCGAGGTAAAGCAGCAAATTGTTGTTTTGAAAAAGCAGATTGTAAACGAGCAACGCGCGATCAATCTTTTGACCGCCGAATGGAGCTATCTCAATCAGCCCGCTCGCTTGCAAGCTCTCGTTAAGCGCCATGGTAAGCGTCTTGATTTAGGCGTTATGAAGCTTGAGCAAATTGTGACATTTGATCGCCTGAAAAACCGGCTGTCAAAGCCCCAACAGTTAGATCGCAAGGGTTTGGCAGGTCTTGCTGCATCGGCAGAAACAAAGGGCAGATGAGGGTTCAGTGAACTTACACCATCAAATTTTCCAGAATAATCGCGCAGAATTGCCTTATCAAGTGTTTCGTGCGCGTTTGATATTTATGGCCGGCATTTTTGTCGTGGCCTTTGTGATTGTTTCCGTGCGCCTGGCCGATTTTGGTCTTTGGGCGGTGGACCAAGACTTGTCGGTGCGCATCAAAACACCCAAGGTGATGCAGTCAAGGCCCAATATTGTTGATCGCAACGGTAAGTTACTTGCTACTGATATTCAGACCGCTTCGCTGTTTGCCGATCCGCGCAAAGTGAATGACATTGACGAAGCAGCTGAGCTGCTGGTGCCGATCTTGAAAGATATGTCAGCAGTTGACTTGCGCAAAATACTCGCAAAACAGAAGCGGTCATTTGTGTGGGTGAAGCGTGAATTGTCACCGCGCCAGGAATCCGCCATTCATAATTTGGGCATTGCCGGTCTTGGGTTTGTGCGTGAAAACCGGCGGGTTTATCCAACAGGTTCGGCTGCAGCTCATATTTTGGGCCATGTTGATCTCGACAATAAGGGCATTGCCGGTATTGAAAAATATATCGATCGATCCGTTAAAGCGAACACTGTTGGTGGGCCGGCCCCTGAGCATAAACCGGTTGAACTTGCCGTTGATCTGCGCGTTCAACATGGCCTGCGTGACGAACTGGTCGGGGCTGTTAAACAATATCAGGCGAAGGCTGCTGCAGGCGTTATTTTGGATGTTGCAACAGGTGAAGTCGTGGCGATGAGTTCATTGCCTGATTACAACCCAAACAAACCTAAAACAGCGCTTGATAAGACGCGTATCAATCGGATGGTGGCTGGTGTTTATGAGCTTGGATCGACCTTTAAGGTGATAACGATTGCCATGGCTCTGGATATGGGTGTGGCCAATATGAGCACTAAATTTGATGCACGCGAACCTTTGAGGTATGGCAAGTTTACGATAAGTGATTTTCATGCGCAAAAACGCTTTCTCTCCGTGCCAGAGATTTTTGTGCATTCATCCAACATCGGCTCTGCCAGAATGGCGATGGCTGTGGGCATTGGGCGTCATAAGGCGTTCTTGAAAAGCCTTGGTCTGTTGGACCGTTTGTCGACGGAATTACCGGAAAATGCGCGTCCGCTGTACCCTAAAAACTGGAAAGAGCTGAACACGATGACGATTGCCTTTGGGCATGGCTTATCTGTGGCACCTTTACAATTGGCAGCTGCGGGGGCTGCCCTTGTGAATGGCGGGCTTTATATTCCTCCGACTTTTTTAAAGCGTGATCCAATTGATGCTATTCAACTGGCGCGCCGTGTTGTTAAGCGCAAAACGAGCGCACAAATTCGCGAAATGATGGCGCTGAATGTTAATGAGGGCACAGCCAAGCGCGCTCATGTGCCGGGCATGCGTGTGGGCGGCAAAACGGGGACGGCTGAAAAAGTTGTCAATGGGCGCTATAGTAAATCGGCATTGTTGACTTCTTTTTTGGGAATCTTTCCAACCGATGCCCCTCGTTATGTTGTGTTGATCATGTTGGATGAACCAAAACCAAGCGAAGCAACACGTGGCTTTGCAACATCGGGTTGGAATGCAGTGCCACTTGCGGGCAAAGTGATCAAGCGGGTGGCGCCCTTGCTGGGCATTTTGCCAAAACCGGTGAAGTCTGCTTTGGTTAAAACTCCATAGGACTTGGGCTTGGCGATGAAATTATCAGAATTGATAGATGCCGAGGCAAGTTTGTCTCAGGGAGAGGCTTCTTTGGAGATTTCCGGCCTGAGCGCTGATAGCCGGGCTGTTCAGCCGGGATTTTTGTTTGCTGCTTTAGCGGGAACTTTGGCTGACGGTGCCCGCTTTGTGCCCGATGCGATTGCGCGCGGAGCTGTGGTGATTTTGGCGGACACTGATGCTGTGATTGATGTGGCGGATAATATTGCCATTATCCGCAGCGATGATCCGCGCCGGGCTTTGGCGCTGATGGCTGCCAGGTTTTATGGTGGCCAGCCTGAGACAATGGTTGCGATTACCGGCACCAATGGCAAAACGTCCGTTGCAAGTTTCCTGCAACAGATATGGGCGCAATTGGGACATCAAGCCGCTAGTCTTGGCACGCTTGGGGTGAGCGCTCCCATGGGGCACAAAGATTTGCAGCACACAACGCCTGATCCGGTGGTGCTCCATGAAATATTGCGGGATTTGGCTGATGATGGTGTGAGTTATGCAGCGCTTGAAACGTCCAGCCATGGCTTGGCGCAACGCCGGTGTGATGGTGTTAAGTTTACAGCTGGTGCGTTTACAAATATCAGTCGCGATCATCTTGATTATCATGAAAGTTTTGAAGATTATTTTGCCCAAAAGGCCAGGTTGTTTACCGAGCTTTTGCCCAAAGGGGCCGGGGCTGTGATTTGCACGGGCTCACCGGAAGCTGATGAAATGGCCAAGCTTGCCGATCAAAGCGGGCTTAACGTGCTCACTGTTGGGCCCGAAGGCGAGGCGCTCAAGTTGTTGAGCAGCGAACGACAGGACGCTGGTCAGAAATTGAAAATTGCTGCCGGTGCAGAGACATTTGAGGTTGAACTGCCTTTGGTGGGTGATTTTCAAGTGTCCAACGTTTTGGCAGCGGCTGGCCTTGCTATGGCCTGTGGGGCAAAGCCCGCAGATATTATGGCTTGTGTTCCCAGGCTTGAAGGCCCCAAGGGGCGTCTTGAAAATGTTGCAAAGTATAATGGGGCGCAAGTGTTTATTGATTATGCCCATACACCGGATGCGATTGAGACAGCGTTAGACGCGCTGAGGCCGTATGCCACGGGTAAATTGGTCATTGTGTTTGGCTGTGGTGGTGATCGTGACAAAGGAAAGCGCAAGCAGATGGGCGCTGTGGCGCAGGCGCACAGCGATCTGGCGATTGTGACTGATGATAATCCACGTAACGAAAATCCCGCCGCTATTCGGGCCGAGATCATGCAAGCCTGTCCTGAAGCTCAAGAGATCGGTGATCGTCGTGACGCCATTGCCGCAGGTCTTGATGCGCTTGGGCCGGGTGATGTTTTACTGATCGCTGGCAAGGGGCATGAGACCGGACAAATCATTGGCGATCAGGTGATGGTGTTTTCCGATCATGACGTGGTGGCTGACTTGGTGGGGAGAGCGTTATGAGCATGGAGACCCTTTGGCAAGAGGATGAGTTGTTAGCAGCAACCGGCGGTGAAATGCGCGGTGCTGTTGAAGGTCCGCTGACCGGTGTTTCGATTGATAGCCGCACAATTGGCTCAGGTGATATTTTCGTTGCCATTATTGGCGATAATCAAGATGGCCATCGCTATGTTGCTCAAGCTTTTAAGTCAGGGGCAGGGCTGGCTGTGGTGTCGGCCCCTGATGGAGACATGGCCGCGGCAGGCCCGCTTTTGGTGGTGGACGATACGCTCAAAGCGATGGAGGCGATGGGCATTGCCGCACGTGCCAGATCGCGAGCGCGCATTGTTGCTGTTACAGGGTCCGTTGGCAAAACCAGCACGAAAGAAGCACTTAAATTAGCGCTTAGCCGGTCGGGTAAAACCCATGGTTCTGAAGCGTCTTATAATAATCATTGGGGTGTGCCGCTCTCTTTGGCGCGCATGCCGCAAGACACGGAATATGGCGTGTTTGAAGTTGGCATGAACCATCCGGGCGAGATTACGCCGCTGGTTAAAATGATCAGGCCGCATGTGGTATTGATCACCAATGTGGCGCCGGTGCATTTGGGGTTTTTTAAGTCCGTTGAAGAAATCGCTGAGGCGAAGGCTGAAATTTTCTTAGGCGTTGAGGCAGACGGCACAGCTGTTCTCAACCGCGATAATGAGCATTTTGAACTGCTGCAAACCCGCGCCACAGAAGCCGGCATTGAAACCATCTACAGCTTTGGGGCAGATGATGCTGCTGATATTCGCTTGATCGATGCGGCTTATCTTGAGGATTGCTCAACGGTGCAAGCGGATGTTTTGGGTGATGCCATCGCTTATAAGATTGGCATGCCTGGCCGTCACTTTGTCGCTAATTCTCTGGGGGCTTTGGGTGTTATCAAGGCACTTGGGGCTGACCTGGCTTTGGGTGCTTTGGCGTTTGAGAACTTACACCCACCCAAGGGCCGTGGTACGCGCCAGAGCTTTTTTGTGCCAGGTGGCGAAATTGTTGTGATTGATGAAAGTTATAACGCCAATCCGGTTTCTATGGCGGCAGGGCTGGCGGTGTTAGGTGACATTGCGCTAAAAGGACGTGGACGTCGTATTGCTGTGTTGGGAGACATGCTGGAATTGGGTTCTAGTGCTAGAGGGCTTCATGAAGCCTTGGCCGAACCAATTGATAAGGCAGAGCTTGATTTGGTTTATGCGTGTGGGCCTGAAATGGCGCATTTGTGGGAGAAATTACCGGAGCGGATCAAAGGCGCTTACAGCCTGACGTCGGCTGAATTGGCGATGTCTGTGTGTGATGATCTCGAGGCCGGTGATGTGATTATGATCAAAGGGTCGCTTGGCAGCGCTATGGGCTTGGTTGTGGAAGCTGTGAAAGATGCTTTACAGCGCATTGAAACACAGATAACCCGTTAAAAGCTGGGGTTATAAGGAAGACAGATGTTTTATTATTTGTTCGTGAATTTTGCCGACCAAATACCGGGCTTTAATGTGTTCCGCTACATTACGTTCAGAACGGGCGGGGCGATTGTGACCGCCCTGGTCTTTGTGTTTTTGTTTGGTCCAGCGATGATTGCCGCTCTTAAAGTGCGCCAGGGCAAAGGCCAGCCCATCCGTGATGATGGACCGCAACGCCACCTCATTGAAAAGCAGGGCACGCCAACCATGGGCGGGCTGATGATGCTGGTTGGCATTGCGGTGGCCACCTTGTTATGGGGCAATTTGTATAATGGCTATGTCTGGGTGGTGTTGCTGGTGACGCTGAGTTTTGGGGCAATCGGGTTTTATGACGATTATCTCAAAATTACCAAAAGCTCATCGCGCGGTTTTTCCGGCAAGGTGAAGCTGTTAATTGAAGCTGCTATCGCGGGCCTTGCTGTTTTCATCTTTATGAAGTTGGGGCAGGAACCGTTTTCAAGCTCGCTGGCGTTTCCATTTTTGAAAAATTTCGTTGTCGATCTGAGCTGGTTTTTTGTCATATTTGGTGCCTTCGTTATTGTCGGCGCGAGCAATTCGGTCAATCTGACCGATGGGCTGGATGGTCTGGCGATCGTGCCGGTGATGATTGCGGCCGCCAGTTTTGGATCGATTGCGTATCTTACCGGAAATGCGGTGTTTGCCGAATATCTGCAAATTCATTTTGTCGCGGGCACGGGCGAATTGGCGGTGATCTGCGGGGCGATGATGGGGGCGGGACTGGGCTTTTTATGGTTTAACGCGCCACCTGCCATGATTTTCATGGGGGATACCGGGTCACTCTCCTTGGGCGCTGCTTTGGGCACAATTGCGGTTGCCTCCAAACATGAAATAGTCTTGGCGGTGGTGGGCGGTTTGTTCGTTTTGGAAGCGGTTTCGGTGATTGTCCAGGTGGCCTCGTTTAAGCTCACCGGCAGACGGGTTTTTAAAATGGCACCGCTGCATCATCATTTCGAGCAAAAGGGTTGGGCAGAACCTACCATTGTGGTGCGGTTTTGGATTATTGCCGTTGTGCTGGCTTTGGTTGGGCTTGCAACCCTCAAGCTTAGATAAGGTGGATGCATGATCCGCGCACGCGGCTTTGAGGGCAAAAATATCGCTCTGTTCGGACTGGGGATCAGCGGACGTGCGGCTGTGGCCTCTTTGCTGGCAGGTGGAGCTCAAGTGTCTGCCTGGGATGACAGTGAAGCCGCCCGCGCACAAGCCCAATCTGAGGGCATTGAGCTTACGGATTTATCCTCAAGTGATTGGTCAGCGTTTGACGCTCTGGTGCTGGCCCCCGGTGTGCCTCTCACACACCCGGAGCCGCACTGGACGGTGAAACTGGCGCAAGCCGCGCGCGTTGAGATTATTGGGGACACGGAGATTTTTATGCGTGCCTTAACGCAGGTAGGCGCGCTTGAAAACCTGATTGCCATTACCGGCACCAATGGCAAGTCAACAACCACGGCTCTGCTTGGTCATATGCTGAATTATGCCGGGCTAGATGTTGAAATCGGCGGCAATATTGGCCGTGCCGTTTTAGAACTTAAAGAGCCTGTAGCTGACCAATATTATGTGATTGAGTTTTCATCATACCAGATTGATCTTACCCCATCGCTTAAGCCGTATATCGGCATATTGTTGAACATCTCGCCTGATCATCTTGAGCGGCATGGCGATCTGGAAAATTATGCCCGCGTTAAAGCAAACCTGTTTGCCAGGCAGGACGCGCAAGACGTTGCAATCATCGGTGTTGATGATGCGCTGTCGGCCAAGATTGCCATAGACCCCAAACTTAAAGCTCAGGTGGTTGAAATCTCATCGACCAACTCCTTCGACACTGGTATTTACGTCCAGGATGGTCTTTTGTTTGATGCTGGGCACGAGGTCGCTGATTTAAGTCACATTGGATCATTGCGCGGGGTTCATAATTGGCAAAATGCGGCAGCGGCTTTTGCTGCTGCGCGCAGTCTGGCGATTGGTGCTGAGATTATTTTTAAAGCGTTTGAAAGCTTCCCTGGCTTGGTTCATCGCATGGAAGACATTGGCCGGTTTGGGTCTGTGCTGTTTATCAATGATTCAAAGGCTACCAATGCGGAAGCAGCTGCACGGGCTTTGGCGTGCTTTAAAAATATCTATTGGATTGCTGGAGGCCAAGCCAAAGAGGGCGGTATTTCAAGTCTCAAGCCCTATTTCCCGGCGATTAAAAAAGCCTATCTGATTGGGGAAGCAGCCGATGAATTTGCGGGTGTTTTAACACCCGACGTGCCTGTGGAAATCAATGGCACAATTGACAGGGCCGTTGAGGCTGCCGTGCTGGACGCAAAGGCAGATGAGGCAGATGAAAGTGTTGTCTTGTTTTCCCCGGCGTGTGCGTCGTTTGATCAATATCGTAACTTTGAAATCAGGGGTGAGGCGTTTAAAGCTGCTGTTAAACAGGCCATAGGTGAGGAGGCCATCTCATGAGCATGATGGGCCGCACCGATCGCAGCCATGTTGCCGCCTGGTGGTGGACGATTGAGCGCTGGTTGCTGACATTGTCGATTGTACTGATGCTGCTGGGCATTTTGCTGTCGATGGCGGCCAGCCCGCCGGTTGCGCACAGGCTTAATCTTGACAGCTTTCATTTTGTGAAACGGCAATTGATTTATCTTGGACCTGCCATGGCTGTGATGATTTTGGCGTCCATGCTGAGCTTGCGCCAAACGCGACGCATGAGCCTGATTATCATGGCGGTGGGCATGATTTTAATGGGGCTGACAATCGCTATTGGTCCGGAAGTTAAGGGAGCCACGCGGTGGTTGTCGTTTGGCGGATTTTCTCTGCAGCCTTCCGAGTTTGTTAAGCCGGCTTTTGTGGTGGTATGTGCCTGGTTGTTTGCTGAAAGAGCGAAAAATCCCGACGTGCCAAGCTATACGCTCGCTATAGCACTTTATGCAGGGTTTGTTACCCTGCTGGTCATGCAGCCTGATTTTGGCCAGGTCATTTTGATTACGATGGTTTGGGGGACCTTGTTCTTTTTGGCGGGGCTTGCCTGGTGGTGGATTGCGGTTTTATCTGTTTTGGGTGTCCTTGGCGGGTTTGCAGCTTATTACACCTTGCCACATGTGGCTGATCGCATAGACCGTTTTTTGTCGCCCAGTACAGGTGATACTTTTCAGGTGGATATGGCACTGCAGGCGATTAAATCTGGCGGCTGGTTTGGCAAAGGGCCAGGGGAAGGCACGGTTAAAGCCGTCTTGCCCGATGCACATTCAGACTTTGTGTTTGCGGTTGCAGCAGAAGAGTTCGGCATTGTCGTTTGCTTAGGATTGGCGGCAATCTTCATGATCATCATAATGCGCGGGCTTAAGCGCGCTTTAAGTGAAACCGATGGCTTTGTGCGGCTTGCCTCTTCTGGCCTGATTATATTATTCGGCCTGCAGGCTTTGATTAACATGGGTGTTAATTTGTCTTTGTTGCCGGCAAAAGGTATGACATTGCCATTTATATCTTATGGCGGTTCTTCGCTGTTGTCGGTGGCATTGACCATGGGGCTGGTGATGGGGCTGACCCGCACACGCGCAGAAGGTGTATTGCCCGACCAGGTCTGGCACAATAGGCATGATGCAACGGAGAGTATGTAATGGCGGTTGCCAAAACAGAACAAAAGCCTGCTCATTTCATGATTGCAGCAGGCGGCACGGGCGGACATATGTTTCCAGCCCACGCTTTGGCACAAGAGCTGGAGCGGCGTGGTGCCAGAGTGGATCTCATCACCGATGAGCGTGGGCATCGTTATGGCTCAACTTTTCCCGCCTCGCAAATTTATGAAGTGCCGGCGGCAAGCATATCGCTGAGACCTACGCCCAGAAATATAATCGGTATTTTTAAAATCATAAGCGGCACCCTCAAGACGCAGCGGGTTTTGCATCAGGCACAGCCAATTGTCCTGATCGGGTTTGGTGGCTATCCGACCTTGCCGCCGCTTGCGGGGTCTTTGTTGCAGGGCATGCCGTCATTGCTGCATGAGCAAAACGCTGTCATGGGACGTGTGAATAAGCTGTTTGCCCGCTTTGCCACAGCGATTGCCACAGGCTTTCCCAAGTTGAAAGGGGTGAGCGAACGGGTTGAAGCAAAAATTACATTTGTCGGCAACCCGGTGAGAGACGAAGTGCGTGCACTGGCAAATTCACCTTATGATCCTCCTGAGGGGGATGGTGTTTTCAATCTGCTGGTGTTTGGCGGCAGCCAAGGCGCGCGGGTGTTTTCCGACGTCGTGCCCGGAGCCATCGCGGACCTGCCTGGCAGTGTGCGCAAAAACATGAAGGTCGTTCAGCAGTGCCGTGTTGAAGACATGGAACAAGTGCGCGAGATTTATGCGCAAGCTGGTGTTAATGCCGAGATTGCACCGTTCTTTAATCGTCTGCCGCAACGGATGAGCGAGGCGCATTTGGTGATTGGTCGTGCTGGTGCTTCAACAGTGAGCGAGCTGGCTGTGATTGGCAGACCTGCTATTTTGGTGCCTCTGCCGGGATCCCTTGATGGAGACCAGCTTTACAATGCCCGTTATTTTGTGGACACAGGTGGCGGCTGGTTGCTGGATCAACGCGACCTTACGGTTGAACGATTGTCTGCTCTTTTAATGAGATTACGCTATTCAACGCAAGAGCTTAAGGCTGCTGCGGCAGGCGCTGCCTCCATTGGCAAGCCTGATGCGGTTTTGGCCTTGGCTGACTTGGCTGAAGATTTGGCGCGCAAGCTGCAAGATGATGAGGCGAATACGCGTGAGCGAAATGAGGCGGCCTGGCCTGCAATTGAGGCCGCAAAACAAAAGCCAAAATCAGATACAAATATAAAAGCAGAAAAACAAGACGCTAGAGATTTGCGGAGAAATACATGAAGCTCCCTAAGACAGTTGGTCCGATCCATTTTATCGGTATTGGCGGCATTGGTATGAGTGGCATTGCCGAGGTGATGCATAATCTGGGCTATCAGGTGCAAGGCTCTGATTTATCAGCCAATGCCAATGTTGCGCGTTTGCGCAAGCTTGGCGTAACCGTCATGGAAGGTCATGCAGCAGACAATCTTGGCGAGGCTCAAGTTGTGGTGATTTCGTCAGCCGTCAAGCCGGATAATCCTGAAGTTGTTATGGCGCGTGAGAAGTTTTTGCCAGTTGTTCGGCGCGCTGAAATGCTTGCTGAGTTGATGCGGCTCAAATCCTCGATTGCGATTGGCGGCACGCATGGCAAAACCACCACCACATCAATGGTGGCAACCGTCCTGGATGCCGCAGGGTTTGATCCCACGGTGATTAATGGCGGGATTATCAATGCTTATGGCACCAATGCCCGGCTTGGGGCAGGGGACTGGCTGGTGGCGGAAGCTGATGAGAGTGATGGGACTTTCGTCAAGCTGCCCGCTGAAATTGCCGTTGTCACCAATATTGACCCTGAGCATCTTGATCATTATGGCGATTTTGAAACGGAAAAAGCAGCGTTTCGCGCTTTTGTCGAAAACGTGCCGTTTTACGGCTTTGCCATTATGTGTGTTGATCATCCTGAAGTGCAGACGCTGATCGGGACCGTGTCTGACAGACGGATTGTGACCTATGGGGCAAGCCCGCAGGCGGATGTGCAGTTAACCGATCTTACCCACGAGGGTGGTATGAGCCGGTTTAATGTGACATTCCGCGATCGGGCGGGTGATCAAACCCGCATGATTGAGGGGATTAGTCTGGCGATGCCGGGCGAGCATAATGCGCTCAATGCCCTGGCCGCCATTGCCTTGGCGCATGAACTGGGCATTGGCGATGACATTATCAAATCAGCTTTAAGAGCTTTTGGCGGGGTCAAGCGCCGGTTTACTCAGACCGGAACTTGGAATGGGGCTTTGATTTATGATGATTATGCCCATCACCCGGTGGAAATCAGTGCAGCTCTCAAGGCGGCTCGTGCAGCGACATCTGCCCGCGTGATTGCTGTGATGCAGCCGCATCGCTATACGCGGTTGCGTGACTTGTTTGATCAATTTTGTGCGTGCTTCAATGATGCCGACACGGTGATTGTGGCCCCGGTTTATGAGGCTGGTGAAAGCTTGATAGAGGGGTTTGACCGCGATGGGCTGGTGGATGGGTTGCGTGCACGTGGTCACCGCGATGTGCAGATCATAGATGGCCCCGAGGATTTGGCGCCTATGCTTGGCGATATGTTGCAAGAAGGTGATCTGGTGATCTTCATGGGCGCTGGTTCCATCACGCTTTGGGCCAATGCTTTGCCACAAGAGCTTGAAGGATTGGGCAAGAAGACGGCGAGCTCATGAGCGAGCTTGTGAAAAATAAAACACCATTGCTTGATCGCTTGCCAAATGTGAGCGGCACGCTTGAGGCGCACGCTTCGCTAAAAGCCTATACCTGGTTTCGCACCGGTGGGGAGGCGCAAGTTTTATTCACGCCGGCTGATGAGGCTGATCTGGCTGATTTTCTTAAACAGCTTGCAGCAGATATTCCTGTCACTGTGATTGGTCTTGGCTCAAACCTGCTGGTTCGTGATGGTGGCATTAAAGGCGTGGTGATCCGGCTTGGCAGCGGGTTTTCCAAAATTGAGGTTGAAGGCGAGCATGTGCGCGCAGGAGCTGGCGCACCGGACGTCAAGCTGGCCCATGCGGCCCTTAAAGCAGGTTTGCAGGGCTTGAGCTTTTATCGCGGCATTCCCGGCACAATTGGCGGGGCCTTGCGCATGAATGGCGGCGCTTATGGGCGGGAAACATCTGATGTTTTTATCTCGGCCCGGGCCGTTGATAGCCAAGGTAAAATTCATGAATTAAATCATGATGATATGGGTTTTTCCTATCGTCATACGAGCGTGCCGGATGCATGGATATTCACCCAGGGCCTGTTTCAAGGTAGGCGAGGTGACAAAGAGACAATCGCTGATGAAATGAAGGAGATTACCAAGGCGCGCGAGCAAAGCCAGCCTGTGCGCAGTCGCACTGGTGGCTCGACGTTTAAAAACCCACCAGGTGCCAAAGCCTGGGAGCTGATTGACAAAGCAGGTTGTCGTGGGCTCAGGCTTGGTGGGGCGCAGGTGTCGGAAAAACATTGTAATTTTCTCATCAATGAAGGGTCTGCCACAGCACAGGATTTGGAAGAGCTGGGTGAGATGGTTCGCAAGCGTGTTCTTGATGCCAGCGGAGTTGAGCTTGAATGGGAGATCAAACGTCTGGGTGTTGATCTTGAAGACTAGAGGGAAGGGTTGAACATGACAGGCGCTAGAAAAGTGGCAATGCTAATGGGCGGCTGGTCGGCAGAGCGTGAGGTGTCACTGGCGTCGGGCACGGCGTGTGCTGATGCTCTGGAAAAGCTTGGCCACAGCGTTTTGCGTCTTGATGTGACCCGCACAATTGCCCAGGAGCTTTATGAGCTTAAGCCTGATGTTGCGTTTAATGCTCTTCATGGCAAATGGGGTGAAGATGGATGTGTGCAGGGCATTTTGGAAACGCTGGAAATTCCCTACACGCATTCCGGTGTTTTGGCGTCTGCCCTGGCGATGCACAAGGAACGCGCCAAGGTGATTTACCGCCAACATAAAATTCCGGTAGCCCCCAGCCGCGTGGTGACCCGTGAAGAAGCCGCCCTTGGCGATGTCATGGAGCCGCCTTTTGTCATAAAGCCGATTGAGGAAGGCTCAAGCGTTGATGTTCATATTATTCTTGAGCGTTCAGACATTAATCGCACAGCCATTGCCGGGGGAGACAAGAATGCACAAGATCTGGTGATGGTTGAGCGCTATGTGGCGGGGCGCGAATTGACCTGTGCGGTGATGGGAAATGTGGCTTTAGGTGTCACTGATATCATTTCGGAAACTAATTTTTATGATTATGAGGCTAAATATAGTCCTGGAGGGTCGCGACACGTCATTCCTGCCGAGCTTGAGCCAGAGCTTTATGCGCAGATCATGCAATTGTCGCTCAAGGCCCATCAGACTTTGGGATGCCGTGGGGTAAGCCGGTCAGATTTCCGTTATGACGATACTTATGACGGAACACTGGAATTGGTGATTTTGGAAACCAATACCCAGCCTGGAATGACCGAAACATCTTTGGTGCCCGAACAGGCGGTCCATGCGGGCCATTCGTTCGAGGAACTTGTGCAGTGGATATTAGACGACGCCTCATTAAACAGATAGCAGACCGGGGCTTTGCCCGACGAAATGTGTCGCTTGGGGCAACGCCGGATATTCGCGCTCGTAAAACGCCCGAGATATATTGGCAAGCCATGTGGCGGGGCAAGGCTGGTCAATTGCCGGGGCGGTTTGCAGCTTTTGGGCTGATTATTGCCACCGCCTTATATGGGCTTAATGTGGGTGGGCATTACGGCACTTCACAAGCCACACAGCCGAGCCTTGCAGATAAGCTGGGACGTGCCATTGGCCTTAAAGTGCGCCAGATTAATGTCAAAGGCAGCCGCCATCTTGATGTAAACACCTTGTTGAAGGCTGTGGGGGTTCGCAAAAACTCATCCATGCTGGGGTTTGATGTTTTGGCCGCCCGCCGCCGACTTGAGCGCATTGATTGGGTGGCCTCTGCTGAAGTGATGAAACTTTTTCCGGGCAGGGTCTTGGTGAATATTGTTGAACGTGAGCCTTATGCCCTATGGCAGCTTGACGGTGTTCACCGGGTGATTGACCGGGAAGGAATTGTTCTCGGAGGGATTAATGTGAGTACTTACACCTATTTACCATTGGTGGTGGGCGAGGGTGCTGCCAAAAAAGCTGATAAAATTCTAAAAATAATGTCCCTTATGCCGGCCCTTAAAACACGTGTTCGCGCCCTGGTCAGGGTGGCTGACCGGCGCTGGAATCTTAATCTTTTCAATGGCATGACTATTATGTTGCCTGAATATGACGTGCAAAAAGCCGTGGTTGAATTGAGCAGGCTTGAAAAAAAATACGCACTTTTATCAAGAAATCTCAGTTTGGTTGATTTTCGTTTACCAGATCGCATTACACTTAGGCCTATTGTAAAAAGCGCTACAAAAAATACGCCGGTAAATGTGCCGGTTTTGTAAGCGTGAGTTTGGGGTTGGTTTAGTAGCATATTCCCGAAAAGTGGGTTCCGGTTTCTATCGCGATAGTCTCGGATAAGAATATGCGGCAAATAAGTAAAGAGTATTTGTATTATGACAGTTGTGCAGTTGCATGGGCGTAATCCATCCAATTCAGGGGTTAAAACGGGGCCGGGGTTTATTGCAGCCCTCGATATTGGCAGCCATAAAATTTCATGTCTCATCAGTCGCGTGCGTCCTGCGCGTGTGAGTGATTTTGCCGGCGAGCGGCCGCAAGAACTTGAAATTATCGGTCTGGCGCAAACAGAGGCCAAGGGCATTCACAAGGGTGCCGTGGTTGATATGGCTCTGGCCGAGCGCACAATCCGAAGTGTGGTTGATGAGGCTGAACGCCAAGCCGGACTTACCATTGAAACAGTGTTTGTAAATGTATCAGGCGGTGCGCCCAAATCGCGCCGCTATCGGGCAAGCTTGGACCTTGGCGGACGCGAGGTCACAGCCCAGGATATGCACAAAGTGCTTGTGAACGCACGCGCGCAAGTTGATACCGGCAGGCAAGCTGTTTTGCATGCAGCACCCATGGGTTATGCGCTTGATGGTGCACCGGGCATGCGCAATCCCGAAGGCATGTTTGGCGACAGGTTGTCCGTTGAACTCTCCATTGTTTCGGTTCTGCCAGGACCGATGCGCAATCTTGCTCAATGCATTAATCGGTGCCACTTACAAGTTGCAGGTTTTGTGCTCTCACCATTTGCCAGCGGGCTTTCCACCTTGGTGGAAGATGAAATGGAATTGGGTGTGACCCTTATCGAGATGGGGGCGGGCACCACATCTGTTGCTGTTTTCACTGAAGGTCATCTGGTTTATGCCGATATTATCGGCGTTGGTGGTGCGGCTGTTACCAATGATATTGCGCGCGGGCTTTCAACGCCTGTGGCGCATGCTGAGCGTATTAAAACGCTGCATGGTTCAGCGCTGGCCAGCGTGTCTGATGATCGCGAGCTCATCCCCGTGCCATTGGTTGGCGAAAAGGGCTTTGATAATATCAATAAAATTCCCTGTTCCATGCTGACAGGCATTATTCAGCCGCGCTTGGAAGAGACGTTTGAACTTGTGCGCGACCGGCTTGAAGCCTCTGGCTTTGGCGATGTTGCGGGCCGCAGGGTGGTGTTGTCTGGAGCTGCCAGTCAATTGGTTGGCACAAGAGAACTGGCATCTTCTATTCTTGATCGTAAAGTGCGTGTTGGCGTAACTCGGGCTCTGCAAGGCTTGCCCGACTTTGCCAAACATGCAGGTTTTGCCACCGCCACAGGCTTGTTGGTCTATGGCCGCAATCCCAATGGGTTTACGGCGGTCAGACCAAATGTTGAGACATTGCCTCAGGAAGACCCAAATTATTTTTCCCGCGTTGGCCAATGGCTTAAGCAGGGGTTTTGAGGCTAGTTCTCTATTTTCCCAGCGAGAGATTATCATAGCGTTGATGTGATTTGAGAAATCAGGTTATTTTGATATTGTAACTCCACACTAGAGGGGAGAAATCAAATGCCGACAATAATAGTAGATCATCGTCTTAAAAGTTATGATGCCTGGCTTAAAATCTATTCGGATTATCCGCCGCCTGCCATTGGCACGTGGAAAGTACTTCGCGGCAGGGATGATCCAAACCGGGTTTTTGTGATTGGTGAATTTGATGCGTCTGAAGTTGATGCCGTCAACGAATGGGCAGCTCTGGAGCAGACGCAGGAAACATTCGCCAAGGTCAATGATATATCCGAAGCGCCAATAGATGTTGTTTGGACTGAATAACAAACACACGGTGAAATATCTGACGTGATGTGCCGACGGGCTTGGCTATAGCGGTGTTTGCGAACGCTGATTACGGGCGCCATCCTTCCGGGGCCATTTCGAAGCCTGTAAACTCAAAGCCGGGGGCGACGGTGCAGCCGATCAGTGTCCAGTCGCCGAGGCTTTTGGCTGATTGCCAGGCCTGTGCCGGCACAATGATCTGAGGCAGTTCACCATCCAGAACATTATTACCAAGGATTTGCACTTTTGTTTCGCCGGGCGTGTCTGACTGGCTGAGCTCAAGCGGGGCGCCGGCATGCCAGTGCCAGATTTCGGCGGCATCCACACGGTGCCAGTGAGATTGTTCATCAGCCTTTAGCAGGTAAAGGATTGCCGTTGACAGAGCGCGTCCGTCGGTTGGCAGATCGCGGAATGTCTCGCGGAAATGACCGCCTTCGGGATGGGGGACGAGGCCCAGCTTGGCAATAATGTCGTCTGCTACGGTCACAGATGTTATTCAGCCGCTTCGCCAACTTTTGTGCGAAGCAATGGCTGGATATCGCAGGCTTCGTCCCAGGTGCGCATACGCAAGGAGCGGGCGAATTTGCCAACGCCGTCTGTTTCGGCACACAGCAGGCCAAGCTCAATGATTTCTTCTTGTGAAAAATGCTGTTTGAGATCGTCAAAAACCTCATCGGAATCAATGGCATCGTCGCCTTGCTTAAAGGCTGTGGCAAAGCGCAGGGCAGCTTTCTCGCGATCATCAAACAGGTCTGAGGTTTCAAAGCCTTCCATCGCCATGAGTTTTTCTTCCGTTAAGCCCTGTTCCTGGGCAACGCGAGAGCGCACGGTGGAGCAATATCCGCAGAAATGTTTCATCGAAATCAACACCCGGCACATTTCCTTCATCGGCACCGGCAGGATGCCGCCGTTGAGAAGTTCGTTCCAGCCGCGCAGCCAATTGCGGCCGGCTTCGGTGCGCACATATATGCTGGCGCACAGCGGGTCGGGCGCGCCATTATGCTCGCAGGATTCCATCAGCAAACGCTGCGTTCCATTGGCATTTTCTTTAGCAAGCGGTTTTAGGCGTGGCTCGGTGGTCATGGGTGGTCTCCCTGGAAATGCTAATTGCTTTTGCGTGTGTATATCATGGCTTAAATCATATTGGCTATTTTAACCTGCGATCAGTTTGACGTATTTATCGAACACCCAGCCGGATTTGCATGGGCCGCGATAGATCTGACGTATGGCGATGGGGGAGGAGACGCCGCAATTCTTGCCATAGATAATGCCGTGCCAGCGGCCGCGCTTGTCACATAGAAATATCTGATTGCGCTCATGCAGCTCGTCAATTTTAGTGAATTTTGAACCGGGGCCTGAACGTACCGCCAGAAAATTATCGCCTTGTGGGTCAAGCCCGCGAACCTCGCCAAATCCGCCGCAGGCATCAAGGTCTTTTTCACCGCCGACCATGACCTGAACAACATGGGTTGTTTGCGCGTGCGCCGCCACGCCAGCGGTACATAGCGCCAAAACGATAATCCAAATTGTTTTGTGCATTTTTGTCTCCACGATGGACAATCATCCTATCATGACATTGAATGGTTTTAAACGCATGTTCGTTAATCAGGGGTGAGGAATATGACAGCAGTAGCTCAAGTGGACTATGACAAGACTTTTAAGGCGATATACGACAATGAAGTGGACTGGCAAGACGGGTCCAAGTCGGTGCTCAAGCTGCCGGAAGGTGTGCAGGTTAAAATATTCAACCGGGACGAGGCCATGGGCCGAACCGATATGAAGGTCAGGTTTCCCCCAGGTTATGTGGAGCCGGAACATTCTCATAAAAGCTGGCATTCAATCTGCGTGCTCAAGGGGCGGATGTGTGTTGCGGGCAAGGATCTGCGCCCGGGTGATTATGTATTCGGCTGGGATGAGCTTCATGGTCCTTATGAATATCCCGATGGCTGCGAGGTGTTTGTCGTGTTTATGGGCGAGAGTGTTGCTCATGAGTGGGATGAGGATAAGCACAAGTCACATGAAAATGTTTGGGAGGCTGAGACCGAACAAGGTAAAACAGGCGTTGAAAATTTCGCTCAACAGCGAAAGTCTGGATAATTATAAGAATATAGGGGGCAGATATGGTTTTTACGCCTAATCCGAATTTTAAAGCAACGATCGATCTTGAAATGCCGGGCAAGTGTGTGTCTCACTCGCGCACTGACAGCACGGCACGGGACGTGACCCAACCGACTGATGAACCAATTGCTCGTGGCGGCACCAATCTGGGGCTGACACCTACTGAAACATTATGGGCAGCTCTTTTGGGGTGTACCAATGTGATCGGCAATAGAATTGCTGAAAAACACGGCATGGCAATTAAAGACATGGACCTCAACGTGGCCTATACGTTTGACAGGCGCGGCGCTGCCCTGGTTGAGCCGGTTGATGTGCCGTTCACCAAAGCCTTGCTCACCATCACGGTAACCTCTGATGCTGATCCTGAATTGGTTGCGAAAGTTCAGCGCGATCTTGATACGGCGTGTCCGATTTTTCAGGTGATCAAAAATTCAGGCTGTGATCTTAAATCCGAGTGGGTGGTGAATAAGGGCTGAGCTTGATTATCTCGCTCATGGTTATTCCAAACGCTTGTGATTGTGGTGAGCGCGGTCCGGAGAGGGGCTAGCTTGGAGTGCGGCTGCTATTTCGCTCACGGCTATTCCTCGCTTTGCAGCCCTCAGGGAAACCCTTCGGGCGTTCGTCCCTTTGAAAGCTCCACTGGAGCTTTCAATTCGCTAAAGCGAACCAGTCCTCACCCTGCGCGGGCGCGCCCTGACCGGGCGAGGGCCAGTCGGCCCTAGTCCTCGCTGCGCTCGTCCGCCTGCAATGCGGCAAGCGCTTCGGCAGGCCTCTCACCTGTCCGATAAATTTGTTTATGGTTAACGCGGAAATCTTTAATTTTAATGGATTTATTAGGGCTAATTGGGTGCGTATGTATGAGTTTGTGACCCAGAATGAAGCAATGCGCCTGTTTTCTGCGGTCCCAGGCGCCTGAATTAAGCAGAATAAGATTTCGCGTTGTTAACGTTCTCTAAATAACCTGCCAGATAAACTATTGCGAATTAACTTGGGTAAAGCCCGCGTTAACTTTTTGTAGTGAACTTAGTAACGAATTGGCGGATGCGATGACGATCAATCTTAAAGTTCCCGATATGATGGATCTTAAACCTAGAATCACTGTTTTTGGTGTTGGCGGGGCAGGCGGCAATGCTGTCAACAACATGATTGAATCCGATCTGGAAGGTGTCGAATTTATCGTCGCCAATACAGATGCTCAGGCTCTTATTCAATCGTCCGCTGAGCGGCGCGTGCAAATGGGAACAGCCTTAACCGAAGGGTTGGGGGCTGGATCTGAGCCGCAAATTGGGGCCGCAGCTGCCGAAGAAGCAATGCCGGAAATCATTGATCATCTGGCGGGCTCTCATATGACTTTCATTACCGCCGGCATGGGCGGTGGCACCGGCACAGGCGCGGCGCCCGTTATTGCGCGTGCATCGCGTGAGCAGGGTATTTTAACCGTAGGCGTGGTGACCAAACCATTTCACTTTGAAGGTCAACGCCGTATGGCCACGGCTGACGAAGGCATTGAGCAGCTTGCACAATATGTTGATACGCTGATTGTTATTCCAAACCAGAACCTATTCAGGATTGCCAATGAAAAAACCACGTTTGCCGATGCTTTTGCCATGGCAGATGAGGTTTTGCATTCAGGTGTTGCCGGTATTACCGATCTGATGGTCAAAGAAGGCCTGATCAATCTTGATTTTGCCGATGTGCGCGCCATTATGAGCGGCATGGGCAAGGCGATGATGGGTACAGGCGAAGCTTCGGGTGAAAAACGCTCGATTGAAGCAGCTGAAGCTGCCATCGCCAATCCGCTATTAGATGACGTTTCCATGAGGGGCGCGCGCGGGTTGTTGATTTCAATCACCGGCGGCAAGGATCTAACCCTTTATGAGGTTGACGAAGCCGCAACCCGCATTCGCGAAGAAGTTGACCCTGCGGCAAATATCATTCTGGGTGCCACCTTTGATGAGCGGCTTGAAGGCACGATGCGCGTTTCTGTTGTGGCTACCGGCATTGAGGGCGCGGAAATGCCGCTGCCTGTTAATGTAGAGCCGAATGTTGTTGAAACAGCGCCTGAGATTAACACCATGGCACCTGTTGAAAATGACCTGGGCCCTCAAATAGAAGTGCCTCAAGAAATAGTCCCCGCTGTGGCGGCGAATGATTACCAGCATGAGATTTCTGATGAGGTTCAAATCGCTGAGAGTGCTAGTGCCCAGGTTGATGTGCCGATATCAGAACCTGGCTATGAAGATGGCGAAGCCTATATTCCGCCTCAGGCTGCGCAAGCCGACAAAAATTTGCCGCGCATGCCGGAGATTGACGACTTTCCGCCTGTTGCCGTGCGTGAATTGAAGGCGCGTGATGCCCAAGTTGAGGATATTGGGCTGGCAGCAGAGAAAAAACGCGTCGGGTTTTTCGAACGGCTGGCAAATGTAGGTATTGGCCGTACAGAAGCACCGGCCAAGCCGATTGAGCATATTGAGCCCAGTTTTGGGGTCGACCCTGCTCAGCCAAGTACGCCGGCCCCAACTGATGCGCCACGAACGGCTGATACAGCAAAAGAGCATCCTTATCTTCAGGCTATTGATGGTACGAATGAGCCTGAATTTGAAGAAGAAAACCTGGAAATTCCAGCCTTCTTGCGCAGACAGGCGAACTAAACAAGATTTCTTGCATGACAGCAAAGTGAAAGCAGAGAAGAGGTAGATTTATCTCATCTCTGCTTTTTTGTATGCGACTTTCCCAAACGCTTGTGATTGTGTCGGGTCCGATCCGGAGAGGGGCTAGCCTGCCGCAACGTTGCTATTTCGCTCACGGCTATTCCTCGCTCTGCTCGGGCCTGCGCGGGCGCGGCGCATAAGCGCCGAGGGCCAGTCGGCCCCAGTCGCAGCTAAAGCTGCTCCGTGTGCAATGCGGCAAATGTTGTTTCCTTGCCGTCTTGCGGTTAACCATAAACCATATGCGGCAATCCCCCCTGTTCCTCTGAGCAAAAAATTTATGTAAAATTCTCAAACAGGTGCGGGGAGGCTGGTCAGGGGCTGGCGAATAATGTAGAACGCTGTTCAATTGTTCTGATTGGGCATTGTTTCTCCACATTTCGGGTTTAAATCAAGTGAGGCTTGCGAAATGGTTGGCGGATTTAAGCTAATTGGGGTTTGTGTGCAGGGTTTTTTACATGTCTAATGGCACTATGCATAAAAGCTTATCAAGCGTTGGATTTTTTGGCCGCGTGGCGGTGGTTCTGGCCTATGGCCTATTGGCGTCTGGCTGTTCGAAATGGATTTCTCTGGAAGACGATCCCAAAGCGCCACCTTCAGATAAAAGCAGTGGACCGAAGCCGATTTTGGCCGCTAACAGTGATAATGATTCGGTTGGCAAGATTTATAGTGAAGCACAGATTCAACTCAGAGAAAAAAATTATGAGGCTGCTGCCAAGAAGTTTGCTGAAGTGGAACGCCAACACCCCTATTCAACCTGGGCGAGGCGGGCCATTCTCATGTCCGCTTATGCGCAGTATGAACGCAATAATTATGATGCCACAATTAGTGCTTCAAAGCGTTTCATTCAGCTTTACCCCGGCAATAAAGACACAGCTTATGCCTATTATCTGATCGGCTTGAGCTATTATGAACAAATCACCGATGTTGGCCGTGACCAGGGTGTTACCCAAAAGGCGTTCGATGCTCTAAATGAAGTATCTCGCCGTTTTCCAGACTCAAAATATGCCGAAAATGCTAAGAAAAAGGCCGTTCTTGCGAAAGATCACCTGGCTGGCAAAGAGATGGAAGTCGGCCGGTATTATCTTAAACGGCATGCCTATATCGCCGCTGTGAACCGGTTTAAAATCGTGGTCAAAGATTATCAAACCACTTCGCATACGCCTGAAGCCTTAATGCGGTTAACCGAAGCTTATTTGGCGCTTGGCATTAAGGCCGAAGCACAAACGGCCGCTGCCGTGCTGGGCCATAACTATCCAAGCAGCCAATGGTATAAAGATTCCTATGTCCTGCTTAAATCCGGTGGACTAGCCCCTCGTGAAAATAAACAGTCATGGATAAGCCAGGCATGGAACTCTGTGGCTGTTTTCTGATATGACAGCACTATGCTGTCTGCCCTAACCATAAAAGATATCGTTCTGATTGATCAGCTCAACTTGAGCCTGGGTGATGGTCTGTGTGTCTTGACGGGTGAAACCGGGGCTGGCAAGTCGATCATTCTTGATGCTCTTGGTTTGGCGCTAGGGGCGCGTGGAGATGGGTCGCTGGTGCGCCCGGGTGTGGCCCAGGGCACGGTGACAGCCTTGTTTGAAACATCTGACCATCCGTTGCTTGAAGATCTGCTGCAAGAAAATGACATCGATGTGAGTGATGGTTTGTTGTTGCGCCGGGTGCAGGGGGCAGATGGCCGCACACGGGCGTTTATCAATGATCAGCCGGTCTCTGTTCAATTGCTGCGCCAGGTTGGAGCGGCCCTGGTTGAAATTCACGGCCAGCATGATGAGCGTGCGCTGCTTGATCAAGATACCCACCGTGATTTGCTTGATGCCTTTGGGGGTATGCAAGATGATGTGGTGCGTGTTGGTGAGGCCTGGGAGGCGTGGCGTGAAAGCCTGGAGGCTCTCAAGTCGCATGAGGCGGCGTTGGAAAAATCCCGCGCGGATGAAGATTATTTGCGTCACGCGGTACAAGAATTGGAAAAGCTTTCCGTTGAGACCGGCGAAGAAGACAAGCTTGCTGAAACGCGCCAATTGATGATGCATGCTGAGAAATTTTCAGCTGACTTGTCTGAAGCCCATGATGCACTTGCTGGTGATTCTGTGGCAGATGCCAGGCTTAATGCCGCCTTGCGCAAGCTGGAGCGTAATCAGGACAAGGCCGCAGGCCGGTTTGACACAGCGATTGCAGCCCTTGAGCGCGCCATTATGGAATTGGGCGAGGCACGCGGTGCTGTCGCCCAAGCGCTTAATGATGTGGAATATGATCCCCAAACCCTGGAGCAAAGCGAAGAGCGCTTGTTTGAGCTTAGAGCGGCCGCGCGCAAATATAATACAAGCGTGGATAATCTGCCCGGTGTTGCTGCTGACATGGCCGACCGGCTGGCGGGGATTGATCATGATGAGCAAAAACGCGCTGATCTCAAGGCCCGCGTTGATGCCTGTGAGGCGGAATATTTCCAATTGGCGCGCTCCTTGAGCGAGAAGCGCCAAAATGCGGCCGGCATGCTTGATGCCCAAGTGATGGCTGAATTGCCGCCGTTAAAGCTTGAAAAAGCGGTGTTCCTAACGGATGTGACCACACTGGAAGAGGGCGGACCTGCGGGGCTTGATCAGGTTGAGTTTAAAATTGCCGCTAATCCGGGCCAAAAACCGGCTCCCATGATGAAAGTGGCATCAGGTGGTGAATTGGCCCGATTTATTTTGGCTCTTAAAGTTGTGCTTGCCGAGCGTGGCTCAGCCCCCGTTCTGGTGTTTGACGAAATTGACACAGGTGCTGGTGGTGCTGTTGCTGACGCTATTGGCCGGAGATTGGCTGACCTGGGTGGAAAATTGCAGGTGCTTGCGGTTACGCATTCGCCGCAGGTGGCAGCCCTTGCGATCAATCACTGGCGTATTTCCAAGCGTGCTGATCACTCCGGAGATGAAGAACGGGCCCTGACTGAAGTTCATCCGCTTGACCCGCCAGCACGTGAAGAAGAAGTGGCGCGTATGTTATCAGGGGCCACCATAACCGAAGAGGCACGAGCAGCAGCGGTGAAGCTGATTGGCGGCCAGGTTTGAGTGCGCCAGAAAAACCGGCCGAGCTTGAGGTTGAGGCTTTAAGCGAAGATCAGGCAGCCCTTGAGCTTGAACGTCTGGCGGCTGAAATAGCTCATCATGATGCGCGGTATTATCAACAAGATGCGCCGGAAATCTCAGACGCTGATTATGACGCCTTGCGCCAACGCAATGAGGCGATTGAAGCACGGTTCCCAAATCTTGTAAGGCCCGACAGCCCAAGTGTGCTGGTGGGCGCCAAGCCGTCCGAGAGGTTCGATAAAGTCACCCATGCGGTGTCGATGTTATCGCTTGGCAATGCGTTTGATGATGACGATGTGCGCGATTTTGTTGACCGTATCCGTCGGTTTCTGGGCCTTGAGGCAGACGAGATTGTCGCAATGACGGCAGAGCCCAAGATTGATGGATTATCCGCCAGCCTTCGTTATGAGCAGGGCAAGCTTGTGGTGGGGGCTACGCGGGGGGATGGTCAGGTTGGGGAAAATATCACGGCGAACCTGCGCACTATTAAAGATATTCCCGACAGGCTTGACGGCACAGGCTGGCCGGATGTGGTTGAGGTGCGCGGTGAGGTCTATATGACGCATAAGGATTTCGCTGCGCTGAATGAGGCGCAGGCTAAGGCCGGATTGCAGACCTATGTGAACCCGCGCAATACGGCAGCAGGGTCTTTGCGCCAGCTTGATCCTAAAATAACGGCGCAGCGTCCTTTGAAGTTTTTTGCCTATGCTTGGGGTGAGATGTCGGCTGTGCCGTTTGATACTCAAATGGCCGCTGTTGAGATGTTTGAGGCCTGGGGGTTTCAAAAAAATTCGCTCATGCAGCGTTGTGAAACAGTGCCGCAAATGATTGAAACTTATAGGGAAATTGAAGAACAACGTGCCAGTCTTGGATATGATATTGATGGTGTGGTTTACAAAGTAGACCGGCTTGATTGGCAAAATCGTCTGGGCTTTGTCTCGCGTTCGCCACGCTGGGCGGTGGCGCATAAATTTCCAGCTGAGAAAGCCACAACCGTGCTTAACGACATTGAAATTCAAGTGGGCCGCACGGGGGCTCTCACACCGGTGGCCAAGCTTGAACCGGTGACAGTCGGTGGCGTGGTGGTCTCGAACGCCACATTGCATAATGAAGATGAGATTGTGCGTAAAGATGTGCGCAAGGGCGACACGGTAATTGTGCAACGCGCCGGTGATGTTATCCCCCAGGTTGTCTCGGTGGTGATGGACAAACGGCCTAAAGATGCTGAGCCTTATAAGTTCCCCGACATTTGCCCTGCTTGCGGCAGTCACGCGGTGCGCGAGCTTAATCCCAAAACCGGCAAGCCTGATGTTGCCCGGCGGTGTACGGGCGGTTTGACCTGTCCGGCGCAAGCGGTTGAACGGCTAAAACATTTTGTATCCCGCACGGCGCTCGACATTGAAGGCCTGGGCGCCAAGCAGGTTGAAGCATTTTACAAAGATGGGCTGGTGATGTCGCCGGCTGATATTTTTACGCTTGAAGCAAAGGACAAAACGTCCCTGACGCCACTTCGTAACCGTGAGGGATGGGGTGGGACATCGGTGCGCAATTTGTTTGGGGCCATTGACGCACGCCGCAATGTCTCTTTGGACCGCTTCTTGTTTGGCCTTGGCATGCGCCATGTGGGCGAGACGACAGCCAGGTTGCTGGCACGAAATTATGGTACGATTGAAGCGTTCAGCGAGGCCATGAGTGCTGCTCGTGATGAGACCAGCGATGCCTATCAGGAACTCAACAATATTGATGGTATTGGCCAGGTGGTGGCCGATGCGATTGTCGAATTTTTTGCTGAAGCGCATAATGCACAAGTGCTGGAAGCTCTGCTTGAAGAGGTTAGGCCTGAACCCGTTGAGGCTGTTATCAGTTCATCGCCGGTGGCGGGCAAAAGTGTGGTGTTTACCGGCTCGCTGGAGCGCATGACGCGGTCTGAAGCCAAAGCCAGGGCCGAAACGCTGGGGGCTAAAGTGTCAGGGTCGGTGTCGGCCAAGACCGATATTGTGGTGGCAGGGCCAGGGGCTGGCTCCAAGCTTAAAAAGGCTGAAGAATTGGGCGTTGAGGTATTGAGCGAAGATGATTGGCTGGCATTGATTGAAGGTGTTTGAAACCAGCAGAGGAGTTGATTATGGGCAAGCAAAATGATGAGGCTGCAACCGCTCTGGACCTGGGGCCGCAAGCTGAATTGACGGCAGAATTACAAGCTTATTTCGATAAGTGTGATGAGAAGTTAGGTTTTGTCCCCAATGTGTTGCGGGCTTATGCGTTTGATGCCGTCAAACTGCAGGCGTTCATCGATATGGCTGATGATTTGATGTTGGCTGACAGCAATTTATCGAAACTTGAGCGCGAAATGATTGCGGTCGCCGTGAGTGCGGTCAACCATTGCCATTATTGCCTGACGGCGCATGGGGCAATTGTGCGGATACGGTCGGGTGATTCGGAATTTGGCGAGCTGATTGCACAGAACTATCGCGCGGCAAACCTTGAGCCACGGCAAAAAGCGATGTTGGATTTTTCAGTTAAACTCACCGAAAGCCCAGATAAAATGGAAGAAGCCGACCGGCAAGCCTTGCGGGACCAAGGTTTTAGCGATCGTGATATATGGGATATTGCCGCTGTTGCGGGGTTTTACAATATGTCAAACCGACTGGCGGCTGCGACCGAAATGCGGCCCAACAAAGAGTATCATTATATGATGCGCGACCGTGCGGCTGATGCCAAATAGGATTGTTTAGCTTAAATCGGCCGGATTGCTTGTTTGAATTTGATATAGGTCAAGGCCTAGTTGGACCGGCCAAGTAGACTGAACGTGCATCATGATAATGATGGGGCGGTGGGGCGCGACTTCACGTGCAAGGAGGTTATCATGGATTTTCACGTATATAGTTGCAAACTGGATAGTGACACTTTTGTGGTCACGGATGCAAAACATGCAAAAACAATAACCAACGACGTTTGCCCTTCACCTGGTGATGAACTTGTAAAAGTTGGGCAATTCAAGGAGATGGGTGCGGACAGAGCGGCTTTTGATGAAGGCCTTGCCAAACGTTCAATCAAATCTCAAGGCTTTTACCGGTTCCATTCCAAAACCTATGATCCGGTTGCACAAGCACCGATTGCGATGCCATAGCTTCGTTGTGCTGGTCGATTGTGATTAGAGCGCTGATGTTTCAGAGATAGCTCACGTCAATGGCGAGCAGACCTGCTTGAGCCATGTCTTGTCTGAGCCTGAAAGCTCGGGGCCAATTTCGGTAAAAACTCTTTGGTGATAGGCGTTTAGCCAAGAGAGCTCCTGCTTGCTTAAAAGCTTAATTTCAATCAATCGGCGGTCAATAGGGGCAAGTGTCAGCGTCTCAAAACCGAGCATGGTGCGCTCGCCGCCCTTGGGAGGTTTGATCTCTTCGACCAGCACAAGGTTTTCAATTCTGATGCCATATTTGCCCTGTTTGTAATAGCCGGGCTCGTTGGACAGGATCATGCCCGGTTCCAATGGCACTTTGAAACTGCGTTTGGAAATGCCCTGCGGGCCTTCGTGGACGGAGAGATAGCTGCCGATGCCATGACCTGTGCCATGGTCAAAATCAAGACCGGCCTGCCACAAGGGCATGCGCGCAAGGGCGTCTAAATGAGCGCCGGTTGTGCCTTTGGCAAAGCGCGCCATGGATAAAGCAATATGGCCTTTAAGCACTAATGTGAAATTGCGTCGCATCTCAACACGTGGTTTGCCAATGGCAATTGTGCGGGTCACATCCGTGGTGCCGTCTGGATATTGCGCGCCGGAATCGATCAGATAGAGCGTGCCATTCTCAAATTTGCGATTTGATGTTTCGCTCACGCGGTAATGTACAATTGCGCCATTGGGGCCTACGGCTGAGATGGCGGGAAAGCTTAAATCTTTGAACTCGGGTGATTGAGCACGCAAGCCTTCAAGCTTTTGGGCTGCGGTTATTTCATCAAGCTTGGTTTTGGTGCGCTGAGCCCAGGCCAAAAACCGGCACAAAGCCACGCCGTCGCGCTTGTGTGCTGTGCGTGCGCCGTTGATTTCGGCTTTGGTTTTGCGCGCCTTTGGCAAAAGGCAAGGGTCTTGGCCGTGGATAATATCCGCCCCGGCGGATGTGAGCTGTTGTTCAAACCAAAAAGCTGCCGTGTTGTTGTCCAGCCGTACGCAAGCTTTTGATTTTCCTAATTTTTCAAGGCGCTTGATGAGTTTGTTGGGCGCAAAGATCTGGGTCAATTCGCTTAGATAGCTTTTGGCTTTGGTGCCCAATTTGTCGGGGTCGATGAAAAGCTCGTGCTTGCCGCGTGCTTTGAGAATGGCGAAACATAAAGCCACCGGCGTATGTGTCAGGTCTTGGCCGCGAATATTAAAGGCCCAGGCGATTGAATCGGGCAGGGTGAGGATGGTTGCATCCTGGTTTTTAGCCTTGAGCGCAATTGCTATCTCCTCAAGTTTGTCTTTAGAAGACCGGCCAGCCAAGCGTGCGGGATGGACCTGCACAGGGCCTTTGGGGGGGTGGGGCTGGTCGTGCCAAACATCATCAAGAGGGTTGGTTTTAACGGCAATCAGTTTGGCACCGGCCTGGGTGCACGCAGATTTTAGCTGTTTTACGCTGGCAGGTGTGAGAAGGCGCGGATCGATGCCCAAACGCAGGCCCGGTTTCAAGGCCTGTTCGAGCCATTGGGCCGGGCTTTTCTTGGTGACATCCATTATTTCAAAGGTTTTGGACGCGGTTTGCGATTTGGCTTGCAGCGTATAGCGGCCATCGACAAATAACATAGCCTTATTCGGCAAGATGATGCACATACCCGCCGAGCCGGTGAACCCTGTGAGCCAGGCCAAACGCTCGGCTGAGGGGGGGACATATTCGCCCAAATGTTCATCGGCGCGGGGTATGATAAACCCGTCCAGTTTCTGGGCTTTTAGCTGCGCGCGCAAAGCTTTGACATGGGCAGGCCCACTTGCGCGATCCCCTAGGTCTTTAAAGCTTTGATGCATGCGTCCAAACCGTATTTGGCAATTGCGATTCTCGTTTCGAGTTTTGGCACAATGTCAGAGAGATATGCCACAAGCCATGACTTTTTTGCAGGCTTTACAGGCTTAAATCATGAGGTATGCGTTTTGTGCAATGCTGTATTGCCATAATAGCACTTCTAAAGTCATATTTCTGTATTAATTAATCCTTAAACCCGTGAGCGGCGGCTGAAATATTGTTTGTAAGCCGTGAACCGCTTGCCCAAAGATTTAAAGGATATTGTCATGGCTGATGTAACTTATCAAAATCTGGATCACTCGAAAGGTCCAGGTGGACGTTTTGTCTTAAGTCAACTTATTGTTGATTATATCAAGCGAATTCAATTGTATAGAGCGAAATCTCGTGCAGTATATGAATTGCGTAATCTGGATAATCGCATGCTTGCCGACATTGGTGTTGCACGCGGCGAAATTGCATATCGCGTTTGGAATCAAGAGCAGGATTAGATTTTAGGCCCTGAATTTTGCCAATATTAAAGGTATGCAAGAAACGCATGGCTGGGTTGTGATTTTCCCCACTACTAAAAAACCTCGGTAACACTTAAATAACCATAAGAACGGCGGGGACAGTGTTTTTAAACTGTTCTTGAGCCCCAAGCGGCAGGTGCCGCTAGGAAAAGGAGAAATAAAATGGCAGATGCAACATATACCTCATTGAATACACCACGCGGTTCAGGGTTTGGCGCACGCATCAAGTCTGCGCTGGGAAGGGCCTTTGAAACGATGGCCAAATCCCGCGAACGTGAAGCGCGCCGCCAAGTTGGCCATTACCTGGTCAATCTTGACGATAAAACTCTGAATGAGCTTGGTTATAAGCGTGACGAAATCGCACGCTGGGCATAAGTCCTAAATTCTAGAGCGCGCAAGCTTTTCTCCGAATAGCTACTGCGCTCTAGTTTTTTGTTTAAGCGTATCTTTATCTCAAAACCGGTACCCACTTTTGAGAGATACGCTCTAGATTAAAACTCCCCACTCCTCCCTGGGGATATAGGCCGGGCATTGGTAGAAATATCATTGCCTGGCTTTTTTTTATGGATGTTAGGGGTGGACAAGTGTGAGTGTGGCCCAGCCATCAAGTTCTTCGCGGGACACAAGCACCAGTCCCTGGGTGCGATAACGCGCAATGATGCGGGCGGCTTGATGCAGCAACAAGCCTGAGAGGATCAATCTGCCTTTTGGAGTCAGCAAGGGTGTTATTTTGGGTGCCAGTTTCATCAAGGGGCCTGCCAGAATATTGGCCATAATCAAATCATAGGGGGCGCGGGTCTGGAGAACTGCATGGTGCGTTCCCACAGCGGTGACGGCGTTAATCAGCGGCCCTACATTATTGATTTTGGCGTTTGCGCGCGTGACTTGAACCGCGATAGGGTCAATGTCGCTTGCCAGAACCGGTCTTGATGTTGCGCGTGCTGCCGCTATTGCCAATATGCCGGTGCCACATCCCAGGTCGAGCATGTTTTGCGGACTTTGATATTTTAAAACCTTGTCCAGGGCGATAAGACAGCCCAGAGTTGTGCCGTGATGGCCGGTGCCAAAGGCCTGGCCCGCGTCGAGCTCAATGTTAATGCCACCACCGCGCCGTTCGTTGCGATCATGCTGGCCATGAATAAAAAATCTGCCGGCACTTAGCGGTTTAAGGTCTTTGAGGCCTTCGGCGACCCAGTTACGATCGCTTAAAACTTCATGGCTGTACCCTTGAAGGGTGACGCCAAGTGTCTCTGCAAGGGGTCTTACGATTTCTAAGGCCTGGTCTGTATTTTGGCCCGCCTTGAGGTAAGCCTCTACGCTCCAAAGGCCGTTCTCTGCTTCCCACAGGCCAATGACGTCAGCCAATTCATCTGTCTGATCCTCCAGCGCCGTGCTGAGCTTGTGCGCATCGGGTTCATCCAGATGCCAAGTCATTTTTATAACGGAATTTTCACGAGATATACTCATGTGGTTGAGGTATATAGCAGGATGCGAGCTAGAGCCAGGGTGGGGGTGGGGCAGAAAGTCCTGAGATTTGTGCCAAAGCTTTCTTTTGGGCAAAGCGGCGCGCTGCGATAAAGGGGAAGATAGTGTGCCTCAGGAATGTTGCGATCGTGCCATCTGATGAGATGAATCGTGTCATGGTATCGACCTCGGCGATGACCTTTTTTGCAATGGGATGGCGACGTTCGGTATAGGTTTTTGTCTCACCACGCTCAATCAGATAGGCAAGCCAGGCTGCATCCTCAATACCAAGGTTCATGCCGCGTCCGCCGGCAGGCGAGTGGATGTGGGCTGCATCTCCCGCAAGGAACACAGGACCTTTCTGATATGTCTCGACCTGCCTGTGCGAGATGCGGAATTGGGATTCCCATTCAACTTTGTGCACCTGAATTTGAGGGGGGATAACATCAAGCACATTTGTATGGTCCGCCACCACACGGAACAGATCATCGCGTATCGGTATGAAACCGATCATGAGCGGGCTTAAATCGAATATATGCAATTCATTGTGCGTAAGGCCGCTGACGCGGACGTCGGCCAATCCCCAATCATGCTCGTAAGCTTGCCCAATAAAGTTGATGCCAGAGGCTTTGCGGACAGCTGAATGAGCACCATCTGCACCAATCACAATGTCGGGTGTTATTTTCTCGGTTTTGCCTTCATGTTTGAGCGTGACGATAGGTTTTTCATTTTCGAATTTAAGACCTGTTAGTTCTGTACCCCATTCAATTTTGCTGTTTCCCCCGAGCGTTTCGATCAGCAGTCGTTCTGTATCGGCTTGCGGCAGCACCAGCATGTAATCTCTTTTGGGGTGCGGCATGTTTTTCATATCAAGCCTGAACAGGGGGCCTGAGGGTCCATGAAAATTCATTGCACGGGCTTTGATGCCGGCCTCAATTAGGGCTTTGGATGTTCCGCTGGGCCCAAGAATGTCAAGCGTGCGCGGGTTGATGGCCAGCGCACGGGATTCAACATGGGGGCCTTTATCTTTTTCCACGATGCGTGGTTTGAACCCACGTCGTGTGAGCTCAACGGCTGCCGTAAGCCCCACCGGGCCTGCGCCAACAATCAATATGTCTAAATCTGCCGCCATAGTGGAATTATGCCTACTTATTGGCTGGTTTCTAGGCTTTGTTTATTTCGCTCACGGCTATTCCTCGCTGCGCTCAGGCCTCCGCGTGGGCGGCGCATAAGCGCCGAGGGCCAGTCGGCCCTAGTCGATGCAATCGTAAAGCCAGATGGTTTTGCGATTACATCTCCACGAACTATGTTCGTTCAACAAAATTGGACAGCACCCGCTTGCGGCCTGCCTTGTCGAAATCAATGGTGAGCTTATTGCCGTTTATGCTTGATATCAGGCCATAGCCATATTTTTGATGAAAGATGCGCTCTCCCAGTGAAAAATCCGACGTGTCGGGATCATTGGTCGCTAGTAATTCGCCATCAATGGTCACGGGTTTGCGCTGTTGGGTGGCACCTGTTGTTTGGGCCGCCTTTGCGCGCTGCCAGCCAGGTGTATCGTAAGTATTGGCAAAGGGTTGCGTGCGGCTGCCGGGTTGGTTTGCGCGAAATCCATCGTGCGCACCATAGGCACTTTGAGTGTTCTCAACGTCAATATGCTCTTCGGGCAATTCATCCAAAAAGCGTGAGGGCATGGCATTTTGCCAAAGATTGTGAATGCGTCTGTTGGCGGCAAATGAGATCCTTAAATCAAAGCGCGCGCGTGTGATGCCGACATGGGCCAGCCTGCGTTCTTCTTCCAAGCCCACCCTGCCAAATTCGTCCAAAGGGCGCTGGTGGGGTAAAAGGCCTTCTTCCCAGCCCGGCAAAAACACCACATCGAACTCCAAACCCTTGGCGGAATGCAGCGTCATGAGGTTGATTTTCTCTTCTGCCTCATCGCTGCTGGTGTCCATCACCAGGGCAATATGCTCAAGGAAGCCTGCCAGCGTGTCAAACTCACCCATGGCGTGGATCAGCTCTTTAAGGTTTTCCAATCGGCCTTCGGCTTTGGCTGTTTTGTCGCGCTGCCACATATCGGTGTAGCCGGATTCTTCTAAAATCATTTCGGCAAGTTCGGTGTGCGGCGTGGTTTCAATCAGACTGCGCCAGCGCAATATGTTATCAATCAGTCCTTGCAGGGCAGCTCGAGCGCGTGGTTTGAGTTCATCGGTTTCGACAATTTCGCGGGCAGCTTGCACCATTGGCACATTGCGGGCGCGAGCGTGTTCATGCAGGCTTTTAAGCGTGGCGTCACCCAAGCCGCGCTTGGGCGTGTTGACAATGCGCTCAAAGGCCAGGTCATGGTCGGGTTGGCTTACGATTTTCAAATAGGCCAGGGCGTCACGAATTTCCATGCGCTCATAAAACCGTGGGCCGCCGATCACTCTATAAGGCAGGCCAAGCGTTATGAAACGCTCTTCAAATTCTCGCATTTGAAAGCTGGCGCGCACCAGAATGGCGACTTCATTGAGGTTTTGCTGCTCGCGTTGAAGATTTTCAATATCGTCTGCGATCAGACGGGCTTCTTCTTCGCCATCCCACAGCCCGCGCACCTTGACCTTTTCACCATCATTGAGATCGGTTCTCAGGGTTTTGCCAAGCCGGTCTTCATTATGCGCGATTAAAGCGGAGGCTGCTGCGAGAATATGTGGGGTTGAGCGGTAATTTTGTTCAAGTCTTACAACTTTGGCGCCGGGAAAATCTTTTTCAAAACGCAGAATATTGTCAACTTCAGCGCCGCGCCAGCCATAGATCGATTGATCATCATCGCCAACGCAGCAAATATTGCGGTGGCTCTGGGCTAATAATCTGAGCCAAAGATATTGCACCACATTGGTGTCTTGATACTCATCAACCAGCAAATGCGTGAACCGGCTTTGATATTCTGCCAGAACATCGGGGTGTTCCTGGAAAATGCGCAGGCATTCCAGCAGGAGGTCGCCAAAGTCAGCGGCGTTAAGCGTTTTGAGCCGCTGTTGATATTCGGCATAAAGTTCAGCACCCTTGCCATTGGCAAAGGCATGGCCTTCTCCGGCTGGCACTTTGTCCGGGGTTAGTCCTCTATTTTTCCAATTATCGATAAAACCCGCCAATTGCCGGGCAGGCCAGCGTTTGGCGTCAATATTATGTGCGGCGATCAGCTGTTTCAGCAATCTGATCTGATCATCGGTGTCGAGGATGGAAAAGTCGGATTTAAGATCAACCAGTTCAGCATGTCGCCTCAGGATTTGTGCCGAAATTGAATGAAACGTGCCCAACCATTGCATGCCCTCAACGGTGGAACCGATCAATGTTGAGATGCGGTGTTTCATCTCGCGTGCGGCTTTGTTGGTGAAGGTAACAGCCAGGATTTGCCGCGGCTGGGCGAGCCCCAGTTTGAGTAAATGCGCAAGCCTGGTTGTCAGTACGCGGGTCTTGCCGGTGCCGGCACCCGCCAGAACCAAAACGGGGCCTTCGAGGGCTTCAATTGCTTCGCGTTGTTCGGCATTAAGTCCCTCAAGGTAGGGGGCTGTATTTGCCGCCATAGCGCGCATGGCAATGCCGCCCGGTTTGGGGCTTCGGATTGGCACATCAAGTGAACTTTTTTGTTCAGGTTTGCTCATAAGCTACTGTTTTGTTTGTATTAAAAAACGTATCTGAACCTTATAATTCGGCTGTTTTAAGGTTCGAATTGAAGTGTTATCCGACTATACCACTTCAGCGCTATTGACTAATTGTTATGTTCTTCATGGGCCTCGATCAAGGCATCGTTGAAGAGATCGAGGGCTGCGCGTTGATCTGCCCAACCGGTCTGGTTGAGACTGCCTGCTTTATCAACGACGGCAATATGCGTTGAGCCGGAATGATCAAATAACCTCAAGGCTGTTTCCAAACTGTCGCGGCTGGTGAGCGAGGGGCTACCTGGTTTGATTTGGGGCGATGTTGCCCCTTCTTCAAGCTCAAGCCTGGTCATGAAATCTTTAACCTTGAGCGTATTGGAAATATGTTTGTGAGGGCCTTGGTGCAAAAACAGGCCACGCAAGCCCAACAGCCAATGGAAATAACTACGCCCGTGGACTGCCTGCATCATGCCGGATGATAAGGAGACAGCAAACAGGAGTGCTATGGTGACTTCAAAGCCGCCTGTCAGCTCAAACACGATCAGGGTTGTTGAAATTGGCGCGCCAAGTATGGCTGCAGCCACAGCGCCCATGCCGACAATGGCATAAAGCCCGATGTTCGATGCGAGTTCAGGAAACACGCTGGTGGCGATAAGGCCATAGGCGGCACCCGTCATGGCACCCAAATACAAAGCAGGCGAAAACACACCGCCGCCAAACCGGCTGGCCAAGGTGATGGCCGTTGCCACTGTTTTAGCGACAATCAGGGCGATGAGGATGATCAACGGGAATTGGTTTTTGATCGCCATGTCTGTTGCTTCATAGCCAACACCCAACACCTGGGGGAACACCAGGGCGATGAGGCCGACCAGAAGACCGCCGATGACGGGCCGGGTCCAAAGCGGAATTTCAACCTGTCTGGAGGCCCAATCAGCAAAGGTGACGGCAAATTGAAAACAGATTGCAACCAAGCCGCAGGTGATGCCCAACAGCGCAAAGGCCGGGAACTCGAGAAAGGATGTTATCTCAAATTCAGGCACGATGAAGGCTGGGAAATCACCCAGATATAGTCTGGTTAGCAAGGTTGCACATACGCTTGAGATGACGATTGGAATAAAGGCTCTGATTGCGTAATGGCCTAAAACGACTTCAAGAGCAAACAAGGCACCGGCAATTGGGGCGTTAAACGAAGCAGAAACGGCGGCCGCCACGCCACACCCCAGCATGGCGCGGGCCATGGCAGGGGAAAAATTGAAAAACCGCCCTAAAAGCGAGGCAAATGTGGCGCCTAGATGAACGGCGGGGCCCTCCCTGCCTGCACTGGCGCCTGAGCCGAGCGAGATGGCAGAGATAACAGCTGATCCTATGCCATTTGTCAGTGGAATCTGTGCGCCGTGCAGCGCACGCGCCTCAATGACATCGGCAACGCCTTCGGCACGTTTTGAGGGCATCCAGAAATGCAAAATCAGGCCAACCACAAGCCCGCCAACAGTTGGGGCTAAAATAATAAGCCACCAATATTCCAATTCGGCGGCTGTGCTTGCCACTTTTTCAGCCATGGTGCCGAGCCATAGAAATTGCACAGAGGCAATGGCATAGCGAAAGAGAATTATAAGGAAAGCGACAAAGACACCAATTGTGATCGCCAGACCCCAGGCAATGGGTTGGCGCGACTCAATAAAGGCGCGCCAATTTGGTGCAACAGCCTCATAAAAATAGCTCTTTATGCCGCTAAAGCCCTGCATATGGACCCGCCTCCTTGCCTTAAATCTGAAAGGTGCTACCGACTCGTAATCCAAACTGCTCACAGCGGTAGCTAAAACGGCGCGTAAGATCAAGCCAAAGTGCAGTTTTTCTAGCAATTGGATGGCCTGAAAGTTTAGCACATGCTAGGTTTTTATCAGTATTGACCAAATGAGGATGGTTTCATGACTATGGCCGCTAATGTTGTTGAAGATTTGCCAGGCACACGCGCACAAGCGCTTGATGAGATTGGTGCGCTTATTGGTGACCGTCTGTCGACAACAGCTGCGATGCGCCTGCAATATGGCGAGGATCATACCTGGCACGACAAAGCCGAGCCTGACGGGGTGGCCTTTGTTGAGAGCACGCAAGAAGTCGTGGAGATTGTCAAAATTTGTGCACGTCATAACATGCCAATCATTCCATATGGAGCGGGATCATCTTTGGAAGGGCATATTCGTGCGCCATTAGGTGGGGTAACGCTTGAATTTTCAAAAATGAACAAGGTGTTGCGGGTTGGCCAGGAAGATATGGATTGCACGGTTGAGCCCGGTGTCACGCGCAAGCAGCTCAACACATATTTGCGCGATACAGGATTGTTTTTCCCAATTGATCCGGGCGCTGATGCCTCAATCGGCGGCATGACCGCAACGCGTGCTTCGGGCACCAATGCTGTGCGTTATGGCACGATGCGCGAAAATGTGCTCAGCATTAAAGCCGTGATGGCAGACGGCTCGATTGTCACAACCGCCAGCCGAGCGCGAAAATCTTCAGCCGGCTATGATCTCACACGGTTATTGGTGGGTTCTGAGGGCACGCTTGGCATCATCACGGAAGTGAGTTTGAAATTATACGGCATTCCCGAAGCGATCAGCGGTGGGGTGTGTCCGTTTAAAACTCTGAAAGGGGCGTGCGATGCGGCAATTGAAACCATTCAAATGGGCATACCAATTGCCCGGGTTGAGCTTTTGGATGCGTTGCATGTCAAAGCGATCAATAATTACTCCAAGCTCACTTTGCCGGAAGAAGACACGCTGTTTGTTGAGTTTCATGGGACTGAGGCAAGCGTTAAAGAGCAGGCCGAACGGTTTGGCGAGATTGCAAAAGATAATGGTGGACTTGATTTTGAATGGTCGAGTGATCCTGAAGAACGCAACAGATTGTGGGCCGCTCGTCATGACAGTTTTTGGGCCGGCATGGCAATCGCGCCTGGCCGGCGGGGTTTTGTAACAGACGTTTGCGTGCCGATCTCACGGCTTGCAGAATGTGTGACCGAGACCAAGCGTGATATAGATGAAACCGATTTGATCGCCCCAATTGTGGGCCATGTCGGTGATGGCAATTTTCATCTCAACATTATGGTTGATCCAGACGATGAAGACGAGATTGCCCGCACCAAAGCATTCTCAGGGCGCCTGGTTGAGCGTGCACTGGCAATGGAAGGCACGTCTACCGGCGAGCATGGCGTTGGGCTTGGCAAGATGAAGTATATGGAAGCTGAACACGGGGCAGGCGTTGACGTTATGCGCCAAATTAAACGGGCGTTGGATCCACAAAACATCCTCAATCCGGGCAAAATTATCGCCGTTTGAATGCCTGTGCTGTCCATTTGGATGAGAAACAAACGCTTTATCTTTGATTTTTAGCGCTTTTTTCGCTTTTTGGTTGAAAAATTGCTATGGTTCACAAAAGATTAAAGGGTCACATTTAAGACAGATCCATAAGGTATTTTTTCGGACTGTCCCGATCTTGCGATCTTGGAGCTGTGATTTATGTTTAGATTTCCCTTACTGATGATGAGCATCGTCGCCGTTTTGGTGCTGTGTGCTGCATTGGTGGGGCCGTATTTTCTGGAATGGCAGACATACCGGCCACAGATAGAAGCGCAACTCACACAGCTTGCCGGACGTAAAGTGACCATTGGCAATAATATTACAGTTCGCTTGTTGCCGGCACCTGAAGTCAGCCTTGAAAATGTTGAAATTGAAGATCCTTCCAGCCAAACGGCAACACCGCTGTTAAAGGCGCGCAAGCTGAATGCCCGGTTGGAGCTGGCCCCCTTGCTGCGGGGCACGTTTCGTCTGGCCTCCTTTGAGATGCTTGATCCCAAACTGAATGTGGTGATGAAAGCTGATGGCACCAGCAATCTTGCTCTTCTTAAGAGCAACAAGAATTTCCAGCACTTTGATAAAGTTACTTTGGACGAAGTTGTGATGCGCAATGGGGCTGTTGCTTTTCATGACCAGCGCAATGACAGTCATTATAATTTGCAGGCCATTAATGCGGTTTTATCAGCAAGCGCACTTACCGGTCCGATGCGCTTGAGCGGCGATTTTATGGCCAATGGTGTGCTGCGTCATTTGAAACTTTCCTTGGGCAAGTTTCGTAAAGCTGCCGATGGTAAAAGTGGTGTGCGGGTGCGTGGTGAACTTAAAACCGATGAGGCCGAGGCAGGGTCTAATGCTGTTTTGACGTATGTTTTCGACGGCAGGCTTAATGATCTTGCAAATAATGCTAATTTTAAAGGCAAGTTTCAAATAGCAGGCTCCCCTGAAGCCCTGCAAGTGAGCGGGGACAATTCTGAGTTAAGCCTTGAAGCACAGGTGCAAGGTGATTTTTCAACAGCCAGGTTTGACAAGATTGCGATCGTATTTGGACGTGGAAAGCGCACAACGGCTTTGACGGGTCATGCTAAAATTGCCTGGGCACACGCGCCGTTTCGCATTGATGCAGCCCTTAAGGCAAACCAAATTAACCTGGCAAGCCTGCAACCGGCGAGCCAAGGCACGGGCCAGTTAAAGGCGCTGGTGGCCAGATTGGCTGAGAAAATATCGGCCTTGGATTTTGCCGGTAAAATGACGTTTGATGCTGGTGGCATAGCCCTTGGGGCTGGACAGATTGAGAACATGGGGCTCACCCTGCAATTTTCGCGTGGCCGCATTTATGTGCAGCGTGCGCTGGCAAGTTTTCCGGGCAATACGCAAGTGACCATGACTGGCACCTATCGCCCCAATAGTGTTAAGCGAAAGTTCAGCGGGAGTGTGGCCTTTAGAGCGCTTGATGCGCGCGCCTTTGCCCGTTGGGCGCTGCCGGGGCCGGTGGGAGATGTGGCATATGAGCTGCCGCGCACATTTGGCAATGTTTCGCTGAAAAGTGGTTTTGAGGCGGATGATCATCAGTTCAGACTGAAAGAGGCCAAGCTTAAGCTTGGTAATGCATCGGGCAAGATGGGGCTTACGTACGCTTTTGGTGCAAGGCCACGCTTTGGGGTGCGGTTTGGGCTTGATAAAATCGATATTGACCAAATGCTTCGGACATCCTCCCTGGTTCAGCACAAGAAAAATACTTCCAAAGTGGTGAACGCCGAATTTGCAAAAAAACTACAGCAATTTTTCAAAGCGTTTGATGCCAATATTGCCCTCAGCATTGATGACGCGGTTTATCGCGGCCTGCAGATTAAACAAGCTGAGGCCAATGTTAAATTGTTGAAAGGCAAACTTGCCATTAATCAGCTGGCGGTTATGAACATGGCAGGTGCCCGTATCACAGCCAGCGGGTCGTTGAGCCAATTGGGCTTGCAGCCGCGTGGCCGCATTGAGGCGGATGTCACAGTGGGTAAATTTGGAGATTTGTCAGGCCTGTTTGGTGTTGAGCAAGCCTCTTTGCAAAAGTCAGCCAAGTTTGCGCAATGGGCGGCACGTTTGGCACCGGCCAAGCTTGGATTGGAACTTGCGATTGCGCCCGGCAATGGCCTCAATGGAATTGAGCTGTTGTCAAAACTCAAAGGCGGGTTGGCCACTAGCCAATTGGCGCTTGAGGCACGGTTTAACGGTCAGCCTGACCGTCTTGAGCGTGGCGTGATTGACCTTCAAGCCGAGCTTTCAAATAAGGCATCTGACAGTTTGCTGCAGCAACTTGGCGTTGGCGCCAAACCGGGCAGCAAGCCCCAGCGCGGCCTGGTGCGCACAGCCTTAACGGGCAGGCTTAACGAGACGTTGGATGTTGCACTTGGGTGGCAGGCATATGGCGTGCAGGGGGCCTTGTCGGGCAGTGGCAAATTTACCGGCAGTGGCCCTGCGCTTGAAGCCCAGCTTAAAGTTGATGGCAAGGATGTAGGCCCCTTATTGACAGGGCTTGGCTATGAAACACATCTGGTTGAAAAGACCCCGCAGTTGCTTCATGTCAAAGGTCTGATCGCAGGCAAGGGCCGCGAATTTGTTTTAACCGGGTTTAAGGGCGCGCTTGGTTCGAATAAATTCAGCCTTAACGGCACGGCTGACTTTACCAGCGAGCGGCCTGCACTGCGCGCAGACGTTAAACTTGCAAACCTGTCTTTGCCATGGATGCTGGCCCATGTGGTGCGCGGTGAGAGCGGGGAGGGTGTAATGCGCACAGCTGCGGCGACCGATGATGCTTGGCCGTCAACGCCGTTTAATCTTGGTTTGTTTTCAGCATTTGATGTTGGTATGACCACTGAAATTGACCATGTGAGCGTTCGTGCCAACACGCAGCTTAAGGCTGTTTCAACAAAGTTTGACCTGACGGATGGTGTGCTAAAGGTCCACAAATTTGCCGGAGAACTTTTAGGCGGACGATTTGCGCTGGATGGCACAATCGGCACACAAGCAGGACAAGTTTCACTTGGGGTTAACTACCAATTGCAAGATGGCCGGTTGGAGCGCCTGATGGTTGATGGTCACGGCGATGTCTTGGCCAGCGGCCGGTTTGCCTTGCAAGGTAAGCTTAAAGGCCAGGGCTTGAGCCTTGTTGGCTTTATTTCCTCTTTGAGCGGGGCTGGCACACTGTCGGTGCGCGATGGCACATTGCGGGGCATAAACCCTGAAACATTTGCTCGCGCCTTGCAGAATGTTAACAATGAAACCGAGCTGGATGGTTATATCAAGGGTATCCTCGTTGATGGCCAGATGGCGTTTTCTGCAATTGACAGTGATTTTACCGTGCGCAACGGATTGCTGCGCATGGCGGAAATGTCGCTTAAAGGGCCGGGGGCAACAGCTCAGTTGATTTCGTTTGTTGATCTTGCCGCCTATAAGCTTGACAGCGAATGGCGATTTAAACTTGCCGCGTACCCCAAAGCCCCTCCTGTGACGTTGATTTTCTCAGGATCCCTAAATGGGCCTGAGCGCTCTTTTGATGTGAAGGGCTTGAGACAGCATTTGGTGGTGGAAAAACTTAACAAACAAATGGATCAACTTGAAGCTTTGCAAAAAGAACAGGCGAGATTGGCGCGGGAAACGTTTACATCTTCAATCAAACGTAAGCCTGTTCCTGAAACCAAGCCTGCGCCAAAACCTGTGAAAGTAATGCCAAGCGTGCCTGATTTGCCGCCGGTTGAAATTATTATACCGCCGCAAATGCCGCAACCGGCAGCACAAAACCCAAACAAGATTGAGACGGTTCCGGTGGAAATATTGCCCAATCAGACAGGGTCTGTGGCACCGGTGATGTCTCGTCAGCCAAAAGCTGTCATATCAAATATTAAACCGCGCAGGCGGCCTGCAAAGTCAGTCCCTGAGATTGTGATCCCGCAGCCAAGTTCAGCAATTTCGCCTCAGAGGCCAACGCAATCCTTTACGCCCGATCAAGCCCGCGGCCCCTCGGCCACTCAAGGGCCGATAATTCGCTTTGAAGGATTAGGCGAGAATTAACTCTCCTCTTGTTTGCTTTGCAGATTTTGTAAAATGTAAACGCGTACAGCGCTTGAGAGATTATCGTCCTTGCGGGCTTCATCAATTTCCTGCACCAGGCTTGCAATGCTTATAGAACGCGATTGAGCGAGTTGCTTTGCTGCCTGCCAAAATTCGGGTTCCAACGTGAGGCTGGTGCGGTGGCCGGCAATGGTGAGCGATCGTTTGACAGGCGCCATAGTATTTATCAGCTTGGTGAAATCATTTTTTCAGGCCGCACGATTTCGTCAAACTCCTGTTCGGTGACAAACCCCAGCTTAACGGCCTCTTCGCGCAATGTGGTGCCGTTTTTGTGCGCTGTCTTAGCAACTTTGGTGGCGTTGTCATAGCCGATTTTGGGCGCCAAGGCCGTGACCAGCATAAGCGAGCGTGACATGAGCTCTTTTATCTGGTCTTCATTGGCTTCGATACCGACCACGCAATTGTCGGTAAAGCTGACGCTGGCCTCAGCCAGCAGTCTGATGGATTGCAGCAGATTATACGCCATGACCGGCTTATATACGTTGAGCTCAAAATGGCCCTGGCTGCCGGCCACCGTCATGGTGGTCTGATTGCCCATAACCTGCGTGCATACCATGGTGAGTGCTTCGCACTGAGTGGGGTTGACCTTGCCGGGCATGATGGAGGAGCCGGGCTCGTTTTCAGGCAAAGCCAGTTCGCCAAGGCCTGACCTGGGGCCTGAGCCCAGAAAGCGAATGTCATTGGCAATCTTGAACAGGGAAACCGCGATGGTGTTGAGCGCCCCATGGGCTTCAACATAAGCATCATGTGTGGCAAGCGCTTCAAACTTGTTGGGGGCTGTAACGAACGGCAATTTGGTGAAGTTGGCAACTTCCTCGGCAAATTTTTCAGCAAATCCGGGCTTGGCGTTAAGCCCCGTGCCAACCGCCGTGCCGCCCTGGGCGAGAGCGAGCAGGGCAGGCAATGTGTCTTCGATACGCCTGATGCCATTTTCCACCATGGCGACATAGCCTGAAAACTCCTGTCCCAGCGTGAGCGGTGTTGCATCCTGGGTATGTGTGCGGCCAATTTTGATGATGTCTTTAAACGCCTTTGCCTTGTCGTTGAGCGCATTGCGCAATTGCTGCAAGGCAGGGACCAGCGCGTGGGTGATTTCTTCAGCACCGGCAATATGCATGGCGGTGGGGAAGGTGTCGTTGGAGGATTGCGAGCGGTTGCAATGATCGTTTGGATGTACAGGTTCTTTCGATCCCATGGTGCCACCCATCATTTCAATCGCCCGGTTTGAGACCACCTCATTGGCATTCATGTTGGATTGCGTGCCAGAGCCTGTTTGCCACACAACAAGGGGAAAGTGGTCATCAAGCTTGCCTTCGGCCACTTCCTGGGCGGCATCTGCAATCACTTTGCCGATCTCAGGTTCAATATTGTCCAGGGCAATGTTTGCCAATGCCGCACAACGTTTGATGATGCCAAGGGCTCTTATGAGCGGGGCAGGCATGGTTTCATTGCCGATCTTGAAATTGCCCAGCGAGCGTTGGGTCTGTGCGCCCCAATATTTGTCACTTGGCACTTCAAGCGGGCCAAAGCTGTCTGTTTCAGTGCGGGTATTGGACATGAGCGGCAAATTCCTTGCTGGCTGGGTTGGCTTGCAGTTTGTGTAACATGGTGGATGCTTAAGGTGCAATCGGAGGGCTCTTCTTTTCGCTCACGGCCGCACCGCGCTACGCGCTGGCCTCCACGGGGGCGCCCTAACCGGGCGAGGGCCAGTCGGCCCTAGTCGGCTCGGGAGCGAAGCTGTCGCTTCGCGCGAGCCTCCACGAGTAATTCGGATGGGCTGGCCGTATTGCACACGGACGAGCACGTGAGGCCATGGGCCTCATATCTGCGAGGACTAGGGCCGACTGGCCCTCGGCGCTTATGCGCCGCCCCCGCGGAGGCCAGCGCGAAGCGCGGTGCGGCCGTGAGCGAAATAGGCAGCCGCTCGGCAAGCTAGCCCCTCTCCGTATTGCGGCGTTCGGCATATACCAACCTATCAATCGCGCAGCAGAATATTTCCCGCCAATATGTCAAAGAGCAGGGGATACGATCCCAGCGGGGATCACGGAGCGCCGAAAGGCCGCTTGTGTCTGTTAGTATGAGCAACCCATCGGCGCTCCATGGTGGCGTTTTCGCATGCCCGCTGGCGAATATAACGTGAGGGATTTACTTCACGCGCCTGGGTCCTAGTGCCCAAGCCCCTTAGCTTTGGCAAGACTCGCATTACGCACACGGCCTTGGGCCGACATGCCCCGGGACGGAGGACACGTTACTTACCTCCGGCGCAGGACGCCACGCTTTACTTCACATGAACAGACGGTCTGCAGCACGCTTCCCCGTGAGGCAAAGTGGCAAGATTATATGGGAAGTTTGAGGGGTGGGGATTAGTTTTTTGCCGACATGCGAATGTCCGCTTAGTGCCAATAGCGGACATTCGAACGTGATCCACCCCCAAGGTCTTATCGCACCATAGGGGGGAGTTCGCGGAGCGTCGTTTCGCTCTTGGTTTCAGGCTTTCCACTGTCAATTTTTTTGCTGATACTGTTAGTTTTGACAGTAGACGACTGTCGCAGTCCGAAGTATAATTGCATCTTCGAACAAGAAACTTATCAAGGAATATCATCTTAGAAGTATACGACCTATCAGAATTTCGAGGCGTTTGCGCTGTTTGGTTGAAAAAATAACTTGTTGGAGGTGTTGAAGATGAGAACGACTTTATCTCATGTTTTTTCGGTGGGGCTGTGCTGTTTGATCATGGCATTTCTTGTGAACGTTGTTATGGGGCAGACTGCGGCGAACGCCCAGTCCGGCAAAATCATCCATGACGCGGAATTCTCTATTCTGAAAGCACAAAATGGCAAACGATGGGCCAAGGAAGACAAGGAGATCACCGCCAAGCTGGCTAAAATCCGCAAAAAAAATGGCGGCAAGCCCCCGAACATTATTTACATCCTTCTCGATGACGTGGGTTTTGGCGAAATCGGCATGCATGAGCTGAGCGTGATCCGGGGCTACAAGACGCCTAATATTGATGCCTTTGCCAAAGATGCCCTGAGTTTGATGCGGATGTACACGGAGCCCTCGTGCACACCTACCCGTGTCGCAATGATGACAGGTCGCCTCCCCACCCGCACCGGCCTTGTTGATGCCAAGGCGACGCTGGCCGGTGAAGGGCTCTGGGCCGAGGAGGTAACACTGGCCGAGATGCTGAAGGAGGCAGGGTACACCACGTCGCATGTTGGCAAGTGGCACATGGGCGACATCGAGGAGGCCTATGCCCACAAGCAAGGATTCATGAATGCGGAATTTCCGATCCATCAGCAAGGCCAATTGGCGATAATGCATGCCGATGCCGAAGATGCAGATGTTATCCGCGGCACGACTCCGGATGGAGGCCTTCAAACCTATACGCTGGACGCGCATTTCGCAGTAGATCCCAGTCATATGGTGACAGGCGTCGAGTTACGAGACGGCAAAATTTACGAAGTCGATCTGGAACCTAGCGAGCCATGGAGCCAGAAAAAATATCGGGAAATGAATGAACGATACCAGCGAAGTGCTTTGTCCCAGCTTCGCACGTTGGCGAAACAGGATAAGCCCTTTTTCTTGAATTACTGGCCCCTCTTTCCCCTGAACTTCCCACGCACGGACATAAAGAAATTCAAAACGTTAAACGGTGGAGTCATCGCCGAGACAATTGTTGAAGTTGACGGGTGGCTCGGCGACATAATAGCAGAAGTTGACAAGCTCGGCATCGCTGAGAACACGGTTATCGTGATCATGGGAGATAACGGACCTTTCATGAAATATGCCGGGCCAACCGGCATTTCTGATCGAATTTATCGCGGTGCCAAGGGCGATCATTTGGAAGGCGGTGTTCGCGTGAATGCCTATGTCAAGTGGAAAGGCGTGATCGAACCGGGCAGTTATGCCGAGGATATCATCCATGTGAGTGATCTGTTCACTACTTTTGCTCGCCTCGCCAACGCGTCCGAAGAAATCCCGACCGACCGTATCATCGACGGCTTGGATCAAAGCTCGCTGCTTCTGAACGGCGACACCCATGGCCGCCGCGACTATATCTTTGTTTACGAGGGAACGAAGCTGAAGTCTGTGGTCAAAAACAAGTACAAGATGCACCTCGCTCCTGCGGGCGCAAATCCGATCCTCTTTTCCCATTTCTTTGATCTCTATCGCGACCCAAGGGAAGAACGCCCGAAGGAATCAATAAAGTACGGTCCCTGGGCCGGTGGTCAATTCGCAAACATGATCACGCGGCATCTGGCGATGAAGAAAAAATATCCCGACCGGGAACTCCGCCGAGGCATGCCCTATACGGGGATCGAGAATCTCCGACCGGAAACATTGAAGTTACTCGAAGTATTCAAGGCGTCTCTGCCACAGAAATAGGGCGTGCGCACAAGGATATACCGGCGGGCTCGGGCTGCGGCGCGACAACAAGGATGTTCTGGACGTTGGCGTTGCCTGGGGCGCTGGCGCAGCACAGCCGGTTCCCGGTTGGGGGATACGGTTTCAGGAGAAGTCGCCTAACAGACAATCACGCAGCAAAGCGTCATGATGGGAGTAGCAGATGAGCAAAAAACGAAATCCAGTTTTATCAATGGCGCTTTGCGGCCTTGCCGCAGGGCTGTTATTAAGCCTGTTGGATTTGCCGGCAGCGCAAGCCCAGTCCAACAAAATCGTCCACGACTCCGAATACTACATCCTCGAAGCCCAGAACGGTAAGAAATGGGCCACCGATGACAAGGCGGTCGATAAAAAACTGGCAGATTTCCGCAAGAAAAATGGCGGCAAGCCACCGAATATCCTTTACATACTGGTTGACGATATCGGATTTGGTGACCTCGGCATCCCCGAGTTGAATGCCATACGCGGATACAAAACTCCCAACATCAACAAATTCTCTGATGAGGGCATGCGTTTTGTGCGCATGTATACCGAACCCTCCTGCACACCGACACGCGTCGCCTTCATGACCGGGCGGCAACCTTTTCGCAATGGCATGGCAGATACTGCGGTAGATATCTCCGGATTCGGTCTTGCAAAGAAAGAGGTTACCATCGCCGAGGTGCTGTCTCAGTCAGGTTATAACACCGTCCACATCGGCAAGTGGCACATTGGCGATATCATGGAATCCTGGCCCAATCATCAGGGCTTTGATTATGCAGCCTTTCCTATTCACCAGCAGGGTCAATTGACCATCTTCAATGATGACGCTGCTGATGAAGAAGTCACTATTGGCATCGGCGAAAACAACTACGACTCTCGCTTCACCAAAGATCGCTGGTTTCGTCCCGACGCTTCGCATATGGCAGTGACGGTGGAAGGCAAGCGCGGGGAAAAGGTCAGGGAAGTTCACATGAAGCCTGGAGAACGCTGGAACCAGAAAAAATACGAAGAAATGAACGATCGCTACCAGCGCCAGACCCTCGAACATCTGCGAAAACTCGCCAAGCAGGATAAACCGTTCTTCCTGCAATACTGGCCGGTGATCCCACTCTACAATCCCCGCACAACCCGCGATAAATATACAACCCCGAATGGCGGGACCTATGTTGAAAGCATGAAACAGCTCGATGGATGGATCGGCGAAATCCTCGATGAAATGAAAAAGCTCGACGTCGAGAAAAATACCATCGTCGTGATCATGGGTGACAATGGTCACTTTACCAAATACTCGCCGGGGAGCGGTTTCACGCCAATGATCTTTCGCGGAGGCAAGGCTGCTACCACGGAAGGCGGGGTTCGGGTTGACGCCTTTGCCCGTTGGCCCGGCATGATTGAAAAAGATTCCATCGTTGGCGATATCGTGCATGTGACGGACCTGTTCACAAGCCTGGCGCGAATCGGCGGTGCGACCAAGAAGATTCCGACCGATCGTGTGATCGACGGGGTGGATCAGACCGCTCTTATGCTGATGGGTGAGACCCATGGCCGCCGAGACCATGTCTTCCTCTATTCAGGGAATTACCTGAAGGCGGTGGTGAAAGAGCAATACAAGCTCATCGTCCCAAAAGCTGGTGAAAATCCCATCGTTGCCAAATTCTATGACCTCTACCGCGATACCCGTGAGGAATGGAAGGTGTCCACCGAGGTCGGGGCATGGGGCGGCGCGGAATTCGTGCGCATTATCCAACGTCATAAGGCACGGAAGAAGCGGTTTCCGGACGAAGGACCGGCGAGGGGCCGTCCCTATGATGGGATTGAGAACCTTCGTCCTGAAACGAAAGCCGCAGTGGAGGCATTTCTCTTCAAACAAAGCTCTCCGACCAAATAGATGGGATGTTCGTGAAAGTTTAGTTGGTCGCCGAGACAGCTGCAGTTGTTTCATCCACGAATGTCTGCTTTGGGTCATTAGCAGACATAAAGGGAGCATGATGTTATCCGGCGGCCCTCATCTCGCTTGGCGCCAGACCGGTTTTGCGTTTGAAGGCAGCGCTAAACGCACTTTGGTTTGCATAGCCAAGCAGAAAGGCGATCCGGGTGAGGTTGAGTTCGGGCTGCCGGAGATAGTTCAACGCAAGTTCATGGCGGAGCTGATCGAGGATTTCAGAGAAGCTAGTATCCATTTCCGCAAGGTGGCGAACCAGAGAGCGCTCACTCATTCCCAGTTTGGTCGCCACTATTTTTACCTTGGCCTGGCCTGTTGGCAATAGATCAATGATGGTGCGTTCCAGTTTGGCAATATTCGCCGGTTTGTTGCGTGCGCTCTTCTTCAAGACCTCCTCGCAGTATTTGGTGAGAATACGAAGCAGCCTGTCATCTGCTGTCTCAATCGGAACAACCAGATCCTTGCGCTTTAAGATGACCTGGTTTTGTTTGCACCCGAATGTAACCGGTCCTCCCAAGACCTGTTGGAGGGGTTGCGTGTCGTTGTTATAGCGGTGGACGAATTGCACCTCTACCGGAGCAATCTCACTCTTGGTGAAGAACTGATAGGCCTTTACAAACACGCCACTGCCAAACTCCATGGCCTGCCGATGGCCCAGAAATGACGAATGGGTTGGCACAAACCTCACATGCAAAAAATCATTATCCACAGACAGTTCAATACGAAATGCCTCAGTGATGGTCTTCAGATATCTCTCCAGATTGAGAAGCGCATCACCAAGCGTTTGCGAAGAAAGCCCAATATAGCCGAGAGCGCCCAGGTCTCGCGGGTCGACCTTGGTTGCTAAATGAAGTCCAAAGAATTCATCCCCTGTTTCATGCGCAGCAATCTCCAGCAGGGCCGCGTGCTTCGGAAAGGGTATCCACGCTTCCTCACGGTTAAGCGTGCGCATTGATAGCCCAGCTGCGTTTGCAATCCTTTCAACATCCAGACCTTGCCGCCGAAGCTCCTTAACGACGATCTTGGCCCCGATTGTCTGTACTTTTGCTGTTTTCGGCATGTTTGAGCCTTGTTATTATCAGCAAGGTGCCAATAATTCCTCCGTTTCCCCCGAATAACAATCCCCCATAGGCATGTTTGGCGTCAAGTAATAAATATTTGGCGTTAATTCGTAAGACTTTGTTTATTGGTATCGCTAAATTCCGACGCACACTCTTAACCACTCTATTTAAGTGGCCTGTGTGTATTCGCCCCCCGCCCCAATCGGCAATATAAGACCGTGCCGGCGGGGGGTGTCTTTCAATTCTTGCAACAAGTCCAGGCAAAATTTCATGATCCCAACAGAACTTCACAAAAAGTTGGAAGGATTATTAGGCAAGGATTACACACTCAAGCACGCCGCAATCGCGCTGCGTTGCGACGAGCAGGTGCTCGACGACTGGCTTGCCGGGATGAGCAAAATCCCTGCGTCTGTCATATCCGCTCTGGAGCTGGTGACAACCTGTCCGCCGGACAAACGGCAAGCGGTCTGGTCTCTGAAGTGGCTCATAGACGACCAATCGGAACAATCCTGTGCAGTAGTAAAAAAGGAGCCTGGGTAATGCCGTTATTGGTCGGTCCGTGTTTGGCCACAAGTTGACCAAATGCAACATTGCTCATGACGTGCGCTTTGCACCATTAAGCAATCATGGAATCTCACAATTTTGCTAATTGGAAATACGTAGAGATAAATCATTATGAAATATAAATTCTCGGAACTAGGAGATATATTAATCGCGACAACGAGGGATATTATAGGAGCTGATGAGTATGGTGAGATGCTGCACCGGCTTGTGGAAGCCTTTGATGCTAGCGGCGCAAATGTAATTTTGGTGGATCACCGCAATTCACAGATAGATATCACAATAGAAGAAGCCATTAACTTTGGTAATTTTATCGGTGACCGATTCTCAGCCCGAAAATCAAGTTTCATTGCCTTTTTAGTCAATGAACAAGATCCATCACTAAAATTGGTTGATGTATCAATTATGGTGGCGTTGAAGGCTGAAAACCAGATATTCATCAAGTCATATGTAGAAGAACAATTGGCCGTTAAAGCAATAGCGTCCTGGCGCAAGTCCAACCAGGAGATGATTAATAGTTTATAGATTACTGGAATGTCCGCTTGTACGTCATAAGTGGACCTTTGAGAATGTGCAAAACAACTCAGCTATCCGGAGAGACATAGCCTGAGCCACCCGCAACCGCGCTTTTTAGTTGCGCTTTAGCTTGCCCACCCGCAACCGCGCTTATTAGTTGCGCTTTAGCTTGCCCACCCGCAACCGCGCTAGGCGGGGTTGGCGCGGTGATAGCCCGGTGTTGATTGGGAAATTTCCATTTCCTCATCACTCATTTCGGTTTCAACATCGGCGAACAGCGGGGTGGTTAAATAACGCTCGCCGGTGTCAGGCAACATGCACAAGACAGTAGAACCTGGGGCTGCGTTTTCGCACACTCTGAGAGCGCAAGCAAAAGTGCCGCCGGAAGAGATGCCAACAAAAACGCCTTCCTTGGCGGCCAAGTCCTGACTTGCTTTGATCGCTTCAGGGCCTGTTATTTTCATCAATTCATGGGCATAGCCCTCATTCACCGCGTCTTCGGTGATCTTGGGGATGAAATCAGGGCTCCAGCCCTGCATCGGATGTGGTGTGAAGGCAGGATGGGTGCTTACGGGTGAGCCGTCATCGTTCCTGGTTTGAGCGTCGCCGCTTGCCAGCATGGCTGCGTTTTCTGGTTCACACACGATGATTTTTGTGTCCGGGCTTTTATCAGCCAAAACTTGTCCAACACCTTTAAGCGTGCCGCCGGTGCCGAAGCCTGTGACCCAATAATCTAGCTTTTCGCCTTCAAAATCCTTCAAAATTTCCTGAGCCGTGGTGCGGGCGTGAATTTCGGGATTGGCATCATTTTCAAACTGACGCGTTAAAAACCAGCCGTGCTGTTTTGCCAGCTCTTCTGCCTTGCGCACCATGCCGGTGCCTTTTTCAGTTGCAGGGGTGAGAATGACTTTTGCCCCTAAAAACCGCATCAGCTTGCGGCGCTCGACACTGAAACTTTCCGCCATGGTTACCACCAGCGGATAGCCTTTTTGGGCGCAAACCATGGCCAGGCCGATGCCTGTGTTGCCGCTGGTTGCCTCAATAACGGTTTGGCCGGGCTTGAGCTTGCCGGATTTTTCAGCGTCTTCAATGACACCAAGCGCCAAGCGGTCTTTCACCGAGCCTAAGGGGTTGAATGCTTCTATTTTTACAAACAGGTTCACCCCGTCAGGGGCCAGATTGTTTATCCTCACAATCGGTGTGTTGCCTATTGTTTCCAGAATGCTTTGAAATTTGCCAGCCATGGTGTCTCTCCCCTGTTTTTCTCTCAAATGTCCGTGTGCATACTATGGTGCCAGACAATACGCGGCTGTCAATTGATGATTTCATTACTTAGGTACGGCTGCTGGTATGATGCGCAGAGGGGCTAGCTTGTGGTGAGGTTGTGGTCCCGATGGGGGCTAGCTTGCAGAAAGGCAGCTTTTTTCGCTCACGGCTATTCCAAACGCTACGCGTTTGGGCCTGCGCGGGCGCGTGCCTGACCGGCACGAGGGCCAGTCGACCCTAAGTCGCAGCTTATGCTGCTCTGATTATTTCGCTCACGGCCGCACCGCGCTGCGCGCTGGTCTCCGCGAGGGCGGCGCTAACGCCGAGGGCCAGTCGGCCCTAAGTTGCAGCTAAGGCTGCTCCATGAGTGACACTGATAGACAGGTCACATGGCTAGAATGGGCACATGGTGCTTGTCAGTTTAATGCCTGATGATTACTGTGCCAGCTGATTTATGAAAATCCTGAACTAAAAATCCGTATCGGCAACGCTAGACCAAGGAACAGGAAATGTCAGACATCAAATTATCATTCTCGAACTGGAAAGAGTGGGGCCCCTTTCGCATTCCGGCTGTTGGCATAATGGTTGTTGCTCTGCTTCTTCTTGGCAGTGCTGTTATCAATATTGAGCGTGCATTTTTCTTGCAAAAAGTCATTATTTGGTTGCTGGGGGCGGGCATCATCGCTTATGGGCATTCTCTGGCTCATTCTACCCAGAAGCTTTGGCAGGGTGCGAAATTCAAAGATCTCAGCCCTTGGGGGCAGGGCATGGCCCTGGCCGCTCATTTCATTTGGTTTTGCTTTTTTGTGTTTATTGCCTTGGCCCCACATTTCGGGTGGGTGAGGAGAATCCGATAATTTATCCAAATCGTCTTCCTGAGGCCGGATCAACAAGCCACGCAACGCTTGTGTGCGAGTGCGCGTAAATCGTTATTAATTGAAAGTTCAGATCATGTTGAAAGACCTTCTAGCGCATAATGTAGATTGGGCGCGTGCTAAAGAACAGGAAGACCCCGGTTATTTTAAACGTTTGGCCGGTTTGCAGCGGCCTGAGTATCTCTGGATTGGCTGTGCCGACAGTCGTGTTCCGGCCAATGTGATTACCGGCCTTGAGCCGGGCGAGGTTTTCGTTCACCGCAATGTTGCCAATCTGGTGCATCGGGGAGACTTGAATCTCTTATCCGTTCTGGAGTTTGCGGTTGAAACCCTTGAGGTGAAACATATCATTGTTTGCGGCCATTACGGATGTGGCGGTGTCATGGCTGCCATAGATGGGCAGAGGCACGGGATCATCGATCACTGGCTGCAACCGATCCGCGATGTTGCCGAGGCACATGAAGGACGTCTTTGTGAGGTAACCGATCATGATGCGCGCCATGATCTGCTTTGCGAACTCAGTATTGAGGCGCAAGTTAGAAACCTGTCGCGTACCCCGATCATTCAATCGGCCTGGCAGAAGGGCAAAGAGCTCAACATACACGGCTGGGTCTATGGGCTGAATGACGGACTTTTACGAGACCTTGGACTCAGCCTTAACAGTACGGCAGGTTTGACCGCATCTGTTTCACCCGGTTTGTGACCGGAGCAGCATGCCTGACCCCCCCTGTGACACTGGGGTCAAGCGTGCGGCTGGGGTGAAATTTCAGCCCGAAAGCCTAATCTCTGCGAAAAGCGTCAAGTTTGACAATGTTTGAATTGTCACCACCTGCATGATCTGTCATTGGGCTTTGTTCACCCATCAGCTCGTGCATCTGGCCTGCAGGTGCGCCCACAGAAACTGCTTCGCTTTGTGCAATCTCGTCTGAATATTCAACATTCTCGTTAGCTTCGGAGCTTTCGAACTGCAAGCCAAACTGAACGGAAGGGTCGTAAAATCCTTTAACCGCTGAAAATGGAATAGTCAGTTTTTCGGGAATATTGTCAAAACTCAATTCCAGTATGAAATGCGTTTGTGCTATTTCCAAACCCCAGAACTGATGTTGCAGGACAATTGTCATTGCTTCGGGATAGCGTTCAAGCAACCTTTCAGACAGGCGCACGCCCGGCATCTGGGTGTTGAATTCTACGTAAAAATGATGATCGCCTGGTAAGCCTTCTTTTTCGACCTTTAGTAATGCGGAGCGCATAACACCGCGAAGTGCTTCTTGCGCCATGAGGTCATATCGCATCAAGTCTTCCGCCATGACCAATTCCTACCCTTCTTGGAGCGGCTTTTTTATTGTAATGACAGCCGCTGTTACTGTTACACAATATCCCTTCGAAATCCTCACATGAGACCATGCTCACGATTCGCCGGAATTGGTAAAGTCTAATACTCCTACTTTGCAGTTAAGAAAGACTGAAAACCGAGTTTATTCCTCACCTCTTTACCTCAACCTCACCGATTGAGCGAGGGCTTCTGTTGCCAGGTGCCCTCAAACCCCGCCTAGACCTGCGAAGGCCTAGGGCTTAATTTGAAGCGGTCGCACTGCTTACGCAGCGAGACGTGCTTCCGCATAGTTGTTGTCATTTGCAACTACTATAATGGCCCGATATCGGCGGAACCATGCCGAGCGAAAGCTACGTTCTTTACACCCTCGTCGATCCTATTTCGCCCCCAAAATCCTGAGCCTGCAAGGCTTGCGATATTTGGTGGAGGCGCCGGGTACCGCCCCCGGGTCCGAATGGTTTATTACAACGGCCATTTATCGCCATAGTCAGCACAAAGCTGACACTCTCAATATAGGCACAGATAAGGGCAAAAAAAAGGTTACTGTGCGGCTAAAAGCCGACTGTGCACATGTGAAACCGCTATTTTATTGCCATTTTCAAGTTTTGTTCGCGCATTTTACCGGAATCGGGTAGAGCTTGGTGTGAATTTTTAGGGAAACCTCGAAAACGTCCATTATGCAGCAATATCTCGACTTGTTGGCCCGCATTCGCGATACAGGGGCGCGTAAAGATGACCGCACCGGCACCGGCACGCTTTCTGTATTTGGCCATCAAATGCGGTTTGACTTGAACGCAGGCTTTCCGCTGGTCACCACCAAGAAGCTGCACCTTAAATCGATCATTTACGAGCTGTTGTGGTTTCTCAAGGGTGACACCAATATCAAATATCTCAATGATCATGGTGTGCGCATCTGGGATGAATGGGCAGATGAGAAGGGTGACCTGGGCCCGGTTTATGGCTCGCAGTGGCGCTCATGGCCTTTGCCAGACGGGGGTACAATCGATCAAATCACCAAGCTTGTTGAGGGAATTAAAACCAATCCAACATCAAGGCGTCATATTGTCAGCGCGTGGAACCCGGCGGAGGTGGATGAGATGGCGCTGCCGCCGTGTCATTGCCTGTTTCAGTTTCATGTGGAAGGCGGCAAGTTGTCCTGCCAGCTTTATCAACGCTCAGCGGACGTGTTTTTGGGCGTGCCGTTCAACATAGCCTCTTACGCTTTGTTGACCCATATGGTGGCCCATGTGACAGGCTTGAAGCCGGGTGAATTTATCCACACCTTTGGGGATGCGCATCTCTATCTCAATCATCTAGAGCAAGCTGATGAGCAGCTTGAGCGGATCCCTTTGGCTTTGCCCAAATTGGTGATCCACAAGGATCGCGCCTTGCTTGATGATTTTGAGTTTGAGGACTTTGAGATTATTAATTATCAGGCACATCCCCATATTAAAGCGCCTATAGCGGTTTAGGATCATCGGACCCCATGCGTATCGCTCTTATCGTCGCTATGACCAAAAACCGTGTTATCGGGGCAGGGGGCGGTATGCCCTGGCACATTTCATCTGACCTTATCCACTTTAAAGAAGTGACCATGGGCAAGCCCATCATTATGGGGGGCAAGACCCATCGTTCCATCGGCAAGGCACTACCAGGTCGAGATAATATTGTGATCACGCGATCGCCCGAAGCCCTGGCCGGGGAGGCGATAGCGGCCCGCAATCTTGACCATGCTCTGGAACTTGCGCTCGAATGCACCAAGGCGCGCCATGTGGACGAGATTATGGTGATTGGCGGCGGGGAAATTTATGATCTCGTCATGGACAAGGCGGATGTGATCTACTTGACGGAGGTTCACGAGAGCGTCAATGGCGATGTGTATTTTCCGGCAATCGATGAACGTGTGTGGCACGAGACCTCACGCGAGGACCATAGCGCAGGTGTTAAGGACAGTGCTGATTTTTCATTTGTGGTTTTGGAGCGGGTGCGCTCCTAAGCGATTTCTTCGCGACTTTCGACCATTTTCTAATCCTCGCGCAGGCTTTGGTCTTGCAGTGCTGCCAGCTGATTTTCAACGGGGTTATCAATCGCTTCTTCTAAAGACTTCACGCCCTTCCAGTCTTCCGGTGGCCGCACTTCGCCACCTGAACCCACCTGATCAAGCGAGGTATAGATTTCCAAGTGATGGCCGTCGGGGTCGTGGAATTCAATGGCGATCTGGCAACCGGCCCGCCTGCGGCCATGAAAATCAATTTTGACCTGTTGTTCGCGCAGATATTTGCGTGCCCTGAACACTTCATCAATTGAGGTGACTTCAAACGCCATGTGATGCATTTCAGATTGGGCGGCATCTCCTGCGCCATTGCCGACCAGGGCCACACCATGATGATCGGCTGCACAGCGCAGAAACACCATGCCTCCGGGCGCTAAATCTTCGGTGTAGACATCAGACACCTTAAAGCCGAGCACGTTCGTGTAAAACGCCACCGAGCGGTCCATGTCAGCGACTTTCAAAACCACATGACCGATCTTATTGATATTGAACGGCAGTCCGACAGGCGGTTTCATGGCTTTGAGTTTGTCACTGTCGATGGGCATATTGACAATTCCTTGTGTTAAACGTCCGGCACATAAAATGTGCCGTCGAATAATTTGCGCGCGGTGCGGATAACGCCGCCGCTGATGAGCATTTTTTCAGGTGTGTTTGCCGTTAAATCGAGTTTTAAGTAAGCCGGGAAGCTGCCTGAGGGGTGCTCGATATCAAGTTTTAGGTCTGAGCCTTCGGGTATCTTGGCAATGCCTTGTGTAACGGAACCTTCGAGCATGCACACCGCGGCCACGGAAATGGCAGCAAACACGCCAACTGCTGCATGGCATGTATGCGGGATGAAGCAACGTGTGTTGATCGCTCCACCGGCTGTGGGCGGGCTTACCAGAAACATTTTAGGCACGGTGGCTTGGGTTACGTCGCCTAGACCCATCAGTTCGCCTGCTTTAAGGCGGATTGCCTCAACCTTGGTTTTGAGCGCTTCATTGGCGTCAAGCTCATCAGGGGCTTCGGTTCCTGCAATGTCAAAGTCTGACGCTTTCATGATCACCACCGGCATGCCGTAATCGATGATAGAGACAGCAATGTTGTCAATCTCATCGATAACATTTCCGGTGGGAAGCAAGCTTGCGCATTGCGAGCCTGCAATGTCGAGAAAATCAAGCCTGACCGGGGCAGCTGTTCCGGGAACGCCCGCAATTTCAGCGTCACCTTCATAATCGGGTGCGCCATCTTTCATGGGAAAACTTGAGGTGACCAGGGACTTTGAATTGACCATGTGAATGCGCACACTGGCCTGATTGGCGCCAGGGTCCACTTTCACCAGGCCGCGCTCCACAGCGAATTGGCCGATGCCTGCAAGAATATTGCCGCAATTTTGGGTATACGAGACCCGGTCTTCACCAATAACAATTTGGCCGAACAGGTAATCAACATCTGCCTGAGTTAAATCTGAAGAAGAAACGATCGCTGCTTTAGAGGTGAGGGATTGTGCTCCGCCAAGCCCGTCGATCTGGCGGGGATCGGGCGAGCCCATGGCCCGGACCAACAGCTTGTCGCGCTCTGCCTCATCGGCGGGCACATCGTCTTTGAGCATATAGAGCCCTTTGGATGTACCGCCGCGCATGAGAGCGCCTGGAATTGCGCGATTGGTCATGTGCCAACTTTCACAAGTCTATTTGCCATTTACGCGATCAGCCAGGAAAGCATCATAATCATCAATCGGCCCGTCAACATATTCAAGGCCGCGCTCTGTAAGCTTGTCGCGCATGCCATAGATATCAAGGCCTAATTCGCCTGCCTCGAATTGCTTGCGCTTTTCTTCTTCATTTGCTTCACGCTCTTTGGCTTTTTCTAATGCCACACCTGCGTGTGCGCGTGGTACGACGACAACGCCGTCATCGTCGGCGACGATGGCGTCTCCGGGGACAATTTTCTGGCCACCACATTCGACGGGAAGATTAACCGAGTGCACGGTTTCCTTGACTGTGCCTTGAGCCGAGATGGCGCGTGACCAGACCGGAAATTTCATTTGCTCAAGCACCGGCACATCACGGCAACCGGCATCCAGAATAAGCCCCACGCAACCGCGTGCTTTGAGTGAGGTGGCCAATAGATCGCCGAACAGGCCGTCTGTATTCGGGCTTGAGAGTGCCACAACCAGAACATCACCGGGCTGGATAAGTTCCACCGCCACATGGATCATCCAATTGTCGCCGGGATGGCACACTGCTGTGACAGCGGAGCCTGAAATAGAGGCCCCGCGCCAGATGGGGCGAAAGTCGCGGTCCAGCAGACCAACGCGCCCTTGGGCTTCGTGAACTGTTGCCACACCCATTTTGGCAAAATCACGGGTAATATCAGCATCTACCCGGTTGATGTTGCGGACGGCAAATTTGCTCATGAAAATGCCTCCGTCACATGCGGGAAGATGCGCTGATAGGCTTCGGCATGCACAATCGGCTTGCCGGAATTACGCTTGGCTTGAACGCCGCGTTGCTGGGCGACCCGGGTGTAATATTCCCAAAGATGTTCCTGGGCCTGCATGGTTTCAAACGCCTTGCGTTTAATGTCAAACACTTCGGTGATGTCGAGGAAAACCTGTGGTTTCCATTCGCATTGTTCGGGCTGGTGTGGCTCAAACAGAAACACGGGTGGTGCGCCGATTGTCTGGCCCGGATTGTGGCCATGGGCTTGGGCTACAATGCGCGCTTCCTGGGTTAAATGGGTGGCCAGCGGATGGTCAAAATTATAGGGGTCTTTGAGCGAATGGCTAAGAGCGAATTCAGGTTTGAGCTCCTGATAAAGATCGGCCAGACGATAGAGCGTTTCTTCGCCAAAGCGTAAAGGGTAATCGCCTAAATCCCAAAATTCGACTTCAGCCCCCAGGACATCGGCGGCAGCCTCAGCTTCAGCCTGGCGTTCCTTTTTGACCCGATCCAGGGTCATGCCTTCCTGTTTCCACAGCTTGCCGCTTTCGCCACGCTCGCCATAGCTTAGGCATACGATTTTTACGCGGTAACCTCGTTTGGCATAAAGTGCGATAGCACCCCCGGCACGCCAGACGAAATCGGCAGAGTGCGCTGAGACCACAAGGGCTGTTTTTTGTTGTTCGCTCATGTTTGAGAAATCCTCGTCTAAAACTGTGAAATATCTTAGCGCCAAGTTTAACAGTTTTTCGACGCGTACTGCTAGGGCCGCGTCCCTAGATTAAGCTTGAAGGCTAAAAAGACCGTCGATTGACGATCTGTGGTGCAAATATTATTGGCAGCCAAGATGGCTGTCTAGCTGATCGATTGTTCTTCCCGCAAGACGGTAAAGTGTTTTAAAATATCTGGGTTCACCTTTTTTGGATCAGTCTTCAGCATATGGAAACGGCACTTGAATGCTCGTGCTTGGCCTGACACTATTATCGATGATAAATTCAATAAAATTTTAAGAGGATAAATTATGGATGTGCGCGCTGCCCTGGCCGTTGGGGCCGGTAAACCGTTGGAAGTAACCACTGTGCAATTGGATGGCCCCAAGGCGGGCGAAGTTCTTGTTGAAATTAAAGCAACCGGGGTGTGCCACACAGATGAGTTCACTTTATCAGGCGCTGACCCTGAAGGCATATTCCCGGCGATCCTGGGCCATGAGGGTGCGGGCATTGTCGCTGAAGTCGGCGAGGGTGTGACCTCGGTCAAGCCGGGCGATCATGTTATTCCGCTTTATACGCCGGAATGCGGCTCATGCGAATATTGCAAGCATCCAAAGACCAATTTGTGCCAAGCGGTGCGCGAGACCCAAGGCCAGGGCTTGATGCCGGATGGCACCAGCCGGTTCTCCTTGGGCAAGGATAAAATCTTTCACTATATGGGTACGTCCACCTTTGCCAATTATACCGTGCTGCCCGAAATCGCTGTCGCCAAAGTGCGTGAGGACGCACCGTTTGATAAGATTTGTTACATCGGCTGCGGGGTGACCACCGGCATTGGCGCTGTTATGAACACGGCCAAGGTTGAAGAGGGGACCAATTGCGTCGTGTTTGGGCTGGGCGGCATCGGGCTTAATGTCGTGCAGGGCCTGCGGATGGCCGGGGCCAACCAGATTGTTGGTGTTGATCTTAACCCGGCGCGCAAACAGATGGCGGAGAGATTCGGCATGACCGATTTTGTCAATCCTTCTGAGGTTGATGGCGACCTTGTGCCTTACCTGGTCGATCTTACCAAGGGTGGGGCGGATTATTCGTTTGAATGTATCGGCAATGTAAATGTCATGCGCCATGCGCTGGAATGCTGCCATAAGGGCTGGGGTGAAAGTATCATTATCGGGGTTGCCGGGGCGGGCCAGGAAATTTCAACCCGGCCATTTCAACTGGTGACCGGTAGGGTGTGGCGCGGCACGGCATTTGGCGGGGCTGCCGGGCGCACGGATGTTCCCAAGATCGTTGATTGGTACATGGACGGCAAGATTGAGATTGATCCCATGATCACTCACACCATGCCACTTGATGGCATCAATAAAGCGTTCGATTTGATGCATGCGGGGGAGAGCATTCGCTCGGTGATTACCTATTAAATCTGAGTGAAACATTCCGGTTCATCAATGCCAGAAACACCTGATAATCGCGCGCTATTATGGGCCTATGCTGCTGTCATAATGACGGCGTTTTGCTGGTCGGGCAATTGGATTGTCGGGCGTGGGCTGCACGAAGAGATTACCCCGCTTGCACTTTCGTTTTGGCGCTGGATGGTGACGGCAATGGTGTTCATGCCGTTTGTTGCCGCGGCTTTCTGGCGTGAACGCAATATCCTCAGGCAAGAATTCCCACGGCTTTTGGTGTTCGCCTTCATCGGCGCTTTGGCCTTTAACACTCTGATCTATTGGGGGTTGAGAACCACGGGCGCCTTAAATGGAGCGCTGTTTAATTCGATGCAGCCTATTTTTGTACTTCTCATTGGCGGCCTGTGGTTTGGTCAGCGCTACAGTTTGCGCATGATGGCTGGCATGGTGATCTCCCTTGTCGGCGTTGTTATTATTATTGCCCGCGGTGATTTCGGAATTTTGGTCGATTTGAGCTTTGGCTTTGGTGATTTGCTTATCTTAGTGGCGATCTTCATTTGGAGCCTTTATTCAGTTTTATTGAAAGCATGGCCAACAAAGCTTTCGCAAATGGTGTTTTTTGCCGCAACTTTCGTTTTTGGCCTGCCGATGATATTGCCGTTTTATGTGGCTGATCTTGTGATCTCCGGCCCATTTGTTGTGAGCAAAACGATTGTTGTTGGCGTCCTTTATTTGTCGATAGCCGGCTCTATTATTGCGTACTTGTGTTGGAACTACGGGGTGCGTGTTGCAGGCGCTGCGCGCGCCAGCCTGTTTTTACATCTGATTCCGGTTTTCACGGCCATTCAAGCCATGTTTTTGTTGGATGAAAAGGTCCATATGTTTCATGTTGCCGGTATTGCTCTGATTTTTTCAGGAATTTACGCAGCCACAGCTCAAAAGCCTTTTTGGCGCCCGCGCAGCCCGAGTTAACCATCTAAAGCCAATTACAACGCTGCTTTGCCTAATTTATGGCACGGTTAAGCTTGAAAAATTGCCCAATGAGGCCACATAAGAACTCATATATGGTGAGGCTGGAACACAAGAGCGCGAGATTGAGTGTATTGGCCTTTGCTATGCGTTGCGCAAGAGCTAGGAGTGGCTTATAACCGCAGCAAAGAAGCACCACAATGTATAGGTGTGTCACCAGATATCCTGGTTTTGACCAGGTTTTAGAGGTGAGGTGAATTTGGGCTTAAGCTTTAAGCGCCAAGCCTTACGGGAAAGGATAAAGAATATGCCCTGGAGTAACCAAAATGGCGGCGGCTGGAAGCCTGGCAGTGGCGGCGGTGGAAACCGTGGTCCCTGGGGACAAGGGTCCGGCGGTGGCGGTGGCACGCCACCTGATTTGGAAGATATGTTGCGCCAGGGCCAAGACCGGTTGAAGCAAATGATGCCGGGCGGCGGTGCCGGTGGCGGCAAATTGATCTGGCTGCTGATTATCTTAGCCCTTGGCGTTGGCTGGGTTTTTAAAGGCTTTTATACGGTTCAGCCTGATGAAACCGGCATTGAGCTATTATTGGGGAAGGCCAAACCTGACGAAAATGGTCCTGGATTGCATTTCGCCTTCTGGCCATTTGAGACGGTTGAAACCCCCAAAGCGGAAGCCCAAAACAAGATTAATATTGGTTTTGGCTCAAGCCGGCAGGCAGACCAGGAAAGCCTGATGTTGTCGGGTGACCAAAATATTGTTGATATTGAATTCACAGTCTTGTGGAAAATCAACAAGCCGCGGGCGTACTTATTTAATGTTAGAGATCAAGAGCAGCTCATCAGAGTTGTGGCGGAAAGCGCCATGCGTGATCATGTGGGCCGCACCAGGGCAGATGTGATTAGAACGACAGGCCGCGATGATGCGCAAGTGGCGGTGCAAAAGAAAATTCAAGAAGTGCTGAACGGGTTTAACTCCGGCATTTTGATCATCGGCGTTAAAATTGAAAAGGCAGACCCGCCACCTGCGGTTAATGATGCGTTTGAAGAAGTGCAGCGCGCCAAGCAGGATCAGGATCGCTTTAGAGAAGAAGCGCAGAAATATTCCAACCGCAAGCTGGGTCAAGCGCGTGGTGAGGCTGCCCAAATTCGCGAGCAAGCCGAAGCCTATAAAGGACGGGTTGTGGCCGAAGCTACAGGTGAGGCCAGACGCTTCTTATCTGTTTATCAAGAATATGCCAAAGCCAAGGACGTTACGCGTAAGCGGCTGTTCTTTGAAACCCTTGAAAAGGTTTTGGGCTCTTCAAGCAAGGTCATAATTGAGCAGGGGTCTGGTGGCCAGGGTGTTGTGCCATATCTGCCTCTGCCGGAAGTCGGCAAACGTAATAATCCACAATCGTCCACGTCAGGAGTACGGTGATGAAAAACATTTTTAAAACCGGTTTATTGGTTGTTATTGCAGCCCTTTTGGTGGTTGCTTATTCCTCAACCTTCGTTGTGGATGAGCGTCAAAAAGCTCTGGTGATCCAATTTGGTGAAATCAAACGCACGGTTGAAAAGCCTGGGCTTTATTTCAAAAAACCAATTGTGGAAGACGTGACTTTTGTTGAAGACAGGCTGTTGTTCTTTGAAAGCCAGGACATGCGCGTTCAGGTGGTTGATGGCCGGCGCTATCTGGTTGATACGATCACAATGTTTAAAATCATTGATCCGAAGAAATATAAAGAGAGTGTGCAGGCAAATTTGTTACGCTTGCGTGATCAGCTCACAACCAGGCTGGAAGCTGCTTTGCGCCAAACCTATGGTAAGCGTACCTTTGAGGCGGCTTTGTCTGCTGAGCGCAGCCAGATGATGAACGAAATTCGCGATCAAATTAAACCGGAAGCCTTGGGTGTGGGTGTCGATATTGTTGACGTGCGCATCAGGCGAACCGATTTGCTGCCGGAAGTTTTGAAAAGTACGTATGACCGGATGAATGCGGAGCGCCTTTCGGAAGCCGAGCAAATTCGCGCGGTGGGCAATGAACGGCGCATTCAAATTCGCGCGCAAGCCGATAGGCAAGCGGTGGTTTTGGTGTCTGAAGCGCGGCGTGATTCTGAAATTATCCGCGGCCAGGGCGATGGTGAACGCAACAAGATTTTTGCTCAAGCGTTTTCCAAGGACCCTGAATTTTTCGCTTTTTATCGCTCAATGCAAGCCTATGCCACGAGCATAAAGGGGAAAGATACAACAATGGTGTTGTCGCCTAATTCGGAGTTTTTCAAATATTTTAAAGATTCAGCCGGGGCTATACCGAAGCCTGCAAAATGACCGATCTGCTCTTGGGCATAGGCTTGGTTTTAACGATTGAAGGCTTGTTATATGCGGCTTTCCCGGGGGCTGTAAAATATATGATCGAAATGGTGCGCGATATGCCGGACCAGTCTTTGCGCATTTCAGGCATTGTGGTGTTGGCAGCGGGTGTATTTTTTGTCTGGCTGGCGCGTGGGTGAGGGTTAAATTTTAGTGCGTATCTCCCAAAAGTGGGTACCGGTTTCTATCGTTCGATAGTTTGGGATAAAGATACGCTTAAACAAACAACGAGACCACGGAAGCTTTTCAGAGAAAAGCTTCCGTGGTCTAGAGAATATATTTAATAAGTGATCATCATGTGAACATGATTGGGCCATAATAGCAGGCGTGATTGTGCTACAGTTAGCCTTGGTAACGCCTGAAAAATTGTTAGGTGGCCGGCAGAATGTGAATGAGGAGGACATAGTTCTTATGTCAAAAACATTGAATATACCTGCTTTGATTTGGCCAGTGTCAGGACGCTTTAGCGTCCGTTTGGCCGTCCTTATCGTTATTGCGGCTATGATGCTGGAAATGCCGGGCAAGGCCCTGGCGCAGGGGCCAAAGTCAGTGGCAGACCTGGCGGATCAATTGTCTGATGCTGTGGTCAATATTTCAACGGCCCAAACCGTTAAGGGGCGCAAAGGCGTGCCACTTCCCTCATTGCCGCCGGGCACGCCATTTAAGGATCTGTTTGATGATTTTCTTAAACGCCAACAGCGTAATGGCTCTAAACCACGTAAGGTGAGCTCACTTGGCTCAGGTTTCGTGATTGATCCTTCAGGCATTATTATTACCAATAATCACGTCATCAAAGATGCTGATGAGATCATTGTAACCTTTCCCAATGGCGATAAGCTTGATGCTAAAGTGGTCGGCCGCGATCCTGAGATCGATGTGGCGGTGCTCAAGGTAAAGCCGAAAAAACCGCTCAAATCCGTTGAGCTGGGCAATTCGGATAAATTACGTGTTGGTGATTGGGTGATGGCGATCGGCAATCCGTTTGGCCTTGGCGGCACAGTAACTCTTGGCATTGTATCAGCGCGCAACCGGCGGATTAATTCCGGGCCGTATGATGACTTCATCCAGACGGATGCTGCTATTAACCGCGGTAATTCAGGCGGCCCCTTGTTTGACATGGATGGCAAAGTGGTTGGCATTAATACCGCCATTATTTCACCAACGGGTGGATCTATCGGAATTGGGTTTGCCGTGCCCACCTCCATGGCCTCGGGGGTCATTGCGCAATTGCGTAAGTTTGGCACCACGCGCCGTGGCTGGATTGGGGTGCGTATTCAAAATGTTTCAAAGGAAATTGCTGAAAGCCGGGGGCTTGAAAAGCCACGAGGGGCACTGGTTGCTGGTGTCACGGAAAAGGGACCTGCAGAAGCTGCCGGTCTGGAGCCTGCCGATATTATCATTGAATTTAACGGCAAGCCGGTTGCTGACGTGCGCGAGTTGCAACGCGTTGTAGCCCAAACACCGATTGAAGATGAAGTCGGTATTGTGGTCTGGCGTAATGGCACGAAGAAAAAACTCAGGCTTAAAGTCGGTCGTCGTGAAGAAGGCCTGAAATTGATGAACCGCAACTCTGGGAAAAAGCAGAAGACGTCTGAGAAAAAGCGCACGGTTTTGGGCCTTACCCTCTCGGTAATTACGCCCGTCTTGCGCAAGCGTTATAAAATCTCGAGTAAAACTGAAGGCGTGGTCATCACTGGTATTGATCCAACCAGCTCTGCTGCTGCTAAGCGGATCAGGCCCGGCACGGTTATCACTGAGGTCGACCAGGTGCCGGTGCGCACGCCCAAAGACGTGAGTGAGCAAGTGAATAGTTTTGCCAAGAAGGGTCGCAAATCAGTGTTGCTGACTTTGGCGGAACCCAGTGGTGATGTGCGTTTTGCTGCCGTGCGGCTTAAAGAGACGAAGAAAAGCAAAAAGAAAAAGTAAATGATACGGAGAGGGGCTAGTTCCCCCCTCCGTCATTACCCGGCTTGACCGGGTAAACCAGTAACCACCGAAGAAGTTGGTTTGCACAAGCTAGCAATACATAAACCCAATAAACGCTGCCGTTTACTAGATCACCCGGTCAAGCCGGGTGATGACGATTGATGGATTTGTGTAAGCTGCACCCCTTAATACGGATAGGGGCTAGCTTGTGGCCCACAGTCCGGATAGGGGCTAGCTTGCAGGGACTCTGCTATTTCGCTCACGGCCGTACCGCGCTACGCGCTGGCCTCCGCGGGGGCGGCGCATAAGCGCCGAGGGCCAGTCGGCCCTAGTCGGCTCGGGAGCAAAGCTATCGCTTTGCGCGAGCCTTCATGTGCCATACGGAGAGGCTAGCCGTATTGCACACGGACAAGTACGTGAGGCCGCAGGCCTCACTACGTTCGTCCAGGTGCCATACGGATAGGGGATAGGTATGCCGCAGCTCTGCTATTTCGCTCACGGCTATTCCTCACACCTTCGGTGTTCGGGCCTGCGCGGGCGCGCCCTGACCGGGCGAGGGCCAGTCGGCCCTAGTCGCAGCTTTGCTGCTCCGGGCTTTGTTACTTAAAATCTTTTCGGGGGATGCCCTGCAGATAGAGCAGGGCTGTAAGGTCGGCGTGGTCAATGCGCACGCGGGCGGCTTTGGCAACGGCCGGCTTGGCATGAAAGGCCACGCCAAGACCTGCTTCGTTGATCATGGCAAGGTCATTGGCACCATCGCCTACGGCCAGAGCTTGTGCGAGGTTTAATCCATTTTCCTTGCACAGCTTCGTCAATGCTTCGCGTTTGGCATCCTGGCCGAGAATTGGTTCGCGCACTCGGCCGGTTAATTTACCCTCAGCAATTAGCAATTCATTGGCCTGAACATTGGCAAAGCCGGTACGGGCGGCAACGTCTTTTGTAAATTGGGTAAATCCGCCTGAGACAAGCGCTGTGACAGCGCCTGACTGGTTCATGGTTTTAACGAGCGTTTTTGCCCCCGGCGTTAGCGTGATCCGGTCAGCCAGGATGTCGTCAATGATCGTTGCGGGTGAGCCTTTGAGATAGGAAACACGCTCTTTAAGGGCCGCTTCAAAATTAAGCTCGCCGCGCATTGCCTTTTCGGTTATGGCTGCAATCTTGTCGCCAATGCCAATCACATCGCCCATTTCATCAATGCATTCCTGTTCGATGATGGTTGAATCCATGTCCGCTATGAGTAATTGTTTGCGGCGATTTTCGATTTCAAGTACGGCGATGTCGACAGGATCTGTCCCTATGATGTCCCTGATTTTGGCTTCTATGGCCTCTATATTGTCAGCCCCGCCAAAAGGGATGTCGCAGGCAATATCTTCAGCAAGCCATTGGGGTGTTTCAGGCTTGGGCAAGGCCGTTTTGCAGCGGTTCATCAGGTCTTGGGTGACAGCTTTGGTGCGCTCGGTAGAAATCAATGTTAAGACAAATGACATGACACCGAAAAATCCTTTATTCGCTCGCGCGTTGATGTGGGCAGGGCTGTTGCATGGCGCGTGATCCTCTGATTGTTCTTATGGCAGGCCCGACCGCGAGCGGCAAGTCGTCTTGCGCCCTTGAGCTTGCGCAAAGGCTTGAGGGTGTGATCGTCAATGCCGATTCCATGCAGGTCTATCGCGATTTGCGTGTGCTGACAGCGCGACCCAGTACTGATGATGAAGCCCTTGTTCCCCATCACCTTTATGGCTTTGTTGAAGGCGCCCAAGCATTTTCAACCGGCAAATGGCTTGAAGTTATGGCCCGATTTCTGGCCAAGCTTAAGGAGAGCGGCACATCGGCTATTATTACCGGCGGCACCGGGCTTTATTTCAACGCGCTGGAGAAGGGCTTGTCGCCGATTCCTGATATTCCCGATGATGTGCGGGCGCATTGGCGCGGGCGTTTGTCTGACGAAGGGCCGAAGATATTGCATGGCGAGCTGGGCAAGCGTGATCCTGAAATGGCCAAGCAGCTGGAACCAGGGGATGGCCAGCGCATTGTTCGCGCCCTTGAGGTGTTTGACGCTACGGGAAAAAGCCTCACCGATTGGCGTGATATTCCGGGCACATCCTTGCTTGAAGGCTGGCCGGTGCGCCGTGTGGTGTTGAGCGTTGAGCGCGAGAAACTTTATCAGCGCTGTGATTTACGTTTTGGGCAGATGATCGAGGAAGGCGCTTTGGAAGAGGTGCGTGATTTGGCGGTACAAGGTCTTGACCCGGCTTTGCCGATCATGAAAGCGCTTGGTGTGCCACAATTGCTGGCACATGTTGCCGGTGACATGGATTTAGAACAGGCGGCAGAGCTGGCCAAGCGCGAGACGCGGCGTTATGCCAAGCGGCAAATGACCTGGTTTCGCGGGCAGATGGCTGATTGGCCGTTGCATAATCCGAATGACGGGTTTGATAAGCTTGTAGAAACCTTGGAGTTATAGGGCGGCTTTTTTAATTAGTCGGCCCCAGCTTAAACGTCATCGACGCCCAATAGCTGTGCCATTGATCCTTTGGTTTTTGCGTCCAGGGAATGATGTGGACGGCGCTCAACAGATATTTGCCGCTTTGGCTCATGGGGATCATGGCCCGGCCCGTATCATCTGTGCGGATTTTACTGATATTGAGCTTGTCTTTAACCCGGTGAAAGATTTTGATCTGGGCCTGTTTAAGCGGCTTGCCCTGCCACAATAATCTCACGGGCAGCTTGGCGATTGATTTTAACGCCAAGGCGTAGGGATTTTTTTCCGCTATCAGCTCAATTGGCAGCCCGACCACAACATCATTGCCGGCTGTGGGGCCGACTTGCACCAGGGCTTTGGCATAGCGGGAATAGGCTTCGGTAAAACCGGCGTCGGGCAGGCCGCGTTTGCGCTGTTCAACAAGTGCCCATTCAAGGCCCTGGTTTTTAAGAAATGTCTGAAATTTTTCTGCCGTGTCATAGGTCAATCTGTCAGGCCTGGTGGCAACGGCCAGGACATTTAAACCTGTTTTATTTGGCTTGATCTTAAAGGCTGGAATGTCGCCGATGTTGCCTTTGATGGGAGACTTGCCTTTTGTGTTGAACAGACCTGATTTTGTAAATTCCTGCGGGAGGAAAGGGTAATTATTGCCCTTGAAGTCCTGGCCGACTTTCTGGTTGGCAATGATTTCGCCCCCCGGTTTGACTTGAAACTCAAGCGGCTCTATCCAATATTCATGCGCGTTTGCGGCAAGCGTGGCCGCGACATATAGACCAAGCGCCAGAATGATCTGGGGTGCTCGTGGAGACGTGATTTTGCACATATCTTTCAAGGGCCTACAACACATAAGACAGGTTTTGATCCAAGGGCCACAATGAGCGGGCGTATGACGATATACAAGTCAAAATTATTTGTTCTGGCAATCCTCACAGCCCTTCTAGTGCCGTGGATTGTTCAGGCTCATGAGATCAGGCCCGCGATTGCAGATCTTACGTTTGAGGCACAAGGTGGCTATCAAATCTCTATCTCGCTAAACCTTGAAGCATTGATTGCCGAGATTGGTCCGCAGCACAAAGATACCTCAGACGCACCCAATGCTAAGAGGTATGATCAGCTGCGCGCCTTGGCGCCGGTGCTATTGCGCAGCGCATTTGAAGGGTTTAGCTCCAAGTTTCTGGAAGGTATTCCCCTTAAGGTAGATGGCAAACCCATCACGCCTCAAGTAACAGGCCTCAAAATTCCTGAAGTAGGCGATAAAGCCCTGGCGCGCATCTCCACTGTTGTGCTGGGTGGCCCGTTGCCAGCGGAAGCGAAGACGCTGACCTGGGCTTATGACAAAGCTTTTGGCGCCAGCGTTATTCGCGTGCGTGGCCCAAAAGCGGCGGGCGAAAACCAGGGACCGGTGACCTATTCAGCATATTTGCAAAATGGTGCGCCAAGTGCGGCCATTCCAGTCGTTGGTGTGCTTGCCCAAAGCTTCGGACAAGTGTTTGCCAATTACATCACGATTGGGTTCACGCATATCGTGCCCAAAGGGCTTGATCATATCCTGTTTGTGGTCGGGTTGTTTTTGCTCAGCTCACGCCTGCGCAGCCTGTTGTGGCAGGTGACAAGCTTCACGTTGGCGCATTCGGTAACGCTCGCCCTTGGCATTTATGGGGTGGTGCAAATCTCGCCTGCCATTGTGGAACCGCTGATTGCGGCGTCTATTGTTTATGTTTGCATAGAGAACGTGCTGACCGACAGGTTGCAGCGCTGGCGGCCTATGGTGGTGTTTGGCTTTGGCTTGCTGCACGGGCTGGGTTTTGCCAGCGTGCTTACCGAGATTGGCTTGGCCAAGGCGCATTTTATCACCGGGCTTGTGGCGTTTAACTTGGGCGTTGAGTTTGGCCAGCTTGCGGTTATAGCACTGTGCTTTTTGCTCGTTGGCCTGTGGTTTCGGCACAAGCCTTGGTATCGTAAGGTCATTACCATTCCAGCCTCGCTGGTGATTGCGGCAATTGGGGCCTGGTGGTTTGTTGAGCGGGTGTTTTTTGCGTGAGGCAGAATATTTATACGTTTAAACCGGTTGTGTCGGATGATCTGCTTTTGCTGGGGGCTTGGCTGAAAGTGCCGGACGTTCAACGCTGGTGGGGCGATCCGGCCCGAGAGCTGGCCCTTCTTGAAAAAGACCTGAACGATGCACGCGTGGACATGCGGCTGGTTTTGCATGAAGGTGTTTAGGACAAAACAATAAGGCCGACATAACGATTTTTCATCATAGATGCAGAATACTCTTCATGTGTTTTGAAGTTGACCCAGATCAAACAGATGGGCAGATAATCCTGCTTGAATGTTATCGATATGGGTAGCTGTTTTGTCCTGTCGTGAGGGTGATTCAGGCGGAGACTTTAAAATGGAGGTGCGATTATGCTTGGCAGGATTTGGGGGTCTTTATTCGCAACAGTTCTTTATGTTTTAGCAAGCATTGCGGGGCTTGAGTCTGCAGTGGCGCAACAACAGGTCTGGGCTGGGAATGTTAGTTCTCTTGGACGCTCCATTCAGGCATTCAATCTTAGGCCAAGGCTGCGATATTATATTGTCGTCAGCCGGAATGTTTATTTTGGCAGGTGGTCTGTCAATGGGCGAAGCCTTTTGAACGATGCTTGTTATGAATACAATGCCAAGGGTCGTCCGGATTCGCTACCGGTGTTTAAAAACAGTTTCAATATTCCCGTTTGCGATGGCCGTTATCGGTCCTCTCATGTTTATCGCTCGGCACCATTTGTCTATAGCGGTGGTGCCTTGCGTTTCTGGATCTTTGATACGGACTACCGGGATAATTCCGGCAGCATGTATGTTCAGGTGTTCCGTGTGGGTTCGGGCGGGCCACGACCCGGTGTGAATGCCGCTTGTAACAGTTATGCGCGCACGGCGATTTCCCAGCATCGCGATAATCTTAGGCGCCGGTGTGGAGGCACAGGTAATCGATGGCAGTTGAATTATCAAAATCATTATGGCTGGTGTCTTCGCGTAGGGCCTGGTGCACGTCGTTCAGAAACCAATGCACGTGCCAATCGGCTTCGTCGCTGTGGCACTGGTCCAAGGCCTGGTGTGAATGCCATATGTAACAGTTATGCGCGCTCGGCGATTTCCCAGCATCGCGATAATCTTAGGCGCCGGTGTGGAGGCAGAGGTAATCGATGGCAGTTGAATTATCAAAATCATTATGGCTGGTGTCTTCGCGTAGGGCCTGGTGCACGTCGTTCAGAAACCAATGCACGTGCCAATCGGCTTCGTCGCTGTGGCGCTGGTCCAAGGCCTGGCGTGAATGCCATATGTAATAGTTATGCGCGCACGGCGATATCTCAACAGCGGACCAATCTGCGACGCAGGTGTGGCGGCAGAGGTGCACGCTGGCAGCTAAATTACCAAAACCACTATCGATGGTGTTTGCGCGTTGGTGCCAGCAACCGACGTTATGAAACAACCCAACGCAGCAATTTCTTACGGCGCTGCCGTTGATGCTATGGCTTGTTGCGCGGGTGTGTTTAGGTTGAGGGGTTGGATGGGCAGTCTGGTTTTATGGACGGAGCGGGCGTATTTCTAAGTGGTGTGAGCATTCGCTAGGTGTCACACGCGGTCGTTCAGCGAGTGTGTTTTAAGACTTCTTTTAAAAGAATACACAGCGAACATTAGGAATACACAACGAACATTAGGAGCCGCATTTTTGACATTTTGCGGTCATATGCAAGCCACTTTTGGGGTATCAATCGTAATTGCCTCCCGTTGAGGAGGGAACATAGATGTAGCAGGAAAATAATGGTTGCCAGCGTTACTATTTCACTATGCTAGCCATAATTCTGTGCGAAATACATCGGCCTCCAATTAGGAGGTTACTCTTGGAGAGACGAAAATGAAGTAGATATTTATTGCACTTTCATTGGCTGCTTTTGCACTCACATCAACAGCTCCTGTTTATGCAGCATCGCATTCAAAAGCCAAAATGGTAGAATGTAAGCCCGTTAAAAAAGGCTATCATATGAACTCGAAAGGCAAATGCGTGAATATCGGGAAAACGATGAAAAAGAAGAAGTAATAATCCCATCTTTTCATTGAACAAACGGTGGTTCCATATCAGGTGTCGCCGTTTTTTTACGTCCATTTTTCGCAATTGCAACAGAAGGACAGCTCGAACCGGATAAGTTTAGCGGGACCATAATGGACAATTCTCAATAGTCCGGAAAATATTTGCTTTGGGTCATAAGCGATAGAAAACCTACACACGGTCCGGAATGACGAGAGGGTGTTTTGTGAATATGAAAGGACTGCTTCTAGATCCAAGCGGATGTGCTTACCAAGCTATGAGAGTGTCCGCAAAGTGCCATTACCAGACCTCCCACTCCTTGATCGCAACTGCCATGCGGCACAGCACGATACCCGTGGAGGAGCCGTCCACAGCATCAGGAATGGCCGTTTAGCACCTTAAGTTGCCGTGAAATTAGACATATGCCAGCAGCCGTGTTAGAAGTTCAAAATACATTCACACAACGATCTATGCGCCCGCGTGGTAGACGCACGGGGGCGATGTTATTGCATGCCTGATGACGGGCGTCGTCGAAGGTCTAAATACAGCTTTTGCAAAAGAACAAGGTGTCAAAAACACCGTGAGGAGAACTAATGACACACGAACCAGGCTTTGATGAAATAAATGAAGCCAAAGTCAACATGGATCATATCTATGATCACAACGACCCGAGGGCGTATTTTCGTGAATTGAAAAGGCTCGAATATGTCATACCAAGCACTGCCAAACCTATCTTCCAGAAACTGATCTCCCGTCGACGAGAGCATCAGGACGATACGATACAGCTTCTCGATCTTGGCTGTTCCTACGGCGTCAATGCGGCCCTGCTTAAACATGACCTTTCAATGCCTGAACTCTACGAGCATTGGGGACAAGAGAGGTTTGTAGATGCTACACCGAAAGAAGTCGTCGACCATGACCGGCGCTATTTTTCTGACCTTGAAGAACCTGAAAACATCGAAGTGTTCGGACTTGATGTGGCCGAGAACGCCGTTGTTTATGCCGAACAGTCAGGTCTGCTTAATGGGAGCCTCGCGGTTAATCTGGAAACAGAGCCACTGAGTGAAACGGCGGCAGAAGAACTGTCGGAGGTCGATATGGTGATGTCGACTGGATGCGTTGGGTATGTGACGGAGAAGAGCTTCAATCACCTGTTACCAGCGGTCACGCAAGGCCAACCAGCTTGGATGGCTAATTTCGTGCTTCGCATGTTCCCGTTCGACGCGATAGAGGAAACCTTGGGCGATCATGGCTATATAACCGAGAAGCTTGAAGGACAAACCTTCCGCCAACGCCAATTCTCGTCAGCAGAAGAACAGCAGCAGGTTGTTGAACAATTGCATGAGAAGGGCATTGATCCGACAGGCAAAGAGATGGATGGCCATCTTATAGCCGAATTCTATCTCTCGCGACCTGCAAATGAGGTGGCTGAAGTGCCGATTGAGCGTTTGTTATCAGACTGAACGAATTGATCTATGAAGTCCGCTTTGGGTCATAAGCGGTAGAAAAGTCTCGCTCGCCCAAACGTCCGTTGTTCAACACCAAGCGTATGTTGTTGCAGCCCCCACAATGTTAACCCTTACGAAATCAAAATCAGGTAGTACTGAGCTCAAGAGCCTAAGCTTAGGCGCGCTGGACTGGTGGGATATGTTGTTTTATCTTGACGGGGTTTCGTGGGCTTAATATGGTTCAGCTATATTCGATTTAGGATTTGAGACGACAAGATGACAAAGCTAGTGGTAATCGTGGGAAGGCGCGCACCCGGAGTGGTTTAACACCATTCAGGACGGTTGCGCGCGAGGGCCTCATTCGAAGGCCCTTTTTTATTGCGTGAAATTTGAACAGAAATATATTGTTAAATAAAGAGAAACGGGACAGATCATGACACAGACAATGACAGGGGCTGCAATCGTCCTTAAAGCGCTGGCGGATCAGGGCGTTGAAGTCATTTTTGGCTATCCGGGCGGTGCTGTGTTGCCGCTGTATGATGAAATCTTCAAGCAAAACCGGATCAAGCACGTGCTGGTGCGCCACGAACAAGGCGCGGTTCACGCCGCTGAAGGCTATGCGCGCTCAACCGGCAAGACCGGCGTTGTGCTTGTGACATCCGGCCCCGGTGCTACCAATGCCGTGACGGGGCTTACCGATGCCATGATGGATTCTATTCCGATCATCTGTCTCTCCGGCCAGGTGCCAACTCATCTGATCGGCAATGATGCGTTCCAAGAGGCTGACACGGTTGGCATTACACGTCCTTGCACCAAGCATAATTACCTGGTGCGTGATGCCAATGATCTTGCACGCGTCATGCATGAAGCGTTTTACATTGCAGGCTCCGGCAGGCCCGGCCCGGTCCTGGTTGATATTCCAAAAGACGTGCAGTTTGGCGAGGGCAAATATCAAGGCCCAAGCAATGTGAAGCACAAGACCTATAAGCCGCAGGTCAAAGGCGATCAAGAAGCCATACGCGCGGCTGTTGATCTGATGGCGAATGCGAAAAAGCCGATGTTTTACACGGGTGGTGGTGTGATTAATGCCGGGCCCAATGCCAGCGTTTTGTTGCGCGAATTGGTGAAATTATCCGGTTATCCCATCACATCGACGCTTATGGGGCTTGGGGCTTATCCGGGCGAGGATGAGCAATGGCTTGGCATGTTGGGTATGCATGGCACATTTGAAGCCAATAATGCGATGCATGATTGCGATGTGATGATCTGCATCGGGGCGCGGTTTGACGACCGGATCACGGGCAGGGTGGATGCGTTTTCACCTAATTCCAAGAAAATTCACGTCGATGTTGATCCATCTTCCATCAATAAAAACATCATGGTGGACATTCCCATCATTGGTGATTGCGCTCATGTTCTGGAAGATATGGTGCGCATCTGGAAGGCGCGTTCAGCCCAGCCAGACAAGAAAGCGCTGAAAGACTGGTGGAAGCAGATCAATCAATGGCGCAAGCGCGATTGCCTTAAATATGAGCCGAGCAAAAAATCGATCATGCCGCAATATGCGCTTGAACGGCTCTATGCGCTCACGCGCGACAAGGATCTTTTTGTGACCACCGAAGTTGGCCAGCATCAGATGTGGGCGGCACAATTTTTCAAGTTCGCCGAGCCTAATCGCTGGATGACGTCAGGCGGTCTTGGCACGATGGGCTATGGCTTGCCAGCCGCTGTTGGCGTTCAAATGGCAAATCCCAAGGCTTTGGTGGTTGATATTGCCGGTGAGGCATCGACCATGATGAACATTCAGGAGTTTGGCACAGCCATTCAATACCGCTTGCCGATCAAGGTGTTTATTTTGAACAATGAGTACCTTGGTATGGTGCGCCAATGGCAGGAATTGATGCATGGCCAGCGCTATTCGGAAAGCTATTCGGATTCGCTGCCAGATTTTGTTAAACTGGCGGAAGCCTTTGGCGGGGTTGGCATGCGGGCCACCAAACCCGATGAGTTGGATGAAAAACTTATCGAGATGATGGCGGTCGACAGGCCGGTTATTTTCGATTGTGTGGTTGAGAAAATGGCCAATTGCTTCCCCATGATCCCGTCAGGTGCGGCGCATAATGAAATGATCCTGGGCGATGAGGATGTCGATGGTGAAACCACTGAGGCGGGCAAGGTTCTGGTTTAGTGAAACATCATAACATGTTGAATATATTTTACTTTTAGAAAAGAAGAAGATTATGAGCGAACCTAAAGGCAAAACCCATTATGCAGGCCCCACTGTGTTTCAGGAAGACGAGCGGCACACATTATCAGTGCTTGTCGACAATGAAGCGGGCGTTTTGGCCCGGGTGGTCGGGCTGTTTTCAGGCCGCGGCTATAATATTGACAGTCTCACGGTCTCAGAGGTCGATCTGGCAGCGCACCTGTCGCGCATCACGATTGTGACCACCGGCACGCCAATGGTGATTGAGCAGATTAAAGCTCAATTGGACCGCTTGGTGCCGGTGCATTCGGTTGAGGACCTGTCCGTTGCAGGACCCCATGTTGAGCGTGAGCTGGCCCTGGTTAAAATCGTCTCCAAGGGCGATGATCGGGTTGAAGCGCTGAGATTGGCCGATGCGTTTCGTGCGCAAGTCGTGGATGCGACAACCGAGAGTTTCGTGTTTGAAATTACCGGGCGCACCAACAAGCTTGATCAGTTCATGAAATTGATGGAGCCTTTGGGGCTGGTTGAGGCTGCGCGTACCGGGATTGCCGCCATTGAACGCGGTGCTGGAGCCATGAAAGTCTAACAGGCTTAAGTGTTATGACAACCAAGTTGTCCGTTAACATCAATGCTATTGCGCATTTGCGCAACCGGCGCAACATGCCTTGGCCAAGCCTGATTGAGTTGGGGTCTATGGCTTTGAGCGCTGGTGCTTATGGTCTAACTGTGCATCCACGGCCTGATGAACGGCATATTCGCCGCGCAGATGTGCCGGAAATTGCCGCATTGATTAGCGACGAATTTCCTGAAAAAGAGTTCAATATTGAAGGCAATCCTGATGCGCGCTTTGTTGAACTGATCGAAGCGGTAAAGCCTGATCAGGTCACCCTTGTGCCCGATGATATTCGCCAGGTCACTTCGGATCATGGATGGGATATTGAGGCGCATAAATCGTTTTTGAGCGAAATAATTGCACAGCTTAAGTCCAGTGGCCCGCGTGTTTCCCTGTTTATCAATCCAGAGCCTTATTTGCCGGGACTTGCAGCGGAAGTGGGGGCTGACCGGGTTGAGATATACACCGGCCCTTATGGGGGTGCGCTTGATGCCAAACAGCAAGCTGTGGAATTAAGCAAGGTCGTTGCAACGGGCAATGCAGCCCTTGAGGCTGGTCTTGGGCTGAATGCGGGGCATGATTTGACATTAGATAATTTGCCGCCCTTGGTTGAGGCATTGCCGCATTTGCTTGAAGTTTCGATTGGACATGGCATCACGGCGGATGCGTTGAAATATGGCATGGCTGATGCTGTTGTGCGATATCGTGAAGCTTGTGGAGATCCGGTTTAAGGATTTGATGGTTTTCTGCTTGTTTTTAATGGCAGCGGGGCTATGCTCCCGCGCAAATTGATTTTTGGGCTCATAGGAGCCCTTGTTTGTTAGCTTTAAGAAGGGATGCCCCTCAATGCGTGTTTATTATGATCGGGATGCGGATGTAAATCTCATCAAAGGAAAGAAAGTTGTTATCATTGGTTATGGCTCACAGGGCCATGCTCATGCGCTAAACTTGCGTGATAGCGGTGTTAAAGACGTGGTGATTGCTCTAAGGCCCGGTTCAAGTTCTGCTGCCAAGGCTGAAGGCGAGGGGCTAAAAGTCATGTCGGTTGCCGATGCTGCGGCCTATGGCGACCTTATGATGATGTGTGCACCGGATGAATTACAAGCTGACATCTATAGAGATCATATTGCGGATAATATCAAAGACGGGGCAGCGATTGCCTTTGCCCATGGACTGAATGTTCATTTCAGCTTGATTGAACCTAAAATCAGCATTGATGTTTTGATGGTAGCCCCCAAAGGCCCCGGTCATACGGTGCGTGGCGAATATCAAAAAGGCGGCGGTGTGCCATGCCTGATGGCGATTGACCAGGATGCCACCGGCAATGCTCATGATCTGGCTTTGTCATATGCCTCTGCCATCGGTGGGGGGCGTTCCGGCATTATTGAGACGACATTCAAGGAAGAATGCGAAACCGATTTGTTTGGCGAACAAGCCGTTTTATGCGGTGGCTTGGTTGAGCTGATCAGAGCGGGCTTTGAAACATTGGTTGAGGCTGGTTACGCGCCGGAAATGGCTTATTTTGAGTGCCTGCACGAAGTGAAGCTGATTGTTGACCTGATTTATGAAGGCGGCATTGCCAACATGAATTACTCCATTTCCAACACCGCTGAATATGGCGAATATCAATCAGGCCCGCGTGTTGTTACCTCTGAAACCAAGGCTGAAATGAAACGTATTCTGGCGGATATTCAAACTGGGCGTTTTGTGCGTGACTGGATGAATGAGTGCAAGGCCGGTCAGCCGAGCTTTAAGGCAATCCGCAGGTTGAACGATGGCCACCAGATTGAAGAAGTCGGCAGCAAATTGCGCGAAATGATGCCCTGGATTACGGCAGGTGCTTTGGTTGATAAAGAGAAAAACTAGGTGGGCTTGCGCTCCTAATGCCTGTTTGATCTGTCCTATTCACGCCTGCGTGTTTTCCTTAGAACCATTGTTGACAAATATATGGGAGCAGGGATAATCGACATATAAACGATAACGATGTTATCTGTGCCTATATCGGGGGATAAAGGGTAAGATGGCGGTTGCCCGGAGGTATTTTCTGCGTGTTTATTTATCCAAGCTCAAAAAACCGGCCCTATCATTTTGGGCTTTATCCCATGGAAGTTCTGGCGCGCGATGACGCGCTTGCAGCCGCTGAGATTGCTCTGCCAAAAGCAAAGCGTGTTGCCAAACCAAAACCGAAAACGCTTTATGGCACGGCTGTCAGACGCTATCGCGATTTGTTTGCTGCTTTGGCACAGGATCGTGAAGCACGGGCTAAAGCGCCCTTGCTGGATGATCTTGAGCGCCGGCTTGTTGATATCAAAGGACTTTCCTGTTTTTTGAACGCGGCTCAGATCGGTGTTTGTGAAATTCCTGAAAATGCCTGGTTGCAAGGGGTCAAATCCAAAACCCGACACAGCCATGCCATTGTAGTCTTGATCGAACATGGGCGTCTTCCCGAAAGTGATAATCTGGCATCCGGCTGGATTGAAGGGGCGGTTGATGAAACGGGCGATATGCGGGCAACGGAAATTGCGGTTTGTATTGCGCGCCATATTCGCTTTATGGGTTTTAAGGCACGGGCTGATGTGCCGGGCTCTGAACAGCTTGAGCATGAACGGTTATCCGTTCTGGCCGGGCTGAATGTTCGCCAAGGCGATGGGCTTGTGAATCCCTTCATCGAAAACGGCTTTTCGCTTGCCGTGATAGCAACAGATTACGAGCTTCCGGTTGACCGGCCGTTGAGCCCGAAGGCTCTTTCCAAGAAAAATTCACTGCATTACTGGTGGGGGATTAAGGGTGCGCGCTCAGGGGCTGAGTGGAACAGGCGCGATAAGCGCGACACGCATCTTTCAGCTTACCCTATGGAAATTGTCAAACGGGTTGATGAGCCCACCACATTGATCCTCGAAGATGAAGTGCCCAGGGTATCCAAGCGGGCGGCGTTTTTTGAACGTGCGGTGCGGGGTGATCTGGGCGAGAAAACCAAGGCAAAACGCTTGAGTTTTTCAACCAAGCATCCAGTTTCTGCCGCCATGCAAAATATGATTGCCAGCATGGTGCCGCATCAGGAAATGCCGGTGGAAGACAAGGCTGATCTGTCAGGTCTGTCTGATGCTGAGGCAAACAGCAAGGCTGTAAAATCGCTGTCATATTTCCTGGGGTCTGATCTTACCGGTATTTGTGAAATTCCACGATATGCCTGGGCGTCACACAATGTGGATGGATCAGAGATCGAGCCGAAACATCGCTATGCGATTGTGATGCTGATTGACCAGGAGTTTGACACGATGGAAGGGGCGAGCGGGGATGACTGGATTTCCGGGGCTCAATCCATGCGGGGTTATCTGCGCGGTGCTGAAATTGCGGGCATTATGGGCGAGACACTTGCCGGCATGGGCATGTCGTCGCGCACACACACGCAGATGGACAGTTTGGTGTTGCACATTCCGCTGTTGTTATGGGCGGGCCTTGGCGAATTAAGCCGGATTGGCGAATTGGTGCTCAATCCCTTGGTGGGGCCGCGGTTTAAGTCGGTTGTGCTAACCACAGATCTGCCGATGGTGCCCGATAAGCCGATTGATTTTGGTTTGCAATATTTTTGCGACAATTGCTGGAAATGTGCCCGTGAATGCCCGTGCGATGCGATCCCCTGGGGGGATAAGGTCATGTTTAACGGCTATGAAATCTGGAAGCCGGATGTTGAGCGTTGTGCGCGCTATCGGCTGACGAATTCCAAGGGCTCAGCCTGTGGCCGTTGTATGAAAACGTGTCCGCTTAACAAGGTGATTGATTCAGACGGGCCGATTTTTCAGCGCATGGCGAGCTATTTGGGCATTAAAGCGTTTTGGCTCAAACCGATTATGGTGCCTTTGGCTGCCTGGCTTGATGATGTGGTGGGCAATGGCAAGCGCAATCCGGTCAAGAAATGGTGGTTTGACCATGAGATGGTTGATGACGTTACGGTTGAACCTGCGGGAACGAACCAAAGAGATATCGATCCAACCCATAAGATTGATCCGGCAAAGCAAAAAATGGCGACGTATAACGCCAATATGATGCCACCACCTGACCATGTTGAGCCTTATCCGGTAAACCGCAAGGAAGCGCTTGTTGCGACCACCGTTCTAGAGACACCTGCGCAAGCGCGTGCCCGCAAGCTTAGAGGTGGGCGTGTGCCGATCCATTACATCCCAACCAAGCTTATGGGCAAGGCAGGCGCCAAGAAAGAAGCCGTTAAGCAATGGTATGAAGATGTTAAATAACGACCTGTAAGTGAGGGGGCAATTGCCTTTTGTATTGAATCACTTATAACGCTTTCTTTCTTATGGCAATGAGGTTGTTATGGCGGAATATTCCTTTGAAACTCTGGATGTGTTCACGGTTGAACGCTTTGGCGGCAATCCGCTGGCTGTGGTGTTTGACGCTGATGGACTGACGCCTGATCAGATGCAGATAATCGCGCGTGAGTTTAATCTGTCGGAGACGACATTTGTCTTGAGCCCGGAACAGGCCGGGCACCAGGCAAAAGTGCGGATATTCACTCCAACATTGGAAATGCCGTTTGCCGGTCACCCAACCCTTGGCACAGCGATTGCTCTTGCGCGCAAAGATGGGGTGGTGGGAGAGGCAGAACTGGTGCTTGAGCTGGGTGTTGGGCCTGTTGGGGTTAAGGTCAACATTGATGGTGAGCGTTCACACGCGCAATTGACCGCCGCCAAACTGCCTGAAGAGGTCGCGGGTGTTGAAACAAGTGATGTGTTTGCAAAGGCGTTGTCTCTTGAGACATCAGACATTGGGTTTGGCCAGCATCAGCCGCATATTTTTGATATTGGTCCGCTGTTTACCTTTGTGCCGGTATCGAACCTTGAGGCGATTGGGCGTGCGCAGATTAATTCTGCAATTTATAATGAGACGCTGGCAAACAGTGTGGCTCCCTTTCTTTTTGTCTATACCGATGAAGTTGAAAGTGAAAATGTTGCGTTTCATGCGCGCATGTTTGCGCCTACAGCAGGTGTTGTGGAAGATCCTGCAACGGGGTCGGCGGTCACAGGGTTTGCGGGGCAATTGTTGGCGTCAGGTGAGATTGCTGATGTTACCCAAACCTGGATTATAGAGCAGGGGATTGAAATGGGCCGGCCCAGTGAACTGCATCTAGAGACCACGGCTGAGGATGGGGTGATAACGGCAGTGCGGGTGGCAGGCTTTGCCGTTCGCGTTAGTTCCGGGGTCCTTCAGGTTTAGGTTGTTTTGAAGCAAGAGCGCCAATGACTTCCTGCAAGGCATTGGTGATCTTAGCGTGCTAAATGTTTGTGCTGATCATATTGTCTGCTTGACCCGACAGCCTTACGTTTGTTAGTCACTTTTCCAACCCCTAACTGTAAATAAGCTGCTAAGAGGTAGCTGTTAGATTTCTTTGTATTGAAACATGTTCCGGTTATTTACTTTATGTCTCACCATAATTTCGTTCACATAGGAACGCCCAAGACAGGCTCAACAGCGCTACAGATTTGCTTAGACAAAAATCGCGAGCTTTTAAAACAGCATGGGTTTTTTTATCCAGAACCGCCTGAAAGTTCTGGTGGCTCTCACAAGTTTTTAGCGTATTACACGACCCCGAAAATCACCTTCACCTTTTCGGCGGATAAGAAAAAGCAGCTCAAAGCAGAGGTTGATCACTTCAAATCACAGATTGAGGGATCTGCGGATAAAATTATTGTTTCGTCCGAGTGGTTTTATGGCTCCAATCCGAAACATGTGTCTCGTTTGTTTCCAAAAGGTGACACAAAAATCATTATCTATATTCGTGACCAAATAAATTATCTGGTGTCTTATTATCAAGAAATGGTGGGATATCTGGCTATTTCCGACAGTTTGGATGATTTTGGCAAGAATGCGCGAAACCTCAATTTTTCAAAGCGGATAGACAGATGGGCCAAAGTGTTTGGTTCTGAAAATATTGAGGTTAGGCTTTATGACCGCGCGCGGATGCACAAGGGAAACATTGTTGATGATTTCTTGCACATTCTTGACCCCAAGATTGACGTTGCCAAATTTCGGGGGGCTCGCGAAGATAAAAATCCAAGCATTGGTGGGGATTTGCTGTCGTTTAAGCGCCATTTGAACGCCATTCTCAACGATAGCTCTGTGCAACATCAAAAGCTTAGGCGCGTTTTTAAAACATTGTCTGCGCAAATGCAGGAATATCAAATTAAGCCAATGTTTTCACCGGAAGTTGAGCGGGCCTTAAAGCAAAAATATTATGCGTCGAACCAAGCTGTTTTTTCAAAGTATTTTCAAACTGATGAGCATTTGTTTGATTATGAAACCAGAGGCGAATATGTTTCTCATGATGTTGACGGGGATAAATTCCGGCGTATCCTCGAGCAAATTAAATTGAAGGATGAGCAGGCTTATTGTTATATCATGGATGAGATATATGCCTGTATTGGCAGCAAGGATGATGCTTTGCTGAGACGGATCAAGACGTTTCTGTCTTTTCTTTAGAACCCGTGCAAAAGTATGAAAAAATCATCTGAGCATGCCTTCATTTCAAAACGCGATATTGCCCTGGTTACGGGTATGCCCGGCCTTTTGAGCATTTCCTGGTTGATGCCCAGACGGCTTTGGCCCGGTTTGTGCGCCAAAATTGCGCCATTTGCCGTGCCTAAAATGTTTAACTCTCCCGAAAAAATGCAAACCCGTATTGCCGATATTCTAGGAGCTACACCGGGGATGCCAGAGGCTCATGACATTGTTGAACAGCTGGTTTGCGAACAACTTATAATGATATTGGAGGTTTTACGTTTTTACCGTCCCGGACACTGGCGGCCTGATATTGAGCTTGCCGGCCTTGAGCATTACGAACACGCCGTTGCTGAAGGCAAAGGGGTTATATTTTGGTTTAGCGCCTTTACCCATATCGCTTTGGTGGCTAAGGCGGCGCTCGCTGAAGACGGTATAAGTTTTAGCCATCTTAGCAAGCCCGACCACGGTATTTCCATAACGCCGTTTGGGGTCAGGTTTATCAATCCGATACAGATACGTGCTGAAAACAAGCATATTTCCGAGCGCGTCGTGTTCAATCCGGCAAATCCGGGTCTGGCGCTGTTGAAACTTGCGCGCGTTGTCGGCAAGGGGGATGCGGTTTCAATAACAGCGGCGCGTTCGCGCCATAAAAACGCTGCTCGGCCTGTCAAAGTACCGTTTTTCGATAGCCAATTTGCCTTTGCCCAAGGACCGACATTGTTGGCGCGTAAAACCGGGGCTGCCTTGTTGCCGGTATTCGTTCAGCGGCAAGACCCGGTGCGTTATCGCGTCGAGATAGGGGCAAATTTAAACGTAACCGCCCCGGGCCATGAACAACCGGCCGCTGAAGACCTTATTCGCAATTATGCCGCCGAACTTATCGAACATGTAAAGAAAGATCCCGGGCAATGGCGTGGGTGGTTGCAAGCCTGACCTGTTGGTGAAGCAGAATTGCCATATGAACATTTTTTTGACCTGCGCTTGCGTCGTGCTAGCATGTAGAAAATCAATAAAAACTCTTCTGGATTGAAATTTTTGCAGGGGATTTCATATGTTGTGGCGTGTTTTAATGTTTTTTACTTGTGTGGTTGCAATTGTATTGCATAAACCGGCAAGCGCTCAAGCTCAGCAGACTAAACAACCGCGGCCAATGACCAGCCAATGCATTGCCATGGCTGATGTTGGGCCGCAATTACCTGTTCACAACGCATCTTACGTGCCCGTTGCGGCGGCTGGTCATGATGTGAAGCTTGGCTATATTGGTCATTCGACATTTCTCATTCAATCGCCTGAAGGGGTTAAAATAGCAACGGATTTCACCGGCTATGCTGGCCCGGGTGTTTTGCCTGATGTGGTGACCATGAACCACGCCCATTCGAGCCATTATACCGACTTCCCTGATCCCGGCATCAAACATGTCTTGCGTGGTTGGAACCCGGCTGGTGGTTATGCCCATCACAATCTGCGATATAAAGATGCGCATATTCGCAATGTGCCAACGAATACGCGTAATTGGGGCGGGGGCACGGTGGTGTTCGGTAATTCCATTTTTATCTTTGAGATCGCCGGGCTATGCATTGGCCATCTTGGCCATCTGCACCATGAACTCACCAAGCAACAGATTGCCCAAATCGGCCAGCTTGATATTGTCATGGTGCCGGTTGACGGCTTTGTAACGCTGGATTTTGAAGGCATGCAAAAAGTGCTTACCCAGCTTAAAGCCCGCGTGGTAATTCCTATGCATTATTTCACGGCAGGCTCGCTTGAAACCTTCATGGTAAAAGCCAGAGCGCATTATGAGGTGCGGGTGAATGAGACGGCAGAAGTGGTTTTTTCTGTCAATAATTTGCCAAAAAAACCTCAGGTTGTTGTGCTGTCTGGGCAGTGATCTGGCTGATAGACTATCGAAACATGAAATCTATCTTTTTGAGGACAAGTTTTTGCTGATCTTGCAAAAATTACCATTTAAATATAATAACAATCGTATCTTCTCCTGCAAAATCTTGTCATCTAACAGGCCTTCCTTATGAACGAGCATAATCCGCTACTTGGCATTGCCATGATGATTTCTGCAATGGCGTTGTTTACGACAAAAGACGCCTTTGCCAAGGTCATGGTGCTGGATATTACGCCGGTGCAGATCATCTGGATGCAATTTGCGTTTACATTGCTGGTGCTGGCGATTGTGACGATACGCAAGCATGGGTTTGCAGTTTTTTTGCCGACGCCTTTTTTTCTGCAAATGTTACGTGGATTGGCGGCTGTGGGTGGCGTTGGGTCATTCTATTGGGCGCTGGTCTATATCCCATTTACCGATGCCTCAGCCATGATCCTGATTGCTCCTTTGGTGGTGACCGCCTTGTCACCCCTTATGCTGGGCGAGAAAATAGGTATGCGCCGCATTTTGGCGGTTGTTATAGGGTTTGCCGGTGTGTTGTTGATTTTGCGGCCCGGCTTTCGTGGTGATCTTGTAGGTTACCTGATAGCGCTTACGACTGGTTTGCTCTATGGGCTTAATTACATCGGCAATCGCCGGCTTGCTAAACTGCATCCGCCATTGGTCAATATTGCGCATACTGTGCTGTTTGGCGTGGTGTTATTAATTGCAGTGATGCCGTTTGTGTGGGTCAATCCACTACCAGCTCATAGTTTCAATCTTTGGGCGTTTCTTGGAATTTCGCTGCTGGGGCATTCCTGCATGGTCTCAGCGTTCAGGTTTGGTCAGGCCTCTGTTATAGCGCCATACCAATATACCGTTATTTTATTTGCCACGCTGATCGGCTATTTCTATTTCGGCACATTCCCTGATCTGTTAACCTGGGTGGGCATTGTTTTAATTGTTGCTGCCGGCATATTCATAGCGATGCGCGAAAGCGAACTTGCCAAAGCCAAAACATAAGGGGGTTAAAATTATGCAAGATCAATATACAAAAATTCCAACCCTCGATATCGGACCCTACCTTAACGGAGAAGAGGGCGCGTTAGAGGAATTGGGCGCCAAGGTTGCGCATATCCAAGAGAATATCGGCTTTTTGATGCTGGTAAATCACGGCCTTGATCTGGCAACCCTGAACGCTGTTTATGACAAGCTCAAGGCATTTTTTGCCCTGCCTATGGAGGCAAAGCTCAAATACAAAATCAATGAATTGTCCCTTGGTTATATCCCGCCAAAATCGACCATCTATGTGTCGTCGAAGATCAATAAAAACACCAAGAAGGATCTCAATGAGACACTGACGCTAGCGCTTGATAGACCATCGGAGCATCCTTGGGTTAAGGATGAAATGAGATTCGTTGGGCCCAATCAATGGCCTGATGAGATTGAAGGTTTGCAAGAGGCGATTTGTGCCTATCAGAGCGAGGTTCTCACATTAGGCCGTAAAATATTGCCGATTTATGCGGTAGCTCTCGGGCAGGCGCCTGAATTTTTTGATGAATTTTTCACAGATCCCGTCATGTGGTCGCGCAACGCACATTATCCAGCTGTTGAGGCAGAGGAAAATCAATTTGGTATAGCACCCCATTGCGACCATAGCTTTTTGACAATCTTGCCGGTGAGCGAGGTTTCCGGCCTGCAGGTTTTGACCCCTAATGAGCAATGGGTTGATGCCGAATATGTCGAAGGTGGCATTTTGGTCAATACCGGCGAATATCTTAATCGCTGGACCAATGGACGTTTCATGGCAACACCGCATCGCGTGATCCCTCCACAAGAAGACCGCTATTCTGTTGCCACTTTCTTTAATCCTAATCCTGACACGGTGGCCGTCCCGATGGACACTTGTGTGAGTGACGATAGCCCTAAGCAATATGATCCAATCAGCTTGATGGATTATGTCAGCTGGTATATCGACACCAATTATAAAAGCGATAGTGGCGGTAAGCAGGCTTAGACCTGCCTACATGAATACACACCTAATGCGTGTGTTATAATTTAAATACCAGTTTACCGTTCATTAAGCCGGGGTTGCTATAACTCACTTTGTTGATGTGGCACTGCCATTTCGATAGTTGGGGGAGGGAACCTTCCTAGGATTATTCAGCCTTAAAAACGTCTTCTAACTTCCCCCTGACAGTGCATTGAAACGTTACCGGAGGGTGGAGTGCCGCTGCTAGATAAAGGGTTTATGAAAGCGATATCAGATCGCGTGCGCAGCTTATTTTCTCCGCTGGGGGGGGTGATGAGGAATATCCATGCCGCTTTTAAGTATGAAGATAAGTATGGCAAGGAGCTGTTAGGCGCCAAGGAGAGTGCTGAAGCAGCGCTGGCAGAGCTTAATTCTCACCGGCTGGCAATTGATCAGCATGCCATGGTTCAGGTGATGGATCTGGACTTGAAAATCACCTATGTGAATGACAAGTTTTGCGAAGTAATTAAATGCCACCCTGATGAATATATCGGTTTGACCAATCGTGTGCTTAATTCCGGTTATCACCCGCAAAGCTTTTTTGACGATATATGGGGCCAGGTTAAGGGTGGTGTTCCCTGGCATGGGGAAATTAACATAGCCGCACGTGATGGCACTAAAGTTTGGGTTGATACGACAGTTGTGCCGCTTAAAGACGAGAAAAACCGTATCTCAAATTACATTGCGATCCGCACTGACATTAACCAGCGTAAAATTGCGGAAATGAAAAATCGTGAAAACCTGGATCTATTGCGTACGACTTTTGAAGGGTTTCCGGGCGGTATTACTGCATTTGATCAAGACCGCAAAATGATCATGGTCAATAGCAAATTCTACGATGTTTTCGGAGTACCGGAAGCTTTGTTTCCATTGGGGAGCAGTTTTGATGACCTTGTCAGACATAGCGGCGAGCGGGGGGATGAAGGTGAAAATGTCGATATTGAAGAAATGGTGCGTGAACGTGTTGGTCTGCTAACGAATACCACAGGATATTCCGTTGAAAAAAATATGTTCGATGGTCGGATGCTTGCCATAACAGGTGATCCGCTCACCACAGGCGGATTTATCAACACTTATGTTGACATAACCGAACGCAAAAAATTTGAAACCTTGATGCTGCAACAAGGTGAAACAATGAAATTGATGAACTCCATTGCTGTGGCGGCCAACCACATAACCGACTCTAAGGAAGTGCGGGATTTTGGCATGAGAAGCATTGTTGAATTTACAAGGTGGGAAGTGGGTGTTGTTTATCTGGTCGGTGAAAACGGCCATGAACTTTTGGAAATGCCAGATGAGGTTTACTCAACTCAGCCTGATCTGCTTAGGAACTTTAAAAGCCGGCTTAAAGCGGTGGGCATCGGCCCAGAACTCGGTTTGCCTGGCCGTGTGTTGAAAATGGGTACGCTTGAATGGGTTTCGGATATGACGGTGGAGTTGAATTCAGCAAGAACGGAAGCTGCAAGGGAATGTGGCCTGAAGGGTGCGGTGGCCGTGCCTGTCAGGGTTGATAATAGTATTGCTGCTATTATCGGATTTATGTCTACGCAGGCGATTGTGCCAACCTCATATTTATTTGAGCTGTTGGCACATGTTGCCCAACAAATTGCCAGGGTGATGGAGCGCGAGCGCACCAAACAAAAGCTGATAGCTCATAGCGATCGACTTGAAGAGAAAGTTCAAGAAGCCACTCGTGAATTGCAAGAAAAGGCAAGCGTTCTTGAAACGGCATTGGCCAAAGAAAAAGCGCTGAATGAATTGCAGCAGGAATTTGTGTCAATGGTGTCGCACCAATTTCACACACCGCTCGCTATTATTGACAGTTCAGCCCAACTGTTGATGGGTGGGTATAATTCTGACCCAGATACCCTCGAAAAGCGTGTGGGTAAAATTCGTAGCGCGGTTAAGCGCATGACAACCATGATGGCAAGCACATTGTCTGCTGCCTCGTTTGATGCAGGCAAGGTGAATATTTCTCCGGTGCTGTGTGAATTGGTAGGCGTTGTCGAAGAAACCTGCAACCGACAATCGGAAGTGTCAAATGGACGTGAAATTACATGGGATCTGGCAGATTTACCCGATGAGATTATAGGCGACCCTGCAGCGCTTGATCATGTGTTCACAAACCTGCTTTCAAACGCTGTCAAATATTCCCCGGAAGGCAGCACAATTCACATTAAAGGCTGGTGTGAGGGTGACATGGCCTGTGTGTCGATTGCTGATGAGGGGGCTGGGATTGATAGAGAAGATATATCCCACATATTTGATCGATATTTTCGAGCCAAAACATCAAAGGGGATTGCAGGCACAGGCATTGGACTGAACATTGTAAAGCTGTTTGTTGAAGGCCACGACGGTGAAATTAAAGTGGAAAGCGAAAAGGACAAGGGCAGCACATTTACTGTCTACTTACCCATGTCAGGACCAAAACGAAAGGTCAGCGTCCAAACGGCAGCTTAGGTGAAACTAATGGGGGTTATTTTAGAGGTAACAGAGCATGTATAAAATACTTTGTGTTGAAGATGAGCCTCATTTGCGCGAGGACTTAAACGAGATGCTGGATCAATCCGGCTATAAAACATTGGTTGCTGAGGATGGTGTGCAAGGTCTTGAAATGATCTTGGAACACCATCCTAATCTTGTGATTAGTGATATTACAATGCCGCGAATGGACGGCTATGAACTTGTCAGCGAAGTGCGCAAGAAGCACCCTGAGCTTGCCGCCATGCCTTTCATCTTTCTGTCTGCGCTGACTGACCGTCAAGATATTCTCGAGGGCGTTCGATCAGGGGCTGATGATTATCTGACAAAGCCGATCGATTTTGAAATTCTGCTGGCCAAAGTACGGGCAAGCCTTCGCCTGGCGAGCCGGGTTGTGGAAAATAAAAATGAGGAAATAGTCAGGCTTCATCGAACTTTAGCTGAGGGTAAAGACGGGGTGGTTGAAAAACAATGGCCTCAAATGCCGGCAAAACAGATCACCCTTGTGGGGGAAAGCGATAAAGGGTTGTGGGAGATACAGCGGTTTTTCGAGAGCCTGGGACATAGTGTGGATGTCTTTACATCCGGCATGGCTTTTAGGGAAAAAGTTGGACAGTTCAAAGCTGATCTAACGCTGCTCTGGTTTCATTCAAACGATATGCAAGCGCCGATGTTGCTAAAAATGCTGCCTGAAAAAGCCGGCCTATACGTGGCTGTTATGCCCGAGGAGCTTTCGGGGCCTGAGACCCAAGACGTGCTTCCCGGTTTTGATGATCTCATTGGATTGCCAATGTCAGATGAGGATCTGTACCAGAAGTTACTCACCTGGACGTCCGATGTGAAAGAAGAGCCTGACTTGGTGAGCGAAGAAGCTTGATCCAAGTTTGATCAGTTGTCGTGGGTGAGATTAATTGACCCTGGCCTCTTGAAGAGGGGATGGCGGGGAGCAGTCCTTGGGAGAAAGATTGCTTGCCCCCCGCCGTGGAGCCTTATTGCGCTGCTTGAGCTTGCTTGCCTTCGCTTGCGAATTGGGCTTCTTCTGTTGATCCCGTTAGCGCTGTGGTGGATGATGTGCCACCGCGAACCGCCGTTGAGATGGCGTCAAACCAGCCAGTGCCAACTTCGCGCTGGTGTTTGGTTGCCGTATAGCCATTGGCTTCATCTGCAAATTCCCGGTCTTGCAATTCACAATAAGCCGCCATGCCACGATCACGATATCCTTGCGCCAATGTGTACATGGAATGGTTGAGCGCATGGAAGCCAGCTAATGTAACGAACTGGAACTTATATCCCATAGACGCCAATTCACGCTGGAAGGTTGCAATTTCTTCTTGCCCCAGATTGGCTGACCAATTGAACGATGGCGAGCAATTGTAGGCCAGCAATTTACCGGGGAATTTTGCATGAATAGCTTGCGCAAAACGCCTTGCCTGAGCCAAGTCCGGCTTGGATGTTTCCATCCACAACATGTCGGCATATTCGGCATAGGCCAGTCCACGGGCAGCGCAACGCTCAAATGCTGTCTCAGGATCAAACCGGTAAAAACCTTCTTGCGTCCTCTCACCGGTGAGAAACGGCTTGTCACGTTCGTCAATGTCGGTGGTGATCATCTGCGCTGATTCAGCATCTGTGCGGGCAACAATCAATGTTGGAACGCCGGAACTGTCGGCTGCCAGGCGTGCGGCATTGAGGTTGGCTATGTGCTGCTGGGTGGGGATGAGAACCTTGCCGCCCATGTGGCCGCATTTCTTTTCAGAAGCCAATTGGTCTTCAAAGTGAACGGCCGCAGCGCCCGCCTTAATGTAGGAACGGGTGAGTTCATAGGCATTTAATGGCCCGCCAAAGCCTGCCTCAGCATCAGCAACAATCGGAACCAGCCAGTCGGTTGAGCCTGATTGCTCCTGGTGTTGAATTTGGTCGGCCCGCAACAGGGCGTTATTGATGCGGGTGGCAAGATCAGGCCCTGAATTAACCGGATAAATCGATTGATCAGGATACATTGAGCCTGCCGTATTGGCGTCAGCTGCAACTTGCCAGCCCGAGAGGTAAATCGCCTTAAGACCTGCACGAACCATTTGCATGGCCTGGTTGCCGGTAACAGCACCTAAAGCATGGACATAATCACCCTGTGTGAGCAATTCCCACAATTTGTCAGCACCGCGCCTGGCTAATGTGTGTTCAATCTGAACTGAGCCTGCAAGTTTTTGTGCTTGGGAAATTGTGTAATCGCGTGAAATACCATCAAACCTGCCGGGAGCAGATTTGGTCATGGTTTCGAAGTGTTTCGTTGTCATAGCCTTAATCTCCTGGTTGTGCGGCTCGTCATGGGCCAGCGTTACCAACCTGCATAAGGGCTTTTTTTTGCTGTGTCTCAGGTAAAGAGGCGAGGGTGTAATTTTGGAAAATCATCAAGGAGTATGTTTGTAATTATTGTAAATTTGCAAAAATAAACACTATTTGGTATGGTTCCCTGTAAACCGGATCTATTTGGAGCAAAAGTAGTGAAACCAGGCGAAAAGGCAATGTTGGGCCATAAAGTGCAGCGGTTTCGCAAGGAAATGGGGCTGAACCAAAAGGAGATGGCCCAGGAACTTGATATTTCCGCAAGTTATCTCAACCTTATCGAGCATAATCAACGCCCAGTCACGGTCCCCTTGCTGTTCAGGTTAGGGCAGGTGTTTGATGTTGATTTGAAGAATTTCGCTGAAGATGACACGGCGCGCCTCACTGCCGAGCTTGTGGAGATTTTCTCAGACAGTCTGTTTGCCGGCCATGAAGTGGGCCGCAATGAAATTCGCGATATGGTCACTGCTGCCCCAGGTGTTGCCACAGCGATCAGCGATCTTCATGGGGCTTATCGCCAGCTTAGGGATGAGATGCAGGCTGTCGTTGGGCCACAGGCGGGACGTGCCACAACTGTGCGTTCGCCGCTCGAGGCTGTACGTATTTTTCAGGAGCAGGCGAGCAATCATTTTCCGGAGATTGAGCAGATTGCCGATCAATTCCGTGCGCAAGCCAAGCTTGATCGCAATGATCTTTTTAGTGGTCTGACACGTTGGCTCGATGAGACACATGGCATCTCTGTGCGGGTGATGCCGGTTCATGTCATGGAAAACCAATTGCGCCGGTTTGATCTTCACAGGAAACGCATTTTGCTGTCGGAAGTTTTGCATATGCCTCAACGGGTTTCACAATTGGCAAGCCAGATTGCGCATTTGGAACATTGTGCTTTGCTGGATGAGCTGGCCGGACAAGACAAAGTACAAGAGCCTGAAACCAGGCAGCTTTTGCGGATCATGCTGGCGAACTATTTCGCGGGTGCGGTGGTGATGCCGTATGATGACTTTCTTGAAAGTGCCCGCGAGGGTCGCCACGATCTTGATCTGCTGCGGCGGCGGTTTGGCGCAAATTTTGAGCAGGTGTGCCACAGGCTCACGACCTTGCAGCGTTCTGGTGCGCGCGGCATTCCGTTCTTTTTTCTACGCGTCGATAATGCCGGCAATGTGTCCAAGCGCCTATCAGCTGGGGGCATGCAATTTGCCCGGTTTGGCGGCACCTGTCCTCGTTGGGGCGTGCATGATGCTTTTGGCGCACGAGGCGTGATCCAGGCCCAGGTTTCTGCCTTGGCTGATGATCAACGTTATTTCACTGTTTCGAGAACACTGGAGCCGGGCTGGGTGGCGCCGGGTGAGCCGATGTCTGTCGTGGCTGTGGCATTAGGCTGCGAGCTGCGTCATGCCAAGGATATTGTCTATGCAGATGGAATTGATCTGGCCCGGCCGGAAAATATCACCGAAATCGGCTTGTCATGCCAGATGTGCGAGCGTGCTAGTTGCATACAAAGGGCTTATCCACCGCTGAACCGGACGCTTAAATTTGATCCCAACATTCGGCGCATGGGCATGTTTGAGCTTGGACAGTGATTGATTTGTATCCTTAAAAAGCAATCGCTTTTGCCCGTTGAATGCGCTGGTAGGCTGCTCTAACGGTCGCTTCAGAGATTTGCCCTTTATCGATTGCGTTTGAAATGATGGCGATGGTCTTGGCCGGCAGGTTTTTATCGGGCTTTCTTGAATTTGAGATCATCAGCATATCAACGCCTGCATTTACCGCGCGGATCACAGCGCTCCTATAGCTGAAATTCTTGGCAATCGCTCCCATTTGCAGGTCATCAGACAGCACCAGGCCGCGAAACTTGAGCTTGTTGCGCAAAAGACCTCTGATTGCTTTCCTGGAGATTGAAACCGGCACGCTGCCTGCGATTTGCCGGTGGATCAAATGTCCCGGCATGATGGCCACGGCATCTCCCCTGGCGATCATTTTGACAAAGGGTTCTAACTCCTTATTGCGCCAGGTGTTGGAAATGTCGACAAACCCGTCGTGGCTGTCGCTGAGGCTGGAGCCATGGCCGGGGAAATGTTTCAGCACGGTAACAATGCCCCGGGCGCGATGGGCCTTAACAAATGCGCTTGCATATGCGGCAACCTTGGTTGGGTCGGTGCCATAGCTGCGGTTCCATCTGCCAATCACCGGGTTTGATGGATTGATCAGCAGATCAACAACGGGGCCCAGGTTCATATTAAAGCCGGCATTTCGGCTGATGGCAGCAAGTCTTGAATAGGTTTTCTGAGCTTGTTGGGGGGATTGTGTTCTGGCAATGCGCCGTGCGGAGGGAATAGAAGGATAGCCTAGCTTTCGGCCTAGTCTTTGGACCGCACCACCTTCCATATCGAGCGCTATGAACAGTTTTCTGCGTCCAGCTGCGTTGCGAAACAGGCTCGTGAGCCGTTTGACACCTGCTTTGCTTTTGAAATTATAACCGAGCATGACCACACCGCCGACCTGGCCCCGGCTGATTTGGGCTGCAAGCCGTTTGGGCCAGGAGCCATCAGGATTTGAGCCTGGAAATCCCATCATCAGCATTTGTCCGATCATCGCGTTGCGGCTTGTTTGCGCTTGCGATGGAGAGGTTGTCATCATTGCCATCAACAGCAGTGCGATACTCAGGCTTACAAACACTCTCTTAATGGCTGTTCCCATGATTAAGGTTTATCTCCTTGCTAGCGCGCTGGCCAATTTGGCGATTGTTTTTTGGTAGACCGATGCTCTGTTCCATTTTTTCAAAACGGCGTAATTTGTTGAACCTGGCTGCCAGCCTTGGCCGCGTTGCCAGCCATTGCCCTTGAACCAGGCAGCCGTTGAAGCCAGCACATCTGGAACAGACTTATAAAGATCGCGGGTTTTGTTACCATCAAAGCTCACGGCATATTTCACATATCGTGAGGCCAGGAATTGGGTTTGGCCGATTTCACCAGCCCAGGCGCCTATCATCTGGCTTGGCTGAAGATCACCACTTTGTACGATTTTCAATGCGCTGATCAATTCATGTGTGAAAAAAGCTGAGCGCCTGCAGTCATAAGACAAGGTGGCCAGTGAGCGCATAATCGAGCGCTTGCCCATGAAGGCGCCAAAGGCTGTTTCAAGCCCCCAAATGGCTGTGAGCATGGCGGCAGGCACGCCATATTTTTTTTCAACGCGCGCGAACGTGCGGGCGTATCTTCTCATCTTGCCGCGTCCTATGCGAACCATGCCCTGGGTGCGGCGTTTATAGAATCTCTCAAAACTCTGTTTGAAGGATTTTTGGCCGCGGTCCAGCCGGATGACCCGTCTGTCATAGGTGACGCCATTAAGCGAAGATGACAACGTGCTGTTTGAAAATCCTTGCTTGCGCATGTCTCTTTTAAAGTCAGACATCCATTTGTTAAAACCAGCAGCTGTATTGCCGCACGTTCTGGCATGGGCCTGCCCAAGCATAGCCACCAGGAACAACAACATTGCAATGGTCCTGAGCATTGAGCAACCTCCGGTATCTGAATTGAGAACAGGCTGATTTTGCGTTATTTGCTCAAACTTGCCAAGCAGACATTTGGTTTAATTTTCAGTGCACGGTGCCGTAATGTTGGGGTGGTTTTTCAACGGAAATATTTGAAAAGTTGTTTTTGGAATTTTAACTATTCTGCTTAGACCTTTCTTCAAACTGTCTGTGTATGTTCCAGGGTACAAACCAGGGAGTTAAGAAAATGAATCCGATACGCATCACAGTTTTGCATGTTTCAACAGCGCTGGCACTGTTGATTGCCCTGCCGGCAAGTTCAATTGCCGCTGAAAATAACAAATTTGACTGGCAATCCAATCCACAAGCCTATGCACCAGATGGCTTGAGTGATTATAGTGGTGATTATACCACTTCAACACCTGTCACGCTCAATTTGGACTGGCATTCTAACCCGCAAGCCTATGCGCCTGATGGTCTGAGTGATTACAGCGAAGATTACAGCAGAGATAGTTCTACTGATGCGGCGAAGGTGAGCTATAAGCCATCGCCTAAGTACAAGCCAGTGCGTCACTATAAGCAAGACTGGCTTTCCAACCCGCAAGATTACGCCCCAGATGATCTGAGTGATTATGGCGCGGATTATACGATCAAGGCGCCTGCTGCGCCTGTCGCGAAGGTGGAACAAAAGATTACGCCACGCCCTGTGGTCAAAGTGATCTATAAGTCATCGCCGGTGCGTCAGTATAAGCAAGACTGGCTTTCCAACCCGCAAGATTATGCTCCAGACGATCTGAGTGATTATGGCGCAGATTACCGGACAGAACTTCGTGTTTCCAAGGTAGCTGTTCAGTTTAGAGGCTATTGAGTCAAAGCCCATAAATCTTGAATGGGCATATCTTAAATTACCCGGGCGGGTGGTCTAAACCATCTGCCCGGGTTTTTGTGTTTATGTGCGTATTCTTGTGAGCTTGCTAGCCGTACTCGCATGTGGTGGCAAGGTCCGGGTCGAGCTCGTGGGCTTTGTTAAAAGCCTTCATGGCTTGTGCTGAGTGGCCAAGCTTTTGGTGTATTTCGCCTAGTGTGTTCCAGGCGTGATAATCTTGGTTATTTAGTTCAAGTGCTGTTTTGATCAACAGTAAGGCTGCCTCTAGTTGGCCTGAGCGGGCCAGCATTTTGGCTTGGTTGAGTGGATTTGCCGGGGAGAGGGAGGTTTTGGACGTGTTGTGTTTGATCCAGGCTGATTGATTGGGTTGGGTGAATGTAAGATTTTTAGGGTTTGGCGATATGTCGTCAGCTTGGGCTGGATGGATCGCCATGACACAGATTATGAGCGTGAGAGCTTTTATAAGACGGGTCATGATGTCCTCATCCTTTGTCGAATTTCATCCACAGTTTATGATAGCGCAAGATGTGGCCATTATCGAAAACAAGTGTTTTCATTTTTTCGTGGGGAATATGGCTTTTCTAAAGCGTGACCTTACATCAGGCCGATGGCTGATTCGGTACGGTCTAAAACGAGTGGGATGACCAAATCTTCTTCATCAGCCAGGTGACGCGTGAGGCTTTTTAGAAAACCATCGAGTTCTTTGACAACATCATCAGCTGCAAACAGGATACGGGATGGCTCATTCTGCAAGGCTTGATCAAATTTAATTCCGGCATCTTGAAGGCGTAATAAACCATCATGGATTATGTTGTGGTCACTCTCCAGAAGTTCAAACCCCGCTTTTAATTTCGCTTCAGCCCTGATCAGCAATGGAAAATAATGACCGTCTTCAACCTGGTGATGTGAGTCGAGCTGTTGGATGAAAAACCAGTAGCGGGGCTGAAACCAACTACGAAATTCGGCGGGTTTTATGTCCTGTTCTTTAAGCTCGGAAGCCGTTTGCAGTAAAATTGCTGATAATTCGCGAAACATGTCATGGCGCTGCAGCCAGAATTTAGAAGATTCGCCTAAATTTTGATGAGCTTGCCAGCTGTCCTTGGGATATTTTTTGACCAAAAAGGCCAGGTCATCAGGTAATCCTGAGCGCTTTTGGAGGTGGAGTATGCTTTCAGGCGCAGACTTAATGTTGTTCATAGTTTTTCCGTTTGATATATCTGCTGTCATGCTGCCCAAAGCCAAGCACATATAATAAATGTGCCTGCTTATGACATATTTGAGGGTGTGAGCCTAGAAATATGATGCAAATTTCAAATATAGGCAGGGGCGCTGTTCCTATGTAAAATAGAGTTGAGAACGAGCTTATGAAGGCAGGAGTAGGTGATGCGTTGGCGCGGCCGCAGGGAAAGCGAAAATGTTGAAGACAGACGGGGCGAAAGCTCTGATGGCGGGTTTGGATTTCCAATGCCCCGTGGCAGAGGGGCTCGCGGATTTCCGATGCCGCGCGGACGTGGTGGGCGCCGTGCTGCCGGTGGCGGCATAGGGTTGATTGTCGTCGTCGTGGTGATGCTGTTGCTCGGTGTTGATCCCTCAATATTGTTTCAGGGTAATCCGGGCGGTTCACCGTTTCCACAAGGCCAACAGCAAAGACCACAATTTAATCCGCCCGCGCGACGGTCTCAATCCAACAACAAGGCCAATAATGAATTGGCCAAATTTGTGTCTGTTGTGTTGGCTGACACAGAAGAGACCTGGACGAAGATTTTTCGGGATAGCAACAAGCAATATCAAAAACCCAAGCTGGTTTTGTTTACTGATCTGGTGCAATCGGGCTGTGGCAGGGCACAATCTGCTTCGGGTCCGTTTTACTGCCCGAGTGACCAAAAGGTTTATGTGGATCTTGGATTTTACCGTGAGCTTAGAGATAAATTCAAAGCGCCAGGTGATTTTGCGCAAGCCTATGTGATTGCCCATGAGGTGGGCCATCATGTGCAAACTGTGCTTGGTATTGCTGCCAAAGTCGTGGCCTATCGCCGCCGGGCGAGCCAGGCAGATGGCAATGCCATGCAGGTGCGTATGGAATTGCAGGCTGATTGTCTGGCTGGCATTTGGGCCAATCGCGCGCGGAAAAAATCAGATTTTATCGAGAAGGGCGATATTGAAGAAGGGCTGAATGCTGCTAGTGCAATCGGTGATGACCGCATTCAAAAACGCACGCGCGGTTACGTTGTGCCAGACAGCTTTACCCATGGCAGCTCAGCCCAGCGGGTGCGCTGGTTTAAGCGTGGGCTTGAGACTGGTGAGTTTTCGGAATGCGACACATTTAACGCTGCCAGATTATGAATATATGCCTGAAACACACCATTACACAGCGCAGATAAAATGGACCGGGAACAAAGGGTCTGGCACGTCTGCTTATGGGGCCTATGAGCGTGATCATGAGATCACTTTAGGACCAGAGCTGATGATCCCTGGATCGTCCGACCCAAGCTTTCGGGGAGATGCTATCCGGGCCAACCCCGAGCAATTGCTGCTGGCCTCAATTTCGTCGTGTCATATGCTATGGTTTTTACACCTGTGTGCCGACGCTGGAATTATTGTGCTGGCGTATGAAGATGAAGTACGCGGGTTTATGTCTGTTGACGCAACAGGGGCTGGGCGGTTTGAGCGGGTTGATCTGGCACCGCGTGTTGAATTGCAACATAGGGGCGATGAGGCACGCGCAAATGATTTGCACACACAAGCACATGACAAGTGCTTTATTGCCAATTCGGTCAATTTTCCGGTTCATGTCGCCGGGCAGTTTACGCAATAGCAAGGATAGAGAAGGTGGTGGAGTATTCGCTAGATCAAGAAACACTTGATCCGGAAATTCTGGAAAAGGCATTTGCCAGTGGCGGCTATCCTTATACAGAGAAACTAAAAACAAAGACTTATGAGCAAGAACTCAGGCTTTTGCAAATTGAGCTTTTGAAACTTGCCATCTGGGCACAAGAGGTAGGCGAGCGGTTTGTTTTGATATTTGAGGGCCGGGATGCCGCAGGCAAAGGGGGCACGATCAAGCGGTTTATGGAACATCTCAATCCGCGCCATGCTCATGTGGTGGCGCTGGCCAAACCAACCGAGGCAGAGCGTGGGCAATGGTATTTTCAACGCTATATCAATCATTTTCCAACGGCCGGTGATATGGCGCTGTTTGACCGCTCCTGGTATAACCGCGCCGGTGTGGAACGGGTAATGGGGTTTTGTACGCCAGATCAGGTGCAGGAGTTCTATGCTGAAGTGCCTGACTTTGAGCACATGCTGGTGCGCTCAAAACTCAGATTGTTCAAGTTTTGGCTGACGATTGGCCAAGAAGAGCAATTGCGCCGGTTTCATGGCCGCAAAACCGATCCGCTTAAACATTGGAAGCTTAGCCCGATTGATTATGCGGCCATTGGCAAATGGGATGAGTATACAAAGGCCAAAGACGATATGTTTAGTCAAACCCACACTGAACATGCGCCCTGGACGGTGATTAAGGCCAATGACAAAAAACGCGCGCGGCTCAACGCCATGCGGGTGGTGCTCAATGCCTTTGACTACACAGATAAAGACGTGAATGTGGTGGGCATACCGGACGCCAAAATTGTAGGGACGGGCGGGGATGAAATTGGCGCATGAGCGTTGAGTTCAGCGATATTGAGCAAGCAGCCAAGCGGCTGGACGGCCAACATGTGGTAACGCCGGTTTTAAGTTCGCCCCCTTTGGATGAGCGCATAGGCGCGCATGTCTATTTTAAAGCAGAATGTTTGCAGCGCACCGGCTCGTTTAAGTTCCGCGGGGCTTACAATACGATCTCTCAAATAGCAGCGGTGCGCGAGGCCGATCATGTTGTGGCTTTTTCATCCGGCAATCATGCCCAGGGTGTGGCTGCTGCGGCCAAGCTTTGTGGCCTTGAGGCGACAATTATAATGCCGCATGACGCCCCTCGTATAAAACGCGACAATACCTTGGCACTTGGTGCTGAGGTGATTGGCTATGATCGCCTAACCCAAGACCGTGAAGAGGTTGCAGCCGAGATTTTAGCGGATAAGGATGGCGTGCTGGTCAAGCCGTTTGACGATGAACGCGTGATTGCCGGTCAAGGCACGGTGGGGCTGGAATTTATACATGCTCTTGAAGGGCGCGGGGTTAAGCTTGATGCTGTATTGGTGCCGTGTGGCGGCGGTGGGTTGGCGGCAGGCATTGGCCTTGCGTTTGAGGCCTTATCACCACAAACACAAATCATTGGGTGTGAGCCTGAAGGCTTTGATGATCATGCAAAATCACTGGCCGCAGGGCAACGCCAAGCCCATGAAGGAAAAAACACCATTTGTGACGCCCTTATGGTGCCCATGCCTGGTGAGATCACATTTGAGATCAATCAGCGTTTGATGTCAGATGTTGTTGTGGTGCGAGATGAGGACGTGCGCCAAGCTGTTGCCTACGCAGCCAGTCAGCTTAAATGTGTGGTTGAACCTGGAGGTGCTGTCGGGCTGGCTGCTGTGTTGTCGGGCCGGTTTAAGGGGCAGGGGAAATCTATTGGGATTATATTGTCGGGGGGGAATATTGATGCGCTTTTGCTAAGTGATATTCTGAAAGAATATGGATAACCCATTGATATATAAGGCTATGTAAAGAGCGCGTGTTTGTCGTCCTGATCAAGTTCCGCCAAGGTATTCGTCGGTACAGGCTCTGGCTCAGCGTTTGTGTCCATGGGGCTTGATGCCTGCATTTGCGCTGGGGTTTCAATAGCAGCTTCTTCAGATGTAAACCCATCTTCTTCGTCAATCACAGCATCTGATAGGTTTATTTCCAGCTCGTTTTCTGGGTTTTTAGCAATTTCCTCAGCGGACATTTCCGGTTCGGTCTCAGAGCTGCCAGCTTCGATAAACATCAGGTCAATATCTTCTTGCTCATTGCCCTGGCCATCAAGTTGTGGGCCATTGAGCAGATGAGCATCAGCCCTTGTATCAATTGGGGGAGGTGCAGGAGGTGCGGAGGCAATTTTATCGCCACCCCAAATGTCGAACATGGCGTCGAGGCGGTCTTCAAGATATTTCAGAAGGGTTATGACCTTGGTGATGCGCTGGCCGGTAATGTCCTGGAACGAACAGGCTGTGTAAATTTGGGTGATGAGGGTTTCAAGATCATCGCACTGCTCTCCCTCAATGCCAGCTTCACGCATGGTCCAGATGATTTCCTGGACGCTTTCTGCAGCGCCTAATATGTCGCCTGTAGCGGTTTCGGTGGCTGTTACAATGGCATCAAGCTCTTGTGTGGCCGCCATAAAACGGCTGTCTTCTTCATCGGCTGGGGTGAGGGCTGCAATTTCGTTTTTGGTTTGGGCAATGGCAGATGCCATTTCCATTAAATCAAATTTGATTTTGTCTGAAGGCTCATCGTCATCTTGATTGATGTTTTTGCTAACATTTTCCTCAAGTTTATGGATGGCCTCAAGTAGGGTAAGGGTGTCAGAATGACGGTTGCGCTGGGCATATTCGGTCAGAAACCAGCGTCCACGCGCAGATTCCATAACGGCGGCTTCAATCGCGTTATAATCTTCATCCGCCAAAGGCATTAGTTCTTTACTATCGCTCATAATCTTTAAGTCAATTTGTGTTATCTGCTTGCAAAAAAAGGAATCACTATGCCGATAGCGACATATTAGCGGACTATCCTATAAAATCCTTATGGTTTCGTTTATTTTTTAAATACAATCATAGGGTGTTAATAAATCCTTACTTTGTATTATTAACCCCAAAGGGCTGCTGGGGCCGGGTGGATTTTCATATTCTGATAAATCACGCCTGGGTTACGATCATGAGCCAACAATAAGGCACCATCAAGGTCAACAATATCTGCGTTGGACCCTAGCAAAATTGCAGGTGCCATACTCAAAGACGTTGAGACCATGCAGCCGATCATGATTTTCAGATTTGCTGATTTTGCTGCTTTCGCAAGGGCGATGGCTTCCGTGAGCCCACCGGTTTTATCCAATTTGATATTGATCGCGTCATAGCGCTGTGCCACGAGATCAAGACTGTCGAGGCCATGGGCGGTTTCATCGGCACAGACTGGGACTGTGTGGGGAAACCCTTTCAGAGCGTCGTCATTATCGGCCGGCAGCGGCTGCTCTATCATTTCAACGCCGGCCTCATGGCACGCTGCTATCAGCTTTGTGAGCTGGTTTTCGCGCCAGGCCTCATTAGCATCAACAATCAGGCGGGCTTTGGGGGCCGCTTTGCGCACTGCTGCTAATCTTTCGGGATCGCCGTGGCCGCCCAATTTGAGTTTCAGTATTGGTAAATGGGCCGATTTTAAAGCCGCAGCCCCCATGTTCTCAGGCGTGTCGAGTGAAATTGTATAGGCAATGGTCATGGGCTTGGGTTCGGCCAAGCTTGCCAAATGCCAGACGGGCACGTCGGTTTGTTTGGCTTCCAGGTCCCATAAGGCGCAATCCAGAGCATTGCGGGCAGCGCCTGGTGGCAAAGCGTTTTGTAACTGTAAGCGGGTGAGGCCCGCTTCAATGTCCGGTTTCAGTTGCTGAATTTGGGTGGTGACGCTTGCCGGTGTTTCGCCGTACCTTGCATATGGCACGCATTCACCATGGCCGGTGTGGTTGTTTTCCGTGATATCTGCGGTCACAACATGGGCTTGAGTTTTAGCCCCACGCGATATAGTGAATGTGCCGGCAATCGGCCAGCTAGTTCGCGTGACTGTAAGCTCTCTTTGAAGGGGACTAGGGTCCAGGCTCATTTGATAACGTTGTTAGTTTAGCCGGCCGTTGGCGTGTGCTAGCATTAAATAAACCTTGCCGGTTTCTGATGTCAGATAGGTTTCCACGAGCATGTTTTCGCGATCATTTCCGGCAACTGAACTTAACAATTGTTCAAAATCGTCGATATAACGATCAACATCGGAGTGGAATTCCGCATCTTTTTCATATCTATTCGATATTTCATCAAAAATCTGCTGACCGCGCATGGAATATAATCTGCGGGTAAACACATTTCGCTCACCGTTTTTATAGCGCACCCAAAGATCAGCCGGGGCATCGTGATCAAGTGCTCGGGCGAGGTCGACAGATAAAGAATTCAAAGTTTCAATGATATGCAAAGGCGAGCGTTCTTGATCATCTGCGGGCGGTTGTTGCGCATCATCGCTGCGTGATGCTGCAGCCAAAAGGTCCGGCAAAGCCCATTTGCCAGGGTCAACATTATCGTCTTTGAGGCTTGCAACAAGATTGCGGGCAACTTCGGCCTGACCGTTGTTGTTGCGCCGTACTCGTCTGTTGGTGCGTGTATCATCATGGTCGGTGCCGCCTGAGACATCAAGCACGTTGCCGTGGCGCTTTACAATATCCGACAGGCTCGCCAGAGCTGATATCTGATCGGCAATCACGCGGCGCATGGCGGTGGTGTTTTCCTGGGCTTGTTCGGGCAGGTTGACGACGGCCGTTTCAAGCTCGGTTCTGGTGCGTTCAAGTTGGTCGGCAATTTTGCTGGCCACTGATTGCATTTCACTAATAGAGTCATTGAACCTATCAGTGGTTTGGGCCAGGGTTTCGCTCATCTGAGCAACCGTGGTGTCATAGCGCTGGCGCAATTCATCAGCTGCACTCGCCACTTGATCTCCCGCAGCTGAGCGCAAGGCGTCGAGCTCCGAGACCAATGCTTCGGTTGTATTGGCGGCATTGTTGGTCATGGCTTCTGAAACTTCGCGGGCGCGGGTTTCAGCCGTTTGCAGTGAATCTTCAACCAGCGACACATAGCTGCGTAGCAAGGCATCAACATCTTCAGCCTTATGAATGAGGCCGGTGGCCACTTCCGACATTGCTTCTTGGCGGGTTGATAGCAATTCATCGATTTCTTTGGACGCACGAGTGATGCTGCTGTCAACCAGAGAGCTTACCTGCTCGAGCCTATCGGCAATTTCAGAGCTGGTTTGCTCAAGCCTGCCGGTCATGCGTGAACTTGCCTGATCAAGCCTCTCACTCAGGTGGATGGTGACTTCATCCAGCCGTCCGGTGAGGCCGCCGGTGGCGTTTTCAAGCCGGGATGAAATTTCGGTACCTGTTTTGTCCAGCTGTGTACTTAACTCAGAGCTTGATTGCGACATTTGATCCAACAGCTGGCCGCTTGATTGCGTGAGCCTGTCGGTGATGTCATTGCTGGATGCATCCATTTGGGCCGCGACTTTGCCGGTGACGTCTGAAATAGACGAGTGCATCTGGTTTGTGGATTGGTTGATCATCTCGGTGAGGCCCTGATTTGTGGCCCGCAACCTGTCTGACATTTCAGAATTGGCTTGCTGAAGTTTGCCTGCCAATTCATCACTGCTCTTGAGCAGGGTTTGCGATATTTCACCGCTGGTATTGGTCAAACGATCGGTTAAATCACTGCTGACCTGGCCAATCCTATCGGCAATATCGCTGCTGGATTGGTCCAACCGTTCTGAAATGCGGCCTGTGGCTGATTCAAGCCTTTGCGTCATGCCTTCGCTTGATTGTTCAAGCTTCTCGATGATCTGACCTGTTGAATTGTCCAGCCGGGTATTGAGATCACTGGTTGTGTGATTGACGCGATCGAAAATATCCGTGCTGGTGCGTTCCAGACGCTGAGCAATATCGGTATGAGATTTGTCGACTTTTTCCAATAAGCGGCCGGTGGCATTTTCCAAACGGCTGGTCATTTGTGCGCTGGTCTGGTCCATATTGGCAAACACCTGTGCGGTGGTGCGCTGTAGACCATCGGTGAAATTGGTGCTGGCAGATTGAATTTTCTCGCTGATGGCACTGCCGGTCTGATCCAATTCGCGAATAAAATCTGAACCGGAAGACTGTACGCGCTGGACCAGATCGGTACTTTGCTCGTGCATGCGTTTCGTCAAATCTTCGCCTGAAACCTGCATGCGCTGGGAAATTTCACCTGAGGTGATTTTCAGCCGTTCGGTAATATCACTGGTTGTATCTTTCAAACGCTGGGTGACATCTGCACCGGTGTCGCGCAAGCGATCCGTGATCAAGCTGCTGGTGCGTTCCAACCGGTTGGCGAGCTCGCTATTGGCTTCATCAAAATTGTGCGTGGTTCGCGACAAAACCTCGCTTTGTTGAGAGAGCTGTTCGGTGAAAATGCGAACATCTTCCAAGACACCACCGGAAATGCGTTCCAGCCGGTCGGTTTGTTCTGTGATCTGACCGCTGATAACGCCCGTGCCTTCGGCAATTTGAGTGGCAACTATATGGAAAGCATCAGTCCGCTCTGCCAGACCGCCTTGCAGGCTTCCCAAACTGGAGCCGGCGGTGTTGACCAAATCGTTTAGTATGCTGGATTGTTTTTCAAGTTGGACGACGATCGGGCCGACTTTGGTTTCCAAGCTATGACCTGCGTCATCAAGGGAGACGCGCTGGTTTTCAAGGCCATCAAGCAAGGTGCGAATGCGTTCTTCATTGCCACCAAAGGCACGCTCAAGCTGTGACAGTTCCTTGTTGACCATGAGCTCAAGCTCACCGGCGCGAGACACGGCATGTTCCACGCCACCAATCAATTCGGAGACTTCACGTCGAATGGCATGGCCGACAGCGGCAACACTGTCAGTTGCAATTTCTTCCGGGCGGATTAATTGCATGGCAGTTTGTTGCAAGGCTTCCGACATATGCCGCATTTGCTGCGAACGCCAGATAAAATAGGCGGTGGAAAATAACAATAGGACCGGTAATATGGCCAATATGATGAGAATGCCGAGTTCACTGGCAGGAATGGCATCTGTTAAAAGGTTGGCTTGGCCAATGGCCGTACCGTAAAAACCCCACACATAAGCCACGCCGGCAATGAGCCAGAAGGCAGAGAACGCTCCAGCAACCCAAAAAGGTGTTGTTGAAGCTTGGCGCTGCAATGAGCCGATGAGGGCGGTCCTGCCAGGTTGGTCATCATTGGCAGGTGCCGGCTTAACTTTAGGCCCGGCCTTAGCTTCAGTGGGCTTAATCTCTTTTTTAGGGGCCCCAGCCTCTGGCTTTAAGTCGGCAGGGCGAAGATCGAATGCGCTTTCATCTGCATCAGTCTTTTTATTTGATTTTGTTTCTGAGCTTGATTGTGCCTTATTCGTAGCCATTATTGGGTGCGCCTCTAACCTGTACTATTACGTCTCTTGCAAACCTGATTTTGTTATTCTTAGCCCTAAAATCAGATCTCATACGGCACATTTGCGGGGGAAGACGTTTTACCTAAAGTCTCTAGCGCTGTAGCACTTTGTCCACAACAAGATTAATCTCTATCACCTAAGATTGATCTCTTCTCCACCTCAAAGTTGCCTCAACTCTGCCGCCGGATTGCTCCCTGCCGACATTTGATAAGCGCAACCTTGTGCGTTAAAACCTGACTTTGTCACCCTTGAAATAGCCGCTAAACAATTGTTTTTCAAGTTAAAGTCCGTTTTTAACGCCAGTGTGGATCCTGTGTGGCCTCCCACTCATGCCAAGTATATTAGGGGGCAAGATACTCCATTTTGCATGAGCGATAAACAAAAAGCGTATTGTTATGGGCAGAAAGATAAAATGTGTCGGCAAAATGGCACAGTTTTAGAGTGTTTCCCCCAATTTGGGGCCGTTGTTAAATAAATATCTTGAATATTTGCCGTCTTTACATCTGCTCCAACATATTTTTGATGGTTTTATCACTCTTAAGCCGCTTTTATAGCCGCTTTTATGTGTTCGCAAAGTCGTGCCGGAGCGAGGCGAAAGGCAGGGTTTTCAAAGGGTTTTTTATAACACCATATTTACCTTCTTTCTTAACGGAAAAATATTTTGTCCCTGATACGATCTTACTTGATGTTTAGGGGTGTTGAGGTAATGGAACAATGTTAAATGCTCATCAAGTTTATGCCAAAGATCGGGCTAATCCCTGTTCAGTGAAGCAGAATGATCAAATCGACCGCCCGGTTGATCTGGTTCATCTGTCGCGCCAGACCTTGGGCAATAGAGAATTGGAACGGGAAATTTTACGCCTGTTTCACAAGCAATCCGGGATTTATCTCGAACGTATGCGTCATGCCAAATCTGCGGCTGAATGGCGTGAGGCGGTTCACACCATAAAGGGTTCTGCCCGTGGCATTGGTGCCTGGGGTGTGGTCAGCATTGCTGAAAAAGTCGAGAAAGTGGCAGCCGCACGATTGAAAAAGCAAAAGACAAGAATGATTGCCGAGTTTTCTGGAAAACTCAAAGATGCCAATGCCTTTATCGATGGTGTTTTAGCCGACGCTTAATCTCGCTCACGGCCGCACCGCGCTTCGCGCTGGCCTGCGCGGGGGCGTGCCTGACCGGCACGAGGGCCAGTCGGCCCTAAGTCGCAGCTAAAGCTGCTCCATGAGTAATACGGGAATTTTGATACTTGCCGCACCCCTCTCCGTATTAAGGGGTGCAACATGTTAGCCCCTATCCGTATTATAAACCCTGCTTGATCTTGCAGCTCAAGCGTTCTACAAGAAATTCTCTATGTTTCTTGCCGAAATTGTTGAACTTCCATGCCGAAAATTACCTTTATTGATCACGACGGCACAGCCCAGACTGTTGAAGGCGCTGTTGGGGCGACTGTTATGGAAACTGCCACCAAACATGACATTCCAGGCATTGTGGCTGAATGCGGCGGGGCGTGTGCTTGTGCGACGTGTCATGTTTATATTGATGAGGCGTGGCAAGAGAGGGTTGGCGCGCCTGCTGAAATGGAAGAAGATATGCTCGATTTCGCTTATGATATGCGAGACAGCAGCCGGTTATCGTGCCAAATCAAAATATCAGAAGAATTAGACGGATTGATTGTACACACGCCGGAAAAACAATTCTAAACTACCGCTTGAATTATAATAATTATTGGCTGTGTTCAGGGAGGGGTGTGTGTCAGAAGAAATAATATCCACCGATGTGGTCATCATCGGGGCGGGGCCGGTGGGGCTGTTTGCTGTGTTCCAGCTCGGTATGCTCGATATTTCAACTCATGTCATAGACATTCTTGATAAGCCCGGCGGGCAGGTGGCGGAGCTTTATCCGGAAAAACCTATTTTTGATATTCCTGCTATTCCGTCGTTGACCGGCTATGAGCTGACCGAAGCCCTGGTTGAACAAGCCAAGCCGTTGGAGCCGACTTATCATTTCAACGAGATGGTCACTGTTGTTGAGAAGAAATCCGACACATTATGGCGCGTTAAAACCGATGGCGGCCTTGAATTTGAAGCCAAGGCGATTGTTTTGGCGGCAGGCGGTGGTAGTTTTCAGCCAAAAAAGCCACCGATCCCAGGGGTTGATGATTTCTTCGGCACATCTGTGTTTTATTCTGTGCGCAAAATGGAACAATTCAAAGACAAGAATATTCTGGTCGTCGGCGGTGGTGATTCAGCGCTCGACTGGTTTGTCAATCTGCAACCGATCGCCAAATCTATCAGCCTGTTGCACCGGCGCGGCCGCGAAGATTTTAGGGCCATGCCAGATAGTGTTGCCAAAGCGTTTGATCTGGTGGATCAGGGACACGCCAAATTTCACTTAGGTTCCATCACCGAGCTTAAAGGCAAGGATGGTCAATTGGACGGCGTTGTTGTGAAGGGGCCGGAGGAGGAATTTGAAGTTGCGTGCGACACTTTGCTGCCGTTCTTCGGTCTTACCATGAAGCTGGGCCCGATTGCTGATTGGGGACTTGAGCTTGAGGGTAAGCGTGTTCCGGTGAATACGGAAACATTTGAGACCAGCACGCCGGGCATTTATGCGATCGGCGATATTATTACCTATCCAGGCAAGCTCAAATTGATCCTGAGCGGGTTTCATGAAGCAGCCCTGATGGCGCACAGTGCGTTTCATTATGTTTATCCGGACCGCAAGTTGAAATTCCAGCATTCATCGTCAAGCTCATCACTGCAAGACAAGCTTGGCGTGTCTTAGGGCAGAACTCTTGAGCATCTTATGCCTTTGTCAGACTTAACTTCTGCGCAAAAAGCGCTTTTGGCCCAGGATATTCCAGCCTTTAGCGAAGCTGAAATGATGCGCCGACGCAAAGCGCTTGAGGTTGTGATGCAAGAGGCGGGCGTTGATGCCCTCTTGCTTTATGGCGCCAACCGGGCGGGTTCTGCCATTCAATGGATCACAGGTTGGCCGGTGACGGCAGAAGGGGCGTGTCTTGTTGTGCCCGGCAAGCAGGATGTTTTATGGGTTGAATATTTCAACCATATCCCGCTTGCAACCCGCATCGCTGCACAAGCAGATGTGCGCTCTGGCGTGCCTTCGTTGATTGACAATGTGATTGAGGAAATCAGCGCACGTAAACTGGGTGAGGGCAGACTTGGCATACTTGGCCCCGTAGGGTTGGCTGTGGGACAAAAACTTGAAGCGGCCTGCGGGCAACTGGCCAATCTCGGTAAGGCCTATGTTGATCTACGGCTGATTAAATCAGCTGAAGAAATTGACTGGCTCACAATTGGTGCTGCCCTAAGTGACGAGGCAATTGTTGCAATGCGGGCTGAACTTAAACCTGGCATGAGTGAACGCGAACTGGCCGATTTGGTTGAGCATGCCTATGTGCCACATGGCGGCACCACGCATATTCATTATTTCGGCATATCTTCAATGGAGAGCCCAGCGCAATATGTGCCGCAGCAATTTACAACCAATCGCCAAATGAATGCGGGTGATGTTGTGTTTTGTGAAATATCAGCGGCCTTTTGGGGCTATGCAGGACAAGTGCTTCGGACATTTGCCATAGCGGCTGAGCCAACACCGCTATATCAGGAACTTTATGCGACAGCGGAAGAGGCCTATCAAGAAATCACCTCTGTGCTGCGCGATGGTGTGAGCCCGGCTCAAGTTGTTGAGGCCTCGGGAATTATTGAACGCAATGGTTTTACCACGTGTGACGATCTTGTGCATGGTTATGGCGGGGGCTATTTTCCGCCCATTCTGGGGACGTCAAGCCGGCCTGCCGGGCCTTTGCCGGAAATGAATTTCAAGGCGGGCATGACAGTGGTGGTGCAACCCAATGTCATTTCACCTGAACATAATGCCGGGGTGCAATTGGGCGATCTTATGCTGATTGAGCAAAACGGTGTTAAGCCCTTGCACCAAGCTCCGCGAGAATTTTTCCAGATCTAGTTGTTGATTGCGGGAGCAGCGCTACTTTATATCCTCCAAGGCTATGATGCAGCGAGTTCTTTGGCTGAATGGGGCGTGCTGGCTTTTAAGGCGGTTGCTGTAAAGACCATCGACATAAAGAACAGGAATGCTGGCACAAGCAAAGCTGTCTGCAGCATGCCTTGATCCAATATCCAGCCAACAAGGATTGGTCCGATAGCACTGCCCACACCATAGCCTGTGTTGACGAAGCCAAAAGCCTGGCCGATGGCGTCATGTGGGGATACGGCTCTAACAACAACATCGCGTGAAGCAAGCGTTGACCCATAGGCAAAGCCTGTTAAGAAAAATGCAGCGATCAACAAAGCCAAAGGTAAGTGCACGAGTGCAATCATCAATAAGATGATGCTTGATGCAAAAGTGCCCAAACAGGCAGTTACTTCCAATCGCCTGATATAATCGGCCACATAGCCACCGGCCAATATGCCCGCTGCAATGCCCCAGAGATAGGCCGGTAAAATTGCGCTGACACTTGCAAATGACAGACCGGTTATCTCTATGAGAGCAGAAACGGCATGGGTGGTGATGCCCATGTTTGCCATTGATGAAAATACATAAAAGCCAAACATGAAAAGCAGGGGCAAGCTGGTGAGGATTGCTCGCGCGCTGGTTTTTTGCTGCGGCTTGCTTGCGTCTGATTTTTGGGTGTTGGCAGTTGCGAGTTTGCTGAAATTGATGAGCAGGATAATTGCTGCGAGAAGTCCTGCCAGTCCGCCTGTTATGACGGCATATTGCCAACCCCAGATGGTTGCCAGGGGAACCATGACCATTGGCGCAATTGCGAACCCTGAAAACCCGCCAAAAGCATGAATGGCATAAGCGCGGCCTGCGCGTGCCTTATCTACGGCTGCCGTCAGAATGGTATAATCACAAGGATGAAACACACCATCTGCGAGGCCTGCGATTATGGCAAGTGCATAAAAGGCTGATATTGAGTTGGTAAATCCCATGGCGATGAAGGCCAGAGAGATTATGGTCAGGCCGCCAATCAGGAAGGCTCGGGCGCCTAAACGGTCGGAAAGATAGCCAATCGGATATTGAGACAGCCCTGAACTTGCTGCGTAAATGGCACTTATGCCCCCCAGCATTGTATAGCTCACGCCAAATTCCTGCTTCATGAGGGGGAACAAGGGTGGGAGCACTAAAATGAAGAAATGGCTGAAAAAATGACCGCTTGAGATAAGCGCAATCACCTGGTTTTCGCGCGCAACAAATTTTTTTGTCATTCTTTTTGGTCCTTGATGCTGACAAGCAGTACCACCTGTTTGTTCGCAGAGCCAGCACCAAGATTGGCAATCTTCTTATTTGCAATCAGTCTGTTATGAGGTTTGCGTGATGTTTTATGTCCTTACATGTTTACCCAGCGTGCGTTCGGGATCATGGTAGATCGCATGTAAATGTTCCGGATTGCCCAATACATTGGTGAGCTCGAGCACAAATTTCTCGCCATGAAGCCTGTAATAGAACATGTCTCCCGGCTGTTTGCCGCCAGCCCAGGCAAAATGCACCGCCTGACGGTCACCCTCACTAATGCGTTTTCGCTGGTTTTCCTGAAGCGCTGTGGGCCAAGGGGTGACAGTGGTGGTCTCAATCAGTTGCCATATGAGGTCTTGTTGTGCTGACGACATTTCGGCAATGGGCAGGCCTTGATAGGTCTTAAACATATCTTCGCGTCCGGCTTGAGCCAGGACATTGCCGGGTTTGCGCACAGAAAAAACCGCGCGCCTGAGTTTTGATCCCTCAAGGTCATTTATCAACTTACGGGCAAGCGTTTCTTCAACGTCAAGCACGATTTTACCTTTGAGTTTGCCGATAGGAATGTGTTGTGGGATGACCGAGAATGAGGCCGGGGTGAGGGCCACAATTTCATCGTCCTTGAGTGTCCAGCTAAGCGATATGTGATGGCCTTCTATCCTAAAACCCCAGAGGCTATCTAACCCGGGTGCGCCAAACACAGTGATTGAAAAGCGCTCGGAATTGCGGTCATTTGGGCCATCGCCCATTTCGCGCATAATGTCTTGTGTTTTCATGATCAGCCGGAGTTTTTCATAGCCTGATTTGCTGAGTGCTTTGGATAGCAAGTCATAGGCTGCGGCTTTTTGCTGCTTTGTCATGCGTTCCAGCGGCAGGCCCGGTTTTACATATGTGCCCATGAAATTCCAATTGTCATGGGCGCGTCCGCCGAAATCAAAACGCGCTGATTTTGCCTGTTGGGGCTTAAGGGTGTTTAGAAATGTTTTTGCTGCAGCTTCAAGGCCGCTGGTGGTCTTTGCTGCAATTGCCAGTTTTGAAGAAAGGCCTGACGCCAAAGCAACAGCGCCTGCCTGAGCAATGAAACCACGACGGGTTGAATACAAGGTCATATCTGTCTCCTTCACAATAACAGCCCAGATTAGAATTATAGGTCTGTGTGGAATTCGTGTCTGTTCAAACTGTTGTGTAGGACGTGAGTGGCGGAGGTTTTTATGGCTTCAACATTTCTGTGAGCCGACGAAGGCTTTCAGGGCAAGCTTGAGGTGTTGACTATAGCGGCCATCGACCTGGCCTTTATAGTAGCCCGCTTTTTTCATGGCCAATTGGAAAAATTGAATGCGCTTGGCACCGTCAATTTTGATGGCGCGTTCAAAGTCAGCCACGGCTTTGTCATATTGGCACGTTTGGCGGTAATAAAGGCCGCGGCTATGGTGGGCTTTGGCAAATTTGCGATTGTATCTGATCGCGCGGCTGTAATCTTTGATCGCTTTTTTAAATTCTTTCTGTTTGCCATAGGTGCTGCCGCGGCTGTAATAGGCTTTGGCATAATTTCTGCGCAGTCGAATGGCGCGGTTAAAATCAGAAATCGCCTTGTCATATTCACCCTGGTCGTAATGTATAATGCCGCGGTTGAACACGGGGTCGAAATATTTCCGGTTCAGGCGCATGGCGTGTGAATAATCGCGGATGGCTTTGTCGGGGCGGCCTTTCTTTTGATAGAGGATGGCCCTGAAATTATAAACGGCAGCAATTCTGGGATTGATCTCAAGGGCCTTGGTGTAATCAGCAATTGCCTTGTCATATAAATTGCGCTTGCCATAGGCAATGCCCCGATTGCCATAAGCCAAGGCGTATTTGGGTTTGATTTTGATGGCTTTTGTGTAATTGGACACCGCTTTGTCGTAACGCCGGACTTTTTCGTAGGCCAAACCCATATTGTTATAGGCCTTGGCATATTTGGGATTGATGCGGGTAGCTTTGGTGAAATCTGCAATCGCTTTGCGATATTTGCCTGTCAGCCGATATATTTCGCCGCGATTATAATAGGCCTTGGCATATTTCGGATTATATCTGACAGCGTGAGAGAAATCCGCCAGGGCCAAATTAATTTGCCGGGCTTTGAAATAATGGTTAGCACGATTGTAATGGGCAATCGACAGGTCTGAGTTAGGACCCTTTGCGGCATTGATAAATTGGGTGCAGCCTTTAATGGCAAGGGACAGATTGTTGCCCTGGTTGCAGTCCTCGATATTACCTGCGTGCGCGTTTGGCGCTAGAAGCCAAATCGTTAGACATGACAAAATGATCCGGGCCATGTTGTTTCCAAACGCTCCATTATCTCGCTCACGGTCCGGAGAGGGGCTAGCTTGCAGGGACTCTGCTATATCGCTCACGGCCGTACCGCGCTTCGCGCTGGCCTCCGCGGGGGCGGCGCATAAGCGCCGAGGCGCGGTCGCGCCTAGTCGCAGCGAGGCTGTTCCGGCTATATCGCTCACGGCCGTACCGCGCTTTTTTAGTGGCGCTTTAGATTGCCCACCCGCAACCGCGCTAGTGCTGGCCTGCGCGGGCGTGCCCTGATCGGGCGAGGGCCAGTCGGCCCTCGCAGCTAAGGCTGCTCCATTATCTCGCTCACGGCTATTCCGGCCTTTGGCCGGGCCTGCGCGGGCGCGGCGCATCGGCGCCGAGGGCCAGTCGACCCTAGTCGCAGCTAAGGCTGCTCCGTCTTTTTGATTTTTAAAATACATACTTTGAGGTTACCGCGAATGGATTTTCCATAAAAGTCAGTTTTATCTCATCTGGATAAATAACAATAGTCTTGTTAGTGTCCTTGACATGCCAAGTTTATGCCGACTTAGAGGCCAAAATTTATCCATTGCCGCAGGCGTGCTTATTTGCACGCTTCTCCTGGCGGCCTGCGCCACCAGCACGCGGCCGTTTGAAAGTGCTGATGCAAGGACCGAAGTGCCGCTGGGTGCGGTTGCTCTGTTTGATGCCAAGCAGCAGCCTATTCAAGCTTCATTCAAGGTGAAATCAAGAGAGCACCTGCAGGTTTTGGTGCTGTCGGGCGGTGGGTCAAATGGTGCCTTTGGGGCTGGTGTGCTCAAAGGCTGGAGCGAAAGCGGCACGCGGCCCAAATTTGATATAGTGACAGGCATTTCAACTGGTGCTCTGATCGCCTCATTGGCATTTTTAGGGCCGCGCTATGATGGCGAACTCAAAGAACTCTACACTCAAACGACAAAGGCCGATATCTATCAATCCAAGGGATTTAGTGCGATCTTTAGCGATTCTTTCCTTGATTACACGCCATTTAAGAAGCAAATCAAGGGTATTGTTACTGAAAAACTGCTTGATGAAATTGCCGTTGAACATCAAGCAGGTCGCAGGCTTTATGTCGGCACAACCAATCTTGACGCTGGCGAGCTGGTTGTCTGGGACATGGGAGCAATTGCCGCCAGCGGGCATCCGGCACGCACACGCGTGTTTCAAAAGGTTTTGCGAGCCTCTGCTGCTGTGCCCGGGTTTTTTAAACCGGTCTATATTCAACCCACTTTAAAATCCAAAGCGCGGCAAATGCATGTTGATGGCGGCGTTAAGGCGCCGGTGCTTATCAGAAGTTTCATGTTTCAGGTGCCGGCGAAAAGGCGCTCGTTATATGTGATCGTCAATGGCCAGATGAAACTTGCTGATGCCTCAGAAGCGATAAAACCGGAGCTTACAGATATCTCTCGCAAGAGCATTAACGAGCTACTGCGCGGTCTGCTCTATAAAACGCTTTACCAGGGCTATGTTACAGCCCGCAATGCCAAGGCGCAATTTCGTTTGATGGCTATTCCCGACAACCAGAAGCTGGCACAAAACCCCCTTAAATTTAAGGCTGAAGATATGAGCCGGTTGTTTGAGGCTGGCCGCACTTTAGGGCAGGAAGGTAAATGGGCAAATGAGCCGCCCAGGCTTGAGAACCTTGAGCGCATTGCAGTTAAACGCAAACGTTAGATTTTGTGCGTTGATTTCTCATCTTTGACCGTGCTCACGGCGGCATGAGCCTATATGTGCAAGCGCTGCTTAGACGTTGGAGAACACTTATGAAAGCCTTTTACGACAAACATATCATGCCCCGAATGGTCAACCATCTGTGTGGTGACAAGCACATCACAGCCCAGCGTCAGCTCGTGGTGCCAAATGCCAAGGGTGTGGTCTTAGAGCTTGGTGTAGGCTCGGGGCTAAATCTGGCACTTTATGACAAGAGTAAAGTGAAAAAGCTGGTTGGCATTGATCCACATGAGCAGATGTGCACGCTTGCCAAACAACGCATTGAAGATGCGCCTGTCAGGCCAGAAATGGTGATTGAAAGCGCTGAGATCATGACGTTTGAGAACAAGATGTTTGATACGGTCGTGATTACTTACACATTGTGTTCGATCCCTGACGCTGCAAAAGCTCTCAGTGAAGTACGCCGGGTGATGAAGCCCAAGGCGCAGGTTTTATTCTGCGAACATGCGCGCGCGCCGGACGCCAATATTGTGCGCTGGCAAGATCGGCTCAATGGCCTTTGGGGCACGTTTGCGGGAGGCTGCAATATTAACCGCGACATGCCGAAATTGTTTGAAGAGGGCGGCTTCAAGCTAGATGAGCTTGAGCGTTATTATCTCAAACCATTCCCGCGCATTTTAGGGTTTCATACGCGCGGTGTTGCCAGGGCTGTTTGATTTTTGACGGGCATTTTGAGGCCTGAAAAAGCACTGTTAAAAAGTGTGGTTTTAATTGTCAGTTTGTGACACATAAGCAGCCATTGTTGACCTGTGACAATTTCCTCCTTCTGGAAGGATTGCTATTAGTCCAACATCGTTTAGAATTAACCTGCAAGCGCATTGTTGAGCGCGGTGCGGGTGATAAATCTGTCCAGAGCATTTTGGAAATAAAAAAGAAAGGTCCGCCATGGCTTTGAAAAAACCTTATAGCGATGTGCCCGGCACGACTGTGTTCGATGCTGACATGCTGCGCATGGGCTACCATCTCAACCAATTTTGTATGTCCTTGATGAAAGCTGAAAACAGGGACCGGTTTTTTGCTGATCAAAAGGCCTATCTGGATGAATGGGAAATGACTGATGAGCAAAAGCAGGCCGTTCTGGATCGGGATTATAATAAGATGATCTCGCTCGGGGGGAATATCTATTTCCTTGCAAAAATCTTTTCCAGTGACGGGCAAAGCTTTCAGTTTGCGGCAGCAACAATGACCGGCATGTCGCAGGAAGAATATGCTCAGATGATGTTAGACGGCGGGCGTTCGCTTGAAGGTAATCGTTTTGTTGGAGAAAAAGAATAATGGCAAAAATAACCGCTGGCGTTGCTACCTCGCATATTCCTGCCGTGGGCGCTGCAATCGACCTTGGAAAGACCAAAGAAGACTATTGGGCGCCCCTTTTTGAAGGCTATGAGTTTTCCAAAAAATGGATGTCCGAGAACAAGCCCGATGTGATTATCCTGGTCTATAATGACCACGCATCGGCCTTTGATCTCAAATCAATTCCGACTTTTGCCATTGGGTGTGCACAGGAGTTTCAACCGGCTGACGAAGGCTGGGGACCACGCCCGATACCCACAGTTAAAGGCCATCCAAAATTGGCCTCGCATATTGCCCAATCGGTAATTCAAAGTGACTTTGATCTCACTGTTGTTAATGAAATGGATGTCGATCATGGGCTAACCGTGCCCATGTCATTGATGTTCGGGCAGCCGGAAGAATGGCCATGTCTGGTTATTCCATTGGCTGTGAATGTTGTTGTCTTCCCGCCTCCCTCAGGCAATCGCTGCTACCAATTGGGCAAAGCGATCAGGAAAGCCGTTGAGAGCTTCAATGAAGATCTCAATGTTCACATCTGGGGGACGGGCGGCATGAGCCATCAGCTTCAGGGTCCGCGGGCTGGTCTCATCAACAAGGAGTTTGATGCTGATTTTCTCGACAGAATAGTCAAGGATCCTGAACCGCTCGCACAAACGCCTCATATTGATTATGTGCGTGATGCCGGGTCGGAAGGTATTGAACTGGTCATGTGGTTTGTTATGCGTGGTGCGCTTGATGACGATGTCGAACAGGTCCATCGTTTTTATCATGTGCCCGGCTCAAACACGGCGGTGGGGCATCTCATATTGGAAAACCACAGTTAAAGCGTATCTCCCAAAAGTGGGTACCGGTTTTGGGATAAAGATACGCACTCTAGTGATTAAAATAAATTTTCGGAGACTTTACAAAATGAAAGCAGTTCTCGCTGGTGCTGGTGCATTCGGCCAAAAGCACCTTGATGGTATTAGCCGAATTGACGGCGTTGAGGTGGTGTCGCTGGTCGGTCGGCGGTTGGAGCCGACACGCGAGATTGCCGATAAATACGGCATTTCGCATGTTACCACCGAGTTGGATGAAGCGCTTGCTCAACCAGGTGTCGAGGCCGCGATCCTTTGTACGCCGACGCAAATGCATGCCGCCCAAGCAATCGCCTGCATGGATGCCGGCAAACATGTGCAAGTGGAAATACCGCTTGCAGATAGCTGGGCTGATGCTCAAGCCGTTGATCAAAAACAGAAAGATACCGGACTTGTGTGCATGGCCGGCCATACCAGACGGTTCAACCCATCTCACCAATGGGTGCACAACAAAATTCAAGCAGGCGAACTTTCAGTTCAGCAGATGGATATTCAAACCTATTTTTTCCGCCGTAAAAACATGAATGCCGCCGGGAACCCGCGGTCTTGGACCGACCATCTTCTCTGGCACCATGCGGCACACTCAGTCGATTTGTTCCGATATCAAGCCGGTGAGGATGTTGTCATAGCCCAAGCCGTTCAAGGCCCCATGCATCCAGAGCTTGGCATCGCCATGGATATGTCGATTCAGCTCAAAACTGTTTCGGGCAAGATTTGTACGCTGTCATTGTCCTTTAACAATGAGGGACCGTTTGGCTCCTTCTTCCGCTACATTTGCGACAATGGCACCTATAAGGCGGTTTATGACGATCTTGTTGACGGCAAGGATGAGCCCATTGATGTCTCGAATGTTGCTGTCTCCATGGACGGAATTGAATTGCAGGACCGCGAATTCTTCGGGGCTATTAGCGAAGGCCGTGAGCCTAACTCGAGCGTTGCCCAAGTTCTGGCATGCTACCGCACGCTTCATGAGCTTGAAGTGTCGATGAACGCACAAGGCTGATTATTTTCAGATAATGTTTCCGGTTAGCGGGCGGTCTATGGCCGCCCGCGCTTTTGTTCAGTCCGCATCGGAGGTAAATTCAGCCTTGGGTCTGGATGTCCAGGTAATATCAAGCTTGACGTCGGCGGCGCGCATCAAGTTGATAACCGGGCAGCGGTGTTCCACGTTTTTTTCCAATATGCGTAAGCGTTCCTCGGTTTCATCGGTAAAGACAACAATATCCAACGTGACTGTTTCAAAATATGGCCGGATGCCGGGCACCCCTTTGGGGCCGCGCGCATCAATTTGGCTGGTGCAGGCGAGCTCGGTGCCCGCATAGTCAAACTTCATGACCGCAGCCACCCCATTGATGATCACTCCATCGCAGCCAAGCAGGGCTGCAAGCACGGTTTCAAGCGGGCTGGGGGCTGTGTTTGTGCCCCCCATAGATGTGGGCTCATCGGTATAGATTGGAGCATAATCGCGCACCTGAATTTTGGTGCGCGTGCCAGCGGCATTGACGGCTTTGACATGGCGCACACCAATTTTTTTGGTCTTGGGGTCAATGCTGGGTTCAATTATGTCTTTATCAATCAAATCGCTCATGTTTTCTCCTGTGGCCGCCAGCGGGCAAGTGATTTTCGCCTTGAATCTTTTGGAACACAAGGTGCTTGTGGAACACAAGGGCTTGAGGAATACAAGGTGCTTGGTTTTGGTTTTATGCTGACGATCAGCTTATCTGTGCTCACTTTTTAGTTGCGCTCTAGATTGCCCACCTGCAACCGCGCTGCTCCGTCGGGCTGATCTTTATGCTGGCGATCAGCTTATCCGTGCTCACTCCGCTCCGCCGGGCTGATCTTAATCACGAGATGTTTAATCAGAAATGTCCTGAGCTTGAGTGGTGTTGAGGTATGATTGTCATATGAACCGGAAGAGACCAAACATACAGGCAAGAAAACTTATCAGCCGCCGCGCTTTGCTCATGGGCACGGGCGGTGTTTTGATGGCACGCCCTGCAATGGCGGCTTTGCTGCCCACGCCTGATGAAATTGACGGGCCGTTTTATCCGCTGCGCAAACCAAAAGACAGTGATATCGACTTAACCCAAATCGCTGGTCACACCGAACGTGCCAAGGGTGATGTGATTGAGGTTATGGGGCGCTTGTTGTTGGTTTCGGGTGCGCCACTGGCGGACATGCAAGTCGAGCTGTGGCAGGCTAATAGTTTCGGAGATTATGCCGAGCGCACCACCCGTCTGCCGCCCAAGAGCGATCCTAATTTTCAAGGCTTTGGGGCGATGACAACAGATAAGACCGGTGCGTTTCGATTTTACACCATCAAGCCGGCTCCTTATGATTTGGGCAGGGGGCAGATACGTACGCCACATATCCATTTTATGGTGCGCGCCAAAGGCAAAGAGATATTCACCACGCAAATGTATTTTCCAGGCGAGCGGCTTAACAAACAAGATCCGCTGTTGATCATGCAAGGCTCAAAATCCAGGCGCAATCGCATGATATCTCGCAAGGACAAGAGCGAGGCCAGCCGTTATCTGTTTGATATTGTGCTTGAGTGATCTATTAGGCCGGTGAGGGCTAGCTTGCCGCACCTCAGCTATTTTGCTCACGGCTATGGGTGCTGTTTTGCTGATCCATGTGGGCAACCCACAACATGGGTTGTTTTCTTCCAATGAAAACTTAAAGTATTAGCTCGCGCAGTACGTGCAAGTTGTTACAGCTTATGGCATACTCAGACTGATGCTGTTAAGCTATTGAAATATTTCTAATACCTGTTTGCTAGAAAAATAAAGGGGCCGCTTTTCATGTTCAAGAATATTTTGATACCGGTCGATTTCGAAGAAGAAGACGCAATTGGCCGGGCTTTAGATTTTGTTGGCAAAATGGCCGATGATGCCGCCGTCGTAAGATTCCTGCATGTAGTCTATTCAACACCGAGCATTGTCTCACAATTTCTGCCTCAGGATTTTGAGCAGAAAGCTTCCGTGGAAAGCATGAACAAGCTTAAAGAGATAGCGAGAAGCAGTGATTTGGGTAAGCTAACAACGGACTTTGTCGTGAGCCACGGCAATGTTTACCGCGAAATTCTGCAAATGGCGGAAGATGAAGAGGTTGATCTCATCGTGCTGTGTTCCCACAAACCTGCCGTTGAAGATTATATTCTGGGTTCTAATGCAGCGCGCGTGGTGCGCCATGCAAAATGTACCGTTGTGGTTTTGCGCTAGAGCGCAATACGGCCTGATTGTTTTTAAGGCCGGTTGATTTTTTCAGGATTTGCCGTTTCCAGCGGGTTTTGTGTTGGCTGCAACAACCTTGAATTTACAACAAGTATCGCCTTTTGCCATGCAAGCCGCGTGGTCCACTTTTGTGTCAAGCAGCTTTGAGATCATAGCGGTATCAAGCGTGCAAACTTCTGTATGTTCGTTTGCCAGTTCATGAAAAACGCAGTTATGAGCCCGGAAACCCAAATCGTCGTCCTCTAGAACGGTGCTTTCTGCATCGCAAGGATCAGCGTTACCATCTATCGTTTGGTATCCAAGATCGCGCATAATGCCCACCACGATGGGCACGCGCTCTTCAAGCGTTTTGTCCCGAACTTTTCCAAGGTATTCTTCGCCCAGTTTTTCCCCGATGCGCTGTAAATACTCGTTTAAACGATCCACACCAAGATCTTCTTTCATGAGATCAATCAACATGGAAGAGATTAACGCATAGTGCTTGGGAAATAGGTTCTGGCCTGAGGTAGACAAGACATAAGATTGACTTGGTCTGCCGCCGGTGCGGTTTAGCTGTGACTTTTCAACCAGGCCAGTTCTCTCTAAGGCTCCGACATGCTGATATACAGCATTTTTCGAGATGCCTAGATTCTCGCCTAACTTGTCAATGGTCATCGGGCCGCCAGCCGTCAGCAATGACTGCAAGATTGTTTGTTGACTATGTCCAAGGTGCTTCAGCATGTTTATATACTTCATATATTTACCAATAATATTATTAGTATAAGCATAATATCATTTGATATCAAACTTTTGTGAATAAAAAATTATGCAATCGATTCAAATGGTTAATTGGATTTATGAATTTTTGGATTGTTAATAACTCATATTTTTGCTCATTTTAGGTGGTTTAAGAGCAATTTTAAAACTCAGATGATTCACATTTATACTGTGAGGTGTGATGCAAACTATTAGTAATGTGAAGGTGTGAAGAGTGTCTTAGTGATTGGTGTCACAAGAAGTCGCGCTTTAGCTTGCCCACCCGCAACCGCGCTTTTTAGTGGCGCTTTAGCTTGCCCACCCGCAACCGCGCTTTTTAGTGGCGCTTTAGCTTGCCCACCCGCAACCGCGCTTTTTAGTCGCGCTTTAACAAAACAATTTATGTGATGGGTTTTTACATGAAGGTGAGGGCGGTGCTCAATTTTTCGGGTCCAGCGTGCGCGGCAAAATGAATTCGCGTAATTGGCCGGAGCCGCCAGTCACTTCGTTCCAGTCTTGCGCATCGAAATCAATGATCGCCAGACCACCTGTTGGATATTTGGTGCTTAGCGCCTGAAACGCTGCTTCATTGCCGGCCCGGCATAAAGACAGACTTAAGGCATGAATGGTGGGGTTGTGGCCAACCACAAGCACGGGGTTCAAGCTGTTGGGTGTTGAGGTAATGGTGTTGAACAGGCTTTCAGGCCCGCCATCATAAAGCGCTTGGTCATAAGTCGGCTCCGGCGCATTCGGCATTTGTGCAAGGGCCAATTGGGCCGTGGTTTTTGCACGCTTTGCAGGCGAGGAATAGATTTGAGCTGGCGTCAGGTCATGGTCTGCTATGTAGCGGCCGATAAGAGGGGCTGTTTGCATGCCGCGTTCATTAAGCGGACGTTCGAAATCGGTTGATCCAATCTGGGTCCAGCTAGATTTGGCATGGCGCAATAACATCAGCGTCAACATATGGGAGCATTCTCTTTTGTTTGAGGCAGAAGCCTGCTTATCTCACATGATTGTGTGACAGCCAGACTAGCCGCTTGGATGGTTTTGGCGCAATTTAATCTTGTGACAAAAATTGGTGATTGTGTTGGCAAGTATATTTGAGGTGAGCATGACAGATATTTCCGCTGAAAAAATTGGCATGATCGGTTTAGGCCTTATGGGCGGGCATATGGCACGCAATTTATTGGCGGCCGGGGCCAAACTTGCGGTTCATAATCGCAGCCCTGAAAAAATGACGCCTTTTGTGGCAGATGGTGCCGCACGAGCCGATGATCCTGCCGGTGTCGCGGTTGGCGTGGAGGCGGGCATTATTGTTATCTGTGTAAATGACACAGACGCGCTGCAAGCTGTGTTTGAGGGTGGCGAGGATGGGCGCGGCCTGCTTGCTGCCTTAAGGCCCGGCACGCTGGTGATTGATATGGGAACCTCTAAGGTTAATGTGACGCGTGTCCTGGCAGGTCTTGTTGAACAACAGAACTGCCATTTGGTCGATGCGCCAGTATCAGGCGGTGAGATAGGGGCCAAGGCCGGCACGCTTTCCATTATGGCAGGCGGCAGTGATGAGGCGATTGCGCGCGCAGCCCCGGTGTTTGACGTGCTTGGTGGTTCATGGACCCATATTGGCCCGGTGGGGGCAGGCCAAGTTGCCAAAGCGGCCAACCAGTTGATTGTCGGGCAAACTCTGGTGGCTGTGGCAGAAGCATTGGCGTTGGCACAAGCTGCCGGTGCGAGGCAAGACAAGGTGCGCGAAGCTTTGCTGGGCGGATTTGCTTCGAGCCGCATTCTTGAAGTGCATGGACAACGCATGATCGAGGGTATGTTCGATCCCGGTGGCCGGGCTGAAACACAGCTTAAGGATCTTGTGCAGACAATCGAACTTGCCGAACAATCCGGTGTTGTTTTGCCGGGATTGGAGCGCACAACGCAGCTGTGGCAGAAAATGGTTGATAAGGGCTGGGCCGGACTTGATCAGGCGGGGATTTATAAGTTGATCACCAGCTTGAGTTAACGCATCAAAGCGCTTGGTGTCATCAAGCAACCTCAATTGGAAAAATGTCTGTCTGTTAGAAAAACAGACTGGGCAAAAGCTGCCGGGTTTGACAGGTTTTGCCGGTATGAATCTGCCTGTTGTGGAATTTTAATTTTCCTAAATATCTGATTTTATTTAATTTTATCAGTTGGCCTGAAGCTTGCTGAGGTAGGGGCAGGATTCACGCATGCCGGCTTGCCTGTATTGGACTGGTTAGGCCATGGATATTTGAGGAGAAAATTATGGGTATTTTTGGGGCATTGACAACGGCGATTAGTGGACTTAGGGCGCAATCGGTGTCTTTGGAGCATATTTCCAATAATATCGCGAACTCTCAGACCACTGCGTACAAACGTATTGAAACGAGCTTTACAGAGCTTGTTGCTGAATCTGATCCGACATCTCTCGGCGCTGGCGTAGTGATTGCGTCTTCGCGTTCAACCAATTCGGTTCAAGGTGACGTGCAAAGCTCTCCTGTTGCCACGCATATGGCGATTAATGGTGATGGTTTCTTCGTTGTTGAGCGCCAAGTCAGTCAGTCTGACGGCACGCCGGTGTTTGAGGGCATTGATCTTTACACCAGGCGGGGTGATTTTGAGCTCGACCGTAATGGCTTTCTTAAAAATGGTGCGGGTTATTTCTTAAAAGGCGTGCCGATTGACCCGGTAACGGGCAACCCTGCGGGCAACGCGCCGGGTGTCATTCAGGTTTCAAACGACTTCTTGCCGGCACAAGCTACAACCACTATTGATTATCGGGCAAACCTGTCGCAACTGCCTAAAACTGCCTCTTTTGATCCGGCCCAGCCCAATAGTGAATTGCTTGATCCAGCTGCTTTTACGTTTGACCCAACAACATCTGGCACGGGTACGATCCCGGCCAATGAGGCAGATACATTCCTGGCGTCTTCACTTGCCGGTGGTGCTATCACCAGTTTTGATAATTCGGGCAATCCTGTAAACGTGCAGCTGCGCTGGGCTAAAATCGATAATACCAATCCTCCGGCCGCCAGTACTACAGGGACAGCAGTTGGTAATATCAACGATCTGGCAGCAGGCATTACCGCTTTTAACGACGGTGCCGCTGCTGTAATGACGGGCGGTGTTGTGGGGACGCCAGGGAATATCGGCGGGGGTGCCCAAGCACGCTTCGACATTCAAATTGGCGGTGTCACGAATACATTTGATATCACAGATGCCGGGATTGATGATTTGGCCGCTTTGGAAGTGGCAATTGATGCTGCTTTTGGCAGTAATGTTGCCTCAATAGCTGGCGGCAATCAGCTGGTGATCACAGCGCCAAATAAAACCGATGCAATTACTATTACTGATGTTGAGGCGGGTGCGGCGCTTCTTGCCGGGTTGACAACAGGGGCTGTGCAAAACCCAACAGCAGCGGCCAATGATCTGTTTAGAATTACGGTCAATGCCGTCAATTATGATTTTACGATTGGCACAGATGTCGGAGAAGTAAATTCGTTAAGTGGTATGGTAAACGCGATTAATAACACCGGTACATTGAGCGGTCTGGTCACAGCGACCAATGTTGGCGGTGCTCTTTCAATCACCAGTGATAATTTTGTATCGCCGTTTACGATTTCTGGTGATGTGAATGCTGTTGCCGGTTTAGGCCTGACTGCGGCTACATACTCGCCAGGGTCGGCGGGGGTTGATACCTGGAACCTGTTTTATCTTTCAGATTCAGCGGCTGTCGGCTCCAACATTCAATGGACCAATGTCGATCAGGATTATGTTTTTATCGACGGTGTGATTACACCGAGCTTGCCGGCCGTTACGGTTTCCAGCCTGACGGTGAACGGTATTAACATCGGTGATATCGTTTTGAACCACGGGGCTGACGGCCTGTCGCAATTTGCCGACAGCAACGGCACAGTGACCGTGACGGATATTGACCAGAATGGTTTTCCAACGGGCCAGCTTTCAAGTATCTCGGTTTCTGATGAAGGCCGGGTTCAAGGTGTTTTCACCAATGGTAAGACCATCGATCTCGCTGAGATTGCCACGGCAACCTTCCAGGCCTCAGGCGGTCTTTCCAAGCTTGATGGTGGTGCGTTTGCTGCAACCAATGTGTCGGGTGTTGCTTTATCAGGCATAACAGGGCGGATTATTGCCCAGGCACTGGAAAGCTCAAACTCTGATATAGCCGAAGAATTTTCCAAATTGGTTGTGACCCAGCAGGCTTACGCCGCAGGCACCAGAATTGTGTCGACGGCAGATGAAATGCTTCAAGAAGCGTTGAACATGGTGCGTTAGGTTTCTTTCAATCTTAGGCCTGCATCGTTTGCGCGGTGCGGGCTGTAGGTGGGGATGATATGGGTCTTACTAACTCGCTCAATATTGCGCTCTCAGGGTTGAATTTCACCCAGAGGAATCTCGACCTTGTCGCGCGCAATGTGGCCAATGCCAATACGCCAGGGTATACGAAAAAGTCGATACTCGCTGTTGCATCCTCGTCGGGCAGTCAGATTACCGGGGTCTCGGGTGGTGAGGTTACCCGCCAAGTTGACGCGTTTTTGCTGCAACAACTTCGGACCGAATATGGCGCAGGCCAGGGCATTACCATCAAGGCTGATTTTTTAAGCCGGCTTGATCAATTGTATGGCCAGCCAGGGGCTGCCAATGCCCTTGACACTGTGCTGAATGATTTTGACCAGGCACTCCAAAGCCTGGTGACCAGCCCGGATCAGGTCGGCGAACGCCAGGCGTTGGTAGGACAGGCGCAAATTCTGGCCAATCATCTCAACAGGCTTTCCGGCGACATTCAAACAATGCGCCAAGAGGCCGAAGCTAACCTGTCCAATACCGTTCAAGCGGGGAATACAGCTTTAAAGGAAATTGCCAGATTGAACCGGGAGATCCAATCTGCGGGATCCACGGGGGCTTCGGTGGCAGATTTGCAAGACCACCGGGATCGCTTTGTCGATGAATTGGCCGGCATGATGGATATTCGCACGAGTAGCAATCCGGATGGTTCCGTCAAAGTTTTTACCACCGGCGGTGATTTGCTGGTGGATCTTCAGGCTTCACAATTGTCTTTCGATGAGCACAGCAGCCTTGGCCCCACCACGGTATATGACCCTGATCCAACAAAGCGAGGTGTCGGCACGGTCTCTCTCGTAAGCCTGAGCGGGGTTGAGATCGATTTATTCCAGTTTGGCAATGTGCGCTCGGGCAGCATTGCCAGCTTGCGGGAACTGCGTGATGATATTTTGGTGGGCGCTCAACAGCAGCTTGACGAGCTGGCCCATGGTTTGGCCTTGGCCCTATCCACCACAGATGTTCAAGGTGCCCCTGTTACAGTGGGGCCTAATCAAGGGTTTGATCTTGATATTGCCGGCTTGCAAGCCGGTAATCCGATTTCTGTTTCATTCACGCTAACACCGCCTGGCACGCAACAAACCGTCACTTTCATGCGCGTTGATGATCCCTCGGTTTTGCCTTTGAGCAATGATCAGACGGCAAATCCGAATGACACGGTTGTGGGGATTGATTTTAGCGGAGGGATAGGCGCTGCTGTGGCTGCCATGGATGCAGCATTAGGCGTCAGTATGACCGTGTCATCGCCGTCAGCTAATGTTATTCGTATTCTTGATGATGGTGGCGTTAACAGTTCGATTGACGCTGTGTCAGCTGCTGTTACAGCCATTACTACAACCGATAGCGGGTTGGCGCTGCCCTTGTTTGTTGATCTGACATCCAGCTTCAATCCTTATACCGGCAGCCTGGACGGCAATGGTCAGAAGACCGGTTTTGCGGGTCGGATAGCAATCAATCAGGATATTCTTGCTGATCCATCTTTATTGGTGAGATATTCGACCTCTCCGCCGACGGATAATGGTGATGCAGCCCGGCCGCTTGAATTGCTGGCGCGATTTTCCGAAAGAGCGTTCACCTTTTTACCGGTTGATGGTGTGGGCGGGGTGGGAGAGCCGTTTTCTGGATCGATAGCTTCGTTTGCACAAAGAATTGTGAATTTCCAAGGCCAACAAGCTGAAGCCAGTGTGCGGGCTGATGAGGCACAAACCATCATTGTTGATGCCTTGCAATCACGCCTAAATGGTCAAGTTGAAGTTGATGTTGATAAAGAAATGGCGGATTTGCTGAAATTGCAAAACGCTTTTGCCGCGAATGCCCGTGTTATGTCGGTTGTTCAAGAACTCATCGATATTCTCATCCGACTCTAAATCAAGACCTAAGCAGGACGTTTTATTATGACAGTTGCGCTGATAAATAACCAAAACTCAAACGCCACTCAGCTTGCGGTGCTGCGTGAGCAGATGTTTGATTTACAGCGGCAATTATCGACCGGCAAAAAGTCAGAAACCTATGGTGGGCTTGGAAACAACAGATTGAATGTGCTTTCCTTGCGCGATCGGTCCTCAACGTTGGAGGGCTATATGTCGACAATTGACCAGGTCGACATAAGGTTGAAAACCATACAGCAGCATTTAACCCGGCTTGACGCAATTGCGGGTGAAACCCGCTCAAATATGCTCACAGCTCCGTTTGATATTGTCAGCGGTGGCCAAACACAGTTTCAGCTGCAATCGGCCGAATTGCTCAATGAAACCGTATCTTTGTTGAATTTTGAGCTTGCCGGGCGGCATTATTTTTCGGGCCGGAGCATGGATACTCAACCTGTTGTTGAAATGGATTTGATTTTAAATGGCGATGGTACACGCGCTGGTCTCAAACAGCTTATTGCCGAGCGCAAGCTGGCCGATTTGGGGGCAGATGGCCGGGGCAGGTTGGTGATCCCCGGAACGGAAGCGTCGGTACTTGGAAATATAGTGGCGACGCCTGGCGATATTGGTGGCGTGGCTGCAACACAGTTGGATATTGATATTGGTGGCAATCTCCAAAGTTTCGACATTTCCGATGGTGGGATAGATGATTTGGCAGCGCTGGAATTGGCCATTGATACGGCTTTTGGGGCTGACGTTGCCTCCATTGTAGGCGGCAACCAGCTGCAACTTACTGCCACCAATACAGTGGATACGATCACCGTCACCGATATTGTTGGGGCTCCCGCAGCACTGGTTGGTCTTACCACTGGTGCGACAACAAACCCTGGGACAAATGTTACAATAGCACAAGATGTTGACCCCAACATTTATGGGCTAAAGCTCTCAGGGATAAACAGCAATACGCTTTCTGGAACAACGGCTAGCTTAAATGCCGGACCGCCTCCTGATCTTGATGTGAGTTTTACGCCGACCCTGCCAAATGCGGGTGAAACTCTGGCACTCAGGTTTGATTTACCCGATGGCTCACAAGAGGTGATTGCGCTAACCGCTGTCAGTGGCGTGCCTGCCAATCCGGGTGAATTTGAAATTGGGACTGATGAATTTATAACCACGGCCAATTTTCAGGCCGCTGTCATTGGCCGGATTGAAACCCTGGCCCAGAGCGAATTGGCTGCAGCATCGGCCATTACAGCGACCCAGGAAATGTTCGTGTTTGATGACACCAACCCGCCACTTCGAGTGGGGGGACCACCGTTCGAAACCGCTGTTGCACAGCAAAACGCCACGGCGGCAGACACCGTATTTTGGTATCAAGGGGAGGCCGGTACAGATCCGGCACGCGGCACGGCGCTGGCTAAAATCGATGATAATCTTGTCATGTCCTATGGCTCGCGCGCCAATGAGGAAGCATTTACAACGGTTATCTCCGGTTTGGCACTGATGGCGGCCGAAACGTTTTCTGACAGCAACCCAAATGACCAGGCCCGTTTTAGGAAGCTCGCCGGAGAGGTTGCCACTATCACGAGTTTTCCCAATGGAACGCAATCCACACGGGATTTGATTGGAGAATTCGTTTTCAAGCAAAGTTCGGTTGAAAAAGCAAACGAGCGCCATCAGTTGACCGAGTTTACGACGGCAGATTTGTTAGGCCAATTTGAGCAGGCCGATAATTTTGAAATCAGCGCACAGATTTTGCAATTACAAACCCAGCTGCAAGCAAGCTTTGAGACGACATCGATATTGTCGCGCTTGTCGCTGGTGAATTTCCTTTGATAAAGGGGTGAAAACATAGCCATGCATGGGTGTGGTTAGAGAATTTGATATAGTTGACGCCATGATTCGACAGATCACAGCAGATAGGACGACATTATGGCACTGAAAGTTGAACTTAAACCCGGGGAACGTTTTATTTTAGGCGATTCGGTGATCACAAATGACAAACAACGCACCAAGCTGTTTATCGAAGGTGATGCGCCAATATTGCGCGAAAAAGACATTATCCGGGCAGAAGAAGCGGATACGCCAGTTAAGAAAATTTATGTGGTGCTGCAGATGATGTATTTATCCAATGATATTGGCAAACACCAGGACACTTATTTTACCCTGGTTGATCAGGCTCAGGCGGCAGCCCCAAGTTTTGCGCCCTTTTTTGCGCGCATTAATAATCAGATATTAACCGGTGCGTTTTATAAAGCACTGAAGGAAGCACAGGCATTGATCGTCCATGAAGGGGAATTATTAGACCATGCAAAACGCAGCTGAAGCCTATAGTAAAACCGAAAAAGAATCCGGTCGCTCGCAAGAACGCGAAGCAGCCTTACTTATTAAAGCAGCGTTGCAATTGCAGCATGTGAAAGATACCGGGGCTAATAATTCCGGGGCGCTTTATACGGCCCTTCATTACAATCGCAAGCTATGGACAGTGTTTGTAAGTTCTGTAGCAAAAGACGACAATCCATTGCCTAAGGAAATTAAAGAGGGCATTGCCAATCTAGGCTTGTTTATCTTCAATCATACACTTGAAGTTCAGGCCAGTCCGGCGCCTGAAAAGCTTACCTCTCTCATCAATATCAATCGTGAAATAGCCGCAGGTTTGCGCGAGCAAGCGGCTTAATATCGCTCACGGCCGCACCGCGCTTCGCGCGGGCGCGGCACATAAGCGCCGAGGGCCAGTCGGCCCTAAGTCGCAGCTTTGCTGCTCCAACTATTTCGCTCACGGCTATTCCAAACGCTTTGCGTTTGGGCCTGCGCGGGCGCGGCGCATTAGCGCCGAGGGCCAGTCGGCCCTAGTCGCAGCTTTGCTGCTCCAACTATTTCGCTCACGGCTATTCCAAACGCTTTGCGTTTGGGCCTGCGCGGGCGCTGCGCATTAGCGCCGAGGGCCAGTCGGCCCTAGTCGCAGCTTTGCTGCTCCATGAGTAATGCGGATAAGTTGCAGTATTGAAGGCGGACGAGCGGAGCGAGGACTGGGCGCGACTGCGCCTCGGCGCTAGCGCCGCCCACGCGGAGGCCCGAGCGTAGCGAGGAATAGCCGTGAGCGAGATGAGCAGACTCATTGCAGGCTAGCCCCCCTCCGGACCGTGGGTGCAACACGCTAGCCCTATCCATATTTCTTGTTGCGGCATGCTCCAAGCTCTCCCTTGTCATCACCCGGCTTGACCGGGTGATCCAGTAACCTCAGAAGAGATTGGCTTAAAAAGCATCTGATACATAAATCTAATTAGCGCTGCTGTTTACTAGATTACCCGATCAAGTCGGGTAATGACGGTCGAGAGGTTTGCGTATTATGGAACCTCAAAACCAACGCACAAAAAAAGCGGGGGCCGAAGCCCCCGCTTGAATTTTCGTAGCTTACAAGTCTGATTAGAACAACCGCAGCACGTTCTGATCGGCTTGCGATGCCAGTGACAGAGCCACTGAGGACAATTGCTGCCTTGTTTGCAGAGCAAGCAAGTTAGCGCCTTCCTCGTTGGTGTCGGCCAGTGTCAGGTTAGCAGCACCTGTTTCCAGGGTGTTGATCAGGTTTTTGGTAAAATCCTGACGAACCTCAACCACCGACAAGTTAGAACCGAAGGTTGATGCTTGCTGACGCAGGCTGCTGATTGCTGTATCCAGTTCCGTCAAGCTCGCATTAATCGAGGTGTTGGATTGGAAAGCATCAGTGGCTGCAGCGGAAACGCCAAGGCCGCTCGAGTCAAAGGTAACACCTGTAACACTTAGCGAACTTGTACCATTCTCGTTGAAGATAACGCTTAAGCTATCGCCATTAAGTAGGTTGATACCATTGAAGCTCGCATCTGAAGCCAATTGGTCAATCTGGGTGCGGACATTGTTGAATTCCGTTTCCAGAGCGGCCCGGTCAGAATTGTTAACAGTTGTGCCTGTTGTTGGCGCAGAAGATGATAGGCCAAGAGTAGTAGCATCAGCACCACCAAGTGTGAGCGAGTCAGTGGTGTTATCTGCAGTGATCACGACATTGTCCGAAACAATGGTAGCTGTTGCACCTGTCAAAGCACCATTAATCGTGGACAACAAATCGGTCTGATTGGTGGTGGATGAGGTGTCAATTGTCTGTAATGTACCGGACCCAACAGTTACTTCCAACGAAGTCAAACCAGCAACTGTCGCGTTGGTTGCGGCGATTGTTCCGTTTGAAATCGCACCACCCAAGCCAGCGTGAGTACCGGAAATGTCGAATGTTTCGCTGCCAGTGGCTGTGACATCAAGTGTGCCAGCAGGAGCATAGGCAAACGTCGTGCCCGTGGCTGCCGACGCAGCAGCGATTTCAGCAGTCAAGGTAGCTTCACTGAGGACTTCAGTGCCCGAAGTACCGGAAGTACCGTCGAAATCAATAGTGTATGCGCCATCAGTACCGGTAATCGTCAATGTACCAGTAAATGCGGCAACTGCAGCATCATCAGCGATAGCGCCACTGGATACTGTTCCTGCCGTATCAGCGATAGCTACAGAACCTGTTGATGTGGAGGCTACTGCAGGTGTTACTGCACCAGGTTTTTGAAGCGCCTGACGTGCAGAGGCTTGTGCTGATTCAACCAATTTCGTAATAGCTGAAATGCCTTGGTCAGCAGCTCTCACCGTTTGAACGGCGTTGCCAACTGAATCAAGCAGACGGTTCAAGTCACCGGCACGTGAATTCAGCGAAGAAGCTGTGAAAAAAGCTGTTGGATCATCCAACGCTGAGTTGACCTTAAGGCCAGTAGACAGACGCTGTTGTGTCTTACCGAGCAAGTCGGCGGTTTGTTGCAGTGAGAGCAGGTTATTGCGCACCGCATTTGATAGTGTGACTTCACCCATTTTTAGTTTCCCTTCCTAGGAATATTAGGTACTTAGATTTACAATAATTTACCCCATCCTGGAGTAAACGCCGCCCCTCCTGGAGCAGAACGATTTCATACTGCCTGAGAGGGGCTAATAAGAAGTTAACGGGAAGGTTAATCTGTAGCGTGATTAACAAACCCTAAAAATGCTTGGGTGAAACATTGGGAAACCATGCTTAAGTGTCTGATAATTAAACGCTATTCGTTTTTTAATTTGGACTATAAAAATCGCAAACAAGACCGGGAATTCGCCGGGGGAACTGGTTAACAACATGTGAGAATTCACCCAAATATTAACGCTACCAGGTGCAAGAGAATCACCCCTCCCGTTTTGGTTGCGGCAAATGCTTAAATTTTTCCCGTTTTGGTTGTGGCAAATGCCTAAATTTTACGCAAGTCATGGAGATATGCTTTAAATCTACGCGTATCTTTATCTCAAACTATCGTGCGATAGAAACCGGTTCCCACCACCGGATCAAGTCCGGGGGCATGCTTTTGGGAGATACGCTTTATCCCCGCGTATCTTTACCTCAAAACCGGTTCCCACCACCGGGTCAAGCCCGGTGGCATGCTTTTTAGAGATACGCTCTAAAGCGCGCGGTCGATGACAATGGCTGTTGTCTGATTTTTTTGTGCATTTGTCATATTGGCATTGCCGCCATAAACAGTCGGCCCGCCTTGTTGCTCGCGCACGATTTCAAAAATTGCTGAAAGAATGCCATGAGTTGTCGCTTTTGAGGCTTCAAGTGCGTTGAGGTTTGTTTGCAAAACCTCCTGAAAACCGGCTTGCTGGTGGCGTAATTGCTCTATTTCATTTGGCATCTGCGCTTTGATAAAGGCGGCATTGTCCTTAAATTTGGTGTATTGACCCAGATAGGCCTGCACCAGGGCGTTCTTTTCTTCCTGCAAGGGGGTGATCTCGTCTACCTTGATGGTTTTTAGCAGCTCGGTTTCCCGCGCGAGCAAAACGGTGATCTGATCAGCTGTGGTGTGCAATTGCGCGCAGAGTTCAGCAGCCTCAGCAGCATTTGTCACCGGACGGCGGACTTCCTTGGGATTTGTGTTGGGCGTGTTCATTTCTTACCCCTTGAATAAGTGTTTCTATATGTGTTGCTTGGCGAGTATTTCGCGGTAAACCTGGTCTGCGAGGCCTACACCACCGGATTTTACGATGGACTTGGCGTATTGCTGGCTCATCATTGAGCGGTAAACTTTCTCGGCATGCCCGCCGCCAAACGGCCCGTCGGTCTCAATGCCGGAAAACATTTGTTCAACGAATGTATTGAGGAATACGGCCTCGAACTCTTGTGCTTTTTCCCGTGCTTTCAGCTCAAACGATGTTTTGGCGTTGTTCAACAACGGTTCGGAGCGAATGTGAATTGAGGATAGGGCGCTTGTATCCATTACATCACCAAGATTTCAGCTTGCAAGGCTCCAACAGCCTTGATCGACTGTAATATCGAGATCATATCGCGTGGGCCAATGCCAAGCGCATTTAGCCCGTCAACCAATTGCTGCAGGGTGATTGAGTTTTTCAAAACGGTCAGCTTATGTTCCTTTTCGTCATCTACATCAACGCGCGAGCGAGGCACCACAACTGTTCGTGCGCCACGGGGCGCTAGGGGACCGGGCTGGACGACTTCCGGTGTTTCAGAAATCGTCACCGTCAAACTGCCCTGGGCTATGGCAACTGTTGAAACGCGTACATGATTGCCCATGACGATGATGCCGGTTTTCTCGTCAATCACGACTTTTGCCCTTTGGTCAGGCTCGACCAATAGTTTTTCAATCTCGGTCAGCAGGCCTACAAAACTTTTCTTTAAGCTCGCCGGTAATTTCAAAATGATGGTGGCCGGGTCTACTTGGCGTGCAGCGGCCATCCCGATAAAGCTGTTGATGGCGTCAACAATGCGTTGGGATGTGGTGAAGTCGGGATTGTGCAGTGACAAGCGCACTTCTGTTTTGCCGGCAAATTTATACTTTATTTCGCGCTCTACCAAAGCCCCGTTTGAAATTCTGCCTGCTGTTGGAACCCCGCGGGTGATTTTGGCTGCATCCCCTTCCGCCGTGAAGCCACCAACGGCAACAGGTCCTTGGCCAACCGCATACACATTGCCGTCAGCCCCCATCAGCGGGGTGACCAGCAAAGTGCCGCCCTGAAGGCTTGTGGCATCGCCTAAAGCCGAGACATTTATGTCAATGCGTGTGCCTTGGGCGGAAAACGGGGGCAGGTTGGTTGAAACCATGACGGCGGCAACATTGGCTGTGCGCATTTTATTGCCGCGGGTGTTGACCCCTAAGCGTTCCAGCATGGCTTCCAGACTTTGTTTGGTGAAGGGCGAGTTGTTTAACGTGTCACCCGTGCCTTTAAGGCCAACAACCAGGCCATAGCCCACCAGTTGGTTTTCGCGCACGCCTTCGATCTTTACCAAATCTTTAATGCGCGAGGCCGCGCGTGCTGTGTCGGCCAGGCTCATATAGGTGGTAACAACGGCACATAAGGCAACAAGCGCTTTGAGGGCAATTGATTGAGGCGTCATCTTCAGATCCTTAAAGGGTTTGACTTGGCGAGATTTGCGTTCATACACCCCTAATAAGCGAAGATCGTGCCAAGTATTTGAGGCGGAGAAGTATTTTTAAGTGACTGATCTTATTGATATTTATTTTCATCTGATGTTGACGCACACACTGCACCACGCGTCTTTTGCCCAGTAGGCGGCAAAATTTTCCCCATCTTAACCTTGGTTAACGAGTTGTTAACGCCTTTGGTTGAAGTTCAATATAGAGGCATTGGCTGGGGACGCCTTATGTCCATGTATTTGCGTAAAAACACGAGTTAGTGCTCGGCGTTTGTCCCGGAATATATGGGTTTTTGGCTATGAATGTTTCGAGAATCAATAGACCCAATCAATTGGGGAAGGTCGCAAAAAAATCTGCGTCTAAAACAGGCGCAGGTGCAGGGGCGTTCCATATGCCCGAAACATCGGCAACCCGGCCCAATTCAGCTCCGGCAAATGTAAATTCTGTCGGCTCGGTTGATGCGCTTTTGGCCTTACAAGCCGTGCCGGATGCCACGGGCAGGCGGGCACGAGCGGTAAAGCGGGCTGAAAATATGCTTGATATTCTTGAAGATATAAAACTTTCAGTGCTATCGGGACGGGTGCCCCAGGCTCATCTCACTCGTTTGATTGGTGTGTTGAATGTCCGCCGCGATGCATTAAATGATCCTCGACTTATTGAGATTATTGATGAAATAGAGCTGCGCGCGAAAGTGGAATTGGCCAAGCTCGGCCATATTGCCGCTTAGATATATTTCCAAAATTTTCACTTTGAACAGGGCTTGGCATTTGGGTTTTATTAACCATATTGAGGCTTAAGTTGGGCCTAATGGTTAAAATTTATCTGCTGGACCATTTCGGCCTTGTCTTGAGGGGCTGCTTGGGGATATATTCCGCCGCAGTTCGGGTGAGCAGTGAGGGTTAACTCGATGTCTCGTAGAGTAAGAAATTACGCACCAAATGAAAAAGAACCCTTTATGGGTTCTAAGCAGAAGAACTATTTTCGCGAAAAATTATTGGCTTGGAAAGCTGATATTTTAAAAGTAAATCGCGAAACGCTGATGAGCTTGCAGGAAGAAACCACAAATCTTCCCGATATTGCTGATCGGGCATCCACAGAGACCGAGCGGTCTTTGGAATTGCGCACGCGAGATCGGCAACGCAAACTAATTGCCAAAATTGATGCGGCCTTAAGGCGGCTTTCTGAAGGGACGTATGGTTTTTGTGAAGAAACCGGTGAGCCGATCAACCTGAAACGGCTTGATGCCCGTCCAATCGCCACGCTTAGTATTGAAGCCCAAGAGCGCCACGAACGTCGCGAGCGTGTTTACCGCGACGAATAAATTTTAATTTATGTTAGTGTATGTGATGCGGAGAGGGGCTAGCAGCCTCTCTACAAGCTAGCCCCTATCCGGACCATGAGCGCAATAGTTTTCTAGAACGGCAGCAAGATATCCATGACCTGTTGGCCAAGGCGAGGTTGCTGAACATCAGAGATATGACCGCGTCCGCCGTATGAAATCCTGGCTTCGGCAATTTTTGTGCTTTCAATGGTATTACCCGATGCAATGTCCTCAGGCCGGATTATACCTGCGACGATGATTTCACGCACCTCGAAATTCACCCTGATTTCCTGTCTGCCTTCGATCACCATGTTGCCATTGGGCAAAACCTGGGTGACGACAGCTGCAACTGTGGTCTCAATATCTTCCTCGCGGTCGATTGTCCCTCCGCCTTTAGATCTTGCAGTGGATCCTATAGAGACAAGTTCTGCGGGATTGGCTTTCTTGGGAAGGATTTTCTTCAGCCATTCCTCAAAACCGGCAATGGCTGGATATTCAGCATTTTCTGAGTTGTCGCGAGTGCGTTCGGTAGAGTTTTCAATTTCAGCCTTATCATCAATTTTGACGTTAATGGTGAGGATGTCGCCAACGCGTGATGCCCGTTGATCTTTAAAGAACGCACGTGCACCTGAGCGCCAAAGCGAATTGGGTTGGTGCACGATTGCTACCGGTTCCGGCATCGGCAGACGAACCGGTTTATAGCCGGGTTTTTCCACCGGGCTTTCTATTGCTGAAAGTTTTGGCGTTTGGCCAACATTGGCCAATCTATCAAGTTGGCCACAGCCGGCAATGCCAACGCAAAAACCTAAGGTGGATAGAATTGTAATGCGCCGGGCAAGGGTGGTTGATGTCATTTTATAAGCCTCTCTACAAACCGGTTTCATGTTTTAATTGGTCAGGGCTGCAATTTGTGCTGGAGCGCTGACGACTTTTGCGCGCCCATAGCCGGTTACTGTTGCCTGAAATTTTCGATGAGATTTTGGATTGATCACTGTGATGGCCTCACCCAATGCGCCATCGCTTAACGAGCGTGCACGGGTTGAAAGGCGCAGATTGCCGCTGGTGTAAGAGACAAACACGCCGCTGTTTTTGCTTACCAGGGTGGGCGCTTCCAAATCACGGGCGCGCAACGGCTTGCCGATGCGCAATGTCCGCTTGGCGGCAAGCCCAACTATTTTCGAGGGATCTCTCAGAGTTGTTGCATTGAGCCGGGTGCGCGGCACCTTGATGATTTCTATATCACGACGTGAGATCGTCTCTCCTCGTTTGATCTGATGGGACGGTACCGGCACGCGTGCAATTTCCACACTGTGGCCGCGATAGGTTTTGTGCCAAACATTCTTTTTGTCTGCAGGGGCTGCAACAACAACGCTAAATCGGCCCGATTGGCGGTCGAATGATAGGTGTAATATCTCGGCATCCAGGGGTTGACCTATTGGTACAACAAGGGTTGAAGCATTTCTATCTAACGTAATTTCGAAATTTTCAGCGGCCTTGTCGTCGCCTAAAATTTTGGCGATCCGACCGGCAATCAGCGCTTTGATAGCTTTCATTGGAACAGCGCTACCGGTACGGGTGACAACAATGCTTTGCTTGTTTAGAGGGTTGTCCCATACAAGCCCGTGGGTGCGAATTGCGGTTACAATGCGCGCAATGTTCAATCTGCCGCTTTTGCCAGGTGCCGGCGATGAGAATATTGCGACGTCGGCAAAAGAGCCTGAATTGTCAAATAAATCGCCGATTTTCACGACATCAGCAGAAATTTTCACATTGCCCTTAAGGGCCAACCCCTCTTGGCCTGCAGCCTGGGCGGGTGTGCTTAAGTGAATTGCAATGACTAAGGCTAGAACAATATTTGCAAATCTAAAAAAACGTGTCATGGGCAATGCTCCTGATTTTACTAGAAATGCTCTAGCGCATGTTTGAGGTTGCTTGCATCATCTCGTCGGCTGCTGAAATTACTTTGGCGTTCATTTCATAGGCGCGCTGAGCGGCTATCAAATCGGAAATTTCACCCACAGCGTTGACGTTTGAGCCCTCAAGGAATTTTTGTAATAAGGTGCCCATACCATCGGTGCCAGGGTTCCCTGTTGTGGCGGTGCCGCTGGCGGGTGTTTCTAAAAACAGACTGTCGCCAATGGCGTTGAGACCCGCATTGTTAACAAAGCGCGCCAATTGAAGCGTACCGACTGTTGTCGGGTTGGTGGCATTGGCAAGCCTGACTTGAACTTCACCTTGCGCGTTGATGGTGATGCTGGCGGCATTTGCCGGAATGGTTATGTTCGGTTCAATGAGGTAGCCATCCTGGGTTACAATTGCGCCGTTTGCGTCCATTTGAAACGCGCCAGCTCTTGTGTAAGCTGTTTGGCCGTCGGGCAATTGCACCTGGAAGAAGCCATCGCCACGAATGGCAATATCAAGCGGCTTTTCTGTGCCGGCCAGGTCGCCTTGTGTCATGATGCGGTAGGTGCCTGCGGTTTTGACCCCCATGCCGATTTGAATGCCTGCGGGAACGATGGTGCCGTTTTCCGATGAGGTTGAACCCACCCGCTTAATATCCTGATACAAGAGATCCTGGAATTCTGCACGCTGGCGCTTATAACCCGTGGTGCGCATATTGGCGATGTTGTGGGATATGACTTCGACATTGAGTTGTTGGGCCAACATGCCGGTGGCTGCTATTTGCAGGGCTTTCATGAGATTATCCTTATTTGCAATTTCGGCATTTGCCTAAGTTTCATCCGTGCTTTGTTGTGGTCCTAAACGGGCACTTCGCCCAAACGCTCAATGGTGCGGCGTTGAAGCTCGCTTAAATTTTGCATTAGACGTGCGGTTGATGTGTAAGAGCGCATCACTTCGATCATCCTGGTCATTTCAATAACCGGCTTAACGTTGGACCGCTCGATGACACCTTGGGCGAGACTGACCTTATCTGTGACAGTTGGCGCGGCTTCGCTGGAAAAAAGATTATCGCCGGTTTTTTTAAGTTGAGTTTCATCAGCGAAGGCAACGACCCGCAACTTGCCTTTTTCCCCCTCGCTGCTGGATATTGTGCCGTCTTTTGAAATAGTTATCTTGACGTCTTCTGCTGAGAAATTAATTGGTCCGCCATCGCCCAACACACGCTGGCCCGAACCTGTCACCAGATCGCCGTTTGCATTTAATTTGAAATGGCCGTTACGGGTGTAACGTTCGCCGCCTTGTGTTTCGACTGCAAACCAGCCCTTGCCGTTAATGGCGACATCAAGCGGATTGCCGGTTGGGGTGAACGACCCTTCGGAAAATTCACGAAACAGGCGCGCGTCATAGACGTAAGCGAGTTGCTGGTCTTGACCGGTCATGCCGCTGACTTGCGCTTCGGGCATAAGATATTCTTCAAACACCAGATGTTCGCCTTTAAAACCAGCGGTTTCTATATTGGCCATATTGTTGGCAACCACATCCATCTGATGTTGCAATGCTATCTGTTTTGAGAGGCCTATGAGTTGTGCGTTTTCCATCGGTGTTAGGCTCGTTTATGTGCGTGTGTTGATCTGAAGCACGTTTGTTAACTTTTTAACTGTTCGTAATTGCCGGTGATTTAAGATCAATTAGCAATGAACGCCATAGACGTTGCATAAGTCGTGCCAGAAAAACTATTGTTTATAATCAGCTAGTTAAACCTTGAAGAGGGGCGCGTTTGTGGCTCTGTGGCAGGGCTTGCCCGGCAAAACTTGCCGGGAGTTGGCACATGTTCGCTGAGGGATTTGGCAAGGTTTCGTTAACGTTTATGACTTTAGATATATATAGGCGCGCGCGGGTGTTAACCGATTCGCAACTTTTGCCCGCGATTGGCGCCAAACTGATGACCGGTTGTGTGAAAAAACATGGATTTTGGATAGCGCGATATGAGTGCAGATGAGCCTGAAGAAGATGTCGCTGAAGAAGATGTGGATGCCGAAGCTGTAGACGGCGAAGACGGCGAAGATGGCGAAGAGGGTGCCTCTTCTAAAAAGCGCAAGCTAAGCGGCAAATTTATGGTGTTGTTCATCGTCTTGCCGGTTTTGCTGCTTGGCGGCGGCGGTTATTTTGCCGCGACCTATTTCGGTTTGCTGGGAGGGGAGCCGGCGGCTGACGAAGAGGTGGTTGCTGCTCCACCTAAAAAGCCTATTTTTTATGATTTGCCGGAAATGTTGGTCAATTTGACCTCACAAGACAGCCGGTCGCGTTATCTCAAGCTGAAGATATCTTTGGAAATGACTGATGAAGAGGTCAAGCCGCTGTTGGAGCCGCTGTTGCCGCGTCTTCTCGATACGTTTCAGGTCTATTTGCGTGAATTACGGACCGATGACCTGGAAGGTTCAGCAGGGGTTTACCGGTTGAAGGAAGAATTGGCCCGACGGATTAATATTTCGATCAGGCCGAGAAAAATAACCCGGGTTTTGTTCCGGGAAATGTTGGTTCAATAAAGAGGGGTAAAGATGGTTGGTGACGACGATCTTGAAGATGATGATTTAGAGGCTGAATGGGGCGCGGCTCTGGAGGAATCCGGCGATGCTGAACCTGCCGACGATGATGCGGATGCTGGTGAGGGGGGGCTTGATGCTGAATGGGGGGCTGCTTTAGAAGAATCAGGTGATCTGCCTTCTGGCGGCGGTGAGGAGGACCTTGACGCTGAATGGGGGGCGGCCTTTGAAGAGTCGGGCGACGCCGTAGATGGCGGTGGTGCAGAAATGAGTGCAGAGGCCGAGCAATGGGCTGAGGCAGGAGAGGGCGAGGATGCTGCCGCGTTTTCGCGCGGCGGCCAGGAACGTATTCTCAATCAGGATGAAATCGATGGCTTGCTAGGTTTCAGGCATGAAGACAGCGGCTTATCTGAAGGCGGTATCCGGGCGATTATCAATTCGGCAATGGTTTCTTATGAACGCCTGCCGATGCTTGAGATCATTTTCGACCGGTTGGTGCGTTTGATGACAAGTTCGCTTAGAAACTTTACATCGGACAATGTTGAAGTCTCGCTTGATGATATTTCCTCTGTGCGGTTTGGTGATTATCTCAACTCAATTCCGCTGCCGGCTATCTTGGCGGTGTTTAAGGCTGAAGAATGGGATAATTTCGGCATAATCACTGTCGAATCCAGCTTAATCTATTCAATTGTTGATGTGCTGCTTGGCGGCAGGCGGGGCACAACAGCCATGCGGGTTGAGGGCCGGCCGTATACCACTATTGAATCAGCATTGGTTGAGCGCATGGTGGAAGTGATTTTGGATGATATTCATGCGGCTTTTGAGCCGCTGTCTCCGGTGAATTTCACGCTGGACCGGCTTGAGACCAATCCACGCTTTGCGGCAATTGCGAGACCTGCAAATGCATCCATTATCGTTAAACTCAGAATTGATATGGAAGATCGCGGCGGGCGCATAGAATTGCTATTGCCTTATGCGACGATTGAGCCGATTCGCGAATTGCTGCTGCAAATGTTTATGGGGGAAAAATTTGGCCGCGATTCAATTTGGGAAAGCCATTTGGCAACCGAATTATGGGCAACAGAAGTGCTGATAGATGCGGTGTTGGATGAAAAGCCGCTCAGTCTAAATGAAGTGATGAATTTGGAAGTCGGCCAGACGGTGATGCTTAATTGCACGAGCGATGCAAAAATTGAGCTGAGATGTGGCGGCATTGCGCTGTTGCACGGCGAGATGGGACGGTTGGGCGATAAAGTTGCTATAAAAATCGCTCAACACAACAAAGTCGAGCAGGGGCAGCCAAGAATGTTGGAAAAATTAACAGTCCCTGACAAGGAGCTTGAATTGACATGAGTGGATTGCCGGTTGGTTTGATTTTGGAATTGGTTGTGGTGGGTTTGTTAAGTCTCACTGTGGGATATTGCTATGTCCTTAATAACAGATTGAAACGCTTGCGTTCAGCACAAGACGATATGCGCACGGTGATACACGATCTCAATAAGGCGACGCAACATGCCGAAAATGCGGTTGCCGGATTAAAACTAACGGCAGAGGACGCCGAGCGCAAATTGGGCGAGAAATTGCAAAAAGCAAAATTACTGACCCATAATCTTAGCTTGTTTGTTGAACAGGGTGTTGGCAAGACAGCCGATGGTGATGATGGCATTAGCGATAAGTGGCAACAGACCGGCTAGGTCGTTAGCTTCGAGGATTAAATTGATGAAAACCTCTGATATTCCAAGGCTTTTTCCGGTTTTGCTCACGGCTGCGGCATTTTTGCTGTTGTTTAAAATCGCTGCCTTGTTGTTCAATTCATCGCAACAGATAGCAGGTATCACCAGTGCTGTGGCTCAGGAGCAGCCAAAGCCGGCAGAGGCAAACGACAAGCCCAAAGAAGCTACGCCCGCCCAAGCAACCAAGGATGCAAAGCCTAAAACACCGGCTAAGAATGTCGCGGAAAAAGTCGTAGCCCAGCCCATTCAACCAACGGAAGCCAAGATTTTGCAAAGACTGGCTGAACGGCGCCAAGTCCTGGATGAACGAGGTAAGCAGCTTGATTTGCGGGAAAATCTAATCAAAGCCGCTGAAGCCAAGATTGATCAAAAAATCAAAGATCTCAAAAAGATTAATGCGGAAATTCAAAAGATTTATGCAACCCAAGAAGAAAAGAAAAAGAAGCAATTGGGTAAACTGGTTTCGATGTATGCAAATATGAAACCGAAAGATGCCGCCCGGATTTTTAATAAACTTCATTCAAGCGTTCTGATTGATGTTGCCGAGCAGATGAACGCGCGCAAAATGTCGCCGATTTTGGCCTCTATGGATAATGGAGCAGCCGAAAGATTGACCCTAGCCTTGGCGGCGCGCGCACGCGGGCAGACAAAGCAACAACCCGCAGCTAACAGAGCTTTGCCGAAAATAACGCCTGATAATCCGAGTTAGGGTGTGCATGTGATATCTCAGCTCACCTAATAATTATGCAAGCTTGAACTATTTTATTAATGAGGTATTTACTGGCGAGTCTTTATTTTTGTCTTAAGTTTTATGGGCGTGTCATCAAGGCTTTAGGTAAAGCTGACCTTGAGGCTCGTCTAAGTCTGCGTCCACGTGCTTAAAGATGATATGAAGGACAAGTTGAGACTTGAGCAGCGCTAAATCATACAAAACTTACAAGTGTCGTGCGCAGTCTTTTTGGGCGCGCCGGTGGTGTGGTGTGTTTTGTGCATTATTTCTGATGACGGGTATCGGCGTGACGTCTCAGGTGCCTTCTGCGCTTGCTGCCGATAAAGTGTTGCTGGAAGCTCAACTCAAGCAAGATTTCGGCCGGATCATTCTAACCTTTAGCGCTCTGCCAAAATATAAAGTCAGGGTGACCAATGGGGTCTTGATTGTTCAATTTGAGCAACCGGTTGATATCGATATCCGGCAAGTTGCTCGAAAACTGAGCGATTACGTCATCATTGGCCGGCTTGATCCTGATAGCAAGGCTCTAAGGTTTGCTCTCGCCCAGCCAATTAAAATCAATACGATTGAAGCTGGCGAGATGTTGTTCATTGATATCATGCCTAAAAAATGGGTGGGCTTGCCACCGGGATTGCCGCGCGAGGTGATTGCCGAGCTGGAGCGCCGCGCCAAAGCGCTGGCAAAGAAAACGCGCTTGGAAGAAATGCATGAAGCGCTTAAAAACAGCAAATATACCGCCAATGTACGTGTGGCGGAATATCCAACCTTTACCCGCATTCAGTTTGATTGGAACAAGCAAGTTGGAGCAGCTTTGTCGCGCAAGGGCGACGAGGTGTCGGTTTTATTCGATCAATTGGCAAAGCTGAATATTGGACGGATCAAGGCAGATCCGCCGCAATTTGTTAAATCCAGCAGTTCTGCGCTGACGAATGATGGGCTTAAAGTGATGTTTAAAATCCAGCCCAGGAGTGATGTGCGCGGTTTTCGTGAAAATAAAGCCTATGTGCTGGATATTATCGGTGATCCGGCATTGCTTACCCCAAAAGAAAAAATTGCCAGGAAGCTTCGAGGGCAAAAACAAAAGCTGGATGCAAAAAAGGCCGAGCAAATCATCATCAAAGCCAAACGGCCGGAACCAAGCATAGCCAAAGACGAAAAGATGCCGCTGCCGCCTAAACAAACGCAAGCCGGTGTCAAGGGAGATAAACAGCCAAAGAACAAGGCTGTGCCCAAACCTAAAGAAGCGGAAAAACCCCCGGCGATGCCGGCCAAGGCATTGGTTGAGATTAAGACGCGTAAATTAGATCATAATGGGGTTAGTGACGGCATTGCGGGCATTGATGCGCCACCAAAAACAAGCCTTTCCAAAAAAGTTGTTGAAGCTGAGATCAAGATGGTCATTGCGCAGACCAAGCTGAAGGCTGCCAAAAAACCTGTGGCTAAGATTGACAAGCTGAAAATTACCCCTGGTGAAACAAAGAAGGCTCAAGCCTTGCCCCCCGGACAGGCTGTGAAATCTGATGTAAAAGACAAACAGGTAAGCTCTGCTGAAAGCAAGAAAGCGGAAAAATCGGCATCATCGGCGAAAGCTGTGACAAATGATAAAGACCCAAAACTTGCGAAAGCGCCGGTTCAAGCTGCCAATTTAACACCCCTTAAAGTTAAGTCCGAGACATTAGGCACATCCTTGCGCTTGAGCTTTGCGTTTGAGGGACAAGTGCCTGCTGCGGTGTTTACACGTGCCAAGACACTTTGGATTGTGTTTGACACACCCAGGCCGATTGATTTTTCAGCCGTGCGTGAAATGAAACCAAGTCATCTTGCCGCTGTGAAAATCGACCGGGGGAAAACCCATCAGATATTGAAGCTGAAACTCATTTTGCCTTATCTCACCGTGGCAAAACAGGTGGGCAATGCATGGCATGTTGAGGTGGGCGATTTGGTGGTTGATCGTGTGGCGTCGGTGAAGCTTAACAGAGGTTTGCGCACTGATGGTCGTGCCAAAGTTTCCATAGCGTTGAAAAAAGCAGGCAAGGTGCATTGGATTTCTGATGGTGTGGTGGGAGATACGCTAAGTGTTGTGACCGCTTTAGGGCCGGTCAATGGCATGGCAAAAAGACAAAAGCTTGTTGATTTCACAGCCCTTGCCACAGCCCATGGCCTGGCAATACAGCCTCATACGGATAATCTTGATATTCGCCTTGTTGAAAATGAAGTTTTGGTCACGCGCCAGGAAGGGCTCACCATCTCTTCAAGCGGCATTCATCAATTTGGCAAAGGCCAACGTGCTGTGGCGGATCAAACCCGGCCCGGGTTTATCGATTTTAAAAATTGGGGCGGCAAAAACCTGAATGAATTCGCCAAACGAACGCACAGCATTGAAGATACGATACTAGGCTTGCCCGATAAGCAGTCAATTGGTCCCAGATTTGAATTGGCACGGATGTTTATGGCCAGGCTGTTGAATATTGAAGCGCTGGGACATATGAAGCGGATTATTGAAATTGATGACCAGATTGAAAAAGATCCGGTGTTTCAAGCCATGCGCGGTGTGGCCAATTTGATGATCTACCGGCTTGCCAAAGCGCGCAAAGACCTGATGGTTGACGGCTTGCAAAAGGATATTGATGCGGCTTTATGGCGCGGCTTGCTGAATGCCCGCGAAGGCCGCTGGCGCGAAGCTCAGTTGGCCTTTTTTAAGGGCGATCCGGTGTTGAAAAATTATCCAACCGAGATCAAAGCCATGTTCCGGTTGGCGGCTGCCCGGGCAGCCCTTGGCACCAATGATATGAGTGCGGCACGGTTTAATCTCGACGCCATGCCCAAAGAAAAGCTGCTGGTTAAATATCGTGCTGAAGCTAATGTGTTGCGTGGCCGGTTCTGGCAAGCCCTTGGACGACACGATGATGCCGTTACCTCATATAATATGGCTATCCAAACCAATGATCATAAAGCTGAGAGCGAGGCACGCTATTACAAGGCCTTGTTACAATTTCGCCTCGGCAGATTGCCTTTGGTAAAAGCAATTGAGGAATTGCACGCGGTTTCGCTGATTTGGCGTGGCGATATATTGGAATTAAAAGTTTTGCAGAAACTGGCGCAATTACAGGTTGACCATAATCAATATCGCGACAGCTTGCGCACGATGACGACGGCTGTGAAAGCTTATCCGAAGGTTAAACTGACGCGCAGTATTCAAGAAAAAATGGTCCAGGTGTTTGAAGACTTGTTTTTGAGAGGGAAGGCTGATCAGCTGCCTCCGGTTAAAGCTTTGGGATTGTATTATGATTATCGGGAATTAACGCCGGTTGGGCGGCGTGGCGATCAAATGATTCGTCAGCTTGCTGATCGCTTGATATCAGTTGATCTGCTTGATCAGGCGTCTGAAATTCTCTCTCACCAAGTCGATAAACGTTTGATTGGATCAGCCCGGGCGCAGGTGGCGGCCAAACTTGCTATGGTGCATTTGTTGAACATCAAGCCGCGTGATGCTTTGAAAGTTTTGCGTCAATCGCGCGTGGCGGTGTTGCCCAAAACTTTATTGCGAGAACGTCTGCTGCTTGAGGCGCGTGCTCTTTCCGAGCTTGGCCGGGCACAACCTGCTGTTGATTTACTGGCAAACGAAGAGGGCCGGGATGTTGCCTTGTTGCGGGCTGAAGCACTATGGCATGGCAAGAAATGGCAAAAGGCCGGAGAGGCTTATGAAGCATTGCTGGGGGATGTCTGGAAGGGTGACAAACCGATCCCGGGACCACAGCGCCTCAATGTGCTACGTGCTGCTATTGCTTATTCCTTTTCGAAAGACAAATTGAGCATGGCCCGGTTTAGAACGAAGTTCGCCCGTAAAATGTTGCAGTCTCCCGATCAAAAGTCCTTTGACGTGGTTACCCAGTCATTTGTAGTGCAGGGGGCTGAATTCCGTGAACTTGCCAAGGAAATTGCCGCTGTTAACAGCCTGGAAGGCTTCTTAGCTGAAATTCGCAAGCGGTTTAAGGAGACCGAATCCCAAGTCGCACCGGCGGGGTAGATACGGATAGGGGCTAGCTTGCAGAGAGTCTGCTTTTCTCGCTCACGGCTATTCCAAACGCTACGCGTTTGGGCCTGCGCGGGCGCGGCGCTAGCGCCGGGGCGCTGTCGCGCCCAGTCCTCGCAGATATGAGGCCTACGACCTCACGTGCTCGTCCATGTGCAATGCGGACAGACTTTTAGTATTACTCATGGAGCAGCTTCGCTGCGACTAGGGCCGACTGGCCCTCGGCCCGGTCAGGGCCGCGCCCGCGCAGGCCAGCGCGTAGCGCGGAGCGGCCGTGAGCGAGATGGCCGAGGTGCGGCAGGCTAGCCCCCATCCGTATTGCCCGGGCTATAAGCCAAAGCTTTTGACTAGGCTGCCGGCGACCAAATGCCAGCCATCCACCAGCACAAAGAAGATGAGTTTAAAGGGCAAGGATATGATCACCGGTGGCAGCATCATCATACCCATCGACATCAAGACAGAGGCAACCACCAAATCTATGACAATGAAGGGCACAAACAACAGGAAGCCTATTTCAAAAGCGCGCCTCAACTCTGAGATCATGAACGCGGGCATCAGCACATGAAGAGCTACACTCTCTGGGGTTTCGGGCTTTTCGCTTTTTGACAGGTCCAAAAACAGGGCCAGATCTTTTTCCCTGACGTGTTTGAGCATGAAACTGTGAAATGGTTTTGAGGATTTGGTGAAGGCCTCGCCCATTTCAATTTCTTGTTTCATTAATGGGCTAATGCCGTCTTTGTAAGCCGCCTCGAAGGTTGGCGCCATGACGAAAGCTGTCAGGAACAAAGCGAGCGACACGATGACGGTGTTGGGCGGTGATTGTTGAATGCCAATGGCGGTACGCAGCAAAGATAACACCACAATGATGCGTGTGAAGGACGTTACCATTACCAGAATGGATGGCGCCAGTGAGAGCACGGTGATAACCGCGATAAGCTGAATTGCGCGATTGGTGAGCCCTGTGCTTTCACCGAAATTTATTGAAACATCTTGAGCAAAGGCTGGATAAGCAAACAGCGCTCCCAGCACTCCCAGCGTTAGGGCATAGCTTAAATTCTTTGGCAAAATGACGCGTCTAAACACGCGTGTTAGGATCATCTGGTCTCCCCGGGCCTAACATTCATTAATGAGCGTCGCTCTTGTGATGATGCGGGTTGTTCGGCTGACGGGCGTTTTGGGCTGCTGGGTGGTTGCCGGTCGCTATACGCCGGATCAGGTTGGGGCGGTGTCATTCTGACGGGCCGAGGGGGGCGCTCGGGCATAGGCTCACGTTCCGCTGTGCGTGGTCGCGATGGTACAGGAGGACGTGTTTCGGGATGTCTAGGGGCCGGACGGGGCACCTCTTCAGGCGGCCTTGGCCGTTCTGGAGGGGCTTCAGCGGTTTGTGTTTGTGGGGCGTCTTGGATCATGGCCTGTTGCGGTGTAATGCCGGTTTCAATGACCAGATCCTGTGGGCCGCCGATCATGACCAAATGTTCTTGATTGTCGCGCCTGATCAGTACAAGGCGGCGGCGTTTATCTACCATGGCTGCTTCAGTTACAGCCAGTCTGCGGCCTCTGCCGTTGGCCGACATTTTTCCGCTGCCAAAACGCCTAAGTGCCCAAACCAAAAGCCCAATGAGTGCAAGCACGAAAAATAATGCGCCTGCATAGCGCAAATATTCTGTGAGTTCTAAGCCCATAAGAATCAATATCCTCCTGGCCGTGGAGAAGACGACCGCATCAAATAGGCATTATTTGCCTAGCCTTACACGTTACTGAAAATAAAAATACCGCAGAATTCCGCCATTTCTATAATTAGCGATTCGTAAACACATGCATCAGTTAATGCTCTGTTAACCATTATCGCAACAAAATTCAACCTGACGCTGGAAGGTGGAAGAGTTATCACGCTTATAACTTTCCCAGAATGGGTTTGATTAGAGCGGCCCACTATGATTGGGGATAAGGGATGTCTCTTACCGACCTGCCTGTTTTGGACATGTTGAAGTCCAAATTACAATGGCATCAAACACGCCAAAGCGTTCTTGCCGAAAATGTCGCCAACGCCGACACACCCGATTATAAAGCGCGCGAGGTACAGCGGTTCGATTTTGAACGCGCCATGAAGTTTGCTGCACAATCGGGTGTCAGCACAAAGATGACCAACGCAGGTCATATTGCTGGAACACCCAGCCCTGAAGATACAAGCCCTGGGGCGCGTGAGACGAGCAGTTGGGAAATTACGCCATCGGGCAATGCCGTTTCGCTTGAAGACCAGATGATGAAAGTCACCCAAAACCAAATGGATTATCAAACCGCGAGTTCTTTATACACTCGCGCGTTGGGTTTGCTCAGGATTGCTCTTGGTAACACGTAGTGATTGGATGCCTATTTAAGGATGATGTGAATGGATTTATTGAAATCAATTATGATTGCAGCCTCGGGCTTGCAAGCACAAAGCGGCCGGATGCGGGTGATTGCAGAAAACCTGGCAAATGCCGATTCAACCGCCAAGACAGCCAATGAGAACCCTTACCGGCGGCGTGTTATGACGTTTGAAAATGAATTTAGCCGCCAACTCAATGCCTATGTGGTTAAGGCGGGAAAATTTGAACTTGATCAATCGGATTTCGGCAAGAAATATTCGCCTGGACATCCGGCCGCTGATAAGACCGGCTATATTAAAACGCCCAATGTCAGCACTTTGGTTGAGATGATGGATATGCGCCAAGCCCAAAAATCGTATGAGGCTAATCTCAATGTGATCCGTTCGGCGCGGACCATGGCGACGCGCACGCTGGATATTCTGCGCGGCTAATTTTGCAAGACGAAAGTGAGCTATAGATGAGCATACCCGCCTTTTCTGCTGCCAACGCCTATATGAATGCTGCTAAGGCAGGACTTGAGACCGCACTAAAATCAACTGAAGCTGAAAAGCCCAAACAAGATTTTGGCTCCATGGTTGATCAGGCGGTCAAATCAGTTGTGGATTCCGGTAAAAAAAGTGAAACCATGGCGATTGCTCACACGCAGGGCAAGGCTAATCTGGTTGACGTGGTGACAGCAGTTGCGGAAACCGAGCTTACCATGCGCGCATTGGTGAGCGTGCGTGACCGGGTGGTGACAGCGTATCAGGAAATTATGCGCATGCCGATCTAGCAATCGTTTCGTTGAGAGTATCTGGGGCTTGAAGAATCATCTTTCACGTGGGAAAGCTCGAGCATGACTGGACCCGAACTCCTCGATATTGCACGCGAAGCCTTGTTCGCACTTTTGAAGATTTCAAGTCCACTCATGCTGGTGGGTTTGGGCGTGGGTTTGATTATTGCGCTGTTTCAAGCACTTACACAAATTCAGGAGATGACGCTGGCGTTCGTTCCTAAAATTCTCGCCATCTTCATCACCATGATTTTCATGCTGCCATTCATGGGTTCGGTTATGGGCTCGTTGATGACCTCTATTATGAAGCATATTGCTTCGGGGTAGGGGTGTTTGATGGGGCAAAACGGGCAAAAGCTAAGGGTTGATTTATGACCATTTCCTTGGCGTCACAAACGGCTTTTATTTTCATTTTGGTGTTTGCGCGATTGGGCTCAATGCTGATGGCTATGCCAGCGATTGGCGATAGCGTGGTTCCGGCACGCGTTCGGCTGGTGGCGGCTTTGGTCATGAGCTTTGTTATGGTGCCGGTTTTGAGCGATGTTTACGGGACATTGCCCAGCTCGCTTACCGCCATGGTGTTTGCCTTGTTTGGAGAAATTATGGTGGGCGCTTTTATCGGCCTATCAGCGCGTATGATTATGAGCGCGCTCTCAGTGGCCGGCACTGCCATTGCGTTTCAATCAGGCTTGGCTTTTGCCCAAAGTTTTGACCCAGCCCAAGGGGTGCAAAGCGCTTTGGTTACATCGTTTATGTCGATGTTGGCGTTGGCGATGATTTTTGCGCTTGATCTGCACCACGTCATTTTTGCCGCAGTGCGCGATTCATATGTGTTGTTTAAACCGGGAGAATTATTGCCGCTGGAAAGCTTTGCCCAAATGGCCCTTCAAACAGTTGCCGGTTCATTTAAAATCGGGCTGCAAATGTCAGCGCCGTTTTTGGTGTTTGGTCTGGTGTTTTATTTGGGCATTGGCCTGTTATCGCGGCTGATGCCGCAAGTGCAGATTTTCTTCGTGGCGATGCCGGGCAATATTCTCCTTGGGTTTGTTTTATTCACTCTGCTGTTGTCGACCATGATGATGTGGTTCTTCGATTATTTCGGAGAAAGCATGAACGAATACGTGCGTTAGAAAGCTTGGTAAATGGCTGAAAACGATACTGAAGACAGTGAAAAGACCGAGGAGCCGACCAGTAAGAAGCTGGATGATGCTCATAACAAGGGTGATGTGGCGAAAAGCCAAGAGGTTTCCACCTGGTTTGTTCTGGTGGCGGCTACATTGATGATTATGGTGTTTGGCCATTCCATGTCGGCCTCGCTTGGCGTTACGCTGAAACCCTTTCTGGCAAATGCGCATGACATTGCCACGGACGGCGAACATATCCGCCTCGTTTGGTCGCAAGTCATCTGGGGCTTGATCTTTGCTTTGGCAATGCCTTTGGGCCTGTTGATGCTTGGCGGGCTCAGCGGCAATCTGGTACAGCACAAATTGGTGTTATCGACAGAGCAGATGAAGCCGAAGTTTAGCAAGATATCGCCATTGGCCGGTGCCAAACGTTTGTTTTCAATGACAAGTCTGGTGAATTTTGCAAAGGGTATTGCCAAATTAATGATCGTTGGTTTTGTGATGTTTGTGATCATGTGGCCTGAGCGCGACCAGCTTCCTTTGATGGTGACGATTGATGTTTTCGCTTTGCTGCCGCTCGTTAAAACCTTATCGCTCAAGCTGATGATTGGCGTGGTGTCGGTTATGGCTGTGATCGCTATGATTGATTTCTTGTATCAAAAGAATAAATGGCAAGAAAAACAAAAAATGACCATCAAAGAACTGCGTGATGAATACAAACAAATGGAGGGCGATCCAACAATCAAAGCCAAGTTGAGGCAGGTGCGTATTGAGCGCGGCCGCAAACGCATGATGGCGTCTGTGCCGAACGCCACTGTGGTGATTACCAACCCGACGCATTATGCGATTGCATTGGAATACGAGCAGGGCATGGGAGCGCCGGTGTGTTTGGCGAAAGGCAAAGATAACATTGCGCTTAAAATTCGCGAACTGGCGGAAGAAAACCATGTGCCGCTGGTTGAAAATCCGCCTTTGGCGCGCGCGCTTTTTGCCAGTGTTGAAGTGGATGACGAAGTTCCGCCCGAACATTACAAGGCGGTGGCCGAAGTCATTGGATACGTGATGCGGATTAGAGGTAAACTGGGGCGAAACTAAAAGTGTTGAATGATTCGGTTGAGCTTTGATGATTTGCAAGTGCCGTTTTATCCAAAACCATCTCAATGGGCGTCTACAACCCACGGATCAAGTCCGAGGGCATGCTTTTAAGGAAAACGGGTTTTAATGAGCAATATTGAGCTGGACCAGGGAAAGTCGAAAATAAAAATGAAACAGCCCGCATCAAGAGGCTCGGCACCACTTGCCATTTTGCTGGCTTTGCTGGCGGCAACGACCGCAATTGCAATCGCGTATAGTTTACGCAGCGATATCCGTCCCACCCTGCTGATCGGTTTGGGCGCATTTGCCTTTATAGGTTTATTGGCCTTATTAGCGGCCTTCGCCGGCTTGCTGCAATTTGGCAAGGCACGTGTTCAAAATGGAATGGCAACGCAATTGCTCGATCGTTTTGATGATGCGTGTGTTGTGACCGATGAGCATGGCAGGACTGTTTACGGCAATAAGGCTTATCGTGAATTGGCCAAAGGATATAGCGACAGACGCTTGCCGGGCATTGATAAGCTTTACGCGGGATATTCGGAAATATCAGGCCATATTTACCGTCTCACACAAGCTGTGCAAGACAAGGTGGTGCGCGAAGAATATTTGCGTTTGTCCGCCGGTAGTGCTGCTGCAGGGGCTCGGGCAGATGTTTCGACCTGGTTGAAGGTCTCTGTGGCTAGTTTTCAGACAAATGAAAACAAAAATATGAGTTTATGGCGCATTGTTGACGTGACAGATGAACGGGCCGCCCAAGAGGCGGCTTTCCAACAATTACAGCATATTATCGATTATCTTGACCATGCGCCCGCAGGGTTTTTCTCGGCTGACGAAAACCAACGCATTCAATATATTAACGCAACCCTGGCTGGCTGGTTGGCGATTGATTTGACCAAAACCACCGGTGGGGTGCTTGGCCTAGAAGATATTTTGGCTGAAGGGGTTGTTGAGCAGTTTGGTGGCGAAAAACTTGAGGCCAATGAAGAACGAACGGAAAGCCATAATATCAATCTTAAAACCGGTAGCGGTGCTGTGCTGCCGGTGCGCGTCATTCACCGGGTCAGTACCGATGATGAAGGTGTTATAACGGGCTCGCAATCCTTGGTGCTCAATCAAGCTCCGGGGCTGGAGGTTATTGCAGACGGCGAGAGCGATGGAATGGGGTTTGCACAATTTATCAATTCGGCCCCCATTGCGATTGCCAAGGTGGATGGTAAAGGTCAAATCACAGAGGCGAATACGGAATTTTCCGGGCTGTTTGGCAAACAATCCATGACGGATGATACGTTGACAAGCCTTGTGTGGCCTGAGGCAGGGCCTTTACTTGAGGTGGCCCTTACAGCCGCTGCTCAAGGGCAAGCGGGGCTGGAGCCTGTTGAATTTGTTATTGCAGAAGAGAAGGGCCGGCGCGACCATGTAAATGTTGAAGGCGCACCCCAGCGCACAGGCCGGTTTTACATCAGCGCCTTGGGCGCTGTGGAAGGGCCGGCTGAGCTGGTTGTTTATGCGATTGACACCACAGAGCAAAAGTCGCTGGAGGCGCAATTTATCCAAAGTCAGAAAATGCAAGCCGTGGGCCAGTTGGCCGGTGGTGTGGCGCATGATTTCAACAATGTGCTGACCGCCATTATCGGCTTTTCCGACCTCTTGCTGGCGCGGCACATGCCCACTGATCCGTCGTTTCAAGACATTATGAATATCAAGCAGAATGCCAATAGGGCGGCTAATTTGGTGCGCCAGCTTTTGGCCTTTTCCAGGCGTCAAACGCTGCGGCCCAAAGTGTTGTCGTTGAGTGATGTTTTGTCCGACTTAAGCAGTCTTTTAGGCCGGCTTTTGGGCGAGAAGATAACCCTTAAAACCGTGCATGGCCGTGATTTGGGATATGTCAAGGTTGACATTAATCAATTTGAGCAAGTGATTGTTAACTTGGCCGTTAATGCGCGCGATGCCATGCCTGATGGTGGCGAGCTTACGGTTAAAACCGCGAATATTTCAAAGGCGGCCGCAGCCAAGCTTGGCCATAATGCAATGCCGCCTGGGGAATATATTTTGTGCGAAGTGGCAGACACCGGCACAGGCATGGAAAAAGATGTGCTTGATAAAATTTATGAACCGTTCTTTTCCACCAAAGAAGTGGGCAAGGGCACGGGTCTTGGCCTGTCTACGGTTTATGGCATTGTGAAACAGACGGGGGGCTTTATTTTTGCTGAATCTGCAGAGGGCAAAGGCACGGTTTTTCGTATCTACCTGCCGCGCTGTGCGCCTGAGGAGGTGGCAGCTATTGACCATGAGGATGTTAAACCCGAACCCAAGACAGATTTGACCGGTGAGGGCACAATTTTGCTGGTGGAAGATGAAGATGCCGTGCGCGCCTTTGCCGAGCGCGCGCTTGCCTCGCGGGGTTATAAAGTGCTGGGGGCTGCCAGCGGGGAAGAAGCCCTTGATGTTGTGGCCGATCATGGTGGTGAGATTGATCTTATTATTTCTGACGTGGTGATGCCGGTGATGGATGGGCCAACATTGCTGAACAAACTGCGCGAGCGCGACATTAACACCAAGGTGATTTTCATTTCAGGCTATGCCGAGGAAGCGTTTGATAAAAATCTGAGCGAGGGTGTTACCTTCTCCTTCCTGCCAAAACCATTCTCGCTCAAGCAATTGGCTGGTGCGGTGAAAGAGGCAATGGAAGAAGGCGCTTGATATTATGCGGCAAAACAAATCAAGGTGTTTTGCGCACCACTTGGCTTTTTGAGCCGTCTTTAAACGTCAATTGCACATAGATCTCATGCGCTGTGCCCAGGGGCAGCGATAAATAGGGCAGGTGGTTTTCTGGAATGGCATTTGGCTTAGCTTCGTTGCACGGCGGTAATTGATAGATTTGATCGAGCGTGTCCGCGTTTAGGCTATAGCGCACTTGCGCAATGCCGCAGCGATAGGCGGTCAGGTGGGTGAAATAAATCAGCTGGCGGCCGTTATAATCGCGAAACGCCACCCAATTGCTTCTGGTAAATTCCAAAATGCGTTTTTCGCCACCGAGAATTTGAGCGTCGGCTTTAAGTGTACTAGTGCCTAGCAAAATAAGTGTGCCGAGCAAGGCCAAAAGCAGTTTGTTTATGCGATGGGTGGAGGGCATGCCCAATTTCCTTGTGGTTGATTTTTACGCATTCACTATACAAGGCATCTGATTGTTGGAAAATCTCATTTACGGCGCAGTGTGAGGATGATATTACTTTTACGAAGGTTTTCGCAAACGATTGCGGAAATTTGCCTGTAGCGGTGAAAGAAGAATAAAGGACGAGCTTTTTAATGGCATTGGAACTTTACAACGCGAAACAATCAACGTGTTCTCAGCGCGTGCGCCTGGCCCTGAACGAGAAGGGGCTGGAGTTTAAAGAGCATCTGCTCGATTTGATGCGCGGTGATCAGTTCGATCCTGAATATATCAAGATCAACCAGAACTCGCTTGTCCCTGTGTTGATCCATGATGGCAAAACCATTATCGATTCCTCGGTGGTTTTGGAATATCTCGAAGAGGTGTTTCCTGATGACGGGCCATCGTTTGTCCCGGAAGACCCTTATGAGCGCTCCAAGATGCGCAGTTGGATGCGGTTCATCGACGAAGTGCCGGCGGCTATGATCCGTATTCCGTCCTATAATTATGGTTTTTTGCGCCATTTCAAAACGCTGACCGATGAGGAATTTCTGGCCTTTGCAGAGTCAAAACCCTTGCGCCGGGAATTCATGTTGAAAATGGGCCGCACGGGCTTTCCGCAAGATGAGCTGGATAAAGCGAATAAGGGCCTTCAGCGCAATATCGACCGTATGCATGCAGCCTTATCAGACGGCCGGCCCTGGTTGATGGGCGAGCAATTTACCTTTGCCGATATTATGGTGATGCCGACAATTGTGCGCATGGATGATTTGGCGATGAATGATATGTGGAAAGATGCGCCCACCGTGCCGGAATGGCTTGACCGGTTGCGTGCCAGGCCTGCTTTTAAGCAAACGTTTTACCATGGGGCGCTGCTGACCGATATGTATCCAGGCATTTTGGAAGACCGGGCGCGTGAGCAGGCATAAAATCTTGAACGCCCCGAAAATAAGAGTGGATTTATTGCCGTTGCAGAGGCGTTTCTGCAACCTTTACTAAAACGGCCTTTTGCTTGGCAATAACGGCTTCACGCCGGGCAATGTAAATGGCCGAGCCGGCAATAATGGCAGCGCCAATCCAGGTCCAGAAGCCGGCGACTTCATCAAAAACAATATAGGAGCATATAGCAATTAAGGGCAGCCGGGCATAGTCGAACACCATGATGGCTGAGGCTTCGGCAACGCGGTATGCCCGGGCAAGCGACAGATGCGCCATTGTGCCGAATGTCCCTAGTAAAGCCACGAAGCCCAGTGTTTGCCAGCTTGGCGATTGCCACACAAAAATGGCAGGGATAAATGATAGTCCCGCCATGAGGAAATTCATGTAAAGCACTGATGTTCCTGGGCTATCATAATCTGATAATTTTTTTAATATCAGCATGGACATGGCCATGAAAACCGCTGCAATTATTGGCAAAAAGGTTGTGGCGGAAACGTCCAGAAAACCTGGCCGTATGATCACCAGCATGCCAAGAAAGCCAATGGCGGTTGCCCCCCAGCGCCTGGTGCCAACATCTTCCTTTAACAATATAGCGGCACCAGCGACAACAAATAACGGCAAGGTGAAATTAAGCGCTACAGCCTGGGTCATTGGCACCAAAGCGAGCGAGGTGAACCATAAAGCCATGGCGATAATGCCGACAATAGCGCGGGTGAGTTGTAGGCCGGGACGATTGGATTTAGCATTTGCCAAGCCTTGCGAAAACAGCCAGGGCATCATGGCTATTAACGCGAAAAGATTACGCAAAAAAGCAATTTGGATTGGCGGCAATTCTGCTGCAGCAAGCCTGACCAGCGTGTTCATCATGGAAAAAAAGAATGCTGCCGCAAGCATATATAAAGCCCCTTGCACAACATTAGGCAGAGCTTGTAAGCGGCGAAGAAGTGAAGGAAAAGGCATATAGCTGCCAGTCTAGCTTATAGGATTGACTGCCGCCAGTGCGATCTCAATTTCGTATATAATCGTTCTTGGCGACGATTTTAACTTTTGAATTCCGAAAGCTTTGGTTTCAAGCTTTCCCAGTTATTGCCTGCTGCGATCAGGCAAGAGTGACCACTGGGTGTCGTTATCATGATTGTGAAGCTGCCTTGTTGAGAGGCAAAAATTTCGATGACGGCACCATTGGTGGCAAGTCCTATGGAAACAGGGGTTTCGGAATATTTATTTTCCAGACCTGCTACCACACTTGAACGCTTACCGCACAAAGCTTGGTTTTGTGCTTGCGACAAGCTGGGGGCGAGTGAAACCAGCACTATGGCCATTAAGGCCAGGCAGTATTTCATTATACTATCTCCTTTCCTTATTCCCATATTGTAATAGACAGGTATTAACGCCTGATTACGTCAGGGTTAACGCTATCTTAATGGGAGGAATGGGCTGTAATTTTTGGGTCTTACTCAGGCGAAGAGGGCTGCTTGCGCTATGCTTGAGAAGATTTCTTTTGCTATGGCGCTATTGTCTTGTGATTGGGTTTGGGCATAAGCAGCATTTGCTTGCAACACAGTGCTTTCCAATGAACCGGGGCTTTTTTCGGCAGCATCAGGATTTTCCGCACTATCACTTCCCTCATTATTCCCGTTGCGTTCAGCTTCACGTTTTTTGCTGGCTTCAATTTGCGCTTGTGCCCGTGTGGCTTGGGCTTGGCGGGCCACAGCCAGGTCTTGCGAGGAGGGGTCGCTCGGTGCCAGGGCTGCGCGAATGACCGTGTCCATTTTGCGAACAGTGGCTTCGGGGTTACCTTTCACCGGAGTGGTGTCAATCTGAACCTCGCCAGAAGTTGCATAGCGCTTGCCGTCCGGGCCAGTGGTAAATTCGTAAGAGGGGCCGCCGGCATGGCTGCCACCGGCTGAAGAATGGGCCTGTTCATGCGCGCGCACTTTGGCGTCGGCCTGCTTTAGCTTTTGAACCTGGCGTTGTTCTTCTTCGGAAAGTTCCTCGCTGGCTTGGGCGGGTTTTGATGGCTCGGCTTCAGCTTTTTGTGCGCTTGCAGGCTCCGGCTTGGAGATAGCTTGGGTGCGCGCAGCCGCAGCTGTTCCGCCGGGGGCTGTTTTTGCCGCGGCAGTTGCTGAAGTGCCAGATTTGTTTTTCGTCTCTTCGTTCACACCTTCCGGCTGCGTGGCATGTTGAGCCACCGGCCGTGTGAAAGCGGGGACGGCGCTGATATTCGATATCATCGCCCCTAATATGCGCTTTTAGCGGTTTCTGGAGGGTTAATGGGCGATCACAGGGTGGTGAGGGGGCAACATCTTCGGGGGAGCGAGCAATCTGAACGACGGGTGAATATCAGCGTCAGAATTGGTTCATGGCGAGGTCTCTATAGCTATGCTCAAGGTGGCAACAGCACAGATTTGAACCCTAGAAATTCATGCTTTTATTGTTATGGAGACCAATATGACCAACACATTCCGGAACACTCTGCTGGCCAGCCTGGCTATAGCTGCTGGCCTCATGGTTGTTAATGCGAATGCTAAAAACTTTTCGCAACACAACAACTTTTTCAAAGCCAGCAAGGCACAGGTCAAACAAATTTGTTTGAAAAACAACCTACCATTCCAAGTGAAGGCGAATGGCTATTATAGCTGTGATGGCGCTGAATTCATCTGTGGCGGGGGCACCTGCCGTGGCTATGAAACGCCCAGCACGATTGGCCGTGCAATTGAAGATAATCCTAGTAGTGGTGAAGGCGATGGCGGCGGCGGTCGGTAAGCCTGTAGGCACTGCCTGACGTTTCCTTGGCCTAACCACGAAAAAGCCGCTGATGGATCCCTCACATCAGCGGCTTTTATTTTTTTAATGAGGCTTTGTTTTTAGTCTTTTACTTCGAGCCCTGTTTCCATTTTCACATTTTCCGGCTCAAGCTCGGTGATGCCGGATTGCATGGCGACTGTTTCCAGAATTGTGGTGAAGTCTGCTTGCAAATAGGCTTCGGGATCATCCTGCAAAGAGGCTGCGCCGAAATGTGATTGAATGGCTTCGCGCGCTGCAACCGTTACCGGCATGTGCACGTCCAGCGCGTGACCGGCTTTAATGCCCAGATCCATATCCTTGCGCAGCAGGGGTGGGGTGAAGGTGGTCGTGTAGTCTAAATTGACCAGTGCGTTTGATTTGTATTTTGAAAACACCGAGCCCATGACGGATTTGTTGATGAAGTCCAAAAACGCATGGCGTGGCACACCGGCTTTTTGCGCCATAACAGTGATTTCAATCAGGTTTTGAGTATAAACGCCCAACAGCACGTTATGGGCAATCTTGCAAAAGCGCGCCAGTTCGCCGTCACCCACGTAGGATACACCAGCACCTGAGATTGTTTCCAGATAGCCTTGCATTTCCTTGAAAGTATCTTCTGGGCCTGAGACCACTTGTGACAGCTTGCCGGCCTTAACGCACTTGCCGTTGCCGCTCACGGGGGCGGCCAAGAATTTTATGCCGGCTTTTGTTAGCAATTCACGATAATCGGCAGATTCTGTTTCGGAGATCGATGAGCAGTCAACGATGGTTTTGGGTATTGCACCATTGCCGCCATTGGCCACGCCATCATCGCCAAACAGCACCTGGCCTAAATCCTTGCCGGTGGACACCATGGTGAACACGGCATCGCAGTTTGATAGTTCAGCGGGGGTGTCAACAATTTTGCCGCCCACTTCGCTTAATGGTTCGGCCTTGGCTTTGGTGCGGTTCCAGACGGAAACGTCATTGCCGGCCTTGAGCAAGCGTTCAGCCATGGGATAGCCCATGCGGCCCATGCCGATCCACCCTATTTTATGTTTATTATCAGTCATTTAAATTAAGTCCCTCGAAAAACTCATTAAGCGCTGTTTGCAATTACGCAAACGTTTGCACGCGAGGGCACAACTTAGCAATGCACCTTCAAATTGGCAATTTTTATTTGCGGACATGAAGAGCCGTTCTTGCTGTATTTTTTAAAATAATTTTTTAAACGGCTTCTTGAACGCTTTGCCAATAGGGTTTTGCTCTGAACCCGGGCCGATCGGCACGATCTTTTGGATAACGCCAGTGACCCCCTTGACCCCATCTGTGCCGATGGTGGTAAGGCCTTTGAGGGCAACTGCCGGCGTGTCCAAGATGCCGGGCAGTTCGGGATAGATTTTCGGTTTTGCCCAGGGGCCCGTAACGATGATCGGCACATTAATGCCAAGTACGACAATGCCGCCTTTGCCGACCAATGCGGGGTTAACTCTATAGGCCAATGTTTGGTTTGGCATGGTAACTGAACCATTGCCGGTGATGGTCACTTCGCCGCCGCTCATTTTTAGATTTCTGTTTCTGCCGACACCTTTGCGGAACTGGTAATTGGCTACAATGTTGCCGAACGGTGTTTTGCCGCCTTTGGCGAAGCCTTGGGTTTGGCCTCTTCGTACAGCGCGCAGAATGCGCCCGATGTTTATGCCAAGTAATGCGCCGTTTTGAAAGTTGAGCCGTGCGGTGCCGTTAAGCCCGGCCATGATGGCATGCTGGCTTGTGCCCGTCGAGGTAAGGTTGAAGGTAAGGTTGGTTCTGCCCTCGATCTTGGAATATTCAATGGCATCGCGCAGGAAGGGCAGGGCATTCACATTTTTAATCTCGCCGATTGATTTGAGCGTGGGCGTGGGCTTGCGGCCATCGATAGAGAGTGCGAGTTTCACCTCGCCGTCATAGAGTGCAAGCTTGGGCAGGTTGGCGGTTAAAACTCCATCACGCAGCTTTGCGGTAAGAGTTGCGGCACCGGTCTTGACCTTGCCATAGTGAATGGAGCTTACCGCGAGCTTAAAGTCGCCATCCACTGCTTTGAGGCCGGAGAAATCGATCTCATTCCTGCTCCAGCCAGCCGATTTTTTACTTTTTTTCGTTGAGTCATTGCCTTGATATTTGTTGAGATTGAGTGTGTTCATCTTCAGGGCGGCGGTCACCAGCGTGCGCGGTTGGCCAAGTTTGATCGCCACATTGCCGTTGGCTGTGTCTTCATTAAGCCTGAGCCTGGCGCTGGTCAGACTGTATGTGTCTTTTTGCTTGGTAAGGTTGCCTGCAAGCTCTGCTGCGAGGCTTTTTGAATCGATTTTTACGGCAAGTATTGTTGGCCTGCCATTGTTCAGCGCAGCTGGGGTTGCAAGCTGCGTTGAAAGCCTCACTTCTTCGCCGTTCCACAGCATGTTTCCGGCAAGTTTCAACGTGTCGGACGGGCTGGGCATTACCACGTTCAGATTAATGTTGGAAAACTCATGCTTGGTGTCTTTTTGCGCGTTGGTATAGATCACTTGACCGTTTTCAATCTCAAATATACCGATTGGAACCGCGCCAAAGCCCGCCTGGCCGTTGCTTGCCGGCGGGGCTTTGCCAGTTTGTCCAAATGCCCAGTTGGTGCGGCCGGATTTATCTATGGCAAGATTAATCTTGGGATTGATAAGCACAAAACCTTCTACCGCCAGATTGCCGGTGAGCAGAGCCATAAGCCCAAGCTTGATTTCCAGGCGATCCATGGTGGCAAAGGGGGTTTGGGCAAAGCCGGGCGGGTTTGATAGCGCCACCTTCTTAGCTGTGACATGCACGCTGGGCAGGGCTGAAAAACTTACATCGCCATTGATTGAAAGTGTGCGGCCGGTCTTGGTCTTCATCGCGGCAATCACCGTGTCCCGCACCGTGTCGGTTGAGACAAGCATGGGCAGCGCCACAAGGGTTATCACCACCAACCCAACAAATATTACGAATGCATATATCAGTTTGCGCATGTTTCAGCCTCCATCTGATTTATATTAAATCTATACAGGGAGACTTAGGGTAAGCAAATTTTTAAATTTTAGCTGCGATGGGGGGAGAGGGGCTATACGGAGAGGGGCTAGCCCTTCTCCGTATTGCAGATGACTAGCAGGGCACCCATTCCCATGGGGGCATGTTCAGGCCGGTTTCGGTCCAGTTGGGGTAATCGCGCCTAATGACACAGGTGCGCTGAGCGTGTTTGTGTTTTGCGTAGTGTCTGCGCTTGTTGTCATATTGGCTATAGGGGCTGTGCTGGTCTGCGCTGAAATTGGGTCTTGGATCATAATAATAACGGCGCACGCGCTTACCTTTATATGGGTCATGCACTTTTATTACGTTCGGGCTAGTCAATTGACTCTGGTTGTGGGGCAGGGTGCTTTTCTGGGCTGTGAAGCTTGCCGCTTGCACAGTCGCTTGGCTCACAACAAGGCTTGTTGTTGCGATAAGTCCTGCATAAAAAATGGATTTGAAAGTCATATCGTTTCTCCGGTTCGACCGCATTGGTCACTTTAGCCCCCGGGCTCGATAATGGCCACACAATGCGATTTTAAGGCGGAGAGGTCAATGGGGATTTTAATAGAGTGCATAAGGCTCTGTAACCCGGTGAGGCTTTTGCTGGTTCTGATATTAAATCAATATTAATTGATATCAAGTATACAATTCCGGACACTGGCATTTTTGATTAACAGCCGATTGAGCTTTCGATCGGGCGATAAAGCTTTGAAAAGGTTGACTAAACAATGCGTGAATTTAGTGATTCAAAATCAATGGTTGATCATAAAAGCCTTCAGACCTATCTGGATGTCTGCATTAAGGATTCTGCAAAAAAGCAGGAATTATTCACGGTCCAATTTATTCACCTGCGTGGTGTGCGCCGCATAAACACAATACTCGGGTATGATGCAGGCGAAGAGGCTGTTCGCATAGCTATGGAGCGTATTCAGAAATTATTACCTGAATGCGACACTGTTGGGCGTATTTCCTCAGATGAACTTTTCATTGTGTCAATTGATTGTAACTCGCCATCCTGTGCTATCAAAGGCAGTAAGGCAGCGATTTTGGAATTACAAAAAATTATTGAGTTCAATGGTTCGGAATGTGCCGTTAATCCGGTGATTGGCATAGCGGTATATCCGAATGATGGTGATAATTCTGTTGATCTTATGCGACATGCAGCTCTTGCTGCTGAACGCGCAGGCACAGCCGAAGATCCCTTTTATGCCTTTTTCTCAGCCGGACTGGGGTTAAACGCCCTTAGAGAATTCGACCTCCAGCAAGCGATCCGCAAGGCAACCAGCCAACGCCAGTTTGAATTACACTACCAACCCAAGTTGAACGCTGACACTCTCGAATTAAAAGGGTGCGAAGCGCTAATCCGATGGCGTGATCCAGCGGGCGGCATACGTAACCCGGATGAATTTCTAGGCGTTGCTGAACGAGGGGGGTTGATGTTGCCAATTGGATTTTTCGTTTTACAAACGGCCTGCCAGCAAGTGCGTGATTGGATTGATCGTGGATATGAAAATGCCGCAGTTAGCATTAATGTCACAGCCAAACAATTCAATATGCGCAATTGGGTTTCCACTGTGACAGAGGCAATCGAAAGTGCAGCTATTCCGCCATCCTGCCTCACGCTTGAGATCACTGAGGATTTCGCAATATCTGAATCCGGCGATATGATCGATAAAATGCAAGAGTTGCGCAAATATGGTGTGAGAATTTCCATAGATGATTTTGGGACAGGACACTCGTCTTTGGCCTATCTGTCAAAACTTCCCGTGGATGAGATCAAGATTGACCGTTTCTTTGTTCAATCTGCGTTTGATGACCAGACTAATGCGCAGATTTGCAAAAATGTCATTGAGTTGGCACATGGCCTCGGTGCCGTGGTCACGGCAGAGGGCGTCGAGGAGGCAGAACAGGCGAATTGGTTGCGCGAATTGGGTTGTGATCTTTTTCAGGGCTTTCTTTTCGATAAAGCCCAGCCCGCAGAGCAGTTTGAGACGTGGCTGGAGCCTGGAGCCAATGGGCGCTCAATGCTGGGTGAAACCGCGGCTGCAAAAACAGCAAGCTGATCAGTCCTAATGTTCACGTTTGGCTTGCCAATTTCATTGAATAGCCTTGAACGAAATGGCGTGGATATTGCAGGCTAGCCGTTGTCACAATTGATACGGGAATTCCTTTATTCCAGCTCTCTTGCCCAGTCGCGGGTCTCAAGCTCTTGGCGCACGCGGGCCAGGAAGGCTGCTGAATAAGCACCGTCGAAGGCGCGGTGGTCGAAGCTTTGCGCTAGCACGCCAACAGGATGGATGGCGATGGTGTCGCCAGCGTCACTTTCAATCACAACAGGCTTTTTCTGCACGCCGTCTGTCGACAAGATCGCCACTTCCGGCGGGTTGACAATCGGCGCTGTGATCAGCGTGCCGAACGTGCCTGAATTGGATAGCGAATAGGTGCCGCCGGAAAGTTCATCAGGCATGATCTTATTGTCGCGGGCACGAGCTGCAATATCGCCGATGGCTTTGGCAATGCCTGACACCGTCATGCCGTCAGCGTTTTTAATCACCGGCACCAGCAAGCCCTGATGTGCCAGGTCAACCGCGATGCCAAGGTTCACATGTGGATAGACCACAAGGTTTTTGCCTTCATAGCGGGCATTTACGTTCGGGAACTCACCAATGGCAATGCACACAGCGCGTGCAATGAACGCCAGATAGGTGAGGGAGACACCATGGGCCTCTTTAAACCGGCCTTTATGAGCACCGCGCACGCGCGACACATTGTGAAAATCAACCTCAACGGCTTGCAACACATGCGGGATGGTTTGCCAGGACTGGGTGAGGTGGCTTGCCGTCATCTGGCGAATTTTATTAAGTGGTACTTCCTGGCCACCAGGTGCAATCGGTGCGCGTGGAGCTGTTGATACGGCAGCGGGCGCCATGATTGGTGAGCCAGTGCCAGAACTTGCAGCGGCCAGCACGTCGGACTTGGCAATGCGCGCCTTGCCCTGGCTTTGGGCTGCTTGAGCCAGGCTGTTCACATCAAGCCCGTGTTCGGCAATCAGCCTGCGGGCAAGCGGGGTGACCTTAAGGCCGTTTGCGGCTTCTGCTTTGCCATAATTCAGCGCGGGCGTTTTAACTTCATTGAACAGATCCATCATGCCTGATGCAGGTGCGGTCTGAACAGGTGCAGGGGCGGCGGCAGGGGCAGGGTTTGCCGCTGGAGCTTCATAGCTTTCAGCCGGCTTTTCCTCAGCAACGGGAGCAGGGGCTGGCGCACTTGCTTGTGCTGTGCTGCCATCACCACCAATCTGGGCGACTTTGGTGCCAACGGGGACGGTTTCGCCCTCTTTGGCGAGAATGGCGGTTAGCGTGCCATCTTCAGTTGCCTGGATTTCCATTGAGACCTTGTCGGTTTCAATTTCAAACAGGTTGTCGCCTTTGGCGACTTCATCACCGACTTGCTTGAACCACACGGAAATTGTGCCCTCAGCGACCGTTTCGCCAAGTTGCGGCATTAAGATATCTGTTGCGTCGTCACTCACGGGGCTTACCAATCTACAGAGATATATTGTGTTTCAAGAAATTCCATCAGACCCTCGTGTGAGCCTTCGCGGCCGATGCCAGACTGCTTCATGCCGCCAAAGGGGGCAGCGGGGTCTGAGGCAATGCCGCGGTTAAGGCCGATCATGCCGAAATCGAGCTTTTCGGAAACCGCCAAGCCTTTGCTCAGGTCTTTGGTGTAGAGATAGGCTATCAGGCCATATTCGGTGTCATTGGCCAGTTTCACCATGTCGTCACTGTCATCCACCCGAACGATGGGGGCAACAGGGCCGAAAATTTCTTCTCTCAGGCATTGTGCATCACGCGCAACGTTGGTGAGGACTGTGGGTTGATAAAAATAGCCTTTGCGGTTGAGCTTTGAGCCGCCGGTCAGGACTTTGGCACCACCTTTAACGGCTTCTTCGACCAGTTCTTCAACTTTATCGAGGGTTTCATCATTCACCAAAGAGCCGACATCAATGCCGTCGTCAATGCCGTCGCCAATTTTAAGGGCGCTCATTTTCTTGGCGAATTTTTCAGCAAACTCATCATGAACCTTTTCATGGACAAAAAATCTATTGGCCGCTGTGCAGGCCTCGCCCAAATTGCGCATTTTAGCCAGCATGGCTCCGTCAACCGCGGCATCCACATCGGCATCCGGCATCACCAGGAACGGCGCGTTGCCACCGAGTTCCATTGCCGTATTCACAACATTATCAGCAGCTGATTTGAGGATCATGCGGCCAACTTCCGTGGAGCCTGTGAAGGAGACAACACGCACGCGGTCATCTTGCAACATGGCATCAACCACAGAGCCGGAGCGCCTGGAGGGCAGCACGTTGATAATGCCTTTGGGCACGCCGGCTTCTTCCAGCACAGGCATCAGCGCCAGCATGGTGAGCGGTGTGTCCGACGCCGGTTTGATGATGACCGGGCAACCAGCAGCCAAGGCCGGGCCGATCTTGCGGGTGCCCATGGCAGCTGGATAATTCCAAGGTGTCACCAAAACGGCAATACCGGCAGGTTTGTGATGAACGACAATGCGGGCACCGGTTGATGGTGACAGGCGGTTTTCGCCCATATTGCGCACGCCTTCTTCTGCATACCAGCGGAAGAATTCGGCAGCATAGGCCACTTCGCCGCGGCTGTCGGGCATGGCCTTGCCGTTTTCCAGCGTGATGATTTGAGCAAATTCTTCTTGGCGCGCCATGATCAATTCATAAGCTTTGCGCAGGATTTCACCACGCTCACGTGGCGAGCGGCTGGCCCAGTCTTGCGCAGCTGCATCTGCTGCTTCAACGCAGGCCTGAGCGTCTTCCACCGTGCCGCTGGCAACCGTGGCGATGACTTCTTGCGTGGCCGGGTTAAAGACATCATAGGTCGCGCCATCTGAAGCGTCGCGCCATTCACCGCCCACATAAATTTGAGTGGGTATGCTTTTGATTAGATCGTCAGTGCTCATGTAAGTTCTCTCACGCGTTAAGCGATTTGTGTACCGTGTCAAATATGCGTGCCGGATTTGGCAACACAATGTCTTCCAGATTATCAGCTGATGGCAGCGGGATATGTGGTGTGGTGATGCGTATGATTGGGCCATCAAGGTCATAAAACATTTCTTCGGCAGCGATTGAGGCAATCTCGGCACCCCAGCCGCACAACCGCGGGTTTTCTTCAACCGTGAAAAGACGCCCGGTTTTAGCAATTGACCCTAGAATGGTTTGGGTATCCAGCGGCACCAGCGAGCGCACATCAACAACTTCGCAGTTAATGCCTTGCTCGGCTTGCAATCTGTCGGCTGCTTCCAGTGCGCGTGGCACCATCATGGCAAGAGCGATGATGGTGGCATCTGTTCCCGGGCGCACAATCTTGGCTGTGCCCAAAGTGTCAACATGTTCGCCATCAGGCACTTCGCCTTTCACCGCATAAAGTGATTTATGCTCAAAGAAGATCACCGGATCAGGGTCACGGATAGAGGCTGCCAAGAGACCCTTCACGTCAGCAGGTGTTGAGGGTGCGACCACTTTGAGGCCTGGAATGACCATGGCCCAGTTTTCGACCGATTGGGAGTGTTGTGCGCCAAACCTTGAGCCGCCGCCATTGCCGGTGCGGACCACAAGCGGGCATTTTACCTGACCATTGGTCATGTAGCGTGATTTGGGGAATTCGTTTGCGATATAATCATAACAAACGGCGATAAAGTCGGAGAACATGATTTCTGCAATCGGGATGAGGCCTGTCATGGCAGCGCCCATGGCCGCGCCCAAAATGGCTTCTTCCGAAATCGGTGTATCGCGCACGCGCAAGGGACCAAATTTATCGAGCAATCCGACTGTTGCCTTAAACACACCACCGGCATCAGCAATATCTTCACCGAGGAACACAACATTGGGGTCGCGTTCCATTTCCTGTGCAATAGCGTCTGCGACTGCGTCACGATATGTTAGTTCCGCCATGCCCAGCCTCCATCTGCATAAACATCTGTTGCGATAATATCTTCAGAAGGCGGGGGGGCCGCCTTGCAATTTTCGGTCGCTTCTTCAACCTGGGCCATGGACGCTTTTTCGATTTCTTCGATAACGTTGGCCGCAACGCCAAATTCCAATAAGCGATTTTTATAAATCTTGATTGGATCGCGTTTTTTCCATTCTTCAAGTTCGCCTTCCGGGCGGTATTTGCCGGGGTCAGCGCGGCTGTGGCCTGAATGGCGATAGGTCTTGGCCTCAATCATTGAGGGACCATCACCTGCGCGAGCCTTGGCAAAAGCGTCTCTCATCACCCGATAGACGGCGTCTGCATCATTGCCATCGACAATGATGGAGGGTAGGCCATAGGCTGACGCCCGGTCGGCGGCTGGATGTTCAACGGCTGTGACGTCACCAATTGGGGTGTATTCCATGTAAAGATTGTTTTCGCAGACAAAGACCACCGGCAGTTTCCAGATAACTGCAAAATTGAGCGCTTCGTGGAAAGAGCCAATGTTGGTGGTGCCATCGCCGAAGAAAGCGACGGACACATCTTTTTGGCCGAGATATTGTGCGCGCCAGGCAGCCCCGCAGGCGATCGGCAGGTGCGCGCCGATAATAGCGTAAGATCCCATGACACCGTGGTCGACGGAGGTTAAGTGCATGGAGCCGCCTTTGCCGCGCATCAGACCATTGTCACGGCCCATAAGCTCGCCCAGAACAGATTCCATCGGAACGCCACGTGCTAAAGTGTGGGCGTGGCCTCGATATGTGCAGAAACTTAAATCACCGGGTTCCATGGCTGATGCCACACCAGCGGCAATGGCTTCTTGACCGAGTGATAGATGACTTGTGCCCTTCACCAGGTTTTCCAAGAAAAGATCGTAAGCACGTTGTTCGCAATCGCGAATTTCAACCTGCTTTTGAAACATTTCCAATCTTTTGGCTTCGCCAATATCATCGTTTAATTTGGCGCTGCCTGATTTATTTGATTTAGACGTTTTACGGGCCACTGAAATTCCTCCACCCTCGGAAGCTTGTCTTGGGAAGCCTATCTTGCCAGAGTTATATCATAAAAATAAGCGCGCGCCTTGTTATGTGGCACGCGCGTTTTTTGTCATGTGTGGATTAGCCACCATGTCCCAGATATGGGTTGGCGATTGGCAGGTCTTCTGCCGGGAACAAGGTGATGCAACGGGCCCCGTCGGCGGTCACAACATATTCTTCCTCGATGCGAGACGCTGAATAGCCGTCTTTTGCCGGACAATAGGTTTCAAGTGCGAACACCATGCCTTCCTTGATTTCTTTTGGATCATCAAATGAAATCAGACGTGAAATGATGGGACGCTCGTGCAGCCCAACGCCAATGCCGTGACCGAATTGCAGGGCAAAGGCCTCCATTTCATTGGCAAAGCCGAATTCTTCAGCTTTGGGCCAAGCAGAGGCAATGTAATCAGTGCCGGCACCAGGCTTAATGCGTTCAGCGGCATTGTCCAGCCATTCGCGGCATTGCCTGTAAGCATCGCGCTGAACAACGGAGGCGCGGCCTACGTTGAAGGTGCGGTAATAGCAGGTGCGGTAGCCCATGTAAGATTGGATGATGTCGAAAAACACCTGGTCACCTGGACGGATGATACGGTCGGTGAAGTTGTGCGGGTGGGGCACGCAGCGCTCGCCGGAAATGGCGTTGATTGCTTCAACGTCATCTGAACCCATTTTATAAAGCATTTGGTTTACGTCAGCGACAATGTCAGCTTCGCGCACGCCGGGCTTCATGGTGTCGTTGATCAATTGATAAGCACCATCAACCATGGCGGCGGCCTGATTGAGCAGGATGATTTCATCCTGACTTTTGATCTCGCGGGCATCCAGCATGATCTGCTGACCGTCAACAACTTCAATGCCTTGCTTTTGCAGCTCAAACATCATGGCGGGTTCAACAACATCAATGCCAAGAGGCATATTGCCAACGCCATTCTCATCAAGCAGGGATTTGATTTCTTTTGCAGCCCTTTCCATCAGACCAGCCTCTGGCGGGACGGTGCCGCGCAGGCCGATGTTGCCTGCATGGCAGCATGATTTAGGCAGCCATGGCGCATAAAGTCTGTGGTGGGTGGCAGCCGAGCCGAAATCCCACAAATGTGGCTCACTATCACCAGCAAGCAGGGCATAGCGGCCAAATTTGTCACGAGACCATTCGCCGATCACGGTTGAGGTCATGTAACGGATATTGTTGATGTCGAAGGAGAGTAAGGCACCACATTTTGAGGCTTTCAGCGCTGCTTTCGCACGGCCCAAGCGGTAATTGTGAAGCCTGCGGAAGTTTACCCGCTCCTCGAAGTCAACATTGGTATGGCCGGGGGCCGGTATGGCACGCGCCCAATCATAATGCGGATCAATATCCCCTGGTGAAACAATTTTAGGTTCGCCTGTATCCAAAGCCATTTGAGGTCTCCATCTGTTAACGACGCTTTTGGCAGCGTTGTTTTTAAGCTGTTTGTTTTTACGTGAGCGCTGTATTCTGCAAACGTTTGCGGTTGGTAAAAACTAATCAAGAATAACAGTCTTTGTCAATACGGCAAAGCATCGCATATAACCATAAAAAAATCGATATTTTTGTGTTTTTGGCCATTTTCTGGATATTTTGCACATGACAGCTGCTGTGTGGAGAACATTATTGTGTGAACTGGGGGAGAGGGCGGGCTGGATTGAGTTAGGAGGCTATTATAAAAATGCTGGCGATACTGTGTCGTATGCCTATAGTGGTCATAGAATTTATCCTGCCCGAAGTCTCAGATTTTCTCTAATGAGTCCTGACCCTAGGCCTTGAAAAGATTTTTTTCATGAAAGAGACAACCTCCTGGCCGCGCGTGGCCGCTCTTTATCTGGCTGCGATTACGGTGGCCTTTCAATATGGCAAGGTGCCGGGAGCTTTGCCTGTACTCAGGGCTGAGCTGGATTTGAGCCTTGTCACGTCGGGCTGGCTGGTTTCGACGCTTAATCTTATCACGGCGGTTCTAGGAGCCGTATTTGGCGCACTGGCCGATCGGATTGGCTATTTGCGGGCGGTGAGCCTGGGCATGTTGTTAACCGCGGGGGCTAGCCTCATGGGCGGGTTTGCTGAAACTGCGGGTGTTTTGCTTGTTGCGCGCGGCTTTGAAGGTTTTGGTCTGGCGTTTACAATTGTTGCCGTCGCACCTTTAATTTTGGCGCAATGTGCCCCTCATGACCGGCAAAAAGCCCTTGGATTTTATGGGGCCTATATGCCTGCAGGCATGGGGGTGATGTTGTTGGCCGCAGGGCCTTTGATTGCTCTGACCGGCTGGCGGGGCCTGTGGTTTGCCAATGCAGGCTTGCTGATTGCTGTATTGCTTATTGTGCGGTTTGCGCTTCATGGTTCGGTTGTTGTGGCTGAAAAGCGCAAGCCTCATAATCCGGTTGCCGGCCTGCTGGATGTCATGCGACGGCCTGGACCATGGCTGCTTGCGATTTGTTTTGGCGTTTATGCGGCGCATTACCTTGTGATTATGTCGTTTTTACCTCTCATATTGGTTGAACAAGATGGCTTTAGTTTAACGCAGGCAACAAGTTTTGGCGCTATTGCTGTGACCATTAATGTGATGGGCTCAGTGATGTCGGGGCTGTTGCTGGCTCGCGGTGTGCCGCGCGTTAGCCTGATTGTTTTTGCGTCCATCGTTATGGGGGCCACAGCCCTTGGCATTTTTTGGGTGGAACTGCCGTTTGCAGCAAGGTTTGCGCTGATTTTGATCCAATCAACAGTTGTAGGCCTTATTCCTGGTTCACTATGGGCGGGCGCACCGCTTCATGCGCCAACACCTGCGCAAGCGGCCAGCGTCAACGGTTTGATGCAGCAAGGCTCAAGCTTGGGCAATCTGCTTGGACCGCCTATCGCGGGGCTTTTGGTGAGTATGTCAGGCACATGGTATGCGGCGTCACTCATGGTGTTTGTGCTGGCTATAATTTGTGCAACAGCGGGTGTGTTTCTAGGCCGGATTGAAAAAGACATTCCTCTTGCGCGCTGATTATTTCTTCTTCTCACGCTTTTTGAGATCAGCTTCGGCTTTTGTGAGGTAATCACGGGTATAGGGCAGGGTTGAGACGTCTTTTGTCAGTTGCAGCTGAAAGTTCATATGTTTGCCATAGCGAAAACTGAATTCGCTGGCGATCAGGTAAAACTCCCACATGCGGCAAAACCGTTCGTCAAACAGGGCAGCGGCTTTAGCACGGTTTTTTTGGAAGCGCTTGTCCCATTCAGCTAGTGTTTTTGCATATTGCATGCGCAGGATTTCTGCATCAGTGACCCAAAGCCCCGCTTTTTCAACAGCTGCAAAGGTTTCAGACAGCGCAGGGGAATAGCCGCCGGGGAAAATATATTTACGGATCCACGCCCCTGTTGTGCCGGGGCCGCCTTTGCGGCCGATCGAATGGACGAGAGCCACGCCATCATCGGCAAGCAAGTCGTTTATTTTGGTGAAATATTCCTGATGATGACCAATGCCGACATGCTCAAACATGCCGATTGAGACGATGCGGTCAAACTTGCCTGTTACATTGCGGTAATCAATCAGTTTGAAGGTAACGCTTTTATCGAGGCCGCGGTCTTTGGCGCGTTGTTTGGCCAAAGCAAGCTGTTCAGATGACAGGGTAACACCTGTGACTTTTACATCAGCCACTTGCGCCAAATAAAGTGCCATCGATCCCCAGCCGGAGCCAATGTCGAGCACTTTCTGGCCGGGTTTGAGGTCAAGCTTGGCGGCAATGTGGCGCAGTTTGTTGCGCTGGGCTACTTCCAAGGTTTCATCGGGCTTTGTGAAATAGGCGCAGGAATAATTAAGATCCTTGTCGAGGAAGAGTTCATAAAGATCGTTTGAAAGATCGTAATGATGGGCGACATTTTCGCGCGATTTGGCAAGCCGGTTGCGCTGATGCCATTTGCGCAGCTTCTTGTAGGTGGTGCGCAGCGCCTTTTGCACCGGCTGGGAGCGCAGGCCAAGGCGGTTGGTGGCAAAGATGGTCAATAAGTCACGAATGCTGCCTTGCTCGACGATCAAGGTGCCATCCATATAGGCTTCGCCTGCGCGCAGTTCTGGATTGAGAAATAATGAGCGCGTGAGTTTGGGGTCGGTGAACCTTACCGTGACCTGAGGGCCTTTGGACGCGCCATAGGTTTTGGTCGTGCCGTCGGCATCAAGAATGGTCAACCTGCCGGTTTGGACAAACCGGCTCATCATTTTATCAAAAAGTTTCATCTAGAGCATTGCCTAGCTCTATGTTTGCGCGGCATCTAAAAGCTCACAAATGCGCGGTGGAGACACCGGATGCTCATTGATAATCACACCAAATGGCTCAAGGGCATTTTCAACCGCTGAAATAACAGCGCTGGCTGCGGGGATCGTGCCGCCTTCGCCGGCCCCTTTAACCCCCAAAGGATTATTGGGTGAGGGGGTTTGTTGATGCTCAATATCAATATGGGGCATTTCACATGCCATGGGCAGAAGATATTCACCGTAATTGGTTGATAGTGGCTGGCCTGCGTCATCATAATACATGCGCTCAAACAGGGCGTTGCCGATGCCGTGCACAACACCACCGATGATCTGGCCGTCAACCAGCATGGGGTTGATCATATTGCCGCAATCATGCGCCACGGAATATCTGACAACCTTGACCTCACCGGTCTCAATATCAACCTCAACCTCGGCAATATTGGCGCTCGATGCATAGGGCATGGAGGTGCTTTTGTCATATGAGGTTGCTTCCAGGCTTGGGGTGAAGCCGGGCGGTACGCCACCACCCATTAACGGCTCAAGCGTGCTTGCAATCTGACTTAAAGTGACACCCTCATTGCTTCTTTTAGGGTCTTTTGGTTTTATAATGCCATCTTCAATTTCCAACTCATCTTCTGGTATGTCGAGTTGTTGAGCTGCCAAGGCAATGGCTTTGGCGCGCACTTCGCGGGCGGCTGCTTGGGTAGCCGGTCCTGCGGTGACCGTTATGCGGCTCGCCACAGTTGCAACGCCCAGCGGGGTTGTGGCCGTATCAGCTGCCCTAAACGTGATGTCGTCCATGTCGACGCCAAGCTCATCTGCAACGATTTGGGCAAACACAGTTTCATGGCCCTGGCCCTGGCTTGAGGCGCCAATGGATAACAGGACTTTGCCACTTGGCTGAACTTTGACCGTGGCACCTTCATAGGGGCCAAAGCCTGTGTCTTCAATGCAGCTTGCAATGCCGATGCCCAGATAGCGGCCCTCTGCGCGGGCTTTTTCCTGACGGGCTTTGAAATCATCATATTCTGAAAGCTTAAGGGCTATGTCCAATGCGCCTTCAAGATTGCCGGAATCATATATGACCGGCTGTCCGTGAGGCATTTTGGCGCCGGTCTCATAGGGGAACTGGTCTTTCTTGATGAGATTGCGGCGACGGATTTCAGCGCCATCCAGTCCTAACTCACGGGCAACAGCGTCAACGGCGCGCTCAAAAGCGAAATTGGCATTGGGCCTGCCGGCACCGCGCACCGGCGAGGTTGGGGTTTTGTTGGTGTAAACGCCTGTGAGTTTGAAATCGAGACACTCAATCGTGTAGGGCCCTGAAAGCGGCAGGAACAATGTTGTGGCGGGCAAAACAAAGCCATTGCACAAATGCGCGCCCATATCGACCAGAATATCGCCGCGCAGGCCCAGAATTTTACCGTCTTTGGTGGCGGCAATCTCGATCGTCCATTTTTGATCACCCTGCACGCTGGTGGCGGTGAAGTGCTCGCGGCGATCTTCCACCCATTTGACAGCGCCGCCGATTTGGCGTGCCGCAATGGCCAGCACAATTTCTTCAGGGTACGTATTGCCCTTGGGTCCAAAACCACCGCCGACATCTGGTGCCACAACGCGTATCAGGCTTTCGTCCTCGCCGATAAAATTGGCGATGGCCCGGCGCACCATGAAGGGTGACTGGGTGGCGGTATACATGGTGAGGCCGTCATGGGGGTTATTATAATCAACCAAAACCGCACGGCATTCGGTGGCATGACAGCCGCCGCGATGGGTTTCGGTCTCAACCTTGAGAACATGATCGGCACTGTCAAAAATCTTATCCACATCCCCGAAGGCCGAGCCAATGGTCGCAACCTCATTGTCTTCCATGGTTGAATGGGCAAGGGGGGCGTCTTTATCGAGCGCTTTTTTAAAATTGATAATCGCGTCAAGCGGCTCATAATCAACCATGATCATGTTTGCGGCATCTTCCGCCTGATGGCGGGTGTCGGCCACAATCAAAGCTACGGTCTGGCCCACCACGTGCACTTCATCTTTTGCAAGGGGATATTGGTTGATGGGCTGTTTGAGCATGCCGGGAGGCGCTTCAACCACCATGCGCTTGTCTTTGAAATCATCGTCAAAATCATCCTGGGTTAGTACAAGATGCACACCAGGCATGTCTTCAGCGGCTGATGTGTCTATGCTTTTGATTTTTGCGTGCGCATGCGGGCTTCTGAGGAAGGCTGCATGTTTCGTGTTGGCAATTTGAATATCATCAACATAGCGGCCCTGGCCTGTGATAAAGCGGGGGTCTTCGTTGCGTTTAACGGGCGTTCCAAAATATTTTCTAGCCATGTGTTCTACCTCTTGCCCTGCATTTCTTTTGCTGCCTGAAGCCCTGCCGCCACTATGCCTTGATAGCCGGTGCAGCGGCAGATATTGCCTGAAATGGCTTCGCGAATATCGCTTTCCTCAGGGTTTGGATTGTCTTCAAGATACGCTGCCAGCGACATGATCATGCCCGGCGTGCAATAGCCGCATTGCAGCGCATGATTGTCGCGAAACGCTTCTTGGACCGGGTGCAGGGATTTTGCATCGCCTAGTCCTTCAATGGTGGTGATTTCCTTGCCATTGGCTTGCACGGCCAGCATGAGGCAGGCGCGGGTGGCTTTTCCGTCCACCAAAATAGTGCAGGTGCCGCAGACGCCATGTTCACAGCCAATGTGCGTGCCGGTAAGTTTGAGTTCCTCGCGCAGGAAGTCGGCGAGATGAACCCGGGTTTCAACATTTGCGGAATATTGTTTGCCATTCACGCTCAGGCTTATGTCTTTTGTATCGCTCATTGATTTATGCTCCTGCGCGAACGGCGGCTTGTTTAAGGGCGCGTTGCGTCAAAACGCCCGCGAGCCGTTTGCGGTAATTTTCCTGTACATAGGTGTCAGACATAGCGTCTTGAGATTTGGCAATCTCGGCAGCCGCCTTGAATGTGTTTTCATTCGCAGGCTGGCCAACCAAAGCCTGTTCTGCTTCTTCAAGGCGATAGGGGGTTTGTTGTGCGCCACCAAGGGCAATGGCCGCGCGAGTAATATTGCCGCCTTCAACCGCCAGCAGGCAACCAACAGCCACAATGGCAAAATCGCCATGGCGCCTTGCAAATTCCATAAAAGAAGACCCGTGAGGTTCTGTCCAATAAGGCATTGTGATGGAGGTGAGCACTTCTTCAGGGGCGAGGCTTGGGGTCATATAGGCAAGTGGCCAATCTTTCATGGCTACTTGGCGTGTACCATCAGGCCCTTGCACACTTAATTCCGCCTCATAGAGCAGGGCTGCAACCGGCAGCTCGGCGGAGGGGTCAAGATTGCACAGGCTGCCGCCGATTGTGCCGCGGTTGCGGGTTTGGAAATGGCCCACATGGGTGAGTGCTTCATGGAGCAGGGGGGCTTTATTGCCGACATCTGCGTTTTCCAAGACATCCGCCTGGCGGGTCATGGCGCCGAATTCCAGCGCTGAGCCATTGTCATTAATGCCATCAAGGCTTGAGATGGTATTTAGATCGATTACGTGATCGGGAATGACATAGCGCATATTCAACATTGGCATGAGCGATTGGCCGCCTGCCAAAAGCTTGACATCTTCCAGCGAGCCAAGCAGGCCGACCAGATCATCAACACTTGCTGGATCGTGATAGGTAAAAGGACCGGGTTTCATGGCGTGGAAATATCCCCTCTGTTCGTGGTATGGCCGCCTTGTGGCTTTGTAACCATGTTATATTTTGGCGTACACTACGTGGTCTGACTAATCGACTTCAACCCGAAAATTGATCACATATCACAATAAAATACCTCAATTAGGTGTTTTGCCGCATTTGGATTTGATTAACCTTACAATTTTATAAACGCCGTCTGCCTTTGTTTTGCCATTATGCTGCGAGAAATAAGCGTCAGATGTGACTGACGAAGCAAACAGCTGTTTGAGTATAAAGTGGGCTTCTCAAAAAATCTTCAAAAGGAAAACCATGTTTAATCGTTTTTATGCGGTGATTGCCGCTTTGTTTGTTGTGCTTGTTATTTTTTCTGTGCAGCCGGCCGAGGCCATTTCGAAATATTATTCAAACAGCGCCATTCGCTCATTATTTCCCGGTACATTTGAAGCACGGATTGATGGGGGACGCCGCGTACTTTTCAAAGCAAGCAGTAGTGGTGCTCTTAAAGCCAGACTTGCGATGGGGTTTTCGGACAAGGGCCGCTGGAGTGTTCGGCAAAACAAGCTTTGCATGTCGTTGAACAATTGGACCGAAGGCAAACAATTTTGCAGCCGTGTGTGGAAAGCGGGCAAATGGTTTGCAGTGTCAAGTCTGGGCCAGAAGACCATTTTATTTAAACGCGCAAAACACTAAAGCGCGTCAGCATATCTCTCTAAAAACTTTTGCGCTCTGGCGTTTTGCTTTTTGGTGGGGCTATTAACGGCTGTTTGACAAAATGTTTACCTGGTTTGTCCCCATTTAACCCCCCCAAATTTCATTTCGCGCTTGGCGAAGGGCCGTTTTTTTCATTATTATAGAGAAAAGCGAGGGTCCCTTTGATGGGGTATGGCTTATTAAGTAAAGTTAAATCTTGTGAAGTGTGACACTTTTTACAATATCACTTAATACTTAGCTGTATATTGTTGGGTCAACGGTGAAGGCAGGAGTTTGGCTTAGGCGTGTCGGGTATTGTCAGCATATCTTTGATGTCGCGAATTGTGCTAGCGGGTTTACTGCTGGCTGTGGTGTTTGGCGACATGGCTGCGGCCGGGCCTTTTGAAGATGCTAAAAAAGCCATAAGACAACGCGATTATGAGCGGGCTTTCTTTTTGCTTGAGCCGCTCGCTAAGGAAGGCAAGAAGGAAGCACAATATCAGCTGGGCGTGCTTTATGTCACCGGGCGAGGGGGCAACCGGAACTATTTCGAAGCTGCCGAATGGTTCCAACTGGCCGCTAAGCAAGGGGTCACGGGTGCCCAGCTTCAGCTTGGTGTTCTTTATCTGTCGGGACGAGGGGTTCAAAAAAACCTGAGTAAGGCCAGTAAATTGATTAGCCTGGCGGCTGTCAAAAATAATATTTTAGCGCAATATATTCTGGGCCAGATGTATATCAAAGGCTTGGGGGTTCCCCGCGACCATGGGCAAGCTGCAACCTGGATCCGCAAAGCCGCCAGTATGGGACATGTCAGGGGGCAGGCCAGCCTTGGCTATCTGTATTACAAGGGATTTGGCGTGCAAAAAAATCTCAGGGAATCGTTTAAATGGTATCTATTGGCGGCGAACCAGCGGGATGTAGCCTCTATGGCGGTTCTAGGTGCTTTCTATACCACTGGATTAGGGGGGGTTGTTCGCCGAAATTACTCAACAGCATATATGTGGTATACACTGGCCAAATGGAGGGGCTCCAAAAAGGTTGAGCGTTATCGCCGGACTTTACGACGGACGCAATCGCGCAATACTATTAGCAGAGGTGTCCGGCTGGCGCGCCAATGGCGGCCACGAACGAATGGGCTGGTTAAAATAACCCAGCAACTTCTCATCAGGCTTGGTTATAAAATTGGTATTGCTGACGGTCAGATCGGCGGGGCTACGCGTGAGGCAATTGTCAAATATCAAAAAAGTAAAGACCTTCCAATTGACGGAAAGATTACCGGTAAGATGATAAAACTGATGCTGGCGGATGTTAATGGCTCTGTGCCGCCAACTGTGATTGCGGGCCTGCCACTGGACAAGGAGCCGGCAAAGTCATTTGATGCAAGACAGGGGATCGGCAGTGATACCCGGACACCAAACGAGAGAGTTTCGCGGCGGGCCAAGAGGAAACCCCTAGGCACAGGAACGGGGTTTGTCGTCTCAAAAACCGGGCATATCTTAACCAATCGGCATGTGGTGAACAACTGCGGTAGCGTAAAACTTCGCTGGGCCGATGGTGATGAGGGTACTGCTAGAATTCTGAACATTTCAAAAAATGCTGATTTAGCGCTGTTAAAAACCAGCTCAAAAGTTACAAGTGTTGCCAAGTTCCGCTCGGGCAAGCGTCTTAGACAGGGCGATGATATTGCGGTTTACGGTTTCCCACTTACAGGGATTTTGTCAGCTTCCGGGAACCTTACAACCGGCTCTGTGGCGGCTTTGGCAGGGCTTGGAGATAATGCCAGCTTGATGCAGATTTCTGCACCGGTGCAACCTGGCAATAGCGGGGGGCCGGTGTTTGATAAATCTGGCCGCATTGTTGGTGTGGTCGTCTCAAAGCTTAATGCGGTCAAAGCGGTGGCCGTATTGAAAGATATTCCCCAAAACATAAATTTTGCCATCAAAGCATCGGTTGCAACCAACTTTCTTGAAGCCCGCGGTGTGACTTATGAAGTGGAAACCGGTGGTGTTGAACGCTCTAATGCGGACAATACGGATGCTGCTAAAACATATACCATGCGCCTTGAATGCTATCGTTGATTAGCTTTGATGAGGCTTATGTGTTGCTTCTCTCATAAGCGCTCATTTTGGGCTAAAACAATTGCGTTCCAATAATCACCAGCCCGCCTAGGCTTATAAACCAGGATATGGTTCGCACGAATGGTATGGCAAATGTGTGGGCGATGGCTTGGGCAAGCCGGGCGTAGATGAACAATTGCGCCCCAAAGCCGGTGGTGGCATTGGCGTTTCCTGACACATGGGCAACCAGCACTAAAATGGCAAAGGGCGCTATATTTTCCACCATGTTGAGATGGGCGCGTTTGGCCCGGCAGGCCCAAACTGGTAAGTGTTCGTCACCGGGTTGGGGGTAGCTCATGGCCTGTACAGGGCCAACGGCGGCAATTAAGGCTGCCGTATAAGGCAGGGCCAATACAACGATTAAAATCGCACTTAAAACCAGCATTTGTAAATCCATGCTCATTTTGGTTCTCCTTGGTTCGTCTTGTTTAAGGTTTTCAAGCTTTGGGTATGATCATAAGGCCAATAATGAAAATGGTCATGGCAAAACCGCGCCAACAGGGGTTTATTTTGGTAGGGGCATTGGCATGCATCGAAAGACTGGCTTAACGCTCAAGCTTGCGTTACGGTCCCTTTCACTTGGCTTACAGATATTGTGCTTGAGCATGAAAGTATAAAACCACGCCATGAGCCCCACTTTTTTGATTGTTTATTGCGGGTTAGTGCTCTCGCTTTCTGCGTTCTCGATCGATATTACCCTGCCTGCGTTCTTTCCAATGGCGAAAGATTTTTCAGCCTCCATTGACCAGGTGCAAATGACCGTGCCGGTGTTTGCGCTGACATTTGGGGCGGGCCAGATTTTATTTGGGGCCGCCTCTGACCGGTTTGGCCGCAAGCCTATGGTGATATTAGGCCTTAGTTTCTTTCTTGCGGGCTCACTCTTGGCGTTCATGGCGCCAAGCCTTGATGTTCTGCTTGCTGGGCGTTTTTTACAAGGCCTGGGGGCGGGGTGTAATCAGGTGTCTGTGCGTGCTGTGCTGCGCGATCGCTATTCAGGAGCCGCACTTGGCCAGGCCATGGCACTTGCCATGGGGATATTTGCCTTTGGGCCTGTGGCGGCGCCCTTGTTGGGTTATGGTTTGGTTGAGCTTGGCGGCTGGCGTTTTGTGTTTGTCGGCATATTCATTTTTTGTACCTTGTTGATGGTCGCAACATTATGGCGCATGCCGGAAACAAATGAGGCGTTAGACCCGCTAGCCCTTAAAGTTGCACATTTAAAATCATCCCTGTTTGCTGTTCTGGGCCATGGTCAATCGCGATTTTTTATTTTCTATTCGGCTTTGGTGTTTTTTGTAATTCTGTCTTTTGTGGTCAATTCGCCGCGATTTTATGCGCAAGATTTTGGCATTACAGGTCTTGGTTTTGCTGTGTCTTTTGCCATTATTGGGCTTGGGATTGTGCCGGGTCAGTTTTTGAATAAATTTCTGATCAGACGCCATGGTGTTCTTTATGCCGCGCGGGTGGGGGCTGTGGGTGTGAGCTTTTTTTATGGCCTCATGTTTGTTCTCGCGTTTAACGGGCTTTTGGGGGGAGCAGGGTTTACCGCACTGTTGGTGGGGTTTGGTGCCTTTTCGATCATCACCATGACCAATGGTGCGTCCTTGACGATTGATCCTCATGGTCAGATTGCAGGGTTCACCTCAAGTCTGTTTGGCTTTGTCACTCAATTGAGCGGGGCTGTCTTGTCGGGGCTCACAGTGCCTGTGTTTGCTGGTTCGGTTGTGGTCTGGTCGGGAAGTCTGGCGTTGCTGACACTGGGTATGGCGCTGTTTCTTCTGTATTGGCGGTTACCGCACCATCAAACATAAGCTAGCGGCCGAGGATGAATAAGATGGCGCAGACCAGGCGGATGAACTGATCGCGTGGGATTTTATTATGGACGGCAAAGCCAATGTACATGCCAAGCGGTACAAGTGGGCTGAGGGCTAGCGAGGTGACCAGATTTTCCCGTGTGAACAGGCCCAGGTAGCTGTAAGGCACAACTCAATCGAAATATTCAGCCATGCAGTTCTTGACCTGATTGAATAGGGAGATCATGTTTAGTTTGTTGAGAAAATTTAGATGGAAGTCTTATGAGCCAATTTAAAATAACCGATGAACTTGCTCAAAGTATTATCAAGATGAGAGGGCGGGTGCATGCTTATGAGGATTATGATCCCGCCACAACGGCCCTGGTGGTGGTTGACATGCAGAACTATTTTTTGGATGAGACAGAACAGGCTTATTGTTCAGCCGCCAAGCATATAGTCCCTGAAATCAATCGGCTGGCAGAAAATGTTCGCCAGACAGGCGGTATGGTCGTTTGGGTCCAAACCCAGGCAAAACCCGAAATTCGTCAGGAATGGGCTAATTTTCTTGAGCTTTATACGGAAGAAACAAGGGCACGGCGTTTTAAGTCTTTAACGCCGGGATCGTATGGATTTGAGATATGGCCCGATCTAATTGTGGCTCCTGATGACGAGGCTGTGATTAAGACCCGCTATAGTGCCTTCATCCAGGGCTCATCCAATATTGAAGCAATTTTACGGACGCGGAATATCGAAACGGTTTTGGTGGCGGGCACTGTCACCAATATATGTTGTGATTCAACAGCTCGCGATGCGATGATGCGCGGCTTTCGGACGATCATGGTTTCAGACGGCAATGCTGCTTTTGATGAGAAAGAACATGTCGTCGCATTGAATACTTTCATCCGTGTTTTTGGCGATGTCCAATCGACGGATGAAATTATTGAACGGCTAACAGCAAAGCAACACGTTGCGGAGATATCCGTTAGATAGTGGCGGTTTTCTTAGTTTATTTAACACGTGTTAGCCTGGCTAACGTAGGTGGCCGCTATTGGAACGTAACACCGGATCGTTTGATTTGGTTTCGATAAACCGGTGATCATCCCGCCAGAAAAACTAGTGCTCCGTCATAAATGAGCTTGATGCCGAGGATGAACAAGATGGCGTAGACCAGGCGGAAAAACTTATCGCGTGGGATTTTATTGTGAAGCGCAAAGCCGATATACATGCCCAAGGGCACAAGCGGGCTGAGGGCTAGCGAGGTCAACAAGTTTTCGCGTGTGAACAGGCCGAGATAGCTGTAAGGCACGAGCTTTACATAATTGGCCAAGGTGAACAGGATGATCACGGTTCCTACATAGGCTGATTTTTCAAGCATGAGCGGCAAAAGATAGACGCTTATGGGCGGGCCGCCGGCGTGTGCCACAAAGCTGGTGAGGCCAGACAATTTGCGGCAATTCATTTCTGGGGTGAACTCATGCTTGCGAATTGATCAAGCAACCCTAAAATCAAAGTTCCGTGGACATTTGCACTGTCAGAATGCCGACCACGGTTTCTTTGTCATCCGCGGTCATTGTGTCGATTTGCTTAATCGCCGGCGATGAAAGTTACAAGTTGCCAATGACCACTGCGTTTTTCAAATATTGCTCTGTAATCAACCGCACTGCGAAGCTGTGACTTTTTAACAAAGCCGGTATTTCCGTTGGAAAGCTTCACTTTTATAAATGGCGTACCATCACCCCCTTTCAGGGACTTGACGATGTTGTGGTTGAGCGTAGCAATAATTTCGCCAAATTTGCTTGGCCGGTTTCGTAAAGCCACCTTGTCGCCAATTACAAAATAGGTGGTGAAGGCATCTTCTGTTTCCAGAAGTTTAATGGTCCAGGTGTAAGGAGCCCCAAATACTCCAGCTTTTTTAAAGCGTCCCCCCATGCGCAACACTTCTTCCAAAGCATTCCAATAGCTTTCCCGGCGCGTTGCTGCCTCGTGTTTGTATTCATCGGCCAGATTGGCTTCAGTCAGGGTGAGGAAGCCGCGAAATGACTTGCGCCCGGAATGGCCACCGAAACTCAGGTGAACATCTTTTGATGCTTGTGACACAACATAATCCACATCCCGTCTGACAATAGCTTCAATGAGTTTTGCGCGAAAACTGGCAAATGACTGATCTTTTTTAGCCTCGTCTATAGGTAAGGCTATGCGCTGTGCTGCAAAAGCATTTGTAATTTGCAGTAAAAACATTCCCAGAAAAACGGTGGATATGATTTTCTTTATTGGGAAAGTTTTTTGCGTCAAATCAGTTTTCATGGTGGCAACCTCAATAGTATTCAGGGAAATTTCATGTCAACTTGCCTCTAGACCTAATTATATTTGGCTGAACCTCAAATGAATAAGACATTCAGGCTCTGTTTGGTGGCGATCAAATAACGTCCGCCAAATCTCAATCGAATATATGGAAATTAGTCATGGTGAATTATCGCAACAAGAATTTGAATTTGAGCAGAACCCTCGCCAGCGCGGCTGCTATTGGCGGCACGCTTGTGGTTCTTACTATGCACAGCGCCCTTGCCCAAACCGCGGAAGTCGACGCTGATTTCTCCAAATTTTGCCGTCAAAATTTTACCAATAGCGCTTATCAAAAACGCCAACAACCCTGGGGCGTTGAGCATTATTGTTACCAGGGCGCTACCCCGCAGGGCATTGACTTAGCGCAGGCGTGCACGCTTACAACCGGCAATCCGCGTTTCCGGAAATTCGGCGGACGCGTTTTATGTGCAAGCAATAGTCAACAACCTCAATCTTCATCGCAAACAAACATTGCTGATTTGGTGCGCTATTGTGCAACAAAATTCCCCAATAGCGTCTATGAAAAAAGGGCGCAAAGTACAGGCGCTGAACATTACTGCCGGCGTCCGGGTGCCTCAGGTGGATTTACGCTTCAAAATATAGACCTTTCTGATGTCTGCAGTTCGCAAGGTGGAATTGGCAGCTACATCAAATCCGTCGGTAATGTTTTATGCGTTGGCACACCCCAATCAACTCAAAACAATCCACCGGTTGCTCAACGAAAGGCCACAGCTGCCAAAGGTGGCATAGCCACCCATCCCGCCAAAACTGAAAACAGTACGTTGAGCAAGTCATCCGATCACTTGGGCAATGATCCCGCATCCCTGGAAGGGTTTTGGATGATGACCGTCAACAGTATTCGCCAAGGCATGAAAGTCCGCTTGAGTATAAAGGGTGACCGAGTGATCGGCACCATTGTTAGTATCCCTGGCAAGTTAGCACAGGCTGTCCGAAATATGGATGGACTAACAATTGGACAGCCGTTCCTTTACGGCAGTCTCTCCGGCAAAATTCTGACCGGGACAACGAGGATCGGCCTGGCAGCGGCATCACAGATCATGAATGCTCCAGGAAATATCATGTGCAAAGGTTTTGTTGCCAATATCGAAAAGAATCCTCGAAAGTGGATGCCGTACACACTGAAACGAGAGGGCAACACTCTCAAAGGTCATCATCGTTTTGTCGGGGTAACTTATGGATCGCGCGGTTGCGCTACCATAACGGTTCCCGATAATCCGCCAAGGTTTTTAGGTGGGAAGGCGATTTTTGAAATGGTTAAGCAGTAATCATCCCGCCAGAAAAGCTAGTGCTCCGTCATAAATGAGCTTGATGCCGAGGATGAACAAGATGGCGTAGACCAGGCGAAAAAACTTATCGCGTGGGATTTTATTGTGAAGCGCAAAGCCGATATACATGCCCAAGGGCACAAGCGGGCTGAGCGCTAGCGAGGTCAACAAGTTTTCGCGTGTGAACAAGCCGAGATAGCTGTAGGGCACGAGCTTGACATAATTGGCCAAGGTGAACAGGATGATCACGGTTCCTACATAGGCTGATTTTTCAAGCTTGAGCGGCAAAAGATAGACGCTTATGGGCGGGCCGCCGGCGTGTGCCACAAAGCTGGTGAGGCCTGAGACAGTGCCCCAAAATCCGCCTTTGAGCACATTGTTGCTTTTTGGTTTGGCATCTTGATTACGCAGCCAGGTATCAAGGCAAAAACTTATGGCAATGACCCCCACCGCAAATCGGATGATATTGTCATCCAGATATTTGAAGGTGAGCGCGCCGATGGTGATGCCGAATATCATGGCAGGCGCCAAAATGGCCATGGTCTTCCGGTCCCAAGACTTACGATAGCCCCAAATGCCGAACACATCCATGGCACAGAGCAGGGGCAGCAGAATGGCGGCCACTTGTTGTGGTGGTAAAAACAGCGTCATGACGGGCACAGCCAAGATGCCCATGCCGCCGCCGAAAGCCCCTTTGCCAAAGCCCATTAAAATCACAGCGAACACGGCTGCTGCATAAAACAATGGATCTGAAATCACGTGTTGCCCCCGCAGGCATTTTGAACAGGAGGCTGATAAAGCCTTAATCGCTAAACAAAGGCAAGGGGTCTTTAGCCAATATGCGGGATATATTTAGATTAATATCAGCCAGTGATCATATGGCAAGCATAGGGGTTGTGAGCCTGGGATGCCTTTACTGGCGTGTTCATATTGGCCAGCAGTATTAACGCTAGGATGAGCGCAGTTAGCGTTGTCATAATGCGCAGGCTTAAACTGGTATAGGACATATATCCTCTCTTTCGCGCCAGCGCATATGCGCTTTTCAGGCGCTCTATCGATATATAACTCCTATTTAAGAGCAAGAATCTTACTTTTCTCTTAAGCGTATGATTTTATTAAAGTTTTACACGTTTTGCCGTGTTTCAAGCTGGCGTGCCGAGCCCCCTGAGCATGTGCGCGCCTTGGGGGTAGGGACGAGGTGGCTTGTGCCACCGCGCCTCCAGGATAAGGGTTGTTTTGGCTAAGCTTAGCGGAACGCTAAGTCTAACGGAACAATCCGAAAAACCCGCGGCCTCTGCGATAACGTGCCCGCGACCTGTTGTAATAGCTCACCCGGCGGCGATAGGGCTCTTGATAGCTTGCATAACGCTGGCGGCGTGTTCTCCGCTTGCTGCGCGCTGCATATACTGGTTGTTTTTTCACTGTGCCGTTAATGGCAATTTCGGTGCGAAGGCGGCCATGTTGCTTCACAAGCCCATAAAACAATTTGGCATTTTTCGTGGAAAGCCGGACACAGCCATGGGAGGCTGGCTGGCCCAAGCGCCAAAGCGCCTTGGTGCCGTGAACGGCATAGCCGCCATTGTAAAACACAGAATAGGGCATCGGCGTCATTTGATATTTGCGCGAATACCACATTTTGTGCATGCGATAGGGCTTGTGGGAGCCAACGGGCGTGTCATAGCGGCCGCGGCCGGTTGAGACCTTCCAGGAATATTCCTGAATGCCGTTGACAAACACGCTCATGCGTTGGGTTGCCTTGTCAATTTTGGCAACCACAATTGGCTTGAGCATTTCAACTTCTAGAGATTGTGCTGGTGTTGCGACGATGGCCGCAAAAAGAATACCTACTACTGGAAAAACACGCATAACGCTTACCCCACCCCACTAACTTACTTGCACGCATCAAAGGATACAGCCTTGATGTAAATAGCTTACTCAGATGTACTGGCATGCGTCCAGTCATGGCCGCGTGTTTATGTTGGATTGTGGCAGCATTGTGGCTTTTTGGGCACAGAGGGTGGGGGTGTTGGCGATATGGATTGTAAAGAACATATTTCGAACATAGAATTAATAGTGTAATTATATCAATGGGATAAAAATTTACTTGTCATTAAGAACAAAACATGTACATTGAGATTCAACTTACAAGTCGTTGAAACCGCGCAAGCAGTGTGAAATAAGGATGGGGACCAATGTCGAAAAACTCATTACGTGTCGTAGAGAATACAGATATGGATAAAGATAAGGCGCTCGATGCAGCGCTTAGTCAGATTGAACGGGCTTTTGGCAAGGGCTCAATTATGAAGCTTGGCCAGGACCAGATTGTTGAAATTGAAAGTATTTCAACCGGGTGTATTGGACTTGATATCGCCCTTGGTATTGGCGGTTTGCCGCGCGGCCGGGTGGTTGAGGTTTATGGTCCGGAATCTTCGGGCAAGACCACTTTGGCGCTTCATGCCGTAGCCGAAGCTCAAAAGGGCGGTGGTGTTTGTGCTTTTATTGACGCTGAACACGCGCTTGATCCGGTTTATGCCCGCAAACTGGGTGTGGACATAAATGAGCTTTTGATCTCACAGCCCGATTCGGGTGAACAAGCGCTGGAAATTGCCGATACATTGGTGCGCTCAGGCGCTGTCGATATTTTGGTGATTGATTCAGTGGCAGCTTTAACGCCGCGTGCTGAACTGGAAGGCGAAATGGGCGATAGCCTGCCGGGCTTGCAGGCACGCTTGATGAGCCAGGCGTTAAGAAAGCTTACCGCTTCTATTGCCAAGTCCAACACAATGATGATCTTCATCAATCAAATTCGCATGAAGATTGGCGTTATGTTCGGCTCGCCAGAAACCACGACCGGTGGCAATGCGCTAAAATTTTATTCTTCCGTCCGGCTTGATATTCGGCGTATCGGCCAAATTAAAGATCGTGACGAAGTGGTGGGCAATCAAACCCGCGTTAAAGTGGTTAAAAACAAAGTGGCGCCGCCATTTAAGCAAGTTGAATTTGATATCATGTATGGTCAGGGCATTTCCAAAACCGGCGAATTGATTGATCTGGGCGTTAAGGCCGGGATCGTTGAGAAATCCGGTTCCTGGTATTCCTACAATTCCGAGCGCATTGGTCAGGGTCGGGAAAATTCCAAAACATTCCTGGCTGAGAACCCTGATATTGCGGACCAAATCGAAACGGCAATTCGCCAAAATGCAGGCCTGATTGCTGAAGAGCTACTTGCTGCTCCTGAAATTGCGAACGAAGAAGAAGCGATTGAGAGTGACAAGGAAGGTCCCGAAGCGGCAACCTCATAACCAAGGATCCAGCCCAGGATTTCTGGGCTGGTGAAAATCCACCAAACTTTTTGTATTTTACTTGAAACTCTATTACAGCTGCGTCCCCCAGCAGCTTGTGAGTGGCAGGGCCGGTCTTCGGACCGGTTCCTGTTTTTGTGCGTCTGGAAACAGATGTAATAGCAACTTATATTCTTGCTTTCATATGCAGCGTATAGACAGGCAGGAAACGCCCCTGTACAAGCAGTAATGGATAGGTATGCGGGTTGTTTATGGGGCTTTTAATCGGATACGACCCTGCACGCATAGATTGGGCAAACACGAGGGCTAATTAAAGAATAATTATGGCAAGTGTAAACGAGATCAGAACGTCTTTTTTAGATTTTTTCAAGCGTAACGGCCACGAAATAGTGCCGTCGGGACCACTTGTGCCGCTTAATGATCCAACATTGATGTTTACCAATGCGGGCATGGTTCCCTTTAAAAATGTTTTTACCGGTGTTGAAAAACGGCCTTATAGCCGGGCTGCCAGTTCACAGAAATGCGTACGCGCTGGCGGCAAACATAATGATCTCGACAATGTTGGTTATACAGCGCGACATCACACTTTTTTTGAAATGCTCGGCAATTTTTCCTTTGGCGATTATTTCAAAGAAACGGCCATAGAGCTTGCCTGGGAGTTGATGACTAAAGAATTTGCTCTGACGAAAGAGCGTTTATTGGTCACGGTTTTTGCCGAGGATGATGAAGCCTATGATCTTTGGAAGAAGATTGCAGGCTTGCCGGATAGTAAAATCATTCGCATTGCGACCAGCGATAACTTCTGGTCGATGGGAGATACCGGTCCATGCGGCCCGTGTTCTGAAATTTTCTTCGATCATGGTGATAAAATACCAGGTGGTCCTCCCGGCAGTCCGGATGAAGATGGTGATCGGTTCATTGAGATTTGGAATCTGGTTTTCATGCAATATGAAAACATCACGCCTGATGAGCGGATAGATCTGCCACGTCCGTCAATCGATACCGGCATGGGGCTTGAGCGCACAGCGGCCGTTTTACAAGGCACGCATGATAATTATGAAACAGACATGATGCAGGCGCTGATTAAAGCGTCAGTTGATGCTTCAAACGTGCCAGCAGAAGGTAAGCATAATGTCAGTCATAGAGTAATTGCTGACCATTTGCGCTCAACCAGTTTTTTAATAGCTGATGGTGTGTTGCCGTCCAATGAGGGTCGCGGCTATGTGCTGAGACGGATCATGCGCCGTGCTATGCGCCATGCTGAACTGCTTGGCATGAAAGAGCCGCTGATGTGGCAGCTTGTGCCTGCTTTGGTGCATGAGATGGGCCAAGCTTATCCTGAATTGCATCGCGCACAAGCTTTGATCACCGAAACCTTGAAGCTGGAAGAAGCCCGGTTTCGTAAAACGCTCGAACGCGGCCTTAAAATGCTTGATGAAGCCTCAGCCGACCTTAAACAAGGTGACGCTCTGGATGGCGAATTCGCTTTTAAGCTTTATGACACCTATGGTTTTCCACTTGATCTGACGCAGGATGCGCTGAAATCACAGGGAATTAGCGTTGATGTGGATACATTCAATATTGCCATGGAACGGCAACGGACGGAAGCCAGGGCTGCATGGTCAGGTTCGGGAGATGCGGCGACAGAAGACATTTGGTTTCAGATCCGTGAAACTCAAGGTGCCACAGAATTCCTTGGGTATGACACCGAACAAGCGGAAGGTGAAGTGCGCGCTATCCTTGTTGATGGTAAACAAGTGCAAGAGATTAAAAAAGGACAAGAGGCTTATTTGGTGTTGAACCAAACACCATTTTATGGCGAATCAGGAGGCCAGGTAGGTGATACAGGGGTCATGACTTCGCCGGAGGGCGGACGGTTCAAGGTTAGAGATACGCAAAAGAAATTGGGCGACGTTTTCGTCCATTTAGGTGTTGTGGAAGACGGCACGCTTAAGGTTGGTGATGCATTGGAGCTGACGGTTGATCCTGATTTTCGCCAGGGCGTTCGGATCAATCATTCCGCAACTCATTTGTTGCATGAAGCTTTGCGCGAGACGCTTGGTGATCATATTGCCCAAAAAGGCTCACTGGTCGTGCCGGGGCGGTTGCGATTTGATGTTTCTCATCCAAAATCGATGTCGGCAGAAGAACTTCGCGCGGTTGAAGACATCGCCAATCAGGTTGTGTTACAGGATGATGAAGTGACCACGCGATTAATGAGTGTGGATGAGGCGATTGAAGCGGGTGCTATGGCTTTATTTGGTGAAAAATATGGCGATGAAGTCCGTGTGGTTTCAATGGGGCGTAAGAAAGGCCCGGCACAGCAAAATGAAGTGTTTTCGATGGAATTATGCGGTGGCACACATGTGAACCGCACGGGCGAGATTGGCTTGATCAAAATTGTTTCTGAAAGTGCCGTGGCTGCAGGCGTGCGCCGGATTGAAGCGTTGAGCGGACCCCAGGCACGCGACTATCTTGTAGAGCAAGATCAGCGACTTCAAGAAGCGGCCCGTTTGCTGAAAACAAAACCGCAAGATGTGGCATCAAGATTGACAGCTTTGCTGGATGAGCGCAAAGCCCTTGACAGGGCATTGGCAGAAGCCAAGCGTGCCTTGGCACTTGGCGGTGGCAGTGGTGGCGAGAGCAGCGAAAATGGCAGCGAGCAAGACATCGAAGGTTTGAAAGTTATAGCGCGCGCCATTGAGGATATTGATCCTAAAGACTTGCGCGGCCTGGTTGATGACAGCAAAAAACAATTGGGCACAGGCATTGTTGCCATCATTGGGGTGAATGAGGGCAAGGCAGGGTTAGTGGTTGGTGTAACGAAAGATTTAACAGAACATTATGATGCGGTTGAACTGGTGCAAGCTGGGGCAACAGCCCTTGGTGGCAAAGGTGGAGGTGGTAGGCGGGATATGGCCCAGGCAGGCGGGCCTGATGGTGCCAAGGCCCAAGAGGCTCTTGAGGCGATTACCTCTAAAATTGGTGAAATGGCGCGCGGCATATAATCGCCTATGGAAATTCAGGCTTTAATAGTGCGGGGATAAGGTGGCGAAATTACCTGATCATCAGACAAACAGTTTTCGTGTGCGGTTGCATGAAATTCTTGAAGCGAGCCACGCAGACGACATGGTCAGCAAGGTGTTCGATGCTTTTATTATTGCTTTGATCATCCTTAATGTTTTGGCTTTTGCTTTTGAAACCGTTGACAGTGTTGCTGCTGTTTACGGCCATCAACTTGAGATGTTTAATGTTATCTCTGTTGGTATTTTCACTGCTGAATATCTCGCCAGGCTTTGGGTGTGTGTTGAATTGCCACCGCTGAGGCATTTACCGAATTGGCGCGCGCGAATGAGATTTGCACGTAGGCCACTGTTGATTGTTGATCTGCTGGCAATTGCGCCATTTTATCTAAGTTTCCTGTTTGCTTTCGATTTGCGTGTCTTGCGGGTTTTGCGCATGTTGCGATTTTTCAAGCTGGCGCGCTATTCCCCGGCATTGCAGTCGTTGGGACGTGTGCTTGCAAACGAACGCAATGCACTGTTCGGGGCGGCAATCGTGATGCTGTCTCTCATGTTGTTTTCTGCAACGATTATCTATTTTCTCGAACGTGAAGCCCAACCGGATGTTTTTGGCTCCGTGCCGGCGTCTGCCTGGTGGGCTTTGGCAACGCTCACCACAGTGGGCTATGGCGATGTTGTGCCCGTGACGTATTTCGGCAAAATATTCGGGGGGCTGGTCATGATATTCGGGCTTGGCATGTTTGCCTTGCCGATTGGTATTTTGGCCACGGGTTTTTCACAAGAAAGCCACCGGCGTGAATTTGTGGTGACATGGAGCATGGTTGCCCAGGTACCACTTTTTGCCGAGCTTAATGCTGCCTCGATCTCCAAAGTCATGGCTAATTTGCGCGCACAATCTTTCCCTGCCGGTGCCGTTATTATTCGTGAAGATGAACAGATCAATGCGATGTATTTTCTGGCAGCAGGCGAGGTGTTGATCGAATATCCCGCTCACGAACATAAAGTGGAGGCTGGAGAGTTTTTTGGTGAAGACGGTATTTTGGCAGGCAGACAGAGCACGATTAAATCTGTACGTGCGATTGCCAATTGTGATGTGATGATTTTAGACCGGCATGATTTTATGCACCTCATTAGCGACAATAAGGAGTTTGCGTCGCAAATACGCCGGGTGGAACAGGCCCGACGACGCAAAACGCACAAAACAAAATCAACAGCACGCAAGCGCCCGCTGAAACGCCGCGCGCATTAATGCACGCATACTCTTATCCCAAACTATCGCGATAGAAACCGGTTCCCACCCCCGGATCAAGTCCGGGGGCATGCTTTTCGGGAGTATGCATCTTAGCCGCATACTCTTATCCCAAAACCGGTTCCCACTTTTGGGGAGTATGCTTTGTAATAGCAACGCCCGGCGGAGGGCCGGGCGTTGCGCATGTCGTCATATATAGAGCGTGTGGTTTAGCTCATTGCGGCTTGCAGGTTTTCATCCACTTTGTCCAGGAAGCCGGTTGTTGAGAGCCATTTTTGCTCAGGGCCAACGAGCAGCGCTAAATCTTTGGTCATGGAGCCTGATTCAACCGTCTCAACACAAATCCGCTCTAGTGTTCCTGCAAATTTTGCCAATTCCGGCGTGTCATCAAGCTTGGCCCTATGCGCTAGGCCGCGGGTCCAGGCAAAAATAGACGCGATCGAGTTGGTCGAGGTCTCTTCGCCTTTTTGGTGCAGGCGGTAGTGGCGGGTAACCGTGCCGTGGGCGGCTTCTGCTTCAGCTGTCTTGCCGTCGGGTGTCAGTAGAACAGATGTCATAAGGCCAAGAGACCCATAGCCTTGTGCGATCGTGTCGGATTGCACATCACCATCATAGTTCTTACAAGCCCAGACAAATTCACCGCTCCATTTCAAGGCGGCCGCCACCATGTCATCAATCAGGCGATGCTCATAGGTGATGCCAGCAGCTTTAAACTTATCGGCAAATTCCTTGTCGAAGGTTTCCTGAAACAGGTCTTTGAAGCGGCCGTCATAGGCTTTCATAATTGTGTTTTTGGTGGAGAGATAGAGCGGCCACTTGCGGTTGACTGAAAAGGTCATGCAGGCGCGTGCAAAATCAATAATGGATTTATCCAGATTAAACATTGCCATGGCGACGCCGCCGCCGGGATAATCAAACACTTCGCGTTCGATTGTGTCTGAGCCATCCTGCGCTTCCCACTTCAGGGTGAGCTTGCCCTTGCCGGGCACAACAAAATCGGTTGCGCGGTACTGATCACCATAAGCATGGCGGCCAATAACAATCGGCTTGGTCCAGCCTGGCACCAGGCGTGGAACATTTTCGCAAATGATTGGTTCGCGAAACACAACGCCGCCTAAAATGTTGCGGATGGTGCCATTTGGTGAGCGATACATGCGTTTGAGGCCAAACTCCTCAACGCGCGCTTCATCAGGTGTGATGGTGGCGCATTTGATGCCCACGCCGTATTGTTTAATAGCCTCTGCGGCATCAACCGTAATTTGGTCATCGGTGTCATCGCGTGCTTCCATGCCCAAATCGTAATATTTCAAGTCGATGTCGAGATAGGGGTGGATCAGCTTATCTTTGATGAGCTGCCAGATGATGCGCGTCATTTCATCGCCGTCCATTTCGACGACGGGATTTGCAACCTTGATTTTGGACATAAGTGAAGAACCTCGATTGGTCAATTTTTGATGATGTGGCGTTGTGCGCGCCCGGGTTTCAGGCTCTGTAAATCTTGTTAACCAGAAACCTTACAATATTTTCACAGCCCCTATAGCACTGTCTTACGATTGATAAAACCCACTCATTAGCTTAAGGGACATAAAGACTTGGCGTTCGGGCTGTTTGCACCGGATTTAATTCAGTATATGAGTTCATAACGAGAATGGCTGGCAAAAACACAAAACAACAAAGCTCGGAAGAGGGCCCCAGCATTATTCTGGTTGAGCCGCAATTGGGCGCGAATATCGGCACGGCTGTGCGCGCGATGGGTAATTTTGGACTAAACGATTTGCGCCTGGTAGCACCTCGCGACGGCTGGCCGAGCGAATATGCCCAAAAGGCAGCTTCCGGCGCTGACTGGATTTTGGAGGCAGCACGGGTGTTTGACACTGTGGAAGAGGCGGTGGCAGACCTTCATTTCATTTATGCCACCACAGCACGCCCGAGGGATATGGTGAATGAGGTGGTGACACCTGAGCAGGCCGCGCAAAACATTCGAGCGCTCACAGGGCTAGGACAAAAGACGGGTGTTTTGTTTGGCCGCGAGAAATCAGGTCTCACCAATGATCACATAGCCCTTTGCGATGCTATTTTAATGGCGCCGGTAAATCCTCAATTTGCGTCCCTTAATTTGGCTCAATCGGTTTTGCTGATTGGCTATGAATGGTTTAAAGGCTCAGCCGATAGTTTGGGTGATGCCTCGCGTGACGATGGTGGCTTGGCAGGGCCGGGGCTGCGCATGCCCGACACATGGCCTGCGAACAAAAAAGAATTGATGGGATTTTTTGATCATTTGGAAAGCGAGCTGGACGCATCGGGCTTCCTGAAGCCACCTGAAAAACGCCCCGCCATGGTGCGTAATCTTCGCAATATGTTTCAGCGCACAGCCTTGACCGAACAAGATGTGCGCACGCTCAGGGGTGTTGTGTCAGCATTGGTAAAACATAAAAAGGCGGGCAAGCGCGATGGCTGATGATGGCGTGCTGCCGAATGTTCTTGTGTTTGATTCAGGCCTTGGTGGCTTAAGCGTGCTGCGCGCTTTGCGCGATAGTGACCTGAAAGCCCGGTTTATTTATGCGGCGGATAATGCCGCTTTTCCTTATGGAATTTGGTATGAAGATGATCTTAAATCCCGGATCATTGAGGTTATGGGCGTTTTGATTGAGGCTTATGCGCCTGATCTGATTGTGATTGCGTGCAACACAGCCAGCACCCTAGCGCTTGACGGGCTGCGCAAGACGTTCGATGTGCCTTTTGTCGGCACGGTGCCGGCCATTCGCGTGGCCGCCCGCCAGAGCAAAACACGCGTTATTGGTGTTTTGGCAACGCCAGGCACCGCCAAACGGGGTTATACGCATGAATTGATTGATGATTTTGCGGGCAATTGCCATGTTGTGTTGTGCCCAAGTGATCACCTCGCTGAGATGGCGGAGGCAAAGCTTTCCGGACAGCCAGTGGATATGGCTCGCTTGGCACAAGAGATTGCACCTGCTTTTGTGACTTTCAAAGCGGCGCGCACAGATGTGGTTGTCTTGGCGTGTACGCATTATCCGTTTTTGCTTGATGAGCTGCTTGAAGCGGCGCCCTGGGAAGTGAATTTTATTGATCCAGCCCCTGCAATAGCGCGACGCACTGCTGAGGTTTTGGTCGATACTGAGTTTCATTCCGGCCTGCCAAATCTGCCCGAAGATAAGGCAATATTCACCGGCCCGTCGCAAAACATGAAGGCGCTTGGCCAATTGCTTGAAGGCTTTGGGCTTTTGTCTATGGAAACTATATCAATTTCTGACATTTAGAGCGTTTGACAGCGGGCCTAAGCATTGCTATTAGACGCACGCTAACCGTCTTGCCAAAAGGTGAGGTGGTTTATTGCATGCCTGCGGTGCTTTCACTTCAGAAAGAACCTGTCGGTCAAGGTTACGGCCTTGATGCGAGGAGGGCCTGCTTAATATTTATATTGAGTTAAGGAACGATAATGTCCAAACGGATTCAATCCAAACATAAAATCGACCGCCGCCTTGGCGAAAACATCTGGGGACGCCCCAAAAGCCCGGTTAACCGGCGCGAATATGGCCCCGGCGAGCATGGTCAACGCAGACGGCAGAAATTGTCGGATTTCGGCGTTCAATTGCGCGCCAAGCAAAAGCTTAAAGGCTATTACGGCTCCATTACCGAAAAGCAATTCAAAAGCATTTACAAAGCCGCTGACCGGATGCGTGGCGATACCAGTGAAAATCTGATCGGCCTGCTGGAGCGCCGTTTGGACGCGATTGTTTATCGTGCCAAATTTGTGCCAACTGTTTTTGCAGCCCGCCAGTTTGTCAATCATGGCCACATCAAGGTCAATGGCAAGCGCGTCAACATTCCAAGCTATCGGGTGAAAGAAGGCGACGTCGTCGAGGTGAAAGAAAAATCACACGACATGGCCCTGGTCATCGAAGCGGTTCATTCTGCTGAACGCGACACTCCAGAATATATTGATGTGGATCACAAAAAGATGACCGCCAAGCTTGTCCGTGTACCAGCTTTGGGTGATGTGCCATATCCGGTTCAAATGGAACCAAATCTGGTTGTGGAATTTTATTCACGGTAGTTTGTTTCGCTCACGGCTGTTCCAAATGCTGTCGCATTTGGGCCTCCGCGGGGGCGGCCTGACCGGCCGGGGCGCGGTCGCGCCATAGTCCTCGCTCTGCTCGTCCGCCTTTGATACGGGGTAAGCTGTAGGAGTGGTGCGGTCAGGATATTGAAATTAAAAAGCCGTCATGTTTGTGGCGGCTTTTTTATGTCTTTCGCTTGAATAGCAATTCGTGGCCTGCGACCAGGGCACCAATGATAATAAGCGCGCAGGCAAGGCTTAATTGCGGACTGATGATGGCTTTGCCGGCGGCAATCAGCAGCAAAGTTGAGATTAATGGCGTGAAATAGGCGAGTGTGCCCAGCACCTGAATGCGGCCATGTTTGGTGCCGTAATCCCACAGGAAAAAAGCAGCCCCCACGGGGCCAGCCCCCATGGCGAGCGTGGCGAGTATTTGGCCTGTGCTGGGGGTGACAGTTTGCTCAAACGATATGTGACAAATGAAAGCCAGCATTGCCACAAGCCCGCAAAACCCTGAAACACTGGCCGTGGGCACATGGGCAAAACGCCGGTTGAGCACGGAATAGCCCGCCCAAATGACAGCGGCAGCAACAGCTGCGCCATAGCCGATTGCAAAACGCGGGTCAAAGCCCAACTGATCTGGCTTTATCATCAATAAGGCCGCTCCCATTAGCCCTAACGCCGCGCCTGCCACATGGAACCATCTGAGCCGTTCGCCCGGCAGGAAGCTTGAAAACAGCACGATGAGCAATGGCCAGAGATAATTGATGAGGTTGGCCTCGGCAGCAGGTGCTGTGCCCAGTGCCAGAAAATAACAAAAGTGATAGCCAAACAATCCGCCCACGCCGAGTGCCCAAACCGATAAGGATTGTTTCCAGGCAATAAGTGGCGCGCGCTTGGCGATGAGCAAAAAGCCTGTGCTGAAAATGAAAGCGGCGGTAAAGCTCAGGCCTAAAATTTCAAAAGGCGGCAGGCCTTTTGCCAGGGTTGTGAGCAGGGCGAGCGATGACCACAGAATAATGGCGCTGGCACCAATGGCTGTTGCACGAATGCTGTTGGCAGACCTCACCATAATTCGGGCTTGGCAATCATCAGGTAAAACACGGCCAGCAAGGCAATAAACGCGGGCCAGCCAAGGACGAACCATCGTCTCATATAGGTGTAATAAAGTGGCGGCAATGGGTTGTTGGTTTCATGGCTTTCATTGGCGATTTTGGCAATTTTTATCTGCAGCCAGACCACAGGCAGCCAGCAGAGCAGGGCAATGGCGTAAAGCACGTAACTCACACTGAGCCAGGAGCTGTGAGGGCTATAGCCGACATGGGCAATCAGCATGGCACCCGTTACAGGCTGGATGATGCCCGACGGCAGCGTGAACAGCCAGTCGGCAAGCACGACATTGCGGGCAGTGACAGCAATGGCGGCCACATTGCCACGCATGTGTGTGATCCACATCTGAAACGCTGTGCCAAGACCTGTGCCAAACAAGATCGTAGCGCTTAAAATATGGACCCATTTAAGCCAGATATAAGGATCGCTCATCTTTCTTCCTCCAATATGCGATGGATGATGATGAGCATTAATATTGGCAGGTTTTTCAACAATGGACCAAGTGGATCGAGCCATAGGCCAGGGCTTAGGACAGTGAGAGCGCTGCAATAGCCGAGCACCATAAGCATTTGTATCCAATACAAGGTTTTGTATCGCCAGCGCATCAACAAGCCCAAGGCAATGGCCAAATCAGCCAGGCCTGTGAGCTTGGCCAACAAGCCTGCATGTGGCTGTAATTCCGGCAGCGCTGAAAACAGATGCTGAAGCTGGTCGGGCGGTAAAAACAGGCCCATGAGGCCTGACCAGAGCCAGATGAGGATGAGGGTTATATGTATCAGAGGGCGGGCGGCATAAAGCCGTGCGTGCCAAAGCGCATCGGCATTTGAGGGCTCATTTATGAGCATTGATTGGAAGCTCTTGGGTGTAAGCCCGGTTGTACGCTGATAGGCTTTGAAGTCAGCCAAGGGGCTGTCGTTGATTTGTTGCAGGGCTGTTGTGGCCAGCGGGCCTTTGCCGAATATATCGCCGAGCCTGGCAGCAGACGTGATTAATCCTTTTGGCATTTGAATGAATTTTGTGCTGGGCAAGCCCAACCAGGCGCGCCATTGGCTGGTAATCTCACGCACGGTCATGATGTCTGGTCCGCAGGGGCTTATGATTTTTTTTGCAAGCTTCTTGGTTTTGATCGCCAGTAGGACACATTCACAAAGATCATTGATGTGAATGGGTTGGAATTTTTGATCACCCTTGCCGATCAGAGGAATGAAAAACGGGGATGCCGCCAAGGCCCTGAGCATGGCTGTACCGCCATAGCTGTCACGGCCATAAACCAAGGATGGCCGCAAGATGGTCCAGTCGATTTTCAGTGTTTCAAGGTAATCATCCGCCTGGCGTTTGGTTCTCGCAAAATCAGATGTGCCTTCGACACCAATGGCGGATATCTGGATGATTTTTTTTGTTTTGGCTAAAACACAGGCATCAAACAGGGCAATGGGAGCCTGGGCATGAATGGAACTGAGTTTTTGCCCGTGGCGGGTCTGCAAAAGGCCGGCGCAATTGATCACCACGTCAATTTTCTTGAGCAATTCTTGCCAGTCTGACGGCTTGGTGAAGCGATTGAGATCGGCAAAGACGGCTTGAATTACCGGAAAACGGCGTTTGAGTTTTTCTGGATCACGCACGGCGGCTTTTACGTCATGGCCTGCTTGCAAGAGCTGTGCTGTGAGGTGGCTGCCGATAAAGCCATTGGCGCCTGTGATCAGGATGCGCATGGGTGGGCACGAAAAAAGCCGCAAACATCACGTGCTTGCGGCTTTTCTCTCAAAATATGATTCAAGTTTTTATGCTTCTGCAGGAACGACACCAGCCTGTTCCAAATGTGGTGCAAGCTCGTTGTTTTCGAACATTTCGCGTATAATATCGCAGCCGCCGACAAATTCGCCTTTTACATAGAGCTGCGGCACGGTTGGCCAATTAGTGAATTCTTTAATGCCATCGCGCACTTCGTCGTCTTCCAAAACATTGACGCCCACAAAGGGCACACCAACATTATCGAGAATTTGCACCACCTGGCTGGAAAAGCCGCATTGGGGAAATTGCGGGGTGCCTTTCATGAACAACACCACATCATTGTTGCTGACCGCTTCCTTGATCCATGTTTTAATTTCGCTATCGCTCATTTTCTCAGTCCTAGTTTTGTCCACTCATTGCTCTTTCATCGCTTTGATTGGATCAGTCTTCCTCAGGTGGGGCCGATGTTTGTAAAGCCAAGGCGTGCAATACGGTTCCCATATTGCCCTGTAAAGCTTGATAAACCATTTGATGCTGCTGCACGCGTGATTTGCCTTTAAAAGCCGAGCTTACGATCGATGCGGAATAATGATCGCCATCACCGCGTAAATCGGTGATATTGACCTCTGCATCAGGAAAACTTTCCTTGATCATGTTTACGATTTCGCCGGCTTCCATCGGCATATGTTTGATCTCCATACATGACTTGCAACAGCCATTTCGCCAGTGTTGTCGAGACTTTAGCGCGTGTTCATGTAATTCGGCAACCAGTCTTCGTGGGCTTGTGCCAAATCTTTAAGAGATATGGGGTTTTTGCCCTCAATGGTCAATGTTAAGCCGGATATAGACCCAAGCCTGCGGGCTGTGATGTTGTCTGTCTGGGCTTGCTCCAAAATATCATCTGCGTCAGTTGCACTGGCTGCAATAATATAGCGGCCCTGGTCCTCACCGAATAATATGGCGTGTGCGGGCAGGGGGCTTTTGCCCAGGGTAATATCGGCACCCAAATTACCGGCCATGGCCATTTCGGCAATGGCAACATAAAGCCCGCCATCGGAGCAATCGTGAACGGCATTTACCTGGGCGTTGCGAATAAGGGTGCGGATAAAATCGCCGGTGGCTTTTTCTTTTGCCAAATCAACCGGCGGGGGCGGGCCTTTATTTTGGCCTACAATATCGCGCAGATAAATTGACTGGCCCAAGGCGCCGTGCTCTTCGCCCAGCAGGATCAGGACATCGCCTTCTTGTTTTAGCGCCGGGTTCATGCGCTTGTCTAAATCGGGCAAGAGGCCGACACCGCCAACAGCGGGGGTGGGTAGGATCGCTTGCGATTGGGTTTCATTGTAAAACGAGACATTGCCGGACACGACCGGGAAGGAAAGTTCTGCGCAGGCTTTGCTCATGCCTTCCACGGCGCCGACAAATTGACCCATGATTTCAGGATTTTCCGGTGAGCCAAAATTAAGACAATCCGTTATGGCTAAAGGATCGGCACCAACAGCAGTTAAGTTGCGCCAGGCTTCGGCAACGGCCTGCTTGCCGCCTTCATAAGGATCGGATTTGACGTAGCGCGGGGTAACGTCAGTGGTCACAGCCAAGCCCTTATTGGTGCCATGCACGCGCACCACACCGGCATCGGCTCCTGGGCGTTGAATGGTGTCGCCCATGACCATGTGATCATATTGCTCCCACACCCAGCGTCTGGAGCACATATCCGGTAAGGCCATCATTTTAAGCAATGTGTCAGACAGGCTATTGGGTGCTGGGACGTCTTGAGGATCAAGCGGGTCTTGTTTTGGCGTTTCAACCCATTCGCGCTCATAAATTGGCGCACCATCGCCAAGGGTTTTAAGCGGCAGATCGGTTTTCATGTCGCCTTGGTGATGTACCACCAGACGGCCTGTGTCTGTGGTGTGGCCGATCACGGCGAAATCCAGCTGCCATTTTTCAAAGATCGCACGCGCCAGGTCTTCCCGTCCGGGTTTTATGACCATCAACATGCGTTCCTGGCTTTCAGACAGCATCATCTCATAAGCCGTCATATTGGTCTCGCGTTGCGGCACCTGATCAAGATCCAGCTCAATGCCGACCCCGCCCTTATCCGCCATTTCAACGGAGGAGGACGTGAGGCCCGCGGCCCCCATGTCTTGTATGCCGATAATCGCATCCTGGGCCATCAGCTCAAGGCAGGCTTCAAGCAGAAGTTTTTCGGTGAACGGGTCGCCGACTTGCACGGTGGGGCGTTTTTCTTCTGTGTCCTGGTCAAATTCAGCGGACGCCATGGTGGCGCCATGAATGCCGTCGCGCCCAGTTTTGGCGCCAACATAAACCACAGGGTTGCCAACACCGGTGGCGGCTGCATAAAAGATTTTATCGGTGTTGGCCAAGCCGACGCACATGGCGTTGACCAGAATATTGCCATTATAGCTTTTGTCGAAATTAACCTCGCCACCGACAGTCGGAACACCGAAGCAATTGCCATAGCCACCAATGCCTTCAATGACGCCTGAGACCAGATGGCGGGTTTTTTCGTGATCAGGCGCGCCAAAGCGCAAGGCGTTGAGATTGGCAACAGGGCGCGCGCCCATGGTGAACACATCGCGCATGATGCCGCCAACGCCGGTGGCAGCGCCCTGATAGGGTTCGATGTAAGAGGGGTGGTTGTGGCTTTCCATTTTGAAAATGGCGGCCTGGCCGTCGCCTATGTCGACGATGCCGGCATTTTCGCCGGGGCCACAGATCACTTGGGGACCTTCGGTCGGGAATTTTTTCAAATGCACGCGCGATGATTTATACGAGCAATGTTCCGACCACATGACCGAGAAAATGCCAAGCTCGGTCAGGCTGGGCACCCGGCCGAGTTCTTGCAAAATCCAGTCATATTCTTCTTGTGAGAGGCCGTGCGCCTTTATCACTTCGGCTGAATGATTATTTGTCTCAAGAGGTGACATGCTGGTTTGCGGGTTCATGACAGCGCCTCCACCAAAGACGCAAACATTGGTGCGCCATCTGTGCCGCCGAGTGCCTCTTCGGCCAAGCGTTCGGGGTGCGGCATTAGGCCCAATACGGTTCGTTGCTCATTGTATATGCCGGCAATATTGCGTGCAGCGCCATTAGGATTGTTGTCGTTTGTAACATAACCATCTTGTCCGCAATATCGCATGGCCACGAGGTTTTCACCTTCAAGCCTGTTAAGCGTTCCCTCATCGGTATAATAATTACCATCGTGGTGGGCCACGGGAATGCGGATCACGGCGTTTTTATCATAAGCATTGGTGAAGGGCGTATCGTTACGCTCAACGCGCAGGTGCACATCCTTGCAGATGAATTTAAGCGAGGCATTGCGCATCAACACACCCGGCAGCAAACCGGTTTCGGTCAGGATTTGAAAGCCATTGCAAATGCCAAGCACCGCTGTGCCGCGTTTGGCACGCGCTACCACGTCTCGCATGATGGGAGAGTGGGCCGCCATCGCTCCGCAGCGCAGATAGTCCCCATAGGAAAAACCGCCGGGCAAAACGATCAGATCGCAATCGGGCAGGCTGCCGTCGCCGTGCCAGACCATTTCGGGGGCTATACCGGTTGCGTGCTCAAGGCTTACCGCAACGTCCCGGTCGCAGTTGGATGCCGGAAACACGACGACACACGCCTTCATGCGTCCTCCAGTTCGATTTCGTAATCTTCAATCACGGTATTGGCCAAAAGGCTCTTGCACATGTCTTCCAGTTCTGCGCGGGCTTTGCCGGCATCTGTTTGCGAAAGCTCAAGCTCAATCAATTTGCCCTGGCGCACATTGTCGACGCCGCTAAAGCCAAGCCCTGAAAGGGCTTGTTCAATGGCTTTGCCTTGTGGGTCCAGGACCCCATTCTTAAGTGTGATTTTGATAAGAGCTTTCATAAGGTCGCGTCACCTTTTTTATTCTTTAGCAAGGGTCATTTTTTGACCAGAATAGGGCCCTTGCCTTTTGGCTTTTCATTTTCAAACAGAATGCCAAGCCTGCGGGCAACTTCCTGATAGGCCTCCATCAGCCCGCCCAGGTCTTGCCGGAAGCGGTCTTTGTCCATTTTTTCATTGGTATCGGTATCCCACAGGCGGCACGAATCGGGACTGATTTCATCTGCGAGCACGGTGCGCACCATGTCGTTTTCATACAATCTGCCAAATTCAATTTTAAAATCCACCAACTGGATGCCGATGCCTCGAAAGAGACCTGCTAGATAATCATTGGTTCTCAGGCTCATGGCCATCATGTCTTCTATTTCTTGCGGGCTTGCCCAGCCAAAGGCTGTGATGTGCTCTTCAGAGATCAAAGGATCGCCAAGCTCGTCGGATTTGAGGTAAAACTCGACAATTGAGCGCGGCAGATTGTCGCCCTCCTTAAGGCCTAACCGTTTTACCAGACTGCCAGCGGCGACATTGCGCACTACAACTTCTATGGGAATTATCTCAACTTCGCGGATCAATTGCTCGCGCATATTGAGACGCTTGATAAAATGAGTCGGAATACCGATTTCATTCAGCCGGGTGAAGATAAACTCGGAGATGCGGTTGTTGATCACACCCTTGCCATCGATTACGGTGTGTTTTTCCGCGTTGAAGGCTGTGGCATCATCCTTGAAATGTTGCACCAATGTGCCAGGCTCTGGCCCTTCATAAAGGATTTTGGCCTTGCCTTCATAAATGCGGCGACGGCTACGAGACATAGCGGTAAGTCCTAAAAATGCGCACGTGATAATTTTGCTGGTTGGTCAAGGTTTAGTTTTTCAGCCTCAAACCTGAATTATGCTCACTACGCGCTCTTGGTACGGCTATAGAGCGTAAGCGTCAAGCGAGAATGCTTATTCATCAGCAACACATTTCTTATCTAACTCTATATTGATCTTATTTGGCGTGCAGGCTATCCCTATATTCAAAGATAACGGAAATTTTTAAGGAGCATTCGTTTTATGTCTACGTTTGATAAGCGTGAGAAAGGGTTTGAGAATAAATTTGCCCATGATCAGGAGCTTGAGTTTAAGGCGGCTGCCCGGCGCAATAAATTATTAGGCCTGTGGGCTGCGGAAAAATTGGGCCTTGAAGGTGCTGCAGCCGATAGCTATGCCAAAGAGGTTATTAAATCTGATTTTGAAGAAGCCGGTGATGAAGATGTGTTTCGCAAGATCCGCAAGGATTTCGATGAAGAGAATGTCACTCAATCCGACCATCAAATCAGGCGGACTATGGATGAACTCATGGCTGAGGCTGTGAAGCAAGTTACCGAGTAATTAAAAGACGTTTTTTTATATCTCATTTCGAGGCCATTTGATCGCTCTTTCATGTGGCCCCGTGGAGGCATTTCATGAACATCGATAAATTGGTGGATTGCTTGTTGTCTGTCGCTCCATTGGAGCAGGTTACTGATAAGTATTTTTCCTATTCGCGCCAGGTTGTGGAGAAGTTTGGTGAAGCGGAAGTGATCTACGCGGTGTTTATGCGCAGGCGTGTGATTGCGGCGTGTGAACCCGCAATCCAACTTATCCAACGATTGGTGCCTGAAGCTGAGATCACGAAATTTTACGACGAGGGCGAGATCGTGCCTTCCGAGGAAAAATTGTTCGAGGTTAAAGGGCCATATTCGAAACTGTCTGAAGTTGAGACCGTGATGCTGCAGAAGGTGGGCATTCCTTGTGTGTCGGCCAATAACGCCTATGAAATGTGCCGGGCGATGCCAAATGCAGCCTTCATGGACATGCATGCCCGCCATGGGGCAGGGGTTGAGATGAACCTGCTTGCAGCCTATGGGGCGGCCATCGGCAGCAAAACGGCTCAGTCACAAGAAAATAAAACCAAAGGTTTTATTGGCTCCTCTCAAGACCTAACAGCGTCTTTGTTTGGGGCTGAAAAAGGCATGGGCACTATGCCTCATGCGCTGATTGGCTATGCCGATGGCGATGTTCTCAAGGCCACTAAGATGTTTGTTGAAACGGTGACAGATGCACCTGTCATTGTCTCTCTGGTTGATTATGCGGGCCTTGAGGTGACTGATTCGTTGCGTTGTGCACAATGGTTTTATGAAGAGGTGAAATTGGATAAACAAGGCAAGCAATTTGGCGTCAGATTAGATACCCATGGCGGGCGTTTTGCCGAGGGGCTTGATTTTGAAAGCTCGGTTGATGTGGTGGGCGATTGGCTGAAAGTGCATGGTGAATATAACATTGTAGAAAAGGTGCTGGGCACACGCGCCTTCCAGCTCGATTATAATGATATTATTGTCGACCATGTGCGGCGAACGCTATTTGGCAAAGGGGTTTCTGTGGCTGCTGTCATTCATGTGCGCCGGGCATTGGATGAGGCTGGTTTTAAGGATGCACAAATGGTGGTGTCGTCTGGCTTTGATGCGCAAAAATGCCTGGTCATGGGGGCTGCTAATGCGCCGGTAAATCTGGTGGGGACAGGCAGCTATTTGCCTACGACTTTAAGCGAGACCTATTCGACCGCAGATATTGTGAGTTATGACGGCAAGGCGCGTACTAAACTTGGGCGTGAGCACCTGTTTGACTAGAGTGTTGATCTGATTAATCAGATCAACACTCTGGCTGGTTTGCTTGTAGAGTTTTATTTAGGTTGTATTTTATAATTCGCGCTGCCGTTCATTCGAACGCCATCAGGACCCTGATTTGGCCGTCTGTGATAATTATTCGTCCTTACTGAAATGCGCGTCATTGTGCAGGTTTCAGCAATCGTCTCACGGATAATTTGGCATTCTTTACTGGCCATAGAGTAAATTATGCGACGGCCTTTTTCCTGCAATTTAGCTGAGCTTTCAGCGTTGGCGCTGTCGCCGGGCACGAAAATACCATATGTGACACTTACCGTCACAGGCCGTGGGTGTGAGGACATTTGACTGGCCGAACTTGCCTGGATACTTGGCAGCAGGGTCAAGCCCGCGGCAATTGCAATCATTGATAGAGTGGCGGATTTCATCTGACGCTTCCCTTATTAGTCCTTTTACATGTGGGGACTATAAGAACATCAGGTGAATTTCCGGTGAAATTATGTCGTTAATTGTTGCTAAACACGCGCGCGAAAATGTCATCAACGTGTTTGGTGTGATAGCCAAGGTCAAACAATGCTTCGAGAGCGTCGTTGCTCAGTGCGTTTGAAACTTCAGAATCAGCTTTAAGTTCGCTTAAGAAGTCCTTGTTATCTTGCCATACTTTCATGGCATTGCGCTGCACCAAAAGATAAGCCTGTTCGCGGTCAATACCGGCTTGGGTCAAGGCCAATAAAACGCGTTGGGAGTGAATGAGGCCGCCAAGTTTGTTCATATTGGCCAGCATATTGTCTGGATAGACAACCAGTTTGTCGATCACGCCAGTGAGCCTGACCAAGGCAAAATCAAGGGTTACCGTTGCATCCGGCCCAATGCCGCGCTCAACGGAAGAGTGTGAGATGTCGCGTTCATGCCATAAAGCGACATTTTCCAGGGCCGGGGTCACACTTGAACGCACCAGCCTTGCAAGACCAGTTAAGTTCTCGGTGAGTACCGGATTGCGCTTGTGCGGCATGGCAGATGAGCCTTTTTGGCCTTTGGAGAAGAATTCTTCAACTTCCAGCACTTCAGTGCGTTGCAAATGCCGGATTTCAGTGGCGAGGCGCTCAATGGAACTGGCAATCACGCCCAAAGTTGCAAAAAACATGGCGTGGCGGTCGCGGGGAATAATTTGGGTGGAGACGGGCTCACTCTCAAGGTTCATGGCTTTGGCCACATGGGCTTCGACCTTGGGGTCAATATTGGCAAAGGTGCCGACAGCGCCTGAAATTTTTACCGTGGCGATCTCTTTGCGCGCGGCAATAAGCCGGGTGCGGCAGCGGTCAAATTCGGCATAGGCTTGGGCCAGTTTCAGGCCGAAAGTCGTGGGCTCGGCATGAATACCATGGCTGCGGCCGACACAAACCGTGTCTTTATGTTCCATGGCCCTGCGTTTAAGCGCTTCAAGCAGGTCATCCATATCCTTGAGCAAGAGGTCAGCTGCCTTGGTCAGCTGAATGTTGAAGCAGGTATCAAGCACGTCCGATGAGGTCATGCCCTGGTGTACGAAGCGGGCCTCTTCGCCGACGATTTCAGCAAGGTGGGTTAAAAAAGCTATGACATCATGTTTGACTTCTGCTTCGATTTCATCGATCCGGGCGATGTCGAATTCAGCGTCTTTGCCGCGTTGCCAAATGGTCATGGCAGCCTCTTTGGGTATAACACCAAGTTCTGCCAAGGCATCGCAGGCATGGGCCTCGATTTCAAACCAGATCCGGTATTTGCTCTCAGGTGTCCAGATTTGCACCATTTCGGGGCGCGTATAACGCGGGATCATGACGTCTATCCTTTATGCAATAAGCTAGAGCATGTAGCAGATGCGGCAACAAGGCTCAATCGTGTGTCTGTTTTATATCGGATTTACCAACATAAACTCTTTAAAGAGTGCCGGTTTGCAGGCTTTAGTTGATGGGCATTGGCACAGCTAGAAAACGCCTGTCCGGTCCTTCAAACCCTCGTTGGAACAGACTGATGAGGGCGACAAATACGGTTTGTTTTGCAGAAATATCATGGGCAATAATATCTGAAATACCATAATCTATCGGGCAAATGCGGGATGTTGGCACAACATTGTCCCTATAAATTTCACGCGGCTTGCCTTTTGCGGGTAATAAAGTCAGGGTAAATCCTTTGGCCATTTTGGCAAAGGCTTCACAGGACGCAACGGGGGGAAGGTCGAAAACTTCAAGTTTGAGTGTCACAATGCCCTCAGGTGGTGTGTAAAAATTTGGTTTGAAAACCATGGATTTTGCAGGCTCACCCAATTCTCCGATCTGACGGCTGGCAATAAGGCGACCCGGCTCGCTGATTTTAAACTTGTCCAGCATTGGCTGTGCCATTTTCCTGACTTCATCGCGGACGGCCTGGGGAGAGGATGCTTCCTTGTCGTGTCTTACATGAAGCGGGGTTCCTTGCACCCAGCGGTCTTCTTTGAGGTCAGTTATGAAGATGTCCGCATAGGGAAAGCCAGAGCCATCTTGTATGCCAAATTGTTCGAAAGCGAAATAGCGGCCATCTGCCGAGAACCCGATGATGCGGCGTTCAGCTGCCTCATTGGCCAGGCTTGCTGAGATGTTAATTGCGACACAAAAGAGAGTTGCGATCAGAGCGATAAGAAGGCGGTAGAAATTTTGCGCCATTATTCCGTCACCCTTACATTTTTACGATACTAATGTTGCTATCATACTATCATGACTGGTTTTTTTAAACCATATTGGTAGCTTATACAGCGCAATTTCTCACATAGTTTGGTGTTATGACAATTCCCATCGTTTTAACAATTGCCGGGTCTGATTCAAGTGGCGGTGCCGGCATTCAGGCTGATCTGAAAACCTTTGCGGCACATAAAACCTATGGTGCCAGCGCCATTACAGCATTGACGGCGCAAAACACGCGAGGTGTTGAAGAGATATATCCTGTCGGCGCTGAATTTGTAACTGCGCAAATTGACGCTATTTTTAAGGACCTTGCAATTGTTGCCGTGAAAATAGGCATGCTGGCGAGTGCCGAGATTGTTGACGCTGTGGGGATAAGTCTTATGCGCTATGAGCCTGCGCATATTGTGCTTGATCCGGTTATGGTGGCAACCAGTGGTGATGAGCTGGCAGGTGGCGGCACGTCAGAGGCGATCATCACCAAGCTTGTGCCGTTGGCAAGCATAATCACGCCGAATATTTTAGAGGCATCTCTTATGCTGAATGAGCCCCAAATTTCAACTGTGCAAGATATGGATGGCTGCGCCAAGGATTTGTTGAAGCTTGGCGCCAAAGCTGTGTTGCTGACGGGGGGAGACCTGAGCGATGCAATGGCCATAGATGTGCTGGATGATGGTGCTAAATCTCATATGATTGAGGCCAAGCGTATCAACACCCGCAATACCCATGGCACGGGATGCACATTATCATCAGCGATTGCGGCCAATTTGGCTCATGGGGCCAGTTTGGAGAACGCTGTGCGAGCCGCCAAAGATTATGTAACCCAGGCACTCATTAAGGCTGATGAGCTTGAAATTGGCCATGGGGCAGGGCCGCTCAATCACTTTCACGCGCTTTGGAAAGACTGAAGGCTGCACATAACACAGTGTTTAGAACAGCCCTTCGATCTCGCCAGCGTCATTTAAGCCGATGCTGTTTGCTGCTGGCACGCGGGGCAGGCCTGGCATCGTCATGATGTCGCCGCAGACCACAACGAGAAATTCAGCGCCATTTGACAACCGGACTTCACGAATTGGCACCACATGGTTGCTTGGGGCGCCTTTCAACAATGGGTCTGAGGAAAAACTATATTGGGTCTTGGCCATGCAAATTGGAAATTCGCCAAAACCTGATTTCTGGTATTCGGCAATCTGGGCGCGCACCTTGGTGTCGGCAACAATTTCTTCAGCGCCATATATGGAAGTTGCAATGGTTTCAATCTTGTCCCACAGCGGCACTTCATCTTTATAAAGCGGCTCAAAAGAAGCTTTGCCACTGTCGGCATGTTTTACAATAGCTTCTGCCAGTCCAGTTGCCCCGGCTCCGCCATGTTCCCAATGGGTGCATTCGTGAACTTCAATGTCAATTTCACCACATAGAGCCCGTACGGCATCCATTTCTGCGTCGGTGTCTGAAGTAAAGCGATTGATTGCAACAACGACCGGCACACCGAACTTGCGCAGGTTTTGTACGTGGCGTGTAAGATTGGCGCCACCCTTGTTGACGGCTTCAACATTTTCCTGTTGCAGATCATCTTTAGCCACGCCGCCGTGTGATTTAAGCGCCCTGACGGTAGCTACAATGGCTACGGCATCGGGTTTCAAGCCTGCCTTTCGGCATTTGATGTCGAAGAATTTCTCAGCACCAAGGTCAGCACCAAAACCTGCTTCAGTGACAACATAATCAGCCATCTTTAGAGCCGTTTTTGTAGCGATTGCTGAATTGCACCCATGGGCAATATTGGCAAATGGACCGCCGTGAATAAATGCCGGATTGTTTTCCAGTGTTTGCACCAGATTTGGCATGAAGGCATCTTTTAACAATGCGGTCATTGGGCCTTCAGCTTTAAGGTCTCTGGCGTAAACATTTTCACGGTCACGGGTTTGACCTACAATAATGTTGCCAAGCCTGCGGGCTAGATCTTTGAGATCTGTGGCCAGACAGAAGATTGCCATGACTTCTGAGGCGACAGTGATGTCAAAGCCAGCTTCACGTGGAGACCCATTGGCCACGCCGCCAAGAGAGCTCACAATTTGTCTTAGCGCCCGGTCATTCATGTCCACGACGCGACGCCAGGTTATACGCCTGTCATCAAGTTTTGAGGGATTGCCCCAGTACATGTGATTGTCAATGAGGGCTGCCAGCAGGTTGTTTGCAGCGCCAATGGCGTGGAAATCGCCGGTGAAATGAAGGTTGATGTCCTCCATGGGGATCACTTGAGAATTACCGCCGCCAGCTGCGCCACCCTTCATGCCAAAACAGGGGCCAAGTGACGGTTCGCGCAGGCAAATCATGGCCTTTTTGCCGATTTTGTTGAGCGCATCGCCCAAACCAACAGTGGTGGTGGTTTTGCCTTCACCGGCAGCGGTTGGCGAAATGGCGGTGACCAGGATCAGCTTGCCATCAGGCTTGTCTTGCAAAGACTTGATGTGATCGTAGGACAGTTTTGCCTTATAGGGGCCATATCTCAGCAAGGCATCATCCGGGATGTTGAGCTTGGCGCCGATCTCTTCAATTTTTTCATGCGATGCCGCGCGGGCAATTTCAATATCACTCTTCATATTCTATCCAGATTCCTGTTTTTGATGCCAGCATCACTATGCCTGAAATTATTTAACGCATTCATCTACCTTGCCAATAATAGGCTGTCCACTGCTGATTTGCTGTGGCGCGCAAAATCCTATTAAGCACGGGCATTTGTTTTCATCATTTTGTTGTGCATATTTTCAGGGGTAAGTGAGTGTGCCCACTGGCGTTCTAAAACGCTTTGAAGGTGATCACGGTGTAGGTGTCTTGAATACCGTCGAATTGGTGGAGCTTTTCGTTCACGAAATGGCCGATATCGGCATCATCATCAATATAGAATTTGACGAGAAGATCATAATCACCGGCTGTGGAATAGATTTCCGAGGCAATCTCGGCAGTGGCAATTTGACCGGCAACCTCATAGGCCTTGCCGAGCTTGCATTTGATTTGAACGAAAAAAGGCTTCATGAGGCTATCCGATTTATGTTTGCGCTTTGGTTATTTTTACACGGCAAGGCCTGTGCAGGGAAGACAAGAAATGGTCACCAGGCAATCCTTCGCCATGATCTCTTAAATTATGAGACCGGATGCTGGTTATGAACGGTCACGAATATCGCCGGGGTTAGATCCTGTTTGGACGGGGTGGCCATCGCGTCGCCACCAATCCAAACCACCAAGCAGTTCCTTCACAGTGGCGCCAAAATGAGCAAGTTTATACGCACCTTTGGTTGAAGCGTTACATCCAATCCCGTCACAATAAACAACATAAATCTTGCTTGGGTCTAATTTTGCGACAGATGCATTGGTCATCTCCTTGTGGGGCAAGGAAATTGCTCCGGGTATATGACCTTGAGCGAAGGCGTCTTTAGAGCGGGCATCAACAACCACTATCGCTGGATGACCGGCTTTTAAATCAACCGCCAAATCCCAGGAATCGGTATGAAAACGTAATTTTTCCATCATAAATTTCGCCGTCTGCCCTGGCTCCGGTGTGCCGTTTTCAAGAACTGACGAGTCAATCTTGAGATTCTTAATATTATCTTTCATGATCATCTCACCCTTTCAAAGCGAACGTTGTGTTGGATTTTGCATGAAAATTTTACATCGGTTGGTTGAGCGTGGGAAGACTAGAGATGGCCATATCTCATTCATCTTGAAAAAGCGGCCGCAAACTAAAAGGCCCGCAGTTAACTGCGGGCCTTTGTTCGTATTCAAATAATTATGCGTTATAATTATTTGATGTAGTCATATTTGCCGTTCTTCCATTCATAGAAAACATAACCCGGCAAAGACACGTCACCTTTTTTATCGAAGCTCAGCTGGCCGATAACCGTGTTGAACTTGTTTGCGTTCAGAGCTTTCATCACGGATGCCGGTTTCGCAGAACCTGATTTTTTAGCAGCGTCCGCCCAGGCTTGAACAGCGGCATAGGTGTAAAGCACATAACCTTCCGGCTCGATCTTCTTGGCACGGAACACTTTTACCAAAGATGCAGCGATAGGGTTTTTGCGCGGATCAGGGCTGAACGTCATCAGCGTGCCTTCACCGGCTTTACCCGTGATTGACCAATATTCTTGTGTTACCAATGCATCGCCGGAAATCAACACTGTTTTCAAGCCTTGGTCGCGCATTTGGCGCACGATCAGGCCTGCTTCGGTGTGATAACCGCCAACGTAAAGTGCATCAATCTTGTTGAGCTTTAGTTTGGAAACAAGGGCTGAATAGTCTTTTTCGCCAGCTGTATAGGCTTCATAGAGTGCTTCTTTTTTGCCAGTGGCATTGAGCGTTTTGCGGGTTTCATCCGCCAGGCCTTTACCGTAAGCGGTTTTGTCATGAATGATGGCAATGTTTTTGCCGCCAAAACGCTTTTTCAGGAAAGTACCCGCAACAAGACCTTGCTGGTCGTCACGACCGCAGACACGAAAGATATTCGGGCCAGGGCGTTCATCAGTATATTTTGGATTGGTAGAGGCAGGAGAAATTTGGATGATGCCTTCTTCTGCATAAACCTTGGAAGCGGGGATGGAGGTGGATGAGCAGAAATGACCTGCAACGAACACCACGCCTTTGGTTGCCAATTGGTTGGCCACAGCCACAGCTTGTTTGGCGTCACATGCATCGTCGCCCACTTCAAGCTTAAGCTTTTGGCCAAGCACGCCGCCGGCTTTGTTGATGTCGGCAACCGCTTGTTCAGCGCCAGCCTTCATTTGTGCACCGAAACTTGCATATTGACCGGTGATAGGTCCGGCCACGGCAATTGTGATGTCGGCCTTGGCCGTTGTTGCTGCTGCCAGGCCCATGCTTAAGGCGAGCCCTGTTAGTAAGATTTTCTTCATTGTCCACTCCTCTCTATACAGTCGACTGTTGATACTTGCTTAATGCTCCAATGCGCCATGGGTTGCTCCCATGTGCGTTAGACTATCTTGCGCCAGGAAAACGGACTGGTCCGTTCAAATTCCCAAGCATATTGGGTCACCATTTGTGTGGCCCGTGTTAAGCGGTAGCCCAAATAAGCTGCCACAAATAAAATCAAGGTGTCCGTTATATAATAGTGTAACGACAAAAGCGTGCCTTCAAAAAGGGCAAAATGAAAAAACCTTAACGCCAGCCCCATTAGGCTCATGTATAAAATGATTTGCCAGGTTGGCCGCCAGCCCGTCGCCAAGGCGCGACCGGCAAGCCAAGCTGCCCCGCCACCGATGATGATGGTGAGGCATAAAAACACCCAAGGCGATTTTTCAACAAACAGCGACATCATTTCAGATTTGGTTTTAACCACCCTCCAGGTAAGCGGCACGTACTTCTTCTTTTGACAATAATTCTTCACCCGTTCCGGTCATGGAAATCAAGCCATTGACCATCACATAACCGCGATCTGCCAATCTCAAGGCATGATACGCATTTTGTTCAACCAAAAACACCGTTAATCCTTGGGATTGGTTAAGCTCTTTGATTACGTCAAAAATTTGACCGATGATAATTGGCGCCAAACCCAATGATGGCTCATCTAACAATAACAGCTTGGGACGGCCCATTAAGGCGCGGGCGATTGCCAGCATTTGTTGTTCACCGCCCGATAAAGTGCCGCCGCGCTGGTCGTGGCGTTCTTTTAATATAGGAAATAAATCATAGACGCGGTCCAAATCTTGATCAAAAAAATCAGGATCTGTGATGACAGCGCCCATTTGCAGGTTTTCGAGCACTGTCATGCGCGGGAAAATACGCCTGCCTTCCGGTGATTGAGAGATTGAGAGGCGCATAATGTCATGGGTCGGCATTTGGGTGATGTCTTGACCATCGAATGTAATTTGGCCGGTGCGCGCTTGCGGATTTCCGCAAATCGTCATCATCAAGGTTGACTTTCCAGCTCCATTGGCGCCAATCAAAGTGACGATTTCACCCTCATTGACCATGAGATCAACGCCCCTTAAAGCGATGATATTGCCGTAATAGGTCTCAACACCGTTAATGTTTAGAAGCGGTTCGCTCATTTGCGTATCTTCTTCATTTCGTCTTCTTCAACGCCCAAATAGGCGCGGATGACTTCAGGGTCATTGCGCACATGCTCAGGTGTGCCGTCGGAGATCTTTTCACCATAATCAAGCACAACGATATAGTCGGAAATGCCCATGACGACGCTCATGTCATGTTCGATCAAGAGCACGCCAATGCCTTGTTCGTCGCGAATGTTGAGCAGCATTTGGTTCAGTTGCGCCGATTCACGCGGGTTCAGCCCGGCTGCTGGTTCGTCAAGACAGAGTAATTGCGGCTGTGTGCACATGGCACGGGCAATCTCAAGCCTGCGTTGGGCTCCATATGGCAAATCGCCAGCGGAGGCATCGGCCCGGTCGGTAAGGCCTGCCTTATCAAGCCAATAACGCGCTTTTTCAACGGCTTCTTTTTCAGCGCGTTTGTAATGTTTCAAGCCGAAAATGCCGCCAATGGTGAAATAAGAGGCCAGCATGAGATTGTTATGTTGGGCAACGAGTAAGTTTTCCAGGGCAGTCATATTGGCAAACAGGCGGATGTTTTGAAATGTGCGGGCCACTTTGGCTTTGGCTGCTATGCGAAAATCATCCATGCGTTCAAGCAGGAATTGCTGTTCATCGGGCCGTGTGAACGTGATCCGGCCTTCTGTGGGTTTGTAAAACCCGGTCAGGCAATTAAATACGGTGGTTTTACCAGCGCCATTCGGCCCTATGAGGGCTGCGATTTCGCCTTGCTTGACGGTAAAAGACAGGTCATCAATCGCCAATAGACCGCCAAAGCGCATGGTCAGATGCTCAATATCAAGCAGCGGGGGAGGGGTTTGGCCATCGGTCATGTCGCGGCCTGTTTGTCAGGTTCGGGATTGAGCTTGATGGTTGCTTCGCGTGTTGAAATCAACCCGCGCGGCTTCCACACCATGATAAACACCATGGCAAGTCCGAAAATCAACATGCGGAACTCTTCGAGCTGGCGGAACAATTCAAACCCGCCAATCATGGCAACGGCGGCTATGACAACGCCTATTTGAGACCCCATGCCGCCCAATACCACAATGGCGAGGATGAGGGCTGATTCTAAAAACACAAATGATTCCGGAGAGATGAAACCTTGTCTTGTTGCAAAAAATGAACCGGCAAACCCGCCAAACATGGCCCCAATGGCAAATGCTGTAAGCTTGGTGTTGGTGGTGTTGATGCCCAAAGAGCGGCACGCGATCTCATCTTCACGCAGGGCCTCCCAAGCGCGGCCGATCGGTAGTTTTCGCAAGCGCATGGTGACAAAATTTGTGATCAGGGCGAGCGCTAAAATGACGAAATACAGAAAGATGATCCTGTGCATCGGTGAATATTCCAGCCCAAAGAACTCATGGAACGTCCCTTCGCCGAAGCGTTTAAATGGCATGCCAAATAAGGTCGGACGGGGAATGCCGGAGATGCCGTTCGGTCCGCCGGTGAATGTGTACCAATTGGTGAGGATCATGCGCACCATTTCACCAAAGGCCAATGTGACGATTGCCAAATAATCGCCACGCAACCTGAGCACGGGAAAACCCAGAATGATGCCGAAAAAGGCTGCAAACAGACCGGCTAACGGCAGGCATACCCAAAATGACCAGCCAAATGTGGTGGCAATCAATGCGTAGGAATAAGCGCCTACCGCGTAAAACGCTACGTAGCCGAGATCCAGCAATCCGGCCAGGCCCACAACAATGTTTAACCCCCAGCCGAGCATGATGTAGGTGAGCACTAAAATGCCAATATCTACGGTGTAGCGGTCGGCGAGGCCGGTGAAAGGAAAGATGATAGCAAACAAGATTAAAACAGGCCCAAGCCATTTTATATTACGTGCAAGGTTTGCGCTGAATTGCGCCATTGCTTGTGTGAAGTTTGCTGCAAGCGCTCCCGTCTCACCGCTTTTTTTGGGGAATATAAATAAATTGAGGCATAAACGGCCGATAAAAACAGAGGCAACGCAGATGACAACCCATTTCCAGCGTTGGTCAATGGCGAGACCCTGTTGGGTGATGATCGTGCGCAAGCCGATGGTCGGTGCTGTGATTGCCAAAGCAATTGCAGCAGCTATGACGGCATCTTTCAGGGCGTGGGCAAGATGTTTGCCTGAGAATTTTTCTTCTGCGGCCACGGCTCGTTAAACCTTTTCAACTTCAGGGCGGCCCAAAAGGCCGGTCGGCAGGAAGATCAAGACCAGGGCTAGAACCGAGAAAGCGGCCACATCCTTATATTCAATGGTGAAATAGGCTGACCAGAAAGTCTCAATCAGGCCGATGACCATGCCACCCAACATGGCGCCGGGCAGGGAGCCGATGCCGCCTAGAACGGCTGCGGTAAATGCCTTAATGCCGGCAACAAAACCGATGTAAAAATCAATCACCCCATAATAAAGCACATACATTAAGCCTGCGACGGCAGCTAGGGACGCCCCCATGACAAAGGTGAGCGATATGGTTCTATCAACATTGATGCCGAGTAATTGTGCCATTTTACCGTCTTGTTCGCAGGCGCGCTGGGCGCGGCCCAAAGAGGTTTTGGCAATGAGTAATGAAAAAATCACCATCAGGATAATGGTGGTTACAACAATGATGATCTGAATGTTGGAGACGTTCACGGTAAAGCCGTTTTTCTCCATGAGTTGGTAACCACCGGTGATGACCGGCTGCAGTGGTTTTACGCGCGCGCCCTGGACGATTTGAATGTAGTTTTGCAAAACAATCGACATGCCGATGGCGGTAATCAGGGGGGCTAAGCGAAATGATCCGCGCAACGGTCGGTAGGCCAATCGCTCCACCGTCCAGCCGTAAACGCCGGTGAGCATCATGGACAGGATCAAAACAACAAGCAGGGCGAGGGGAATGAAGGTTAAGCCGATTGAGGTTAAGGCGATAAAGGCTATCAGAGCGATGAAGGCGCCGACCATGAAAATATCGCCATGGGCGAAATTGATCATGCCGATTATGCCATAGACCATGGTGTAGCCAATCGCGATCAGGCCATAGATCGACCCCAGCGTTACCCCATTAATTAATTGTTGGAGAAAATATTCCATTCAATCCCACCCCTTTGTTCGCCAAGCCTGACCAGCCTATACAAGCAGGCCAAAAGGTAAATAGGGCAAATTTAATCTTTCCGGTTTACGAAAAACTGGCAAGGGCTTGGCCCAGGCGTTCCAAGGCTTGCGTCAACTCTTGCTCAGAGGCTGCAAATGACAAGCGAATGGACTTATCATCACCAAAGGCTGATCCTGGAACGGTGGACAGATAAAATTCTTCGAGCAGGAATTTACAAAAATCAGCCGTTGTGTTGATTGCATGGCCCTTCGCTATGCGTCCCAGGAAATGACTGATGTCTGGAAAGGCATAAAATGAGCCATCGGGCGGGCTGATCTTGACGCCGGGCATGGCGCTGAGTTGTTTGACCACAAGGTCGCGGCGGGCGTGATATTCGCGGATCATTTCAGCGACAGCTGCACGATCTGACTTGAGAGCTGTGATTGCCGCGGCTTGAGCAAATGAACTGGCGCCTGAAGTGACATTGGCCTGAATTTTTGCGCACGCTTGCGCCAACCACGGGGCAGAACCCATATAGCCCAGCCGCCAGCCGGTCATGGCAAAGGCTTTGGAAAAACCATTCACCGTAATGGTGCGTGCACGCGCCTGTGCAAAGCTTGCCAGGCTGGCATGCTGGCCGGTGAAGTTGATGTATTCGTAAATCTCATCGCACACGACATAGAGTTGTTCATGGCGCGTCATCATGTCTGCAATGGCGGCCAATTCATCATGAGTGTAAACAGCGCCTGTGGGGTTTGACGGTGTGTTGAGAATAAGCAATCGGGTCTTATTTGTGAGGGCTGCTTCGAGACGGCTTGCTGGCACTTTGAAATTTTCTTCAACACCGGCATGACAAACAATCGGATTTGCCTCAGCCAATAATACAAGGCCGAGATATGATGTCCAATAAGGGGCGGTTAGTAAAACCTCATCTCCTGGATTAAGCAGGGCAAGACAGACATTCAAAATGGATTGCTTGGCACCGTTGGAGACGACAATCTCGTCAGCTGTGTAGTCAATATTATTTTCGGTTTTGAACTTTTCAGCAATTGCTTGGCGCAGTTCCGGCGTGCCGGGCACGGGGGTGTATTTGGTTTTACCCTCATCAAGGGCTTGTTTCGCTGCTTCTTTAATAAAAGTGGGCGTGTCGAAGTCAGGCTGGCCAACGGTCAAATTGATGACGTCGTGCCCCTGGGCTGCCAAATCGCGGGCACGTTGTGCCATGGCAATAATGGTGGCTTCGGGTAAGGCTGCGATGCGTTTCGATATGGGGTTAGGATTATCGGACATGGGATAATTGGTTCTTCAACTCAAATGGGATTTAAAGCGTTACCTAAAAAAGACACGAAATTCCAGTGGAAATGTAAGCTGGCATAATTCCATTGTTTCATGAAAAGTGATCTGCCCGTGAAACATTTGTGATAGCAGGCAGCTATTTATAGTGGTGCAGGCTGTATTGCCGTCTGTTCGTTTGGAAAATCACAAAGGCGTTTTGAAATATGACCCTATCTTTTAAGCGCAATGTTTTAGTTCCTGTGGCCGCTGGTCTCATGGTTTTCAGCTTATCGGCCCCTAGTTTTGCCGCCAGTCAGATTATTGCCAAAGGCACAATTATGGGTGTTGATGGCCACGGCGCACGCGGCTCTGTGCAGATTATCAAAAATGGCAATGTGGTTGCCGTCAGGTTTAGCAAAGACCTGTTATTTGACCGCGTGCCCGATGCTTGGCTAGCTTTTGGCAAAAATGGTAAGTTTTTGGCCTCAACCTATGTTGCCTCCATCAAGCGCAATAGCGGGGCTCAGACGATAAAAATCCCGGCTCAATATGCCAATGGCAAATTTGACACGCTGTTTATCTGGTGCAGACGGTTTAACGTTGGCATTGGTTCCGCCAAGCTTAAGTAAGATCGTTGCCGCGGTTTTAAATGCCGCGCTCTGCGAAGTTTCGTATCAAGCTTGACCGTATTGCCCATATCTTCCTATGGTCCCGGAGTTTCTTCCGTCCCCGGGGTACTTCTTCGTGAACAATCACAGGCCTTTACTCGGTATTTCCGTTATGATTTCCGGCATGGCGCTGTTTGCCGTGAAAGACGGCATGGCTAAGTCTTTGGTCATGTCGCTTCCTCCAGCGCAGATGATCTGGATGCAATATACTGCAATTTTTCTTGTGTTCGCTGCGCTGACCATTCCAAAACATGGCTTAAAAGCCTTTCGGCCAGATCCATTTTTCACTCAATTTTGGCGTGGCCTGTCGGCTGTTGCTGGCGTTGGGCTGTTTTATTGGGCGATGGTATATATTTCTTTGGCGGAAGCCGCGGCCATGGCTTTAACAGGACCTTTGGTGGTAACCGTGCTGTCACCTTTCATGCTCAAGGAGCGTGTTGGTATTCGCCGCATCATTGCTGTTTTGATCGGCTTTATTGGTGTGCTGGTGATTTTGAGGCCTGGCTTTGGCAGTGATTTGTTTGGTCTCATGATTGCTGTTTGCTCAGGCATTATGTTTGGCTTTAATTTCATCGGTAACCGCCTGGTGGCAAATCAACATCCGCCGTTTATCAACATAGCGTATAATGTTTTTATTGGCACGGTTGTGCTCGCCCCATTCATGCCCTTTATCTGGCAAGATATTCCGGCAGATTGGCATGGCGCGCTTGTGTGGTTCCTTGTGCTTTCTTTGGTGGGGCACAGTTTAATGGTTGTGTCGTTTAATTATGCCGCAGCGACCGTGGTCGCACCTTATCAATACACCATGATCATTTTTGCTTCTGCTGTTGGTTACATACTTTTTGGCGACTTTCCAGACATCATAACTTGGCTTGGCATTGCCTTGATTGTTGGCTCAGGGGTGTTTATTGCCATTCGCGAAGACCGCTTGGCGAAACCAAAACCCTGACAGGCCTGTATGTACAATGACACTTACTTTGATTTTTGCGATCTTTTTGTTCGCGGTTTCAGCAACCTTTACGCCGGGGCCTAACAACGTCATGTTGACGGCCTCTGGTGCTAACTTTGGTTTTAGAAAAACCATGCCTCATATATCGGGGATTTGCATTGGCTTTCCTGTGATGGTTGCCGCAATCGGTCTTGGCTTTGGGTTGGTGTTTGAGAAATATCCATTGCTGCATCTGGTGTTAAAATATGTCGGGGCGGCCTATCTGCTGTGGCTATCGTGGAAGATTATGACCACGCGTCGAGCAGAGGAGGGCAATGGCCAAGGCCGGCCTTTGACATTTTTGCAAGCAGCAGCCTTTCAATGGGTTAATCCCAAAGCATGGATCATGGCGGTGAGTGCGGTTTCAACCTATACCAGCGTTCAGGGCAATGTGTTTTTTGAAGTCGCTATCATTACTGCCCTGTTTGCTTCGGTAAGTTTTCCAAGTGCGTCCACCTGGACGCTTATTGGTGTTGGTCTTGGCCGCGTGCTGAATGATCCGGGCAAATTAAAGATTTTCAACATTGTGATGGGTCTTTTGCTGGTCGCCTCCATCGTTCCTATTTTATGGGCGGGGTAGTCTCGAAAACGAGCAATACGGAGAGGGGCAATACGGATAGGGGATAGGTATGCCGCACCTCGGCTCCTTTCGCTCACGGCTATTCCTCGCTGCGCTCGGGCCTCCGCGCGGGCGTGCCTGACCGGCACGAGGGCCAGTCGGCCCTAGTCGCAGCTTTGCTGCTCCGGCTATATCGCTCACGGCTATTCCAAATGCTGCGCATTTGGGCCTGCGCGGGCGCGGCGCTAGCGCCGGGGGGCAGTCGCGCCCAGTCGGCTCAGGAGCGAAGCCTTTGGCTTCGCGGTCGCCTCCATGTGCAATGCTGGTGTTCTGTAATGTGTGCTTGAGGTTTTGACGCAAGATCTTATCTTCGATTCTCTCTGCGCCATTGCCAGGGTGGGGTGAAATCACCGCGCCAGAGGCCGATTTTGGCTGCTTTGGCGTTTTGTTCCTCATCTATGTAGTCACGGGTAAATTTACGATACGCCATGGCGTGGCCATTGGCTGCCATCCAACCGTTGAGGTTGGTGCCATCCACAGAACAAACGCCAACCATGCGGCCATATTGATCGGTGTCTTGGCGTTCACATGTTACCTGTCTGTTATTGATAAAGCGTCTCAGAGCTGAGCTTGCCTGACGGCCGCATGGCCAGTCTTCGCCGGTTTGGGTTTGGCAATATTGCCTTCCTTCAGGAGCATCTATGCCGAATAATCTGATGGAGACATTGTTGATTTCCAGACTGTCGCCATCAACCACATGGGCGCGACCGGAAATTGAGCTGGATCGTCTGCGCTTGCTGCGGCCGCGCCGTGAGTTGCGCTCTTGGGGCGGGGATGAGCGTTCGCGCTGTGTGGCCTGGCCCTCAGGAGTGCGCGTGCCTTGGGGCTGTATGTTTTGATAAAAAATAATGCCCAAGGCGGTGAGGACAATGAATATCGCCATGAGTTTAGACACAGGTTTATTTTACCTCCGCAGCGTTAATGGCATAGGCGATAAGTTTGGCAAGCAGTCGCTCGCGAAGGCTTTTGGGTGCGTCTAAATCCATGCGTTTGAGCAGCTCTTGAGGGGCTGCTTTTGGGTTGCCGCCAATTAGGGCTGAAATGGCAAGTTTTATCATTTTTGGTTTTGAAAATGTTTGCGCTTCAAGCCAGCGCATGGCGCGGCCAAGTCTGATTTCTTCATCCGTCAGATCGGTGCCAAAAGGAAAAAGCGCAAACAGACCTTGTTTTTGCGCCGGTCCAAACAAGGCATGGAGCCGTTCTGGCGTGTTGGTGCGATGGGCTTTTGGAATTTTATATGTCTGCTCAATTTTACCAGCTGATTTGGCGCGGTTGAGAAGCCCTTCTTGAAACCTTGAATCCGTAATGTTGAGCAGGCGGGCTATGACATCGCGGTCGGAGTGTCCGCGCAAATCTGCTACGCCATATTCGGTGACGACAATGTCGCGTAAATGGCGTGGGATGGTAACATGGCCATAAGACCAGACGATGTTGGATTTGGTGTGACCGGCTTTGGTGCGTGTGGCTCTCACTGCAATGATAGAGCGTGCATTGTTTAAAGCATGCGCCTGGGCCACAAAATTATATTGTCCGCCAACGCCGCTTACCACGCGGCCATTTTCCAACCCGTCTGATACTACAGCTCCCGACAGGGTAATCATCATGGCCGTGTTGATGAAACGGGCATCATGGCGCTGGGCTGCTTTTAATTCCTCATCGCCATAAAGCTCATTAACATAAGAGATTGCCGTCATGTTGATGGCGTTGAGCTTATCGGGGGAAAGGTCTTTAAGCTGATCGTAGAAACTTTGCGGTCCTAAGAAAAAACCGCCATGGAGCAGAATGCCGCCTTTCAATTTTGTGCCCAGGTCCTTTTTGGCAGGCTTGCGGCTGGTCTGTGTTTTGGCATTTTCATGCAGCACGCCCCATTTTTTTAGCTTTTGAATGTCATGCGCTCTCAGCGGGTTTGAAACAGCACCAGCTTCCTGTAACACATCCAGTGTTTTAGTTGTGATTGCCTCAGTGATTTTGCCCTCATTTAAAAGGGTTTGGAGGGTGGCGTCAGGATAGACACGACGTTTCAAAACGCCTGCGTCAATCAGATGTAAAAACCCATCGACCACCATTTCACTGGCACCATATAGACCGGCTTTAAAGCGACTGGTTTCGCGGGTATTAATGTCGGGTCCAAGGTCAGTGCCATCCCCCAGCCTGTTTAACAGCTCGCCATAGGTCTTGTTGTGCTTTTCACGCAGGATTAAAGCGTAAGCAATAGCGTCACCGAGCGAGCCAATGCCGATTTGCAATGTGCCGCCATCTTTCACCAGGCTGGCGGCATGAAAGCCCGCGGCATAATCGGCCAGTGAGACTGGCATTTTGGGCGGACCAAACAGTTTGAAATCGAGGGCCTCATTATCAATGATGAAGTCGAAAAAATCAGCACCCACTTCGGCATCATTGGTCATGAAGGGCAGGTTGGTATTCACCTGGCCCACCATTGCGATCGGCCAATCTGCTTCTTCTTCGAGCAGCTTTATAATGTCGAGCGTGACATCCGTGTTGCAGGACAGGGAATATTTAGCAACTTTGTCATCCTCGCGTTTGGCGATCAGTTGGCCGATGACATTGACGCCAAGTGCCACCAGCGTGCGCGCGCCATGGGAATAATTAACCGAAATATAATCTTGCTGCGCTTGGGCATTGTTCATCCAATTGCCCGGTGTGAGAAAAAACTCATGAACCTTGATGTTGTCGGGCATGGTGCCCTGGCGCAGGGCTTGGGTATAGCTTAGTTCCGGGTAGTCATCAAAAATGCGCGCATTCATCGGGCCGAAATAGCGTTGTTCTATTTCATTTTTGAGGCGCGGTCGCTCAAGGGTCAGAGCGGCAAATATTGTGAGATCAATCGTGGGATCTGATTTAGCCCTGTTGAACAAAGCATTGGCAAATTGGTTGGCTTTGCCAAGGCCTAAAGGCAGGCCAAGCACGATTTTCTTGCCCACATGTTTGATGACGGCATCAACGCAGGCCTCCGGCTCAGGGATATATTGCGGGTCCGGCATTGTTAATGATCCCAATTCCGGCTCATGATTTCAGCTTTGCCCAGCCAGGGCTTGGTTTGAACCTCTTGCCATAGGTGCGTGCAAGGCGCTCAAGCGTGTCTGCGCAATCGTCAATGCCGCGGGTTTTGGCATAGTTCAGCGGGCCGCCTCTGAAGGGGGCAAAGCCTGTGCCGAAAATCATTCCGGCATCTGTGACTTCGGCATTCTCGATCAAGCCTTCGTCCAAACAGGCGACGCAAGCATCAATCAACGGCAATATCAGCCGGTCGGCGAGGGCTGGATCAGGCTGTTCTTCAATTTTATCTTTCTTAGGCTTGCCTTTATCGTACTCATAAAGCCCGCGGCCGGTCTTCTTGCCCAAATCACCGCGTTTGACTTTATCTTCAAACCAGGCGGGGATTTCCGGCAGGTCGTGTTGTAAATCCTTGCGCATGACTTCTGAGGCATGAAGGCAAATATCGAGACCAACCTGATCAGCCAGCTCTATGGGGCCCATGGGCATGCCAAATTGTTCGGCAGCCTCATCAATCACTTCCGGCTTCATGCCTTCATCCATGCAGGCAAGGGCTTCCATCAGATAAGGTGTCAGCGCCCGGTTGACCAAAAAGCCCGGCGCGCTTTTAACCGGCAGGGGCAATCTATCAATGCCGCCAACAAAGGCCAGGGCCTGTGCTTCAACATTTTTGTCCAGCTTGGCGTGGGTGATGATTTCAACCAGCGGCATTTTAACGACGGGATTGAAGAAATGAACACCGACGAAACGCTCAGGGTTTTTTAGCCCCGGCGTCATTTGTTCCAGCAATATGGTAGATGTGTTGGTGGCCAAAATCGCATCTGGGCGCATTTGTGCTTCGGCATCTGCAAAAACAGATTTTTTAATATCGAGGTTTTCTGGCACGGCTTCAATTACAATATCGGCCTGGGAAAGCCCGTAGCCGGGCACATCAGGGATCAGCCGGTCCATGGCGGTGCGGGCTTGACCAGGTGATTTAAGACGGCGTTTGAACAATTTGGCGGCGCGCTCAATGGCGGGTGCGATAAATTTTGCTTCGCGGTCTTGCAGGGTGACTTTATAGCCTTGCAACGCGCACCAGGCGGCAATGTCGCCACCCATGGCACCAGCACCTATCACATGGACATGAGAGATTTCTGTTTTGGCGTTCTTGGTATAGCTTTTCAATTGCTCGCGTAAGAAAAATGTGCGCACCAGGTTTTGTGCTGTGTCACCCGTCATGAGCTTCACGAAAGAGGGTGTTTCAGCTTCAGCCATGGCTTTGGCATTGCCGCCATGGTCGCGCCACAGGTCAATCATGGCAAATGGGGCGGGGTAATGTTCAGGCCTTGCCTTGGCGCTGGTTTGTTTGACCATTTGATTGGCCATGATGGCGCGCGCAGGCGTGCTGTTTAAGATTGCACGTTTCCAGGGAGCCAATCGGTTGAGCCTGAGTTTTCCTGAGGTGGCAAATTGAACGGCATTGGCAAAATGGCGTTCTTGCGTGATGCTGTCTATCAGGCCAGCTCGCTTGGCTCTGCGGGCATTTAAGGAACGGCCGGTTAACATTGCCGTCATGGCGGCAATTGGTGACATCAGTTGCAGCGAGCGCCAGGTACCAGCCAGGCCCGGGTGCAGGCCAAGCATAACCTCGGGAAAGCCGAATTTTGCATTGTCTGTCGCTATGCGATATTTGCACGCCAGGGCCAGTTCTAGTCCGCCGCCCAGACAAAAGCCATGGATCAAGGCGATTGTGGGGGCAGGGAATGCTGCCAGCTTATCGAATATCTTCAAGCCTTCCGTCAGCCGCCTGATAGCTTCGGCCTCGTCTTTCATGTCCTTGAATTCGCTGATCTCAGCACCGGCAACAAATCCATTTGCCTTGGCTGAGCGCAACACCAGAGCCTTGGGAGGGTTTTTCTCCAGTTCATCGAGCATATCCTTCAGCTCAATGAGCACGTCAGCTGAGAGCGTATTGGTGCTGGATTTGGCCTTGTCCAAAATCAGCCAGGCCACATTATTGTCGTCACGAGCTGCCCGCCAATGTGTTTTGGCAATCTGGCCGTTAGGTTTTCGGTTGCCCGCAAAAGGGCCTAGTTCAAGGCCTTCTATTGTCAGGGCGTTGAGTGCTTTTGCTTTGGTTTTTGAATTTGTCATTGTCACACCGCCTCAATCAGCATGGCACCGCCCATGCCGCCGCCGATACATTCTGTTGCTATGCCGCGCTTTGCCTTGAGGCGCTTCATGGCGTGGATAAGGTGCAATGTGATGCGGGTGCCGCTGGTGCCGACCGGATGGCCTAGTGATATGGCGCCGCCATCGACATTTAGAATTTTCTTGTCAATTGCCCCGAAAGCTTTCTCCAGCCCTAATATGTCGCGGCAAAACTCGGTATCCGTCCAGGCTTTCAGGCAAGAGAGCACCTGGGCTGCAAAGGCTTCATTGATTTCCCAGGCGCCGATGTCTTTTTTCGTTAACCCATGGCGCTGCAAGATTGGTGTTGAAGATATCACCGGCCCCAGGCCCATAACTGTTGGGCTCAATGCTGCCCATTGGCTGTCGACCAGGCGCGCGATTGGCTCAAGCTTGTGATCTTTGACGGCTTTTTCAGAGGCCAGAATGGTCCAGCACGCACCATCGGTGATCTGGGATGAATTGCCCGCGGTTACTTTGCCGAAGGGGCGCTCGAACACGGGGTTTAGCTTGGCCAGATCAGCCACAGAATTATTAGGTCTGGCACCATCATCATGATCATAGAGTTTTCCTGACCCGTCGATCATCGGCTCCATTTCTACAAGCCTGCCGCTCTCATGGGCCTTTGCCAGTCTGTGGTGACTTTCAACAGCGTAAGCATCAGCCTGCTCGCGGGTGATGTTAAACCTGTAGGCCAGTATTTCTGTGGTCTGGCCCATGGAAAGTTTAACGACAGGGTCGGTCAGACCGCGGATGAGTGAAATTGACGGGCCGAAATGACCGGGGCGCAATTTTGCAAGCGTTTTGAGCTTGGCAGGAATTGATTTGGCTTGCATCCAATCGGCCAGCCAATGAACCATGACGTCTTTAAACATGATCGGGGAATGGCTCAACGCTTCAGTCCCCCCGGCCAATATGAGATCAGCACCGCCATCGGCGATATAGCGAAAGGCGCAATCAAGCGATTGCATGCCTGAGGCGCAATTGCGCTGCACGGTCCAGCCGGGCACCTGGTCTCCACAGCCCAGCCTGAGCGCTGCAACCCGGCCGGGATTAACCTCGTCAGCATGGACATTGACGCAGCCCAAAATAACATCGTCAAAGGCGTCGGGCCCAAAAGGCTGGCGCAGCAGCAAGGGTCTGCCTGCGGCAACGGCTAAATCAACAGGTGTGAAGGGGCCTGGTCTGCCGCGGGCTTTCAGGAACGGTGTGCGCGCGCCATCAACTATGTAGACGGGGCGGCTTTTGCTGGTTTGCGTTTCGATGGCGGGCCTCGTTTCGTGGGTTTGGGGGCAGTTTTTTGTGTTGTTCTAGCAGGCTTGGAGCCTGTGATTTCTTCGGGTGCGAAATCATCTACGGTCAAGATTTCGCGCACCAGGTTTTGCGCCTCTTCCAGCCGTTCGGCTTCTGATTGTGAAATGACCTTTTGTTCCAGTGCTTGGGCAATGGTGCGGGTTTTGGCTTTGCGCATTTTGCGGCCGGTGTGGCGCAGGCTTGAGGTTTTCTCAAACGCCAGATCAAGCTGACCCAAAAGGTCGGTGTCCGAGCCTATGTAAATACCATCGATCAGCCGTTTGCGGGCATCAGACGGCTCGGTGAGTATTTTGGCGACTGATTGGGTGAGCTTGTCTTTCGGCAAGTGCTGCCAGCGGCCAAGCGGGAACACCAGTAATCGGATAAGCCATGCCAATGGGCGGATCGGGAAATTGGCCAGGACTTCATCAAGCCGGGTTTGAATATTGTACAGGCTCGTTTCGCAGCACCATTGAACGAATGGAAGATCGGATGCAGGCCGTTCGTCTTCCTCAAAGCGTTTCAAGACCGTGGAGATCAGATAAAGCTCGCTTAGGACATCGCCCAGTCTGGCAGATAGCATTTCTTTGCGTTTAAGAGCGCCGCCAAGAGTTATCAAGGCAAATTCGCTGACCAAAGCAAAGGCAGCGCTATATCGGTTTACCTTGCGGAAATAATGTGCCGTTGGACCTTTTACTGGGCTGCCGGCAAAATAAGAAAACGTCAACCCATGAACGAGGGCGCGGGTGAGGGTGAGGAACTGGAAGGTGATATGGCCGAAAAGCGCTTCGTCAAAATCTTCAAGGCCACGATCTTCGTTGGTTTCCTGGGCCGCTGTCATTTCTTTGAGGATATAAGGATGACAACGCACAGCACCCTGGCCATAGATGATCAGTGAGCGGGTCAGGATGTTTGCGCCTTCGACCGTGATGCCAACCGGAATTGCTTTGTAAATATTGCCGAGATAATTGCGCGGGCCGTCGCATATGCCCTTGCCGCCATGCACGTCCATTGCATCATTGATGATTTTGCGCATGTGCTCGGTGGCATGGTACTTCAAAATGCCTGAGAGTACGGCAGGTTTTTCATGCAGGTCGATCATACGGGTTGTTGCGCGTCTGGCCGCTTCCAGCAAATAAGCGCCGCCGCCAATGCGGGCAAGAGCTTCCTGTACCCCTTCAAAATTGGCAATCGGCACATTGAATTGCTCGCGAATGCGCGCATATGCGCCGGTTGTGTGGGCAGCAAGCTTAGCCCCTGACGTTGACAAGGAGGGCAGGGAGATTGCCCGGCCTGCAGCAAGGGCTGACACCAACATTTTCCAGCCCTGGCCGATGCGTTCCTGGCCGCCGATGATCCAGTCCATCGGCATAAAAACATCCTGGCCGGAATTCGGCCCGTTTTGAAACACCTGGCCTACGGGCAGATGACGGCGGCCAATTTCAACGCCTGGAGTGTCTGTTGGCACAAGGGCAACCGTGATGCCAAGGTCTTCTTCGTTTCCTAAAATATGTTCAGGGTCGTGGAGTTTAAACGCCAAGCCCAATACGGTTGCGACCGGCCCTAGTGTGATATAGCGCTTTGACCATGAGACTTTCATGCCAAGGGTTTTTTTGCCTTTATATTGGGCATAACAAACCACGCCGCGATCGGTCATGGCGGCAGCGTCTGAGCCTGCTTCCAGAGATGTCAGCCCGAAACAGGGCAGTTCGCGGCCATCGGCAAGTCTTGGTAGATAATGTTTCTTTTGTGCGTTTGTGCCATATTCCATCAGCAATTCGCCGGGCCCGAGCGAATTTGGCACCATAATGGTGACGGCTGCTGTAATGGAGCGTGAAGATACTTTCATCACCACGGTCGAGTGCGCCGTTGCTGAAAAACCAAGCCCGCCAAATTCCTTGGGGATGATCATGCCCAAAAAGCCGTTATTGCGGATGAAAGCCCAAATGCGATCGGGCAAATCATGAACTTCGTGATTGATTTCCCAATCATCGAGCATGGCACACAGCTCTTCTGTTGGGCCATTTAGGAAGCCTTGTTCTTCTGCTGTCAAAACAGCAGGACCCTGGCTTAGCAGGACATTCCAATCAGGCTTGCCGGAAAACAATTCTGCATCCCAGCCAATGGTGCCGGCTTCGATTGCTTCGCGCTCAGTATCGGACATGCGCGGCAAAATACGCCGCACCAAGCCAAGCAAGGGTTTTGACAAATAATTTCGTCTGAAATTTAAAAGACTATTGGTCATCAAGGTGTCTCCAAAGCGTACTTACGCATTGTTGCCTGCAATGCTTAAGGAAGCGGTAATGCAGGAAACCTTTTACCCCCCGATTTATCACACAAGTATACACTAATGTAAGAGTGCTTGTCTCGCCGTTATGGGTGGATTATCGTGCGGTCATGGCTGATAAATTTGAAAATATATCCGTTTCATTTGAAGGCGAGCATATTGCCGTTGTTAAGCTGGAACGTGAAGACAAGTTCAATGCGCTGAATATAGCAACGCGCAAGGATTTGGCAGATGCTTTCACCAAGCTTGGCGAGGATGAGCAAGTGCGGGTTATTGTGTTAACCGGAGGTGCCAAGGCGTTTGCGGCAGGGGCTGATCTTAAAGAGTTTATAGATGCCGGACCCATTGAGATTATGAAACGCCGGGTTGAGCGTTATTGGCGGGCGATTTCACAAGTGCCTCAGCCGGTTATTGCTGCAGTTAATGGATTTGCCCTAGGGGGCGGGTTCGAGTTGGCTATGGTCTGCGACATTATCGTGGCGGGTGAGGGGGCCAAGTTTGGCCAACCTGAAATTCGCGTTGGTATAATGCCAGGCTCCGGTGGCACGCAGCGTATTTTGCGAACGGCCGGTAAATATCAAGCCATGCGTTTGTGCCTGACGGGGGAGCGTATCAGCGCTCAAGAAGCGCATGCCATGGGGCTGGTGAGTGATGTGGTGGCCGATGATCAAGTGATGATAAAAGCACTTGAAATGGCGTCTAACATATCCAGCATGCCGTCGCTTGCGGCCCGGCAAATCAAAGAGGCGATCATCCAGGGGGCGGACGCTTCGCTGGAGGCAGCTCTTTTGATGGAACGGCGCATGATGCAGCTTTTATTTGACAGCGAAGATAAAACCGAAGGCATGCAAGCTTTCTTCGACAAACGCCCGCCGGAGTTTAAAGGCGAATAACAGCTTTTACACATTAACGCGTATCATTGAATCACAGGATCAATCACACTCATGCGTCTTTATAGTTTTTTCCGCTCTTCTGCCTCTTGGCGTGTGCGCATTGCTTTGCACCTCAAGGGACTTGATTACGACTTTACCGGCGTTCACCTGCGCAAGGATGGTGGCCAGCAGAAAATGGCTGATTTCAAAGCCGTTAATCCGCAAGGGCTGGTGCCAGCCTTGGTGGACGGTGATGTGGTGTTAAATCAATCTCTGGCCATACTTGAATATCTCGATGAAACCCATCCCGATCCGCCATTCTTGTTTGGTGATGCGCAAATGCGCGCGCGCATTCGCTCTGCGGCCCTTGTGATTGCTTGTGATATTCATCCGCTCAATAATCTTCGTGTTTTGCAATATCTTGGCCAAGAAATGGGTCAAGATGAAGCGGCCCGCAATGAATGGTATCAACATTGGGTGCAGTTGAGTTTTGATGGGCTGGAGAAAATGATTGACGGGTCTGAGGGGTTTTGTTTTGGCGGTGTTGTGAGCCTGGCTGATATTTGTCTGGTGCCACAAGTCGGTAATGCACAACGGTTTAATGTCGGGCTTTCAGCGTATCCAAAAATTCTTTCAATCAATGAAAATTTGCTTAAACTATCGGCATTTGCGGATACGGCACCCGAAAAACAACCTGATGTGGAATGATATCCATAAATAATTTAAATTTTTTAATGTGAGCGCTTTGATCGCCCCTCAAGTGTGTGTATTGTTAACACGCTGATTTGATACGCATTAGTGGGGGCTATTAAAAACTTGCCGTATTATTCATGAGTATCGATCCGATCAAACCAGATATTTATGGTGACCTATTCGCCACGCCTGATATGCGCGGGGTATTTGCGGGTGATCTCCACCTGCAAAGCATGTTTGATGTGGAGGCGGGTTTGGCGCGCTCCAAGGCTTCTTTGGGCATATTTCCGCAAAAATGCACTCCGGTTTCAAACGTTTTAATGCTGACCACTGTGTGCAATGTGCAGGCGGTTGCAGAACATGAAAAGATATCGGAAATCTTGGATCAAGAAGCTGTAGAGGGACTGCTTGATCGGGCAAATTATATTGGTTGCGCTGAGACAGTGAATAAGCAAGTCTTGGCGCGCCATAGGGAGGGATTACACTAGATAAAATTAAGCCAAAAAGTGATGTCCAATAAAAAAATATTAAAAGGAAGGGACATATGTCTATTGCGAACGTAAATGGTGTTGATATTCACTATGACCTTGTGGGTGAGCAAGGTCCGGTGCTGGTTTTGGCTAATTCTTTGGGAACCGACTTGGTTATGTGGGAACGCCAGGCGGAAGCTTTTAAAGACGATTTTAGGGTGTTGCGCTATAATATGCGCGGCCATGGCTCTTCAGGGGCTCCGACAGGTCCCTATACGATTGAACTGCTAAGCCGGGATCTTTTGGCGCTCATTGATTATCTGGGGTTTAGCAAATTCAGTTTTTGCGGCATTTCTCTTGGCGGCATGGTGGGCCAATGGCTTGCGATCAATGCCGGCAACAAGCTTGATAAATTGGTTTTGGCGGCAACAACACCGAATTTTCTCAGTGCAAATTTTGAGGAAAGAATTAAAACCGTTCGCGAAAAGGGACTGGCAGGCATTGCAGATAACGTGGTGGACCGCTGGTTTACACGCGGATTTCAAGAGGCAGCTCCACGACAAGTCGACAGGGTGGCGCATATGACGACTGCAGCCTCTCAAGCTGGTTATATTGCGTGCTGCGAAGCCTTAATGGCAGCCAACTTTGAAGACAGTTTAAGCCAGATCAAAACACCGACCTTGTGCATTGTAGGCATTCAAGACCACGCAACCAGCGTGGAAACTGTAACAGCTCTTGCTAACGCGATATCAGGCGCCAAGCTGGTGGTGATTGCCGATGGGGCGCATTTGATCAATCTTGAGCAGCCTGAAGAGTTCAACAGAATTCTGCGTGATTTCCTGGAAAATTGAATGAGTCCTCTAGAGCCCATCTCTTAAACGGACTCTGGGGGTGACTGCTAATCATGCTTTTGGAGTCGCGCAAGAAACTTTAAGTATCAAAAAAAGCGGTTTCGTTTGGGCCATCCAAATAGATGTCGAATTTATAGCCGGTCGCTGTTTTTTGCGCGATCAGTGTCATGGTGCGGCTTTCATCTTCTATGGAAGACAATAGGGGGTCTGCTTCATTGGTGGCTTCATCAGAAAAATAAAGCCGGGTTATCACATGGGTCATTAAACCACTGGCAAAGACATTTACATTGATGTGGGGGGCTTGCAGGGTGTTGCCGCGGCCTGGAACCTGGCCGGGTTTTATGGTGTTGAACGAAAACTGGCCTTCCTTATCGGTCGCGGCGCGGCCAAAGCCTGAAAAATCGGGGTCCAGAGGTTTGTCCTGATTATCTTCCGGGTGTTTATAGCGGCCGTGTGAATTGGCTTGCCACAATTCTATGATGGCATCAGGTGCGGGTGTGCCTTGCGCATTAAAAATGTGGCCTTCGATCTTAATGTGCTCACCACTCACATCTGGTGTCGCCATTATGTTTTGGGCGGGGTCGCGGCTCAGGCCGATATGGGCAAAAGGCCCGGTGGTGTGCGTCGGTGTGGTTTTTAACATTCAATCGGTTTCCATTGGAGTTGCCAGGCGGCCGCGCAGAACAATATTAAAACGGTACCCAAGCGCCCAGTCAGGCGTGGTGAGATCGAGTTCGAAGTTAGCAATCAATAAATTGCGTAACTCTTCATCAGCAATGGAATTGAACAATGGGTCGAAGGGCAGCAGGGGGTCGCCGGGGAAATACATTTGCGTGACCATGCGTGTCAGGAAGCTTGGGCCGAACAATGAAAAATGAATATGGGATGGACGCCATGCGTTATGATGATTTCCCCAAGGGTAGGCTCCAGGCATGATGGTGATCAATTTATAGTCACCATTTTCATCTGTCATAACACGGCCGCCGCCGTTGAAATTAGGGTCAAGTGGGGCATCATGGGTGTCCCAGACATGAATGTAGCGCCCAGCTGCATTGGCCTGCCATATCTCGATTAGCGTATTGGGGACTGGCTGGCCATTTTCGTCCATGACACGGCCTGTGACAATCATACGCTGGCCTTGTGGCTCAACGCCAGTTCCGGCATTTTTGGTGAGGTCGTAATCGTGTTTCTCAAGCACGTCATGGCCGAAAACGGGGCCGGTGATTTCGGACAAGGTTTGCGGCATAGGCAAAAGCGGTTTGCGCGGGGTGCGCAGGTGGGATGATTTATATTCGGGGGCCTCATATGGCGGTTGACCCATCCAATCTCGTTGGTTGTAGTCATTGGATTGCATATATGTTTGCCTTTATTGCATGAATTTTTAAAACGGTTTCACAATGACCGATAAGTTCGATCGAGATAAACTAAAGCAGGTTTGGGCGCGCCAATTCTCAAAGCTTGAACACGGCCGAACATAACCGAATGTGTGGCTACTTCTTCAATTGCCGTGATGGTGCAGTCTAAAGACACCAGCGCACTTGCAAGGGCTGGACTGCCGGTTTCCAATTCATCCCAGGTTTGTGTTTCAAAGCGCTCCGGCATGGAGTGCTCTGTATATCCTGCGAAACAATTGGAGAGTTCTTCGTGGCTTGAATTCAGTGTGTTGATGCAAAATGCCCCATTTTCCTTGAACACGGCGTTCAATTTGCTGGCCCGATTGAGGCAGGCGAGGATGGTTGGGGGATTGTCTGAAACCGAACACACAGCAGATCCGGTATATCCGCACAAACCCGCCGGCCCATTGGTTGTCACAATGTGGACGGCTGCGCCAAACCTGGTCATGGCATTGCGAAAATCTTGAACACTTACTATGGCTGGCTCTGGTGTGCTGTGTGTGGCTGTTTGGCCAAGCTCTTGGGGTTCTTTCATTGCGGGTTTCTTGCCTTTCAAAAAATGCCCTATTCACAATAGTTTCGGTGCCGTCGTTTGGCCATGTCAAAATGGAAATGATCATGGTGGAGCGCGTTGGCCTCAGGTCCTAAAACCGTTCCAAAAAACCGGCAGGCTTGCCTGTGTATGACATAGAGAAAACGCGCTTTGCGGCTGTCTTGCGTCCAATGTTGTTTCACGCTGATTGTATCACCAGAAGCCAGAACAAAGCCTGCAATGTCAAGTGCGTTGGCGAAGGCATGTTCCGACAGGCGGGCCTTGGTTGCATTGTTGCGATTGCGGCAGATGTAGGAGGACACATTTATGATTTTAACAACCGGGCTATCCAGTAATTTTCCCGCAAAGCGTTGAACGCTTTGCTTCAACCAGCGCGCAAGGGCCTCGGTCATAACACAATTTGTTGTGGCAGGCGGTTTTATGTCAACGCGTGCGCTTTGGGCCAGTGATGTGAGCTTGAGCGGCATGTCATGTCCGCAACTGGCGGCTTCTGCAATCGGTGGCAGAGGTTTGAACACAATCTTGAGAGTGTCCGGCAAGTTGTTGCAGGCGGCAAACAGGGGCTTGGGCGGTGGCGGTTTTGCGCGCGGTTTGGGAATGATGGGCTCGATTACCAGATCAGTCTTGTCGTCAGCGGGCGTTATCAAATCACTCTTTTTATCAGTGGTTGCTGCCTGCTGGGCGTGGGCAATTGTGGCAAGCAGAAAAACAGCCATTAAACAGGCTGCAGCGCAATTTTTTTGCAATATTTTGACCATAAATCTCTTGAGCTCGTGGTGGTCGTAGATCGGCTATTTTATCATTGGCCAAGAAAAATATGAAAGGTACATATTTTCAAGGTGCTAAACTGATATCTTGCTCTAGGTCATGAATTCATAAACAGGGTCAAAATGGTATGGAGCAATTTTTCTGGATACAAGGCGCAAGTCTGCAGGAAACCTTTTGGTTTTCAAAGGCTTGCAACGCTGTAGCCGGGAAAATTGACCATATCCAAAGGACGATGAAACCACGGCAATCTGCCGCGTCAAAGGTCTTGAACGGGCAACCAGCCCGTCCTGCGACCTTTTCCTTGCATATTTTTGTGGTTTCATCGCCATTTTGATCCTGTTTATGAGTTCATGACCTACTATAATGGTTTTGAGACTCATTTTGGAGTGTGATTTATTATGGCGCAATCAAAAACGCTAAGCCGGAAAAAAGGCGCTGCGGGCCTTACCACACATGTGCTGGACACGGCCAAGGGTGTGCCTGCGGCTGGCGTTAAAATAGCCCTCTATGCTCTGGACGGCGAACGTCGACTGATTGCATCAAGTGCCACAAATGAGGATGGCCGGGTTGATGGGCCTTTGTTGCAAGGTGAAAGTTTCAAAGCCGGGCGCTATGAGCTGGTGTTTCATGCAGGTGATTATTTTGCCGAACAGGGGCTGGTTTTGCCCGAACCAAAATTTGTCGATGAAGTTGTCATTCGTTTTGGCATAGCTGACGAACAAGCGCATTATCATGTGCCGCTCCTGGTCTCGCCTTATGCTTATTCGACATATCGGGGTAGCTGAAATCTGATGCGCACCAGCCTTAAATTTCTACTGGGCAATGAGCTCCGCGAGATCGACACGATAGATCCGACCATGACGGTGCTTGACTATTTGCGCGAGCGCGAAGGCCGCACCGGCACCAAAGAGGGGTGTGCGGAGGGTGATTGTGGGGCGTGCACAATTGTGCTGGGCGAGGTGGTGGACGGCAAGATGGCCTATCGCACGGTGAATTCCTGCATTCAATTTGTTCCCTGCCTTGATGGCAAACAGCTGTTGAGCGTTGAAGATTTACAATCTGGTGATGGCGCCTTGCACCCGGTGCAGCAAGCCATGGTGGAGACCCATGGCAGCCAATGCGGGTTTTGTACGCCAGGGTTCGTTATGTCGCTGTTTGCGCTTTATCGGACAGGCAAAGTGCCTGAGCGGGCGCTGATCAATGATGCGATTGCGGGCAATTTGTGCCGTTGCACAGGCTATGGACCGATTATAGAAGCTGCAGAGAAAATGCTCGATGGTCCTCAACAAGATCAGTTCAGCGAGCAGGCGTCGGATACAGCAAAACTGTTGACAGACTTTACAAATGGCGAAGGCTTGCTGGTTGGGGATAATGAGCGCCGGTTTTTTGCCCCGCTGAAACTCAAAGAACTGGCTGATCTGCTTACCGAATATCCGCAAGTAACCATCATTGCTGGCTTAACGGATGTGGGCTTGTGGGTGACAAAGCAACATCGCGTACTAGATACCGTGATTTACCTGGGCAATGTGGCCGAACTTCAAGTGCTCAAAGAGACCAAAAGCCATATCGAAATCGGGGCGGCTGTGACCTACGCCCAAGCGCATCAAGTGCTTGAAAAACATTATCCCGATCTGGGCGAGCTGATCCGCCGGTTGGGTTCGGTGCAAATTCGCAACACAGGCACGGTGTGTGGAAATATTGCCAATGGCTCACCGATTGGCGATAGCCCGCCGGCACTGATTGCGCTAGACGCGACACTTGTGTTGAACAAGGGCGGTAAGACACGCACACTTCCACTGGAAGATTTCTTCATAGAATATGGCCGCCAAGATTTGCAGCCATCCGAGTTTGTTGAAAAAGTCATTGTTCTCAAACCGCGCAAGGGGGAACTGTTTCATTGCTATAAGCTCACCAAAAGATTTGACCAGGACATATCAGCTGTGTGCGGGGCGTTTCGGCTCGTGCTTGATAAGCAAAACAAAGTTGAGGATATCCGCATTTGTTATGGCGGCATGGCAGGCACGCCGCAACGCGCTACGCAGTGTGAGCAGGCTTTGCTGGGTCAAACTTGGGATGAGGCGGCGATTGAGGCAGGCGTTGCGGGGATAGCGCAAGATTATTCGCCGCTTACCGATATGCGCGGCTCGGCTGATTATCGCCTTAAGTCGGCACAAAACCTGCTTAGAAAATTTTATCTGGAAACAACAGGTGATAAGACGAAAATCGGGGTGCTGGATTTGGCGGGTGGTGTCTGATGGCGGAACTTATCCCAACCGAAGGCTTGAAAGGCGGCGTGCGCCAGGCTGTGCGCCACGACAGTGGGCACAAGCATGTGACCGGTGAGGCGGTCTATGTTGACGACATGCCGGCACCGGCCAACCTGTTGCATATTTATGTCGTGCCGAGCCCGATAGCGCATGGCAGGATCACCAAGTTTAACGTCGAGCCTGTGCGCTCAGCCCCCGGCGTTGTGTGTGTGTTGAGCGCTGATGATATTCCCGGCATTAATGATGTGAGCCCGATTGAGGGAGATGATCCGGTTTTTGCGGAAGAAAAAGTGCTTTATGCGGGCCAGTCGGTCTTTGCAGTAGCTGCCACCAGCATTGCGCAGGCGCGTGCGGCAGCAGGCTTGGCGCAGATAGATTTTGATGAGCTTGAGCCGATCCTCACCATTGAACAGGCGCTGGAAAAACAGGCCTTTGTTATTCCCGATCATACTATGAAGCTTGGGGATGCACATAAAGCTTTGGCAAAAGCAAAGCACCGCCTGCAGGGCGAATTGAATATTGGCGGGCAGGATCATTTTTATCTTGAAGGTCAGGTGTCGCTTGCAATCCCCGGCGAAGATGGCGATGTGCAGGTTTATTGCTCGACCCAGCATCCAAGCGAAGTGCAGCATAATGTGGCCAAGGTGCTGGGTGTTGCGTCAAATGCTGTGACCGTTGAAGTGCGGCGTATGGGTGGTGGTTTTGGCGGCAAGGAAACCCAGGCTAATCTGTTTGCAGCCATTGCGGCGCTGGTTGCCAAAAAAACCGGACGCTGTGCCAAAGCCCGGGTGGATCGTGATGATGACATGATCATGACCGGCAAGCGGCATGACTTTTACGGCACATATGATGTGGGCTTTGATGATGAGGGCCGGATTGAGGGCATAGCCCTTATGCAGGCGGCGCGGTGTGGCATGTCAGCGGATCTCTCAGCGGGTATTTGTGACCGGGCGATGTTTCATGGGGACAATTGTTATTTTTTGAACACGGCCGAGATTGTCTCGCACCGCTGTTTCACCAACACGGTGTCTAATACGGCCTTTAGGGGCTTTGGCGGCCCTCAAGGTATGATTGTGATTGAAGCGGTGATTGATGAAATCGCTCATAAGCTTGGTCTTGATCCGCTTGATGTGCGCATGGCCAATTTTTATGGGTCCGCGCCGCGCAATAAAACACCTTATCATATGGAGGTTGAGGATAATGTGGCGCCAGAGCTTGTGGCCGAGCTTGAGGTGCAATCTGACTATCGCAACCGACGTGGCGAGATTGATGCTTATAACAAAACCAGCAGTTGGCTCAAGCGCGGCATTGCCTTAACGCCGGTTAAATTCGGTATTTCATTTACCGCCATGCATCTCAATCAGGCGGGCGCTTTGGTGCATGTCTATAATGATGGTTCGGTACATCTTAATCATGGCGGCACCGAAATGGGCCAGGGGTTGTTTACAAAAGTTGCCCAGGTTGTTGCTGAAACTTTCATGATTGATATTGATAACGTCAAGATCACCGCGACGACAACGGGCAAAGTGCCCAACACATCCGCAACCGCTGCCTCTTCGGGGTCTGACCTAAACGGGAAGGCGGCACAAGCAGCGGCTGTAAAGATCAAAGACCGTCTGATTGATTTTGCTGCTGAAACCCATAATGTCGATAAATCACAAATTGTGTTTGAGCCCAATCAGGTGCGCATCGGCAATCTGACAATGTCGTTTAAAGAGCTTGTCAAACAGGCTTATTTTGCCCGCATACAACTATCAGCCACAGGGTTTTATAAAACGCCAAAAATTCATTACGATCGCGAAACAGCCTCGGGCAGGCCATTTCTTTATTTCTCATATGGGGCGGCTGTCAGCGAGGTTGTGATTGACGTTTTAACAGGCGAGAGCAAAGTCCTGCGCGTTGATATTCTTCATGATGTCGGTCAATCGCTCAATCCAGCGGTTGATCTGGGCCAGATTGAAGGGGCGTTTGTTCAGGGCATGGGCTGGCTTACCACGGAAGAATTGGTGTGGGATGACAAAGGGCGACTTACGACACATGCGCCATCAACCTATAAAATTCCTACAGCCAGCGACCGGCCCGAGGTGTTCAATATCAATATTTGGGACAAGGGCCGGAATGTGGAAGACACAATTTTCCGTTCCAAAGCTGTTGGCGAACCTCCCTTTATGCTGGGCTTGTCGGTTTTCAGTGCGCTGCGTCAGGCCGTGATTGCGGCAGGCGATGGGCAGCATTTTCCGAAACTTGATGCGCCGGCAACGCCTGAGCGTGTTCTATTTGCGATTGAAGATGTAAAAGCGCAAAGCGCATAAGGATAAGAGGTTATTATGCCAGCATGGCTTGATTATGTGGTGGCCCGGTTCGATGCCAATATGCCTTCAATGCTGGTTACCGTTGCGCAGACGGCGGGGTCTGTGCCGCGTGAGGCTGGTGCGCGCATGGTGGTCACACCTGATGGGTTTTACGGCACGATTGGCGGCGGTGCGCTGGAATTTGAGGCGATTGATGAGGCGCGCAAACGGCTTGAGGCCAAAGCCGACAGCGATGTTGTCGTCTATCCGCTAGGGCCTGAACTTGGTCAATGTTGCGGCGGGTCTGTTAGCGTAATGTTTGAGCATCTGGGTGACGAGGATGTGACCTATTGGAAAGACCTGCAATCGGCGGCTCGTCAAGGGGCGGTGATGCGGGCGTTATTGTTGCAACCCGATAACAAGCCGACACAATGGTTTACCGGATTAGAGGGCGATAAAGAACTTGAAACCTTTGCTCATAAAACAGGGTCTTCTGGCGTGCCAAGTCTGGTGCGCGATGATGGGCGGATGTTTTTTGCAGAGCCTGTGCGCGAGATGCGGCCGCCCTTGTGGCTGTTTGGCGCGGGGCATGTAGGCAAGGCTGTGATTTCAGCGCTTGAGCCATTGCCCTTCAGGCTCACCTGGATTGATGCCAGGGCTGAAATGTTTCCTGAAAATTTAGATGGTGATACTGAGAAATTACAGGCCGCTCGGCCCGAACTGGCTGTAAGTGACGCACCTGCTGGTACATATTTTCTGGTGATGACCCATTCACATCCGTTGGATCAGGATATTTGCGAGGCCGTTTTGCGCAGAGGCGATGGCGCTTATCTGGGGCTGATCGGATCCAAGACCAAAAGGGCGCAATTTTTATCAAGATTGCGCGCCAAGGGTTTGACCGAAGATCAATTAGATGCGTTGACGTGCCCGATTGGGCTGGATGGCGTTTTCGGCAAGGAGCCTGCTGTTATTGCTGCAAGTATTGCTGCGGATTTGCTGATGAGGGCACAAGCTGACTGAAGGGTGAAACAGCCCTTATATCTCTAACAAACTCCCGATTTTTTGAACGTTTGATAAAGATAATCCGTTTGTCGCACTTGCCAAGCGCATTCATGCTGCGTCACAATGAAATCAAGAGATGCAGCAGAATATATAATCAGGCATTGTGCAACTTAATCAGTGTCCATGAGACAAGGCAGGTTTGTCTTGCCAAACTGCATGTTTGTTATGTCATTAGATAAAGGGGTGTCATTTATGAGATTTGGAAAATTAATTACAGCAATTGCTGCTGCGGGTGCACTTTCGCTGGCAGCGTTTAGCGTTCAAGCCGCCGACCCTATGAAGGTGGGCTTTGTGTATGTTGGGCCAATTGGTGATCACGGCTGGAGCTATCAGCATGATCAGGGACGGCTTGCGGTTGAAAAAGCTTTTGGCGGCAAAGTGAAAACGATTTATGCTGAAAGCGTGAAAGAAGGCCCTGATGCCGAGCGTGTTATCCGCAAAATGGCGGCTGATGGCGCTGGGATTATTTTCACCACGTCGTTTGGTTATATGAACCCGACCCTTAAAGTTGCCAAGCAATTTCCAAAGGTGAAGTTTGAACATTCGACAGGCTATAAGCGTTCGAAGAATGTCTCGACTTACAACATCCGGTTTTATGAAGGCCGTTATGTTGCCGGTGTGATTGCGGGCAAAATGACCAAGACCAATACGGTTGGTTATATTGCGTCTTTCCCAATTCCAGAAGTTGTGCGCGGCATTAACGCCTTTGCACGCGGTTTGCGCAGCGTGAACCCGAAAGCTTCCGTAAAAGTGATTTGGGTGTCTACCTGGTTTGACCCAGGCAAAGAGGGTGATGCGACCAAAGCGCTGATTGATCAGGGCGCTGATATGATTGCTCAGCACACAGATAGCCCGGCCCCGCTAAAAACAGCGGAAGAAGGTGGCGTTCACGGTTTTGGTCAAGCCTCAAACATGGTGGCGTTTGCTCCAAAAGCTCAGCTGACGGCTAGTGTCAATAATTGGTCTGATTATTATGTCGCGCGCATTAAAGCTGCGATGGATGGCTCCTGGAAGTCAGGTGACGTTTGGGGCGGCCTTAAATCAGGCATGCTGAAAATGGCCAAGTTCAACGCAAAAATTCCTGCTGATGTTCAAAAACTGGCGCAAGATACCATTGCCGGTCTTACCAGCGGCAAGATCCATGCATTCGCTGGCCCTGTGAAAGACCAGAGCGGTAAGGTGAAAATTCCTGCGGGCAAGAGCATGACGGACGGCGAATTGGCCGGCATGAATTGGTATGTTGAAGGTGTTCAAGGCAAATTGCCTAAATAGGACACGTAGTGTCACCGAGACACGCTGTGTATAGGCAGTGAATTATTAAAACCGCCGTACGATATTTCGCGCGGCGGTTTTTTTATGTGTTTAAATATGTCTATGACCGATCAACCGATATATCTTGATTACCATGCAACGACGCCGCTTGATCCTCGCGTGCGGGAGGTTTTGCTGAGCGCTTATGATGAGGGGCTGGGCAATCCGCATTCAACGAGCCATTCGGCAGGCTGGCGGGCGCATGAGGCCGTTGAGGCCGCTCGCCTGGAGGTTGCCAAGCTGATTGGGGCACGGGCGCATGAGATTATTTTCACATCAGGGGCGAGTGAAGCCAACAACCTGGCAATTTTGGGGGCGTGCCGGGAAAGGGGTGCCGGTCATATTGTGACTTCTGCGATTGAGCATCCAAGTGTTTTGGAAGCCTGCAGACATCTTGCCGAACATGAAGATTTCAGCCTGGATGTTGTCCCCGTCAATGAAGACGGCATTGTTGATCTCTCAAAACTCAAGGCTGTTTTTAGGCCTCAGACAATTCTGGTTTCCATCATGCTTGCCAATAATGAGATTGGCACGCTGCAGCCCGGCAAAAAGATTGGCGCTATAGCGCATGAAGCAGATGTGCTTTATCACGCAGACGCCACTCAGGCGATTGGCCGTATTGAGGTTGATGTCACTGAGATCAATGCAGCTCTCATGAGCATTTCAGGACATAAAATTCACGGGCCAATGGGGGTTGGCGCGCTTTTTATTCGTTCGGGAACCATGATTGAGCCACTTGTTCATGGCGGCAGCCAAGAAGCAGGCATTCGCCCTGGCACCGTGCCCACGCCTTTGGTGGCAGCTTTTGGTGAAGCCTGCCGGATAGCGCGCGTGGAAGGTTTTGATGAACAAAAACGCATTGGCGGTTTGCGTGACCGGCTGCTTGCAGGGTTACAAGCCAAAATCCCTGATCTTGAAGTCAATGGGTCAATGGCGCATCGATTGGCGTGTAATCTCAATGTCTCTTTGCCGGGGGTCAGGGCAGAACAGATATTGTTGAAATGTCCGGGCATTGCGGCCTCCACCGGGGCTGCTTGTGCGACGGGTTCACAAAAACCCTCCCATGTGCTTAAAGCGCTCGGGTTAGCTCCTGAGCAAATTGACGGTGCCATCCGGTTTGGACTTGGGCGGTTTACCACGCAAGATGAGATTGATGTGGCAATTGAAGCGATTATGCAGGCTTATGAGTCCATAACCTAGGGTTTGAAATTATTTGTGCCAGACAAAAGATGCATTACACTCATTTGATAATAGATTTGGTTTTTAAACAGGCGGGGGCACATGGAATCGACGTTGATTGACTGGCTTGGGCTATTGGTGCGCTGGGCGCATGTGATGCTTGGCGTTTTATGGATTGGCGCATCGTTTTTCTTCATTTTCCTCGATGCCTCTTTGCGCAAGCATGACAAGATGCCTGACATTATGGGCGGCGAAAGCTGGCTGGTGCATGGTGGTGGGTTTTATCTCGTTCAGAAATTTAAAGTAGCGCCTGAAAAATTGCCCAAGGAGTTGCACTGGTTTCGCTATGAAGCCTATTTCACCTGGGTCTCCGGCATGGTTTTGCTGGCGATCGTCTATTACCTGCAAGCCGAAGCTTTCATGATAGATAAGGAATTATTGGCGCTGGAACCTTGGCAGGCGATTGCGATTTCTCTTGCCTCGCTCACCGCAGGCTGGGTGATTTATGATCTGATATGCCGCTCGCCAATGCGCGATCAAACAGCTTTGTTGGCGACTTCTGTGTTTATTTTGATCGCTATTGCCTCTTATTTCTTTGCCCATGTGTTTTCCGGCCGGGCGGCGTATGTTCATATTGGCGCGTTTATCGGCACGATTATGGCGTTTAACGTGTTTGTGATCATCATTCCCAATCAGAAAATTGTGGTGGCGGATCTGGTGGCTGGGCGCACACCTGATGGCAAGTATGGCAAAATAGCAAAACAGCGATCCCTGCATAATAATTTCCTCACCCTGCCGGTCATCTTCATGATGATTTCAAGCCATTATCCCATTACATTTGGCCACCAACAGTCCTGGCTGGTGGCATTGGGTATTGTTATTTTTGGCGGGTTGATCAGACATTTTTACAATTCGCTGGATGAAGGCACGCTTGACTGGTCGGGCAAGGCTGCCTTGCCTGCAGCCGGATTGGTTTTATTGGGCGTGATTGCCATTACGTTGAGAACCCCTGGCAGTGATGGTGATGTTGCGGAAGTTAAATTTCCACAAGTCTATGAAGTGATGTTGAAACATTGCATCAGCTGCCATGCTGTGAAACCCACCAATAAGCTGGTGGAAAAACCACCGGCGGGGCTGGTTTTGGAAAGGCCTGAACAGATCAAGGCGGCGTCTGCGAAAATTAGATTGCAGACGGTGTTTTCCAAAGCTATGCCGCTTGGCAATCAAACCGGCATGACAGATCAAGAACGCAAATTGCTTGGGAATTGGATTGCTCAAGGCTCCAAGCTTGAATGACAGATGTGAGCGCTTCCCCCGCAAAACCACTCTGGATTAAGAACCCGCTGGCGATATTAGCTGAGGGCGCTGCAGGCGGGCTGGTTGTACAAGATGGCAGGATTGTTGAGCTTGTTGGTGCGGGAGATGTGCCGCAAACCTCAGATTACGAGGTTTATGATGCGTCCGATCAGGTGATTTTGCCGGGGCTTGTGAACACCCATCATCATTTTTATCAAACGTTGACGCGGGCTCTCAATGCTGCTGCCAACAAGACATTGTTTCCCTGGTTGCTAGCGCTTTATCCGATCTGGGCGAACTTAACGCCGGAGATGGTGAGGCTGGCAAGCGAGCTTGCCATGGCGGAGCTGTTATTGTCTGGCTGCACAACAGCGTCGGATCATCACTATTTGTTTCCGCAAGGGCTGGAGGATGCCGTTGATGTTCAGGTGGAAGCCGCCCGAAAGCTTGGGCTTCGGATTATGGTGACGCGTGGTTCGATGAGCCTCAGTGTGGAAGATGGTGGCCTGCCGCCAAAATCCGTTGTGCAAACCGATGATGTCATTCTAGCGGACAGTGCGCGGGTGATCGAGCAGTTTCACCAGGCGGGTGAAGGGGCCATGGTACAGATTGCTCTGGCACCGTGTTCGCCATTTTCAGTAACGCCTGATCTGATGCGCGAAACAGCGGCTCTGGCGCGCCAACATGGCGTGCGGTTGCACACGCATTTAGCGGAAACGGAAGACGAGACTGATTTTTGCAAAGAGCTATTTGATCTGACACCATTGGATTATCTTGAAAGCGTTGATTGGCTCGGATCCGATGTTTGGCTGGCGCATGGCATTCATTTTTCTCAAGATGACATCGAAAGGCTTGGCACGGCTGGTTGTGGGGTGAGCCATTGTGCGTCTTCCAACATGGTGTTGTCGTCGGGCACGTGCAAAGCTTGTGCGTTGGAGCAAGCCGGTGTTGCCTTGGGGTTAGGGGTTGATGGTTCGGCATCTAATGATGCCTCAAACATGATGCAGGAAGTGCGCCAGGCGTTTTTGCTGCAAAGGCTGGCGTTGGGGGCCGATAAAGTGACACCGCGCGATGTTTTGCGCTGGGCAACGCGGGGCTCTGCCAAATGTTTGGGGCGCGATGATATTGGCAGGCTTGAGGTTGGCGCTCAGGCTGATATTGCAATGTTCAAGCTTGATGAGCCGCGGTTTTCGGGGGCGGAAAACCCAATTGATGCTTTGGTGATTTGCGGGGCGCATAAAGCGCATGCTGTTATGGTGCAAGGTCAATGGCGGGTCAGGGATGGGGCTTTGGTTGATATCGACCTTGACGCTTTAATGCGTGATCATGGGCGCGTAGCACGCACGCTTTGGGCGCAGGCATGAATGAGGCATAGAGATATATGAGTGAATATCCACGAGATCTTTTGGGCTATGGTGCCGTACCACCCGATCCTAAATGGCCAAATGGTGCGCGGCTGGCCGTGCAATTTGTGATCAATTACGAAGAAGGTGGGGAAAATAATATTCTCCATGGCGATGCTGCCTCTGAGGCTTTTTTGTCGGAAATCGTAGGTGCTGAAGCCTGGCCTGGTCAGCGGCATATGAATATGGAATCGATTTATGAATATGGCGCCCGCTCGGGCTTTTGGCGGCTGTGGCGGCTGTTTGGCGCCCACAAAATGCCGGTGACGGTGTTTGGCGTGGCAACGGCCTTGCAGCGTTGCCCCGAGCAGGTGGCTGCGATGAAGCAGGCTGATTGGGAAATTGCCAGTCATGGCTTGAAATGGATTGAATATAAGGATTTCACCCCTGAAAATGAGCGTGCGCATTTGCTCGAGGCGATTGAAATTCACACACAAGCGACAGGCGCGCGCCCTGAGGGCTGGTATTTGGGCCGGTGCAGCACTCACACTCGCGATTTGGTGATGGAAGAGGGTGGGTTTTTATATGATTCAGATAGTTACGCTGATGATCTGCCATATTGGATAGATGGCCCCAAGGGACCGCATCTGGTTGTGCCTTACACGCTGGATGCCAATGATATGCGGTTTGCAACGCCTCAGGGCTTTAATTCCGGCGATCAATTCTATAGTTATCTTAAAGACACGTTTGATGTGCTCTATCAAGAGGGTGCTGATACTCCCAAAATGATGTCAGTTGGTTTGCATTGCCGTCTTGCGGGCCGTCCGGGCCGCATGGCTGCTGTTGCGCGGTTTTTGGACTATATCGCGGAATATGACGATATCTGGGTTGCGCGCAGGATTGAGATTGCGCGCCACTGGCATGAACATCACAAACCGTGATGATTATTTAAGGTTGTTTGAGATATGGACCATGTGATTTACGCCAAGATGGATGAGCGGGTGGATGATTTGACCACGCGTTGGAGCAATCTGGCTGACGGACGGATTAGCACGAAAGTGCTGTTTGCTACTGATGATTTTTTTGCCCCTAAAGAGCGCCTGTTAAGTCATGAGACTCCGGTTTTTATTCCGGGCAAATATGATGACAATGGCAAGTGGATGGATGGCTGGGAAAGCCGCCGTAAGCGTGTTTCAGGTCATGATTTTTGCGTCGTTCGCTTAGGGCTGCCGGGTATCATCAAGGCGGTGGATATTGATACCAGTCATTTTACAGGAAACTATCCCCCGGAAGCCTCGCTTGAAGCTTGCTGGTCTGATGATGACCGGGTAGAGGGTGCTGATTGGATTGAGATTGCGCCCAAGCAACAAATTAAAGGCGACAGTCATAATATCATCGAAATTGCGAATGATCAGGCGTTCAATCATGTTCGCTTGCATATTTATCCTGATGGTGGGGTTGCGCGGCTTAAAGTGTATGGCAAAGGCGCTAAAGACTGGAGTAAATTTAAAGCAGGGACTGTGGTTGATCTTGCCGCTATGGGTAATGGCGGCAGAGCAATTGCCTGGAACGACGCCCATTTCGGCAAGCCAATTAATATTCTAACACCAGGGCGTGGTGTGAATATGGGCGATGGTTGGGAGACCAGACGTCGTCGCGAGCCTGGTAACGATTGGGCCATTTTGCGACTTGGCAGGCGTGGAAAAATTTCAAAAGTGGAAATTGATACAGCACATTTCAAAGGCAATTATCCTGATGGGTTTTCTCTTACAGGCGCTTTGGTGGAAAATGAATCTGATGTCGATTGGGAAAAGTCGTCAAAAGATTGGACAGTGCTGCTTGAACGCCAAAAACTTGAAGCCGATTCAGTTTTTGTGTTTGAAGATGAGGTCAAGGATATCGGCGTTATCACCCATGTCAGGCTCGATATTTATCCTGATGGCGGGGTGTCGCGCTTGCGGCTGTTCGGCGAGCCGGAACTGAACGGCGGGGATGATGATTAAGCTTGTCGCAGTGCCTTTAACACGTGAAGCCTTTGAGGGCTTTGGTGGGGTTATCGAGACGCAGGGTGTTGAGCCTAAGCTTATCAATGAAGGTACGACTGAGCGGTTTCACGATTTGGCCAAAGTCGATGTTTTAGACGCTGGTGGTACACCGCTTATATCAATCTTCAGGGCAACCCCCAGACCTTTGCCGATTGCCATAAAGCTTATGGAGCGGCACCCTTTAGGGACGCAGGCTTTCATGCCGTTGAGTGATCGACCGTTTCTTGTTGTGGTTGCAGATGCAGGTGATGTGATTGAGCCTGAAAATCTCAAGGCGTTTATCACCAATGGTGCCCAAGGGGTGAGCTATGCCAAAAATGTCTGGCATCATCCGGTTTTAGCACTTGGTGATGTGAGCGATTTTTTGGTGGTCGATCGCGGACCCACTGAAGACAATCTGCAAGAGGTTTTCTTTGCCGATGAGGATATTCACGTCAACATCTAGTTGGCTCGACTTGCGCTCACAGCATTTTGAGATTGCTTGTTTCGATAAATAGCGGCCATGGTTTAAGCTCTGCGGGGGGATATGTAGGGCATGGGTAAGCATACGCAAAATAATAGCACTGGTGCGGGGGATCATCAGCCAACGGCGGGAAATTTGCGCCTGAGGGCCATAATGCTTGGTTGCTTGCTCGCACTTGTCATTATCAGCGGCTATTTATTGTATGTGAATTTTCCAAGCGAATTTGACCTTTCCGGCAAGGCGATTGCTGATTATGTCATCTCCCTGGGGCCTTGGGGGCATGGGGCTATTATTGGACTCATGGTGGTTCATTCTTTCATTCCATTTCCAGCCGAAGTCGTCGCCATTGCAGCGGGCATGTGTTACGGCATTATCTGGGGCACGGTGCTAACTTGGGTGGGGGCTATGTTGGGGGCTATCTTGTCGTTTGGACTGGCGCGCATGTTCGGGCGGCCATTTGTCAATTTGCTTCTGGCGGACAAACATTTTGACAGGCTTGAACATTTCGCAGAAACGCAAGGCACTAATGCGCTGCTCATCAGCCGGTTTATTCCGGTGATTGCTTTTAATCTGATCAATTACGCTGCAGGCCTTACCCGGGTGAACTGGCCTACATTTTTGTGGACCACGGGGGTTGGTATTTTGCCGCTTACCATTTTAATGGTCGCTATGGGCGATCAAATGCGTAATCCTTCCTGGGGCGATTGGGTGTTGTTTGGCTTTGCCGGAATTGGCCTTGTGATTATCACATGGCTGCTTAAGCGGCGCTTTTCCTGGTTATGATCAGCATTTTGTTGCGATGTTTTATTGCACCTTTGTTTGTCTTGTCTGATATTGTGTTTTGATACCGCACTCTCGCTTTTAATTGACATTGAGCGTTTGCAAACTTCACCGTTCGTATCTGGGCGGGCAAGGCTGATTAATGGATATTGCCATCATTTTTTCTCTTGTCGTGGTTGGCGCATTTTTGCAGGGGGCCACTGGTTTTGGTTTCCCTTTTTTCGTCACCCCGATTGCCGCCATTATCATGCCGGAGCTTATTCCGGGCGCGTTGATGGTGGTCAGCATATTCATTAGTTCTGATGTGGTTTTCCGCGAACGTCATCATATTATTTACCGCGAGACCGGGTTGATTTCATTGGGCCGGGTTGTTGGGGCTGCAGGCGGGGCTTTTATTGTGTCGATGCTCACTTTGACGGGTATAAAAATCATGGTCGCCATTGTGGTTCTGGCAGGCGTGTTGCTTAGCTTTACGGGGTTCAGGCCACCCATCAACCTTAAGTCATTGCTTAGTGTTGGGGTGATTTCAGGGTTTTTTGGGACATCAACAACTATTGGCGGGCCGCCAGTGGCAATGTTGTATCAGGACAAGTCGGGGCCCGAAGTGCGCGCAGTGGTTGGTTCGGTTTTATGGATTGGTGCGGCCATTTCAATATGCTGGCTTGTTGTGTTCGGGCTGTTTGGCATTCAGGACATCATGCGGGCTGTGATTTATTTACCCGCTGTGGTCATCGGACTTGTTTTATCACGCTATGGTGCAGCCTATCTTGATAAAGGCCGCACGCGGGCCGCCATCTTGATCGCCTCAAGTGCCGCCTGCGTTGTTTTGCTTATTAACGCTTTGTTGTAAGGGGCAGGCAAAGTCCTCGTTTCTTTGTGTTTTGAAATTGATTAGTCTAAGTGTTGGTTGGCTTTGGGCATGAAACGAACATGGGGTGAGACATGCAAAGAGTGGTTCTCGAATGCCGCGATATGAGCGTTCCGGAAATCGGTGCGGCTATTTTTAAATTTTACAATGGTTTGGATGACGGGGGCTCCTTTGATGTTGTGTTGGGGGCTTATTCGCCCGGTTTGCGCATGTGGCTGATCGAAGGTGGTGCCAAACATGAAGCTGCCCAGCAAGATGATGGTGCATGGCTGCTGACCATCACCCGCGGCCTATCGCCTGGACAGGGCACAATTCCTGGCCTGCACCATGTTACAACAGCCCCCTCGGGCAAGGTTTGGACCTGCGAGCGGGCACAACGGCTGGTTTGCATTGATGGGGCCAGCGGCGAGGTTCTTAAAACCGGCACTATTGCCACAAAAGCTTCACATCTTGCCATTGCTGCTGATGAAAAATGGGTGTTTGTTGCCGACCCTGGTGCTAATACGCTGGTTGCGGTCGATGCCAATGACATGAGCGTGAAGCACAAATGGTCAGCACCCGGTGGGCCGCAACTCCCCCTGGTGACCGATGATGGCATTGTGTGTGTGACGGGTGCTGGGTCAGGAACATTAACAATCGTCAGGCCAAAGGGCGATGATTTCGACGAGCAGACAATTGAAGTTGGTTCATGTCCGCATGATCCGGTGACCTCTCAAGATGGCAAATATATCTTCGTGCCCTGTGCCGGTGATGGTCTGGTGGTCAAAGTCAGGCTTACTGACGGCGAAATTATTGGCCGTTATGTGGCCGGTGATGGCGCTGCTCATTTAGCGCTCCATCCTGATGGTACCCGGCTGTATTCGGCCAATACGTTTGACGGCACGGTGTCGTGTTTATCCGTTGAGGGCGATATGCTGGCACAAGCCCAAAGTGGCCATTGGGCACACCAACCTGAGATTACGCCTGATGGACGGTTTGTTTATGTTGCCAATTTTCTCGATGATACGCTTGGTGTGTTTGATGCTGATAGTTTGGAGAAAAAGGCGCAATTGCCGACCGAAGTCTACCCACACGGCCTTGATGTTTCACCCGACGGCACGCGCGTCATCGCCACTGGGTTTGGCTCTGATTATGTCAGGATATATGACGGCGTGGCTCATGAGCAGATCGCACGCGTTAAAGTCGGGCGCGGATCATCCCACTCAGCTTTTCTTAAGGACAGCAATATTGCCTATGTCGGTTGTTCGGTGGATGATCATCTTGCCCAAATTGATCTTATGAGAGATGAGTGTATCGGTAATATCGCTGTTTAGCCCGTGCTGATAGACATTGCGGGCAACGCATTAGGGAGGATAAGGCGCTGCCCGCTCTATGTTGCCGTCTAGTGGGGAGGACGGTTTATTTCTTGATACATTTCTTGGTTTTTTCGTCCATCATCTCGCCTTCTTTGCACATGTCGGCATAAATAATATCAGCTGACGTAAAAGCTGTGCTGTCATTGATGACTTTTGCGGTTGATTGACCTGTGAACGCAAAAAGAAAGCCTAGTGTTGAGACGATAAGAGCTGTTTTGGTCATGAGTATTTTCCTTTGATTGGGTTTTAATCTTGTGTGCCGGGCAGTTTGATCTGCAGCGGCTCACAGCGATAAACCTGTCGTCTGATTATGGTGTTTTCTTGTATTTTCTGCGGAAAAGCGCGGGTTTAATTTTGCTCTTTATGCGGTGAAATTATGGAGCCAATGTTGGCGTAAATGTGTATGCCCGCCTTAATGAGCAGCGGCAGATTGGCTCACTAGACGCTGTAAAGCAGGGTCAGCGGCGTGCTAAATTAGCCCCAATGATTTGAAACTTGCGTGGCCTTCGCGCGCGATGATCACATGGTCATGCACCGTGATGCCGAGTTTCTCTGCGGCCTCAACAATCTCTTTGGTCATTTTAATGTCCGGATTGGACGGCATGGGGTCGCCTGAAGGGTGGTTGTGCAACAAGATGATCCCTGAGGCGGAGAGTTCAAGTGCTCGTTTCACCACTTCGCGCGGGTAGACCGGGGTGTGGTTTACTGTGCCTGTTTGCTGGATTTCATCGGCAATCAAACGGTTCTTGGTATCAAGAAACACGATGCGGAATTGCTCTTTGGTCTCATAGGCCATAGTGCTGTGGCAATATTCTATCAGCTTTTCCCAAGAAGAAAATATTGGGCGATTGGCAAGTTGGCTTTGACCCAGCCGGGTTGCTGCGGCTGCAATCAATTTGATTTCGGTGATGACCTGTTCACCAATGCCGCTTACCTCGCCAAGCCGTTCTGCCGGGGCATTAAGGACATCAGCGAATGTGCCGAATTTCTCCAGCAGAGATTTTGCCAAAGGTTTGGTGTCGCGCCGGGGGAGTGCGCGAAATAAAATCAATTCCAGCAATTCATAATCGGGCAGGGTCTGTGCGCCTGATTTTCTGAAACGTTCGCGCAATCGGTCCCTGTGGCCCAGATAATGGGGTTTTACTGGTTGCTCGCTAAACCCTTTATTCGCCACAGCACACATCCAAATTGTCTTGTGAATTGGTTAGCTCATACTATAGGGAGGGTGGTGCAAGCCGCCAGGTGAAAGTGTAAAAATTTCACAACCATCATCGGTAATGCCGATCGTGTGCTCAAACTGTGATGATAGTGAGCGGTCGCGCGTTACAGCCGTCCATTTATCTCCCAAAACTTTCACATGCGGCCTGCCCAGGTTGATCATGGGCTCAATGGTGAAAAACATGCCGGGTTTGAGCGCAATACCTTCACCGGGGCGGCCATAGTGCAAAATATTGGGCACATCATGAAATATGCGCCCCAAGCCATGGCCGCAAAAGTCACGCACCACGCTGGTGCGCTCGCCTTCAGCGTAAGTCTGGATGGCAGCTCCAATATCGCCGGTGGTGTTGCCTGGCCGGGCTGCTTCAATGCCCAGCATTAGCGATTTATATGTCACCTCTATCAAGCGTTCAGCCCGGCGGGAGATTTCACCAACGGGATACATGCGGCTGGTGTCGCCATGCCAGCCATTCACGATCAGTGTGACATCAACATTGACGATGTCGCCTTCTTTGAGCGCTTTGTCGCCTGGAATGCCGTGGCACACCACATGATTAATCGAGGTGCAGATTGATTTTGGAAAGCCGCGGTAGTTTAGAGGTGCCGGATAGGCCTTATGATCAGCGGCAAACTCATTGGCCAGCCGGTCGAGCTCAGCTGTGGTCACGCCTGGTTTGACATGAGGGGTAAGCTCATCAAGAGCCAAGGCTGCCAAATGGCCTGCCTCGCGCATGCCCGCAAAGGCCTCTTCGTTATGCAATTTAATCTCCCCGGTATTGCGTTCGGGGGCTTTGGTGGCCTCTACATAGCTCATTGCGCGCTGGTCCATAGGCTGCTCTTCGATTTCTGCGGTTGTTTTGTCTGCCAACCTTCTTGATACAATTTCGACCTCTCGGTCAAGTTTGATGTTGCAAGTTACTGCTAAAATATAGTCATAGTTTTGGGGTGATTACAGGGCTTTTCTTGTAAATTTACTGCTTTGACCTCCTAAAATCGTGAATTTGCATTATATGATATTTATGGCTGTCGGCAGATATATCTGCTAGAGGTCGGTTTGTGACATATTTGTCTATACTTGAGAATCAACAAAAGGGTCTAAGTCTATGAGTGAAAAAGAAATCATTTATGTCGGTGACCCCATGTGTTCATGGTGTTACGGATTTTCGCCAACCATTCAAACGCTGTATAATAACACCAAAGACAAAGTTAAATGGTCGCTTGTCGTAGGCGGTCTGAGGGTCGGCGACGAACATGTGGTTGATGATGCGCGGATTCAATTCTTGCGCGAGCATTGGGTTGAAATTGGCGAACGCTCGGGTCAGAAGTTTTCGCTCGATATTCTGGAAAACACCGGCTGGATCTATAATACCGAATGGGCGTGCCGGGCTGTGGTGGTTATGCGCAAACTGGCGCCAGATCAAGTCTTTGCTTATTTTGCTGCCGTTCAAGAGAATTTTTATGCCAATAATCTTGACCCGTCCAAGCCTGAAACTTACGCGGATGAAGCTGTGAATTTCGGTGTTGACCGTGACGAATTTTTAAAAGCCTATGAAGCAGCCGACACAAAAGAAGAAACAGCCGGTGATTTTCTCTGGTCACAGCAAATCGGGGTGACTGGTTTTCCCTCTGTGCTGGTCAAAGAAGGCGACAAGTTGGGGGCACTAACCCTTGGCTATCAGCCGTTGGAAAACCTTGAAGGGCCGCTTAATGGCTGGCTGGAGCAGGGGTTTGGCGAGCAGCCGGCGGAATAGGGCTGGCTGTTAATTCAATAATTCGATCTTTTCCGTGAGTTTGATTTGGGTTTCGCTCAAGGTGCAGGCATAAGCTATGGCTTCAACGCCTGCTGTGCGGGCGGCTGCAAAGCGTGCGGCGTAATGAGGGTCAACATCTTTGGCCAGCGAAAAGCTTTTGGCATCAGCGCGCTGGATTAGATAGACCATCACAGCACGATTTCCCTGTTTGACCATTTCGGCCAGCTCATCAAGGTGTTTGGCGCCTCTGGCGGTGACTGAATCGGGGAATTCGGCCAAGCCCGGTGTGCGCATCAGGTGCACGTTTTTTATCTCAACATAACAAGGTGGTTTTGCTGCATCTTCAAGCAGAATATCAATGCGGCTGTTTTTGCCATAGCGCTGCTCGGTTTTGAGGCTGTCATAGCCTGTGAGTTCAGCAATTGCCTTGTTATTGATGGCTTCGAAAACGATTTTATTGGGGTGTGCCGTGTTGATGCCAACCAGGGTGCCGACTGCCTCAACAAGCTCCCATGAATATTTGAGTTTGCGCTTGGGGTTTGTGCTTTGTGACAGCCAGACTTTTGAGCCTGGTGCAGCCAGACCCGTCATAGCGCCCGGATTGGCGCAATGGGCTGTGATTTCTTCGCCATTGTCCAGGGTGATGTCGGCCAAAAAGCGTTTGTAGCGCTTGATTAATGTGCCGGTGATGAGGGGACTTGAAAATTTCATGGAGCGGAGCTTAAAGCTGTAATTTGCCCGTTACAACAGCAACAGGCCTCTCGTTTGAGAGGCCTGTGCTTTTTAGGGGAGGCTAAGAGGGTTGCTAGCTCTTAGTAGTAAGGGTTGTAGTGCCTGCGACAATGGCGGATTTTTCTCCAGCGCGGGCCATATTTCGTCCAAACCTTACGTGTGTGGTAATGGCAGCGGCGATATCCGCGATA